>Ga0075435_100000014_pt1 | contig 100771 bp, 87 predicted proteins | sample RhiMethybrSRZTD4_FD_75302 | JGI IMG/M metagenome (GOLD analysis project Ga0075435, IMG submission 75302) | Populus rhizosphere microbial communities from Tennessee, USA - Rhizosphere MetaG P. TD hybrid SRZTD4 | ecosystem: Host-associated > Plants > Roots > Rhizosphere > Soil | place: USA...
ACATGATGAACATGTCGGAGAGCGTGAACGAGAACCGGGTGATGTACCGCGAGTGGTATCCGGCGATCATGTACAACCACCACCAGACGGGGCCGGCCGGCGCGGTGCTCTTCGCGCCGCCGTTCCGCGATCCGTTCAACTACAACTTCGATCCGCTGATCGTGCTGGGCATCGACATGGTCGGCTCCGCGATCCACACCCGGCTCGCCGCCGAGGGCAAGCCGGGCGCCGTCATGCGGTCGGGCGCGCCCTACTCGACGTGGTTCAACGGCGGCATCCGCACGACGTCGTACTTCCACAACCAGATCGGCATCCTCACCGAGACGATCGGCAACCCGACGCCGGTGGAGATCCCGTTCGTGCTCGAGATGCAGCTGCCGCGCGCCGACGTGCCGAACCCGATTCAGCCGCGCACGTTCCACTTCCGCGAAGGCATCGAGTACTCGGTGACGAACAACTACGCGATCCTCGACATCGCCTCGAAGCGCAAGGAAGACTTCCTCTTCAACATGTACAAGATGGGGAAGAACGCGATCGAGAACGGCAGCCGGGATCACTGGACGATCCACCCGAAGCGCATCGAGGCGGCGCGCGCGGCGATCGAAGCGGCGCAGGGGCGCAGCGAGGCGGGCGAGAACATCGGGCCGCGCGCCGCGCTCGGCGGCCGCGGCGCCGGCGGCCGCGGCGGCGGCGCGCCGGCCGCCGTCTACACCAACGTCCTGCACGATCCGAAGATGCGCGATCCGCGCGGCTTCATCCTGCCGTCGGATCAACCCGACTTCGCGACCGCGACGAAGTTCGTCAACACGCTGATCAAGGCGGGCGTCGTCGCGCACCGCGCGACCGCGGCGTTCACCGTCGCCGGCAAGCCGTATCCGGCCGGCTCGTACGTCTTCAAGAGCGCGCAGGCGTTTCGCGCGCACCTGCTCGACATGTTCGAGCCGCAGGATCATCCCGACGACATCCCGTACCCCGGCGGCGCGCCGCGTCCGCCCTACGACGTCACCGGGTACAACCTCGCGTACTCGATGGGAATCGTCTTCGATCGGATTCTCGACGGCTTCGACGGCCCGTTCGAGAAGCTGCCGGACGTCGTCAAGCTCGCGGGGCGCGTGACGCCGGCGCCGCGGGGCGGCGCGTACGTCATCGACGGCCGCGTCAACGACGCGTTCGTCGCCGTCAACCGTCTGCTCGCGGCCAAGCAGCAGGTGACGCGCAGCTCCGCCCCGTTCACGATGAACGGCAAGACGTACGCTGCCGGCTCGATCCTCGTGCCGGCCACGCCGGAATCCACGTCCATTCTCGAGAAGACGGCCGCCGACAAGGGGCTGACGATCGACGGCGTGCAGAGCGTGCCGACCGGCGAGCGGGCGCCGTTCCAGGTCCGCCCGGTGCGCATCGGCCTGTGGGATCAGTACGGCGGATCGATGCCGTCAGGGTGGACGCGCTGGCTCTTCGAGCAGTACGAGTTCCCGTTCGAGGTCGTCTATCCGCAGACGCTCGACGCCGGCAACCTGAACGCGAAGTTCGACGTGCTCGTCTTCGTCGACGGCGCGATCCCGATGCGCGACCCCGCGGCCGGATCGGGGCAGGGCGGCGGCGCGTTCGGGCAGCCGCCGGCCGATTCGATTCCGGCGGAGTTCCGCCCGTGGCTGGGCCGCGTGAGCGTCGCGAAAACGGTGCCGGAGCTGAAGAAGTTCGTCGAGAACGGCGGCACGATTCTCACGATCGGATCGTCGACGTCGCTCGGGTATCACCTCGGGCTGCCGATCGCGAACGCGCTCGTCGAGGTCGCAGGCGGCGTCGAGCGTCCACTGCCGCGCGAGAAGTACTACATCCCCGGATCGATTCTCGAGGCGCGCATCGACACCACGAACCCGCTCGCCTACGGCATGGACACGAAGGCGATGGTGTTCTACGACGAGAGCCCGGCGTTCAGGCTGCAGCCCGCCGCGTCGCTGAAGGGCGTGAAACCGGTCGCGTGGTACGACAGCGCGTCGCCGCTGCGCAGCGGCTGGGCGTGGGGCCAGCAGTACCTCGATCAGGCGGTATCGATCGTCGACGCGCCCGTCGGCAAGGGTCGCGTCGTCCTCTTCGGCAACGAGGTGAACTGGCGCGCGCAGCCGCACGGGAGCTTCAAGCTCCTGTTCAACGGGATCTACTCGGCAAGCGCCGCGTCGGCCGCCGCGCGGGGCCGCGCAACAGACCAGCCGTAACGTCACGGCACCAGTTCGGGTGACGGGATGAAGCTGTAGAGGTGCCGGCCGACGATCTCCTGGATGACGACGTCGGGATGCTCGCGCGCGACGACGGCGGCGTCGAAGTCGTTCTGCCAGAGATACACCGCGCGGCTGAAGTGCTCGGAGAGAAACGGCACGAGCCGCGAGACGAACGAGTCGCGGAAGATCACCGCGCGCGGCAGCGACGGATTGTCGATTTCGGTGACGAGCCGGCCTTCCTCCGCCGTTGGAACAGCGCCGGCCGGCTCGATCACGCGCGCGCGGCGCTGGCGCCGCGGCACGAGCATGAGATCGCTCTCGTCGAGCACGCGCTTCAGCCCCATCATGCCGGCCAGGTCGAGCCCGGGGATGCGCGCCTCCTGCGCATCGAAGTCATGGCGCGTCCACGCGGGCGGCGTCCTCGGCACGCGCGCCCGAACGGCGCCGATGATCGCCTGATACGCGACGAAGGCGCCGCGATCGTTCCAGTGCGTATCGGTGCGCTGGTAGAGGCGCTCGCGGCTCTTCGCCTCGAAGAGCGCCGGCCGCGCGTCGACGACGAGGCCGGTGTCCTGCATCGCCGTGACGAGCTGATCGGTCCGCGACACGTCGCCGACGCGCACGATGGTGTCGGGCATCGCCTCGGGGTAGAGGACGTGCTTGTCGGGCGCGATGGTGAAGACGTACGCGATCCCCCTCGCGCGCAGCCAGTCGCGCGCGCGAAGGATCGCCTCGCGCCAGTTCGCGATCGCGTCAGGCGTCATCGGATCGACCCGCGCGAAGTCCTCGACGGCCTGATCCTCCCCGTAGAAGAACCAGCCGTCGCGTCCGAGGACGACCGCCGTCGACGGCGACACGTGGAGCGCGAACAGGCGGCTCTCGCCGTACCACCGCACCAGCGTCGAGCGGAAGCCGAAGTGATCATCGAACCACGCGCTCAGCCGCGGCCCGAAGCCGATGATCGAGGCCCACGACCGATCGATCCGCGGGAACGGCGCGAGCTCGCGGTTCTCCGCGCCGGGATCGGCGCCGTCGCGGCCGGCGAGATTCGCCGCGAGCGGCAGCGAGATGACGACGAGGAACAGCGAGGCGAGCACCCTCTTCATCAGAATCGAAAGTAGATGAACGGGTTGTAGGTGCGCGCGGCCACGTACGTCAGCGACGCGACGAGCAGCGCGGCCAGCGCCGCGGTGTTCACGAGCGCGAGCGCCCACGGCGGCATCGAGTGCGGCCGGCGCTCGAGATGGAGCGCGGCGAGCGGCACCCACGGCGTGGATCCGACGGCGCCGGCGGCGAGCGCGAGCCACAGCTCGGGCGTCAGATACCAGCCGACCGTGTACGGCGTCGGCGCTGTCGCGGCCCCGCCGAACATCGCGCGCAGGAACGCGACCGCGCCGGCGAGGGTGTCCGCGCGAAAGAAGACCCAGCCGATCATCACGACCAGCATCGTGTAGACGTGCGGCCAGATCGGCCAGTGGAGCGGGCCGGAACGGATCGCGGGCTGCGGCGGCTGCGGAATCATCTCCTCCCGGCGCGTCGGCCGCGCGGGGCTGACGAGGATCCGCTCGGCGACCAGGAACGCGCCGTGCCACAGCCCCCAGATCACGAAATTCCAGCTCGCGCCGTGCCACAACCCGCAGAGAAAGAAGACGGTGACGAGGTTGCGGTACTGGCGTCCGCGGCTGACGCGGTTGCCGCCGAGCGGGATGTAGAGGTAGTCGCGGAACCACGTCGAGAGCGACAGGTGCCAGCGCCGCCAGAACTCCTGCACGCTGCGCGCGACGTAGGGCCAGCGGAAGTTCTCCGGGAAGCGGAAGCCGAACATGCGCCCGAGGCCGATCGCCATGTCCGAGTAGCCGGAGAAGTCGAAGTAGATCTGGAACGTGTAGCAGACGATCGCGAGCCACGCATGCGCCGCCGAGAGCTGCGCCGCCGGCATCGCGAAGATCCGATCCGCCGTCTCGGCGACCACGTTCGCGACGAGCATCTTCTTCGCGAGGCCGACGACGAAGCGCCGGACGCCGTACGCGAAGTCGTCGATCGAGACCGTGCGGCGCGCGAGCTGATCGGCGAGATCGCGGTAGCGGATGATCGGCCCGGCGATCAGCTGCGGGAAGAGCAGCAGGTAGAGCGCGGCGTGCACCGGGCTCTTCTGCGCCGTCGCGTCGCGGCGATAGACGTCGACGACGTACGAGATCGCGTGGAAGCTGAAGAAGGAGATCCCGATCGGCAGCAGCACGCGCGGGACGACGAGCGGCCGCACCCCGAGCGCGAGGAACAGCGTGTTGACGTTGTCGGCGAAGAAGTTCGCGTACTTGAAGACGCCGAGCACGACCAGGTTCGCGGCGACGCCGAACGCCACCCACCGCTTCGCGTGCGCCTCGGAGCGGCCCCGCGCTCGATCGACCACGATCGCGATCCGGTAGTTGAAGGCGATCGACGCGAGCATGAGCCACGTGAACGCGCCGCCGCCCTTCGCATAAAAGACGACGCTCGCGGCCAGCAGCAGCCAGTTGCCGTAGGCGCCGTGCTCGCGCGACAGCGGCGCGAAGTAGAGCGCCAGCAGCAGCGGCAGGAACAGGAAGAGAAATGCCGGTTCTGTGAAGAGCACTGAAGCTCAGGCGGCGCGTGCCGAAGGATGCCGGCCGGGCGGTGGCTACGGGCTCGCGGGCCTCGCCGTGAAAATCAGGATGTGTTGACGGGGCAGCGACTCGTCCACCTTCGCGAGCGCGAACCCTTCGGCCTCGACCTCGAGCTTCGCTTCCGCCACGCTCATCTTGTGCTCGGGACGGATCGGGATCGTCGGATCTTCCTTCCGGTACTCGAGAAGCACCAGGCGTCCGCCCGGCTTGAGCGCGTCGCGCAGGTGCCGCAGCATCGCCTGCGGACGCGAGAACTCGTGGTACACGTCGACCATGATCTCGAGATCGACCGACGACTCGGCGAGCCGCGGATCGTCGATGTTCCCCTGGACGAGCGTCACGTTCGTGATCTTCTTGCGCGCGAGGCGGCGCGACAGCAGGTCGAGCATCTGCGGCTGCACGTCGTTCGCGAACACGCGGCCGGTGGCTCCGACGCGCGCCGAGAGCTTCTCGGTGATGTAGCCGGAGCCGGCGCCGATGTCGGCGACCGCCGATCCTCTCGCGATCTTGAGCACGTTCAGCGCGACGTCCGGCGCTTCCTCGTCCTCGCGCTCCGCGCGCTCCAGCCAGTCGGCGCCCTGGTAGCCCATCACCGGCGCGAACCGGCGGCCGCTGATCGGATGGACGCCGAGCGTCTGCCCCGCGACGATCGCGGAGGCGAGCATCGACGACGTCCACGCGACCGCGCGCAGGAGTCGGCGCGCACGACGGCCCGGGCGCATGGCACTAGAATAGCAAGTAATGACCGACACGGCGCTCACTCCGTCCCGGCTCTGGAAGCGCATGACCGCCGAGCAGCGCGCCCGCGCGGCGCACGCGTTCTGGAGCGACGACGATGCGATCGACGATCAGGTGCAGGCGGCGCTCCTCATCGCGCAGCAGAAGAAGTTCAGACCGAAGACGGTGATCGGCCTCGACGTCGATCGCAAGTCGAAGCACCTCGCGAGCCTCGCGACGGTGACCGATCAGATCGCCGGCCGCGCGCTCATCGTCTACCACCTGGCCGACAAGCGCGCGATGATGGGCCGCTTCCTCGACGCGCTCGGCATCAAGCACGAGAACGGCCTCATTCAGGAAGACGACGTGAAGCCCGACGAGGCGAAGATCGCGTCCGCCGCGGCGCAGATCGCGCAGGACTTTCCCGCCGACGACGTGCGCCTGTATCTCAACACGCTCCTCTGCCAGGATCCGGACACGTGGGGCGCGCTCAAGGACGTGCCGCAGATCAATTGAGCGTGCCCGCCCTCGGCGTCAGGTACTTGTCGTACCACGCGAGGATCCGGTTGAGGCGATCGACGAGGTGCTTCTCCTCGCGGAACCCGTGCGGCTCGCGCGGATAGATCACCAGCTCCGCGTCCACGCCGTACCGCTTCAGCCCGCGATAGAACTGCCGGCTCTGCCCGAGCGGATCGGTCTCGTCGTCCTCGCCCTGCAGGAGCAGCGTGGGCGTCCGCGCGTTCTTCACCCAGGTGATCGGCGAGCTGCGGACGAAGCCCTCGAGCTTCTCGTACGGCGTGCCGTAGAACCATTCGTCGTAGCCCGATTCGTTCTCGGTGCCGAACTCGCTCGCCATGTCGATCACCGGCGCGCCGGAGACCGCGGCCTTGAAGCGCGGCGTCTGCGTGACGGCCCACGCGGCCATGTAGCCGCCGTACGACCAGCCGCCGATGCCGAGCCGCGCGGGATCGGCGATGCCGCGCGCGATCGCCCAGTCGACGCCGGCCATCACGTCCTTGAAGTCGCCGCCGCCCCAGTCGCCGCGGTTCATCTCGACGAACCGATGGCCGTACCCGGTCGAGCCGCGCACGTTCGGATAGAGCACCGCGTAGCCGCGCGCCGCGAGCAGCTGTCCCCACGGCTCGAAGGCGTCGGCCCATCGGCCGGTCGGGCCGCCGTGAACGAGGACCACGAATCCCCGCCGCTCGGACGCTGCGCCGGACGGCTGCAGCAGCGCGGCTTCGATCTCGACGCCGCCGGCGCTCGCGTACTTCACAATCTCCGGCTTCACCACCGGCATCGACGCCCAGCGCTCGTTGAAGCGCGTCACGGCGCGCGCGCTGCCGTCGGGCGTCCGAATCCACAACTCCGGCGCGCGCGTGGTCGTCTCCCCGGCGTACGCGAGCGTGCCGTTCGGCGATCGCGCGAAGGCGGTCGGATGCGTCTCGAGGCGATCGATCGCCGTGACGCGTCCGTCGCGCGACACGACGGCGATCTCGGCGCCGAAGCCGCGCGCGACGCCGGCGGCGATCGATTCGTTGTCGATCCACTGGATCTGCGACACCGGCCGATCGATCGCGGAGGAGGTGAGGTTGCGCGCGGCTCCGCCGTCGATCGGCTGGAGATACAAATCGTGCGGCGACGGGCCGTCGACGCGGGCGCCGACGTACGCGATCGTCCGGCCGTCGGGCGAGACCGCGAGGCCGCCCATCGGACGGTGCGGCTCGCCGATCGGCGTGAAGCGGCCGTCGGCGGGATCGATCGCGTAGAGGCGCTCGTTCCATTGATCGGAATCCGGCCGCGGGTTCGCGATCGCGATCAGCCGCTTACCGTCGGGCGTCCACTCGATCTGCTCGATGCGCCAGTTGACGGACGTGACCTGCGTCAGGCTCTTCGTCGCCGGATCGAGCATCCACACGCGCGCGTGCCGCTCGTCGCGATCGACGACGCGGGCATCGTCTTTGTCGCGCTCGCGCTGCTGGCGCGCGTCGGGCTTCGGCTCCGGCATCAGGAGCGCGATGCGGCGTCCGTCGGGCGCCCACCGGAACGCGCGGACGGCGTCGCGGCGATCGGTGAGCTTCTCGGCTTCGCCGCCGCGCATCGGCAGGCGGTAGATCTGCGCGGGGCCGTCGCGATCGGAGAGAAACGCGATCGATTCGCCGTCGGGGGCCCAGCGCGGCGCCGCGTCGTTCTTGCCCGAGAACGTCAGCTGGCGGAGCGCGCCGCTCGCGACGTCGAGCATCCAGATCGCGCGCACGCGCGCCGCGCCTTTCACCGGCTCGGCGACGGTAAAGACGAGCCGCGCGCCGTCGGGCGCGAACGCGAGGCCCTCGCCGCGTTCGGCAATCGTCCGCCGGTCGAGCGTCTGCTCGGGCGTCAGCGGCGAAGTCTGCGCCGTCAGGACGACGCCGGCGAACGCGACGGCGATGAAGACCGTGTGTTTCATAGTCGGCGCGACGTACCTTAGCATAGGCGCTTCGTGCCGACTCTCACGATCGCCTCGTCTCCGCTCGCGCCGCGCGCCGTGCCCGTACGCATTCACTATCGCGACGCGGGCGCCGGGCCGCCGCTCGTCTTCCTGCACGGCGGCTGGGGCTACGAGGTGTACCCGTTCGATCGCCAGATCGACGCGCTCGCGTCCAGCTATCGCATCGTGATCCCCGATCGCACCGGCTACGGCGGCTCGGGACGTCTCGCGACGCAGGAGGTGGACTTTCATCAGCGCGCGGCGATCGAGACGCTGTCGGTGATCGATGCGCTCGGCCTCGAGCGGCCGGTCGTGTGGGGGCACAGCGACGGCGCGGTGATCGCGCTGCTCATGGGGCTCGCCGAACCCTCGCGCGTCGCGGGCCTCATCGTCGAGGCGACGCACCTGTATCGGAACAAGCCGGCCTCGCGCGGCTTCTTCGAGACGATGATGAAGAATCCCGACGCGCTCGGCGATCGCGTGACGGCGATTCTCGCGCGCGACCACGGCGAGCGGTGGCGCGAGGTGATCCGCATGAACGGCGATGCCTGGGTGCGGATCGCCGACGCGCGCGCGACGGAGGGCGACGATCTGTACGGGGGCCGGCTGCCGACCCTGCGCGTGCCGACGCTCATCGTGCATGGCGCCCGGGATCCGCGGACCGAGCCCGGCGAGCTCGACGCGCTCCGCGCGGCGCTGCCGTCGGCGCGCGTCGCGATCATCGCCGACGGCGGTCACAGCCCGCACAGCGAGCGGCTCGCCGCCGACGCGACGACGGCGGCGGCCGACGCGTTCCTCGCCGGGATCACGCGCGGCATCGGGACGATGCGGTGACCAACGCACTCGAGCTCGATCGGGTCTCGCGGGAGTTCACGTCGCCGGGACGTGCGGTGTACCGCGCGATCGAGGAGATCTCGCTGTCGGTCCCGGCGGGCGCGTTCGTCGCGATCGTCGGACCGAGCGGCTGCGGCAAGTCGACGCTGCTGAACGTCGTCGCCGGCCTGCTGCCGCCGACCTCGGGCACGGTCCGCGTCGGCGGCGAGCCGCTTGCCGGCTTGAACCGCCACGCGACCTACATGTTCCAGCAGGACGCGCTGCTGCCGTGGAAGACGGTGCGCGACAACGTCGCGCTCGGCCTCACGCTCGGCGGGGTGTCGCGCGCGGAGGCGCAGGCGAAGGCGGATGCGTGGATCGCACGCGTCGGCCTCGCGTCCTTCGCATCGCACTATCCCGCGCAGCTGAGCGGCGGCATGCGCAAGCGTGTCGCGATGGCGCAGAACTGGATTCTCGATCGCGGCCTCGTGCTGATGGACGAACCGTTCAGCGCGCTCGACGTCCACACGCGCCAGCGCATGGAGACCGAGCTGCTCGCGTTGTGGGAGGCGCGATCAGCCGACGGCGGCGCCGCGCCGCGAAAGACGATCGTGTTCGTGACGCACGATCTCGAGGAGGCGATCGCGCTCGCCGACGAGGTCGTCATCCTCTCGGCCGGCCCGGCGGCGCGCGTCGTCGCGCAGCACCGCGTCGCGCTGCCGCGTCCGCGCGATCTTTTGGAGCTGCGGACGCAGCCGTCGTTCGTCGATCTCTATCGCGGCGTGTGGGCCGTGCTGCGCGCAGAAGTGATCAAGAGCCAGCGGGGCGCGGCGTGAGCGGCGAGGGCGCCGGCGGCCGCGCCGCCTCTCCGCCGGACGCGCGCGCGCCTGGGTTGGGGCGGACGAGGATCCTCGCGTCGCAGGTCGCGCTCGGCGTCGTCCTCCTGGCGCTGTGGCAGACGCTGGTCTCGCTGAAGATCCTCGACGCGTTCTTCGTCAGCCGTCCGAGCGACATCCTGGAGCGCGTCGGCCGCTGGATCGTCAGCGGCACGCTGTGGGGGCATCTGGTGGTGACGCTCGAGGAATCGCTGCTCGGGCTGCTGGCCGGCGCCGCGCTCGGCATCTCGCTCGGCTTCGCGCTCGCGCGCTCCGCGTTCCTGGCGCTGGTGCTCGATCCGTACATCAAGATGCTCAACGCGGTGCCGCGCGTCGTGCTCGCGCCGCTGTTCCTCCTGTGGTTCGGCCTCGGGATCTGGTCGAAGGTGGCGCTCGCGGTGACGCTCGTGTTCTTCGTGATGTTCTTCAACACGTTTCAGGGCGTGCGCGACGCCGACCGCGTGCTGATCGACAACGTGCGCATGCTCGGCGCGACCGAGCGGCAGCTGGTCCGGCACGTGCTCGTGCCGAGCGCGCTGACGTGGATCTTCTCGAGCCTGCAGACCAGCCTTGGATTCGCGATGGTGGGCGCGGTTGTGGGAGAGTATCTGGGCGCGACGCGCGGCCTCGGCTACGTGATCTCGCAGGCCGAAGGCACGTTCGACACGACGGGCGTCTTCGCGGGGATGACGGTCCTCGGGATCGTGGTGGTGATGGTGAGCGCAGCGGTGACCCGTTTAGAGAAGTGGTTACTGCGCTGGAAAGCCGTCAGGTGACGAGGACGCAGAGGAAGAGAACAGAGGACGCAGAGGAAAACACAGAGGAGAACCACGAAGGAAAATCACGAACGAGAGGTATCGCGACAGTGATCATGAACACCAAATGACGTCAACGTTGCCACTGCGTCCCTTCCGTTCATCCTTTGTGCCGTCCTCTGTGCCGTCCTCTGTGTTTTCCTCTGTGCCCTCTGTTCTTTTCCTTTGTGTCCTTGTCACCGTCGGCGCGTGCACGCGCCGCGCCTCGGACGGGGCGCACGTACGCGTAGCCGTTGGTGGACAGAATCAGATGGTCTATCTGCCGACGACGCTCGCGCAGGAGCTCGGGTTCTATCGTGAGGAAGGGCTCGACGTCGAGCTGCAGGACTTTGCCGGCGGCGCCAAGGCGCTGCAGGCGCTCGTCGGCGGCAGCGCCGACGTCGTCTGCGGGTTCTACGATCACACGATTCAGATGGCCGCCGAAGGCCGCCCGCTCGTCGCGTTCGTCACGATGCTGCGCTTCCCGGGCCTCGTGCTCGTGACGTCGCCGCAGCGCGCCGACACGGTGAAGACGATCGAGGATCTCAAGGGCCGTATCGCCGGCGTCACGACGGCCGGCTCGTCGTCGCAGATGCTGCTCGAGTACCTGCTGCAGCGCCACGGCGTCCCGGCCGATTCGGTGAGCATCACGGCCATCGGCAGCGCGGCGACGGCGATTGCCGCCATCGAGCACGGGAAGGTCGACGCCGGCATGATGGCCGATCCGGCGTTCACGCTGGTCGTGAAGCGCAACCCGGGCGCGCGCGTCCTCGCCGACCTCCGCACGGGCGAGGGCGTGAAGGCGGCGTTCGGCACCGGCATGTATCCGGCCTCGGTGCTCTATTCGACCGCCGACTGGATTCGCACGAATCACGACGCCGCCGCGAAGCTGGCGCGCGCCATCACGCGCACGCTCGCGTGGATGCAGACGCACTCGCCGCAGGAGATCGCCGATCGCACGCCGAAGACGCTTCGCGGCGAGGACGATGCGCTGTACGTCGAGGCGTTGAAGGCGTCGATGCCGATGTTCTCGCCCGACGGCGCGATGACCGCCGACGGCGCCGAGCAGGTCCACACGCTGCTCGCGGGGTCGATGGACAAGGTGCGCGGCGCGAAGATCGACGTCGCGAAGACCTACACGAACGAGTTCGTCCGTGGACGCTAAGACGCTCCTGCTCGGCGGCCTCGTCGCCGTCCTCGTCCTCTACATCGTCACGATCGTGCGCGGAGGGCTCGTCGCCCCGACGCCGCTGCAGACGGCGATCGGCTTCGTCACCGCCTTCTTCGACACGCTCGGGATCGGATCGTTCGCGACGACGACCGCCGTCTACAAGCTGCGGAACCTTGTGCCGGTGAAGCTGATCCCGGGCACGCTCAACGTCGGGCACACGATGCCGACGATCGCGCAGGCGTTCATCTACACGCAGCTGGTGCCGGTGGAGTCGACGACGCTCGTGTCGATGATCGCCTCGGCGATGGCCGGCTCGTGGCTCGGGGCGGGCTTCGTGATCTCTTGGTCGCGGCGCAGGATTCAAATCGGGATGGGCCTGGCGCTGCTCGGCGCGGCGACGATGATGCTGCTCACGTCGCTGTCGCTGCTGCCCAGGGGCGGCGACACGTTCGGGCTCGGCGGCACGAAGCTCGCGATCGGCCTCGCCGGAAACTTCGTGCTGGGCGCGCTGATGATGCTCGGGATCGGGCTGTACGCGCCGTGCATGATTCTCGTGTACCTGCTCGGCATGGCACCGACGGCGGCGTTCCCGATCATGATGGGCTCGTGCGCGTTCCTGATGCCGTTCAGCAGCGTCCGCTTCGTCGGATCGAGGACGTATCACGCGCAGGCGGCGATCGGGCTCGCGCTCGGCGGATTCCCGGCCGCCGTGATCGCCGCCAAGCTCGTCACGTGGCTGCCGCCCGACGCGGTGCGCTGGCTCGTCGTCGCCGTGGTCGTCTACACGGCCGTCAACATGCTGACGACGGCGGGCTCGATGGCGAATGTGAATGCGTAAGCCGGTCGTCCTGATCACAGGGGCCGGCGGCGAGATCGGCCACGGCCTCGTCGCGCGGCTCGCCGGATCCGGATCGCCGATCATCACGCTCGACGTCAGCCGGCTCGATTCGTCGCTCGCGCCGATGGTCGCGCGCGAGTTCACCGGCTCGATCACCGACCTCAGCCTCCTCGAGCGCATGCTGGCGGAGTTCGAGGTCGATCGGATCTTCCATCTCGCGGCGCTGCTCTCGACGCGGTCGGAGTTCACGCCGGTCGCGGCGCATCACGTCAACGTCGAGGGGACGCTGAACCTGCTGGAGTTCGCGCAGCGCCAGGGCGAGTCGCACGGGCGGCCCGTCGTGTTCATCTACCCGTCGTCGATCGCGGCGTACGGGCTGCCGAGCCTCGAGGCGAAGACGCGCGCGGGCGCGGTCACCGAGGATCAGTTCGCGCACCCGACGACGATGTACGGGTGCAACAAGCTGTATTGCGAGCAGCTCGGCGCGTACTACGCGCGCCGCTACAAGCAGCTGTCGGCCGACGCGATCCCGCACGTCGATTTCCGGTGCGTGCGCTTCCCGGGATTGATCTCCGCGGTGACGATGCCGGCCGGCGGCACGTCCGACTACGCACCGGAGATGATTCACGCGGCGGCGAAAGGCGAGCCGTACGACTGCTTCGTGCGCCCCGACACGACGATCCCGTTCATGGCGATGCCCGACGGCGTCGACGCGCTGCTGACGCTCGCCGCGGCGCCGCGCGATCGGCTGACGCGCACGGCGTACAATCTCACCGCGTTCAACCCGTCCGCCGCCCAGATTCGCGACGTCGTGATGGCCGCGTTTCCCGACGCGCAGATCGGTTTCAAGGTGGATGTGAAGCGGCAGGGCATCGTCGACTCGTGGCCGGCGGCGGTCGACGACTCGGCTGCGCGCGGCGACTGGAGCTTCGCGCCGAAGTGGGACCTCGATCGCGCGTTCCGCGAGTACCTGATCCCGACGATCCGACAGCGGTACGGACAATAGGAACCACAAAGACACGGAGACACGGAGACGAAGGTCGCGGAGCGCGCGTCGCACGTCGGCCGGCGGAGCCGGCCGACGTCGCGCCCGCGCCGCCGCTGCGCGGCGGCGTGCGACGCGCGCTCCTCGAGTCCGTGTCGGCGTCTTCTCGGTGTCTTCGTGTCTCTGTGGTTAATCCCCAGCTGCCACAAGTAAGATGAACGCGTCCATGGAATCGGTGACGGCCTTCGCGCCGGCGACCGTCTCGAACGTCGGCTGCGGCTTCGACGTCCTCGGCTTCGCGCTGCACGAGCCGGGCGACGCCGTGACGGCGGCGTTCGCCGACTGCCGCGGCGTGCGCATCGACGGGATCACCGGCGACGATGGGCGCCTGCCGCGGGACGCGCGGAAGAACACGGCGGGCGTCGCGGCGCAGACTCTGCTCGACGCGGTGGGCGAGCGCCGCGGCGTGGCGCTGACGATCCGAAAAGGGCTGCCGCTCTCGAGCGGGCTCGGCGGCAGCGCGGCGAGCGCCGTCGCTGCGGCATTCGCCGTCAACGCGCTCGCGGGCGCCGGCGCGTCGCTCGAGACGCTGATGGCGTGCGCCTTCGAGGGCGAGCGCATCGGCGCCGGATCGGCGCACGGCGACAACATCGCGCCGGCGGTGTACGGCGGGTTCGTGCTCGTGCGCGTCCCGAACCCGCCGGACGTCGTGCGGCTGCCCGTCCCCGCGGGCCTCATCGCCGTCGTCGTGCACCCGGACCTCGAGATCGAGACGTCGCGCGCGCGCGCGCTGCTCGGATCCGAGGTGCCGCTCGCCGACGCGATCCGGCAGTGGGCCAACCTCGGCGCGTTCGTGGACGCGCTCCACCGCGGCGATTTCGATCTGCTCTCGCGCGCGATCGAGGACACGATCGCGGAGCCGCGCCGGGCGCCGCTCGTGCCGGGCCTCGCCGCGATCAAGCGCGCGGCGATCGACGCCGGCGCGCTCGGCAGCGGCCTCTCCGGATCCGGACCGTCGCTCTTCGCGCTGTGCCTCGGGATGGAGGCGGCGCGCCGCGCCGCGCGCGCGATGACCGCCGCCACCGTCGAACACGTCGGCGGCCGCGCGCCCGACGTCTACGTGTCGCCGATTGCGCCGACCGGCGCGCGCATCCTTTCCCCGGCGGGGCCGACAGGGCCTGCGGTGCAGGTGTAGTCGATCGAGCCGGGCCCTCCGGGCTGCGGCGATGCGTCCATGCACTTCGTCACCACACGCGGCGGCCCGCCCGTTTCCTTCACCACGGCGCTGTACGAAGGCCTCGCGCCCGACGGCGGCCTCTACGTGCCCGAGACGATCGAGCCGTGGACGGAGCGCGAGGTCGCCGGGCTTTCGCGGCGCACGCTCACCGAGATTGGCCTGCGCGCGCTGCGGCCGTTCGCGCGCGGCGACATCGATCCAGCGACGCTCGAAGCGGTCGTCGTCGAGGCGCTGAACTTCCCGATCCCGCTCGTCGAGGTCGAGCCGGGCATTTACGCGCTCGAGCTGTTCCACGGGCCCACGCTCGCGTTCAAGGACGTCGGCGCGCGCACGATGGCGCGGCTGATGGCGGCGCTGCATCGCGGCGACGACCCGCTCACCGTCCTCGCCGCGACGTCGGGCGACACGGGCAGCGCCGTCGCGCACGCGTTCTACCGCGTGCCGAACACGCGCGTCGTGATCCTGTATCCCGACGGCCGCGTGAGCCCGACGCAGGAAGCGCAGCTGACGATGTTCAACGGCGAGCGCGCGAACGTGCGCGCGTACGCCGTCGCCGGCAGCTTCGACGACTGCCACCGCCTCACGCGCGAGGCGTTCGGCGACGCGGAGCTGCGGCGGCAGATGCGGCTGACGTCGGCGAACTCGGTGAACATCGGCCGCCTGCTGCCGCAGTCGATCTACTACTTTCATGCCGCGGCGCAGATCGGCGCCGGCGTCGATCTCGTCTTCGCGACGCCGAGCGGCAACTTCGGCAACCTCACGGCCGGTCTGATCGCCGAGCGCGCCGGGCTGCGCGTCTCGCGGTTCGTCGCGGCGACCAACGTCAACGACATCGTGCCCGCGTATCTCGCGACCGGGCGCTACGAGCCGCGCGCGTCGATCGCGACGATCGCCAACGCGATGGATGTCGGCCACCCGAGCAACTTCGAGCGCATGCGCTGGCTCTACGACGACGACCTCGACGCGATGCGCCGCGACATCGCCGGCTGCCGCTTCAGCGACGACGAGGTGCGCGGGGCGATCAGACGCGTGCACGAGGCGCGCGGCTACCTGCTCGATCCGCACAGCGCGATTGCGTACTTGGGCCTGGTGGGGCAGGAAGGCCGGGCGGGCCAGACAGGTCGGGCGGGTCAGGTGGGTCAGGTGGGTCAGGCAGGTCAGGTAGGTCAGGTAGGTAAGGCACGGAGAGTCGGGATATTTCTCGCGACGGCGCATCCGGCGAAGTTCGCGGAGATCGTCGATCCGATCGTCGGCCGGCCGACCGAGAAGCCGGCGCCGCTCGCGCACGCGCTCGCCCGGCCGCGGCACATCATCCGGATCGACGCGTCGCTCGAGGCCGTGAAGTCGGCGCTCGCCGCATGACGGACGAGTTCCGTTATCGCGCCGACGTGCTCCAGCATCTGCTGCGGCACGGCGTGCGCCCGACGCCGCAGACGAGGCCCGAGATCGTCCGCGGCTTCGTGCGCGATCTCTACAAGTACGAGATCAGGCAGCTCCGCGAGCGGTACGTGCGCGGCGATTTCCCGAAGGACGAGTACTCCGATCGCGTCGACGCGCTCCGCCGCCGCTACCCGGTCCTCGCGCTGCACGCATGGCAGTTCGTCGTCGTGGACGCATCGTAACGGCGCCTCAGAGACCGAGCTCGTAGCGAACGTCGGCGACGATGTCGTCGACCGGACGCGCCGCGTCGACGGCGATCGCGTCGCGCGGCTCCTCGAGCTCGGCGAGCTGGCTGCGGAGGATGGACGGCCCCGCGAAATGACCGGGCCGCGTCTCGAGCCGGCGCCGCAGCGTCGCCTCGTTCGCGTTCAAGAAGACGAACCGGACACGGCGAAGGCCGCCGCCGAGCGCGTCGCGATACCGTTCGCGCAGCGCGGAGCAGGCGATCACGCGATGCTCGCGCCGATCAAGCGCCTCCGCGATCACGCCGTGCAGTGCGGCGAGCCACGGCGCGCGATCGGCATCGGTCAGTCCGACGCCGCTGCGGATTTTCTCCACGGCGGCCGCGCTGTGGTAGTCGTCGCCTTCGACGAACGGCCACCCGGCCGCCGCCGCGAGCGCGCGCCCGACCGTCGTCTTGCCGGCGCCTGCGGCGCCCATGACCACGACGACCACGCCGAGCAGCATAGCGCGTCAGCGCCGGCGGGGTCCGATCGGCACCGACAGGCCCGCCGCCATCCTGATGCCCGCCGGAACGACGAAGGCGACGACCTGCGCCTCGGCCCGCAGTGCTACGCGGCCCAGCCGCTGCTCGACGCCGGCGCCGACGAGCCCGATGATCGGCGGCATCACCCACGCGTGCGATCCGCGAACGACGACCCCCATGCCACCGTACGTCGCGAACGGCTGCAGCGTCGCCGTCGCGCCCTTGCGAATCCGCTGCCTGAACTGCACGCCGTAGAAGCCGGCGATGTCGTCGTGCCGGCTCGCGGCGAACGGGAAGCCCGCGATCACCTCGACGTCGCCGGCGTCGTTCACCGGCACGGCGACGCGGACATCGCCGCCGGCGAACGGCGTCGTGAACCAGCTGACCACGCTGCCGGCGCTCACGCCGATTTCCACCGGCGTGTGCGCGTTCTGCGCGCGCGCCGCGGATGCCGCCACGAGCAGCATCGTCGTCGCGGCGAGCGAGGTTCGAAGTGATCTCGTCATGACGGATGCCCTTTCAGCGCGTCCTGCCGCCGATGGGGACGGCGACGCCGGCCGACACGCGAACGCCGACGGGCAGCCCGACGAAGGTGACCGCCTGCGATTCGATGCGGAGCGCGAGATGGTCGCCGAGCGACTTGTGCACGCCGACGCCGGCGATCGGAAACAGCAGGCCGTCGTTGTGCTCGTAGCTGAATCCGGGAAGCGTGACGACGTTCCGGCCGTTGAAGTGCTGCCGCGGCGGCGTCGTGTCGTGCGCGTAGGCGCCGGCCACGCCGTAGCTGACGAACACGTGGAAACCCGGGCGCGTCGTGGACCGCAGCCGCTGCCGGACCATGACGCCGTACAGGCTTTCGACGCGCAGGGTGTCGCCGCCCGTCACGTCGTGGACGTATTCGGGGATCGGAATCGACCGGCGGCCGTAGGTGACGAACGATTCGACGGCAAACCTATCGCTCAACGCGACGCTGCCGCGCGCGTCGACGTCGGCGCTGTGGAAGCCGCGCCCCCACAAATCGCCGCCGTCGGCCACGTGCACGCCGCCGAAGCCGCCGCCGACCTCGGCCGGCTGCGCCTGCACGCGCGTGCAGACGCCCGCACACATGAGCAGCGCTGCGAAGAGTTTCGATTTGGTCATCGCCCGCCTCCACCGGATAATGCGCAGACCACCGCGCCACAGGCTCATGACCGCTCCTGCCGATCCACCGCCCGCCGCCCAGGACGTTGCGCCGCTCGTCTACGACGAGCTGCGGCGGATCGCCGCCGCCTACATGCGGCGCGAGCGCCCGGGCAACACGCTGCAGGCGACGGCGCTCGTCCACGAGGCGTATCTGCGCCTCGCGTCGGCCGGCACGCCGTGGCACGACAAGCGCCACTTCGTCGGCATCGCCGCGCGCGCGATGCGGCAGATCCTGGTCGAGCGTGCGCGGGCGCGCGGCGCGCAGAAGCGATGGGCCGGCCTGGATCGCGTGACGCTCACCGACGCGCTGGCGGCGGCCGCCGCCGAAACGGCGATGCTGCCGGCGCTCGACGAGGCGCTCACGCGGCTCTCTGCTCTGGACGCCGAGCAGGCGCGGCTCGTCGAACTGCGGTACTTTGCCGGTCTGAGCATCGAAGAAGCGGCCGAGGCGCTCGGCATCTCGCCGGCGACCGTGAAGCGCCGGTGGGCGCTGGCGCGCGCGTGGCTGTTTCGCGAGCTGAGCGAATCGTCCGCATGACGCCCGAGCGCCGGCGGCGCGTCGCCGAGTTGTTCGAGGCGGCGCTCGAACGGGATCCCGAGAGCGGCGCGCGATGGATCGCGCGCGAGGCGGCCGACGATCCGGCGGTGCGCGACGAAGCGCTGTCGCTCGTCGCGAGCCATTCGCGCGCGGGCGCCTTCCTCGAGCGGCCGATTGCGGAGAGCGCGCCGGATCTGCTCGCCGACGACGAGCCGCTCGCCGAGGGGACGAAGGTCGGCGCGTACACGATCGTGCGAGAGATCGGGCGCGGCGGCATGGGGCACGTCTACCTCGCGTCGGACGCGCGGCTGGGGCGCGCGGTCGCGCTCAAGGCGCTCGCGCCGCACCTGGTGCGCGATCCGTCGCACCGCGAGCGGCTGCGCCGCGAGGCGCGCGCCGCCGCGTCGCTGTCGCACCCGGGCATCTGCACCGTCTTCGCGCTCGAGGAGGTCGACGGCGCGCTCTACATCGCGACCGAGTTCGTCGACGGCCGCACGCTCAGGGACGAAATCGACAGCGGGCCGCGGCCGTCGGTGGGCGAGATCGCGCGCACGGCGCGCGAGATCGCGGCGGCGCTCGCCGCCGCGCACGCGCGCGGCATCGTGCATCGCGATCTGAAGCCGGAGAACGTCATGCGCGGGCGCGACGGCAGCCTGAAGATCCTCGACTTCGGCCTCGCGCGCCTCGCGCGCTCCGGCGACCTCTCGAAGGCCGCGCTGACCTTCGCCACCGATCCGGGCCTGGTCGTCGGAACGCCGTCCTACATGGCGCCCGAGCAGATCAACGGCGGCGAGGTGGATGCGCGCGCGGACGTCTTCGCCTTCGGCGTGCTGCTCTACGAGTTCTCGTGCGGCGTGCATCCGTTCGGCGGATCGTCGCCGCTCGCGATCGTCGCGCGCGTGCTCGACAGCGACGCGCGGCCGATCGAGAGCCGCCGCGCCGAAATTCCCGACGGCCTCGCTGCGGTCATCGCGCGCTGCCTGCAGAAGGCGCCCGCCGATCGGTTTCCGTCCGCGGCCGAGATCGTCGACGGCCTGCGCGTCGCGGATCGGACCGCCGCGCCCGCGCGCCGCACCGCGTGGTGGCGGACGCACCAGATCGTAATCACGTTCGTCTACTTGGCGGCCGCCGTTCTCTCGTGGCAGATGAAGGAGTGGGTGGAGACGCCGGTTACGGTCGCGGTCTTTCTCGCGCTCGGCGTGGCGGCGACCATCGGCGGCGTGCTGCGCGGGCATCTCGTCTTCACCGAGCGCATGAATCGCGCGCGGCTCGCCGTCGAGCGCTGCCGCACGACGCGGCTCCTGACGGCGCTCGACATGGTGATGGCGGCGCTGCTCGCCGGCGACGCCGCGTGGATTGCGCCGGTGCGCGCGCTGCCCGCGGTGTTCGCCTTGAGCGCGGCCGCCAGCCTCGCGCTCGCCGCGCTCGTCCTCGAGCCGGCGACGACGGCGGCCGCATTTGGCGAGGACGCATGATCGCGATTGAAATCAGCCGTCCGGGCGATCCCGACGTGCTCGTCGCCGTGGAGCGTCCGCGGCCGACGCCGGCGGCGGACGAAGTGTTGATCAAGGTGGCCGCCGCGGGCGTGAATCGTCCCGACGTCTTTCAGCGGCGCGGGCGTTATCCGCCGCCGCCCGGCGCGTCCGACATCCCCGGCCTCGAGGTCGCCGGCGTCGTCGAAGAGGTCGGCGCCGACGTGCACGAGTTCCGCATCGGCGACGGCGTGTGCGCCCTCGTCGCCGGCGGCGGCTACGCGGAGTACTGCGCCGCGCCGGCGCCGCAGTGCCTGCCCGTGCCGCGCGGCCTCGACTACGTCGCCGCCGCGGCGATGCCCGAGACGTTCTTCACCGTCTGGACCAACGTCTTCGAGCGCGGCCGGCTGCAGGCGAACGAGGCGCTGCTCGTGCACGGCGGATCGAGCGGCATCGGCACGACCGCGATCCAGCTCGCGCGCGCGCACGGCTCGCGCGTGTTCGCGACCGCCGGATCGGCGGAGAAGTGCGCCGCGTGCGAGCAGCTGGGCGCGGAGCGCGCGATCAACTACCGCGAGGACGACTTCGTCGCCATCGTTCGCCGGCTCACCGGCGATCGGGGCGTCGACGTCGTGCTCGACATGGTGGGCGGCGACTACTTCGCGCGGAACATCGACGCGCTCGCGATCGAGGGGCGGCTGGTCGAGATCGCGACGCTGCAGGGCGCGAAGGCCGAGCTGAACATCCAGACGATCATGCAGCGGCGGCTGACCATCACCGGCTCGACGTTGCGCGCGCGGCCGGTCGCCGAGAAAGGCGCCATCGCGCGCGCGCTCCGCGTGCGCGTCTGGCCGCTCGTCGAATCGGGCGCGGTGAAGCCGATCGTGCACGCCACCTTTCCGCTGCGGCAGGCGGCCGAGGCGCACCGCGTGATGGAATCGAGCGCGCACATCGGCAAGCTCGTGCTTCGGATTGGGTAATTGGAGGATTGGGTAATCTGGTAATTTATTGTCGATTGCCAATTGGCCATTACTCGATTACTCGATTCCTCCAAGTACCCAATCCCTATGGACAACATCACGAGCCTGCAGATCAGCGACGCGAAAGTCGGCACCGGCGTGGAAGCCACCAGGGGCAAGAGCGTCACGGTGCACTACACCGGCTGGCTCTACGACGGCGCCAAACCCGATCATCACGGCAAGAAGTTCGACAGCTCGCGCGACCGGAGCGATCCGTTCCAGTTCAAGCTCGGCGCGGGCCAGGTGATTCAGGGCTGGGACCAAGGCGTGGCCGGCATGAAGGTCGGCGGCCAGCGGACGCTCGTCATCCCGTCGCAGCTCGGGTACGGCGCGCGCGGCGCCGGCGGCATGATCCCGCCGAACGCGACGCTCGTGTTCGACGTCGAGCTCCTCGACGTCAGGTGACGGCGATCGCCCTGGAACACGCGGTCGTGGGGCCGTCGTAGCGCCTTGCTCTCGCGCCAGTCGTTCGTCGCGCTGCAGCACCGCAACTACCGGCTGATCTGGATCGGGCTGCTCGTCTCCTTCAGCGGCTCGATGATGCAGAACGCGGCGCTGCTGTGGCACGTGTCGCTGCTCGTGCCGCCCGAGCGCAAGGGCCTCGCGCTCGGCCTCGTCGGCCTCGTCCGCGTCTTTCCCATCGTCATCTTCTCGATGATCAGCGGCGTCGTCGCCGACGCGTGGGACCGGCGGCGGCTGATGCTCTCCACCCAGGTCGCGGCGACGCTCGTCGCGCTCGCGCTCGGCGCGATCGCGTTTCGCGGCGTCACCGCCGTGTGGCCGATCTACGTGCTCGCGGCGGTCGCGTCCGCAGTGGGCGCGTTCGATCTTCCGGCGCGCAACGCGCTCGTGCCGTCGCTCGTGCCGCGCGAGCATCTGCCGAACGCGATCAGCCTCAACACGATCATGTTCCAGACGGCGGCGGTACTCGGCCCCTCGCTCGGCGGCCTGTTGATCGCGGCGGCGGGCGTCGGCTGGGCGTACGTCGCGAACGCGATCTCGTTCGCCTTCGTGATCGTCGCGCTGCTGATGATGCGCGACGTGCCGCCGCGTTCGCCGTCGGAGGAAGGATCGCGCGACGACGTGTCGCTCCACGCGGCGCTCGAGGGGCTGCGCTTCGTCTTCCGCTCGCCGCTGATCCGGTCGACGATGCTGCTCGACTTCTTCGCGACCTTCTTCTCGTCGGCGACGGCGCTGCTGCCGATCTTCGCGCAGGACATCCTGCGCGTCGGCGCGAAGGGCTACGGCTGGCTCTATGCGGCGCCGGCCGTCGGCGCCGTCGCGACGAGCGCCGCGATGGTGCCGCTCACCGACAGGATCGACCAGCGCGGGCGGACGCTGCTCTGGGCGGTGGCGGGCTACGGGCTCGCGACGGTCGTCTTCGGCGCCTCGCGATCGTTCTGGCTGACCTTCGCGTGCCTTGCGATGACCGGCGCGACCGACACCGTCAGCATGATCATCCGCAACATCGTCCGTCAGCTGGAGACGCCGGACCGGCTGCGCGGACGCATGACGGGCGTCAACATGGTGTTCTTCATCGGCGGGCCGCAGCTGGGCGAGCTCGAGGCGGGCGCGCTCGCGAACTGGCTCGGCGCGCCGTTCTCGGTGATCAGCGGCGGCGTGGGCTGCATCCTGTCAACGGCGTGGGTGGCCGGGTCGACGCCGGCGCTCCGGCGCTATCGCCGCGAGAAAGAAACGATGTCTTCGACGCCATGATCGTCGGCGTCATTTCAGACACGCACGGGCTTCTGCGGCCGGAAGTGCTGCGTGCGTTCGACGGAGTAGAGCTGATCGTCCACGCCGGCGACGTCGGGAATCATGCCGTGCTCGACGGCCTTGCGAACATCGCGCGCGTCGAAGCGGTGTACGGCAACGTCGACGATCAGCACGATCCGTCGCTCGCGCGAGAGCGGACGGTGGCCGTCGGCGGGCTGACCGTGCACGTCAGCCATGGGCACGAGCTCGGGCGTCCGACGCCGGCGCTCGCGCTCGCGCGCTACGCCGGCGACGTCGTGATCTTCGGCCACACGCACCGCGCGATCGTCGCGCGTGAGGCCAATCGCATCGGGTTGAACCCCGGCGCCGCGGGGCCGCGACGGTTCGACGTGCGGCCGTCGGTCGCGCGGCTCACGATCGCGGGCGGCGCCGCCGAGGTCGAGATTATCTGGCTGGCGTGAACTCGATCGTGATGTCGCGATCGAGGTTGATCTTCAGGCCGGCAGCGTTCTTCACGATCGCCTTCGCCTCGTCCTGCGTCTTCGCCGCCTGCAGCCGCGGCAGCAGCGTCTCGTCCTTGAGCACCTGATCGAGATCCACTTCGAGCAGCGTGACGCGCGAGCCGTCGACGTACGGGCTGCTCGTCCGCACGAGCGTGCCTGCCGGCTCCGCGGTGAGCTGCACGCGCGCGCCCGCCAGCATCGTGCGCACCATGCCGATCTGGTTCGCGGCTTGCGGCGATCCGAGCGCGTCGAGGAAGTTCGGCTCCGGCACGTGGATGTGCAGCACCGCCGTGCCGCCGGGCTCGTGCGTCATCGAGAAGGTGATCGACTCGGACGTGGTGCTCAGCCCGCCGGCGCTGATCGACACGCCGGCCGGCGCGGCCGGCTGCGTGGAGATGCGCAGCTGCGTCACGTCGGTGAACGAGTAGGTCGCGGCGCGGCCTTGGCCGGAGGGCGTCGTGATCGGTTCGGACGAGACGTAGGTGACGCCTGGGCCGATGCTCGCCGCCATGCTGCGGAACTGATCCTCGGATACGGGATCGATCGTGCCGCCGCGGCCGCCGAATCCGGCGAACTGCCGCAGCTGCGCGAGCGCCTGCGTCGAATAGACCATGCGGTGATCGATCGTGCCGCTGCCGTTGCCGTTCACCTTCAGGACCGTCGACATCTGGAAACACGCCGTCGATCCGATCGCGCCGGCCAGCACGAGCGCAAGCCGCCTCAGTCGCATTCGAACAAGATGCCATAGATCGCCGGGCGCAACGCTAGAATCTCCGGATGCCGCACAAATGCTTCGCCGTTGCCGCCTGCGTGCTCGCGCTCGTCCTCACCGCGTCGGCTCAGCCGCGAACGAACGCCGCCGCGAAGGACGTCACGGTCCTCGGATTCAAGCTGCACTACCTGGAGGCGGGGCGCGGCGCGCCCGTCGTGCTGCTCCACGGCCTCGGCGGCGACGGGTCGCGCTGGGCGCCGAACATCGATCCGCTGGCGAAGGACTTCCACGTGTTCGCGCTGGATCAAATCGGGTTCGGCCAGTCGGACAAGCCGCTCGCGAACTACCACACGGGGATGCTCGCCGACTTCCTCGTCGGCTTCCTGAGGGAGGTGGGCGTGCAGAAGGCGTCGCTCGTCGGCAACTCGATGGGCGCCGGCGTGGCCTTGTACACCGCCGCGAAGTACGCGCAAGTGGTCGATCGCATCGTTCTCGCCGACGGCGGCGGGTTCCGATCGCCGGCGGCCGCCGCGCCCGCGGCGCCGACGCCCGAGGCGCTGCATCGCCGGCAGATCCAGAACAGCGTCACGCGGGAGGAAACGCGCGAGTTCTTCCGCATCCTGTTCCACGACAAGAGCCTCGTCACGGATCGCCTCGTGGACGATCAACTCCAGCTGCGCCTCCGCTCGGCGTTTACGATCACGAAGATCCAGGAGGCCGGCCAGAACGGCCTGGGCAGCCTGACGGAGGCGGAAGTCCGCGCCGTGAAGGCGCCGACGCTCATCGTGTGGGGCAAGTACGACGAGCTCGCGAACCCCGCGGGCGCCGATCGGCTCGAGAAGACGATTCACGGATCGAAGAAGGTGATCGTCGACAACTGCGGGCACATGCCGCAGCTCGAGAAGGCCGACGAGTTCAACCGCCTCGTACGCGAGTTCCTGAGCGAGCCGCGGAGTACGAACCAGTAACATCCTGCGAGCGCTGCGATCTCTCGGGTTGTTCGTCGTGACGCCGATGGGCCGCGTGCCGCTCAACCGCGCGCTCTCGAAGCTGGGCATTCTCTCGCGGGCGCAGGCGACCGCCGCCATCCGCGCCGGCCGCGTCCGCGTCGGCGGCCGCGTGATCGACGATCCCGCGCATCTCGTCGTGCCGGAGCGCGCGGCGATCGCCGTCGACGAGGCGCCGCAGGCGCGCGCGGCGTGGCGGACGATCCTGCTGCACAAACCGCGGGGCGTCGTCACGACGCGCCGCGATCCGGAAGGGCGGCGCACGGTCTTCGACGTCCTCGGCGACGCGGGCCGTGGCCTCCAGGCGGCGGGCCGCCTCGATCTCGCAACCTCGGGTCTCCTGCTGCTCACCACCGACACGCAGCTCGCGAACTGGATCACCGATCCGTCGAACGAAGTCCCGCGCGTCTACGTCGTCACGGTGCGCGGCGAGGTGACGCCGCGCGAGCTCGCGTCAATCGCGGCGCGCGTGACGCTGCGCAAGGCGTCGGCGCGCGAAACGCATCTCGTCGTGGAGCTGCAGAGCGGCAGCAACCGCGAAGTGCGGCGGCTGTTCGAGGGAATCGGCCACGAGGTAACGCGCCTGAAGCGCGTGCGGTTCGGCGGGCTCGAACTCGGCGAGCTCGAGCCCGGCAAGTGGCGAGAGGTGACGCGCGCCGAACTGCGCGCGGCTTTTCCCGGCGCCTTTACGAGCGGCCGCGATCGGCGGCGGCGGTCTTCGGCTTCGGCGTCGTGACGCCCGCTTCGTCGCGATCGCGAATCCGATCCGGGCGGTAGTAGCTCGCGTCCCACCAGCTCGGATACTCGTAGTGCGTCCAGTTGTCCCACGGCGCCGCCAGATCGAGCGCCTCGTCGCAGCAGACCGACGCCGAGGTCGTGGCCCAGCGATCGATTCCGTCCCCCTCGAGTTTCTCGAAGTCGCTCCGGTGGAAGCCGGGGAAGCGCTCGACGCGCGACTTCGCCACGTCCGCCGTCATGCGCCGGTTGCCGGTGTCGAGCGCGACGTGCCCGATCGGCAGCAGGAAATGCTTGTGCTTGAACCAGTTTCCGGCCTCGACGACGACGTGAAACGGACGACCTCGCGTAACGTCCATGATGAACCCGTCGACCTTGCCGAGCTTGTCGCCCGACGGGTCGACGACTTCCAGGCCGTCGAAGTCGAACGTGTTCTTGTCGAGGTCGTCGGCGTCCACGTACTTCAAACCTGGACGTGGATGATCCATGTGCTCCTCCTGTCGTGAAGGGCAGCAAAAAGCACGCCCGCGCGTTATCATGGTCGGCCGATGACGCCGTCCGCCCAAGCCGCTCCCGCGCCTCAGCTCCGCGACCGCGAGGCGATTGCCGACCACTTCAAGTGGAACCTCACCGATATCTTTCCGGACTGGAACGCGTGGCAGCAGGCGTTCGATGAACTCGACCGGAAGATTGGCGACTACGCCGCGCTGCAGGGGACGCTCGCGCTCGGCGGCGACCGTCTGCTCGCCACGATGCGCCTCTCCGACGATATCGGGCAGCTGACATACAAGGTCTGGTACTTCGCGTCGCTGAAATACGACGAGGATCAGCGCGACAACGCGATCAACGCGCGCCGGCAGCAGGTCCAGATTCTTTTCGCCAAGGCCAACCAGGCGAGCGCATGGTTCAACCCCGAGCTGCTCAAGATTCCGCTGACGACGGTGCAGCAGTGGATGAACGAGCGCAGCGAGCTCGCCGTGTACCGGTTCGCGCTCGAGGATCTCTACCGCCAGCAGGAGCACGTGCTCGACGACAAGGGCGAGCACCTGCTCTCGCTCTCGAGCCGGTTCGCGTCGAGCCCGCACGACGGCTATGCGGCGCTGTCGACCGCGGACGTGCGGCATCCGCGCATCACGCTCTCGAGCGGCGCGGAGCTCACGCTCACCTACGGAACATACCGCGCGATTCTCGCGACGAACCGCAATCAGGCCGATCGCGCGACCGCCTTCACCGCGTACCACATGCTGCACGCGGCCACGATCAACACCTACGCGACGCTCTACAACGCCGTCCTGCAGCGCGACTGGTTCTACTCGCAGGCGCGCGGCTACGCGACGACGCTGGAGGCGGCGCTGCACGGCAACAACATCCCGACGACGGTCGTCGAGAACCTGATCGAGAGCACCAAGGCGGGCACCGAGCCGCTGCGCCGGTATCACCGCCTGCGCAAACGCGTGCTCGCGCTCGACACGTACCACAACTACGACGCCGCGATTCCGCTGGTCGATTTCGATCGCAAGTACCCGTACGACGACGTGCTCGAGTGGCTGCCCGCGTCGGTGGCGCCGCTCGGCGGGCCGTACCAGCGGCAGATGACCGAGGCGCTCGGCAGCCGCTGGATCGACGTCTACGAGAATCCCGGCAAGCGCAGCGGCGCGTACTCGGCGCCGGTGTACGGCGTCCATCCGTACATGCTCTTGAACTACAACGACACGCTCGACGCCGTGTTCACGCTGGCCCACGAGATGGGCCACTCGATGCACACGATCCTGTCGAACGCGCACCAGCCGTTCGTCTACTCGGCGTACACGATCTTCGTCGCCGAAGTGCCGTCGACGCTGAGCGAGGCGCTCTTCCTCGAGTACATGCTCGCGAAGGCGACCGACGAGCGCGAACGGATCGTCCTCCTGCAGCACGCGATCGACGGCATCGTCGGCACCTTCTACACGCAGGTGATGTTCGCCGACTTCGAGCTGCAGGCCCATCGTCTGGCGGAGCGCGGCCGCCCGGTGACGGCCGAGGGGCTCGGCGACATCTACATGGACCTGCTGCGCGCGTATCACGGCGACGCGCTCGACTACGACGAGCTCTCGCGCGTCACGTGGGCGCGCATCCCGCATTTCTTCAGCACGCCGTACTACGTCTACCAGTACGCCACGTGCTTCGCGTCGAGCGCCCAGCTGATGAAGCAGCTGACTACCGGATCGGAGTGCGACCGCCGCGACGCGATCGACCGGTACCTGACGCTCCTCAAATCGGGCGGCAGCGATCATCCGATGACGCTGCTGCGGCGCGCCGGCGTGGATCTCAGCAAGCCGGAAACGATCAGCGCCGTCGTCGAGCAGCTCGACAGCCTCGTGACGAAGCTCGAGGACGCGATCGCGTCGCTCGGCGACTCCTAGCGCTACGTTGGCGTCTTGTTCGGCACGCGCAGCAGGCTGTGCGTCGCGCCGATGCATTGATCCATCACCACCGTCAGACCTGCCTTCGCGGCGGCGCGCGCGGCCTCCTCGCTGACGATCCCGCTCTGCAGCCACAGCGCCTTCGCGCCAATCGTCACCGCTTCGTCCGCGATGGCCGGCGTATCCTCCGCCCGCCGGAAGACGTCGACGATGTCGATCCGTTCGGGGACGTCGATGAGCGACGCGTACGATCGCTCGCCGAGAATCTCGGTCTCCTTCGGGTTGACGGGGATGACGCGGTAGCCGGCGCGCTGCAGCTTCCGCATGATGCCGTGCGACGCCTTGTCGGGGTTCGACGAGGCGCCGACCATCGCGATCGTGGTCGCGTCGGTGAGGAGCTGCTTCAGCTCCTGATCGGAGGGACTCTGGTGGGCCATCCCCGGAGCTTACATCGGGTCGCGCGCGTGCGGCCCGGCGCCCTCACAGCCTGCCGCCCGTCCGCCTGATGAAGTACGCGAGCCCGGCGACCGTCAGCACCAGCGCCTCGACGCCGAACTCGCGCCGCGTCGCGTTCGACAACAGCCAGAGAATGACGACGGAGGCGAGCAGCGGGATCGCCGGGCCGGCGGGCACGGCAAACGGAATCCCGTCGGCGCGCACGTCGCGCCGCTGCAGCTCGTAGGATGCCGCGACGCACGTGAGATACAGCGTCAGCGCCGCGACGTTGGCGAGCACCGCCAGCTGCGTGAAGCTGCTGCTGATCGCCACCGCCGCCACGATCGCCGCATAGACGACGATCGCGATGTACGGCGTGTGGAAGCGCGGGTGAATCGTCGACAGCACGCCCGGCAGCACGCCGTCGCGCGAGAAGGCGAAGAGCGCGCGCGGGCTGCCCAGCATGTCGCCCGACACGTAGCCGAACATCGAGACGGTGGCGCCGACGAGCACGAGCAGGCGGCCGCCGCCGCCCAGCACGCGGCCCGCCGCTTCGGCCAGCGGCGCGCTGGCGTACTCCGGCATCGACGGGCCGAGCAGACCCTGCGCCACGCCCTGAATCAGCAGATACATCGTCGTCGTGATCACGAGCGCGGAGAAAAGCGCGCGCGGCACGGTCCGCGCCGGATCGCGCAGCTCGCCGCTCGGCACCAGCGCGATCTCGAGGCCGACGAACGCGAAGATGAGGACGATCGCCGTCTGGCCGACGGCCGACGGCGTCGGCACGCCCGGCCAGCGCAGGAACGCCGGGTTGACGAACCAGATGCCGGCGAGCACCAGGACGATCAGCGGCAGCAGCTTGGCGACGGCGACCGCTTCGACGAGGCGGGCGCCAATGGTGACGCCGCGGACGTTCACGGCGGCGAGCACCGCGAAGAGCGCCGCGATGAGGAGCGCGCGCGCGGCGGGCGTCGCCGCCGCCGGCCAGAGCACGGCGACCGAGCCGGCAAACGCGCTCGCCACCGACGACACCGCGAACGTCGCCATCAGGAAATAGAGCACGCCAGCGAGGAAGCCGACGAAGGGGCCGAAGGCGACCTCGACGTACGCGTAGACGCCGCCGGTCAGCGAGACGCGGCTGCCCGCTGCAGCAAAACAACACACGATCAGCGCCATCAGGAGCGCGCACACGACATATGCGAGCGGCGCGGCGGGGCCGAGGCCTGCGGCCGCGGCGGCCGGCAGCACGAAGATGCCGGCGCCGATCGTCACGTTGATGACGCTCGCCGTGAGCTGACGTGCGCCGATCGCTCGAACGAGGCCGGCTTCGGACGGGGCTGTCATGGCCGGCGACTGTACCTCATCTTTTCCCGCGCGCAGCCGGGGCACAACGCTTGCGTAAAGGTCATCTAACGACAGCCTGCAGGAGCACCGACCATGGGCCTCTCCTCTCTGAAGGATCTGTACTTCGACGAGCTCGCCGACTTGTACGACGCCGAAACACAGATCGTTCGCACGCTGCCGCGGCTCGTGGACGCCGCGCGCGCGCCGGAGCTGCGCGAAGCGTTGAAGAAACACTGCGACGAGTCGCGCCTCCACCTCGAGCGCCTCGAGCTGATCTTCACGCACTGGGGGGAGCGCCGCCGCTCGAGCCCATGCGCCGGCCTCGCGGGCATTGTTCAAGAAGCCGACAAACGCCTGAATGAAGCGGCGACAGAAGACGTGCGCGACGCGGCGATCATCGGCGCGGCGCAGCGCATCGAGCACTACGAGATCGCGGCGTACGGCTGCGCGCGGACCTACGCGCGCCGGCTCAACCGGCTCGATGAAGCCCGGCTGTTACAGGAGACGCTCGACGAGGAAGGGCGCACGGATCGCCGCCTCACGGAGCTCGCCGAAGCGCACATCAACGACGATGCGCGCCTCGAGTCCGATTTCCGGACGTCGGCGCCGCCGCGCCGCCTCCGCTACGTGCCGATGGACATCGTCGCGAAGGGGCGCGGCTCGCACGCGCCGCTCGCCGTGCGCAACGACGGCGGCGACGCGCTCGGCGATCTCGACGGCTTGCTGGCCGAAGGCGATCTCGGCGCGGTGCGCTACGCGGTGATCGACGCCGCGGGCCTGCTGTCGCACCGCCGGTATCTGCTGCCGATTCGAATGCTCCGCTACGACGAGCAGAGCACGACGCTGCACGTGTCGATCGACAAGGACGTCGCGGAGCGCTATCCCGCCTTCGACGCCGACGAATTCGAGAAGCTGAACGACGAGGATCGCGTCGGCTACGAGAACCGCCTGCTGAAATTCTTCCCGCGCGACGAGGGCGCGGGAGACGTCGCCGCCAGCCCGGTCGCCGACCTGCCGCCGTGGCTGCTGAAGGGCACCTGGATCACCGTGCCGGCGCAGCGCGCGAAGCGGCTGTCCGATGAAGCGCGGACCTTCGTCAACGAGTTCTCGCCGGTGCCGTCGGAATCCGCCGAGCCGACGCGCGAGCGCATGGTCGCGCAGGACCGCCAAGAGGCGGCGCCGCGCAGCGACGCGCCCGCGCCCGTCCGCTCGCACGACGACAAGATCCGCTGACGCGCGTTCAACTCATCTCGTGGGTCGCGGCCACTTCGGCGGCGGCTCGCAGTCCGCTCTCCACCGCGCCGTTCATGTAGCCCTGCCACTTGATGCTCGTGTGCTCGCCGGCGAAGAACAGACGTCCGGCGGGCCGGCCGAGCCACGCGCGCAGCGCCGGATCGAAGGCGGGATCGAAGAAGGCGTAGCCGCCGCGCGCGAACGGATCGTGCTCCCAGACGACCTGTCGCGAGGCCGTGAGATCGGCGCGGCGCGATCCGAGGAACTCGAGCGCGTCGGCGAGGCCGGCGATGCCCTGCCGCGCGGCGATCTCCTGCGTCGCGTCGCTCGCGCCGCCGCCGGCGAGGAGCGACAGGATGCCGGCGCGGCCCCGCTGCTCTTCGTTCGCTTCCCAGAGCGCGCCGAAGGGCAGCGGCGATCCGAGCGCGCGCGGCCGTCCCGGCAGGCGCCAGAAGCGCTTCGAGAATTGCAGCAGCGTTTTCGTCGCGCGGCCGTATTTCAGCGCCGCAATCGCGTCGTGCTGCTGCGCGGGGAGCGCGGGCGTGATCGGCACGCGGCGGAGCAGCGACGCCGGCAGCGTCAGCACGGCGTAGTCGCACGTGATCTGCGACTGCGCGCGGCGGCTCTTGACCGCCACGCGAACGACGCGGCCGCGCTGCGAGACGGCGACGACCTCCGTGTTCAGGTGGACGCGCGTGCCGAGCGGCTTGGCGAGCGCCGTCGCGAGCGCGTCGTTGCCGCCGTCGATGCGGTACATCGCGCCGGGCGCCGGCGAGTCGGCCTCGGAGAACTGATCGACGAGCGCGACGAGCGAGAGCTCCTCGGGATCGGCGAGGAAGAAGCCGCGCAGGCCGGTCGCCGTCGCGCGCAGATCCGCGTCGGCGTTGACCTCGTCGAGCCACCGCGCCACCGACTGGCGCGCGATCCTCACGGTGATCGGCGAGTCCCATCGCCGCTCGGCGCGCCGGTACGGCGTCGTCTCCGCGGTGAGCGCGTCGGCGAGCCGATCCCAGCCGCGCAGCGCGCCGCGATGGACGATGCGCGGCGTGCCCGAGCCGTCGCGCCGCACGTAGCCGAAGCCGCCGCGCAGGATGCGCGTGAGCTTCAACCCGGCCTCCTCGGCGAGGCGCCGGATCTCCGCCTGCGCCTCGTCGATCAGATCGCCGCCCGCTTCGGCGTGCTGGCGCTCGGCGAAGCCGTCGCGAATCGTCCAGACGCGTCCGCCGACGCGGTCGCGCGCGTCGACGAGGGTGACCGCTGCGCCGCGCGCGGCGAGATCGCGCGCGGCGGCGAGGCCGGCGAGTCCGGCGCCCGCGACGAGCACCGACACGCCGTTCAGCGTCGCTCCCGCCACGTGCTCACTCTAAATGGAAATCGCGGCCGCCTGCGCTAAACTTTGCGGATGCTGTCCATGCTCGTTGTGCTGGCCGTGACGTACGCGCATCCCGAACAGCTCGTCGAGACCGACTGGGTCGTCGCGCACGCCGCGGACGCCGGCGTCCGTATCGTCGACATGCGGCAGAGCGGCTACGCCGCCGGCCACGTGCCGGGCGCCGTGCACCTGTCGCCGGTCGCGATCCGCGACGCGAACGCGCCGCCGACGTTTCTGCCGGCGCCCGCCGCGTTCGAGGCGATGATGGCGTCGCTCGGCATCGGCGACGGCACGCGCGTCGTCGTGTACGACGAGCGCGGCGGCATCTACGCCGCGCGGCTGTGGTGGATCCTGAACTACTTCGGCCACGCGAACGTCGCGCTGATGAACGGCGGCTGGATCAAGTGGATGGCCGAGCAGCGTCCGCTCGCCTCCGAGATCCCCGCGCCGCCGGCGGGCGTGCGGTTCACCGCGCGTCCGAACGCGAAGTGGGTGGCGACGGCCGCCGACGTCGTCGCCGCGATCGACAAGCCGGGCGTGAAGATCGTGGACGCGCGCACCACCGCGGAGATCGAAGGCAAGGATCTCCGCAGCATCCGCCGCGGCGGCTTCGTGCCGTCGTCGATTCCGGTCTACTGGGAGGATCTGCTCGATCCGCAGCGCAAGACGTTCAAGCCGGCCGACGAGCTGCGGCAGATCTACGAATCGCGCGGCATCACGCCGCAGAACGACGTCATCGCGTACTGTCAGGTGGGCATGCGCGCGGCCGTCGATCTGTTCGCGCTGCACCTCGTCGGCTACGACAAGCTGCGCAACTACTACGGCGCCTGGGAGGAGTGGGGGAATCGGGACGATCTGCCGATTGCGACGAAGCCCATCAAGAATTAGGCGTTGAGAAGCGCTTGAAGAAGCTCGCGTCGTTCCACTTCGGGCGGTCCGTTCGGTTCGCGATCCGGACGGCGAGCTTCGTGACGACGTCGACGTATCGGGCCGCGGCGCCGCGGTCCACCGGCTGATTGAGATCGTCCGACGGCGCGTGATACCGCTCCGCGGTCCACTTCGCGGCGATCGCCGCCTCCGGCGAATTCGGCTCGTAGCCGACCTTCATCGCCAGCGCCGGAATGCCGAACTTGATGAAGCTGTATTGATCGCTGCGCACGAAGCGGTTGCGCTGCGGCTCGGGATCCGCCTGCACCTCGAGGCCGAGCTCGCGCGCGGTGGCGCGGATGTCGGCGCCGAGATCCGATTCGTCGAGGCCGAGGACCATCAGCGTCTTGAGCGGGAACAGCGGCAGGAACATGTCCGTGTTCACGTTCGCGACGATGCGGCCGCGCGGCACGGGCGGATGCGCGGCGAAGGCGAGCGAGCCGAGCTCGCCTTTCTCCTCGCCGGTCACCGCGACGAAGAGAATCGATCGCTTCGGCTTCACGGCCGACCGGTGGAGCGCATTCGCCACCTCGAGGATCGCCGCGACGCCCGACGCGTTGTCCATCGCGCCGTTGTAGATCGAGTCGCCGTTGATCGCGCCGCCGACGCCGAGGTGATCGAGGTGCGCCGACAGCACGACGTATTCGTCGCGCAGGCGTGGATCGCTGCCGCGCAGGATGCCGGCGACGTTCTGCGACTCCACCTGCGCGCGCTCCACGGCGACGCGTGCCCGCAGGCGCGGGCGCAGCGCGAAGCTCGGCACCGGGCGTCCCGCATCGACCAGCGCGAGCAGCTCCGCGAAGGTGTGCCCTGAGCCGGCGAACAGCTTGTCGGCGTGCGCGGGGTTCATCGTGACCGCGAGCTGCTGCCCGGCGGTTTCGCTGAGCGACCGGTCGGCGAGCGACATCGCCGGCTGCAGCCGCGCGAGCGTCGAGCGTGCCCACGGGATGTCCATGTTTTTCGGGTTGGCGACGCTGACGACGCCGACCGCGCCGGCGGCCTTGTACATCTTCCAGCGCTCGCCCGCCGAGCCGAAGTGCGCCTGCAGCGGACCGGGCAGCGACTTCGGCGTCGCCGCGATGTGGACGACGACGGCGCCCTTCAGATCGACGCCGGCGAAGTCGTCGATGCCGCGCTCCGGGATCTTCAGGCCGTAGCCGACGAAGACGAGCGGCGCCTCGAGCGACGCGGCCGGATCGACGCGCACGCTGATGTTCGCGTCGTCGCCGAGCATCAGGCGCTCTTCGACGCCGTCGCGGACGAGCGCGAGGCTCGACTTCGATTCGTCGATCTTCCGCGTGTCGAACGCCACCGGCTGGATGAAGCCGCCGGCGGCGCCGGCCGGCTCGAGCGCCGCGCCGCCGAACTGCGCCGCCACGTAATCGGCCGCGCGCTTGTGGCCGGCGCTGCCGGTGTTGCGTCCTTCCATCGCGTCGCTGGCGAGCGCCTCGACGTGCGCCCACCATCGCGCGCCCGCATCATCGGCCGCGCTGACCGCGATTGTCGTGAGCAGTGTCGCCGCGGTCATCAGCGCTCGTCGCATCGGGAACTCCAATCCACAATCGGCAATGTAATCCGCAATAGAATACGCCGCGTGAAGCGCGCGTGGATCGTCGCCGTCGTTCTGTTGAGCACGGCTCCTATCGCCGCGCCGCCGGACGCGGCGGCCGCCGTGGCGCGCGCGCTGCTGATGGGGCAGCCGATGCCGGCCCCGGATACGGCAGGCGATCTGCCGCCGGCCGCGCAGAAACGCTTGATGGAATACCGTGAGCGCGAGGCAGCCTTCAGGAGCGGCCTGACGCCGCCGCGCGGGGCCGACGACGAGGAGCGCACGCTCTTCGATCGACGCGTCGCCGTCGAGCGCGTGATCTACTGCCTCTTTCCGCGCCGCGACAGCGCGAAGGTTGCCGCCGGCTTCGCCTTCGATGCCGATTTCGAACGTCCGGCCGCGTTCATCGACGGCCTGCTGCGCGATCTGCCGGTCCCGTGGCTTGCGCCGTACCTGAACCTAGTCGGCGGCCACGAGAAGTTGTGCCATGAGGGCGATGGACGGCGGGAGCTCGCGGCCGCGCGCGACGGAGGACATCCGCTGATCCGCGTCGCCGCGGAATACCTGATCGCGACTGGGCGGTGTCTCAGTGATTAGTTACAGCTGTTCGACGGTATAGCCCTTCGCCTTCAGCGCGGCGATCAGCCCGTCGGGGCCGACCAGGTGCGCGGCGCCGACGACGACGAGCGCGTGACGCGGCCGCGCGAACAACGCTTCGATCTTCGGCAGCCAGTTGCGATTCCGCTCGACGAGCAGCCGCTGATAGAGCGCCGGCTCGCCTTTCAGCTCGGATAACACGATGCGCTCGACGACGGCGACATCGCCGGTCCGCCAGCCGTCGACGAGCTTCTTCATGTTCGCCTTTTCCTCGTCGAGCTCCTTGACGCTTTCGGCGAGCAGCCGCTCCTGTTGTTCCATCGACAGGCCGTCGAGCTGCGACAGCTGATACTGCGAGGTCTCCAGCCCCTGCGTCGTCTTGCCGTCGGCTTTGGCGCGGTCGTAGAAATGCTTGTCGAGCCCGAGCTGCGGATCGAAGCCTGCCTGTTGCCATTCCAGCTGCACGAGCGTGAGCGCGGCCATCCACGGCTTGAGCATCTTGAACGGCGCCGCCGGCACGCCGAGCGCCTCGGCGCGCTTGGTGAGCAGCGCGAAGGTCGCCGGCGAGATCACCGTGTCAAGCGGCGTGGACGAGGGCAGCATGCCCTTCGAGAGCAGCGCCATCTGCGAGACCGGATCGCTCAGCTCCGCCATGTCCACTTCTTCGAGGAGCAGATCGGAGTCCTTGTAGGCGGCGTCGAGCGGCGGCTGCAGCGGATAGAAATCGTTCGACAGCAAATGCACCGATCCGACCAGGTAGACCGCGCCGCCCTTGCCGGACACCTTCCACGCGAACGTCTTCGCGTCGGCGGCGGCGGCCGAACAGAGAACGGCAATCGCAATCGCGGCGGTGCGTATGGCTCGCATCGGCTTCATGGAATCATCTTTCCCGGATTCATCCGGTTGTCGGGATCGAGCGCGCGCTTGACGGCGCGCATCACGTCGAGCGCCGGGCCGTGCTCCGCTTCGAGGTAGGGCATCTTCCCGATGCCGACGCCGTGCTCGCCGGTGCACGTGCCGCCCATTGCGAGCGCGCGCAGCACCATCCGCTCGTTGAGGCGCTTGGCTTCAGCGAGCTCGGCTGCGCTCTCGGGATCGAGGACGTAGATCAGATGAAAGTTGCCGTCGCCGGCGTGGCCGACGAGGCAGATCGGAAACGGCGCGCCGGCGTTGTCGCGCTTCGTCTCGACGACGAACTCGGCGAGGCGCGAGATCGGCACGCAGACGTCGGTCGTCCACGCGCGCGCGCCGGGACGCAGGGCGAGCGCCGCGTAAAACGCGTCGTGCCGCGCCTGCCAGAGCCGCTCGCGATCCTCGAGGCGCGTCGCCCACTCGAAGCCGCGGCCGCCGCGTTCGGCGGCCAGCGCCTGCACCGCCTCGGCCTGATCGGCGACGTGGCGCTCGCTGTCGCTGTGGAACTCGAACAGGAGCGTCGGCGCCACCGGATAGCTCGTCTTCGAGTAGCGGTTCACGGCGTCGATCTGCACCTCGTCCACGAGCTCGATGCGCGCCACCGGAATCCCGAGCTGAATCGTGGCGATCACGGTCTGGACCGCGCCTTCCATCGAGCCGAACGCGCAGACGGCGGCCGACACCGCCTCGGGGAGCGGATGCAGGCGGAGCGTGATCTCGGTGATGATGCCGAGCGTGCCCTCCGAGCCGACGAAGAGCCGCGTGAGATCGTAGCCGGCCGCCGACTTGCGCGCGCGCGTGCCGGCCTTGATCACGGCGCCGTCGGCGAGCACGACGGTCAGGCCGAGCACGTTCTCGCGCATCGTGCCGTAGCGGACCGCGGTCGTGCCCGAGGCGCGCGTCGCCGTCATGCCGCCCAGCGTCGCGTCTGCGCCGGGATCGATCGGAAACGACAGGCCAGTGTTGCGCAGCGCCTTGTTCAACTGCAGGCGCGTGACGCCGGCCTGGACCGTCGCGTCGAGATCGTCGACGCTGACGCGGAGAATCTCTTTCATCTCGCGCAGATCGACCGTGATGCCGCCGCAAATCGCGTTGACGTGGCCTTCGAGCGACGTGCCTGCGCCGAACGGCACGATCGGCACCGCGTAGCGCGCGCTGATCGCCGCAATCGCGGCGACCTCCTCGGTGCTCTCCGGAAAGCAGACCACGTCGGGGGCGGCAGCCGCGTGGTACGACTCGCCGTGGCTGTGATGCTCGCGCACGGCGGCGGCGTCGGTCGCGCGAGGCCCGAGGCGCGCCTTGAGCTCCGCGATCGCGTCCGCGATCGGCGCGCCGCTCGACGTGATCGTCATGCTCGAACAAGTCTACCGATTTCGCCGCCGGGCGGGCGGAATTCGACGCGCGTGGCGCGCGCGCGCGTGAAAAAGTGTGTCAGGGACGCTGCTGGAAGTCGTCGAACGACTGCTGGATGCGGTGCAGGAACGCGCTCTCGAAGTCCTCGCCGCTGCCGAGATCGCGCAGCAGGTTGACGATCGCCGCGCCGCCCGCCTCCTCGAGCAGACGGCGCGCGGCGAGCGCGCTCGCGGCGTAGGCCACCTCGGCCTGGGCGCCGGTGAAGCGCGAAAAGCCGCGCTGCAGCGCGCGCAGCGGGACGCGGCCGTTCACGCGCTGCAGGTCGGCTTCCGCCCACCCGAGATCGCCCGCCTCGAGCGCCGTCGCGAGGCCTTCGTTGAGCCACGTCGGCACGCCGCGCGGTGCGAGGATCTTGATCACCGCGTGCACGAACTCGTGCGACAGCACGCGGTCGAGCTCCTCGTGCTTCTCGAGCGCGCCGCGCATCGGCACGCGGATCGTGCCGTCGTACGCGCCGGCGGCCCACGACGGCGAGCGCGTGATGTCGCGGAACTGCTCCGTCGTGTACAGCACCACCGGAATCGGATCGGTCGGGTAGATGCTGAGCAGCTGGCCGATGCGCCAGTACGCGCGATCGAGCACGGCGAGCGCCTCGTCGGCGAGCGCGGCTTCGGCCGGCCCCTCGAACGAGACGGTGAAATGCGATCCGACCGCCTGCTGCATGCGCTCGTGCAGCTCGATCTCGCGCTTCCAGCGGTCCAGCGCCGCCTTCGCGTCGGCGTCGTCCGGCTTGTCGGCGACGAGGATTTCGTAGGTGCGAATCGCGGCCAGCGGGTCGCCCATGCGGTATTGAATCTGGCCGAGCAGCATGCGCGCTTCGTCCAGCTTCGGATCGAGCGCGAGCGCGCGCTCGAACTCGTCGCGGGCGTCGGCGTCGCGCCGCTCGAGCGTCGCCGCCATGCCGGCGCCGAGGTGCAGCCGCGCGTTCTTCGGATCGGCGGCGATGGCCTCGCGGAACGCGTCGGCCGCCGCGTGCGCCTGGCCCGCAATCAGCGCGTTCCACGCGCCGCGCTCGAGGAGCGCCGTGCGCGGGTCGATCTGCGCGTGCAGGGACACGCCCGCGACCCACAGGACAGCTGCCGCCGCGATCAGCGCAACCGCCGATTTGCCTTTCATTGGATGGTCAAGAAATAATGAGGCCGCCAGCCTGCCCTCGATTGTACTGCCCATGCCGTCGTCTGCCAACGCGCCGGTGGTCGTGATCGGTGCCGGTCCGGCAGGGCTGACGGCGGCGTACGATCTCACGCGGCGCGGCGTGCCGACGATCGTCTTCGAGCAGGAGGCGCAGGTCGGCGGCCTCGCCAAGACGATCGTCCACGACGGTTTCCGCTTCGACATCGGCGGCCACCGCTTCTTCACGAAGGTCGCGGGCGTGCGCGAGCTCTGGCGCGAGCTGATCGGCGACGATCTGCTCGAGCGGCCGAGGCTCTCGCGCATCTACTACCGCGGCCGCTTCTTCGACTATCCGCTGAAGGCGTCGAACGTGCTCGCCAACATCGGTCCGCTGACGAGCGCGGCGGTCGTCGCGAGCTACGCCCGCGCGCTCGTCGCGCCGATCGCGCCGGAGCGCAGCTTCGAGGACTGGGTCTGCAACCGCTTCGGCCGCCGGCTGTTCGAGATGTTCTTCAGGAGCTACACCGAGAAGGTGTGGGGCATTCCGTGCGGCGAGATCGGCGCGGAGTGGGCAGCGCAGCGCATCCGCGGGCTCTCATTGCGGACGGCGGCCTTCGAGATGCTCCGTCCGTCGCGCGGCGCCATCAGGACGCTTGCGCACGCGTTCGAGTACCCGCGCCTCGGCCCCGGCATGATGTGGGACGCCTGCCGCGATCGCGTCGTGCAGGCGGGCGGCACCGTGACGGTGGGCGCGCGGATCGTCGCGATCGTTCACGACGGGAGCGCGGTCACCGCCGTCGTCGCCGATGTGAACGGCGAGCGGCGTGTGCAGCGCGCATCCCATGTGATCTCGACGATGCCGATGCGCGATCTCGTCGCGGGCGTCGCGCCGGCGGCGCCCGAGAGCGTGCGCCGCGCGGCGGCGCGTCTCACGTATCGGGACTTCCTCACCGTCGCGCTCGTCGTCGATCAGGCGGACGTGTTTCCCGACAACTGGATCTACGTCCACGATCCGTCGGTGAAGGTGGGACGCGTGCAGAACTTCAAGAACTGGAGCGCGGCGATGGTGCCCGATCCGGCGCGCACGTGCCTCGGCCTCGAGTACTTCTGCACGAGCGGCGACGCGCTGTGGGCGATGGACGACGCCGCGCTGGTGGCGCTCGCCGCGCGCGAGCTGGAAGCGATCGGGCTCGTGCGGCGCGAGCGCGTGCTCGACGGCACGGTGCTGCGCGTGCACAAGGCGTATCCGGTCTACGACGCCGGCTATCGCGACGCCGTCGCGCAGGTGCGCGCGTGGGTGGAGCGCTTCTCGAATCTCCAGCTCGTCGGCCGTAACGGCATGCACAAATACAACAACCAGGATCACTCGATGCTGACGGCTCGACTCGCCGTCGCGAATCTCTTCGGCGCGCGCCACGATCTGTGGGCGGTCAACGCCGACGCCGCGTATCACGAGGAGCCCGACGCGCGCGCGCGGCACGGCGCCGAGCGGCTCGTGCCGCGGCGCATCTCGGCCGAAAACGGCTAAATGATTTATCGTTTCCTCACCGCCTGATGCTATTCTTACGCGCTTCGCCATGCTGCAGCCTGCCTCGGTCCCCATCGAAGAAGGTGTCATCGACGTGCTGAAGAACGTCAGCCGGCGTCCGATCGCGCCGACGCTCGCGAGCGACCTCGTCGCCGATCTCGGGTTCGACTCGCTGCAGGTGCTGGAAGTGATCGCGGAGCTCGAGGATCGCTTCGACATTTCGATTCCGCTGAACGACGTGCCGACGACGCGAACCGTCGAGCAGGTGGTGGCGCAGGTCGCCAGCCTCGTCGCCGCGCGGTCGAACGCCTGATGGCCAGACTGCGGACGCTGCCCGAAGCGCTCGACGAGGCCGCGCGCGGCGACGCCGGCTACTGCTTCGAGTCATCTGGGGTGGAGCGCTGGCGATCCTACGCCGACATGCGCGCCGCGGCGCACGGCGTCGCGCGCGCGCTCGCCGGCGCCGGCCTGCGTCGCGGCGATCTCGTCGCGCTCGTGCTGCCCGACGGCGAGCAGTTCCTCACCGCGCTCTTCGGCGCGTCGCTCGCCGGCGTGATCCCGGCGTCGCTCTACCCGCCGGCGTCCACAGCCGATCTGCCGCGCTACATCGAGCTCACCGCCGGCATCCTCAACGCCGCCGAGGCGCACGCCGTCGTCACGTCGCGCGCGCTGGCGCCGTCGTTCGAGGCGGCGCGGGCGATGTGCCCGCGGCTGTCGCTCGTCCTGTGCCGTGAGGATCTCGAGGGCGACGCCGGCGACCTCTCCGCGGCGCCGGCGCTCGACGACATCGCGTTCGTGCAGTTCACGTCGGGATCGACCTCGATGCCGAAAGGCGTCGCGCTCACGCACGCCAACGTGGCCGCCAACATCGCGGCGTTCTCGGGACCCGACGGCGTGGGCGCGCGGGCCGACGACATCGCCGTCAGCTGGCTGCCGCTCAATCACGACATGGGCCTGGTCGGGATGGCGATCGGCGCGCTGTACGCCGCTCGCCCGTGCGTGCTGCTGCCGGCGCAGACCTTCGTGAAGCGGCCGGCCGAATGGCTGCGCGCGCTGACGCGCCACCGCGGCACGATCAGCTTCGCGCCCAACTTCGCCTACGACCTGTGCGTCCGCCGCGTGAAGGATCTGAGCGGCATCGATCTCTCGGCCTGGCGCGTCGCCGGGTGCGGCGCCGAGCCGATCCATGCCGGCACCCTCGCCGCGTTCGCCGAGCGGTTCGCGCCGGCCGGATTTCGCGACGCCAGCTTTCTTCCGTGTTACGGCCTTGCGGAGCACGTGCTCGCCGCGACGTTCCCGCCGCGCGGCCGCCCGCCGCGCGTGGAGCACGTGTCGACCGACGATCTCACCGAGCGCCGGATCGCCGCCGGCGCGGACGCCGGATCCGCGCGCACGACGGCGCTCGTCAGCTGCGGGTCGGCGCTGCCGGGCCACCGTATCCGCGTCGTCTCCGAGAGCGGCGACGCGCTCGGCGAAAGGGAGGTCGGCGAGATTCTGCTCGCGGGGCCGTCGGTGATGCTGGGCTACTATAAGCAGCACGCGCTGACGGCCGAGGCGATCGAGGCCGGCTGGCTGCGCACCGGCGATCTCGGCTACCTCTCGAACGGCGAGCTGTTCGTCTGCGGCCGCGCCAAGGACCTCATCATCGTCCACGGCCGCAAGTATCATCCGCAGGATCTCGAGTGGGCGGTCGACGACGTCGACGGCGTGCGCCGCGGGCGCGTGGCGGCATTCGGCGTCGTCGAGCCGGGGCGAGCGGACCGCGTGGTGATCGTCGTCGAGCCGAGCGGCACCGCGCGCGTCGATCGGCTCGTCGAGGCGATCCGGCGGCGCATCGGCGACCGCTTCGGGCTCTACGTCGACGACGTGGCCGTCGTGCCGGGCGGCGCGGTTGGCCGCACGACGAGCGGAAAAGTGCAGCGCGCGGCGACGAAGGCGCGGTATCTCGGCGGTGAGCTCGCCGCCGAGAGCGTCAGGGCGTAGCCGCAGCGAGAGGGCTGCAGCCGAATGGATCTGCTCGACAAGCTTCGCGCGATCGAGGCGCGCGCCGCGCCATTCGGGGACGGATCCCCGATGCCCGGCCTCACCGTGATCGATCGCGTCCTCGGCCCGTGCGAGGTCGTCGTGCGCGGCCGGCCGACGCTGATGTTCGGGTCGAACAATTACCTCGGCCTCACGCTGCACCCCGAGGTCGTCGAGGCGGCGCGCCGCGCCGTCGTCGAGTACGGCACAGGCACGACCGGTTCGCGGACGGCAAACGGGACGCTGTCGCTGCACGAAAGCCTCGAGCGGCAGTTCTGCGACTGGTTCGGCAAGCGCCACGCGCTCATCTTCAGCACCGGCTATCAGGCGAACCTGTCGGTCATCGGCGGCCTGTGCGGCGCCGGCGACGTGATCGTGATCGACAGCGACAGCCACGCGAGCATCTACGATGCGACGCGGCAGGCGGCGGCGCAGGTGATCGGGTTCCGCCACAACTCGCCCGCGAGCCTGCGCAAGAAGCTCGAGCGGCTGCCCGCGCACGGGCGCAACCGCCTCGTCGTCGTCGAAGGGTTGTACTCGATCCGCGGCGACGTGGCGCCGCTCGCGGAGATCGTCGACGTCTGCCGCGCGCACGGCGCGTACCTGCTCGTCGACGAAGCGCACTCGCTCGGCACGTACGGGCCGACCGGCCTTGGCTGCGCCGAGGATCAGGGCGTGCTCGACGACGTCGACTTCATCGTCGGCACCTTCTCGAAATCGCTGGCGGGAATCGGCGGCGTCTGCGTCTCGAACCACAAGGAGCTGCGGGCGCTGCACTTTCTCGCGCGCGCGTACGTGTTCACGGCGTCGGGATCGCCGTCGAACATCGCGAGCGTCGCGGCGGCGGTGAACGTCGTGCGGTCGCGTCCCGAGCTGCGCGAGCAGCTGTGGGCGAACGTGCATCGCCTCAGGCAGGGGCTGCGCGACCTCGGGTACGTCATCGGCGAAACGGAATCGCCGATCGTGCCGATCCTGACCGGCGACGAGACGCGGACGATCGCGCTCTGGCAGCGGCTGCTGACCGAAGGGCTCTACGTGAACCTGATCGTGCCGCCGGGATGTCCGGTGGACGAGTGCGTGCTGCGCGCGAGCTGCTCGGCGGCGCAGACGCCGGAGCATTTGACGCGAGCGCTCGATATTTTCGCGCGCGTCGGCGCGGAGCTCGGCGTCACGCGCGTCGCGCTGTCGTAAGGCGTCGGGGCTGGGGGCTCGGGGCTAGGGGCTCCGGGGCTAGCCGGATCGTTAGAGCCACCCCGCGATCCGGTACCATTCCGCCGTTTCTGCGAGTCCCTCCTTCAAATCGATTTTCGCGACGACGCCGAGCCGCTCGCGCATCCGATCGACGCGGCACGCGAAGCCGACCGCCGCGAGCTCCGCATAACGCGACGAATTGATCGGCGCCGGCCGGCCGCGGAGCGCGCCGGCGAGATCGCCGGCGGCTGCAGCGATCCGCGTGATCGCCATCGGCACCCTCACGATGCGCGCCTGTGGCGCGACCGATGCGCGCACGCCTTCGAGAATGTCGCGTGCGGTGGCCGGCGTCGGATGCCCGACGAAGATCGGCTCGCCGCTGACCTCGGCGTCGACGGCGGCGGCGATCGCGCGGACGACGTCGGCGACGTGAACGATCGTGTAGGCCGCGCCCGCGCGCCCCACGAGCGGCAGCACGCCGCGCTTCGCCATGCGGAAGAGCGCCAGCAGCGCGCGATCGGATGGCCCATAGACGATGCCGGGGCGGAGCGCGACCCAGCGCAGCCCGCTCATGCCGCGCAGGACGTCCTCGCCGGCGAGCTTGCTGCGGCCGTACGCCGTCAGCGGATGCGGCGGATCGTCCTCGCCGCGCGGGGCCGACCGAGGCGCAGGGCCGGCGGCGGCGAGACTCGAAATGTGCACGAGGCGCACGCCGGCGGCGCGCGCCGCGGCCGCGACCGCGCGCGTGCCCTCGACGTTCGCGTCCACGTAATCGCGCTCGCGCACGGCGGAGACGACGCCGGCGAGGTGCACGACCGCGCCGACGCCGAGAAACGATCGCTCGAGCCCGGCCGCCTCGAACGGACGGCGGACCGCGACGACGTCGTCGCCACGAGCCGCCAGGTGCGCGGCCGCGTGGCCGCCGATGAACCCCGACGCGCCCGTGACGGCGACTCTCACGCGAGCGGCTTCTCGTAGATCCGGTACGTCTTGTAGCGGCGCGCGCCGGCGGCTTCCGCCGGCTGGTTGATGTCGCGGTTGTCCTCGAGCACCCACGAGAACTCCGCCGTCGTGTACGGGGATCCGCGCAGCTGCTCGGCCCACGCGAAGATCAAGAGCGGATAGAGACCGAACGCGCGATACCGCGCGTCGACGCCGAGCAGCAGCAGCCGAAGTTGCGTGATGTACCGGCGGCGCAGCAGCAGACGCGGCAGCGCCAGGCCGACCAGCCGGCCGCTCGTGCCCTTCAGCGCCTGGTTGATGTCGGGCACCGACACGAGGCAGGCGATCGGCTTGCCGTTCGCTTCGGCGAGGACCGCGCCGCGCGGATCGAAGATCGGCTTCAGCTCCGTCGCGAGGCGCCTGAACTCGGCGGAGGTCGGCGGCACGAACCCCCAGTTGCGCTCCCAGGCGGCGCAGTAAATGGTCCGCAGCCGCTCGACTTCGCGCGTGAACTCCTTCAGGTCCAGTCGGCGCGTCGTGATGCCGTGCCTGTCGCGCAGCCTCGTCGCGAGCCTGACGATCGCCGCCGGCGGGCCCGCCCGCAGATCGTAGAGCCACGCGAAGAGATCCGTGACCTTCGCGTAGCCGGCCGACTCGATGTATGCGGCGTACTCGCGCGGGTTGTGCGGCATCATCACCACCGGATCGGTGTCGAAGCCGTCGACGAGCAGCCCGGCGCTCTCGTTCAGCGACGGGTTGATCGGTCCGCGCAGCGACGATCGGGCGCGCGCCCGCGCCCACGCCTCGGCCGCGCGCAGCAATGCGTGCGACGCGTCCTCGTCCTCCGCCTCGAAGAACCCGAACATCGCGGCGTTGTCGCGGTGCGTCTCGTTGTGCAGCCGATCGTCGATCGCCGCGATCCGTCCGACGATGCGATCGCCGCGCGCGGCGAGCAGGAGCTCGACGTCGGCGTGCGCGAAGAACGGATTCTTCGACGCCGTGAGACGCTCGCGCTCGGCGAGCCGCAGCGGCGGCACCCAGTGCGGATCGCGCGCGTTGCGCTCGTACGCGTAATCGATGAACCGGCGGAAGTCGCGCCGCCCCGCGGCGCGGCGGATGTCGGTCAAGGCGGCGGTATACGTTAGCATCACGTGAGCCCGCTCGCGTGCGCGCCTCGGAATCGCTGCAACTCGTCTACTTCGCCGCGTGCGCGGCGCTCGCGTGCGTGCGCCCCCTGCCTGCGGCGCGGCGGCTGCAGATCGCGGCGATTGCCGCGCCGATGTTCGCCGGCGTCGTGTTCATCGCGCGGTACGGGAGCGGCAGCGTGCGCGACTGGGCGCCCGCCGCCGGCGTCCTTGCCGGCTACTACGCGTCGGGGCGCTTCTTCGTGCGGCCGTCCGAGCGCGTCGAGGCCTGGCTGATGTCGTGGGATCGCCGCCTGCTCGGCGACCCGGCGACGCGCTTCGCGCGCTGGCCGCGCGCGCTGCTCGCGTATCTCGAAGTCGTCTACATGGGATGTTTTCTGCTCGTGCCCGCCGGATTCGGCGCGCTCGCCGTCGCGGGCCGATCGGATCTCGCGGACCGCTACTGGACCATCGTCGCCGCGGCGGAGTTCGGCGCGTTCGCGCCGCTCGCGATCGTCCAGACGAGGCCGCCGTGGCTCGTCGAGCGCAAGGCGGTGCTCGCCGACCGCGCCGTGCACCGCGCCGCCGCGGCGATGGTCGAGCGCCTCACGATCCACGCGAACACCTTTCCAAGCGGCCACGTGGCCGGCTCGCTCGCGGTGGCGTTCGCGCTCCTCGACCCAGTGCCGTCGCTGGCGGCGGCCGCGCTGCTCCTGGCCCTGAGCATTGCGGTGGCGACCGTCGTCGGCCGATACCACTATGTGATGGACGGCGTCGCCGGAGCGGCGCTCGCCGTCGCCGTATGGACAATCGTCCGGGCGGCTGGGATGTGACCACTCGAGCGCACTCGCGCGCCGCCATGCGAAGGAATGGCTCAGCGGCGCCGCGACAGCTCAGGCTGGACACCTCCGCCGCGGCGGGCGACAATGGATCCTTTCCTGCTAGATGCTTCGCACTTTTGCGCTTCTCGTCGCGGCCCTGCTGGCCGCCGCGCCCGGCTCGGGGCAGACGCGGCCGGCGGCGGGCGGCGTCATCGACGGGTTCGTCACCACGCAGGCGAAAACAATCCCGCTCGGCGGCGCACAGGTCGTCGTGCGCAACGCGGTCAACAACGTCGTCGCGACTGTGCTCAGCGAAGGCGACGGGCACTTCCATGTCGTCGCGGTGCCTGACGGTCGGTATCGGATTACCGCAACGCTCGCGGGGTTCGAAACAACCGAGGTTCCTGCCATCGTCGCCGCGGGCGCGACCGTAGACGTCGCGATCGACCTGCCGATCGCGGCCATTTCGCAGACGGTCGAGGTCGTCGGGTCGGCTGAGATCGCCCGCGCGACGACGATCGCGCGCACCGACACGCTCGCCGGCCGCGATATCGAGCAGTACGCGAGCGGCGGCTTCCAGGCGACGCTGCGCCTCCTCGCGAGCATCATCGAGGTGCCGGGCGGCGTCAGCATCAAGGGCGGCCGCCCGAGCCAGGCGGGGCTCCAGATCGGATCGGGCACGCTCGTCGATCCCTCGACCGGGCTGTCGCTGATGTCGCTGCCCGACGACGCCATCGATTCGGTGGCGGTGCTGCCGAATCCGTATGCCGTCGAGTACGGCCGGTTCTCGTCGGGGCTCGTCGTGATCCAGACGCGGCGCGCCGGCGATCGGTGGAAGACGCGGCTGAACAATCTCGATCCGACGTTTCGCACCGCGCGCGGCACGATGTTCGACATCAAGGGCATCGGCGCGTTCGCGCCGCGCCTCGAGACGGGAGGGCCGATCGTCAAGGATCGGCTCTTCGTCGAGCAGACGGCGCAGTTCCGCTACGGCACGACCGACGTGGCGAGCCGGCCGGAAGACGAGCTGAAGACCACGCGGTGGTTCAGCTCGTTCACGCGCGTCGATGCGAACGCGTCGCCGCGGCACTCGCTGGTCGCGACCGCCGGCTTCTTTCCGAGCGTCGAGACGCAGGCGACGCTCGGCACCTTCACGCCGCCCGACGCGACGGCCGACGTCCACGCGCTCGTGAACCACGCGGGCGTCACCGAGCGCGCGCTGTGGAGCGATTCGGTCTTCAGCGAGACGACGCTGCAGGTGCACGAAGCGCGCACGGACGTCCGGCCGCAGGGCCAGCTGCCGATGGCGCTCCTGCCCGGCACGACGCTCGGCAACTTCTACAACACGCAGCATCGCAGCACCGGCACGTATCAGATCGTCGAGGCGGTGTCTGGGACGCGCAACGCCGGCGGCCTGCACCTCTTCAAGGCCGGCTTCGATCTGCTCTACAGTCAGTACGAGGGCACGAGCGCGAGCCGCCCGGTGCTGATCGATCGCGCCGACGGTACGCTCGCGCGCCGCCTCGATTTCACCGGGCCGTCGGCCCAGGCGGTCGACACGACCGACGTGGCGCTCTTCGTCCAGGACCGCTACCAGCCGAACACCCGCTGGTATCTCGAGTTCGGCGGGCGCGTCGATCGCGACGGCATCGTCCAGCGCTTCAACGTCACGCCGCGCATCGGCACGGCGATTCTGCTCGACGACGCGGGACGATCGACGATCCGCGGCGGCTACGGCCTCTTCTACGAGCGCACGCCGTCCACGGTCGGCGCGTTCCAGCAGTTCGAGAGCGCGCTCGACACGCGGTACGCCGCCGACGGCACGACGCTCGCCGCGCCGCCGACGCTCTTCGTGCACACGACGGCCGGCGCGCTCGAGACGCCGCGCAGCCGGACGTGGGACGTGGGCATCGAGCACAAACTGGACGAGCGATGGACGGTGCACGGCGGCGTGATCGATCGCCGCGGCGACCACGAGCTGGTCGTCGATCCGATCCGGACGGGCACGCGAGGCATGCTGGCGCTGTCGAGCACCGGACGATCGCAATACCGCGAGGCGGAGGTCGGCATCCGCTTCACGCACGGGCCGGCGGCCGAAGCGAACGTGTCGTACGTGCACTCGACGGCGCGCGGCGACCTCAACTCGCTGACGAGCTACTACGATGCCGTCATGTGGCCCATCGTCGGCCAGAACGCGTACGCGCCGCTGGCCGGCGACGTGCCGCATCGGCTGCTCGTGCGCGGCCGCGTGATGCCGACCTCGACGTGGCTGCTGCTCGGCATCCTCGACTGGCGGAGCGGGATGCCGTGGTCGGCCGTGAACGAGAGCCTCGATTTCGTCGGGCCGCGCAACGAGACGTACCGCTTCCCGGCGTACGCGCGCACGGAGATCGGCGTCGAGCACCGGTTCAGGGTTTTCGGGCTCAAACCGTGGATCGGCGTCCGCGCCTACAACGCCTTCGACGCCTTCCTGCCGGTGGACGTGCAGAACAACCTCAACTCGCCGCTGTTCGGCACGTTCTACAACTCCGAGTACCGGCAGCTCCGCCTGCAGTTCCGGTTCGAACGCTGAGCGTGCGCGGAAGCAGACGACGGGGGGTGGCGATCGCCGCCGTCGTGTGCGCGATCCTGCAGGCGCCGATCGCGGCGCGCGAGATCGACGATCTCGAGCAGGCCGTCGCCGCAAGCCCGGAGAACGTGAAGCTCGCAGCCGACTACCGTCAGCTCGCGATCGCCGAGCGCGCCTTCGATCGCTCGATCGATGTGTTCGAGAAGCTGGCGAAGCGGAAGGGAAGCGGGCCGGGCGTGCAGATCAGCCTCGCCTTCGCCTACGTCGACAAGGTGCCCGCCGCCGGCGACATCCGCCGTCTCTATCTGGGCCGCGACGCGATGGCCGCGCTCACGCGATCGATCGCGCAGCGGCCGACGGTGCTCGCGTTCTACGTCCGCGGCGTCATCAATCTCTTCTACAACACGTTCATCTTTCACCGCACCGACAAGGGCGTCGCCGATCTGACGACGGCGCTCGGGATGGTGACGGCGGAGACGCCGCCGCGGCTCGTGCTGCGGATCTACACGGCGCTCGGCGACGGCTACGTGCGGCTGCAGAACGTGCCGAAAGCGCGCGCGATCTGGACGTCGGGGCTCGCGAAGTTTCCCGACGATGCGGGCCTGCGCAGTCGGCTGAACGCCGAAGGCGTCGCGCTCGAGGACATCGTCACCACCGCGCTGACGGCAAGCCGGCGGCTCGATACGTCGCTGAACGATCTGCTCCCGCTGACGCCGTAAGCGGCCGTAGCGGTAGCGCAGGCCTTCAGGCCTGCTCGAGGCAGCCCTAGAGGGCGGCGCTACCAGTGCGCATCCACAACAGCCAGTCGACGTGCGTGCGCTTCGCGTCGAGGTACACGCGCGTGCCGTCGACGACGAGATGATGCAACCCGTCGGGATACGGCCAGTGGGCGCGCGGCTCGAGGCGGAGCGCGATGCGCTCGTGGAAGTCGGTCGGCGTCAGCGCGAGCAGCTCCATGACGTGCAGCGCGCCGCCGTAGGTCGCGCTGCAGTCCTGCGCCGGCCGGTAGAAGCGATCGCGAACCGCGAACGGACGTCCGCCCGGCCGCGCCGATGCGGCGTCGCGCTTGATCGGATTCCCCGCGTGCGGCGACCACGGTCCCTCGAGCGCGTCGGCGTAGTACGCGTTGAGGACGCTCGTGTGCCGCGGCGGCCGCTCCGTGCCGAACAGCCACCAGCGGCGGTCGAAGCGGAACACCGTCGGATCGACGACGCGCGCGCCGCGCAGGATGTGGAACGCCGGCGTCCAGCCGCCGGCGAGATCGAGCGCGTAGATCACGCACCCGTCCTCCTCGCTCATCTCGGGCGCGCAGTAGGTCCGGTCGCCGTCGGTGAACGTGCACGGGTACGACACGTGGCAGGCGCGGACGATCGCCGGCGCCGCGCCCGCCGTCGCGCCGTCGCTCGGATCGATGCGCACGATGCGGCCGCGCACGCCGCGCGGGTGACCGTAGTGTTCGGCGAGCAGCCAGTCGCGGCCGTCGTGACGATACGGAAACGGATCCGCGAGCAGGTGCAGCGGCGGCTGCGGCGGCAGCCAGCGGATGTTCGCGAGCGTCGCGAGATCGGCGACGTCCGCGAGCGGACGATCGAGCGTCGCGATGCCGACGTTCCAGATGTCGTATCGCGCCCACGATGGCACCGCCGCGCGAAATGACCTAAGCTTCACGACGTGGTAATCGTCACGGCGGCGTCGTCGAACCACGCGGGCCCGCTGCGGTACATGCTCGAGTCGCTGCGGCGGCTGAACGCGCGCGTCGAGTGCTACGACCTCGGGTTGACCGACAGGGAAGCGAGCACGCTGCCGCGATGGGCTCGGCTGTTCTACCACAAGTTCGAGTACGCGAACTACCCGCCGCATTTCGACGTCGCGGTCGAAGCCGGACAGTACGCGTGGAAGCCCGCCATCGTCGCCGACGTCGTCGATCGCCTGCGCGCCGGCGGCGAATCCGACGACGTGCTGTGGGCGGACGCCGGCTCGTACTTCGACGCAGTCGATCCGATCGCCGGCCGCGTGCGCGCGAGCGGCGGGCTCTGGGTCCGGCCGTCGAGCGGCACGATGCGGCAGTGGACGCATCCCGGCATGTTCGAGCGTCTCGGCGCCGATGCGCGCGACTACGAAGATTGCCGCAACGCCGACGCGACGCTCATCGGCTTCGCGACCGGCAGCGCGTCGCCGGCGGCGCGCGAGCGGTTGCACGCGGACGTGATCGCGCCGTGGAAGATGTGCGCGCTCGATCGCGAGTGCATCGCGCCGACGGGATCGTCGCGGCGCAACCACCGGCAGGATCAGGCGGTGCTGTCGTACCTCGTGCACAAGGCCGGCTACGCGTTCGCGGCCGACACGCGCGAGCGTCTCGGCGTGCGCTGCAAGTGCGACCGGTGGTTCTACACCTACATCGGCTTCCATTTTCCCGCGCCGCTGTACGCGCGCTGCTGCCTCTATTGATCGAGATTTCCCTCGCGACGCATTACGACCTCTATCACGACTGGCGCAAGGCGCTGGCGTTCTGCCGCACGCTGCCCGACGCAACGCCGCGCGAGCCGGTCGCCTTCCACATGTTCTGGCGCGAGCGCAGCGGCCGCTTCTGGCCGCGCGTCCGCCGCTTCGGCCGCAAGCAGGCGCTGCCGGTGAAGGCGTTTCTGGCCACGCAGGATCTCTCGAAGTGCGCGCTGACGTTGTGGTCGGACGAGGATCTGTCGTCGAACGAGTGGCTGCAGCCGCTCGCGCCGCGCCTCACGCTGCGCCACTACGACGCCGAGGTCGAATCGCGCGGCACGCCGCTCGAGGCGCATCCGAACCTCTATCGGCAGCGCGACGCGCGCGTCTACCGCGACGGCGACCTGTTCCGCATCCTCGTGCTGCACAATTACGGCGGTGTCTACGCCGACATGGACACGGTGCTGCTGCGCAGCCTCGGCGTCTTCCTCGATCAGGAATTCGTCTACCAGTGGGACGCGTTCGACGATCGCTACGCGCCCGCGCTGATGCGGCTGCGCAAGGGGAGCGCGTTCGCGCGCGCGCTCGTCGAGGGCGTCGTCGCGATCCCGCCCGGCAAATACAACTGGGGCCGCGAGAACGTCAAGCGCGCCATCGCGCGCGGCCATGCCATCACGGTCTTCCCGTCGCCGTTCTTCAACACCGAATGGCAGGCCGATCCGTCGTTCGAGCCCTTCCGATGTACGCCGGCGAGCGGCGAGGTGTACGACGGCGCGTTCGCCTGGCACTGGCACAACAGGTGGGACGATCCGATCGAGCCCGGGTGCAAGTTCGAGCGCCTCGAGCGGATCGTGGACGCGAGGCTGGCGGCGCTCGGCCTGCTGCCGGACGCCGCCGCCGCGCGGATGCCGTCGTGAGCGCGCCGCGCACGCGTTCGCCTGCCGTCGCGCGTCAGATCCGCCGCGTGCTCGCGCTCGTGTGGGCCGAGCGGCGGCTGTACCTGCCCGGCTGCCTCTTCGTCGTGTTGAGCATCGCCACCGGCCTGAGCTATCCGCTCGTCGTGCGCTGGATCATCGACGACGGGATTCAGGGCGGACGTCTCGATCGATTGAACCAGCTCGCGCTGCTGCTCGTCGTCATTCTCGTCGGGGAGGCGGTCTCCACCTACGCGCGCGACTACTGCTTCAACCTCGGCGCCGAGCGCGTCGCCGCGCGCCTGCGCCGCGCCGCCGTGCGGACGCTGCTCGTGCAGGACATCGAGTTCTTCGACCGCCGCGACGCCGGCGAGCTGACGGCGAGGCTGGCGGGCGACGTCCCCCCGCTGCAGTTCGTCCTCGGGGAGGAGTTCGCCGACGCGCTGCGGTTCGCGGCGATCGCCGTCGCGGGCACCGGCCTGCTGTTCTACACGTCGCCGCCGCTGACGCTGCTGACGCTCCTCGCCGTGCCGCCGATCGTCGTCGGCGTCACGGTGCTCGGCCGCCGCGTGCGCACGCTCTCGGCGTCGATGCAGCAGGCGCACGCCGACGCCGGCGCGCGCGCCGCCGAAATCGTCGGGGGCATCCGCACGGTGCGCGCCTTCTCGCGCGAGCGCGCCGAGATGGCGCGCTACGACGGCCACCTGGAGCGCGCGCTCGCGCTCGCGCGGCGGAAGATCGTCGCGACCTCCGCGCTCGGCGGCGTCTCGTTCGTCGCGGGCGAGTGCGCGGCGCTCCTCGCGATCTGGGTCGGCGGCAGCCTGATCGTCCGCGGTCGGCTCACGACCGGCGCGCTGATCTCGTTCGTGCTCTACGCGCTGCTCGTCGCCCGCGGCTTCCGCAACGCGACGCGCTTCTCCACCGAATCGCTGCGCGCGATCGGCGCGACGCAGTGGATCTTCGATCTCCTCGACCGGCCGGCGTCGGGCCGGATGTCGCGCGGGGCCGCGCGAGTCGACGCCGACGGCGCGCATCGGCAGGTCGCTCCAGCGTCGATCACCTTCGACCACGTGGTCTTCCGGTATCCGGCGCGGCCGGACGTCGCCGCGCTCGCGGGCGTCGACCTGCACATCGCGCCGGGCGAGGTGGTCGCGATCGTCGGACGATCCGGCGCAGGCAAGTCGACGCTCGTCAACCTGCTCCTCCGCTTCTACGACGCCGACGACGGCCGCGTGCTCGTCGGCGGGGTGGACGTCCGCTCGCTCGATCCCGAGATCCTGCGCGCCGGCATCGCGACGGTGCTGCAGGACCCGACGCTGTTCTCGCGCACGGTGCGGGAGAACATCGCGTTCGCGCGCGCGGACGCGGCGGCGGCGGAGATCGAGGAGGCTGCGGCGACGTCGTGCGCCGCCGAGTTCATCGCGCGGCTCCCGAGCGGCCTCGAAACGCAGATCGGCGATCGGGGCGTGCAGCTGTCCGGCGGCCAGCGGCAGCGGATTGCGATCGCCCGCGCGGTGCTGCGCCGGCCGTCGATTCTCGTGCTCGACGAGGCGACGAGCGCGCTCGACTCGGAGCTCGAGTCGGTGGTGCAGCACTCGCTGCGCGCGCTCGACTACCGTCCGACGACGCTGATCATCGCGCACCGGCTCTCGACGGTCGCAAGCGTCGATCGCGTCGTCGTCCTCGACCGCGGCCGCATCGTCGATGCCGGCCGCCACGACGATCTGGTGCACACCTCCGCCGTCTACCGTCAGCTCGTCCAGACACACATCGCGCCGCAATGATGCGGCTGCCGGACTGGTACCGCTCGAGCGCGCCTCTCGCGCCCGAGGCGATCCCGGCCCCGTCGGCGAGCCGCGCGATTCGCAACTGGCTGCGCGCGCGGCTCCCCGATCCGGACGTGCGCGGCAAGACGATCGTCCTGTATGCGCGCCAGGGGCTGCGGCGGAAGACCGCGTGGGCCGGCATGTTCTCCGAGTTTCACGCCGTGCTCGGCGCCCTCGCGTACGCCGAGCGCCGCGGCGCCGCGGGCGTCCGCGTCGATTTTCGAAGCGGCCTGTACGTCGACCCGGCGCGCGGGCCGAACTGGTGGACGTATTTTTTCTCGCCGGCGGAGATGCTGCTTCGCTCCGAGCCCGCGGCCGGCGAGGTTCATCTGACCAGGCCGCTGTCGAAGTACGGGAAGTACGGCGGCTTTTGCGACGTCGTGAACGGCGCGACGCCGTACCTCTACCCGATGACCTACGGCGTCAGCCGCGCCGACCTGCACCGGCTCCTGCGCGCGCACGTTCACGTGCGGAGCGAGATTCTCGACGAGGTCGATCGGATCCGCGGGAGTGCGTTCACGGCGAACGCGTTCGTCGTCGGCGTGCACTACCGCGGCACCGACTCGGCGCACAGCGTGTTCGGTCTGTTGAACGACGCGCACGTCGGCCGCGTGCCGTACGCCGTGTACGCGGACGAAGTGCGGCGCGTGATCGCGGCCCTGTCGCCCGCTCGCCATCAGATCGTCGTCGCGACCGACGAGGCCGACTTCGTCGAGTTCATGCGCGCGGAGTTCGGCGACGCTGCCGTGTTGTACGCGGAGGACGCGCCGCGCGCGCGCGCGGGCGGACCGCCGGTGCACTTCGACGCGTCGCTCGGCGTGTCGAACTACCAGAAAGGGAAGGCGGGGCTGATCGACTGCCTGCTGCTCTCGCGGTGCGATTACCTCGTGAAGGGCCGCTCGAACCTCTCCGACGCGTCGCTCGTGTTCAACGTCGATCTGCCGTACTCGCTCTGCCTCAGATAGAGCTGGCCGTGCGCGCGGCGGAACCGCGCGGTGACGTACGCGACGAGCGGCGCCGGCGCGCGCTGCAGGAAATAGGTGTCCATCACGACGAGGCGCGGGCGCATCGCGCCCGACTCGAGCGCCGACTCGAGCGCGCGGTAATCCGAATCGGCGGCGAAGGCGCCGGTGAGAAAGAAATAGAACCACGCGTGCGGGCGGAAGAGCGCCGCGTCCGGGGATCCGCCCAGGTACGCGTCGCGGGGCGAGGTGTGCTCCATCACCCAGGTCATCGCTTCGATCTGCGGTGCGATCGGCCTGAAGCTGCGCGCGTCGTTGTAGACCGACAGCTCCGCCGCCGCGACGACGAGCGCGGCCGCCGCCGCGCGCACGCGCCGATTCGAGAGCTCCGCCTCGAGGCCGCCGACCAGCGCGCCGCCCAGCACGGCGAGGAGCGGCAGCAGCAGCGCGAAGTACTGATCGTAGGCGCGGCCGATGACGAAGACGCCCGCGGCGAGCGACAGAGCGGTGTACACGATCGCGCGAGGCAGGACCGTGGTGCGCCGCGCCCGAACGCGTGTGACGAGGCCCGCTGCGCCGAGGAGATAAATGGCGGGCTGCTGCGCGACGTTCGAGGCGAGCCGCGGCAGCGGCGAGAAGCCGTCGGCGTTGAGCCTCGCGGTGATCGTCACCGTGTTGTGCCAGAGCGGCGCGAGCGCCCCGCGCGATGCGAACCACGCGATCGCGGCCGCGATTGGCGTCAGCGCGCCGATCGCAAAGAGCCCCGCGCGCGCGAAACGCCGATCGTGCTGCAGCAGCGCGAGCGCGAGCCCCGGCGCGGCAAAGAGCGGCTTCTGCGTGAACAGCAGGCTCAGCCCGTACGCCGCGCCGCCCGCCAGGTATGCCGAGACCCGAAGCGGTTCGTCACGATAGCCTTCGCGCGCGATGCACCAGATCGCCGTCAGCAGGCACAGCACGGCCGGAACGTCCGGCCGGATCTCGAGCATCGAATCGAGGAACTGGCTCGACGTCGCGAGGAGCGCCACCGCGATCGCGGCGGACGTGCGGCCGGAGACGAGCGTGCCGAGCCGATAGACGAGGACGAATGATACGATCGTCAGCACCCACATCACGACGCGCGCGCCGACGAGCGCGGCGAACGCGGCGTCGGGGTTCGAATCGATGCCGTCGGCGGCGAAGAGCGGCGCGAGCGAGAAGTACAGCGCCGGCGGATGGTGCTCGAAGAAGTCGCGGTACGGCAGCAGGCCCTGCGCGACCGACCACGCGGCGTGCACGTGCTCGAACTCGTCGAGATCCAGCGCGCGATGCCCGATGAACCAGACGCGGGCGATGAGCAGCGCCGCCGCAACACCGAGCGCGAGCCGAACGAACGTCCGCGGCACACGCGCGATGTTAGCGCAGACGTCGACTGCCGACTGCCGACTGATGCGGGCACTGACGCGAGTGTCGTCACCTCGTGATATCGTGGCCCTTCCTCCATGCCTCCATCGACAAGCGCCGTGCTCCGTCGCCTGCTCGCCGCCCCATCGCCGATCGTCCTCGCCGGCGCGCACGACGCGCTGACGGCGCGCCTCGTCGAGGAGGCCGGCTTCGAGGGCGTGTGGGCGAGCGGCTTCGAGATCAGCGCCAGCTTCGCCGTTCCAGACGCGAGCATCCTGACGATGACGGAAATGCTCGAGGCGTCGCGGCGCATGGCGGCGGCGGTGTCGGTTCCCGTCGTCACCGACTGCGACACCGGCTTCGGCAACGCGATCAACGCGATGCGCACCGTCGAAGCCTTCGAGCGCGCCGGCATCGCCGGCCTGTGCATCGAGGACAACGTGTTCCCGAAGCGCTGCAGCTTCTATCCGGGCGTGAAGCGGCTGCTCGCCGACGTCGACGAGCAGGCGATGAAGATTCGCGCCGCGCTCGCCGCCCGCGCGGACGGCGACTTCGTCGTCGTCGCGCGCACCGAGGCGCTGATTGCGGGATGGGGGCTCGCGGAAGCGCTTCGCCGTGCGCGCGCCTATGCCGACGCCGGCGCCGACGCGATCCTCGTGCACTCGAATCAGACGACAACCGACGACGTCGCGCGGTTCGCCGGCGAATGGGATCGGTTGACGCCGCTCGTCTGCGTGCCGACGACGTATCACGCGGCGACGGTGGACGAGCTCGCGCGCATCGGGTTCAAGATCGTCATCTTCGCCAACCACGGCCTGCGCGCGTCGATCCGCGCGGTGCACGAGACGCTCGGCGAGCTGCGCCAGGCGCGGCGTGCGTCTGCCGTCGAAGATCGCATCGTGCCGCTGTCGGAGGTCTACCGGCTCGTCGGGCTCGCCGAGATGAAGCGGGAGGAGCAGGAGTACCTCCCGGCCGACGGCGACGCGGTGAAGGCGGTGATCCTCGCCGCCGGCTTCGACGAGCGGCTCATGCCGCTGGTCTCGGACCGCCCGAAGGCGATGCTCGACGTGAAAGGCAAGTCGATCCTCGCGCGGCAGGTCGACGCGCTGCAGCAGAGCGGCGTGCGCCACGTCGCGGTCGTGCGCGGCTACAAGAAGGAGCAGGTGAACCTGCCGAACGTGCGCTACTACGACAACGACGCGTTCGAGGAGAGCGGCGAGATCGAGAGCCTGCTGCGCGCCGGCGCGGAGCTCGCCGGGCCCGTCGTCGTGCTGTACGGCGACATCCTGTTCGATCGGCACGTCCTCGATCGCCTGCTCGAGAGCGCCGACGACATCACGATCGCGTGCGACCGATCGTGGCCCGACACGCGCAGCGGCCGCGAGGCATCGGGCGCCGATCTCGTCGTCGAATCGCCGGCGCCCCGGCGCCATCATCGCTTCCTCGCCGACGAGCAGGCGGTGCGCGTCTCGGCGATCGGCGCGCGGCTCGATCCCTCGCACGCGACGGCGGAGTTCATCGGCATGGCGAAGCTCTCGGCGCGCGGCTGCCAGATTCTTGGCGAGGTGTATCGCGAGCTGCGCGCGCAGGGCGCCGGCGCGCCGGTGCACGAGGCGCTGTCGCTCCGGACGGCGAAGCTGACGGATCTGTTGCACGAGGTGATTCGCCGCGGGCATGCCGTCGCGTCGGTCGGCGTGTATCAAGGCTGGCTCGAGGTGGATACGTTCGACGACTATCGCCGCGCCTGGTCCGAAGTTGGGTAGGCAGTTTCTCGATCTGCTCGAGCGCCACGGCTACGATTTCTTCACCGGCGTTCCGTGCTCGCTCGTCGCGGGCGTCACGCGGCTGCTGGACGATGATCCGCGCTACGGCTACGTCAGCGCGGTGCGCGAGGACTCCGCCATCGGCCTCGCGGCGGGCGCGTATCTCGGCGGACGCCAGCCGGTCGTGCTGATGCAGAACAGCGGCCTCGGCGTCAGCGTCAACGCGATCGTGTCGCTCAACCAGATCTACGACATCCCGGCGCTCATCGTCGTCACCTGGCGCGGGCAGGACGGCCGCGATGCGCCCGAGCATCTCGTCATGGGCCGCGTGATGGAGCCGTTCCTGCGCCTGATCGACGTGCCGTTCGAGGTGTTCGATCCCCGCTCGATCGACGCGCAGCTCGCGTCGCTGACCGCGAGGATGCGCGAGACGCGGCGGCCGGTGGCGCTCGTGGTGCCGAAAGGCGTTCTCGAACGATGACGAGGGCGGACGCCGTCGCGCGCGTTGCCGCGGCGCTCGGCCGCGACGCGCTCGCCGTCGCGTGCAACGGCATGATCGGACGCGAGCTCTACACGCGCGCCGATGCGCCGTCGCGCTTCTACATGATCGGCTCGATGGGGCTTGCCTCGTCGATCGGCATCGGCCTCGCGCTCGTGCAGCCATCGCGCACCGTCGTCGTCTTCGACGGCGACGGCAACGTGCTGATGAACCTCGGCGCGATCGCGAGCGCGGCCGCGGCCGGCGCGCCCAATTTTCATCACGTCGTCTTCGACAACGCCGCGCATGGATCCACCGGCGATCAGCGAACGATCTCCGACCGCGTGCGGCTCGAGGAAATCGCGCGGGCGGCGGGCTACCGTCGATGCGCTCGCATCGCGACGCCGGAGGCGCTGGACGACGCGCTCGCGGCCTGGTTCGACGCGCCGGGTCCGTCGATGCTGCTCGTGGTCGTCGATCGCGGGAACGTGCCGGGCATCGGCCGCGTCGAGCTCGCGCCGGCGGGGATCACGGCCAGGTTTCGCGCCGCATGCACATCCTCCTGAATCCAGGGCCGGTGAACGTCAGCCCGCGCGTGCGCGCGGCGCTCGGGGGCCCCGACATCTGCCACCGCGAGCCGGAGTACTTCGACCTGCAGGACGAGATCCGCTCGCGGCTGCCGATCGTTTTCGGCGCCCCGCCGGCGGAGTACACGTCGGTGCTGCTGACGGGCAGCGGCACCGCGATGGTGGAGGGGATGATCGCGTCGGCCGTGCCGCCGGGCGGGCGGCTGCTGATCGTCCGCAACGGCGTCTACGGCCAGCGCATCGGGCAGATGGCGGCGGCGCACGGAATCGCGTGCGATGCGCTGGCCGCGCCGCTCGTCGAGCGGCCCGATCCGGTCGCCGTCGATCGCGCGCTCGCGCGGACGCGGTACGACGCGCTCGCGATCGTCCATCACGAGACGACGACGGGGCTGCTGAACGATCTTGCGCCGATCGCGGCGGTCGCGCGCGCGCGCCGCGTGCGGCTGCTCGTCGACGCGGTCAGCTCGCTCGGCGGCGAGCGCTTCGATTTTCCGTCGTGGGCGCCCGACGCCGTCGCGTGCACGGCCAACAAATGCGTGCAGGGGCTGCCGGGGATCTCGTTCGCGCTCGTGCGCCGCGAGTTCATGGAGACGATGCGTGCGTACCCCGAGCGCACGGTCTATCTTCATCTGCCGCGGCATCATCTCGATCAGGAGCGCCGCTCCACGCCGTTCACGCCGGCGGTGCAGATCGCGCGCGCGATGCAGGCGGCCGTCGAGGAGCTCGCGGACGAAACGGTTGCCGCGCGGATCGCGCGCTACGCGCGTGCTGCCGCGCTCGTGCGCGAGGGCCTCGAGGCGCTCGGGCTCACGCTGCTCCTTCCGACGCCGCTACGGTCGAACACGCTCACGACGATCAAGCTGCCCTTCGGCCTCGCGTACGCGGCGCTGCACGACGCGCTCAAACGCGAGGGCTTCGTCATTTACGCGGGACAGGGCGCGTTCGCCGACGTCTGCTTTCGCGTCGCCAACATGGGGCACGTGGAGGAGGCCGACTTCCGGCGCTTCGTCGACGCGGTGGGCGCCTGCGTCGGATGACGCCTGGCCGCGCCGTCATCCTCGCGGCGGGCCAGGGCATGCGTCTGCGGGCGGCGATCGCCGATCGGCCGAAGGGGCTGATCGAGGTCGCCGGCGAGCCGCTCGTCGGTCGATCCATCCGTCTCCTGCGCGCGCACGGCATCGAGCGCGTCACGATCGTGGCGGGCTACCGCGCCGATCAGTTTCGCGACTTCGCGTCGCGCCTCGCCGCCGTCGACGTCGTCGTCAACGACGACTTCGCGACGACCGGCAGCATGGCGTCGTGCGCCGCGGCCCTCGACGCCGGTGTGAACGAGGACATCCTGCTGCTCGAGAGCGACATCGTCTACGAGCCGCGCGCGCTGGCGGCGATCCTGGCGTCGGCGCGCGACGCGACGCTCGTGTCGGGGCCGACCGGCGCCGGCGACGAAGTGTGGGTGCACGCGGTCGAGGGGCGGCTGCGCGCGATGAGCAAGCGCGCCGAGGATCTGCCGTCGAGGGTCGGCGAGTTCGTCGGGGTTACGCGGCTCTCGGCCGAGACTCTCGCGCTGATGCGCGACGCGTTCGGCTCGTTCGTCGCGCGCCACGGCCACGGAGGGATGGACTACGAGACGGGCGCGCTGGTCGAGGTCGCCGGCCGGACGCCGATCGCCGTCGTCGTCGTCGGCGATCTGCGCTGGGGAGAGATCGACGACGAGCGGCAATTCGCGCGCGTCACCGCGATGCGATGGGATTACGCCCCGGGAGTCGGACCCGGGTCCGACCCCAGCTGATGCTACACGCGGAAGGTGAACGCCGCGCCGGGTTGGCGTTCGTTGTCGGGTGGAAAACTCCGACGTTTGTCCGCGAAGTACTGATCGCGGAAATTGCCATCGCTCTCGCGGTTGAACGTCAGATACACGTTCCGGCGTGGGCGGTCGGTGACGTTCGGCTGCGACTGGTGCGGCACGAAGCAGTCGAAGAAGACGACGTCGCCGGGCGCCATCGGATACGCCACGAACTCGACGCCGGCGAGCTCGTCGCCCTCGAGCGGCGCCCAGTTCCGCCCGATCATCCCGCGCCGGTGATGCCCGGCGGCGAGCTCGAGGCAGCCGTTCTCGATCGTGTTCGGATCGACGGCGATCAGCACCGACAGAAAGTACGGCGCATAGCGATCCCATCCCGGCTGGATGTCCTGATGCGGCGTGAAGCCGCCGCCGCCCGGCATCTTGAAGTTGATCTTCTCCTTGAAGAGGACGGCGGGTTCGCCGAGCAGCGCCGACGCCGGGCCGACGATGCGATCGTCGAACACGAGCCGCGCGAGATCGCCGTCGCACTCGACGAACTTCTCGATCCGAGACAGCACGCGCCCGCCGGGCGCCGCACGGCTGTCCTCGAAGTACACCATCTGCCGCCCCGGCTCGAGCGGCCGCGCGGCGAGCGCGTCGATCGCCCGCGCGTGCGCCGCCGCCTCTTCAGCGCTGAACGCGCCGCGCATGATCACGAAGCCGTCGCGGTCGAACGCGGCGCGCTGATCAGACGACAGATGCATCGGCGACCTCGAAGGGCGACGGCGTCGGGAACCAGCGCTCGAGCGCGCGCTCGACGGCGCGGACGGCCGCCGCGTGCGGCCGCGCGCCGAAATTATCGTTCAGGCACGCGAACTTCGGCGCGAACCATCGCAGCCGCGCCATGCCGACCGCCTGAAACGGCGCGACGTTGTTGAGCGGCTGATACCACGCATGCCGCGCGAGCGTCGGCCACGGCGCGCGGACGCCGTACCGCGCGGCGAGCGCGAAATGCGGATACAGATGCTCGGGCGCGACGTTGTCGGGCGCGCGAAACCGGCTCGCCGACGTCCGCGCGAACGCGTCCGGCCACAGGTCGATCATCTCCATCCATCGATCGCGATCGACGGCGAGCGGCGCGAACTTCAGCTGCCCGCGGCGCCGCCGGCCGAAGCGTTCGTCGAGCAGCGCGTTCGAACGCGCGAGCGCACGGTTCCACGGGCTGACGTCGCCACGCCGCGCGCCGCCGCGCGGCGTGCCGCGCAGCGCTTCGTACACGCACACGCGGCCGCGCGCGTCGAAGAAATCCTCGACGCCGACCGGCCGTCCGAACAGGCGATCGTCTTCGACGTAGACGAACCTTCGCGCGAGGCCGGGCAGGCGATGCAGGTTCGACACGATCGCGAACGAGTTGAACGTCGGCAGCACGTCGCGGGCCATGAACTCGTCATGATGCACGACACGGACGGCGCTTCGGTCCAGCCACGGCGGGACCTGCGGCCGGCACGTGACGAGATGGACGCGGCGCACCCACGGCGCGAACGCCGCGAGCGAGCGCAGGCTGTACTTCAACACGTGGAGGTTGTCCCGCGTGCGATTGGGATTCAGATCGTGGCGCGTCGACGCGCAGCACTCGAGCAGCTCGCGGTACCCCGGCCAGCCGTCGTCCACCCACGTGTAGACGACGTCGATGCCCTCGTCAGCCGGCGGCAACGGCATCCGTGTTCCGATCGGCCGCGGCGCGCGCGATCGCGCGGCCGCCGAGCAGCGCCAGCGCGCCGGCGCCGAGCGCGGTGCTCAACCCGAACGAAATCGCCCGCTCCACGATCGTGATCGCGACGGCGGTATCCGCGGTCGCGCCGCTCATCATCAGGCCGGCGATCATCGCGCCGTCGATCGCGCCGACGCTGCCGACGGTCGGCACGAACCCGCCTGCGATCCCCAGCGCGGTGATCGTCGCCGACTGTTGAAGGCCGATCGGCAGGCCGCACGCGGCGGCGACGACGATCTGCCGCACGATGGTCTCGAGCTGAGCGATCGTCGCGTAGAGAACGGCGACGCCGAACGCGCCGCGGGCGATGGCGACGCGGCCGATCGTCTCGCGCGCGATCGCGATCTGCGCCGCGAGGCGCCGCCGCACCGCGAGGGCACAGACGACCGCGACCGCGCACGCGATCACCCCGATCTCGATCGCGCGCGCCGACCGCACGATCGCGGCGCCGACGGCGGGAAGCGCCAGCAGCACGATGGCGGCAATCGCCGGCACTTCCGCCGCGCGCACGTACACGAACGACGCGGCCGCCTGCGGCAGGTCGACGCCTTCCGCGCGCAGCAGCGCGATGCGGCTCGCGTCGCCGCCGAGGCCCGTCGTCGGCGTCGCGTTGCGGACGAAGATTCCCGCGAGGTTGATGAGCGTTGCGCGCGCGAGCGTCAGGCGCCCGCCCAGCGCCGCGACCACGCCGCGCCAGCGTTCGCCGGTGACCACGAGGCCGCCGAGGTGCAGCGCGATGGCGGCGACGACGAGAAGCGGCCTGGCGTGCGCGAGCGCGGCCCCGACGCCGCGGAGAAACGCCACAATCCGGCGATCATACCGCGTTGCTAGAATAGGCGGGCCTTGCCCCGTCATCCCGTGGCGCGCGCCGGCCTCGCGCTCATCGCGTTTCGCGTCGCCGGGCTCTTCCATCGCTACATCCTCCAGCCCGACGCGACGCTGGGCCGCCGGCTCGCCGCGTTTCTTCCGGCCGCCGCGTTTCACGCCGGCGTGCTGACGGCGATCATCGCGCTGTTCCTCCTCGCGTCGGCGGCAGCGCGGCGCCCGGCGGCGCGCCGAGCGATCGCTGCCTGCGCGTGCGCGTTCTTCGCGGTGCTGATGATCGCAGGGCAGGCCGATCTCACGGTGTCGTCGATCACCGGCGCGCCGCTCACGCCGACGGTCTTCCGCACCTTCCGCGGCGTCCGCGTGGTCGCGTCGAACGAGTTTCTCGAGCCGCTGCGCGCGAACTGGCGCATCACGATCGCAGGCACGCTCGCGTTCGCCACGATCGTCGCGTGGATGGCACGCGCCGCTCTTGGGGCGCGCGACGCCGCGCCGCCGGCGCCGCGCGCGTCCACGATGCTGCTCGCCGGCGGACTGCTGACGGCGTGGCTGGTCTCGCTCGAGCCGTGGGCGATTCCGCCGCCGCCGATCGAGGCGGCGTTCGTGCAGGAGTGGCTCGGCTTCGATCGGACGCCGCTCGACCTGCCGGAGCGCGACGCGATCGCCCACCTTCGATCGCTCGTCGGCCTGCCGCCCGGCGCGGTGTGGGCGGGCGACGACTACCCGCTCGCGTACGTGCCGGCGCCCGACCGCACCGCGCCGCGCGCGCTGCCGGACATCGTCGTCGTGATGATCGAGAGCCTGCGCGCGGAGGATCTGGGCTTCGTCACCGGACGCGGCGGCACGGCGACGCCGCATCTCGACGCGCTCGCCGCGCATGCGGCCGTCTTCACCTCGTATCTGTCGAACGCGTTTCCGAGCGCGCCGTCGGTCCTTTCGTTCCACGCCTCCGCCTGGCCGCACCGCCGCAAGGAGATAACGACCGATTTTTCGACGCGGCGGTTCGACAGCCTGCCCGAGCGGCTGCGCGATCTCGGCTACGACACGCGATACGTCGGCGCCGATCCGCATTTCGACAACCAGGACCGTTGGCTGCGGCGGTGGTACGGCGGCGTCAGCGATCTCGTGGCGAGCGGCGCGGCGGCGACCGATCGCGCGATCGTCGCGCGCGCGATCGACGAAGTGCGCCGCCACGACACGGCGGCGGCGTCGCAGCCGCTGTTCGCGTTCGTCTCGACCTACAGCACGCACTACCCGTTCCGCCTGCCCGACGATGCGGGCGAGCCGGAAGCGCCCGAGAGCGCCGGGCTCGACGGGCGCTACCGGCAGGTGCTGCGCTACACCGACGCGCAGGTCGGGGCGCTGCTCGAGGTGCTCGCGCGCCGCGCGCGCGCCGATCGCACGATCGTGATCGTCGTCGGCGATCACGCCTTCTACACGAACCTTCGCAAGACGTCGGGGCTGCCCGAGAACGACAACGAGTGGACGGCGGCGATCGTCAGCCGCCGCGCGGACGGCGAAGGGGCCCCGCTGCGGATCGCGGAGCCGGCGAGCCACGTCGACATGCTGCCGACGATTCTCGCGATGGTCGGCGACGATCGGCCGACCTCCGCGGTCGGCGCCGATCTGTTCGGGCCGCCGCGGACCTCAGGCCGCGCGGCGCTGGCGATTCGCCCCGGCGGCGTCCGCTTCGATCGCGGCGGTTATTCGGCGTTCGTCGACGCGCGGACGCCGGGTGGCGAGGAGATCCGGCCGTCGTTTCCGCGCGCGGCGACCGCGAGATCCGGCGTTGCGCTGCTGCCGACCGCGGCGCAGCTGATGGAGTGGGTGGACACGTGGTCGTACCTCATCGAGCACGATCGGGTCTGGAATCCCGCGCTGCTTCATAGATCGACTCGAGCCGCGCGGCGATGACGGACCAGTCGTACGCGCGCGCCACGTCCACGCCGCGCGCGCCGCAGCGCCGCCGCTCCTCGTCGTCGTCGAGCAGCTCGCACAGCGCCGCAGACAGCGCGCCGGCGTCGGCCGGCGGCACCAGACGCCCGCAGCCTTCGCCGCCGACGAGCGCGCGGTAGCCGTCGATTCGCGTCGCGACGATCGGCGTCCCGCACGCCAGCGCCTCGACCAGCACCAGCCCGAAGCTCTCGCCGCCGGTTGCCGGCGAGCAGACGACATCCGCCCATTGGAAGTACGCCGGCAGATCCGCGTCGCCGACGGCGCCGACGAAGTCCGCGTCGACCGACAGCGATCGCGCGGAGGCTTCGAGCGCCGCGCGCGCGCCGCCATCGCCCACGACAACGAGCCGCGCATTCCGGTGGCGCGCGCGCACGCTCGGCATCGCCGCCACGAGATGCTCGACGCCCTTTCGCGGCTCGAGCCGGCCGACGAACACGATGTGCCGCCCGCCGTCGGCGATGGCGCGCGGCCGCGGCCGCGGCCGCCGGAACGCGTCGACGTCGACCCCGTTCGGCACGATCGCGTACTCGCCGGGGAAGTGTGCCGCCACCGTGTCGCGCGCCGATTCGGATACAGCCACGCGCGCGGAGAGGCGCGCGATCAGACGCTGCAGCAGCGGCCGCGCGAGCGGATACAGGCGATGGCCGGCTTCGCGGTGCACGTGAAACGTGCCGACGATCGGCGCGCGCGACGACCGCAGCGCGAACCACGGGACGAGCGGCGTCAGCGGCTCGTGCACGTGGACGATGTCGAACCGCTCGCGCTGAAGCGCGCGCGCGACGCGGCGCGCGCTCAGCGGATCGAGCCCGAGGCCCGACTCGGTGCCGCCGAAGGTGATGGCGATCGCCGACGAGAGCGCGCGTTCGCCGTCGGGCAGCGCGCGGGACGCAGGGCCGAAGATCGCGACGTCGTGGCCGCGCGCGCCGAGCGCCCGTGCCTGCGCGCGCACATGCGTGGCGACGCCGCCCGGCCGCGCGAGATCGTAGGGCGCGAAGAGAGCGATCCGCAACGCGGCGACTGTACTACAGCCGCTCGACGAACCAGTCGCTCGCCAGGCGGCCGACCTGATGCAGAGCGCCCGGTTCGCCGAAGGCGTGCCTCGCATCGGGGACGATGGCCATGCGCGCCTCGTTGTGCATCTCGTGCACGGCGCGCGAGGTCAGCTCCGCCGTCTGCGCGTCCTGCCCGCCGACGATGAAGAGCGTCGGCAGCATGACGCGCCGCAGCGCCGATCCCGCCAGATCGGGGCGCCCGGAGAAGGAGACGACCGTCCTCAGCCCGCGCGGCTGTTGAGCCGCGGCGACGAGCGCAGCGCCGCCGGCCGTCTGCCCGCACAACAGCCCGACCGGAAGGCCGCGCAGCGGCTCGAGGCACTGCGCCCAGCTGCAGATCGTCGTCAGCCGAGTGGAAAGCAGCGACATATCGAAGCGCAGTTTTCCGGTGCGCTGGTCCATCGCTTCCTCCGCCTGGGTCAACAGATCGACGACGACGGTGGCGATGTCGCGCTGATCGAGCGCGTCCGCCAGCAGCCGCGTGGCTGCCGTCAGGCGTTCGGTTGCGTCGGGATGCCCGAAGATTACGAGCCCTCGCGGCCTGGCGGGCACCGCGAGATCGCCGGCGAGCGACGCGCGTCCGTCGATCGCGATCGAGACGGGAATCGTCTGCCGTGTGGTCGAGGCCGGCTGCATGTGGACGGACACCCGCTCGGGGCGCGGTGCAACCTCGATGCCCGATGCATGACCGTACAAGCTGTGACGATCGATGACACGAGCTTTTCCGTTCGCACCGATCTTGTGCGGCGCCGCGCGCCGCGCGACGGATCCCGATCGACATTTCAGTCGTCCGATCAGCCGTTGAGGCTAGAATGACCGTGCGTTTCTGGAGGTGTATTCATGAAGGTCTCGCGTCACGTTGCCGGCGCAGCGCTCGCTGCGGCCGCCGTGTTTGCGTCGCCGATAGCGTCCACGCGCGTGGCCGGGCAAACGCCCGCGCCGGTGGAGCTCGGCACGATCAATTTCCCGACGTCGGCGAAGCCCGCTGCGCAGACCGCGTTCCTCGTCGGGATGAAGGCGCTCTACAACTTCGAGTTCGACATCGCGGCCGACGCGTTCCGCGAGGCGCAGACAGCCGATCCGGCGTTCGCGCTGGGGTACTGGGGCGAAGCGATGAGCTTCAACCATCCGCTCTGGGCCGAGCAGGATCTCGCCTCCGCGCGCCGCGCGCTCGAGAAGCTCGCGCCGACGGCGAGCGCACGCGCTGCGAAGGCGCCGGTCGGCAAGGAGCGCGAGCTCATCGAAGCGGCGGACGTGCTCTTCGGCGCGGGCGACAAGCTCGCGCGCGACGTCGCCTATTCACAGTCGCTCGGCCGCATGCACGCGAAGTATCCGCAGGACGACGAGATCTCGGTGATGTACGCGCTGTCGCTGCTCGGCACGGCGCGGCCGGGCGAGAAGTCGACGCGCAACGCGATGCAGGCGGCGGCGCTCGCGCTCGACGTGTTCCAGCGGCATCCGCAGCATCCCGGCGCCGCGCACTTCATCATCCATGCGTTCGACGATCCCGATCACGCGATCCTCTCGCTGCCCGCGGCGCGCGCCTACTCGAAGATCGCGCCGTCGGCGGCGCACGCGCTCCACATGCCGTCGCACATCTTCGTCCAGCTCGGCATGTGGGATGACGTCGTCGCGTCGAACGTCGTCGCGTACAAGGCGGCGGTCGATCTGGCCGACAAGAAGAACCTGCCGCGCGGCCGCGAGGACTTCCACACGCTCTCGTGGCTGCAGTACGCGTATCTGCAGCAGGGCAAGTTCGACGAGGCGCAGAAGTGCGTCGATCAGGCGAAGGCCGTCGCCGACAAGAATCTCGACAACCCGCGCATCCGCGACGGTTACGCGTCGATGAAGGCGCGTCAGGTCGTCGAGACGGCGCGCTGGGAGAAGCTGGCGCTGCCGGCCGGCGCGGTCCGCGACGGCGGCGCGCCCGGCTACGACGGCAGCGCGGCGTACGTGTTCGCCGCCGGCGTCAGCGCGGCAAACCTCGGCGATCTCGCGACGGCGAACGTCGCGCTCGAGAAGCTGAAGGCGATGCGCGCGCAGGCCGAGTCGGGATCGAACGCGTACCGCGCGAAGCCGTTCGCGATCATGGAGAAGGAAGTCGGCGCCGTCATCGCCGCGACGCAGAACGACATGGCCGCGGCGGAGAAGCAGATCAAGGAAGCGACCGAGATCGAGTTGTCGCTCGACCCGCCGTCCGGACCGACCGAGCCGATCAAGCCGTCGTTCGAGCTGTACGGCATGCTGCTGCAGAAGCAGGGTCGCGCGAAGGAAGCGGCGGCGCAGTTCCAGCAGTCGCTGATGCGCACGCCGAATCGCCGCGCCGCGATCGAAGGACTGCGGCAGTCCGCGCCGACGACGTCCACGTCGCAGCCTCAATAGGTCAGGTGAGTCAGGTGGGTCAGGTGGGTCAGGTAGGTCAAGCGGGTCGGGCAGGTCGGGCAGGTCGGGCAGGTTGCACAGGAGAAAGGCCATGAAGATCACTCGCCGGTTGTTCGTGGCAGCGGTCGCGGCGGGACTGGTCGCCGGCGCGGCGCTGCGCGCGCAGGAGACGCATTCGTCGACGCTGCTCACCACCGAGCACTACCTGGATTGGGAGCGCGTGAGCGACGCGCAAATCTCGCCCGACGGCGCGCGCATCGTCTACACGCGCCAGGCGGTCAACAAGGTCGACGACAAGTGGGAATCGTCGCTGTGGATCCTGAACGCGGACGGATCGCAGCACCGCTTCCTCGTCAAGGGGCAGAACGCGCGCTGGTCGCCGGACGGCAAGCGCCTGCTGTACCTCGCCGAGGGGGAGCCGAAGGGCACGCAGCTCTTCGTCCGCTGGGTCGACGCCGACGGACCGCCGACGCAGATCACGCACGTCGCCGAAGCGCCGCGCAACGCGCGATGGTCGCCCGACGGCAAATCGATCGCGTTCTCCGCGTTCGTGCCGGATCAAGAGAAGTGGACGATCAGCATGCCCTCCGAGCCGAAGGGCGCGAAGTGGACGCCCGCGCCGCGCGTCGTCTCGACGCTGCACTACCGGCAGGATCAGATCGGCTTCCTCGAGGACGGCTACACGCACCTGTTCGTCGTGCCGGCCGAAGGGGGCACGCCGCGGCAGCTGACGACCGGCAAGTGGAATGTCGGCGCCGGCGAGCTGCGCGGCGGCGCGTCGATCGACTGGACGCCCGACAGCAAGTCGATCGTGTTCGACGGCAACCGCTCGCCCGACCCGGACCTGCTCTACGAGGCGTCGCAGATCTACGTCGTGGACGCGGCGAGCGGCACGGTTCGCGATCTGGTCGCGAAGGCGGGCAACTGGGGACGCCCGGCCGTGTCGCCCGACGGGCGCACGGTGGCGTTCACCGGCCACGCGCCGACCGGCCGCTCGCACACGGTGAGCGATCTGTTCGTCATCCCGCTCGCGGGCGGCGCGAGCGACATGCGCAAGCTGAGCGGCGACTACGATCGCGATCCGATCAACCTCCGCTGGGCGCCCGACGGCAGCGGCCTCTATTTCGACGCCGACGACAGCGGCGCGCGCAACGTGCAGCTGGCGTCGATCGTCGGCGGCGTGAAGCCGGTGACGACGGGCCGCCGGATGCTGTCGTTCGACTCGATGTCGAAGGATCTCGTCGCCGCCGGCATTTCGTCCGATCTCGCGCATCCGCAGGACGTCGTCAAAGTGAACCTGCGCCAGCCGGGGCAGGTGACGACGCTGACGGACGTGAACGGCGACGTGCTGCAGGGCATGCAGCTCGCGAAGATCGACGAGGTCACCTACGCGTCGACGAACAACACGAAGGTGATGGGCTGGATCGTCAAGCCGCCGACCTTCGACGCGTCGAAGAAGTATCCGCTGATCCTCGAGATCCACGGCGGCCCCTTCGGCAACTACAACGTCGGCTTCAACTACATGTTCCAGAACTTCGCGGCGAACGGCTTCGTGGTGCTCGTCACCAACCCGCGCGGCAGCACCGGCTACGGCAGCGAGTTCATCAACGGCATCGATCACAACTATCCCGGGCCGGACTTCGACGATCTCATGGCCGGCGTCGACGCGGTCGTCGCACGCGGCTACGTCGACACGACGCGCATGTACGTCTCGGGCTGCAGCGGGGGCGGCGTCCTTTCGAGCTGGGTGATCGGACACACCGATCGCTTCGCCGCGGCCGCCGTGCGCTGCCCGGTGATCGACTGGATCAGCATGGCGGGGCACACCGACATCCCGCTGTTCACTTACAGCTTCTTCAAGAAGCCGTTCTGGGAGGATCCGTCGGACTGGCTGTCGCACTCGTCGCTCATGACGGTCGGCAAGGTGACGACGCCGACGCTGCTGATGACGGGAGTGCTCGATCGCCGCACGCCGATGCCGCAGACCGAGGAGTATTTCGCGGCGCTGAAGGTGCGCGGCGTGCCGGTGAAGCTGCTGCAGTTCAACGACGAGTACCACGGCACCGGATCGAAGCCGTCGAACTTCATTCGCACGCAGCTGTACATGATGAGCTGGTTCAACAAGTACACGCGTCAATCCGGCGGCCGGGTGTCGACGACGTCGCAGCCGGATTAGCGCCACCTTCATGCCGAAGCTGATATCCGCGGCAGCGCTGGCTCTCCTCGCAGCGCTGCCGGCGCACGCGCAGCCGGCCGCGCCCGGGCCGGTCACCGCCATCCGCGCCGGCCGCCTGCTCGATCCCGACGCCGGCCGCGTGCTCGCGAATCAGATCATCGTCGTCGAAGGCAACAGGATTCGCGACGTCGGGCCGAACGTCGCGGTGCCGCCGGGCGCGCAGGTGATCGACCTCTCCGGCATGACGGTGATGCCGGGGCTCGTCGACGCGCACAATCATCTCGCGCTCACCTACAAGCCCGAGCCCGAGAGCAACATCTACTACTACACCTACGTCACCGAGTCGACGGCGCTGCGCGCGATTCAAGCCGCGTCGAACGGGATTCAGATGCTCGCGTCGGGCTTCACGATCGTCCGCGACATGGGCAACAACGGCAACTACGCCGACACCGCGCTGCGCCAGGCGATCGAGCAGGGATGGATCCCCGGGCCGACGATCATCAACTCGGGGATCATCATCGGCGGCATGGGCGGGCAGTTCTTTCCGACGCCGGAGATGGCGCGGCAGCACAACATCGTCTACCCCGAGTACCTCGACGCGGACACGAACGACGAGATCATCAAGGCGGTCCGGCAGAACGTGCTCTTCGGCGCGAAGGTGATCAAGATCTGCGTCGACTGCAAGCCGTACGGCTACACCGCCGACGAGATCCGGCTGTTCGTCCGCGAGGCCGCGAAGGTCGGCATGAAAGTCGAAGGGCACGTGCAGACGCTGAACGGCGCGAAGAACGCCATCGAGGCGGGCATCTGGTCGATCGCGCACTCGACCGGCCTCAACGAGGAGATGCACGCGGCGATGGCGCAGAAAGGCATCTGGCGCGCGGGCACCGACACGCCGGACACGCTCGCGGGGCATCCGGTGTCGCCGCAGGCCTATCAGCGTACGGTCGCGAGCCTCAAGGACGCGTACGCGAAGAAGGTCCCGCTGACGTTCTCGACCGACGCCGATTACTACGTGGCCGGCAAGACGCGCGGCGAGGTGTGCCTCGAGTTCCTCAAGACCTGGAAGGACGCGGGGATTCCGAACGCCGACATCCTGCGCGCGATCACGACCAACGGCTACAAGGTGAGCGAGACGGAGAAGTCGCGCGGCCCGATCAAGCCTGGCTACTTTGCGGATCTGATCGCGCTCCCCGGCAACCCGCTCGACGACGTCGACGCGCTGAAGCGCGTGCAGTTCGTGATGAAGGACGGCCTGGTCTTCGAGCGCGACGGCGTGATGACGCCCGCCGCGTTCTTCCACGGCGGCCCCGTCAACGGCTGGCGCATCCGGTAGCGTGGGCGGCGCGCCCCTCGTCGAGCTGCGCGACGCGACGGTCGTCCTGGGGGGCGCGCGCGTCCTCGAGCGGCTCACGCTGACGATTCCCGCCGGCGAGCACACCGCGATTCTCGGCCCGAACGGCGCCGGCAAATCCACCTTCGTCCGGCTGCTCACGCTGCAGCAGTATCCGCTCGCGCCGGGCGAGGGCGCGCCGCCCCCGATCCGCGTCATGGGCCGCGATCGATGGGACGTCTTCGAGCTGCGCTCGCAGCTCGGCATCGTCTCCGCCGATCTGCACGACCGCTTCGTCCACGGCAACTCGAACGGCGTCGTGACGGCGATCGATGCCGTGGTGTCCGGCTTTTTCGCGAGCCAGGGCGTGTTCGCCCACCAGCGCGTCACCGACGCGATGCGGGCCGCGGCGTGCGATGCGCTGGCGCGCGTCGGCGCGGCCCACCTCGCGGCGGCGCCGCTCGCGGCGATGTCCACCGGCGAGGCGCGGCGCGTGCTGATCGCGCGCGCGCTCGTCCACGAGCCGCGCGCGCTCGTCCTCGACGAGCCGACCCGCGGCCTCGATCTCGTCGCGCGCCATCGGTTCATGGAGCGCGTCCGCGAGATCGCGCGGGCCGGCACGACGATCCTCCTCGTCACGCACTACGTCGAGGAGATCATCCCCGAGATCGACCGCGTGGTGCTCCTGAAGGGCGGACGCGTCGCCTTCGACGGCGCGAAGCGCGACGCGCTCGACGCGAACCGGCTCGGCGCCGTGTTCGACGCGTCGATGGCCGTCGAGCGGGCCGACGGCTACTACCACGCGCGCGTCGCGCGCTAGCCGGCCTTCACGTTGCGACATTGCGGTAGCGCAGCCCTTCAGGGCTGCCCGCGCGGCGATGGGCAGGCCTGAAGGCCTGCGCTACCGTAAGCCGCGCGCCGTGCTGAAGCGCACCTTACCGGATCACGCGCGGATCGCCGTTGCAGTGCCGGCGGCAGTAGTCCTCGAGCGCCTGCTGCGCGGCGTCGGTGAACTCCAGGCCGGCGCGGTAGTACGGATCGATCGCGTGCGTCGGCCGCTCGTACATCGACCACGCGATGTGCGCGGTCACGCGCATCGTGCCGCTCTCGTCGGGCAGCGCCACCTTGATCTTCTGGTTCGGCCGCAGCACGGGCTCGGAGAGCACCTGCGCGCCGAGCACCGAGAGATCGATGAGGCTCGCCATGCTGCTCTCGACGACGGCCTGCACGGTGCTCATCACGAGGAAGCGCGGCGCGCGCCGCGTGTCGAGCCGCGCCGCGTAGGCGTCGGCCGCCGGCGGCGGCGCGCCCGCGAGCGGCGTGGTCGACCAGGCGCCGTTCACCTGGCGCACCAGCCGCACGCTCGACGCGGGAATCGGGAGCGTGGCGACGCGATCGAGGAACGCGCGCCCGGGCGCGGTCTCCGCAAACGCCTCGTCGACGGCGACGACGCCGGGGGTGTTCGTGCGGATGCTCTCGAGCGCCGTCGCGAGGTTCGTGCTCATGAAGCGCAGGACGCGCCCGTCGAGCCGCAGCCCGTCGCGCAGGGCAGGCATCCGCTGTGGATCGGCAACGAGAACGGTCAGTTGTGTCATGAACCCTCGAAGTGTAGGCTGCGCGCCGCGCGGCGCTCAACCCGCGCTTTCATGGTATTCTTCGCGCGGCGGCCGCGGGGCGCGGCCGTTTCACAGAAATTCCGGCAAGGCGTCCGGAAGGAGCATTTTCCGTGCAAGTCGTCACCTCCTCGTCCGCGGCGGCGCGGCTTCGCGCCGCCCGCGCCTTTCTCGGCGCGCATCCCCCGGCATCCGAAGCGGTCATCGTCGGCGCCTCGCGCGGCGCGGCGGACGATCTCGCGCGACGCGTCGCGCGGTTGTCCGGCGCGACCTTCGGCCTCGCTCGATTCAGCTTCACCGAGCTCGCCGCACGCGCCGCGGCCGCGCGTCTGGCAGGCGAGCGCCGCGTGCCCGCGACGCCGGCCGGCGCTGAAGCCATCGCTGCACGGGCGGCGTTCGACGCGATTGCCGCGCGCGAGCTCGCGTACTTCGCGCCGGTCGCCTCGCTGCCCGGCTTTCCGAAAGCGCTCGCGCGGACGCTGCACGAGCTGCGGCTCGCGGGCATCGATCCCGCGACGCTCGCGAACGCCTCGGGCGCCGCGGTGCTCGGCGCCGGCGCGATGGGCGATCTCGCCGGGCTGCTCGCGCGCGTCGAGGAGCAGCTCGCCGACGGCGCCGTCGACGATCGCGCGGCGCTCTTCCGCGCAGCCGCCGACGCCTGCCGCGAGCGGCAGGTGCGCTGGGCGACGCTGCCGATCGTCCTGCTCGACGTGCCGCTCGAGTCGCGGGCCGAGCAGGCATTCGCCGCGGCGCTCGTCGCCGCGTCGCCCGACGTGCTCGCGACGGTGCCCGGCGACGATCGCGCGGCGCTCGACGCGTGGGCGGCGATCGGGGCCGCCGTGACCTCGATTCCTGATACGGCGGCGCCCGGATCGGATCTCGCGAGCCTCCGCACGCACATCTTCCGCAGCGAGCCGCCGCCGCGCCGCGATCGCGCCGGCGACGTGCGCCTCTTCTCGGCGCCGGGCGAAGGCCGCGAATCGGTGGAGATCGTCCGCCGCATCCTCGACGAGGCGGCCGCCGGCGTCCCGTTCGACGAGATGGCAGTGTTCCTGCGCGCGCCGCAGCCCTACGTCGGCCTGCTCGAGCACGCGTGCGCGCGCGGCGACGTGCCAGTGTATTTCGATCGCGGCACGCGCCGGCCCGATCCCGCCGGGCGCGCGTTCGTCGCGCTGCTCTCGTGCGCCGTCGAAGGGCTGTCGGCGAAGCGGTTCGACGAGTACCTGTCGCTCGGCCAGGTGCCGGCGGTCGGGGCGGCGGCGCCTCCGGCGCGCGACGCGGCGGCCTCGTCCGTGCTCGCCGCGGATCGCGAAGGGCCGCTGGCGCCGCTCGTCGATGCCGACGCCGAACAGCCAGAGGACATCTACCAGAAGGCAGACGACGCCGCGATCGATTCCGACGACGAGGCGGTCGTCGCCGGCACGCTGCGATCGCCGTGGAAGTGGGAAGAGCTGATCGTCGAATCGGCCGTCGTCGGCGGGCGCACGCGCGCCGACGGCAGCGCGCGCTGGCGCCGCCGCCTCGACGGGCTCGCCGGCGATTACCGCTACCGGATCGCGGCGCTCGGCAAGGAAGAGCCCGAGTCTCCGCGCATCCGGCGCTACGAGCGCGATCTCGCGAACCTGACGCACCTGCGGCGCTTCGCGCTGCCGATCGTCGACGCGCTCGCGGAGTGGCCGGACCGCGCGACGTGGGGCGAGTGGATCGATCGCTTCGTTGCGCTCGCTGGGGCGACGCTCGCGCGGCCGGCGCGCGTGCTCCAGGTGCTCGCCGATCTGCGGCCGATGGCGGCCATCGGTCCCGTGGCGCTCGAGGAAGCGCGCGACGTGCTGCACGATCGGCTCGTCACGCTCGACTGGGAGCCGCCGGCGCGCCGCTACGGGCGCGTGTTCGTCGGCACGCCGCATCAGGCGCGCGGCCGCGCGTTTCGCGTCGTCTTCGTGCCGGGCCTCGCCGAGCGCGTCGTGCCGCAGCGGCCGCGCGAGGATCCGCTGCTGCTCGACGATCGGCGGTCGGCGGTCGACGCGGCGCTCGCCGATCAGGAGCGGCGCGGGAGCGCCGAGCGTTTGCTGCTCGAGATCGCGATCGGCACGGCGACCGAGCGGCTGTACCTGTCGTACCCGCGGCTCGACGTCGCCGAGACGCGCGCGCGCGTGCCGTCGTTCTACGCGCTCGACGTCATGCGCGCGATCACCGGCCGCGTTCCCGATCACCGTGTGCTCGCGTCCGAGGCGGCAGACGAAGGCGGCGCGGGCCTCGCGTGGCCGGCGCCGAAGGATCCCGATCGCGCGATCGACGATCTCGAGCACGACCTCGCGGTGCTCAAGCCGCTGCTCGAGGCGAGCGATCGCGACGCGGTGCGCGGGCGCGCGCACTACCTGCTCGGGCTGAGCGAGCCGCTGCGGCGATCCGTCACGAGCCGCTGGCTGCGCGACAAGCGCGCCTGGTCGCAGGGCGACGGCCTGATCCGCGTCGCGGCGGGGACGCAGCCGGCGCTCGCCGCGCATCGGCTGCGCCGCCGTCCCTATTCGCTCTCCGCGCTGCAGCGCTTCGCGACGTGCCCGTACCAGTTCCTCCTCGCGACGATCTACCGGCTCGAGCCGTGGGACGAGCCGGAGCCGCTCGTGCGGATGGATCCGCTCACGCGCGGCAGCCTGTTCCACACCGCGCAGGCGGAGTTCTACCGCACGATGCAGTCGCGCGGCGCGCTGCCGATCGACCGCGCGCACGTGGCCGAGGCGGTGAAGACGCTCGACGCGGTGCTCGATCGCGTTGCCGAGAAATACGCCGAGACGCTCGCGCCGGCGATCGAGCGCGTCTGGCGCGACGAGATCGACGAGCTGCGGCGCGATCTCGGCATCTGGGTGCAGAAGCTCGCCGACGATCAGACGTGGCGGCCGGCGTACTTCGAGTTCAGCTTCGGCCTCGACGACGAAGGACGCGATCCGCGCAGCGTGAGGGAGCCGGTCGTCATCGACGAGGGCTTCATCCTCCGCGGGTCCGTGGATCTCGTCGAGGAGCACGCGCAGACCGGCGTCCTGCGCGTCACCGATCACAAAACGGGCAAGAACCGCGCGACGGCCGATCTGATCGTCGGCGGCGGCGCGATGCTGCAGGGCGTGCTCTACAGCGTGGCCGTCGAGCGCGCGCTGGGAAAGACAGTCGAGAAGGGGCGCTACTACTACGCGACGACCGTCGGCGGCTTCGTCGACAAGGAGATCCCGATCGACGGCTACGCGCGCGCGCAGGGGCTGCAGGTGCTCGCGATCATCGATCGCGCGGTCGAGACGGGATTCCTCGCCGCCGCGCCCGGCGAGCGCGCCTGCACGTGGTGCGACTTCCGCCCGGTGTGCGGTCCGCGGGAGCAGGAGCGGACGGCGCGCAAGGCGCGCGAGCGGCTGGCGGATCTCGAGGCGCTGCGGGGGATGCGATGACCACGCTCATCGACGACGCCGCCGCGCGCGGCGCGATCACGAACGATCTCGACGACACGCTCATCGTCGAGGCGGCCGCCGGCACCGGCAAGACGACCGAGCTCGTGAACCGGATCCTGCGCGTGCTCGCGACCGGACGCGCGGCGATGGTCGAGATCGTCGCCGTCACGTTCACCGAAAAAGCGGCGGGGGAGCTGAAGCTGCGGCTGCGCGAGGCGCTCGAGCACGAGCGCGCCGCGGCGCGAGACGACGAGGTCCGCCGGCGGCTCGAGCAGGCGCTCGAGACGCTCGAGGAAGCGCACGTGAACACGATTCACGGCTTCTGCGCCGAGCTGCTGCGCGAGCGGCCCGTCGAAGCGCGCGTCGATCCGCTGTTCGCCGTGCTCACCGATGTGCAGGCCGATCGCCTCTACGCGCGCGCGTTCCGCGCGTGGCTGCAGGAAGCTCTTGGGAATCCGCCCGAAGGACTCCGCCGCGCGCTGCGGCGCACGAGCGTTCCGACCTTCGGCGTGGCCGCCGAGAGCAATGGCCCGATCGACCGCCTGCGCGGCGCCGGCCGCCTTCTCGCGGAATGGCGCGACTTTCCGCACGCGTGGGCGCGCCCGCCGTTCGATCGCGCGGCCGAGATCCGCCGGCACGTCGCCGCGCTCCACGCCTTCTCGGATCTGACGGCCGCGGCCTCCTCCACCCGCGACAACCTGTACGTCGACACCGATCGCGTGCGCCAGACGAGCCGTCAGATCAAACTCGAGGAATCGTTCGGCGATCTCGATTTCGACGGCTGGGAGGCGCGGCTGGTCGATCTCACGCGCGATCGCGGCTTCTCGCGCACGCGCAAGGGCGCCGGCTACAAGTACGGCAGGGACGTGACGCGCAGCGACGTCCTCGCCGCGCGCGATCGTCTCTTCGCCGACCTCCAGCAGTTCCGCAAGAACGCCGACGCCGACCTCGCCGCGTGCCTGCAGCAGGAGCTCGCGGGCGCGACGGCGCGCTATCAGGATCTGAAGCGCGCAGCCGGGTCGCTCGACTTCGCCGATCTCCTCGCGCGCGCGCGCGACCTGATTGCCGGCGACGACGCCGTCCGCTCGCACCTGCAGCGGAAGTTCACGCGCATCTTCGTCGACGAGTTCCAGGACACCGATCCGATTCAGGCGGAGATCCTGACGCTGCTCGCCGGCGACGTGCCCGGGAAGCTGTTCATCGTCGGCGATCCGAAGCAGGCGATTTATCGCTTCCGCGGCACCGACCTCTCGACCTACTGGACCGTGCGCGACGAGCTGAAGGCGCGCGGCGGACGCGTCCTGCAGCTGACGACGAGCTACCGCAGCGTGCCGTCGATTCAGCGCTTCGTCAACGCGGCGTTCTCGATCGAGATGAGCGGCGACCGCGCGACGCGCCAGGCCGACTACGTGCCGCTGTCGCCGTCGCGCCCGGAGCACGAGCCGCAGCCGTCGATCGTCGCGCTGCCGGTGCCGCGGCCGTACGGGCGCAGCGGTCCGTTGCGCGCCTCCGCGAAGGCGATCGAAGCGTCGCTGCCCGACGCCATCGGCGCGTACATCGCGTGGCTCGTCGAGAAGAGCGGGTGGACGGTGAGCGAGAAGCAGCCCGACGGGCGCGAGGTGCGCGTGCCGCTGCAGCCGCGCCACGTCGCCGTCCTCTTCCGCCGCTTCGTCAGCTTCGGCGACGACGTGACCCGGCCCTACATCGACGCGATCGAGGCGCGCGGCGTGCCGCACCTGCTCGTCGGCGGCAAGGCGTTCCACGGGCGCGAGGAAGTGGAGACGATTCGCGCGGCGCTGGCCGCGATCGAGTGGCCTGACGACGAGTTGTCGGTCTTCGCCGCCCTGAAGGGATCGCTCTTCGCCATCGACGACGAGGTGCTCCTCGAGTTCCGCCACCGGTTCGGGACGTTCCATCCCTTCCGCATCCCGAGACCGCTCGGCGGCAACAGCGGCGTCGAGCTCGCGTTGACCGGCGAGCCGACCGCGCATCTCACGCCGATCGCCGACGCGCTGCGGCTGCTGCAGCTCCTCCATCGCGGCCGCAACTGCCGCCCCGTCGCCGACACGATCGGCCGCCTCCTCGCCGACACGCGCGCGCACGTCGGGTTCATCCTGCGGCCCGCCGGCGAGCAGGCGCTGGCCAACGTCCTGCACGTCGCGGAGCTCGCGCGGCAGTACGAGGCGAGCGGCGGCATCTCGTTCCGCGGCTTCATCGACGAGCTCCGCAGCGCCGCCGCGAGCGAGACCGCCGAAGCGCCGATTCTCGAGGAGGGCAGCGACGGCGTCCGCCTGATGACCGTCCACAAAGCCAAAGGCCTCGAGTTTCCCGTCGTGATCCTCGCCGATCTCACGTGCCGCATGAGCCGCGACGATGCGAGCCGGTACCTCGACGCGGACAAGCGGCTGTGCGCGATGCGCGTCGGCGGATGGGCGCCGCACGATCTGTATCTCCACGAAGCGGAGGAAGTCGCGCGCGATCAGGCCGAAGGCGTGCGCCTCGCGTACGTCGCCGCGACGCGCGCGCGCGATCTGCTCGTCGTCCCCACGCTCGGCGACGATGCGTGGGACGGCGGCTGGTTCGCTCCGCTGAACCGCGCGCTGTATCCGCCAATCGCGGGACGGCGATCCGCGGCGCGCGGCACTGGCTGCCCCGCGTTCAAATCGAAGGACTCCGTCGTGCAGCGGCCGAACGACGAGCCCGCGAGTCCGGCGACCGTGAGCCCCGGGCTGCACGCGTTCGGCGATTATTCCGTCGTGTGGTGGGACCCGACCGCGCTGAGGCTCGACGAGAAGCCGACCTTCGGCGTGAGGCGCGAAGATCTCATCGTCAAGGACGTGCCGCGCAGCGTGGTCGCCGACGGCCGCAGCCGCTACGACACGTGGCGCCTCGCGCGCGCGAGCGCACGCGAGTCGGGCGGCGTGCCGTCGATCGCGGTGAAGACCGCTCGCGAATGGGCCGCCGACGAGGCGGCGGCGCTCACATCGGCGAGCGGCGTGACGGTCGTCACGATCCCGCGGCGCGTGGAAAACGATCGCGCCGGCGCCGCCTTCGGCGTGCTCGTGCACGGAGTGCTCGCGCAGGCGCCGTTCGGCGCCCCGCGCGCCGCGCTCGAGGATCTCGCGTCGGTCGACGCACGGCTGCTCGGGCTGAGCGACGCCGACGCCGCGGCAGCGGCCGGCGTGGCCGAGACCGTGTTCGCCCACGACCTGCTCGTCCGCGCGCGGGCCGCGGACGCGCGCGGCGCGTGCCGCCGCGAGACGCCGGTCACCTGGACCGCACCGGACGGCACGACGATCGAAGGCATCGTCGACCTGGCGTACGAGGAGCGCGACGGCTGGGTCGTGGTCGATTACAAGACCGATCGGGAGATTGCTTCAGCAGGCGAGGAGCAATATCGCCGGCAGGTCGCTCTGTACGCGGAGGCGATTGCCAGCGCGACCGGCAGATCAGCTCGTGGAGTGCTGGTACGCGTTTGAGGTACGCATCCTCCCACGGCCCACCTTCTAGCCGGGCCGCTCGGAGCGCTTCTCCCGATATTCATTGCCAAGACGCATGGCACGACATTGGCTACTCATTGACGCAGGAGAGCGTGCACGATGTCGGAACATTTTCTGGAGGACCAGCTGAGACGCATCCGCGAGATGAGCGAGCGGATGACGCGCCTCCAGGCTCGCGCGGCCGAACTCTCCGCGGAATTCGAACGGGACCGCGCCAGTGCACGCCAGGGCCCGCTCCAGGAAGTGCGCGACCTGCGCACGTATTCGTCCATCCGCTCGACGGCCGATCACGCGGACGACCGTGGCGCTCGCTATTCGTCGCGTCCCACCGCGCGCAGTCGACGCAAATAGCCCCGCGCGCGGAACACGCGGATTTCGCGCGCTCGTCGTTGTGGTCGCGCTCGCGAGCGCGGCGGCCTGCGCGCCCGTGTCGACGGCGCCGGATCCCTCGAACCTGGCGTCGCTTCCGTGCCGGCAGACTGCGCCGGCTGGCGCGCCGGCCGTCGCGTGGTGGTCGCCTGCGGGCGAGGGCGTGCGCACGGAGCTCTCGCGCTGGTGCGAGACCGTCGGTCCAGTCCTCTTTCTCCCGGATCCTTCCGCTCCATCCGATCGACCGATCGACTCGCTCGCGATCGTCTCCTGGAACCTCCACGTCGGCGGCGGCGACGTGGACGCGCTCGTGCGCGCGCTGCGCGCGGGCGAATTCACCGGCGGCGCCCGGGTCGACGACTTCGTGCTGCTGCTGCAGGAGGCCTATCGCCGCGACGCCGCCATTCCCGCGCACATGAGGCGATGGCATCCGGTGCCAGGGCGGATCGCCGCGCGAACCGGCCGCGGCGCCGACGTCGTGCACGTCTGGCGCGACGATGGCTTCGCGCTGCTGTACGCGCCGTCGATGCGCAACGGCATCGTCGACGTCGATCGCGAGGATCGCGGCAACGCGATCGCCTCGACGATTCCGCTGCGCGACGCCGCCGTCGTCGAGCTGCCGGTGGAGCGCCAGCGGCGCGTCGTGCCGTCCGCTGTCGTCGGCGGGCGGACGTCGGCCGGCGCGGCGTGGACGGTGAGGGTCGTCGACGTGCACCTCGACACGGCGCTCGCGTTGCTGCACGGCGGTCCGTTCACCGCGCGGCAGCGGCAGGCCGAGGCGCTCGTGTCGGCGCTCGACGCGACGGCGCCGCGCGCCGGGGCGTTGACGACGATCGTGGCCGGCGATTTCAACACGGTGATGGGGACGCGCGAGCCGGCGATCGCGTACTTGCGCCGCGTCTTTCCGGATGGGCCGCGTCCGCTCGACGGCCCGACCTTCAGTGGTCCGCTCGGGTTCCACGCGAACCTCGATCACGTGTTCGTCGGCGGACGCGTGAAGGCGGTGGAGGTGAAGCGGCTGCCGAGCCGGTTCGGATCGGATCACTACCCGCTGCTCGCAACGATTCGCTTCTGAGCGCGTCGGGTCCCGCCGCGACACGGACGAGCCGGGCAGCAGGAGCCTCCGCGTAATTCGTCATAAACTATTCCGTTCCGTTGAAAGCTCGGCCGTACGATTCGTGGCTACCCTGATTCGCGCTCGAATCCACCGCATCGTCTTCGCGGTGACCTGTGTCGTGGCCGGTGCGCTGGCGCGCCTCGCGCTCGATCCCTGGCTCGGGCACTCGGTGCCGTACCTGATGTACTACCCGGCGGTCGTGTGCGCGGCGTGGTACGGCGGGTTCGGACCCGGCGTTCTCGCGACGGTGTTGTCGGCCGCCGCCGCCGTCCTCCGATACCTCGCGCCGAGCGGCAGCTTCAGCGTGGCCAACACGGGCGATGTGATGTCGCTGATGTTCTTCACGATCAACGGCATTCTCCTCTCGGCGCTCGGGCAGCGTGTGCTGAGCGCGGAGATCGATCAGCAGCGGTTCGCGGCGATCGTCGAATCGAGCAACGACGCGATCATCGCCAAGAGCCTCGACGGGACCATCGTGGCGTGGAACCAGGGCGCCGAGCGTCTCTTCGGGCACACGGCCGGCGAGGCGGTCGGCCAGCCGATCACGATCATCATTCCCGACGATCGGCGCGACGAGGAGGCGCGCGTCATGGCGAACGTGCGCGCGGGCCGGCGCGTCGAGCCGTTCGAGACGCTGCGCCGGCGCAAGGACGCCACGCTCGTCGACGTCTGGATGACGATTTCGCCGGTTCGCGATCGCACCGGGGCGATCGTCGGCGCGTCGACCATCGCGAGCGACATCACCGCGCGGAAGCGCGTGGAGCAGATGCGCGAGGAGCTGATCGAGCGCGAGCGGCTCGCGCACGACGAAGCGGTGGCCGCGCGCGACCGGCTCGCGTTCCTCGCGGAGGTCGGCACGCTGCTCACCTCGTCGCTCGATTACGAGGAGACGCTCGATCGCGCCGTCCGCCTCGCGCTGCCGCGGCTCGGCGACTACTGCAACGTCCTGGTGCAGGACGAGCACGGCGACCTGCGCCACGTCGCGTGGGGACACGTCATCCGCGAGAAAGAGCGCATCGTCCGCGCGCTCACCGAGCGGCTGCTCGGGCAGCCGTCGACTCGCGCGATCACCTTCACCGACGCGATCCTCAAGACCGGCCGCACGATCGTCGTCGCGCACGCGGAGCTGGAGGCGGCAGCCGCGGCGCAGGTTGGCGGCCTCGACGAGGAAACGGTCCGGATCGCGATGCAGCTCGCGCCGTACGCCTACGTCGGCGTGCCGCTGCGGGTGCGCGGCCGCGTCGTCGGCGTGATGTCGTTCGGCACGACCGAACACGAGTCGCAGCGGGAGTACCAGCGGACCGACGTGGAGCTCGTCGAGGAGTTCGCGCGCCGCGTCTCGGTCGCGATCGAGAACGCGCGGCTGTTCCGCCACGCCGACGAGCTGAACCGCCTGAAGGACGAGTTCCTCGCGACGCTGTCGCACGAGATGCGGACGCCGCTGGCCGCCGTGCTCGGATGGTCGCGCATGCTCGCGAGCGGCAACCTGGACGAGGCGCGGGCGGCGCAGGCGGTGCACGCCATCGAGCGCAACGCGCAGGCGCAGTCGAAGATCGTCGACGACATCCTCGACGTGGCCCGCGGCATGTCGGGCAACGTGAAGCTCGATCTCAAGCCGCTCGATCTCGTCGCGGTGGCGCACCGCGCGGTGGAAGCGATCGTCCCGGCCGCGGTCGCGAAGAAGATTCAGGTCGAGGTGCAGGCGGGCGCGCCGGTTCCAATCAGCGGCGATCCCGCGCGGCTGCAGCAGGTGGTGTGGAATCTCTTGTCGAACGCGGTGAAGTTCACGCCGTCAGGCGGGCGCGTAATGGTGAACGTGGTGCCGGCTGACGATCACGCCGAGCTGCACGTGACCGATACCGGCGTCGGCATCCCGCGATCGTTCCTGCCGTACGTGTTCGACAAGTTCCGGCAGGCCGACGCCTCGTTCACGCGCCAGCACGGCGGCCTTGGCCTCGGCCTCGCGATCGCGCGCCATCTCATCGAGCTGCACGGTGGATCGATCGAAGCGCGCAGCGCGGGCGAGGGAGCCGGCGCCACATTCGTCGTGCGGCTGCCGTCTCCCGTCCGCGCCGCCGCAAGCTAGCGCGAACGCGGAACGCGCGCGATCAATGGCCGCACGCGGCGTGGCCGACGAGATACCAGATCACGATCACCGAAAAGGGGACTCCGAGCATCCACGCCACGATATAGCGCATGCGCGCACCTCCGGCGCCTGCGTCAGCAAGCGCCGGGCCATTCAGGCATCAGGCGGTGCGAGTGATGCGCTCGGACTCGAACCCCTCGAGCATCCAGCCGTCGCCGACGAGCATCCGCTCGATCGCCGCGTGTCGCTGAAACGCCGACATCGCGTCGTCGAAGAGCTCGTTGGTCGAGCCGGTCGGGTTCCGTGGCGGGTCAATCCGCAGCTCGTATGCGGAGTCGTCGCTGTTGAGCCCGAGCTCGCAGACGAGCGACTCGGTGTCGCGCCGGAAAGTCCATCGGAGGACGCGAACCTCGCGAACGTGTGCGGCGCCGGCTCCGGCGGTTGCGCAGGTGGCCATAACCGGAATCTGTCGTGGCAAGTTGAGTACCACGTCCATATTCGACGCTTTTTCGGGGAAACGAGGGCTGGAAGGGTCGATCTGTGTTCGAACTTCCAACAGCCCGACAGGAGTCTGACGCGACTCGTGACGGTTCGAGCAGAGGGCGGCCGCCCTATCACGCGCCGAGAACGGCGAGCAGCGACAGCGGATCCACGCGCGCGCCGCCGGCGCGGACGGCCCAGTGCAGATGCGGACCGGTGACGCGGCCGGTCGCCCCGACGCGGCCGACGAGCTGGCCGGCATCGACGCGCTCGCCCTCGCGCACGTCGAACGCCGACAGATGCGCGAGCGTCGAAAACAGGCCGAGGCCGTGATCGATGACCACGGTGTTGCCGGTGAAGTAGAGCTCGCGCGCGACGACGATCCGGCCGGCGTTCGGCGCGTGAATAGGCGTTCCCGCGGGGCTCAGGAAATCGGCGCCGCCGTGCGCGCTGCGCGGCTGGCCGTTGAAGATGCTGCGCGTGCCGAACGCGCTATTGGCCGGCTCGGCGACCGGCCGCACGAACGGCTCGCGCCACAGCCGCTCATCCGACGACGAGCGCCACACCTCGTCGAGCAGCTTTGCGTCGCGCTCGATCCGCTCGCGCTCGGATTCCGGCGGCGTCACGAACGCGGGATCCACGGTCAGCGTGCGCGTGCGGAACGCGCGCCTGGCGACGACCAGATCGTACGCGGCGTGCGCGCTGCCGGCGTCGATCGAGGCGGCGTAGGTGCCCGGCTTCACGTCGAGATCGATGCCGACCAGCGCGCGGCGCGTGCCGTCGCCCGCCGCATAGGCCGGAAGGGTGCGTCCGAACGCGCGCACGTGCACAGGCGCCTCCGATTCGGCGCCGGCGATCTCGAGCACGACGAGCTCGCCCGGCTGCACCGATCGCGCATGCGCCGAGATCCGCAGTGCGTCCGCCGCGTGCATGACGAGCAGGCCGGCGATCACGCACACCGCGGCCGTCTTTGCGACCTTTGCGCCCTCTGCGACCTCTGCCGTCATTTCTTCGAGGCGACGTAGCCGTTGCGCGCGCGCACGCGGTACTCCGCCTGCGGCACGCGGACGCGCAGGCTGTGGTACTGGCCGTCGGCGCCCTTGGGCGACGTGAACCCGAGGAGATACTGGCTGTTCAACTCCTCGGCGATCCGCGCGGTCGCGTCGGCGATCTCCGCCGAGCGCTGCACGATCTCCGTGCGGCCGCCGCTCTCGTTGGTGATCTCGCGCAGCGTCTGCGGGTTCACGCGCGTGTTGATCGGCGTGCGGTCCGGCGAATCGATCGCGATGGCGTAGACGAACGCGTCGCTGCGCAACAGCGCCGATCGCACGTCGCGCAGCGTCGCCGTGCTCGCCGTGTCGGCGCCGTCGGAGATGACGAGCAGCGCCGCGCGCTGGCGGGAGCGGTGCGCGATGAGCGGCAGCGCGTCGCCGATCGCGTCGTAGATCGCCGTGCCGCCGGTCGGGCGCAGCCCGGCGAGCGCGCGGCGCACGTCCTCCTGCGCCCGCGTCCAGCCGGTCAGCGGGTGCGGCGTGTGGTTGAACGCGAGGAGGAAGAACTCGTCGGCCGGATCGAGCAGGTCGAAGAGGAACCGGTCCACCGCCGCGCGCGCGTCCTGGATGCGCGCGCCGTACATGCTGTCGCTGATGTCGAGCAGCACGCCGAGGCCGATCGGCACGCGGTCGCGCGTGAACTGCGTGATCGTCTGGCGCACGCCGTCCTCGTAGACCTCGAACGCCTCGCGCGGCAGATCGTGTATGAGGCGCCCCTCTTTGTCGGTCACCGTCGCCGTGATGCTGGTGATCTCGATCCCCGACTGAAACAGCTTGCCGTCGGCGATCGGGGGCTGCGAAGCCGAAGACGAGGCGGGCGTCTGCGGCGAGCGTGCGGCGAGCGTCGCGGCGGCGCACGCCAGCGCCGCGAGAGTCGCCGTCCCCAGGCTCGGCGCGCGCACCGAACGATGCTACTGCAGGTCGATAAGGGAGTTCCGCGCCTCGTGGTTGACAAGGCGCCCCGAATGGCCCATAACTTGTGCAGGCATGAACGTGATCGGCTGTCGCCGCTGCTCGTGTTGTCCGGCCGGAGCTTTCTCCGGCCTGCGGGGCGCTGCGCCGATGCCGATCGTGCCGCGATAATCGAGCACGAACCAGACGTCGGTCAGGCCGCGGGCCCGGGAAGCTCCACGCTTTCCGGGCCTGTTTTGTTTTCAGGGGGTGTCATGAGAGTCACGCCGCTCGCCGCCGCCGCCGCGCTCGCGGCGATCGTTTCCGCCTCTCCGGCGCGCGCGCAGTCGCTCGCCGGACTCTGGGACGCATCAGTCGTCGTGCCCGCCGGACAGGACAAGGGGACGATCGAGGTGCCGTTCCGGTTCGAGATCGCCGGATCCGGATCGAGCGTGAAGGGCTCGTTCTTCAACGGCGACGAGAGAGTGACGTCGACGTCGGGGCAGCTCGCGAACGGCCGGCTCGAGCTGAGCTTCGACGAGTACGGCACGAAGCTCGAAGCCGACGTGAAGAACGGACAGCTCGAGGGACAGTACACGCGCGGCACGCGCGGCGCGCCGTACCCGTTCAAGGCGAAGCGGTTCACGCCGTCGCGCGCCGGCGAGGTGAAGATTCCGTCGATCGCCGGGCTGTGGAACGTGCAGGTCGGCAAGAGCTCGAAAGGCGAAGCGGCGTGGCAGCTGATCGTGCGGCAGTCGGGGGCCGAGGCCTCGGCGGCGATCCTGCGGATCGACGGCGACACCGGCACGCTCACGGGCACGTATCGCGACGGCAGGTTCGTCCTCAGCCACTTTTCCGGCGCGCGGCCGCTGCGCCTCGAGGTGACCCCTGCCGCCGACGGTACGCTCGCCGTCGTGCAGAACAAGGACGCCGCGCTCACCGCGGTGCGCGCCGAGCAGGCGAAGGCCAAAGGGCTGCCGGAGCCGAGCGATCCGTCGCGCTTCACGAGCATGAAGGATCCCACCGAGCCGCTGCGTTTCAGCTTTCCCGATCTGAACGGCAAGATCGTGTCGAACACCGACCCGCGCTTTGCCGGCAAGGTCGTCATCGTCGCGATCGGCGGCAGCTGGTGCCCGAACTGCCACGACGAGACGCCGTTCCTCGTGGATCTCTACAAGAAGTACCGGAGCCGCGGCCTCGAGATCGTCGAGCTGTCGTTCGAGGAAGAGGCGCAGCTGAAGGATCCGGCGCGCGTGCGCGCGTTCATCAAACGCTACGGCGTCGAGTACACGGTGCTGCTGCCCGGCGAGCCGAAGGAGCTGAACGACAAGGTCCCGCAGGCCGTCAACCTCAACTCCTTCCCGACGACGTTCTTCCTCGGACGCGATGGGCGCGTGCGCAGCGCGCACGCCGGCTTCCCGGGGAAGGCGAGCGGCAAGTTCCACGAGGAGGCGACGCACGAGATCACCGCGCTCGTCGAGCGCCTGCTGGCGGAGAAGCCGACGCAGACCTCGGCGCCGTGATCGATCCGTCCACGCATATCGGAGCGGTTCACCTCACGATCGCCGACGTGGACCACTCCATCCGCTTCTACGAAGCGCATCTCGGTTTCGCGCTGCATCGCCGCGACGGGCGGACGGCCTGGATGGGCGCCGGCGATCGGGATCTGCTGGTGCTGTCGCAGTCCGAGCGCGCGCCGCGCGTGCGCGGCACTACCGGCCTTTACCACTTCGCGATCCTCGTGCCCTCGCGCGCCGATCTCGCGCGCGCCCTGCGCCGGCTCGTCGAGACCGAAACGGTGCTGCAGGGCGCAGCCGATCACGGCGTGAGCGAAGCGCTCTATCTCGCCGACGAGGATGGCAACGGCATCGAGATCTACCGCGATCGTGCCCGCGCGGAGTGGCCGTTCGCGAACGGCCACCTCCAGATGGGCGCCGATCCGCTGGACTTCGACGGTCTGCTCGCCGATGCCGGCGGCGACGGCGGCACGCTGCCGCGCGGCACGGTCGTCGGCCACGTGCATCTGCACGTGTCGCGCCTCGCCGACGCGCAGCGCTTCTACGTCGAGGTCCTCGGCTTCGATCTGATGCAGCGCTACGGCCCGAGCGCCCTGTTCGTGTCGGCCGGCGGCTATCACCATCACGTCGGCCTGAACACATGGGCAGGCGTGGGCGCGCCGCCGCCGCCGCCCGGCGCGATTGGCCTGCGCCACTTCGACGTGCTGCTGCCCACCAACGCCGCGGTCGCCGACGTGATGGTGCGCGTCCGCGCCGCCGAGATTCCGATCGAATCGGTCGACGGCGGGTTTCTCGCGCGCGACCCGTCGGGGAACGCGATCTGCTTCGTCGTCGCGCAGTAATTGGTCGCGCCCTTTCAGTTACACTGCGCCATGCGGTTTGTCCTGATCCCCTTCGCGATCATCCTCGCCCTCGCGTCGGTTCCGCGCGCGCAGGCGCCGGCGGCGTACGATCTGCTGATTCGCAACGGACGCATCGTCGACGGCACCGGCAGCCCGTGGTATCGCGGCGACGTCGCGGTGCGCGGCGACACCATCGCGCGCATCGCGCCGCGAATCGAGGCGCCGGCGGCGCGGGTCATCGACGCCGGCGGCCGCGTGGTCGCGCCCGGCTTCATCGATCTCCACACGCACGCGCGGCGCGGCATCTTCGAGGTCCCGACCGCCGACAACTACGTGCGCCAGGGCGTCACCACGCTCGTCGAAGGTCCCGACGGCTCGTCGCCGTTTCCGATCAAGCCGTTTCTCGAGCGCCTTGCGGCGACGCACATTACGCCGAACTTCGGGCTCTTCGTCGGGCAGGGCACGATTCGCTCCGAGGTCCTGGGCCTCGTGAACCGCAAGGCGACGGAGGCCGAGATCGAGACGATGCGCGGCATGGTCCGCGCCGGCATGGACGACGGCGCGTTCGGGTTGAGCTCCGGTCTCTTCTACGTGCCGGGCAATTTCACGCCGACCGCCGAAGTCGTCGAGCTCGCGAAAGTTGCGGGCCGGATGGGCGGTATCTACATCTCGCACATGCGCGACGAGGCGAACGGCGTCCTCGACAGCGTGAAGGAGACGATCGAGATCGGCGAGAAAGGCGGCCTGCCGACGCAGGTGACGCATCACAAAGTGATCGGCAAGGCGAACTGGGGCAAGGCCGTCGACACGCTGAAGCTGATCGACGAGGCACGCGCGCGCGGCGTCGACGCCACGCTCGATCAGTATCCGTACACGGCCTCGTCGACGAGCATTCAGGCGGCGCTGATGCCGGCCTACGCGCTCGAGGGCGGACGCGACGCCGTCCTCAAGCGTCTGCAGACGGCGGCGATGCGCAACGAGCTGAAGAAGGAAACCGAGCGCCTCATCCGCGAGGAGCGCGGCGGCGGCGATCCGAATAACGTGCAGCTCGCGCGCTGCGATTGGGATCACTCGCTCGACGGCAAGCGGCTCGGCGACGTCACGAAGGCGCGCGGCTTCGAGCCGACCATCGAGAACGCCGCCGAGACGGTCTTCTGGATTGTCGAGAAGGGCGGATGCTCGGGCATCTTCCACGCGATCGACGAGCAGGACCTGCAGCGCATCCTCCGGCATCCGGCGACGATGATCGGGTCCGACGGCGAGATTCCAATCTTCGGGCAGGCGAACCCGCATCCGCGCAGCTACGGCACCTTCGTCCGCGTCCTCGGCCGCTACGCGCGCGATCTGAAGACGATCACGCTCGAGGACGCCGTGCACAAGATGTCGGCGTTCCCCGCGCAGCGGATCGGCCTCGCGGATCGCGGCGTCCTGCGCGAAGGGCTCAAGGCGGATATCGCGATCTTCGATCCCGCGACGGTTGCCGACAAGGCGACCTTCGAGCAGCCGCATCAATACGCGGTCGGCGTCGCGCAGGTCATCGTCAACGGCCAGGTCGCCTTCGACGACGGAAAGATGACCGCTGCGCGTCCCGGCCGGGTGCTGCTGGGGCCGGCCGCCCGGCGAAACTGAGACTTGCCCGAGGGCCTCGTCGAGGGTCAGATTCGCATCCTCTTCGCGGACCATGACAAGCGGTGACATTCCCGGACGACAAAGTGCATCTTTTTGCGCGCCGCCTCCCCTATACTTTTGCCAGGTGAAGTACATGAAAAATCTGGCGGTTGCGGCCGCGGCGGCCGCGCTGCTCGGCACGGGTGTCGCGGCGGAACAGACGAGCCGATCGTCGCCGTCGCGCGTCTCCGCGCCCGCGAAGACCGTGGCGGCCGCGCCCGCGTTGTCGGTCGAATCACAGAATCAACTCGTCGGCCAGTACTGCGTGACGTGCCACAGCGAGCGCGGCAAGGCCGGCGGCCTGACGCTGGCCGGCTTCGACGCGGCGGCGATTGATCGGCGGCCGGACGTCGCGGAAAAAATGATCCGCAAGCTGCGCACCGGCATGATGCCGCCGCCGAGCGCGCGGCGTCCGGACGCGGCGACGATCGCGCACTTCGTGGACGCGCTCGAGTCGACGATGGACGCGGCCGCCGCGGCGAGCCCGAACCCCGGCTGGCGTCCGTTCCAGCGCCTGAACCGCGCCGAGTACCAGCGCGCGGTGAGGGATCTCCTCGGCATCGACGTCGACGTCACCGCGTATCTGCCGCCCGACACGATCAGCAAAGGCTTCGACAACGTCGCCGACGTGCAGAGCTTCTCGCCGACGCTGATGGAGAGCTACCTGCGCGCGGCGAGCCAGATCAGCCGCCTCGCGATCGGCGATCGCAACGCGAGCGCGACATCGGTGACCTACAAGATCGGCCGCACGGCGTCGCAGATGCAGCACGTGGACGGCGCGCCGATGGGCACGCGCGGCGGCATCTCGGTGGTCCACACGTTCCCGGCCGACGGCGACTACGTCGTGAAGGTGTCGATGCACAACGAGCCGCTCGGCGGCATCTACGGCCGCACGACGATGGCGACGCTCGACGTGAAGGAGCAGGTCGAGGTCTCGGTGAACGGCGAGCGCGCGGCGCTGCTCGATCTCAACGTCCGCATGAGCGAGACCGATCCGAAGAACAGCCTCGACATCAAGACGCCGCCGCTGCACATCAAGGCGGGCCCGCAGCGGATTTCCGCCGCGTTCATCCAGCGCTTCGACGGCCCGGTGGACGATCTGCTCGTGCCGCTCGACAACACGCTCGCCGACGTGAGCATCACCTTCGGCGTCACGGCGCTGCCGCACATGCGCGACATGTCGATTCTCGGCCCCTCCAACGTCACCGGCGTGTCGGACACGGTGAGCCGCCGGCGCATCTTCACCTGCCGGCCGACGACGGCGAAGGAAGAGGAGACCTGCGCATACGAGATCGTGAAGGGGCTGACGGCGCGCGCGTATCGCGGCGCCGCGACGGCCGACGACATCCAGGACGCGATGGCGTTCTACGAGCAGGGCCGTAAAAAGGGGGACTTCGAGAGCGGCGTGCGGATGGCACTGCAGTCGGTGCTCGTCAGCCCGCGCTTCGTCTTCCGCCTGGAGCAGGCGCCCGGCGACGCGAAGATCGCGAAGGCGTCGAGCGTTTATCGCATCAGCGATCAGGATCTCGCGTCGAGGCTGTCGTTCTTCCTGTGGGACGGCGTACCGGATAGCGATCTCATCAAGGCGGCCTCGTCGGGCGCGCTGCGGACGCCCGCCGGCCTCGAGAAGCAGGTGCGGCGGATGCTCGCCGACCGCCGATCCGAGGCGCTCGCGACGCGCTTCGCGTCGCAGTGGCTGCGCCTGCAGGATCTCGAGAAGATCCACCCGGACTATCTGATCTACCCGCAGTACGACGACACGCTCGGGCAGGCGATGCAGCGCGAGACGGAGCTCTTCTTCGACTCGATCGTCCGCGAGGACCGGCCCGTGCTCGATCTCCTGACGGCGGACTACAGCTTCGTCAACGAGCGGCTCGCCAAGCACTACGGCCTCGCGAACATCACGGGCAGCGAGTTCAGGCGCGTGCCGCTGCCCGAGTACCGCCGCGGCCTGCTCGGCCAGGGGAGCATCCTGACGCTGACGTCGGTCGCCGATCGCACCTCTCCCGTACAGCGCGGCAAGTGGGTGATGGAAGTCTTGCTCGGATCGCCGCCGCCGCCGCCGCCGCCGAACGTGCCGCTGCTCGACGAGACGAAGGCGACCGCCGGCGGCAAGATGCTGACGACGCGCGAGCGGATGGAGGAGCACCGGAAGAATCCGGCGTGCACGACGTGCCACCGGGTCGTCGATCCGCTCGGCCTCGCGCTCGAGAACTTCGATGCGACCGGCGCGTGGCGCATCAAGGACAACGAGGTCGCGATCGACTCGGTCGGCGATCTGTACGACGGGACGAAGATGGACGGGCCGCGCGGGCTGCAGCAGGCGCTCCTGAAGCACGCGGACGTCTTCCTTCTCAGCTTCACCGAGAACCTGATGACCTACGCGCTCGGCCGGCGCGTGGAGTACACCGACATGCCGGCGATTCGCGCGATCATCCGCGACGCGGCGAAGAACGACCAGAGGCTCTCGTCGTTCGTGCTCGGCGTTGCGAGCAGCGCGGCGTTCCGGATGGCGAAGGCGGCCGAGCCGCGTCCACTGAGCACGGATGCCGGCGGTCCGGCGAAATCGAACTCCAGCTCCCGCTAGAGGAGAGGCGAATCGTGATCTCGAACAAGCATATGTCCCGCCGCGCGGTCCTGCGCGGGATCGGCGCGACGGTCGCGCTGCCGTTCCTCGACGCGATGCTGCCGGCGCGCGCCTTCGCGGGGACCGTCGAGTCGGGAAAGAAGCTGCGCTTCGTCGCGCTCGAGATGGTGCACGGCGCCGCCGGCAGCACGCCGATCGGCATCCAGAAGAATCTCTGGGCGCCGGCGGCCGCCGGCCATGCGTTCGACTTGAGCTCGAGCGTCCTCAGCCCGCTGGAGCCGTTCCGCAACGACGTGACGATCGTCAGCAACATCGACGTGCGCAACGCCGAGGCGTTCACGGCGCCCGAGATCGGCGGCGACCACTTCCGATCGAGCGCCGTGTTCCTCACGCAGTCGCACCCGAAGCAGACCCAAGGGTCCGATCTGCACGCCGGCATCTCGATCGATCAGATCTTCGCGAGCCGGCACGGCCAGGAGACGCCGATTCCGTCGATGCAGGTCTGCATCGAGAACGTCGATCAGTCGGGCGGCTGCTCGTACGGCTACTCGTGCGCGTACACCGACTCGATCAGCTGGGCGTCGCCGTCGCAGCCGCTGCCGATGATCCGGGATCCGCGTGTCGTGTTCGACCAGCTGTTCGGCGTCGGCGCGACGCCGGCCGAGCGGCGCGAGCGGCGCGACGAGGATCGCAGCATCCTCGACTGGCTCGGCTCGTCGGTGAACCGCCTGAAGAAGGATCTCGGCGCCGCCGATCGCGCGCGGCTCGACGACTACCTCCAGGACGTCCGCGAGATCGAGCGGCGGATCCAGAAGGTGGAGGCGTACAACACGAGCGGCGAGCCGCGCGAGCTGCCCGGCGCGCCGATCGGCGTGCCCGACTCGTTCACCGAGCACGTCAAGCTGATGTTCGATCTGCAGGCGCTCGCCTTCGCGTCGGATCTCACGCGCGTGTTCGCGTTCAAGCTGGGGCGCGACGCGTCGAACCGCGTCTACCCGGAGAGCGGGTTCAAGGGTGCGTTCCATTCCGCGTCGCATCATCAGGAGAAAGAGGATCGGATCCTCGACTTCGCCAAGATCAACAAGTACCACGTCAGCCTCGTGCCGTACTTCCTCGAGAAGCTGAAGAACACGCCCGACGGCGACGGCTCGAACGTGCTCGACAACTCGGTGATCGTCTACGGCTCGCCGATGGGCGACTCGAACGTGCACAACCACAAGCGCGTCCCGTTGTTCATCGCCGGCCATGCCGGGGGCGCGTTGAAGGGGAACATGCACGTGAAGGCGGCCGACGGCACGCCGATGGCGAATGCGATGTTGACCGTCGCCCACGCGCTCGGCCTCGAGATGCCGAGCTTTGGCGATTCGACCGGCGAGCTGGATCTGAATGTCGCGGCGTCGATTCCGACTGAACGCGGCTGAGACGATCCGCGGGCCCTGGTGGCGCAGGCCTTTAGGCCGCCTCGGCCCGCGGGCAGCCCTGAAGGGCTGCGCTACCGACGCAGATGGGGCATTGATCATCATGCGAACGATTCGATATGCGGCGCTCGGGGCGCTCGCGCTCACGGCGCTGCTGCACGCGGCGGCGAGCGCGCCCGTCGCCGACGCGGCGATGGACGGCAACCGCGACGCGGTCAAGGCGCTGCTGAAGCAGGCGGCGGACGTCAACGCCGCGCAGGGCGACGGCATGACGGCGCTCCACTGGGCCGCGATGAAGAACGACGCCGACCTGGCGCAGACGCTCCTCTACGCCGGCGCGAACGTCAAGGCGACGACGCGCATCGGCGCGTATACGCCGCTGCTGCTCGCGGCGAAGAACGGCAGCGCGGAGGTGCTCGAGCCGCTGCTGAAGGCCGGCGCGGACGTCGACGCCGCGACGTCGAACGGCACGACGCCGCTGATGTTCGCCGCCGCGTCCGGCAATACGGCCGCCGTCGCGGCGCTCGTGGACGGCGGCGCCGACGTGAACGCGGCGGAATCGGTCCGCGGCCTCACGCCGCTCATGTTCGCGGCCGCGGCGAATCGCGCCGCGGTCCTCGAGATCCTCGCCGACAACGGCGCCGATCTCGAGGCGACCTCCAAGGTCACCGATCTCGTCGCGCTGAGCCGCGATCCGGCGGCGCTGCGCGAGTTCACGCAGGGCAATCCGCCGCCGCCCGGCCAGGAGCCGCAGGGCGGCCGCAACGGGCCCGCCGGCCGCGGCCGCGGCGCGCAGGTCGCCGGCGTCGATCGCAACTTTCAGCTGAACGAGCTCGTCGCCGCGCAGGGCGGCCTCACGCCGCTGCTCCTCGCCGCGCGCGAGGGCCATCTCGAATCGGTGCGGACGCTCATCGACGCCGGCGCGGACGTGAACCAGGTGAGCGCCGGCGATCGCACGAGCCCGCTGCTCATCGCGACGATCAACGGCCACTTCGATCTCGCGCTGGACCTGCTCTCGCGCGGCGCCGATCCGGCGCTGGCGGCCGAGAACGGCGCGGCGCCGCTCTACGGCGCGATCAACTGCGAGTGGGCGCCCAAGGCGCTCTACCCGCAGCCGCGCGCGCAGGTGAATCAGAAAGCCACCTACCTCGATTTGATGCACGCCCTGCTCGACAAGGGCGCGGACCCGAACGCGCGGCTGAACAAGAAAGTGTGGTACTCCGGCTACAGCTTCGATCTCTCCGGCGTGGACGAGATCGGCGCCACCGCCTTCTGGCGCGCCGCGTACGCGAGCGACGTCGACGCGATGAAGCTGCTCACCGCCTACGGCGCCGACCCGAACATCCGCACGAAGCGATCGGCGGGCCGCCCGCGCGCCGGCGACATCGATCGCGAGGTGAAGGACATCTCCGGCCTCCCGCCGGTGCCGATCGGCGGCCCGGGCGTCACGCCGCTGCAGGCCGCCGCGGGCGCCGGCTACGGCGAAGGCTTCGCGGCCAACTCGCATCGCTTCGCGCCCAGCGGGATGCTCGCGGCGGTGAAGTATCTCGTCGAGGAGCTCGGCGCCGACGTCAACGCGTTCGATCACGAGGGCAACACGGCGCTGCATCACGCGGCGGCGCGCGGCGACATCGAGATGATCGAGTATCTGGTGTCGAAGGGCGCCGACGTGAAAGCCGTGACGCGCGAAGGGCGGACCACCGCCGACATGGCGAACGGGCCGGTGCAGCGGATCCAGCCGTTCCCCGAGGCGGTCGCGCTCCTCGAGAAGCTCGGATCGAAGAACAATCACAAATGCGTGTCGTGCTGACGTCCGCCGACTAGCTCGCGTTCGGGTCCGGCTCGGAACGCGCGTCGAATCGCCTCGACGCCCTGCTGCATCAGGGCGTCGATCGTGCCCGCCATCTCGTTCGGCAGCAGATCCGCGACCCAGATCAGCCGCGTCGCGCCGCCGCCCGCGTCCACGACCGTGAACGACGCGCTGTGATGCGCAAGCCGGCCGCCGACTGCCGCGTACGCCAGCCGGCGCGCCGCGTCGTCGACGTCGACGATCAGCTCGCGCACGACCAGTCCGTTGGCGAACGTCACGACGCGCGCGCCCGGCTCGAGCTGCGTGTCGACGACGAATCCCGGCGCGAAGCGGGTGTGGACGGCGCCGACGGCGCGCACGACGTCCCACACCTCGTCCGGCCGCGCGTCGAGCAGAACCTCTTTCCTGATTGATGCCATGTCGGTCTCCTCGGGCCGAAGCGTAGCCGAGGCGCCGCCGGCGGAACTTGGACAATCTTGCGGTAGACTCACGCGTCGTGGCGGCGACGACGATTCTCGAGCGCGGCGGACTGACGATCGTCGACTACCGGTGCGGCGCGCGACTGCGCGAGGCCCCGATGCTTGAGAGGCACAGCGCGTACTCGCTGTCCTATGTCCGCAAGGGAAGCTTCGGCTACCGCTATCGCGGCGCCGCGTTCGAGCTCGTCGCCGGCTCGATTCTGCTCGGCGCGCCGGGCGACGAGTACGCCTGCACGCACGATCATGTGTGCGGCGACGAGTGTCTGTCGATTCAGCTCGCGCCCGAGCTCGTCGATGCGCTCGGCGCGTCGCCCGCGTTGTGGCGCGCCGGCGCGCTGCCGCCGCTGGCCGATCTCGTGGTCGCCGCCGAGCGGGCGCAGGCGGCTGTCGACGGACGCACGGACGCGGCGGCGGACGAGCTCGCGCTCACCTTCGCCGCGCGGTTCGCCGAGCGCGCGTCCGGCGCGCCGCACGCGCCGTTCACCGCGCGCGCGCGCGATCGCCGGCGGGCGATCGAGGCGGCGCTGTGGCTCGAGGATCACCTGGAGGAGCCGATCGACCTTCATGACGTCGCGACGGCGGCGGGCCTGAGCGCGTTTCACTTCCTGCGGCTGTTCACCGCTGTCGTCGGCGCAACGCCGCATCAGTACCTGGTGCGCGCGCGCCTGCGCCGCGCGGCGCGGCTGCTCGCGGCCGGCGAACGATCGATCACCGACGTCGCGTACGACGTGGGGTTCGGCGACCTGTCGAATTTCGTTCGGACGTTCCGGCGCGCGGCGGGCGTCTCGCCGCGCCGCTTCCGGCGCGCGGTGCGGCGGCGATGATCGCGGCGGTGCGGGCGAGCAAGGAATGGCAGTTCTTCAGGGTGCTGCCGAAGGCCGACGCGGCGCTCGCGTCGCTGTGGTGGACGGTGCTCCTCGTCCGCGGCGTGCTGCCGGCGGTGTTCGCGATCGCGATGGGCGCGCTCGTCGGCGCCGTGCAGCGCGGCGGCGGCCTCGCGGCGCCGCTGGCGGTCGTCGGCGGCGCGTTCGTGCTGCTCCAGATCCTCGCGCCGATCCACCAGGCGATCAGCGCCAACCTCGGCGATCGGACGGCCGCGTGGCTCTACGACCGGCTGACGGACGCCTGCGTCGGGCCGCCCGGCATGGGGCACCTCGAGGACGCGACGCTCACCGGCGATCTGACCGTCGCGCGCGAGTTCGATCTCGGCATGACCGGCCCGCCGCTCTCGATCGACATGGACTTCATCGCGACGGGACTCGTGGACATGCTCGGGGGCGTCGCGTGCGCGCTGGTGCTCTTCGGCTACGCGTGGTGGGCGCCGATCCTGCTCGCGGGCGGGTGGCTGGCCACGCATTGGCTGCTGCGCGAGAGCGCGGTCTGGTTCGACCGCAACACCGAGCCGGTGCGCGCCGCGCAGCGCGACGCCGAGTACGCCTACCGGCTCGCCGTCGATCCGTCGCCGGCGAAGGAGCTGCGGCTGTTCGGGCTCGCCGATTGGATCCTCGATCGCTTCGTCGCGCGGCGGACGCGGCTGCACACACTGCAGTACGAGGCGACGCGGCTGCGCGAGAAGCCGGTCGCGTGGAGCCTGCTCATCGTCCTTGCCGCGAACGGGATCGTCTTCTGGTCGCTCGCCGACGCGGTGATGAGCGGCGCGGCGACGCTGGCGCAGGCCGTGGTCTTCGCGCAGGCGGCCGTCGGCACGTCGATGATCGCGTTCGGCGGGCTGAACTGGGCGCTCGAGGGAGCGGCCGCGCCGGTGAGCGCCGTGCTGCGGCTCGAGCCGGCGATGGCCGCGGGCGGCGCGCTTCCGCCGGGGACGCGCGCGGCCTCGGGCATGCCCTCGCAGTCCATCCGCTTCCGCAACGTCACCTTCGCGTATCCCGGCGGCGCGCCGGTGCTCGAGCATCTCGATCTCACGATTCCTGCCGGCACGTCGCTCGCGATCGTCGGGCAGAACGGCGCCGGCAAGACGACGCTCGCCAAGTTGATCTGCCGCCTCTACGATCCCATCGGCGGGGTGATCGAGATCGACGGCCTCGACGTGCGGGAGCTCGACGTCGACGCGTGGCGGCAGCGGCTCGCGGCCGTCTTCCAGGATTTCGTCCGCTTCGAGCTGCCGCTGCGCGACAACGTCGCGCCGGCCGGCGCGCCCGACGGGGAGATTCGCGCCGCGCTCGACGCCGCGGGCGCGGCGAACCTCGCCGCGCTCGACACGATCCTCGCGCGCGGCTACGACGGGGGCACCGATCTGTCCGGCGGCCAGTGGCAGCGCGTCGCCCTCGCGCGCGCGCTGTGCCGCGTGCGGCTCGGCGCCGGCGTGGTCGTCCTCGACGAGCCGACCGCGCAGCTCGACGTGCGCGGCGAAGCCGAGATCTTCGATCGCATCCTCACCGCGACGCGCCAGTGCACGACGATCCTGATCTCGCATCGCTTCTCGACGGTGCGCCATGCCGATCGCATCTGCGTCCTCGAGCAGGGACGCGTCGTCGAGCTCGGCACGCACGACGAGCTGATGGCCAAGGGCGGGCGCTACCGGACGATGTTCGATCTGCAGGCGCAGCGCTTCACGAGCGGCGAGCCGGACGAGGAGGGGGCGACGTATGACGTCCTCGCCTGATCGATCGGCCGCCGCGCCGGCCCCGGCGCCTCCCGACGCGATGCCGCCCGCGCTGTCGTCGATGTGGCGGCTGTGCCGCCTCGGCTACCGCCACGAGCCGCGGCTCATGGTCGCCGCGTTCGTCCTCTCGCAGCTCGCGGCGCTCCCCGATGCGCTGCTCGCGCTGTGGCTGATGCTGCTCGGCAAGGGCGTCCTCGCGGGCGACGCGGCGCTCGTGCGCTGGAGCGCCGTCGGCCTCGGCGCGTCGGCGGCGGCGACCTGGTTCCTGCGCATCGTCAGCACGCGCGTGCAGCGGCGCTTCCGCGACAAGGTGACGATCGCGCTCGAGGCGCACGTCGCGCGGCTGCAGGCGACGGTGGTCACGATCGCGCACCAC
>Ga0075435_100000015_pt1 | contig 100708 bp, 97 predicted proteins | sample RhiMethybrSRZTD4_FD_75302 | JGI IMG/M metagenome (GOLD analysis project Ga0075435, IMG submission 75302) | Populus rhizosphere microbial communities from Tennessee, USA - Rhizosphere MetaG P. TD hybrid SRZTD4 | ecosystem: Host-associated > Plants > Roots > Rhizosphere > Soil | place: USA...
CTGCCGCCCTTCCTCGGCGCCTGGTTCGGGAACCTCGTCTTCGGGGCGCTGGGGCTCGAGCTCTTGCGCCGCGCCCGCCGGGGGCTCTAGGGCGTCAGTAGCCACCTCGAAAGTGGCTCAAGAAGTAGAGAACGGTCGCCGCTCCGGTGACCAGGACGAACCCCAGCAAGCCGGGGCCTGAGGATGGCCCCTCGAGCTTCCCAATGTCCGATGCGGGGACCGCGACCTTCTCCCGAGGCCTGGACGCACTGAGGGTGCCGACGATGCTGTCGCCCGAGACCGCGGGATGGCCCATGACCAGCGTGGATTCCGCGACCGACAGGCGCACGCGGGAGGGCTTGGCGCGCGCGATGTATGCGGCCGGGGATTCGCTCTCGATCGTGTGCCAGCTGGAGCATCCGGCGAGCGTGAGGAAGAGGGCCGAGATGGCGCTAGCCCGAGATCGCCGAAGCATGTCAGTAGATACCCCTCGAACCATCGAAGATGATCATGGCCGCACCCATGGCGATAGCCAAGATCCCTACGGTGCCTAGAACGATCCGCGCGCCCTTCGGAGAGTTCCCCGGAACCTCCAGCTTGCGAATGTCCGAAGCGGGAACCGTGACGTCCACGCCGGAGCGCTTCGCCACGCCGACCACACTCCCGTCCGAAACGAGGAGACGGCCCAGGACGAGCGTCGAGTCGGCCAGCGTCAAGCGCGCGCTCCGGGGCCTCTCACGAGAGATGTAGGCTGCTGGATCTTCCTTTTGGATCGATCGCCAGGAGGAGCACCCTGCGGGTGCGAGAAGAAGAGAGACCGCAAGGAGAGAGACGTGCGTGCGACTGGATCGCATGGGCACCTCACCGGTTCCGGCCGGTACCTGGAGCATACGATCCACTAGTGCGAGGGGACAACCGGGCTCTATTCAGCTCATACGAATTACGTAATGTTTTACTCGTCCCGGGACGAGTTCCAGTCACGGAACCACTACCAAGATCACAAGATAACTTTCGATTCGTGATTCCGAGCGTCGGGGGGCCAAACGAGAATCAACCCTCGACGGCGCTCCCTCGCGTCATCGGGCGCTTCACCTTCTCCGGCTGCGGCTCCCCCATGATCCGCCCCTCTTTCAAATGCGGCACCACCGGGACGGAATCCACGGCGGCGCAGACCGGGATGTCCTCCTCGAATCCCAGCCCCGCCAGATATCGCCCGTGCTCGCTCTTCCGGAGGATCTCCTCCGGTGAAGATCCATAGTCCGCGTCGAAGTCCCGCGCGAACGCGGCCGCGTCGTTCAGCTCGAGATCCGGGATCAGCTCCGTCATCCTCCGGATCAAGGCCCCGGCGCATGCGGTGTCCTCGAGCGACAGGCGGCCGTTCCGGCCCGCGCACACGATCGTCAGATCCAGCTCCGCCGCCGCGACCGCCTTCGCGACCGCGCCGAGATTCACGTACCCGAAGAGGATCTGGTCCCGTCCCGCGAGCGGACCCGCCATGAGCGGGCTCAGATTCGACGAGGCGAAGATCAGGGTCGCGCCGTTCACCTTCTTCTTCGTGTACTCGCGCGGCGAGTTCCCAAGATGGAACCCGCTCACCTTGCGTCCTTCCCGCTCGCCGCACAAGAGGCTCGTCTTGGGGTCCAGGGTCTCGTGGAGGCGGGTCGCCTCCTCGACCGTCTTCACCGGGATGATCTTCGCGGCGCCGTTCCAGAGCGCCGTGGCGATCGAGGTCGAGGACCGGAGGACGTCCACGACCGCGATCTGCCGCGAATCCAGCGAGGCGCGCTCGAGCTCCGACGGAATGATGTAGAGGTCGATCCGTTTCATGTCGTCGGCTGCTCCGCGTGGTCCGCGTGCCCGGCGTTCAGGAACGCGTCGAGGTAGCCCGTGTGGATGTCGCCGTTCAAGAATGCCTTATCTCGGAGTATCCGTAAATGGAGCGGAATCGTGGTGTCGATCCCCTCCACGACGGTCTCCTCGAGCGCCCGGCGCATCCGCACGACCGATTCCATCCGGTCCCGGCCCCAGGTGATGATCTTCGCGACCATCGAGTCGTAGTTCGGCGGGACGACGTATCCGGAGAAGAGGTGGCTGTCGACCCGGACCCCGGGCCCGCCCGGCCCGTGGAAGTAGCTCACCTTCCCCGGGGAGGGCTGGAAATTGTGGTCCGGTTTCTCCGCGTTGATGCGGCACTCCAGCGCGTGACCGCGGAGACGGACCTCGTCCTGCTTCCACGGAAGCGCCTCCCCCGCCGCGACCGCGATTTGCGCCTTGATGAGGTCGTAGCCGGTCACTTCCTCGGTCACCGGGTGCTCCACCTGGATCCGCGTGTTCATCTCCATGAAATAGAAGCTCCGATCCTGCGACAGCAGGAGCTCGATGGTGCCGCAGCTCTGGTATCCGATGGACCGGGCCCCCGCCACGGCGGCCGAGCCCATCTTCGTGCGCAGCTCGTCGTCGATCGCCGTGCTCGGGGACTCCTCGATCAGCTTCTGGTGGCGCCTCTGGATCGAGCACTCGCGCTCGCCCAGGTGGATCAGGTTCCCGTGCTGGTCTCCGATGATCTGGAACTCGATGTGCCTCGGGTTCTCGACGTACCGCTCGAGGTAGACCGCGCCGCTCCCGAAGTTCGCCTCCGCCTCGGCCTGTGCCATCCGGATCCCGTTCCGGAGCGAGGACTCGTCCGTCGCGATCCGCATGCCCTTGCCTCCGCCGCCGGCGGCCGCCTTGATGATCACCGGGTAGCCCAGCTCGGCCGCGACCGAGACCGCCTCGTCCGGAGACTCCAGCGTACCCTCGCTCCCCGGCGTCACGGGGACGCCGGCCTTCGCCATGGTCTTCCGGGCGAGCGCCTTGTCTCCCATGAGCCGGATGTTCTCGGAGGTCGGCCCGATGAAGCGGATGTGGCAGGACTCGACCACCTCGGCGAAGTGGGCGTTCTCGGAGAGGAATCCGTACCCCGGGTGGATCGCGTCCGCCGCCGTGATCTCGGCGGCGCTGATGATCCGGGGAATGTGGAGGTAGCTCGCCGCGGACGGCGGCGGACCGATGCAGACCGCCTCGTCCGCGAGACGGACGTGCAGTGAATCCCGGTCGGCCTCCGAGTAGACGGCCACCGTCTCGATTCCAAGCTCCCGCGCCGCCCGGATGATCCGCAAGGCGATCTCGCCGCGGTTGGCGATCAGGATCTTCTTGAACACGCTAGACGACGTTCTCTTTTTGCTCGAACGACTTCCAGGACTCGTCCGACGTGGCGTGGATGCCCTTCACGCGGAGCTCGAACTCGTTCGGGTTCGAGCAGTACCGGAGCGCTGTCTCGAGGTTGATCTTCCCTTCCGTGTAGTACTTCATGATCGACTGATCGAACGTCTGCATGCCGTACTGCGAGACTCCCTCCTGGATCGCCGTCTTGATCAGCGGCGTCTTCGCCGGATCGAGCAGGTACTCGCGGATCGTGGCGGTCGCCGTCATCACTTCCACCGCCGGGACGCGGCCCGACATGTCCGATCGGGGCATGAGACGCATGGCGATCACCGCCTGCAGCGTGGAGGAGAGCATGAATCGGATCTCCTCGTGCTGGTGCGGCGGGAAAAAGGAGAGAATCCGGTTGATCGTCTGCGGGGCGTCGGTCGTGTGGAGCGTGGAGAGAACGAGATGACCTGTGTCGGCGGCCATCAGCGCCGTCTGCATCGTATCGGCGTCGCGAATCTCACCGATCAGGATCACGTCCGGATCCTGGCGCAGGATGTGCTTCAGCCCCTCCGCGAAGGAAGCCGTATCCAGGCCCACCTCGCGCTGGGAGATGGTGGACTTCTTGTCCCGATAGAGGAACTCCACCGGGTCCTCGATGGTGATCACGTTCTTCGCGATGGTCCGGTTCACCAGGTCGATCATCGCGGCCAGCGTCGTGGACTTGCCGCTTCCCACCGTGCCGCAGACCAGCACCAGGCCGCGGGGCCGCTGCGAGATCTCCTCGATGGTCGCCGGGAGATTCAGCTCCTCGAAGGAGGGGATGGTGGCCGGCACCTGCCGGAAGACCATCGCGATGGTGCCGCGCTGCTGGTAGAAGTTGCTCCTGAAGCGCGATAGCCCCGTCACGCCGAACGCGAAGTCGACCTCTCTCGTGTCTTCGAAGGTCTTCTTCTGCTTCGGCGTCAGGATCTGGTCCACGATCGCTTCGAGATCCGCCTGCGATGGCGCCGGCTCGTCGAGCGTGACGAGCGTCCCGTTCTGCCGCGCGGTGGGCTTCGTCCCGACCTTGACGTGGAGGTCCGAAGCCTTGAGCTCCACCATCTTCTGCAGCACTCGCTTGATGTTCATCCCCACTCCCCTCGCACGGTGAGCGACATCGTGGACCGATCCCCGCTCGCTACGCCGCGGTGTCGGACTCCACAAGGAATAGCGTCTGCCCGTACTCCACGGGCTGAGCGTTCTCGACGAGAATCCGGGAGATCCGTCCCGTCACCTCGGATTCGATCTCGTTCATCAGCTTCATCGCCTCGACGATGCAGACCGTCTGACCCACGCTGATCGAGCTGTTCTCCTCCACGTAGGGATCGGCGTCGGGCGCGGGCGCCCGGTAGAACGTCCCCACCATGGGCGACTTGATCGGGACCAGGTTCTTCGGCGGCTTCGCCTCCTCGGCCGCCGGGCCGGCCGGCTCCTCGGCCGGACGCGCGGCGGGGACCGGAATCGCGGATGCTTCCAGGCCCGGCCGCCGGACCCGCACGCTCGTGAACCAGCGGCGCACCTCGATCTCGGCGAGCTCTTCCTCGCGCATGATCTCGACCATCTCGCGGATCTTCCGGCGCAGATTCATCGCCGCTTCGCCCGCGACCTGGAACGGAGCCGTGCCGCCAGCTCCCGGAGGCCCAGCTCGTAGCTCCGGGCGCCGAAGCCCATGATGACCCCGGCCGCGGCGGCGCCCGGCACGCTCACCGAGCGGTCGGCCCCGCGCGCGTAGAGATTCGTGAGGTGCACCTCGACCACGGGCAGGGTCGTCGCGCGCATCGTGTCCGCCAGGGCCAGGCTCGTGTGCGTGAGCGCCCCCGGGTTGAGGACGACTCCGTCCACGGAATCCATGGCGACGATGAGACGGTCGATGAGCGCGCCCTCATGGTTCGTCTGGAAGCACTCGACCTCGAGCCCCAGCTCCTCCCCGAGCTTCACCAGTCTACGGTCGATCGAGGCCAGGGTCTCCCTTCCATAGAGATCGGGCTCCCGGATCCCCAGGAGGCCCAGGTTCGGGCCGTTCAGGACCCAGACCTTCTTTCCGCCCGCCACTACGGGCGTCCCTTGAGACGGGAGAGCCAGGTCTCGAAGGCCGACTTGTTCTGCTGGCTCTTCGGTGGGCCCGCGGGCTTCGGCGCGGGAAGCGGCGTCTTCGGGAGCTGGGCCCAATGGTACACGGACGGGTCCGGCTCGACGGGGACCTCGGACTCGACGGACCGTTCGGCCGGCTCCGTTTCGCGCGGCGCCTCGATGACATCGTCCTGGGTGGCGCTCGCTTCCGCCGCGGGGGCCTCCGGGGCGACGCTGACCGGCGCCGGAGGAGAACCTATCGGCTCGACCTCGAGCCGATCGAACGCCATCTCCTGGTAATCCTGGACCTTCGCTTCGTACGGCTTCGGCGGCTCCGAATCGAAGGACTCGATGGTGTGGAGCCCGAGCGAGATCTCGCCGAGATATTCCTCTTCCCGCGGCGGCTGCACCGGCTGCCAGGTCATGTCGCCTTGCGCGACGACGAGATCGGGAGGCCGCACCTCGGGAAACTCACCCGAGGTGATCTGGTGGAGGGCGGATTGGGATTCGAGATCGCCGGGATCGATGCGGCAGACCGCGCGATAGAAATCGGACGCCTCGCCGTGGTGACCCTCGTGCGAGAGGATGCCCGCGAGCGCCTTCAGCGCGACCACGTTCTCCCGATCCAGCTCGACCGCCGATTCGAACTGCGCGCGCGCTTCGGTCAGCCTTCCCGCCGCGAGATAGCAGCGCCCGAGGACCACGTGGTCGCCGACCCCGTGCCCGGGGCGGCCTCGCCGCTCCTCGCAGAGGCGAATCGCCTCCTCCACCCGCCCCTGCTCGCGCATGCGCTCGGCGACCGGAAGGTACAGTGGAGACGAGGGATCCTGCGACACGATGTGCTCGAGAAGCGCGGTCGATTCGTTGCGTGCGTCCTCGGACATGCCCCCCTCTAGGGTTTCTGGACGAGGCTTGAGACGACCCCCCGGAGCGAGGTAAGCGAATGTAGGTCATAGGTTTTAGCCGCTCCGATCGCGGGGGACAATACCATTCGAGCCCTCGTCCGTCCACGCTTCTTGTCCCGCTCGAGGGCTCGCCAGAAGCTCCTGCCCAAAGGACGCTTCAAGCGGACCGGCAACCCCAGTGCCTCGAGCAGACCCTCGACGGCCCGCGCCTCCTCCGGATCGAGACCCGCGACCCGCACGCTCATGCGAAGCGCCGCGACCATCCCGATGGAGACCGCCTCGCCGTGGGTGATGCGGCCGTAGCCCAGCGAGGCCTCCAGGGCGTGGCCGACGGTGTGCCCGAAATTGAGCTCGCGGCGAATGCCTCGATCTCCGGGATCGCGCGAGACGTAGAGCGCCTTCTCCGCCGCGGCCGCGCGGACGAACGGCATCCACGTCCTCCCGCCCCCGCGGGCGACCCGGCCGAGTCCCGCGAGGATCGAGGGACGCCGGATGACTCCGATCTTCACCACTTCGGCCAGGCCCGATCGGACGGCGCGCGCCGAGAGCGTGCGGAGCGCGTGCGGGTCGCAGTAGACGCCCCGCGGATGATGGAACGCGCCCACGAGGTTCTTTCCGCCGGGAAGGTTCACGCCCACCTTCCCTCCGATCGACGCGTCGGCCTGGGCGAGGACGGTCGTCGGGAACGCGTACCAGTCGAGGCCGCGCGCGTAGACCGAGGCCGCGAAGCCGGCCACGTCGGATACGACCCCTCCCCCGAGGGCGAGCACCGGCTGCGCGCGGTCCACGCGCCACGCGGCCCAGCGCTCGCAGAGCGCCTTCACGCGGACGAGCGTCTTCGACCGCTCGCCGGGCGGCAGGGACACGACCCGTGGGGCGAAGCCGGCGCGGCGAAGACTCCCGAGGAATCGCGCGCCGTGCAGGCGGAGCACCGTGCGGTCGCTCACCACGAGCACCTCGCGCGGCGCCTTCGCGGCGCGCAGGAGCGCTCCGGCGCGCCCCAGGATCCCGGGGGAGAATCGGACCGGGTACCGGATGCGCTCGCGGGCCGTCGAGACGAGGATCATCGGGCGGAGATCGTCTCCGCGATCGCCTGGAGCTCGCGCAGGTAGGGAAGCTTCGGCCGGCCCGGCGCGAAGACCGCGAGGTCCACGTAGTAGCGCCGTCCGTCGCGGGAGATCTCGTAGAAGCGATAGGGTCCCGCGGCGCTCACCTGCGCGTCCTCCCAGCGCCCGTGGATCTGGCGTCGCGCCCCGGCCATCTCGCCGCTCGTGAGCGTGGGATCCTGGATCTCGAGCGTGCGCTCGTGCGGTCGGAACGTGCGCGCGAGGGCGGACCGGACGGCCTCGAGATCGGCCTCGGGGGCTCGCTCGGGCACCGCCGCGACGCGGAGGAGCCGAGCCGGCGGTCCGGAATCCAGAAGCAGGGCGGCGTGGGTCTTCGCGTCGATGCGCACGTCGTAGCCGCGCGGAACGCGCAGGCTGAATCCGAGGAGGCGCCGGAGCCGGCGCTCCGACTCGGCGTCGCGCGGCAGCGCCAGAAGGCGCGTCCGAACCGTGCCGAACGTGGCGCGGTCCAGCTCGAGGAAGAGGCGGTTCTGGTATTGAAGCAGGAGAGGGAGGAGGCTGTCCCGGGCGGCCGCCCAGAACAGTCCCGCTGCCTGACCCCGAAGCCAGAGATCGGGAGCGAACACGAACGGCGCGTGGACGCCCGCTCCGAGGCGAACCAGAGGGAGGAGCGGCTCCGGGATCGAGCGCTTCGGACCGTATCCCAGGAAGAGCACGTTGCGCGCGCGGTAGACGCGCGAGTCCGCCGGCGAAGCGACGCGAACGGCGTAGGCGGCCTCGTCCTCGATGCGGATCGCGGGACGCTCCAGAACCGCGCGGAGGAAGAGGACCTCGGGGCTATCGGCGGGTAGGGAGGTGACGACCGTGATCTCGCGGCTTCCGCCCTCGGCGAAGGGACGGCCGCCGCAGGCGGCGCAGGCGATCGCGAACAGCGGGAGGAGAATCCTCAGAGCCGCGCGCGTCATGATGCGCGGCAGGCTACCACAGGGGCCTAGCGCCCGCGCGGGTTTCCTTCGAGCTCCTTGATGCGCTCCTCGACCTTGCCGGTCTCGTGCTCCAGGTTCTGGAGCGAGCGCTTCAGGCTGTCCAGCTCGTCGTCCTTGGGGGGGCGAGGCATGGCGGGCACCCGCACGGCGGATTCGAGCGTGGCCCGAAGGGGGAAGATGTCGGAGCCTCGGGAGATCGTCATCTCGATCTCTTCCCCGGGCCGCATCGGGCGCACGATCGAGGTGATCTCCTCGCTGGAGTGGACCGGCGTGCTTTCGACGGCGAGGATGCGGTCTCCGGCGCGAAGCCCGGATCGCTCCGCCGGGCTTTTCGGGACGACGCCCTCCACGAGAACGCCCAGGCTGTCGGCCAGGACGCCGCGGCGCATCTGGATCCCCAGAAACGCGCGCCGGACGCTTCCGTAGGCCTCGAGATCCTCGGCGATGTGCTGGAGCTGATCCACGGGAAGCGCGATCAGGAGATCGCCCGTTTCCCTTCGGCCGCCCTCCTCGGGGTCCGCGACCGGCGCCGAGGCGCGGTCCGACGTCTTCGTCGCGCGGCCCACGACGATCGCGACCCAGTCGCCGACCTCGTTCAGGACGGCCCCGCCGCTTGCGCCGGGGTACGAGGACGCCTCGATCTCCACGATGTCCCCGGAATACGGAAAGTCCACGCGCTCGCCCCGGACGACGACCTGCCCCAGGCTGATCCTGGGCTGGGTCACGCTGACGTTGGAGATCACCGCGACCCAGGACCCCGGCGCGATGGACTGCGGCGAGGCTTGGCGGAGCGGCGTCAGCGCCGGACCCTCCACCGAGAAGAGCGCGATGTTGGACTGGCGATCGACGCCCCGAAGATGGGCTTCCCGCTTCAGCCCGTCCGCCAGGAGCACGCTGAAGGAGCCCCCCGGGATCGCGAGGCTCGCGGTGGTCAGGAGGCGGTGCGCGCTCAGCACGACCGCGGTTCCGATGAGGCGGCGCAGCGGCCGGTCGGGGCGCCTCCCTTCGGGTCCGGGCACCGCGACCATGGTCACGACGCTCGTGCGCGCGGAATCGACTCCGATGAGCAGGGTGGCTTCTTCGGAACGGAGCGGAAGGATGGTCGCCGCCCGCGCATGCGAGGAAAGCGCGAGGAGCGCCACGAACGCGGTGGCCGCTCCCAGCAGATGGGCGAAGGTCCGGGGCCGGACTCGGATCACGGGCATCGGTGAAGCGCTCCGACTCAGGCGCCGCGCCTAGAAAATGATGTAGACGCCGTCGTCCTGGGTCTCGTTGACGGGAACCATGGAAGGATTCTGCTGCTGTCCTTCCAGACCGCGCTCCAGATAGAACTGATCGTTGATGATCTCATCGGTGAAGCGCTGGCGCGGGATCCGTCCGTCCACGATGGAATCTTGCTGTGTCGAGCTCCGGAGGGACGCGCTCGCCACCACCGGAGCGACGCGACGAACCGAAGCTCCGGGCGAGTCGGTCCTCTCGGCCCCGGTCGGACCCGGAGCGGGTACCGAAGCCGGGGGCGCGACGACGACGGAGGGCGATGGGACGGCGCTCTCCGTCCGGGCCGGAGTCCGGGACGCCTGGGTCCACGCGGTACCGGAATGCAAGAAGGTCTGGCCGACGGGCGAGAGCGCGAGCGCCACGACCGCGGCCGAAACGCCGGCGCCGGCCGCGATCCACGTTCTCGGACGGAGCGGCGCGAGCAGCTCGAGGATCACTTCCCGGGCCGTCGGACGCAGTCCTTCCCCGGAGCGGACCCTCGCGTAGACGTCTTCGTCGAAATGAGCGCTGGGCTGGACCAGCGGCATGCGCTCGAGCATCGACAGGGTCGCCCTCACCTCGCGGATGGCGAGGGAGCAGCGACGGCAGCCCATGAAGTGCGCCTCGAGATGGCGACGCTCCTCCTGGCTGATCTCGTCTTCGATGTAGGACGAGAACAAGGACTCGGCCGACCGGCAGTTCATGCGTCCTCCAGATTCAGATGCGGCTTGAGTCGCTCCTTGAGCATCAGCCGGGCGCGATTGATGCGCGACCGCACGGTTCCGCCCGGGATGCGGAGGATCTCACCCACTTCCTCGTAGCTCAGGCCCTCGATGTCGCGAAGCACCACGGCCTCGCGATATCGGGCCGGAATCTTTTCGAGCGCCTCCGCCACGCGTCGGCGGATCTCGCTCGCGTTCAGGTCTTCGTCGGGCAGGGGCTTCAGATCGGGGAACGCGAGCCCTTGCCCTCCGGAATCCTCTTCCATCGCGTCCAGGCTGAACGTGCCCTTGTGCCGGACGCGGCTCCGGATCTCGTTCTTGGTCAGGTTGACCGCGATCGTGAAGATCCAGGTGGAGAACTTGCCGCTCTTGCGATAGCGCTCGCGGTTTCGATAGACCCGGAGGAACACCTCCTGGCTGATCTCTTCCGCCCGGTCCCGGTCGTTGATGAACCGGCACACGAGGTTCATGATCCGCGAGCGATACCTTTGGACGAGCGCACGGAAGGCCGTCTCGGAGCCCAGGGCACAGCGCTCCATGACGTCTTCATCGGTCAGCTCGGCAAGTTCGAGCTTCTTCACTAGACGCAGCTCGCTGGGCATCACTCTCCGTGGAAAGCCGTACCCCACGGCGTGCTTGCCAGTTCCGGGACGAGGCGAGTTCTTACGGCTTGGAGAAGAGGGTGAGCCCTGCCGGGCCCGAGGTGGGACGTTTTTCGCGGGCTCGGGATTCGGCCTCCCTGGCCTCGCGATCGAGCCTCAGGGCTCTGCAGACGCGCCCCAGCATCAGCTCGGCGTCCTGCCCCGTGTCACGGCATCGAACCGCCCGCCGCAGCAGGTCTCTCGCTAACTCCAGTTGCCCCATATTGTAACGTATGGTGCCCAGGAGCGCCAGGGCCCGGCCATTGGCCGGGTCGAGCTCGACGGCCCGACCGAGTCTCTGGACCGCCCGGTCCAGGGCTCCCTGATTCAGATCTGATGCCGCCAGGAAGTAAAGGCACTCGGAATTCTCCCCGCCCAGGCTGTTCAGCTTCTGGAAGGCCCACTCCGCCACAAGGCTATCGCCAATGGACACAGCCGTCTGGCCCAGTTCGGCGTAGAGCATGGGGCTGTCGACGCCGCGAGTGGCCCCCTCCCGCATCAGGGAGACGGCCTCCTCGGGGTGGTGGAGGAGCATGTAGCAGAGAGCGCCCACCAGGATACGGCGCGGATTCAGGAACAGTCCCTCCCGCACATGCTCCAGGGTCGCCACCCCCACCCTGCGATCCCCGGCCTTGATCTCGAGATACGCCGCCATCAAGGACTCTTCCTGGGCGAGGGTGCGCAGCCGGCCCAGCAGGCGGTAGCATCGGAGCGCCCCCTTCACGTCCGAGAGCGCCACGAGGACTCGTCCCCGCACCGGGAGGGCCGTGGGATTCTTCTCGATCGGCTTCAGCGCCGAGAGGGCCGCCTGGTAGTCACCGTCCCGGAGGAGCGCGCGCGCGGCACCGACGCGGGCGTCGATGGGATCGAAGCCACGCTTCGCCATGGCCAGGAGAAAGGCCTCGGCGGTCCTCCCGTCCCCTTCTCGGAACAGGAACGAGGCATACGCGGCGACCTGCTCGGGGAGCGCGTCGTCAGCTTCGGTACGCCGGCGGAGAAGTCGCTCCTCCAGCGCCCGGTCCCCCCTGCGACGCGCCAGCTCGACACCCAGGCCCAAGGTCCGGGGGTCGTCCGGGTTGATCTCGAGCGCCAGCTCGAGCGCCTGGGACGCTTCGTCCAGGCGACCGTCCTCGAGGGCCATGGCCAGCACGCCGGTCGCCACCCACCCGAAATCGGGGAGCAGCTCTCCCGTGCGCTTCAGATCCGCCAGCGCAGCCTCGTAATTCTTGTTCAGCTCATGGGCGAGAGCCCTCAGCGCGTAGACCTCGGGGCGGGCGCCCAGGAGTCGGAGCGGTGGCGTGAGAGCCTTCACGGCGACGCCCGCCTCCCCCGCGCGGAGCCGCATGCGTCCGACGAGCATCGCGGCATCCTGGTTCAGGCTGTCGAGGGAGAGCGCCCGGTCTCCCCACGTGAGCGCCTCGGTATCGTCTCCCGCCGACTCGAAGAGCTGCGCCAGCCGTGAGGCGGCGTAGCTCGAGCCGGGATCGGCGGTGGAGAGCTCCAGAGCCCAGCGCTTCGCCCCCTCCAGATCGCCCGTCTCCTGGGCGAGGCTGGAGCGCGCGAGGAGCTCGAGCTTCGGCGGGATGAGATGGAACGGCGCGACGTCGGCGCGGGAAGAGGCGGGCGCCGCGAGAAGCGCGCCGAGAAGGGCTACGAGTGGGATGCTTCGATGAACGCCGACCACGTTGTCGTCTCCGTACAATGCAAAAGAATGGAGGAAGGCGCGGACGCCTTCCTCCCCTGTCGAGACGACGCGTGGATTATACCAGCATCACGACTCGGACTGCAAGTGGGACGCCGCCCACGGGGACTTTTCCCCCTCCGGCTCCCGGCGCTCGCGCGGCTCCCGATCGGCCCGAGGCTCCCGATCGGCCCGGGGCTCGCGGTCCATGCGTGAGTCGCGGCCCCCGCCCTGGTGGCCGCCTGGACCCTGGCTCCGCCCGCCCCGCGAGCGGCGGCCCCGGCCGCCCCGCCGGCGGCGGCGACGGTGGTCCTGGCCCTTCTCGTTGCGGACGATTTTCTCGAAGTGGAGGAGCGCGTCCCGCGCCGCCTCCTGCTCCGCTTCCTTCTTGTTGCTCCCGTGGCCGCGGCCCAGGACTTTCTGATTCACGACCACCTCGACCGTGAAGACTTTCTCGTGGTCGGGACCGATCTCGCTCGAGATCCGGTACTGCGGGTGGGTCTTGAACTCGCCCTGCACGTACTCTTGCAGCATGCTCTTGTAGTTCGCGAGATTCGCGTCGCTCAGGATCTCGTGCACCTGGCGCAGGAGCAGCCGCTCGGTCAGCCGGCGCGCCGGCTCGAGTCCGCCGTCCAGGTAGACGGCACCGATCACGCCTTCCAGCGTATCGGCCAGGATGGACGCGCGGTCACGCCCGCCCGAGCCCGTCTCCGCCTCGCTGAGCAGGATGTAGTCTCCGAGGCCCATCAGCTTGGCCGTGCGGGAGAGGATCACCCGGCTCACGAGGAGCGATTTCATCTTCGTCAGCTCCCCTTCGCGCAGCGACGTGAACTTCCGGTAGAGGAATTCGTTCACGACCAGGCCGACGACCGAGTCGCCGAGGAACTCCATGCGCTCGTTGGATTCGCCTCCTCCTTTTTCCCGATCGGGAAGCGAGTGGAGGTAGGAGCGGTGGGTCAGCGCCTGGCGGGCCAGCTCGGGGTCGCGAAAGCGATAGTGAACGATGGCTTCGAATCCGCGTAGATCGAAATCACGGCCTCCGGGCCGGGTGGGCCCCGGAGCCGGAGTCTTGTCCAGTCCAAACAGCATTCTCAATAATTTCACGATGATCGGGATCCCTAAGGACCCTCCTATGCCACGGATCTCGATAACGCCAGGGTGACGTTGTGCCCGCCAAAGCCCAAGGAGTTGGATAGGGCCGCCCGCAGTTCGACCTGACGCGCGGTATTGGGGACGTAATCGAGATCGCAGTCGGGATCCGGATGCTCGTAGTTGATGGTGGGAGGCAGAACCCCCCGCTCGAGCGCGAGGACGCAGATGATCGTCTCCAGTCCTCCGGCGGCTCCGAGCAGGTGTCCCGTCATCGACTTCGTCGAGCTGACGGCCACGCGACCGGCGTGGTCGCCGAATACCGACTTGATGGCTTGGGTTTCGAATTTGTCGTTGAGTGGTGTGGAAGTGCCGTGGGCGTTCACGTATCCGAATTCCGTCGGTTGCATCCCGGAATCGCACATGGCCGCCCGCATGGCCCGCGCCGCGCCCTCACCCTCAGGGGCAGGAGCGGTCATATGATGGGCATCTCCCGTTGCTCCGTAACCGACGATCTCGGCCAGAATCGCGGCACCGCGCTTCTTCGCGTGCTCGTACTCTTCCAGGATCAGGATTCCCGCGCCCTCCCCCATCACGAATCCGTCACGCTCGGAATCGAAGGGACGGGAGGCTCGGGTCGGATCGTCGTTTCGGGTGGACATCGCCTTCATGGAGCAGAATCCCGCGAACGAAATCGGAGTCACCGGCGCTTCGGCGCCTCCCGCGATCATGACGTCCGCTTCGGAGTTCTGGATGATCCGGAACGCTTCGCCGACCGCGTGGGCGCCCGAGGAGCACGCCGACACGGTGCAGTAGTTCGGGCCCTTGGCGCCGAACTGGATCGACACCTGGCCCGAGGCCATGTCCGAGATCATCATGGGAATGAAGAACGGGCTGACGCGGTTCGGGCCCTTCTCGAGAAGGGTGCGGTGCTGGTCCTCGAAGGTCGCGATGCCGCCGATGCCCGATCCCACGATCACGCCGAAGCGATTGGGGTCGACCCCGCCGTCCTTCACCTTGGCCTGGACCATCGCCTGCGCCGTCGCCGCGATCGCGAACTGCACGAAGAGATCCGTGCGGCGGATGTCCTTCCGGTCCATCACGTCTTCCGGCTTGAACCCGCGCACCTCGCCGGCGATTCGGGTGCCGTAGGCCGCGGTGTCGAAGCGCGTCACCGGACCGATGCCGGACTCCCCGGCGATCAGCCGCTTCCAGAATTCCTCGACGGTGTTCCCGAGCGGGCAGACGACGCCCTGCCCGGTCACGACTACCCGGCGAGGGCTTCCGCCATTTCTCCGATGCGTCACGAACGTTCTCTCGATTTCTCCGCCTGTGCTCCCGTCCGCGCGGGACCGTGCGTCCCGGGCGGGGCCGAATCAGGCGTTCTTCGGCACGTGCGATTCCAGATACTTGATGGCGTCCGCCACCGTGGTCATCTTCTCGGCGTCCTCGTCCGGAATTTCGATGTCGAACTCCTCCTCGAGGGCCATCACGAGCTCCACGGTGTCGAGTGAGTCCGCTCCGAGGTCGTCGATGAACGAAGCCTCGGGCGTCACCTGCTCGGGCGCAACGCCCAGCTGATCCACGATGATCTGCTTGACCCGGTCTTCACTGAATGAGGCCATTCCCTGCGTCACCTCCCTTGTGGATTCCCCATGGAATCCGACCGATTCACATCCTCATCCCGCCGTCGACCGACAGCACCTGACCGGTCACGTAGCCCGCCTCTTCCGAGCACAGAAACGCCACCGCGTGGGCGACGTCTTCCGGAGATCCCAGGCGTCCGAGCGGGATCTGCGCCTGAAGGGCATCACGCACCTTCTCGTTCAAACCGGACGTCATCGCCGTTTCGATGAAGCCCGGAGCTACTGCATTCACAGTAATATGGCGTGACGCCAGTTCCTTCGCAACGGCCTTCGTCAGGCCGATGAGACCCGCTTTCGATGCCACATAATTGGCCTGCCCCGGGTTCCCGATCAGCCCCACCACCGAGCTCACGTTCACGATCCGGCCCCAGCGCTGTTTCATCATAGGACGGGTGAAGGCCTTGATGCAGAGAAAGCTGCCCTTGAGATTCGTGTCCATCACCAGATCCCAGTCCTCCTCGCTCAAGCGCATCACGAGGTTATCCCGGGTCACGCCGGCGTTGTTGACCAGGATGTCCGCGCTTCCGAACGCCTCGAGCGTCTTCGCGCAGAGACGGTCCGCGTCCTCGGCCTTGGAGACGTCTCCAGGCACCGCGAGGGCCTCGCCCCCCCGGGACCGGAGCTCGTCCACGGCCTTGTCGAGCGCAGCCTGGTCCCGGCCCGAGAGCACGACCTTCGCGCCGCCCCCCGAGAGCCGGGACGCGATCGCGCGGCCGATTCCTTTCCCGCCACCGGTCACGACCGCCACTCGGTTCAGGCGGCCACCCCCTCGAGGGCCTGGACGGTGGCCTCCACGGAATCCGGATCCTCGCTGCCGAAGAGCGACGCCTCGCGGTCCACGGCCTTCACGAGGCCGCGCAGCACGCGCCCCTGCCCGACCTCCACGAAACGCCGCACCCCCTGGCCCAGGAGCTCGCGCACCGACTGCTCCCAGAGCACGGGACGCAGTAGTTGCTCCCGGAGCGTGACCCGGATCTCGTCGGGCGACTGCGCCGGACGCGCGGTCGCGTTCGCGACGATGGGAAATCGCGCGGGGCGGATCTCCACCTGGTCCAGCGCCTCGGCCAATCCGCGCGCGGCGCCCTCCATGAGCGGCGAGTGGAAGGCCGCCGATACCTGTAACGGCACGATCTTCTTCGCGCCCGCCTTCTTCGCCTCCTCGGTCGCACGTTCCAGGGCCTCGGGGGTTCCGGAGAGCACCACCTGTCCCGGCGAGTTGAAATTCGCCGCCGCGATGTCGTGGGGCTTTCCCACCGCGCGGAGAACGCCCTCGATCGCCGCCGCGTCGAGACCCAGCACGGCCGTCATCGATCCGGGGCGCTCCTTCCCGGCGCCCGCCATGAGCTCGCCGCGCCGGCGAATGAGCCGGAGACCGTCCTCGAAGGAGAGCGATCCCGCCGCCACGTGCGCCGCGAACTCGCCGGCGCTGTGTCCCGCTCCGGCCGAGGCGTGAACGCCTCGCCGCTCCAGCACGCGCGCCGCCGCGACGCTGGTCACGAGAAGCGCCGGCTGCGTGTTCTCGGTCCGGGTCAGCTCCTCGATCGGTCCCGTGAAGCAGAGCGTGGAGAGCGGGAAGCCCAGCACCTGGTCCGCGCGCTCGAACACCTCGCGCGCCTCGGGATAGCGTTCGGCGAGCGCCTTCCCCATCCCCACCGCCTGCGAGCCCTGGCCCGGAAACAGGAACGCGATCCGGATCACCAGCGCACCACCGCCGCCGCCCACGTGAACCCGCCGCCGAACGTCACCATCTCCACCAGCTGCCCCGGCTTGATCCGGCCCTGCCGCTTGGCCTCGTCCAGCGCGAGTGGGATCGAGGCGGAAGAGGTGTTGCCGTACCGGTCCAGGTTGACGAAGACCTTCTCCATCGGGAGCCCCAGCCGCCGCGCCGTGGCGTCGATGATTCGATAGTTCGCCTGATGCGGCACCAGGAGGTCCAGCTCCTCGGGCTTCAGGCCCGCCGCCTCCAGCGCTTCACACGCCACCGATTCCATCGCGCGCACCGCGTACTTGAACACGTCGTTTCCGCTCATGCGGATGTAGTGGAGCTTCTGGTCCACCGATTCGTGCGACGCGGGATGGAGCGATCCGCCCCCCGGCATCTCCAGCAGATTCACGAGGGATCCGTCGCTGTGGAGCTTGGTGGCGAGGATCCCGCCCGGCTGGCCCGTGGAGCGCAGCACCACCGCGCCCGCCGCGTCGCCGAAGAGGACGCACGTGTTCCGGTCCGTCCAGTCCACGATCTTGGAGAGCGTCTCGACCCCCACCACGAGCACCGTGTCCGCGACTTGGGACGCGACCTGGGTGCGCGCGAGGGAGAGCGCGTACAGGAACCCGGAGCACGCGGCCGAGATGTCGAAGGCGTAGGCCGAGGTCGCGCCGAGCCGGTCCTGAACGAGGCAGGCCGTCGAGGGGAACGGCCGGTCCCCCGTCACCGTGCCCACGATGATCTGATCGATCTCCGAACCCTGGATCCCGGCGTCGGCCAGCGCGCGCCGGGCTGCTTCGGTGGCGAGCGCGGAGGCCGGCGTGTCCGGATCGGCGATGCGCCGCTCCTTGATGCCGGTGCGCGACGTGATCCACTCGTCCGACGTGTCCACGATCTTCTCGAGATCGCGGTTCGTGAGCACGCGCTCCGGGGTGCAGGAGCCGACCCCGATGATGTGCACGTCCCGGGCGGGAGCGATCATCACGCGGCCTCCGGCGCCAGGCGCTGCAGATCCTCGCGGATGAAGTCGGCCACGCGGGCCTCGGCGCACTTCGCGGCGGCGCGGATGGCGTTCTTGATCGCGCGGGCGTTGCTGCGGCCGTGCGCGATGATGCAGTTTCCGTCCACGCCCAGGAGCGGCGCCCCCCCGACCTCCGCGTAGTCCATGCGGCGCTTCAGGCGCCGGAACGCCGGCTTCAAGAGCAGCCCCGCGAGCATGCTCAAAGGATCGCTTCGAATCTCGTCTCGAATCATGTTTCCCACGCTCGGGATCACGCTCTCCGCGAATTTCAGCAACACGTTGCCCACGAACCCGTCGCACACGACCACGTCGGCGGTGCCGAGGATGATGTCGCGGCCCTCGACGTTTCCGACGAAGTGGACGGGGCTCTGTTTCAGGAGCTGATGCGCCTCGTAGTAGAGCTCGCTACCCTTCTCCGCCTCCTCCCCGATGTTCAGGAGCCCGACGCGGGGCCGCTCCACGTGGAGCACGAGCCGCGCATAGATGCTTCCCATCATCGCGAATTGGTGGAGATGGTACGGCTTGCAGTCCGACGTCGCGCCGACGTCCAGGATGACGACGTTGCCCTGCGGCGTCGGGAGCACGGTGGCGATGGCGGGGCGCTGCACCGATTCGATGCGCCCGAGGCCGAAGAGGGCGGCCGCCACGACCGCGCCCGTGTTCCCCGCCGAGACCATGGCGTTCGTGCGGCGTTCCTTCTCGAGGCGCGCGGCGATGTTGATCGAGGAGTCCTTCTTCTTGCGAACCGACGTCGCGGCCGATTCCCCCATCTCCACGCTCTCGGAGGCGTGGATCACGGACGGCAGGGAGGAGGCGACGTGCAGCCGCGCGGCCTCTTCGCGCACGCGCGCCTCGTCGCCGATCAGGACGACCTCGAAGGCTCCCGCGGCTTCCCGCGTCGCTTCGATGGCGCCCTGGATCACCACGCCGGGGGCGAGGTCGCCTCCCATGGCGTCCACCCCGATGACCGGCCGTCCGACTCGATCGCTCACCTTGGCCCCGTGCCCGCCGCCCCTACGTGCTCTTCGACGCCTCCTGCGAGATCACTTCTTCGCCAGCGTAGTAGCCGCAATGGCCGCACACGCGGTGCGGCAGCTTGGGCTGGCTGCAGTGGGGACAAAGCGACCGGGAGGGCATCGCGAGCTTCCAGTTCGTGCGGCGCTTCTTGCCGCGGGTGCTCGAGTGTCTTCTCTTGGGTACTGCCATGATTCCTCGATTCTGGTTGTGAGAGGGTCTCAGGCCGTGGAGCGCGAAGCGGTTCCTTCGGCATCAACCCGCGGCCGCCTGGACACAGCGGCACGCCCCGAGGTTCCGGTCCTCGCCGCATCGCGGGCACAGGCCCGCGCACGCTTCACGGCAGAGCGGCCTCATGGGGAGGCCCAGCAGTACCGCCTCCCGGATCTCGCTGTCGATGGAGAGCACGTGGCCGTCGTGGAAATGGACCCCTCCATCCTCCTCGTCCAGGGCTTTGGGGCTCATCGTGCGGGCGGACGGCAACTTAGCACAGAATACCTCGAACTCCAATTCGAGAATTTGGGAAAAGTCGACGAGGCAGCGGCTACATTGTTGCAGCGCAATGGTATGGATGCTGCCTCGGACCCAGATCTCGTCCCCGCGGCGGTCCAGGCTGAGCCAGATCCGGAGAGGTCCCTCGAGCTCCGCGTCCCTCCGCTCGATCCCGACCGTCGCGGCCGGAACTTCGAGCGTGAGCTCGCTTTGCCCCTCGTCGATCTCATGTAGCTTGAGGTCCATATGTCTTTAGATTACCGGCGGGTGGATCCGTCTCCGAAGAAGAATTCGATCTCGGCGCGGGCGGATTCGGGGGAATCGGAGGCGTGGACCGCGTTCCTGCCCTTGCTCTCGGCGTGGAGAGCCCGGACGGTGCCCGGTCGGGCCTCCTTGGGGTCCGTGGCGCCGATCACCTCCCGGAGCTTGAGGACGGCGTTTTCGCGCCGGAGCCGGACCGGCACCGCGGGGCCCGAGGACATGAACGTGACCAGCTCGTCCAGGAACGGCTTCCCCTCGTGGACCGCGTAGAAGAGCCGGGCGTCCCTGGGCGTGAGGCGCACGAAGCGCATGTCCAGGATCTCGAACCCCGCCTTCTCGACCTCGGCCAGGATGGCCCCGACCTTGTGCGCCTGCACGGCGTCGGGCTTGATCATGAAGAGCGTCTCGTCCAGGTGGACTCCTCTCAGCGGCCGCGACGCCGCGCGGCCGGTCGTTTCGATTTCGTGGCACGCTTTGGTTTCGCGGCGGCTCGTTTCGGCTTCCGCACGAGTTTGAGCTTCGCCTTCCGGCGCGGCTGGAGCGCGGCCGCGATCAGGCCCGGGATCTCGGACGGCGTCTTCGCGACCGGAATCCCTGCCTCCTGGAATCGAGCCATCTTCTCCTGGGCGGTTCCCGAGCCTCCGGACACGATGGCCCCCGCGTGGCCCATGCGCTTCCCGGGAGGCGCGGTCTGCCCCGCGACGAACGCGACCACCGGCTTCGTGATGGAGCGCCGGATCAGCTGTGCCGCGTCTTCCTCGTCGCTTCCTCCGATCTCGCCGATCAGGACGATCGCCGAGGTATGGGGATCCTGCTCGTAGAGGGCGAGCATGTCCTGGAACCGGGTCCCCACGATCGGGTCCCCGCCGATCCCGATGCACGTCGACTGGCCGAGGCCCGCGCGCGTCAGCTGCCACACCACCTCGTACGTCAGGGTGCCGCTGCGGCTCACGACTCCGATCTTCCCGGGCTTCACGATCGAGCCCGGCATGATGCCCACTTTGGAGAGGCCCGGCGAGATCAGGCCCGGGCAATTCGGCCCGACGAGCCTCGACGGGCGGCCGCGCAGGTAGGCCGAGACTTCCACCATGTCGCGCACCGGGATCCCCTCGCTGATGCACACCACGAGCGGAATGCCCGAATCCACGGCCTCGTAGATCGCGTCCTGCGCGAGCGCCGCGGGAACGTAGATCACGGAGCAATTGGCGCCGGTCTTCGCGACGGCCTGCTCCACCGAGTCGAACACCGGAACCCCGTGGACCCGCTCCCCTCCCTTGCCCGGCGTCACCCCGGCGACCACCTGCGTCCGGTAGTCGAGCATGCCGCGCGTGTGGAAGGAGCCGTCGCGGCCGGTGATGCCCTGGACCACAACTCTGGTGTGGCGTCCGATGAGAACGCTCACGCCGCCTCCGCCGCGCGCGCGATGACGGCGCGCACCGCTTCGTCCATGTCGCTCAGCGCGATCATCCCGCGCTGGCTCAGAAGCTCGCGCGCTTCCTTCTCGTTCGTTCCCGTGAGGCGGATCACGATCGGGATCCGGACGCTCAGCCGATCGAGTGCTACGAGGAGCCCACGCGCCACGTCATCGCAGCGCGTGATGCCCCCGAAGATGTTGAAGAGCACCGCCCGCACGCGCGCGTCGCGGGTCAGGATGCCCATGGCCGCCTCCACTTTTTCCGGATTCGAGGAGCCGCCGATGTCGAGGAAGTTCGCCGGCTTCCCGCCGTGGTACTGGATCAGGTCCATGGTGGCCATCGCGAGGCCCGCGCCGTTCACGACGCAGCCGATGGAGCCGTCCAGCTTCACGTACGAGAGCCCCTTCGACCGCGCCTCGACTTCGTCCGGATCCTCGGCCTCGAGGTCCCGCATCGCGGCGAGGTCGGGATGGCGGTCCAGCGCGGAATCGTCGAGCACGACCTTGGCGTCGAGCGCCTGCACCTTCCCTTCCTTCGTGACCACGAGCGGATTGATCTCGGCCAGCGAGGCGTCCTGATCGCGGTAGACGCGGACCAGCCGCGTCAGGATGGGAGCGATCTGCTTCTGGATGGCCGGATCCTTGTCGAGGAATCGGGCCGCCGCGCGCGCCCGGTAGGGGGGGAGCCCGCGGAGATCGATCGGAATCCTGAGGATCTTCCCGGGAGAGGTGCGCGCGACCTCCTCGATGTCGATGCCGCCCGCCGGGCTGACCATGAGGAGCGGCATCTCGTTCTTCCGGTCGAGCACGAGCCCCGCGTAGTACTCGCGGTCGATGTCCGCGGAGGGCGTGATCAGCACGCGGCGCACCGTGAGCCCCCGGATGTCCATGCCCAGGATGCGGCCGGCCGCGAGCGCGAGCTCCTGGGGGCTCCCCACCACCTTGACGCCCCCGGCCTTGCCCCGGCCGCCGATCAGGACCTGCGCCTTCACGACGACCGGATAGCCGAAACGCTCCGCGATCCGGACCGCTTCCTCCACACCCGACGCCACCTCGCCCGGCGGCACCGGGATTCCCGCGGCGCGGAAGAGCTCCTTGGACTGGTATTCGTGAAGATTCAACTCTTCCCTCTCACGCGCGGGGACTTGCGGGCGGCCTTCTTGAGGCCGCCGCGATGGAGCGAAGTCGATGTGAGGCGATCCAGGCACGCCCGGATCAGATCCTCGAGCTTCGGCCGCCCGATCTCCTCGAGCTCATAGCCCACGCGGACGGCCGGGCGCTTCATGTTCACGAGGCGGCGGAGGTCGATGGGCGTGGCCACCACCACCACGTCGCACGCGGTCGCGTTGATCGTCTTCTCCATGTCCCGGATCTGCTCCTTGGAATAGCCCATCGCGGGCAGGAGGGCGCCGATCCCGGGGTACTGCTTGAAGGTGTCCTTCATCCCCCCCACGAGCCACGGGCGGGGATCCACGATCTCGCTCGCTCCGTGCCGCCGCGCCGCGATCACCCCCGCTCCGTACTTCATCTCGCCGTGGGTCAAGGTCGGTCCGTCCTCGATGACGAGCGCGCGCTTCCCGCGGATCCATTCGGGATGGTCCACGGTGATGGGCGACGCGGCGTCCACGATGGTGGCGCGGGGATTCAGCTCCTCGACGCTCCGGCGCACGGCCTCCACGTTCTCGTAGTCGGTCGTGGTCTCCTTGTTGATCACCACGACGTCGGCCAGCCGCACGTTGATCTCACCGGGATGGTAGGTGCGCTCGTGCCCCGGCCGATGCGGGTCCGCGACCACGATCTGGAGGTCCGCCTTGATGAAGGAGAAGTCGTTGTTGCCGCCGTCCCAGACGATGACGTCCGCCTCGCGCTCCGCCTCGCGCAGGATCTCCGCGTAGTCGATGCCGGCGTAGACGATGGTGCCGCGGTCCAGGTGCGGCTCGTACTCCTCCCGCTCCTCGATCGTGCAGTGGTGCCGGTCCAGGTCCGCATAGGTGGCGAAGCGCTGGACGCCCTGGCGGGACAGGTCCCCGTACGGCATCGGGTGGCGGATGGCCACGACGCGCTTCCCCATCGCCTTCAGCACCTCGCACACCTTGCGCGTGGTCTGGCTCTTGCCCGCGCCGGTGCGCACGGCGTTCACGGCGATGACCGGAGTCTTGCTCCGGAGCTGGGTCGCCTTGGGCCCCATGAGGGAGAAATCGCACCCCAGGCTGGCGATCCAGGAAGCCTTGTGCATGACGTATTCGTGGGAGACGTCGCTGTACGCGAAGACTACCTCGTCCACGTCGTGCTCGCGGATCAGCTCGGGCAGCTCCTGCTCGGAGACGATCGGGATGCCCTTGGGGTAGCGGCTCCCGGCCAGCGACGGCGGATAGCGCCGGTCGTCGATACCGGGGATCTGTGCGGATGCGGTGAAGGCCACCACGTGGTATTCGGGGCTCTTCTTGAAGAACATGTTGAAGTTGTGAAAATCGCGCCCGCCGGCGCCCATGATCACCACTCGTCGCTTACTCACTCGAGGCACACCTCCTTCAAGGGTCTCTGTGCAAGGGCCGCCAGTCCACCAGTGCGGCGTAGCTTCGAGCCGCTCGCCGCAGTGGGACAAGCCGGGGGGATCGCACTAGGCACTACGTAGATGCACTACGTTAGGGAACCGCAACAGCTTAGCGGTACCTCAGGGGGTCTGTCAAGCCTCGGCCCGAGGCTGCGTCAGGGCCGGGTGGAGCGGATCCGCTCGGTGATCTGCGAGGAGGAGAACCCCGGGACCAGGGGGATGACCTGGACCTTGCCGCCGGCCATCTCCACCTCGGCCTTGCCGACGACGCTGGAAGGCGCGTAGTCCCCCCCCTTGACCAGGATGTCGGGCAGGAGCTCCTGGATCAGGAGGAGCGGCGTGTCCTCGTCGAAGAGCACCACGTAGTCCACGCTCGCGAGCGAGGCCACGACCTGGGCGCGCGCCTGCTCTCCCTGGGTGGGGCGGCCCTCGCCCTTGATCGCGCGCACGGAGCGGTCGGAGTTGAGCCCCACGAGGAGATAGTGCCCCAGGCTCCGCGCCCGGCGGAGCAGCTCGGTGTGGCCGGGATGGATGAGGTCGAAGCAACCGTTCGTGAAGACGAAGCGCCGTCCCAGGGCGCGCGCGGCCGCCCGCCGTCGCTTGGCCTCCTCGAGCGTGAGGATCTCACCCAACGGGCAGATCCTCGAGCGAGTCCACGAGCATCGCCGCGGAAGCGGCGGCCGTGCCGAGCTCGGCCACGACCAGGCCCGCGGCGTGGTTCGCGAGCACGCAGGCCTCGGGAAGCGGCGCCCGCGCCGCGAGCGCTACCGCGATCGTCGCCACGACCGTGTCCCCCGCGCCGGTGACGTCGAAGACGCGCCGGGCCCGCGTGGGGAAGTGCGTGTGCCCGTCCGCGGTGAAGAGCGACATGCCCTCCTCTCCCCGCGTGATCAGCACCGCCCCCGCCTCGAGCTTCTGTCGCAGGCCGAACCCCGCCTCCATGAGGTCGTCCGCCGTCCGGATCCTCCGACCCCAGGCCTGCGCGGCCTCGGCGAGGTTCGGCGTGATCACGGAGACTCCCCGGTAGCGCCCGAAGTGCTCTTCCTTGGGATCCACCGCGCTGGGAATCCTTCGCCGCGTAAGCTCGGGCAGGAGCCGGTCCAGGAGCGCCGTAGAAACGACGCCCTTCCCGTAGTCGGAGACCAGGACCGCGTCCGCTTCCGGAAGCGCCCGCTCCACGCGCCGCCAGAGCTCCTCGACCGTCTCCGGAGCGAGCGCCTCGCGCGTCTCCTCGTCCGCGCGCAATACTTGCTGGTGGTGCGCGATGATGCGCGTCTTGAGCGTGGTGCGGCGCCCCTCGTCCGAGACGATGCCTCCGTCCGAGTCCACCTCGCGCGCGAAGAGCTCCTGTTTCAGGCTTCGCGCCGCCGGGTCCAGGCCCACGACGCCGATCAGGACCGGGATCGCGCCCAGGGCCCGCACGTTCTGCGCCACGTTCGCGGCGCCCCCCAGGCGAAGCTCCTCCCGCTCCACGTCCACCACGAGCACCGGCGCTTCCGGCGAGACGCGCGTCGCGGCCCCCCAGAGGTAGCGGTCCAGGATCACGTCGCCGATCACCACGACGCGGCGGCCGCGGAAGCTCTCGACGCGCCGGGTCAGGGCGCCTCGCGTGAGCTCGGGCCCCGGGTGCTTCGCGACCTCGCTCTTTCCGATCGGGCTCAGGCGTTCTCCTCGCCGGGGCCCGGTTCCGGGGTCGCCGCGAGGTACTCGCGGATCAGCTCCCGGGCGCGGTCGGCGTCCTTGCTCAGGACCTCCACGCGTCCCCAGTACCCGTGGTGAAGCGACTCGAGCGTGCTGAGCCAGGGCATCTGGACCGCCACCACGGTGGCCTCGATCCCCTGGCTCTTCAGAAAATCACACAGGAGGGTGCCCGCCGCCTCGTCCGGGACTTCGCGCACGGACACCAGCGACTCCTGTTCCAGATGCTCCCGGTCCTTCTCGTCGGCCGTCATTCCTTGTAGCCCTCCGGATGGCGTCTCCGCCAGTCCCATGCGGTCTCGAGGATCACCGTCAGGTCCTCGAACTGAGGGTTCCAGCCTAGCACGCGCCGCGCCGCCTCCGAGGAGGCAATCAGGACCGGCGGATCCCCCGCCCGCCTCGGGCCCTCGGTCGTGGGAACGCGGCGCCCGGTCACGCGCTCGACGGCGGCGATCACCTCGCGCACCGAGAGCCCGCGACCGGCGCCGAGATTCAGGGCCAGGCTCTCCCGCTCCTCGGCCAGGTACCGGAGCGCGCGCGCGTGGGCGTCCGCGATATCGAGCACGTGGATGTAATCGCGGATCGCGGTCCCGTCCTCGGTCGGGTAGTCCTGGCCGAAGACCGACACCGGACCGCGGAGTCCCAGCACGGCGTCGATGAGGAGCGGAATCAGGTGCGTCTCGTTCCGGTGGTCTTCACCGCGGTCGATGCTCGCGCCCGCCACGTTGAAATAGCGAAGCGAGACGTGGCGGATCTCCCCGCGCTTCGCGCGCTCCTCCAGCAGGCGCTCGAACCGGAGCTTCGTCTCACCGTACGGATTCGTGGGGCGGAGCGCGGAGGATTCGGTGAGCGGCATGGGCGTGTCCGGGTCGTATACCGCGGCCGAGGACGAGAAGACGATGTCCCGCACGCCGTGATCCTTCATCGCGTCGAGGAGCAGGGAGCCCTGCCGCACGTTCACTTCTTCGTACAGGGCGGGCTTCTCCACGGACTCCCCCACGAGCGACTTGGCCGCGAGGTGCACGACGCAATCGATCTCCTTCGTCCGGAATGCCTCGTCGAGCCTGGCCCGATCGCCGAGTCCGCCCGGAACGAGGAGCGCGAGCGGATGGATCGCGTCCCGATGGCCCGTGGAGAGGTCGTCGTAGACGATCACCGAATGCCGCGCGCGGACCAGCTCCTCCACGACCACGCTGCCGATGTAGCCCGCGCCACCGACGACGAGGGCGTTCACCCGCGCTCCAGCGCCCGCCGGAGCTCGCGCAGCGCCTCGGGAGGATCGGGCGTGCCGAAGATCGAGTTTCCGGCGATGAAGGTGTCGGCCCCCGCGCGGGCCGCGCGCACCGCGGTCTCCGGATGGATGCCGCCGTCCACGCCCAGGAGGCAGTCGAGTCCGTCCCGATCGATCGCCTCGCGGACCGCCGCGATCCGCTTCTCGGATCCTTCGAGGAACTCCTGCCCGCCCCGGCCCGGCTCCACCGTCATGACGAGCGCCACGTCGCACTCCGGAAGCGCCTCGAGGTAGCGCGGCAGAGGCGTTCCCGGCTTGACCGAGAGCCCCGCCTTGAGGCCCCGGGCACGGATCTCGCGCAGCGAGCGCTTCGGATCCTCCACCGCCTCCAGGTGCACGATCAGGTGGTCCGCCCCCGCCGACGCGAACGCCTCGAGGTGCCGCAGCGGCTCGACGATCATGAGGTGGACGTCGAGCGGAAGCGACGTGAGGCGGCGCATGGCGCGGACCAGGATGGGGCCGAACGTGAGGTTCGGCACGAACTGGGCGTCCATGACGTCCACGTGCAGGAAATCGGCTCCCACGCGCGCGACGGAGGCGATCTCGTCCCCGAGACGCGCGAAGTCGGCGGAGAGGATGGAGGGACAGATGCGGTTCTGCCGCGGGCGCGCCCAGCGACGCGCCCGGAGCTCGGCGGTCGGGGGCGCGGTCACGGGTGCTGGTAGAGGACGATGGAATCGCGGGGCGAGACGCGGTGCCCCGGCGAGGGATCCTGAGCGGAGATCAGCCCCGCCTTTTGCCTGGGCCCTCCCTCCCGGACGAGAACCTGGAATCCCTCCTCGCGGAGGCCGCGTCCCACGTCCTCCACCGACTTCCCGGTGAGATCGGGCAAGAGGTAGCTCTGCGGCCGCGGACCCAGGCTCACGAGGAGGTTCACCACGGTTCCCTGCTCGACGAGGGTCTCTCCTGGGGGGTCCGAGGCCACGACCAGATCCTTGCTCGTCTCGTCCGTGTAGACCTTCGCGACACGGCCGGAGTGGAGCCCCGCTCCCTCGAGAAGGAGCTGCGCCTGGCGCGTGGTCGAGCCTTCCAGGAGCGGCACGCTGGTGCCCTGCGCCCCCAGGCTCACGATCACCGAGATCCGCCGGCCGCGCTTCACGACGCCGCCCGCATCCGGATCCTGCGAGATGACGAATCCCCGCGGAATGTCGGGGCTCCACTGCTCGGAAATCTTCGAAAGCTTGAGCCCTTCGACGGCGAGCGCGCGCTCCGCCTCGACTTCGCTCCGCCCCGTCACCTCCGGGACCTGGACCTCGGCCCCCTGGCGCGTGAAGCTGGGCATGAGCACGAGGTTCATGACGAGGAATCCTCCCAGGAGGGCGACGGCGGCGAGGAGCAGCGTGCCCGACCAGAAGGAGAACCGCGGGCCGCGGCGCCGCTCGGTCGGCGGCGGCGTGACCGGCGGCGCGGGTGGTTCCTCGATCGGAGGCTCCACGCGAACGTCCAGCGAGTCGCTCACCGCTTGACGAAGCGGGCGGCGAAGACGCCGTCGGTGCCGTTTCGCTGCGGGGTGGCGCGGAAGAACGGGCCGGGCGACCGGAACGCGGCGGGAAGGAAGCGCTCCACGCTCTCGACCTTGAGCTCGGGATGGGAATGGAGGACGGATTCCACGACTTCTTCGGTCTCCTCGGGTTCCAAGGAGCAGACACTATACACCAAGACGCCGCCGGGTCGGACCAGGGGGACCGCCGCTCCCAGGAGCCGGGGCTGGAGCGCCGCCATGGTGAGGATGCTCGACTCGTCCTTGCGCCAGCGCGCGTCGGCTCGGCGCCGCAGCACGCCCAGCCCGGAGCAGGGCGCGTCGACGAGCACGCGGTGGAAGCCGGGACCGAACGGCGGCTTCGTTCCATCCCCTTCCACCACGTCCACGTTCTGGAGCCGGAGACGCTCGAGCAGATTCGCGCGGAGCGCCCTGGCTCGGCTTCCGTGCCGCTCGAGCCCGACGAGGCGCCCTTCCGGCCCCACCGCCTCCGCGATCTGCGCCGCCTTCCCGCCCGGCGCCGCGCAGAGATCGAGCACGCGCTCGCCGGGTTCGGGACCCAGGATCGACACCACCGTCGCCTCCGCCTCGTCCTGGAGCGAGATCCATCCTTCACGGAAAGCCCGCGAGCGGGACGGAACGAATCCGCCGCCCATGATCCACACGGGGCCACCGTTCCGCCCCGGCTCCGCCGCGAAGCCTTCGGCGCGCAGCCGATCGCGGACCTCCTCGGCGGTCCCCCGCGCCAGGTTGGGGTGGACCGAGACCGAGGGCTCCTCGTTGTTCGCGGCCAGCAGTCGCTCCGCTTCTTCGGAGCCCAGACGGGCCGTCCAGCGATCCACCAGCCAGCGCGGGTGGGAATGGCGGACCGCGAGCGAGCCGGCCGGATCGGCTCCCGGATCCGGAAGCGGCGCGCGCTCCCCCTGCGCCAGACGGCGCAAGATCGCGTTCACGAGACCGGCGGTTCCGGGGTGCCCGTACGTCTTCGCCAGCTTCACGCTCTCGTCCACAGCCGCGCGCGCCGGGATGCGGTCGAGAAAGAGGATCTGGAACGCGCCCAGGCGGAGCGCTCCGCGGATCCAGGCCGGGAGACCGCCCCAGTTCTCCCTCGCGAAGAAGGTCAGATGATGGTCCACGGTGGCGCGATGCCGGAGCGTTCCCTGGACGAGCGCCGTCACGAGGTGGGCGTCCTCGGGAGTGCCGTGCGCTTCGCGGAGCCGCGACTCCAGCATCCGGTCCGAGAAGGCGCCCTGGCTCTCGATCGCGACGAAGATCTGGAGCGCGAGCTCGCGGGCCTCGAGCGGCTTCCGCCGCGCCCACGGCTTGCGCCGCTTCCCCTTCTGGGTCGTCACGACCTCCCATCCTTCACGGGGAGACGCGAGCCCGTGTGAATCCGGAGCCCGTTCGCGTAGTCGTAGCCGCCCATCTCCTTCCGTCCGCTGGGACGCACCGTGCGGAGCCACGCGGACCCCGCGACGAGCTTGAGGGAAAGGCCGCGCGCGCGGTCCAGAGCGAGCACCGCCCCCGGCGGCTCCGCGGACGGAGCCGTGGAGGATTCGCCCGCCTCCGCCGCGAGGACCTGGAGCGGCCCGACGCCATCCAGCATGAGCCAGGCGCCGGGACGGGGCGCGAAGGCTCGCACCTTGCGGGCGAAGGAGACCGGATCGTCGCGGAGGGCGAGGCGTGAGTCCTCCCGCGTGAGCTTCGGGGCATAGGTGGCGCGCGCTGGATCCTGCGCCTCGCGCACGATCTCGCCGCGCTCGATCCGTTCCAACGTCTCGGAGAGACAACGGGCGCCCAGCTCCGCGAGACGCGCGCCGAGCGAGCCCGAGTCCTCGTCCGGGGCGACCGGGGTCCGGAGCGACGCGAAGACCGGACCTTCGTCGAGCTTCTCGGTCATCCACATGGTCGTGACCCCGGTCTCCCGGTCTCCCGCCAGGATCGCCGCCTGGATCGGAGAGGCTCCCCGGTGGCGCGGCAGGAGCGAGAAGTGGAGATTCAGCGCGCCGAGCCGTGGGATGCCCAGGAGCTCGGGGCTCAGGATCTGCCCGTATGCCGCGAGGAGGATGAGGTCCGGGCGGAGCGCGCGGATCCGCTCCAGCTCTTCGGGCGCGCCCGCCTTCGCGGGCGCGGCCACCGGGAGCCCGCGCGATTCGGCGGCGACGCGGACGGGGGAGGGGCCCACGCTGAGTCCGCGCCCCCTGGGCCGATCGCGTCGCGTGACCACGAGGAGCGGGGACCGCTGCTCCTCGACGAGGCGCGTGAGGGAAGGCACCGCGAGCTCGGGCGTGCCGTAGAAGACGAGCCGCACGGCGCCCGTCAGAACGAAGGCGAAGCGGAGGCGTCCGGCGCGGATCTCTCGGAATCGTCCGCCTGCATCCGCGCGAGCTTGGGCTCGAGGAGCTTCCGGCGAATGGCGCTCAGCCGGTCGATGAAGAGGACGCCGTCCAGATGATCCAGCTCGTGCTGGAGCGCGCGGGCCAGGAGCCCTTCGGCGCGCACCGTGAGGGGGGCCCCCTTCTCGTCCAGAGCCTCGAAGGTGACCTCGGCGTGGCGCTTCACGTCCTCGTGGATCCCCGGAATGCTGAGGCAGCCTTCCTCGGCGACGACGCTCCCGGTCGAGCGCGCCATCCGCGGATTCACGAGCGCGAGCTTGGCGCGCTCCCCTTCCTCTCCTTCGACGTCCACCACGAAGACGCGCTTCGAGATCCCGACCTGGGGCGCGGCCAGTCCGATCCCGCGCTCGCGATACATGGTCTCGAAGAGGTCGGCGATGAGATCCCGGATCCCGGGATCCACGGCCGCCACGGGCTCCGCCTTCTTCCGGAGCACCGGATCGCCGTAGTAGCGAAGAGGGAGAGGCTTCCTAGGCACCGCGCTCCTTCACCTGGACGATCGCGTCGCGGGCGAATTCCATTTTCACGTCGTCGGCCACCTTGAGCACCACGACGCCGTCGCGCTCCCCGACCACCGTGCCGTAGAGCCCGCCCGTGGTGAGCACCCGGTCCCCCTTGCGAATCGAGCTGCGCATGGCCTCCGTCTCCTTCTGCTTCTTCTGTTGGGGACGGATGATCATGAAGTACACGATCCCGACGGTCACGCCGAGCAGCAGGACCATGTGGAGCATCTGGTCCACCGGCGAAGGCGTACCGGGCACGGCCTGCGTCGCTTGCGCGAACACGACAGCGAACATGCGTTTCTCCTTGGGACTCAGGCGGGTGCGGGAGGGTTCCCGCCCCGGTCGCGGTAGCGCTCCGAGAGTTCCCGCGCAACCGAGTGCAGGTCGCCGCGCTCGATGGCGCGGCGGGCGGCTGCCATCAGTGTCTGGTAAAACGTGACGTTGTGCAAGGTCAGCATTCGGTGCGCGAGGATCTCCTGGGCGAGATGGAGGTGCCGCAGGTAGGCGCGCGTGAAGAGGGTGCACGCCTCGCAGGCGCAGGAGGGGTCGAGGGGACGCTCCGATCGTGTGTGCTCGGCGTTCCGGATGTTCACCGGACCCTCGCTCGTGAAGGCCATTCCGTTCCGGGCGTTCCGCGTGGGCAGGACGCAGTCGAAGAGATCGATCCCGCACGCGATCCCATCGAGCAGGTCCCGGGGCGTGCCCATGCCCATGAGGTAGCGTGGCCGGTCCTCGGGCAAGGCCTCCGCCGTCGCGCGGGTGAGATTCCAGGTCTCTTCCTTGGTCTCTCCGACCGAGAGCCCTCCGATCGCGAAGCCGTCGCACTCGAAGGCCGCCGTGCGCTCGGCCATCTCCCGGCGAAGAGCGGGATCCCCGCCTCCCTGCACGATCGCGAAGCGGAGCTGCTCGAAGTCGCCGGGCGTGGTGAGGAGCCGGGCGTGACGGAGCGAGCGCTCGGTCCACCGGATCGTTCGCTCCCCCGCCTCCCGCTGCGCCGCCGCGTCGAGCGGAAGCGGAACCGCGTGATCGAGCGTGACCGCGATGTCGGAGCCCAGATCGGCCTGCACCTCCATCGAGCGCTCGGGGGTCAGGAGCTCGAGCGTCCCGTCCAGATGAGATCGAAACCTCACGCCGTCCTCGGTCACTTTGACGAGCTCCTTCAGGCTCAGCACCTGGTAGCCCCCGCTGTCGGTGAGGATCGGACCGTCCCACGCCATGAGCCGGTGGAGCCCTCCGAGCTCGCGCACGAGCTTCGATCCAGGCCGCAGCATGAGGTGATAGGTATTCGCGAGGAGCAGGCGCGTCCCGGAGGCCCGAAGGTCGCCGGGCGTGAGCCCCTTCACGGTCCCCTGGGTGCCGACCGGCATGAACGCCGGCGTGGGAACGTCGCCGTGAGGCGTCTTCAGCGTGCCGGCGCGCGCCTCGGCCCCGCCGGAGCCCGCGATGATGGTGAAGAGGCTCAGGGTCGCTCGCGCGCGAGGGCCTCGTCCAGACTCCGGCGCGTCAGCGGCAGTCCGAGGCTCGCGGGTCCGGCCTCGGACGGGGAGAGATAGAGGATCGAGCGGGGATCCACGACGCCCAGTCCCGGGAGCCGCTCCGCGACCCATTCCCCTCCGCGAGGTGGAAGGGTCCGCTCCAGGAGGAAGAGCGAGGGGGGCCGGCCGGTCGCGGCCCGCTCCAGCGCCCCCACTCCATGCGGCGCCTCCTCCACGCGAAGCCCGCGCTGCTCGAGGAGGATCCGGACCCAGGCGCGCGCGACGGTCGAGCGATGCGCCACGAGCGCCAGATCGGGATCCGGCGCGTCGCCACCGACCTCGAGACGGGGGACGGAAGGCCCGGGGGAGGGCCGCTCGTAGGCGTGACGACCACCCCAGCGGACCGGGCAGAGGCCGAGGTCGGTCTCGCCGATCGAGTCCCCGGGACCGAGGAGCAGCACGCCGCCGGGCTCGAGCGCCCGCGTCATGTTCTCGAGCGCCGTGCGGCGCCCCTCCCCCGTGAGCGAGGGAAGGAATCCGCGCGCGAGGATCAGGTCGAAAGATCCCAGGGGGAGGAGCGAATCGGACTCGCAAAGGTTGAGCCGCGCGAAGCGGACCTGGCTCTGGAGGGGCGTCGCCACGATCTCGTCGTCACGCGTCAGGAAATAGCGGTCGCGCAGGTCGCGCGGGATCGAGTCGCCTCGCGACGCCGGATAGATGCCGCGTCTCGCCTTCGCCACCGCGCGCGCGCTCAGGTCGACGCCGATCACCTCGAACGCGAAGGACGGATCGCGGGACCGGATCTCGGCGAGGGCGATGGCGAGGGAGTAGGCCTCCTCGCCCGTGCCGCAGCCCGCGCTCAGGCATCGATACGGCCCCGCGCCGATCCGCGCGCGCGATCCGCCGGGATCGGACGCGGCGTCGAGGAGGGGAGCGAAGTCCCCGGGAGAGCCGAAGACCCGGGATTCGTTGGCGGTGAGCGTCTCCGCGAGGGCCTCCCACGCGGCGGGATCGTCGGAGTGGAGCAGGTATTCGGCGTAGGCCTCGGGGCCGTCCAGGGCACGGTCCTGGATCCGGTACCGGAGCCGGGGGAGAACGCCTTCAGGGGCGCATTCCGGAAGCGAGAGCCCGAGGAGCTCGCCGAGCCGCTTCTCGAGCGCGTCGAGCGGCCGGCGCCTGAGATCGGCGCCGGCGACCTCAGCCGCCATGTCCCCCCGATTCGATCCGGTACTCCTTGAGCTTCGTGCGGAGGGTCTGCCTCGAGATCCCGAGCCACTCCGCCGCCTTGGTCTTGTTCCCCTGCGCCTGCTCCAGGGCGCTCTCGATGGCCATCCGCTCCGCCATCGCGATCGTCACGATGCCGCGATCCCCCTTGATGCGGGTCTCGAGCACCGCGCTGGACCCGCCCACGGCGCCCACGATCTCCAGGGGAAGGTGCTCCGGCAGGATCCACTCGTCGCTCTCGAGGAGGATCGCCCGCTCGATCACGTTCTTCAGCTCGCGCACGTTGCCGGGCCAGCGGTAGCTCAGCAAGAGCTCCAGCGCCCGGTCGTTCGGCCCCTTCACGGCCCGGCCGAGATCGCGGTTCCACAACCCCACGAAATGGTCGATCAGCGGCGGGATGTCCTCGGGGCGGTCGCGGAGCGGCGGCACGTTGATGCAGATCACGTTCAGCCGGAAGAAGAGGTCCTCGCGGAACTTTTCTTGCTGCACGAGCGTCTTCAAGTCCTTGTTCGTGGCGGCCACGATTCTCGTCTCGACCAGGATGTCGCTCGTCCCCCCGAGGCGGCGGAAGCGCTTCAGGTCGAGCGCGCGCAGGAGCTTCGACTGGAGGGCGAGGCTCATCTCCCCGATCTCGTCCAGGAAGAGCGTTCCGCCGTTCGCGATCTCCATGAGCCCCTTTTTCGTGCGCTTCGCGTCCGTGAAGATGCCCTTCTCGAATCCGAAGAGCTCGTTCTCGAGGAGCGTGTCGGGGATCGCGCTGCAGTTCACCTCCACGAACGGCCCGTCGTGCGAGGGACCGAGGTCGTGGATCTCGCGCGCGAGGAGCTCCTTCCCCACCCCGGTCTCGCCCTGGAGGAGCACGGTGGAGCTTCCGCTGGTCGCGACCTTGCGGACGGTCTCGAAGACCTTCGCCAGCTTGGAGCTTCCCCCCACGATGAGGGTCGACCCGGCGCGCCGGCGCTCGGCGGCGCGCAGCCGGGTCACCTCCTCGAACAGACGCGTGTGCGAGAGGGCGTTCTGGATCACGAGCTTCATGTGGTCCAGCTCGAAGGGCTTTCCGATGTAGTCGAAGCAGCCCGCCTTGGTCGCCTCGACCGCGTTCTCGAACTTGCCGAACGCCGTCATGATGATGACCTGCATGTCCGGATATCGGGACCGGATCTCGCGCAGGAGATCGAGACCGCTTCCGTCCGGGAGCTTCTGGTCCAGGAGCGCGACGTGGAACTCCTCGCGGCTCAGGATCTCCAGAGCCGACGCCAAGTCCCCGGCCGTCTCCACCCGATACCCCTCCTCCGCAAGACCCTCCTGGAGCGCATACCGGAGCGTCTTCTCGTCGTCCACGACCAGGATCCCGAACGTCTGTTTAGCGAGGGTTACCGCGCCTGTCTCCATGTCGTTTCTCCACGGGTAGGTCGATGAGCACGCTCGTCCCCTGTCCGACCACGCTTTCGATCGAGATGGAGCCTCCGTGCTCGCGGATGATGGTCTGGCAAATGCTGAGACCGAGCCCGGTCCCCTGGGTTCGCGTCGTGTAGAACGGATCGAAGACCCGCGCGAGCACCGCCGCGGGAATCCCCGGCCCGTTGTCCTGGATGCGCACTTCGACGAGGTCGAGCGGCGGCGCGGGGCGGCCCGGGGGAGAGAGGCGGTCGCCCGCGCGGCGGCCGAGCCGCGAGCGCTCCGCGAGCCGCTTCCGCACCGGTTCCACGTGGAGCGTGATCTCCCCGCCCTGATCCAGCGCCTGGAGCGCGTTCATGAGCACGTTGAGCGTGACCTGGACCATCTGATCCAGATCCACGTAGACGTCGGGCAGCTCGTCCGCGCGCTCCACGCGCAGCAGCACGTTCTGCCGCACGGCGACCTCGTGCACCAGCGTGAGCGCCTTCTCGAGCGCGGGCAGGATGGACTGGCGCTGGAGCCTCGGGGTCGTGGGGCGCGCGAACTGGAGGAGGCCGGTCACGATGCGATCCAGCCTCGAGACCTCCTCGAGGATGAGATCGATGAACTGCGCGCGTGGATCTCCGACCTCGAGGCGCCTTTTCAATACTTGGGCGGAGGTGCCGATGCCGGCGAGGGGATTTCGGATCTCGTGCGCGACGCCGGCCGCGAGCTCGCCCAGCGAGGCCAGCCGGTCGCGGCGACGCCACTGCTCCTCGTGCGCCTTCTGCTCCCGGAGGTCCTGGAAGAGGGCGAGCGTGCCCTGCAGGCTGCCGTCCAGACCCTCGAGGGGAAGGAGTCTCAGTCCCACCGGCAGAACGTCGCCGGAGCGGGTGACGACTTCCACCTCGCGCGGCTCCTCGGGCGCCGCGCACGCGCCCGGCGGCACGTGCGACTCGCCGCGCGGGGCGCGCAGGATGCGCGCGACCGCTTCCCCCTCGACCTCCTCGGCCGGATAGCTCAGGAGCCTCGAGGCGGTGGGATTGATCGCGAGCACCGTGCCGTCCCGTCCGATCGCCACGACCCCGAAGGGCGCGTGCTTGAGCACGCTCCACGCGGCGTCGAGGCCGCGCGGTCCCGGCGGAGCCGGGTCCGCTCCGGGATGGAGGATCGGACGCGATCTCACGCGCGCGCCGCCTCGATGCGCCGCACCGCTTCGGCCGCGAGCTCGCGGATCGCGGGGTCGCCGCCGCGCGCCACGGCGCGGAGTCGGGGTAGCGCCTCGGGATCACCGAGCTGGCCGAGCGATTCGACCGCCTGGGCTGAGACGGGAAGCGGCCCCACCGAGACGGCCTCGAGCAAGGCCCCCACGGCGTCGGCGTCGCGCCGGCGGGCGAGCGCGCGGGCGGCGGCCCGCCCCACGGCGGCTCCGGGATCGAAGAGAAGGCGGCGCAGCCAGGCGGAGCGCTCGAGACCGACCGCCTGCTCGAGCCCCGCGGCGAAGGTCTGCCTGACGCCGGGGTCGGGATCGTGCAGGAACGACTGGAGGGCTCCGAGGCCGAGCGCGGCCGAGGCGGTGAGGCGGGCGCGGAGCGCCTGGGCCCGCACCCTTGGATCCTCGTCCGCGAGGAGCGCGGCCGCGCTGTCGACCCAGACGCGCCCTTCGTTCAGGCTCGTCGCGACGGCGAGCCTCACGTGCGGGTCGGGATCGGAGACGGCGGACGGAAAGAGCGACATCACCTGCCGAGGATCGCACGCGCGAAGCGCCGCGGCCCGTCCGGCGCCGTCCCGCGCCCTGGCGTAGAGGGATGCCGCGTCGATCTCGTGCTCCCGGATCGAGCGGAGGGCGAGCAGCGCCGCCTGCCTCACGTCCGGATAGGAATCGGCGAGGAGCACCTCGAGCGCCGGCCCCGCCGGCGCCCAGCGCAGGAGCCCGAGCCCCTCGGCCGCCTGGGCGCGGACGTGTCCCACCGGGTCCGCGACGAGGGCGAGGAGCGCCTCCGCCACCCCCGGGCCTCCCGAGCGGCCCGCCAGCGCAGCGGCCCGCTCCCGCAGACGTGGGTCATGGTGCGCGGTAAGGGCCAGGCAGGCCACAAGCGACCGCTCCTCGCGCACCGCGGCCACGCGGTCGAGGGCCGAGACCGCCGCGTCGGGGCTCGAGTCCGCCGCCTCGACGATCGCGCCCAGGGCGCGCCATTCCGCGGAGGCGGCCACGAGGCCGAACGCCTCTCCCGCGCGGGCTCGGACCCGGCGGTCGGGAGATTCGAGCAGGGGCAGGAGGAGATCCGGCGCCTCGTCTGGGCGCAGCCACCCGAGGAGGGAGATGAGCGTGAGCCGGGCGCTCTGCTCGCTCGATCCGGCCAGGGCCCGCAGCGTCCGGGCCACGAACCCGGTCGGGAGATCCGAGGGCTGGAGCACGTGGGGCAGCCGCTCGTGAAGCCGCACGGTCGCGGCCAGCGCCTCGGCTTCGAGGGAGGGCTCGCCGCACTCGAGGAGCCTCACGAGCTCGGGCTCGCACCGCTCGGTGCCGCACAGGCCCAGGGCCCGGATCACGGCCACCCGGACCGCAGGCTCCCCTTCTCCCAGCCGATCGATCAGGAGCTCTTCGGCGCCGGGCTCCTCGAGCTTCGCCAGAGCCAGAGCCAGAGGTCCGGCGAGCTCGGGGCGGGATGCGAGGCACTCCGAAAGGACGTCGCACGCGTGGGGGGCCCGCAGCATGACGAGCGCCTCAGCTGCGGCCACGACCACGTCCGGGCAAGGATCCTCGAGAATGGAAGGAAGAAGCTCGTGGGAAATGGGCCGTTTCAGCCCGGGGATGAGGCTGATCGCGAGCGAGCGGGTCTCGGGGTCCGGATCGAAAACACGATCCTCGAGAGCCCGGCTCAGCTCGGCGCCGAAATCCTCCGCCTGGAGTCTCTGCGCCTCGCGCGCCTGGGCACTCGGATCCGCGCGCTGCAACAATTCCGCCGCGTTCCGGCCGGCTTCCGGCATGTGATTCGCGCTCGACTCCGCATCCAGGGTTGGAGGGAACTCAAGGCGCCGGTAACCTTCTTACCAGTGACCTTTCGGCCGGGTCAAGCGGATTCAGGGCGCCCGCGCTCCGGCTTGGGGGTCGAGCGCGTGAGCTGGCGCAGGATCAGGCGGCTCAGCACCCGGCGGACCTCGGGGCGGTCGTAATAGCGGTCCCGGATCTTGCGCCGGATTTCGGCGAGGCGAGAGGAAACCGGGGCTCCCGGGGGCTCAATTGAGGTTAGCGGCACGGCTGCGGTCCCTCCGAATCGATGCGATCGCTTCCGTCCAGCTCTCTTTCAGGTCGGCGAGCGCCTCCGCGGCTTCGTCGAAGCGCCCCTCCGCCGATTCGGCCATGCAGAAATCGAGGATCCCAAGAACGCGACCCGCCACGTCTTCGCTCGCGAGCTCCAGACACTGCATGGACTCCCGGAGCGCTTCCTCGACCACCGGGCGGCTCCCGCTGCGGCATCCGCGAAGCGCGCAGTCCAGAAGGGCGAGGACCTCGTCACAGCGGCGCAGCCAGCGGTCCAGCTCTGCGGGATTCTCCTCGTAGGCCTGGCTCACGTGGAGCCGCTTCCCCGCCCGTCGGGTGATTCAGACTTCAGCCCCTGCGCCCTGCGATTCTCCTCCTGGATCCGCTCGTAGATCTCTTCGCGGTGGACCTTCACGCTCGGCGGCGCGTCGATCCCGAGCTTCACGTGGTTACCCTTCACTTCCACGATCGTGATCTTCACGTCGTCTCCGATCCGGATATTCTCGCCAAGCTTTCTCGTCAAGAGGAGCATCGTGCCCTCGAACCACCCGGCATCGTGCCGGCGTTTCCGCTTGAGCCTGGCTCGAGGACCGCGCCTCGTGCGCGTCCCTTCGCGGCTCGTCCTGGATGTCTCTTCGGCAGGAACGGCCGCCTTCTGAACGGAGAATGCCCGCGTCGATCCGGGAGGAAGCGCGTCGTCCGTCGCGCCGGGCCGGATCGAGCCAGCACGCGTTGCCGGGTGCGCCGCGCGCTGTTAGGATCGGCTCTCGTGAGGAAATTCCCCCGGCGATTCACCGCGCGCGCCGTCCTGGCGGCGCTCCTCGGATGCCTGCTCGGCGCCTGCGACCATCATGGGAGCGGCCCGGTCTCTTCCTCGGGCGTCGTCTGGGATCGCGTCACGCCCCAGCCGATCCTCTCCCCCGATCGGCCGGACTGGCGCGCCGATTCGATCGTCTTCCAGACCCTCGTGCAGGGGGTGGAGCGCGTCGCGGTGGCCCGCGAGGACGGGAGCGGAATCTTGGTCGAGCCCCAGACCGGGAGCGCGAGCGAGCGGGCGCCACGCTGGGTCGGGAGCGGTCTCCTTCTGGACACGTCCGAGCTGTCCGGCTCGGAGGACCTCTGGTTCCGCGAGATCGCCTCGGGCGTCACGCGCCGCCTCACCGCCTTTCCGGGGATGGAGTGGACGCCGGTCCCGCGCCCCGGCGCGCCGGGTCTGGTCTACGTCGAGGGCGTGAGTCCGGACTCCGGCCGGCTCGTGCTCTTGCCCGATACCGCGTCGGCGCCGCTCACCCCGATCTACCTCACGCCGGCGATCTTGATCGCCGGGGAGCCCGACTGGAATCCCGCGGGAGATCAGATCTGCTTCAGCGCCGCGGGCCCGAACGGCACGAGACAGATCTGGAGGCTCTCCCTGACCGACACGCTCGCGATCCAGCTCACCGCTCCTTCCCCGGCGCCGCCTTCCGGTCCGCTCATCGACCGGAGCCCCCGATGGAGCCCAGATGGAACCCGGATCCTTTTCGCTTCGAATCGAGGCGGTCTGTGGGGGGTCTGGACCGTGAGCCCTCAGGGGGAAGCGCAGGGACTGGACGTGATCGCGCAGGACGTGAAGGGCGCGGAGATCCGACATCCGGTCTGGTCTCCGGATGGGACGCGCGTGCTCCTCTCCTCGGATCATGGCGCGGACCGCGCGCTCTGGAGGCTCTCGAACCTGCCCTAGCCCGGGCCGAGCGAGGGCAGCTTCTTCCGGAACTCGCGGGCGAACGTGCGGGCGGCCCTCTCGCGAGCGTCGGCGTCCCGGCCGGCGGCAATCGCCTCGAGGAGCGCGCTGCCCACGACCACGCCTTCCGCCTTGCCGCGATATCGCTCGATCGGGGTCTTGAGCCCGATGCCGAACCCGAGGCAGCGAGGAATCGGCGTCCACGCGCGGCACCGCGAGAGCAGCGATTCGACGGACGTGTCCTCCGCGCCCGTTCCGGTCACCCCGAGCCGCGCCACGACGTAGAGGAATCCGCGTGAGCCCTGAACGACGCGCGGAAGCCTCGAGGGATCGGTGGTCGGGGCGACCAGCGCGATCGTTTCGAGACCGTGCTCGCGCATCCCCATCCAGAGCTCCGGCTCCTCCTCCGGCGGAAGGTCCACCAGGATGATCCCGTCCACTCCGGCCGCCGGGGCCTCTTCGGCGAATCGCGTGATCCCGTAGCTCAGGATCGGGTTCAGGTAGGTCATGAGCACGATCGGGGTCTCGTGCCGGGCCCGGAGCCGCATCGCCTGGCCGAGCACGTGAGCGAGCGTGGTGCCCGCCCGGAGGGCCGCTTCGGTCGTGCGCTGGATGGTCGGCCCGTCCGCGATGGGATCGGAGAACGGCACGCCGAGCTCGAGGACGTCGACGCCCTCCTCGCAGAGCGCCAGGGCCAGGCGGTCCGATTCCGTGAGGTCCGGGAATCCCGAGGTGAGGAAAGGAACGAACGCGCCGCGTCGCTCCCCCAGGGCGCTCTCGAAGGCGCGGCCGAGGCGGCCGGAGGCGGTCACCCGTGAAGGAGCGCGGCCCGCCGATAGGCTTCGCGGGCACGGGCCGGCAGCTCCTTCTTGTCGAAGGCAACGCCCAGGAGTCGGTGGATTCGCGGATCGTCGGCGTTCAGCCGCGCCGCCGTCTCGAGGGCGAGGATCGCTTGGTCCACGGCCTCTTGGCTGTTGTACGCGACTCCGAGGGAATAGTGGAGGCGAGCCTCGTCGGGGCGCTTCTCGATGGCCTGTTTCAGCACGGCCACGGCGCGGGCGTAGGCGCCCGTGCGCTGGTAGAGGAGGGCGAGCGCGACCAGGCCCTCCACGTTCTCGGGATCGAGCCGGACCGATTCGACCAGCGTGGCCTCCGCCTGGGCCAGCTCGTCCTCGGCGAGGAGCGCCCATCCCAGGTTGAAGTGCGACTCCGAGGACTCGGGGCTGAGCTCCACCGCGCGCCGGAACTCGGCGAGCGCCTCCTCGCGGAGCCCTTGCTCGGCGTAGAGCACGCCAAGGTTGGCGTGCGCCTCCGCGCAGGCGGGGTCGGCCGCGATCGCCCGCTGGAGCGCGCTCAGAGCGCCCTTCCGGTCGCCGACGTCCGCGCGCGCGAGGCCCAAGTTCACCCAGGCCTTCACGTGGCCGGGCGAGTGTCGAACCGCCTCCTCGTAGGCCCCCGAGGCATCCACGAGCTTCCCCTGACGCCCGTGGTGGAGTCCCCGGAGGTACCAGGCCCCGGCGAGGGTCGGCTCCGATTCGAGGGATCTCTGGAAATAGAGATCCGCCTCCTCGAAGGTCCCGGTGCGGGAGAGAAGATCGGCGAGGGCGGCGAGGAGGTCGGCGTGGCGCGGATGCGTGAGGATTCCCTGGCGGAGGATGTCGATGGCGCGGTCGCGGCGTCCTTCGAGCGCGAAGATCCGCGCCGCTTCGCGAATCTGCTCGGGCTCCGAAGAGCCGCGGGCGAGGTGCTCGGCGAGGGCGAGACTCTCCTCGCTCCCCGCGTGGGCCGCTCCGAGCGGAGCGTCCGTCATCGCCATCGGCATCGCCCGGTTCACGGGCGCAGCCTAGGGATCGCGCGGAGCGCGTGTCAAGGGAATTGGGCTAGGGAATGGGCTCCAGGTCGCGCGTGAAGGAGTCGTCGAAGCCTTCCGCCTTCCTTCCACCGGTGAACTTCTTCGGCGCGGACTCGTTCGACTCGACCTTGATGGAGATCTCGACCAAGAGCGTCACCTTGCCCGAGCTCGGCAGCGCGCCGAGATCGATCGGGACCGAGACGCGACGGGCGTCGCCGGAAACGGTCGTCGTCGAGGCGCCGTGGGCCCTGGAGGCGCTGGGCACGCCGGGATCGCGTTCGAAATCGCCGATCGACTCCTCGTCGGCGCTGGACGGGGCGGCCGCGGCCTGGGGGATCACGGCCTGGGTGAGACGCGCGGGCTCGAGCGGCGGAGCCGGAGGCGCTCCCGGAGGAGGATGCGCGATGAGATCCTCCTCGGTGAGCACGAGCTCTTCCTCGGCGTTCAGAGGCTCCGCGAGCCCCGGAGGCGCGTCGTCGATCAGCGCGTCGTCGCTCAAGAGCGGAGTCGGCTCGAACGCGGCGCCCGACACCGGCGCGCCACGCATCGGCTCAGGTGCTTCGGCCGCCACGTCCTCCTGCTCCTTGCCGCGCTTCAGGTGCTTCAGGAGCTTGCCGCCGAGCGGCACCTTCTCCTGTTTCTTGGATGCGGCCGCGGCGGCCTCCGCTTTGGCCGCCTGTGCCTTCGCGCGCGCGATTCCCTGCACGGCGCCCTTGTCCTTCTCGAGCACGTCCTTCGAGATCTTGGCGAGCAGGAGCTTCGACACGCCCCGTAGCGTCTCGAACACGCCGGTGCCGTTTGCCGCCTGCGATTCGTAGTAGGGCACGTTCAGCTTGTTCAGCTCGCGGTTCATGTCCGCGACCGACATCGCGTTCGGGAGATCACGCTTGTTGTACTGAAGGACCATGGGGATGCTCTTGATGTCGATCCCGTAGGCCTTGAGGTTCATCTCGAGGTTGGCGTAGCTCTCGCGGTTCTCGGCCATCTTGTCGGCGGCGGAATCCGCCACGAACACGACGGCGTCCACGCCCTTCAGCACGAGCTTCCGGGTGGCGTTGTAGTAGACCTGCCCCGGCACCGTATAGAGGAGGAGCCGGGTCTTCATGCCCTGCAGATCGCCGAGATCGAGCGGGAGGAGGTCGAAGAAGAGCGTCCGGTCGGTCTGGGTCTTCATCGAGACCATGCGCCCCCGATTGGACTCGGGAACGCTGTCGTAGATCTTCTCGAGGTTCGTCGTCTTTCCGCTGAGACCGGGGCCGTAGTACACGATCTTCGCGTTGATCTCGCGTCCCGAATAGCTCACGACCACCATGGCGTCGCTCCTCGATTCTCTCTGGCCGAAAGTGCCGCCCTGTCTTGGGATAGAGAACGGAGGATGGGGGGCTGAACTTTAGAGGAAATTCCGGCGGGGATGGCCCCCTACGCGCGGGGGTCGCGGCGGATCCAGATCCCCTGCCGCTCCTTCACTTGCAGCTGCGGCGCGCTGGCATCGGACACGCCCTCGTAGTGGCGGAGCAGGAGGCCCTTGAGCGCCGGGTATTCCGAGGTGGGAAAATACCGGCTCACGCGGCTGAACATGCCGTCGCGATCCGAGTAGCGCAGGAGCTCCACCTCCGTGACCCGCTCGTACTGATTCTCGCCGTACGCGGCCTCGGGCGTCTCGTCCACGTCGATCCACAGGGACGCGACGCTCCGCGTGATCTCGAAGCGATGCTTGGTCCGCATCAGGAACTCCCACAGCCCGAAGATCTCGAGAGGGACGTAGCGGACGGTCGATTCACCGACCGCGTCGGCCCTACGGATCTCGCAGCGCACCAGCTTGTGACTCGCCATCGATCACCCCCCGGGACCTTCCCGCCATGGCATGCGCGTTGCACGAACACGATGTCGAGCGCTGATGGAGCGCCGCGACGGGGCGCCGATGCCGAGCCGCGACTGAGTCTGCGCCACACGAGGAGGACGCCATGAAACCGAATCCGCAGCCTGTGACCGCGAGACCACGGACCCGCCGCGCCTCGGAAGTCTATTGCCGGCGCGACAATCGCGTGTACGCGGTGTGTCCTCACGTCGCCGCGGGCTCGCACTGCCGCTGTCTCTCCGACGTCGAGACCGCCGACGCGCTCTTCGAATCGGACGGTGGAGACCCGGCCGCCGGCCACTGAGCGGAGTGGCTGGTTCCATCCCGCGACTGGGTGAAATGACGCCGCTCGCCACGGCACTCTAGGCAAAGCGTAAGCGGCAAGTCAAACAAAAGCCCTCCCCAACTTGACGCTCTCGAAGGCCTCGTGTAGCGTCAATCCGTGCCGGTTTCTCCACACGCTCGACCCGCGACAGGCCCGTGATTCAGGATCTCCTGATCGAGGCGGCTTTCGCGCTCGCCCCCGTCCTTCCCCGCCGTGCCGCCCATTCCCTCGCGCGCGCGACCTCGAGCGTGGAGTTCGCCTTTCCCTCGAAACGGCGGCGCGCCGTGGAATCCAACCTTCGCTGGATCGAGCGGTCGGGAATCCCCGGTGTCGATCGGCCGCGCTTCCGGGATCGGACGGCGCGCCGCATCTTCGAGAGCTATCATCGCTTCATCCTGGAATACCTGGCGCAGCGGTCGCTGGACGCCCGGGAGCTCGACGCGCGGTACCGCTTCCAGGGGATGGAGATCCTCTACGCCGCCCTCGCGCGGGGCCGCGGCGCCGTGGTCTCGGCGCCGCACGTCGGGAACTGGGAGCTGGCGGGACTCGCGATCGCCCGCCTGGGATTCCGGGTGCACGTGGTGACCGGCGTCCAGTTCCACGCGCGCCTCAGCGGACTGGCGCGGCTTCTCAAGGAGCGCGGGCGCATTCGGGTGAGCACGCCTCGGGACGGATTCGGTCCCCTGCTCCGGACGCTGCGGCGCTCGGGCGTCGTGGTGCTCCTCACGGATGGAGACGTCTACGTGCGATCGATCGAAGCCGAGTTCTTTGGCCGCCGGGTGCCCTTCCCGGTCGGCCCGGCTCTCCTGGCGCGACGGTCCCGGGCGCCCCTCCTGCACGCCCACGCCGAGCGGAGCGCGGGGGGCGGCCACGTGGTCGCCTTCGACGGAGTCGAGTGGCCGCGCCCCGAGCTGCCGCTGAAGCAGGACCTCCTCCGGCTCACGCGCCGCGTCGCGGAGGTCCAGGAGCGGACGGTCGCCGCCCATCTCGAGGAGTGGTGCATCTTCCGCCCGCTCTTCACGAGCCCGTGATGCCGCTCAAGATCGGGATCCTGAGCCAGGCCTACCATCCGGCCTTCGGAGGCGTGACCGAGCACGTGGACCAGAGCGCGCACGCCCTCCGGAGCCGGGGGCACGACGTCTCGGTCATCACCGCCCACTTCTCGGAGCGCGAGTACGGCCCTTCCCTGGCGAACGGGTATCCGGTCCATCGCATCGGCAGGAATCTCGCGGTTCCGTTCAACGGCGCCGAGAACAACATGACCGTGGGGTTCGGGCTGCGCGGCAAGCTCGAGGCTCTGCTCGAGCGCGAGCGATTCGACCTGCTTCACGTCCACTGCCCGGTCTCGCCGGTGCTCCCGCTCCTCCTGCTCCGCGTCGCGAAGCAGCCTGTCGTCGGCACCTTTCACTCCACCCTGACCTCCGACCTCGCGTTCCGGCTCTTCCGCCGGGCGCTCCTGCCCTCGTACCACCGCCTGGACCACGCCCTCGCCGTGTCGGAGGAGGCGCGCGCCTGCGTGCTCCGCCATTTTCCGGGACCCGTGGAGGTCTTCCCGAACGGGATCAGCCTGGAGCGGTTCCGACCCGGACTCCCGAGGCTCGAGCGGTTCGACGACGGGACTCCGAACATCCTCTTCGTCGGACGGCATGATCCACGCAAGGGATTGCCCGAGCTCATGAGCGCCTGCGAGGCGCTCGCGCGGGACGGCGCACAGTTCCGAATGATCATCGTGGGGGACGGGATGCTCCGGAAGCGGATCGAGAAGATGTCCCACGGCGCGCTCGAAGGACGGGTCCACTTCGAAGGGCGCGTGAGCAACGAGAACCTGCCCGGCTATTACGCCTCGGCCGACGTGTTCTGCTCGCCGGCTCGAGGGGGCGAGAGCTTCGGGATCGTCCTCCTCGAGGCCATGGCCTCGGGTGTGCCGATCGTGGCGACGGACCTCCCCGGGTACCGCACCGTGCTCTCCCCCGGAGCCGAGGGGCTGGCGGTCCCGCCCCGGGATCCACGCGCGCTCGCCGGGGCGCTCCGGACGCTCCTCCTCGATCGGGGCCTCCGCGCCGAGATGGGAGCGCGCGGCATCGAAACCGCGCGGCGATACGCGTGGCCGACGATCGTGCAGCGCCTCGAGGAGATCTACGGCCAGCTGGTCGGCCCCGGTCGCGCCGCGGCCGTGGACCCGGCCAAGGCGGCGGCCCTCCTGGTTTCGGCGGAGGCTTGAGCGGACCGGCCTCGCGCCTCCTCCGAAGCGCCAATTTCCGGGCGCTCTGGCTCGGCCAATTCGTCTCCATCTTCGGCGACCGCCTCCACTACCTGGCTCTCCTCGCGCTTCTGATGGAGCGGGCCCGCGATCCGGCCAATCCGGCGCCCGAGCTGGCGCTCGTTCCCGCCGTGAGCTTTCTCCCCACGATCCTGGTCGGACCGCTCGCGGGCGCGCTCGTCGACACCTGGGACCTGAGGCGCGTGCTGGTCGTCTCGGACTTCCTGCGCGGATGCATCGTCCTCCTCATGATTCCCGCCGTGGCGGCGGGCGGCCTCCCCGCGGCCTTTGCGCTGGTGTTCGCCCTGTTCCTCGCGAACTCCTTCTTCCTTCCCGCGCGCTCCGCGATCCTCCCGGACCTGGTGGACGCCGGGGATCTCGTGGAGGCGAACTCCCTCGCCACGCTGGCCGGAGTCGCCGCCACCATCGCGGGCTCGGCTCTCGGTGGGATCCTGGTCGAGCGGGCCGGGTGGAGATGGGGGCTCGCGTTCGACGCGGTCACCTACTTCATCTCCGTGATCTTTCTCGCCGCCCTGCATCCCACCGCGCGCGTGCGTCGCGCCCACGAGGGCTCGTGGCGTGATGTCTACCGCGCCCTCGGCCGGGACGTGAAGGACGGGGCGAGCCTCACGATCCGGAACCGGTCGGTGCTGGGACCCATCCTGGCCCTGGTTCTTCTGTGGGTCGCGGGGGGCGCGCTCCACGTGGCCGGCACCGTGCTCCTGCGCCAGCGGATGAGCGCCTTCGTGTCGGGAACGGGCGGCGTCCTGTCCGCCGTGGGCTTCGGCATGGTGGCGGGCACGCTCCTGACCTCGGCTCGCGGCCGCCGCTTCTCCCCACGCGCCCTCAGGGCGGTCGGTCTGGCAGGCACGGGGGCCGCCCTGCTCCTGTTCGCGAGGAGCTTCACGCTCCCCGCGCTCCTCTCCGCCGCGTTCGTCGCGGGGATCTTCGTCGCCATCCTCCTCGTCACGACCGAATCGTCGGTGCAGGCCGAAGTGGGTCCCGAGGCGCGCGGCCGGGTCTTCGCGCTTCGCGACTTCTCCACCCGCGTCGCGGTGCTCGCGTCGGCGGGAGCGCTGGGGCTTCTGATCGGGCGCGGGATCCTCACGCCGGTCGTGACGGTGGCCTCGGCGGGCGGGATCCTGATCGCGGCGGGCGTGTGGAGCTGGATCGGAGGGGAGCGGGCGCGCGTCGCGCGCCGGGCGGCAGAAGCGGGCTAGAAGACCTTCTTGCCCTCGGCGAGCATGTCGTTCAGCGCGTCCCGGAAGTACGGGGTGGCGTTCGCCAGCTCCGGCGTGACGCGCTCCTTGTAGACCTCCCAGGACTTCTTGATCTCGTATCCGAGGACCGCGACGAGATTCCCATCCTTCACGCCACGCTCCCGCTTTTCCTTGTTGTAGATCGCGATGTCGGAGGCGAGCACGCGGGCGAGCCGCCGGGCTCGCTCGTGCTTCAGGCGCTCGGGTTCGGGAAGCCCCTCCGGGATGCCGGAGGCGGTGTTGAAGGCCGCGGCCGGTGGCGCGGCGGGTGGAGCGGGCGCGGCCGCCGGACCCGGGAAAGGAGTCGCCATCGACGCGGAGGACGTCCCGAAGGGACTCGGCGCGGGCGCCGAAGGGGGCGCGGAGGAAGCGAAGGCGTTCGCGAAGCGCTCGATCTCCGTCGGGGCGACCGCGGGCGGATCGGTCGGCGCTTCCGGCGGGGGCCCGAACGGAGTCGAAGACGGAGCGAAGGTCGAGGGCGGCTCCATCGGAGTCGGAGGTCCTGAAAACGGAGACGGTGGCTCCGTCGGCGCCTGTGGCGTCGGCGGAATCAACGGCAGCTCGGCCGGAGCCGGGGGCGCCGACGCCATCGAGCGATCGATGGAAAAGACCGCATGGCACTTGCGGCAACGGACCCGCGCGCCCTGGATCGGAATCTTATCGTCGGCGATGGTGTAGCGAGCGTTGCAGGTGCTGCATTCGACGTGCATCCATGCCCTCTTCGGTGAAATGCCCAGGACGGACGTTCGCTACCTCTCTATCGGCTTCTGCCGAACCATCTTTCGAGGAATCATCTAGCCGCTCTGGAGGTATCCCTCCGCTCCGGCGAAGTGGGCCTCGATCCATCGCTTGAGCTGTGCCTCCCCCCCTCTGGCCTCTTGGTGTAGGAGGGTCTGAGCGAGGGCGCGGGCCCCGTCGATGAGATCCAGATCGGTGACCGGATTCACGGCCCGGAAGTCCGGAAACCCATGCTGGGACGTCCCCAAGAGCTCCCCGGGGCCCCGGATCTTGAGATCTTCCTCCGCCAGCTCCTGGCCGTTCTCCACGCGCTTGAAGATGGCGAGCCGCTTCCGGGCGACCTCTCCGGTGTCGGGGCGAACGAGGAGCACGCACCGTCCGGCCCGGTCGGACCGACCCACCCGACCGCGGAGCTGATGCAGCTGGGCCAGCCCGAAGCGCTCGGGGTGCTCGATCACGATCAGGGTGGCGTCGGGGATGTCGAGCCCGACCTCCACGACCGTGGTCGCGACGAGAATGCGCGCCTCGCCCGAGCGGAAGCGATCGATGGCGAGCCTCCGCTCGGCCGCCTTGACGCGACCGTGCACCAGCTCCACCCCGGCGCGCGCGAGCGGCTCCACGCCCCGAAGCTCCTTCGCCATCGCCACGGCGGACTTGAGATCGGCGGCTTCCGATTCCTCGACGATCGGAAGCACGACGAAGGCGCTCCCGCCCTGGCTCACTTCCGCGGCCAGGACACGGGCGAGGGCTTCGGTTCCGCCCGCGCGCAGGAGCTCGGTCCGGATCGGCGAACGTCCCGGCGGCCGCTCGCTCAGGACCGAGAGATCGAGATCCCCGTAGAGCGCCATGGCGAGGCTGCGCGGAATCGGAGTCGCGGTCAGCACGAGAAGGTGCGCGTCCTTGAACCCGCTCGTCTTCGACGCGAGCGAGACCCGCTGACGGACGCCGAAGCGGTGCTGCTCGTCCACCACCACGAGTCCGAGGGCGCGGAAGGCGAGGTCCTTCTCGAGGAGCGCGTGGGTCCCGATCACGAGCGCGATCTCCCCCGACTGGAGGCACCGGAGGACGTGCGCGCGCTCCTTGGCGGCGGTCGCCGCGGTCAGGAGGGCGTGCGTGATCCCGGTGGGACCGAGGAGCCGGGCCGCGGTGTCGGCGTGCTGCTCCGCCAGGAGCGCCGTGGGCGCAAGGATCGCGGTCTGGAGCCCCGACCCCGCGGCGCGCACGGCGGCCGAGAGCGCGAGCACGGTCTTCCCCGATCCGACGTCTCCGAGGAGGAGCCGGCGCATCGGCACGTCCTGATCCAGGTCGTGCTCGATCGCGCGGAGCGCCTCTCCCTGAGACCGCGTGAGCGTGAAGGGGAGTGACTCGCGGAAGCGGTCGGCCTCTTTGGCTCCGGCTCCGAACGGATGCGCCGCGCGGCGGCCGCGATGCCGCGCCCGCGCGTAGAGGAGCGAGACCTGCACGCGGAGGAGCTCCTCCAGGGCGAGTCGCCTCCGAGCCGGCTCGGCGTCCTCGGGAGCTCCCGGGAAATGCACTTGCTCGAACGCGTCCCGGATCGAGGGAAGCCCTCGCTCGCGCCTCCACGCTTCCGGCACCGGATCGAGGATCGGCGGCAGCGCGCGCACCGCGTCCTCGACGCGCGCCCGGAGCCAGCGCTGCGCGATCCCTTGCGTGAGCCCGTAGACGGGCGTCACGCGTGCGAACCGGGAGCGCTCCTCGGAGCCTTCGGCCTCGAATTCGGGGTTGTGCATCTCGAGCCCGTGGAAGGGCTCCACCGGCCCCGAGAAGTAGTACCAGGAGCCCGCTTTCAGGGCGTCCTGGACGAAGGGCTGATTGAACCAGATCACGCGACGGCTCCCGGTGTCGTCCTGGATGGTCGCCGCGACGTCCCGTCGCCCGCGGAAGCGGCGCATGAGTCGCACCGTGACCACGCGGGCCAGGACCGTCGCCTCGGTGTCCGGTCTCAGGAAAGCAATCGGCGTGACGAGCCGGCGGTCGCGGTACGCGCGCGGCACGTGGAAGAGGAGATCGCGGACGGTGCGGATCTCGAGACGGCCCAGGCGCCTGGCCATTTCGGGTCCGACGCCGCTCATGAAGCGAACTGGATCGCCGAGGGAAGGCATCCGGGCCATGCTAGGGGCGCCTGGCATCCGCGTCAAACGGGCTTGATTCCGAGACCCGTGGACGGTAGACTCCGACGCTCGCTTTGAACTCAGGAGGATTTCCATGTCTCGAGCTTGTGACATCTGCGGCAAGGGCGTTCAGCACGGGCAGAACGTGAGCCACGCGCACAACGTGACCAAGCGCCGCTGGGAAGTGAATCTGCAGACGGTGCGCGCCGTGGTCGCGGGCAAGCCGCGCCGGCTCCGCGTCTGCACCCGCTGCATCCGCTCGGGCGCCGTCCAGAAGGGCATGCGTCCGAAAGAAGCGCAACGCGCCCGGGCCGTCTAGCGACACGTCAAGGACCGCGGAGCCCCTCCGTCCCGCGGCTCCCCCGCCTGAGAAACGCGGTCGGTTCGGCCGCCCTCGTCGCGCTCGTCACCTTCGTCGCCTTCGAGCCCTCGATCCACAACGGTTTCACGAAGTGGGACGACCCCGTGTACGTCACCGCGGACTACCAGATCCGCGAGCTCGGCCCCCCCGCCCTGCGTGAAGATTTCAGCACGTTCTTCGCGGGCAACTACCATCCGCTGACGCTGGTCTCGCTGGCGCTCGATTACCGCGCCTGGGCGCTGAACCCGAAGGGATACCACCTCACGAATGTCGCGCTCCACGTGCTCGACACGATCGCGGTGTTCGCGTTCCTCCTTCTCCTGACCGGTTCGATCCCGCTCGCCGGAATCACCTCGCTCTTCTTCGGAATTCATCCGCTCCACGTCGAATCGGTGGCCTGGGTGTCGGGGCGGAAAGACCTCCTCTACGTTCTCTTCTATCTCGGGGCGTGCGCGAGCTACGTGCTGTGGCTCCGGGGCGTGAGACCGAGAGCGGCGTTCTACGCGGGCACCCTTCTTCTGTTCCTGCTCTCCCTTCTCTCCAAGGGAATGGCGGTGACCCTCCCCGTGGCGCTCCTCCTGATCGATCTCTTCGCGGGGCGGCTCGCGTCGCGGAGACGGATCCTCCTCGAGAAGGCGCCCTTCTTCCTCCTCTCCCTTGGGTTCGGCCTCGTGGCCATCGCGGCCCAGCGGTCCGCGGGCGCCATCGCGGAGGGCGCGCACGCCTCGCTCCTCTCGCGCGCGCTGATCGCGTGCCATGGATTCCTGTTCTACCTGGTCAAGGGGGTGCTGCCGCTCCAGCTCTCGGCGTTCTATCCCTATCCCCCGGCGGGTCCCTTGCCTCTCGACTTCTGGATCGCGCCCGTGGTGGTGATCCTTCTCGCGCTCGGGGTCGTCCGCGCGACGCGCCACGGCAAGGAGATCCTGTTCGGAACGCTCTTCTACGCCGTGACGGTGGCTCCCGTGCTGCAGCTCCTGCCGGTGGGGGACGCGATCACGGCCGACCGCTATTCGTATCTGCCCTTCGTGGGCTTGGGATTCGCGCTGGCCGCGGGGCTCGTGGCGCTTTGGAAGAGCCCGCTCCTGCGACCGGGATTGGCCCGGGGCTTCGCAGTGCTGGTCCTCGCGGCGCTCGGCACCGCCCTCGTCTTCGCGACGCGCGCCCGCTGCGAGGTCTGGAGAGACAACGTCACCCTGTGGTCCGACGTCATAGCGAAGCATCCCGACGTCGCGCTGGCGTACACCAACCGCGCCAAGACGTACAAGGAGCGCGGGGACGTTGCGCTCGCCTCGGCCGATCTGGAGCGGGCGGTCTCGCTCCGGCCGAACGATCCCGGGATCCTGGTCAACCATGGAAACCTGCTCTATATCCAGGGTGATCGGCCGCGGGCCCTCGCCGATCTCGACAAGGCCGTCGCACTCGGGCCGCGGCTTCCCGACGCCTGGAACAGCCGGGGAGCGGTGCGCGCCAGCCTGGGCCGGTACCAAGAAGCGCTTGCCGATTTCGATCGGGCGATCGAGCTCGAGCATGTCTTCCCGGACGCCTATCTGAACCGCGCCAACGCCCTCCTTGGGATGAAGCGATACGACGCGGCGCTCCGGGACTACGACGCGTACCTCCGGTGGGAGCCGGAGGACGCCCGAGGCTTCTTCTGCAGGGGCCTCGCGCGCTCGGCGCGAGGGGAAGACGTCCTGGCGCGGGAGGATTACGGGACGGCGATTCGCCTGCGTCCGGGCTTCGCCCACGCGTTTTATTTCCGGTCTCGATCCTACGCGGCTTCCCATGAGACCGGGCCCGCGCTCCAGGACGCCCTGAGGGCGCGGGAGCTGGGCTATCCGGTGGAGCCGGGCTACATCGACTCCCTGGGGGCGTCCGCTCGGTGATCCGGTCTCCGGAGCGTGGTGTCCCGCGAGGCGCCGCGGGACACCACGAGGACCGGAGTCGCTTCTTCAGTCCATCTGCTTCCGCATGAACGCAGGGACGTCCATGTTGTCGCGGGTGATCGCGCGTCCACCGAATGGACGTCGCGCCGTCGGCACGGCCATCCGGTAGCCCGGACGCGCCACCGTCTCCTCCTCGGTCGTCGGCTCTTCCAGGGTCGGCGACACGGTCGCGGCCGGCCGCGCCACGCGCGGCTCGACCATCGGGTAGATCCGGGGCTGGGCCGGGTGCTGCGGCATGGGCATCCCCATCCCCCGCTGCTGCTTCGGCTCACCCTTGCCGAATCCGGTCGCGATGACCGTGATCGAGAGCCCGTCGCCCATGTGCTCGTCGATCACCGCGCCGAAGATCACGTTCGCGTCGTGCCCCGCGGCGTCGACCACGACCGTGACCGCCTCGTTGATCTCGTGGAGCGTCATGGATTCGCCCCCCGTCACGTTCACGAGGAGCGCCTCGGCGCCCGAGATCGAGATGTCGTCCAGGAGCGGACTCGAAACCGCCGACTGCGCGGCCTCGTAGGCGCGGTTGGGCCCGGTCGCGTGCCCCGCCCCCATGAGCGCGTTGCCGCGCTCCGCCATGACGGTCTTCACGTCCGCGAAGTCCAGGTTCACGAGGCCCGGAACCGTGATGAGATCCGAGATCCCCTTGGTCGCGTGATGGAGCACCTGATCCGCCACGCGAAACGCTTCCTTGAGCGGCGTCGTGCGATCCACGATCGTGAGGAGCCTCTGGTTCGGGATCACGATCAGCGTGTCCACCCGCTCCTTCAACTCGCGCAGTCCGTCGTCGGCGAGCTGCATCCGGCGGCGGCCTTCGAACTCGAAGGGCCGCGTCACGACCGCGACCGTCAGCGCCCCCTGGGCCTTCGCGATGCGCGCCACCACCGGCGCCGCGCCCGTCCCCGTGCCGCCGCCCATGCCGGCGGTCACGAACACCATGTCCGATCCTTCGAGCATCTCCGCGATCTGCGCCTCGTCCTCCTCCGCGGCGTCCCGCCCGACGTTCGGGTTCGCACCCGAGCCGAGCCCCTTCGTGATGCCGGTCCCGAGCTGGAGCTTCTTCGGGCACAGCGACTGGTCCAGCACCTGGGCGTCGGTGTTCGCGGCGATGAACTCCACGCCGCCCAGCCCGGACTGGATCATCCGGTTCACCGCATTGCCGCCCGCTCCGCCCACACCGATCACCTTGATCGAGGCCCCCAGTACTTCCTTCCCATCATCGATCAACTCGAGCATCGCCTGACTCCTCCCCTCGTCCCGCGCTGGCTCAAACCAGCTCCTCGATCCACCGCTTCAACCCGAATGAGATACGGCTGAACACCCCCCTCTCGGCCCCGTTCGGCCGAGCACCCAACACATGAGCGTGGATCGCCAGCCCCACGCCCGTCGCAAATCGCGGATCGCACACCGCCTCGGTCAGCCCCGTGATTCCCCTCGGGACGCCGCGCCGCACCGGGAGGTCGAAGACCTGCTCGGCCAGCTCGGGCATCCCCTCCAGGGACGAGGCGCCGCCGGTCAACACCACCCCGGCGCCCAGGAGATCGGCGATGTGGTTCTTGCGGATCTCCTTCTTCCCCATCTCGAAGATCTCCTCGATCCGGGGCTCGATCATCATCGCGAGCATGTGGCGCGAGACCTCGCGGTCCATCCGCCCGCCCACGCTCGGCACCTGCACGACCTCCTCGGGACGCACCATGGACGTGAGCGCGCACCCGCTCTGGAGCTTGAGCTGCTCCGCGCGCTCCACCGGCGTCCGGAGGCCGATGGCGAGGTCGTTCGTCACATTCGCGCCCCCCAGGCCGATCACGGCCGTGTGTCGCACGCTCCCCTCGTAGAAGATCGCGACGTCGGTCGTTCCGCCGCCGATGTCGAAGAGCGCGACGCCCAGGTCGCGCTCGTCCTGGGTGAGCACGGCATCCGCGGAAGCCAGCGGCTCGAGCACCAGCTCCTCCACCACGAGACCCGCCCGCTCCGCGGCGCGGATCACGTTCCGGCAGGCGGACGCGGCCCCCGTGATGATGTGGACCTCGGCCTCCAGACGCACGCCGGACATCCCCACGGGATCGCGGATCCCGTCCTGGTCGTCCACGATGAATTCCTGGGGCAGGACGTGCAGGATCTCGCGGTCGGTCGGGATCGCGACCGCCTTCGCGGCCTCGATCACCCGCTCGAGATCGTTCGGTCGGATCTCGGCGTCCTTGCGCGACACGGCGATCACCCCGCGGCTGTTGATGCCGCGGATGTGGTCCCCGGCGATCCCCGCGAAGACGCCGCGGATCGTGCGCCCCGACATCCGCTCGGCCTCCTGGACCGCGCATTGGATGGACCGGGTGGTCTTTTCGAGGTTCACGACGACGCCGCGCTTGAGCCCGTCGGAAGGAGCGGAGCCCACCCCGATGATGCGGATCCCGTCCCCGTCCTCCTCGGGCTCCGCGACAATGGCGGTGATCTTGGTCGTCCCGATGTCCAGTCCGGTGTAGATTTTGCCCTCCGCCATCCGCCCCCCTCCGGTTACACCCTGTCCCGCGATGCCGGCGCCTCGCCCAGACTGTCTGGAGCGCACCGGACGATCACCTGTCCCCGATACCGAGCGTCCAACCCCAGCACGCGCCGATCGCGATCGCGCAGATCGCCGAGCGTCGCCTTGAGCGCGATCAGGCAGCGCGGCGTCACGCGCTCCGGGTCGATCAGGATCGGAATCTGATCCCGGGAGGTCCGGAGCACGAACCACCGGGGATCGCTGACCACGATCTCCGAGATCTCGGGCAGGAGCCCGACGTCGGGCGCTTCCAGGAGCGAGACCACGCGCAGCACGTCCCCGAACCGCCTCGCCTCGACCCGAGCGCCCGGCCGGCGCGCCGCGATCCCCGAGAGTCCGGTCACGACCGGCCGGTCCGCGATCAGCCCGCGGACGAGCGGGGGAAGGATCAATCCGGTCGAATCCACTTCCAGGAGCCGGCCCGCGTTCACGAGCACGAAGGGCCGGCGCTCGCGCACCGAGACCCGCACGGCCGCGGGCAGGAGCGTCACCGACGCGCTCTCGATCCGCGGGTTCCGGGTCAGGGCCCGGACGATCTCCGTGGGCCGGACGTCGAAGAGGCTCTCTCCGGAACGGACCGGAATCGCCGGGCGGACCTCATCGGGCGAGAGATAGAGGAGCCCCGTCACCTCGACGCGCCCCGCCTGGAAGAGCGGAAGGCGGCCCAGCACGCGCGCGGCGCGCGGGCCGACCTTGGCGAGGACCCCCACAAGCACGAGCGCCAGCACGGCGGCGAGGAGGATGCGCCGGTTCCGCCGGCGCCGCTCGGGCCGCTTGAGACGCATGGCGGTGCGGCATCCGGCTCTCATGCGCTCCTCCTCCGACCGGGCGCGACTTCCTCGGCCGCGCCGCCGCGGGCCAGCTCGCCCACGCGATAGACATCCCCCGCGCCGATGGTCACCAGGAGATCGCGCGGGTGCAGGAGCTCCCGGACGATCTTCGCGGCCTGGCCGAAATCCGCGGCCATGTGGACCGAAGCGGTGCCGTTCGTGCGGATCCCCTCCACCAGATTCTCCGACCGGACGCCGGGGATCGGCGTCTCCCCCGCCGGGTAGATGGGCAGGAGCACCAGCTCCGAGACGCCGGTGAAGCAGCGCTCGAAGCGCTCGCGGAGCGTCTGCGTGCGCGTGAAGCGGTGCGGCTGGAACACGGCCACGATCCTCCGGCCGTAGGTGTCGCGCAGCGCCTGGACGGCCGCCTCGATCTCCGTGGGATGGTGGCCGTAGTCGTCGACCCAGATCGCGCCCCGGACCTCGCCCCGCACCTCGAGGCGGCGGCTCACGCCCGTGAAGTCCCGGAGCGCCTCGCGGATCTTCGTGATCGGAATCCCCAGCTCCCACGCGGCCACGGTCGCCGCGAGCGCGTTCCGCGCGTTGTGGGTCCCGTTGACGCGAAGCTCGAAGAGACCTTCGTCCCGCCCCCGGGCGCGGAGCTTGTAGCTCACGCCGCGCGCGTCCACGTGAACGTCGATGCCCTCGAAATCCGCCCCCTTCGTGAAGCCGTAGGTCAGGAGCCGGCGCTTCACGCGATCGAGGAGCGGCGCGGTGTTGGGATCGTCATGCGGGAGCACGACGGTGCCGTAGAACGGGACGCGGTTCACGAAGCTGAGGAAGCTCTCCTGCACGTGCTCGAGGTCCCGGTAGTAGTCGAGGTGCTCGGCGTCGATGTTGGTCACGACGGCGATCGTCGGCGTGAGGAGGAGGAAGCTCCCGTCGCTCTCGTCCGCCTCCGCGACGAGGAACGGCCCATGGCCCAGGCGCGCGTGCGCCCCCACGGCCTTCACGCGTCCGCCCACGATCACCGTGGGATCCAGGCCACCGTGCGCGAGGATCGCCCCGACCATCGAGGTGGTCGTCGTCTTGCCGTGGGCGCCGGCCACCGCGACCGAATACTTGATCCGCATCAGCTCCGCCAGCATCTCCGCGCGGGGAATGACCGGGATGTGCCGCGCGTGGGCCTCCTGGATCTCGGGGTTCTGCTCCGCGATGGCCGTGGAGACGACCACCACGTCCGCCCCTTCCACCTGCTCCGCGCGGTGCCCGACGAAGATGCGGGCCCCGAGCGAGCGCAGGCGGGCGACGGGCTCCGACTCCTTGAGGTCCGACCCCGACACCTGGTACCCCAGATTCAAGAGCACCTCCGCGATCCCGCTCATCCCGCTGCCCCCGATGCCCACCAGGTGAATCCTCCGAATCCTTCCGTACATGGATCCCTCAGCTCTCGCGCGGGATCGGGCTCGCATGGACGAGCTGGTCCATGGAGCGCGCGATGCGCTGCGCCGCGTCGACCCGGGCGAACGCCCGCGCGTTCCGCGCCAGGCGGCGGAGCCGCGGCTCATCGCGTAGGAGCGAGTCGATCTTCTGCGCCAGCGCCTCGGGCGTGAGCTCGTGATCCGCGATCACCAGGGCCGCGTCCCGGTCCAGGAGGCCCCGCGCGTTGTGCGTCTGGTGGTCGCGCGTCGCGTGCGGATACGGAACGAGGATGGCCGCGACGCCGCACGCGGTCAGCTCGGCGATCGTCATGGCGCCCGCCCGGCAGACCGCGATGTCCGCGATCGCATAGGCCTTCTCGATCGCATCCAGGTACGCGAAGATCCGCACGGGGAGGGGAAAGCTCCGGAACCGGTCCCGGATCGCCTCGAAGTCTTCCGACCCCGTCTGCCAGATGACTTGCAGCTCGCTCCGCTGCTTCAGCCGCTCCAGGGCGCCTTCCGTCGCGCGGTTGATGCTCTTCGCCCCGCGGCTTCCGCCGAAGACGAAGAGGGTCCGTTTCTCCGGATCCAGTCCGAACGTTTCGTAGGCCGTTCCCTTGTCCTGGAAGAGCAGCGAGCGCCGGATCGGATTGCCCGAGACGCGAAGGTTGTTCTTCCGGCGGAAGTACCCTCGGGCCTCGAGGAAGCTGATGTGGACCTCGGTGGCGACCAGGTTGAGCCAGCGGTTGGTCGCGCCGGGGATCGAGTTCTGCTCCTGGAGGACGACCGGGATCCCGAACATCCTCGCGACCAGGACGGCCGGCGCGCTCACGTAGCTCCCGGTTCCCAGGACGACGTGCGGCTTGAAGTCCACGATGAGGCGGAAGCTCTGCCCGAGCGCCTTCACGAGCCCGAACAGGGCCTGGAACCACCCGAGACCCGGTTTCCGTGGGAGTCCCCGCGCCGCGATCGTGCGGAGCTCGAAGCCCGCCCGCGGAACCGCGGTCGTCTCCGGACCACGGCTCGTTCCGACGAACAGCACCTTGGAGTCCGGATGCATCCGCATCCACTCCTCGGCGATGGCGATGCCGGGATACAGATGCCCGCCCGTGCCGCCGGCGGCGATCAGCACGCGGATCGCACCGGCGCTAGCGGCCACCCGGTCGTTTCCGCGCGGCTCTTCCCTCGGCCGCGCCGGTTCGAATGCCGGTTTTGGTCTGGCTTGCGATGTTGAGTAGGACACCGACCACTCCTAGATTTACGACCAGCGCCGACCCGCCATAGCTCAGGAACGGGAGCGGCAACCCGGTCGTCGGAATGATCCCGGTCACCACCGAGATGTTCATCCCGACATAGACGGCGAGGCTCACGGTCAGTCCGGCCGCGAGCAGGAAACCGAAACGGTCCGGAGCGCGGCCCGCGATCTTCAGGCCGCGCAGGAACAGGATGACGTAGGCGACGAGCACGGACACGGTGCCCACGAGCCCGAGCTCCTCGCCGATGACGGCGTAGATGAAGTCCGTATGCGGGTCCGGGAGGAAGAAGAACTTCTGCATGCCGCGCCCCGGTCCCTCGCCCAGGATCCCTCCGGAGCCGAGGGCGACCATGGACTGGTGCAGCTGCCAGCTCTTCCCCTGCGCGTCCACGGTGCCGGTGGCCCAGTGCGAGAGCCAGCCCTGGACGCGGTCCATCATGTACGGGTGCCGGAGCACCTGGAACACGGCGAACAGAGCTCCCAGCCCGGCCAGGAGCGCCAGGTGCTGGAGCCGGGCGCCCGCCAGATGCAGCATCAGGAAGCCGGTCACGAGGAGCGCGATCGTGCTGCCGAGATTGGGCTGCTTCAAGATCAGGAGCGCGATCACGCCGAGCACCCCGGCGCACGGGAGGACTCCGTCCCGGAAGCGGACGATGCGCTCGCCCTTCCGGTCCAGGAGCTTGGCGAGGTAGATGACGCAGGCCACGCGCGCGATCTCGGTCGGCTGGAGCGTGAATTCCGCGACGCTGAGCCAGCGGTTGGCCCCGCGCACGCCGGAGCCCCCCAGCACGACGAGCGCGCCGAGGAGCCCGACGCTCACGGCGAGCGCCCAGGGCGCGATCCGCTGCAGGCGGTGGTAGTCGAATCGGGCGAGGAAGAGCATCACCACGAGACCGAACAGGAGCCGGATCGCCTGGCGGCGGACGAAGAAGAACTGGGAGTGATAGCGGTCCGCTGCCATGACGGCGCTCGAGGAGTAGACCATCACGAGGCCGAGCGCCACGAGCCCCATCACGGGCAGGAGCACGCCCCAGTCCAGCTTCCGCGGCGCCGCGATCGCGACGTTCATCGGCGCGCCTTCTCGAGCGAGCGCTTGAGCTCGAGCACCGCCGCCTCGAACCGGGCGCCCCGCTCCTCGAAGTTCCGGAACATGTCGTAGCTCGCGCAGCCCGGCGAGAGGAGCACCACACCCCCCGCGGCCGTGCGGGACCGCGCGATCTGGACCGCGTCCTCGAGGGTGACCGCGCGCTCGTGCGGCACGTCGGGCCAGGACCGCTCGATCTTCGCCGCCGCTTCTCCGACGGTGACCGCGAGCCGGACCCGCTCCATCACGAGGGGCCGGATGGAGACAAAATCTCCGTCCTTGTCCCGTCCCCCGGCGATGAGCGTCACCGGCTCCGTGAAGGACTCCAGGGCCCGGCGGAGCGCGTCCACGTTCGTGGCCTTGGAATCGTTCACGTACCGCACGCCGTCGATCTCGGCCACCGCCGCGAGCCGATGCGGCAGCCCGCGAAACTCCCGGAGCGCCTTCCCGATCGCCCGCTCGGGGACGCCGACCGCCAGCGCGGCCGCCGCGGCCGCCGCCATGTTCTCGGTGTTGTGCGGTCCCGGAAGCGGCGCCTCGTCGCGCCGGATCAGGGATCCCGTCCGGCCCGCGAATCGATAGCGGAGCGAGGCGCCGTCCAGCCACACGCCGTCCCCGGTGGGATCGGCGAACCCGAACCAGAGGGGCGCGGACTTCATGGGCCGGAGCAAGAGCTCGATCCGGGCATCCCCGAGGGGCTGGACGCGGAACTCGTCTTCGGTCTGGAACTGGAAGAGACGGGCCTTGAGCCCGGCGTAGCGCTCCATGCTGCCATGGCGGTCCAGATGATCCGGGGTGACGTTGAGCAGCACTCCCACCTTGGGATGGAACCGGGTGCAGGACTCCAGCTGAAAGCTCGAGATCTCGACGATCAGGAGGCCGTCCTCCGGAACGCTCTCGGCCCGCTCCGAGAGGGCGACCCCGATGTTCCCCAGCACCTCGGTGGTCCGCCCCGCCGCGCGTCCGATGGCCCCCAGGAGCTCCACCGTCGTGCTCTTGCCGTTCGTGCCGGTCACCGCGACGATCGGCGCGAGGGCCACCGCGAATCCCAGCTCGATCTCCGCGGCGATCGGAATCCCGCGGCGCTCCGCTTCCGTCAGGAGCGGGAGGTCGAGCGGCACCCCGGGGCTCACGACCACGAGGTTCCGTCCCTCGAGCTCGTTCGGATCCGTGGACCCGAAGCGAAGCTCGACCCCGAGCCCCTCGAGCTCGCGCGCGGCGCGGTCCAGCTCCTCGGCGCGCCGGCGATCCACGCCCCGAACCTGACATCCGTGCTCGACCAGGAGCTTCGCGGCCGCGCAGCCGCTCCGCGCGAGCCCCACCACGAGCGCGCGCGACCCGTCGAACCAGGCTCGCCGGGGTGGGCTCATTGCAGCTTGAGCGTGCTCAGGCCGAGGAGCGCCGAGAGCGCGGCCGCGATCCAGAATCGGACCACGACCCGCGGCTCCTTCCACCCGCTGAGCTCGAAATGATGATGCAGCGGCGCCATCTTCAAGATCCGTTTGCCCCGCAATTTGAACGAGAGCACCTGCCCCATGACCGAGAGCGCCTCCACCACGAACACGGCGCCCACGATCGCGAGAAAGAATTCACGCTTGATCAGGACGGCCACGGTTCCGAGCGCCGCCCCGAGCGAGAGTGAGCCCGTGTCGCCCATGAAGACGTCGGCCGGATGGCAGTTCCACCAGAGGAAGCCGAGCGTGGCCCCGACCACCGCCGAGCAGAACACCGTCAGCTCGCCGGCGCCCTGGAAGTACGGAATCTGCAGATACTGGGAGAATTTCACGTGCCCGGTCACGTAGCACATGCCGCCGAGCGCGACCGCGGCGAACGTGGTCATGCCGGCGGCGAGCCCGTCCAGTCCGTCGGCCAGGTTCACGGCGTTCGAGGCGCCCGTGACGACCAGGATCACGAACGGGAGATAGAGCCATCCGAAGTCGACGACGGTCCGCTTGAAGAACGGCACGTTGGTCTCGGCCGGGTCGAGCACGCCGTGGCTCGGGTAGAAGTACACCGCGGCGAAGACCGCGATGCCCAGGAGCACCTGGCCGGCCAGCTTGTAGCGTCCCAGGAGCCCTTTCCGCATGTGCTTCACCACGCGAAGGTAGTCGTCCACGAATCCGACGAATCCCATCCACATGGTGGCCAGGAGCGCGATCCAGACGTTCCGGTTCTCGAGGTTGCCCCAGAGGAGCGTCGGGATCACGATCGCGATCACGATCAGCACGCCCCCCATCGTGGGCGTTCCCGCCTTCGGAAGATGGCTCTGGGGCCCGTCGTCCCGTACTTGTTGTCCGATCTTGAGCGCGCGCAGCCAGTGGATCACCGGCTTGCCGAGCACGAACGCGAGGAGGAGCGCGGTCGCGGCGGCGTAGGCCGAGCGAAACGTGATGTAGCGGAAGACATTGAACACCGGGATCTGGTCATGGAGGGGATAGAGGAAGTGGTAGAGCATCGCTCAGCTCCTCCCCGCCGCGTGCATGGCGTCGGGGGCGTCCTTCCCGCCCGGCACGAGCCGCTCGACCACGCGCTCGAGCCGCATCCCGCGCGAGGCCTTCACGAGGACCAGGTCCCCGGGACGCGCGTCCTTCGCCACCGACTCCGCCATCTCCGGCACCGAGCTGAATCGCCGGATCCGCTCGGGGCCGAGCCCCACCGCGCGCGCGCCGCGTTCCACCGCCTCGGCGAACGAGCCCGCGACGTACAGGTGGGCCCGCGAGGGAACCTGGCGGCCGACCTCCTCGTGGAAGCGCTCGGAGTCGGGCCCCAGCTCCAGCATGTCCCCCAGCACCGCCCGGCGCTCCCCGCGCGTCTCGATCGCGTCCAGGAGCAGGAGCGCCTCGCGCATCGAGGAGGGATTGGCGTTGTAGGCGTCGTCCAGGACGAAGACCCCGCCGGAGGACAGGAGCTCGAGGCGGTGGTGCTCCGGACGGAGCTGGGCCAGCGCCTCGGCGGCTTCCGCGCGCGGCACGCCGAAGGCATCGCCCACGAGGATGGCCGCCAGGGCGTTCCGCACGTTGTGACGTCCGAGGAGCCGCAGGCGGACGTCGGTCCCGTCGGGAAGCGCGAAGAGCGCGCCTCCCTGCGCCGTCAGGGACATCCGGGTCGGCCTCAGGTCGGCGGCGGGATTCTCGAGCGCGTAGCTCTTCTTCGAGACCGCCCGGTCCTTGTTGAGGCTCCACAGGCGCTCGTCGTCCGCGTTCAGGACCAGGAAACCGTCGCGCGGGAGCGATTCGGCGAGCTCGCTCTTCGCGCGCGCGACTTCGTCGATCGTGCCGAGCGATTCCAGGTGCGCCGCGCCGGCATTCGTGAGCACGCCGACGTTCGGGCTCGAGAGGAGGCAGAGCTCGCGGATCTCGCCGCGCGCGCTCATGCCCATCTCGAGGACCAGCATCTGGTGCTCCGGCGTGAGCCGGGTGAGGGTCAACGGAACTCCGATGTGGTTGTTCAGATTGCCCCGGTTCTTGTGAACGCGGTAGCGCGTCTCCAGCACCGCGGCGATCATCTCCTTGGTCGTGGTCTTCCCGTTGGAGCCGGTCACCGCCGTCACCGGAAGGCCGGATCGCGCCCGGCAATGCCGGCCCAGCGCCTGGAGCGCGCGGAGCGGATCCGGGACCTGGATCACGGGTTTCCGGAAGCCCGCCCACGCCGGTTCGACCGGACGCGACTCGGCGGCGAGCGATCCGCCGGCCATCCCGCCCAGGGCCGCCTCGACGAACCGGTGGCCGTCCACGTTCGAGCCCGGGAGCGGAACGAAGAGCTCGCCGCCCTGAAGGGTCCGGGTGTCGATGGAGCAGGCGCTGAAGGGAGGCGTGCGCTCCATCTCCACGGGAGACGCCAGGCGCCCCTGGGTCACGCGCAGCGTCTCCTCGAGCGAGAGCCAGGGACGATCCTTGTCCCTCAACGTCCGAATCCCTTCCGATGAAGCGCGGCTCTCGCCACTTCCCGATCGTCGAACGGCACCGTCTTGGATCCCAGGATCTGGTAGGTCTCGTGCCCCTTCCCCGCGATGAGGAGCGCGTCCCCCGCGGCGGAGTCGTCGATCGCGGCCGTGATGGCCTCGGCGCGGTCGGCGATGGTCCGCACGTTCGGTGCGCCGCGGACCCCCGCCTCGATCTCGCGGAGGATCGCGAGCGGGTCCTCGCTCCTCGGATTGTCGGAGGTGAGGATCACCTCGTCGGCCAGCCGCGCGGCCGTGGCGCCCATGAGGGGCCGCTTGCCCTTGTCCCGGTCGCCGCCGCATCCAAAGACGCAGAGAACACGCGCCGGCCCGAACGCGCGGACCGCCTCGAGCGCGCGCTCCAGGGCGTCGGGCGTATGCGCGTAGTCCACCAGCACCTGAAAGGGCTGCCCCTCGTCCACCGGCTCCAGACGCCCCGGCACCGACGCCACCTTCTCCACCCCCGCGACGACCGACCCGCGCGCGATTCCCAGCGCGCGTCCGGCGGCGTAGGCGGCCAGCGCGTTCATCGCGTTGAACGCGCCGCGCAGCTGGAGCGAGACCAAGGTCCGCTCCGCTCCCTCGCGGATCCGGAACGTCGTGCCGTCGGGGCGGAGCCGGATGTCCTCCGCCCGGATCTCGGCGTCCGGTCCCGAGCCGAAGCCGATCACGGGGCCGTCCGCGTGCTTCTGGATCCACACGCCCGCCGGATCGTCCACGTTCACCGCTCCGGTGAAGCGCTTGGTCCAGTCGCCGCGGGTCTCCGCGCGGAACAGACGCGCCTTCGCGTCCCGGTAGGCGTCCAGCGTGCCGTGGAAATCGAGGTGGTCCTGGGTCAGGTTCGTGAACACGCCTACGTCGAACGCCAGGCCGTACGTGCGCTCCAGCGCAAGGGCGTGGGAGGAGACCTCCATGGCGACCGCGGTCGCGCCGCGCGACCGCCAGTCCCGGAGCATCCGCATGAGATCGGGCGCCTCGGGCGTGGTGTGGGCCGCCGTCTCGCGGCGTCCGTCGAACTCGTATCCCACCGTGCCGATGAATCCGGCTTTCATTCCTGCTTCCTCGAAGACCGCGCGGATCAGATGAGCCGTGGTGGTCTTGCCATTGGTGCCGGTCACGCCCGCGAGGACCAGCTCGCGCGAGGGGTGTCGCGTCTCCTCCCCCGCGAGCTGCGCCAAGGCGCGCCGGGCGTCAGGAACCCGGATCTGGGGCAGCTCCGCCTCGAGGACGAACCGCTCGACCACCGCGGCCTGCGCCCCGCGCCGGGCCGCGGATTCGACGTACGCGTGACCATCGTGCCGCAAGCCCGGGACCGCGACGAAGAGGTCGTGCGGACGGACCTCCCGCGAGTCGTACCGGACCATCTCCCACTCGCCGCCCAGCCGCCCCTTGGTTTCCGACGCGCCCAGGATCCCCGGGAGCGCCTCGGTGCGAAGCGCGGCGAGAGCGATCACAAGCTCCGGGGCGCGCAGCGAAGCGCACACGCCTGCCCGGCCCGGATCGAGACCCCGGCCGCGGGCTCTTGCTCCACGACCTGGCCGCTTCCCGAAACCGACGCGACGCGGATGGAAAGGGCGCTCAGACGCGCCACGGCCTCGCGGACCGAGAGCCCCTTGAGATCCGGGAATCCCGTGTCCGGAGGCGGATCGGTGGAGAGCACGATGCGAACCACCTCGCCCGACCGCGCGTGCGTTCCCGGCTCCGGGGACTGGACCGCCACGCGGGCGCCGCTCCCCTCCATCGCACAATCCATGCCCGCGGAGCGGATCACCGACCGCGCCTCATCGGCAGCCATCAGGCGGACGTCGGGCACCCGCACGGGAGGCGTCCGCGGCGCGCCGGCGGTGACCAGCGTCTGCGCGGGGATGCGCACCGGGCCCCGGCCCAGGGTGGCCCAGGTGGCGACGATGTCGCGAAAGACCGGCGCGGCGACCGCGCCGCCGTAGTAGGCGCCGCGCGGCTCATCCAGCACGATCAGGCCGACGATCTGGGGGTTGTCCGCCGGCGCCATCCCGACGAAGGAGGACATGTACCGGCCGCTGCCGTACCCGCGCCCCCCTTCTTCCGACTTCTGCGCCGTGCCCGTCTTGCCCGCCACATCGCACCATGGCAGCGCGGCCTCCTGTGCCGTGCCCATGGTCACCGCGTCCCGGAGGAAGGAGCGGAAGGTCTCGGCCGTCTCGGGAGAGATCACGCGCCGGACGCGCTCCACCGGGAACATCCGGACCGGCTCTCCGTTTTCCGTCACGAGCGCCGACGCGATCCTCGGCCTCATGAGGATGCCGCCGTTCGCGACCGCGCAGTAGGCCATGAGCACCTGCAACGGTGTCGCGGTGACCTCCTGTCCGATCGAGATGGTCGCGAGGGACCGTGCGGACCAGCGCGAGGGGTTCCGGATCTGCCCCGAGGTCTCCCCGGGGAGCTGGATCCGCGTCGGCTGGCCGAATCCGAAGAGCCGCGAGTAGCGGTACAGGGTGCTCGCCCCGACCTTGGTTCCGATCTGCGCGTAGCAGACGTTGCTGGACAGCGCGGTCGCCTGGCGCACCGTGTACCAGCGTGTCTCGGCGTGGGCGTCGTGCATCGTGAATCCGCCCATGTCCACCTCACCCTTGTTCACGAAGAAGGAATCCTCCGGGGTCAGGATGTGCTCTTCCAGCGCGGCGCAACCGACGAGGAGCTTGAACGTGGAGCCCGGCTCGTACTGATCCGCGATGACGCGGTTGCGTCCGGGCGATCCCGCCGGGGGGTTCGGTCCGTCCACGGTCGCCATCGCGAAGATGTCGCCGGTGTGCGGATCGGCGAACACCGCCATGCCGCTCCGCGCGCCGGTTCGGATCACCGCCTGCTTCAATTCCATGGCCAGGACCGACTGCGCGTCCCGGTCGATCGTCGTCACCAGGCTCAGGCCGGGCTCCGGAAACTTCACCATGCTCTGCGGGAGCTGGTGCTCCAGGCCCCGGCCGTCTCGGAAAAGAGTAGCCCACCCGCTGATGCCGCGCAGTTCCCGATCGAAGACGCGCTCGATTCCCTCGAGGCCCGTGCCGTCCACACCGACAAGGCCCACGACAGGGCGGGCCACGTCCTCCAGCGGGTAGACCCGGGACGGGACCTCCTCGACTTGTACCCCGGCCGGAAGCGTGGATTTCCGGAGCGCGATCTCCTGCTCCGGGCTCACTTGCGAGGAGATGCGGATGTAGGCGTTGCGCCGACCCCGCCGGAGCCGGTCGAGCCCCCGGGCGCCCGCCGCCGTCTGGATGAACCGCTTGGCCGCCGAGGCGTTCCGGACCTCGGCCGGGCGGACGGAGACCTGGCTCAAGTCCACGTTGTCGGCCAGCGGGAGCAGGTGGCGGTCGTAGATCAGCCCGCGCTCCGGCTCCAGGATCACGCGCGAGGTCTGCTGCCCCCGAGCCTCGCGTCCCAGGCTCGAGTGGCTGAACACCTGGATCGAGACCAGGCGCGCGAACAGGATCCCGTAGAAGAGGAATCCGAGCAGGACCAGAAGCCTCAGGCGTCTCAGGTGAAGCGGGCTCATCGCGTTCCTCCGGCTTCGACAGGCGCTTCGGGAAGCCCCACGAGGCGCTCGGTCAGAAAGGTCGGCAGCGCCCGGCGCGCGGCGGTCAGGACCCGCGTGAGGAGCGCGGGACGACGGTCGCGCGAGGCGCGCGGCAGAGCGAGATCGACATCCACGACGTGGGTGGGATCAGGATTCTGGAATCCCAGCTTGGACAGGCTCTCGAGATCGACGCCGCTCCGGAACGCGGCCTGCTCTTCGAGATCGCGGGTGATCCGGATCCGGTTTTCGAGGGAGCGCACCTCGCGGGCCAGGCGATCCCGCTCCATCGACAGGGAGTTCGCGACCGTCCGCTCCCAGACCTTCGTGAAGAGGAGCGACGACGCGATGAGAAGGATCGCGATCGCGCGTCCGCTGACACGCCGGCGCGGCTGCATCCGAAACCGAAGATAGGGACCCTGGAGCCCCGGGCCCTCGGTTTCGTCCGGGGCTTGGGCGAGGCGGGCGGCGACGTGGCTCACGCCGCCTCCCGGAGACGGGCCGCGCGGAGGCGAGCGCTCCTCGCGCGCGGATTCCGGCGCGACTCGGCGTCACTGGGGCGGACGGGCTTTCGAGTCAGGGGCTGCCACGGGCCTGCGACATACGGCTCGCGCGGATCGGATGGGCGCGGCGGGCGGAACGCGTTTTTGACGATTCGGTCTTCGAGCGAGTGATACGCGATGACACAAAGCGTCCCGCCCGGCCGCAAAAGGGAAGGCGCGTCTTGAAGCAAGGACGTGAGCTCGGTGAGCTCGTGGTTCACGGCGATCCGAAAGGCTTGGAAGATCTGGGAGAGACGGCGCGGGCGCGCCGGGCCGCGGTAGAGAGGCTCGACGGCCGCGCGGAGCGCGTCTGCGGTCAGCGGCGTGGAGGCCGCGAGGGCCTTGCGAATGGCGCGCACGGCGGCGCGGGGCCGAGGCACCTCGCCCCACTCCCGGAGCAGGCGCGTGAGCTCCTCGTCGTCGATGCTCCGGAGGAGGTCGTCCGCGCTCCACGGAAGGGAGGGATCGAGGCGCATGTCGAGCGGACCCGGCGCCGCGAAGGAGAATCCGCGCGCCGGGTCGTCGAGCTGAATCGAGGAGAGGCCCAGATCCGCGAGGATCCCATCCACACGTCCCACCCCGAGCTCCCTCAGGGCCTCCCCCATCTGCGAGAAACGCGCGCGGCGCGCCCGGAACCGGGGTTCCGGTCCGGGCGGCTCGATGCGCGCTCGTTCCACTGCAGCCGGGTCACAATCCAGACCCACCAACTTCCCCTCCACCCCCAGCGACTCGAGAATGGCGGCGGCGTGACCGCCGCCTCCGTACGTCGCGTCCACATAGGTCCCGTTCGGATCTGTCAGGAGCAACTGGACGGCCTCCTCCTTGAGAACCGGGACGTGACCCGGCATTTCAGTTCCTCGGATTCTGAGGCGTTGTCCCCGTCTCCTCCTCTGCGTTCCATTCCAATCGACGTCGCGTGGTTCCCTGCCCCGCCACGTCGAAGAGCGTGCGGATGTAGTCACTCATCCCGATCAGGCACACGTCCGCTCCAACGCGCGGCTGACGCGTCAGGGCAAGCGCGAATTCGGGGAGCGCGCGGTAGTCCAGGTGCGTGACCTGCTCGAAGTCCAGGCAGACGAGATCCCGCGGAGACCGGCCTCGCTCGTGGATCGCCTGCGTCAGCTGCTGAAGCTCGCGCCATCCGAGGCGTCCGAAGATGCGGACGACCCAGGGTCCCGTGCCGCGTCGGGAATCCCACTGGAAGACGGGGCGGTCGAAGTCGAACGACCGGCGCGCGGGGGCGGGGAGGGGGCTCACAGGAGCAGCTCTCCCGCCATGTCTTCGTAGCTCCGGTTGGAATTCTTGAGGTACTCCTCGAAGCGCGTGGGATCCCAGATCTCGATGTGGTCCACGACGCCGTTGACCATCGCTTCCTTCGTGAGGCTCGCGTGCGTGAGGAGCCGGGGAGGAAGGGCCACCCGCCCCTGCGCGTCCAGAGTCCCTTCGTTCAGATCGAGGGACATGATGCGGAGGAAGCGGCGGTTGGTCTCGTCGTGGAAGGACCGGGAGCGCAAGCGCTCCTCCATCCGATTCCATTCGTCGAGCGGATAGAGCGCGGCGCAGGCTTCGAGGCCGCGCAGGATGATGAAGGTGTCGGAGGCACGTCGGGACAAGAGCTTGCGGAAGCGCGCGGGGATGCTGATGCGCCCCTTGTGGTCGATCGAATGCTGATAGCTTCCCCGGAACGTCGCCATCCACCGCCCCCGCGGGCCGCCGGTTGGTCATCCAACGGGCGGCCATATCACCCACGATTCCCCACAAATCACCACCGCGGCATCCTAATCCCCCATGGAAAAACCTGTCAACCCAATTTCATGGGTCGGCGAAAATTTTTAGCCCTTTGGGGGGCATGGGGTTGGGAGCCGGTCCGGGACCCGCCGAAACGGACCCGTCAAGGCGGCTAACCAGGGGTTATTTCGTAGAGAATCCGGGAAGCCAGGGCGGCCAGATTCCTGCGCTCCCAGCGGTCCAGAAGGGCGGCCGGGACGTGGGTCGCAAGGTCGGTCCCGGCCCTCCAGGCATCCAGCCAGGAGCGAAGCGCGTGAAGCGTCCCCGGCACGTCTCCGGGGTGGACCACGGCCCCAGCGCCCGAGGTGCGGAGGAGCTCCGCCGCGGGCCCTTCGTCCACGATCGCGAGGACGGGGCGCCCGCTGCTCAGATACTCGTAGATCTTCCCCGTGTAGAGGAGCGAGTCCGCGCTGCCGCCGTGCCCCAGGAGCACGAGCGCGCTCGCGTCCCGCATGCTGGCGAGCGAATCCAGGTGCGGGGACGAAGGGAGGAACTCGAGCGCGTCCCCGAGTCCGTAGCGCTCGCGCTCCCGCGGTCCGATCTCTTCGTTTCCCCCCATGAAGCGGAGCTTCACCTGCCCGCGCGCTTCGGGGTCGCGCTCGACGAGCGTCTTCATCGCTTCGAGAAGCGTCCGGACCGTGGGCCGGTGCGCGAGCTGCCCCGCGTGGAGCAGGACGAAATGTCGCGCCCCGGCGGAGGGCGGATGCTTCGCGCGGCGCCAGTCGTCGGAATCGAATCCATTCGGCAGGAAGACGAATCGCGCGGGGTCGAGGTCGCGATAGCGCGCGCGGTAGAGCGCGACCATCGCCTCGCTGACGAGCGTCACGCGATCCGCCGCGGTCACGACGCGCCGCTCCATCGCGCGGTGGCGCGCGTCGTGCCACGTCGTCGGCGGGCGATAGGTCACGCGGCCCACCCAGGGATCGCGGAAGTCCGCCACCCAGGGAAGGTGGTGCCGCTTCTTCAGGGCCAGGCCGGCCAGATGCGCGCTCTCCGGAGAGGACGTGGTCCAGAGCGCGTCGACGTGGCCCGCGTGGACGCGGGTGTCGGCGGCACGCTCCGCCGCCTGCGCCCAGGAGCGGTAGCCGTCCGGGAGGAACATCCAGCGCTGGAGGGATCGCATCACGTGGAGCGGGCCCGCGTTCCTCCGTCCTTGCCGTTCCTGGACGGGGACCCCCGCGCGGGACAGGGTTTGCACGACCTTGCCGCCCGTGACCCCTCCGACGCGGATGACCTCGGTGTCCGCGGGGATCTCCTCCTCGAGCGACGGGTCGAGGATCCAGTAGTCGCGGTCGCGGGTCGTCACCACGGTGGAGCGCCACCCGAGCGGGTCGAGGTAGCGGACGAGCTTCAGCGTGCGCTGGCATCCGCCGCCGCCGAGCGGTGGAAAGAAGTAGGCGATGACGAGGACGCGCTTCATGGGCCCCCGCGACGACAGGCCAGGGCGCGCAGCCTCACCTCCAGCTGCGCGACGGTGTCGGCGAACGAGGCGCGCTCGGCGACTTTTGCGCGGGCTCGCTGTCGCATGGCGTCGGCCTCCGGGTCGCGCGCGGCTTCGGCGATCGCGCACGCGATCGCCTCGGCATCTCCCACGGGGACGAGATAGCCCTCGCGCCGATGTGTCACCCACTCGCGATTCCCCGCGATGTCGGTGACGATCGGAAACAGCTCCGCGGCCATGGCCTCGAGGAGGGACTGGGACGTCGAATCCGAGCGCGACACCGAGACGTAGACGTCGGAATCGCGGTAGAGCGCGCGCAGCCGCTCCTCGTCCAGGAAACCCTCCAGCGTCACGTCGCGATCGAGGTGTTCCTCTCGGAGCCACGCGGAGACGGCCCCGCGCAGCGGTCCATCCCCCGCCATCCTGGCCCGAAACGAAAGGCCCCGTCGCTGGAGCAGCCCGAGCGCTCGCACGAACGTCTCCGGGTCGTAGACCGCCTCGAGCTGCCGGGTCCACAGGATTCGAAGGGGCGACGATCGTTCGCTCCCCGCCGCGGCCGTGGACTCGAACGCGGCCGGATCCACGCCCCACGCCCGCGTCCAGACGCGCTCCCTCGAGGCGCCCAGCGACACCGCCGCCTCGGCCAGGACCTCCGCGTCCACGTGCACGAGCGGCGCGCGCCGCAGCACGAAGCGCGCGCGCGCGCGGTGGAGCGGCGTCCGGCGCGCGTTGACCAGGAGATCCGATCCCCAGCAGGTCAGCATCCACGGCCCGACGGCGCCCAGCGCCGCGAGCAGGCCGTAATTGGGAAGGAAGTGGGCGACCGTCACGTCGGGCAGGAACGTGCGCGCCGTCTCGCGCACGGCGGCCAGCGCGGAGAGGTAGCGGAGCCCCTGGACCGGGAACGGAAGACCGATCACACGCTCGGGCACGAGCGGGGCCGGGCTGGGGTAGGCGGTCAGGAGCCGGAGCTCGTGCCCGCGATCCCGGAGCGCGCGCGCCCACCGGCGCGTGTGGATCGAAGGTCCGTGCGCGAGAAGGAGGATGCGCACCGGAGCCGCTAGCCCCGAAGCCTCTTGTGGACCGAGCTCCTTCGCCCGGCGATGACCAGCGGACGCGGAGTCGCGCCCCAGCTCTCCTTGAATCGGATCAAGCCCGCCGCGTCGTGCGGCGAAGCGCCGAAGTTGTACTCGAGATAACCCGCCTCGCAGAGCGTCTCGAGCGTGCGCGCGATCAGGAAGTTGTTCGGGCGAAGGTGCCAGCTCGATTCCAGCGACACGGGAAGCCAGTTCATCGCCACGCCTTCGTGAAAGAGATGGAGGCTCCCGGCCACCGGCGTGTCGTCGTGATGGACGAGGTGGAACCGCGCGAGGCCGGACGGAACCAGGGTGCGGTAGATCCGCTGGTACAGCGAATAGGGCTTGGGCGTCCCCCCTCTCCGCCGCACGGTCGCGACGGCCAGGTTGTGGAAGACGCGCACGTCGTCCTCGCTCGACGCGGCCCGGATCGTGAGCCCGCTCTCCTCCCCCTGCCGGACGAGCCGCCGCGCGGCCGGCGTGAACCCGTCCGCCAGCGCTTCGAAGTCCGGTTGCAGCGGGAGCACGTGCGTGAAGCTCTCCGCGACGTCGAGGGCGGGCGGGATCTCGTCCGCCGCTCCCTCGTACCACGTCATCTCCGAGCGCAGGGTCCAGCGGCTGCCGAGGAGCTGGGCGAAGGATTCGAGGAGCTCGCGGCGCGCCGAGACCGGATCGGGATGGTCCTCGCGCACGAGCGGTCCTCCGTACGTGCCGAAGGGCATCGAGAGGACCGTGCGTCCGATACCCCGGTTCCGCACCACCGCGGCGATGCCGGCCGCATAGCCCGTTCCGTCCTCGATCACGTGCGCCACCCACTTCGCGCCGCGCCATTCCTCGGTCCAGAGCCGGGCCCAGGCCGAGGTATGGAACACGCTCGCGCCGGGCGCGCTCTCGACGAGCGCGTCCCAGGCGGCGCGATCCGGGGTCCGCTGGACCGTCGTCTTCGTGAGCGCTCTCATCGCACCACCGCCGCGCGGAGCGTCCGGGACGTGCCGCTCTTGTCGTGGAGCACGATGAGATAGACGCCCGAGGGAGCCGGCTCGCCGTTCTCCCGATTCAGGTCCCAGATCTCGTTCGCCGCCGGGTCGCAGCGGAAGCGATGGAGCAGGTTCCCCGCCAGGTCGCGGACCTCTCCGTCGAGCGAGTTCTGGATCCCGCCCAGCTTCAGGGTCCCCGCGGCGCGCGAGGGGTTGGGGTAGACGTACGTGGCGTCGGTGATCGCGTTCAATCCGCTCGCCCCGGCCACGACGCGCGAGATCCCGTTGGCCGTCCCCACCCAGAGCACCTCGCGCTTCGCGTCCCAGGCCAGCGCGCGCACGTCGTCGTCGACGAGGCCGTCCGCGGTCGTGAACGTCTCCAGCGACCCCAGGCCCGAGGCGTCCATGCGGGAGAGACCCCCCGAGGTCGCGATCCAAATGTTGCCGCCGGAGTCCAGGGCGAGATCGTTCACCTGACCGCTCGGAAGCGCTGGATTGGTGAGCACGCGCGTGAACGTCCCGCTCTGGATCCGCCCCGCTCCGGAGGTGGTTCCGATCCACGCGGCCTGCGGACTCAGCACCGCGAGTGAGGTGACCTGATTCGCCGGCTGAACGTCGTAATGGACCCAGACGTCGTCTAGGTGGCTCGGGGTGCCGCGGCCGTCCCACACGTCCACCCCGCCGAACGCGGTCCCGAACCAGCCCTTCCCCGCCCCGTCGAATCGCACCGCCCTCAGATTGTTGCTCGTGATCCCCGAGTTCGCGGGCGTCAGCGAGTCCAGGAGCGCGCCGCTCGACGCGTCGAACACGTAGACCCCGTTCTCGAGCTCCACGCTCGCGGCGTACACCGGCCCCGAAGGCGACTGAGCGAGGGCCCAGATGTTGTTTGCGGGGGGATAGTCCCAGACTCCTGCGCCGGGGTCGAGGCGGTCCACGCGCGGCTTCGGTTCCACGTCCGTGCAGCAATGCCCCACCCAGATCCGGGAATCGGCCGTCGCGAGAAGCCCGAACGCGTCTGTTTCCTGGAATCCTCCTCCCGTGCTGGGTCCCGTGATGCCGCTCCACGACGCTCCGTCGAAATGGAGCAGCACGCCGCGTCCCGAGCCCGGGGGAAAATCGTTCCCCGTCGTGAACCATGCCCCGCGCTCGTCCACCACGGCACGCTGGGTGCCGTTCACGATCGGCCCGTCCGAGAGGCGCGGCTCCCACACGGAGCTCCCCGGACGGAGTCGGGCGGCTCCTCCCGCCGTGGCCGCCCACAGCGCGCCGTCCGGTCCGTCCGCGAGAAAGGCAACGCGCGAGCTGGGAAGACCGCTTGAAACGGAAGCCCACCCCGACGCGGGATCATAGCGGTACACGCCGAGCTGGGCGGACCCGGAGAAGAAACCCAGGGCGCTGGCCGCCAGAGCCTCGCTCGGGAAGAGGTGGCCACTGTTCGCGGGCTGGAACGTACCGGACACGTACCGATACGGACCCTGGCCGGTCGCGGCCCAGAGAGTGTCCGCGTGGAGCGCGAGCGATGTGACCGGCCCGGAGAAGGCCCCGGTGCGGCTCGTCCAGGTGCCGGAGACGAAGCTCGAGAGCCCCGCGGTGGTCGCGACCCAGAGGGTGTCCCCCACTTGCGCGAACGCGCGCACGTCGTCGCCGGCCAGCCCGCCGGAGGTCCCGGCGTTCGTGAACGCGCGCGCGAGGCCGATCTGTCCGGCGGGATTCTCGGTGAAGAGCGCCACGCCTCCGCTCGTCCCGACCCAGAGCGTGTCTCCGTGCGCGACGATGGCCTGGACCCGGTCGCTGGGAAGCCCGTCGAACGAGGTGAGCGCGCGGCGGAAGGTGCCGTCGGGACGGAGCCGCGCGATTCCCGCCTCGGCGGTCCCGGCCCAGAGCATTCCGGAGGGAGAGACGGCCACGGCAAGCACGTGGTTCGAGGGAAGGCCGCCGGACGGCGATCGAAGGATCTTCGAGATCGTCCCGGTCGTAGGATCGATCGTGACGATCCCGCCGAGGGTACCGAGGGCCACGACCCCGTTCCAGGAGGCGACCGCCTGGACGTCGTTGGAGTTCACGTAGTTCTTCACGTAGAGGGTCGTCTTCGCGTTCGCGGCCTCGACGCTCCAGGCCAAGAGGCACGGAGCCGTGACCGCCATCGCGATCATCGCGCGCGCGCGCGTCACCGGGTATCCCCGCGCGTCGCGCGGAGGAACTGGCGCAGATCCTCGGCGAGGGAGAACCGTGACAGGTACGCGAGATCCGCGGTGACCCGCGCCATCGGATCGCCCGAAGCGCCGTTCGGGGGCGTGACGACGCCGGGGCGGATGGATTCCAGCGCGAGCCGCGCCCAGGCGGGAACGTTCTCCCAGCGCTCCGCCTCGTAGGCGCTGCGCCCGACCCAGCTCAAGCGCCCGGACCAGACCCGGCCCCAGGCCTCCCCGGGCCCGTACGCCTCGCCCCGTCCCGCGAGATAGGCACGGAGCGCGCCCCAGCGGAACGGAGCGACGAAGAGGGAGAGCAGGAGGTCGCTCGCTCTCTTGCGCACGCGGACCGAGAGACCGCGGCTCGGAGCGTGGAGCAGCACCGCGCGGACGCCCCCGAGCGAGCCCAGGCTCTCCTCGGAGGCGAGCTGCGCCACCGAGCCCGCCCAGTAGGTGGCGACGCCGGAATCGCGCAGCGCCGCGGCCGCGGCCAGGAGGTACGGGACCTCGGCCGGCTCCGGCGCCATGCAGACGATCTGGACGCGCTCGCTCTCCACCAGCGCGCGAAGTCGTCGCGCCGCGGCATCCGGGGGCTCTTCCCTGCCCGCCGGCACGGTCGTGCCCAGCGGCTCGAAGCCTTCTCCGCGCGCGCGCTCCAGCGCTTCCCGCGTCCGCTCCGCTTCCGCGCCCGAGCCCACCACGAGCACGCGGCGGAAGGCGAAGCCCTGGCGGCGCGCGCCCGCTCCGATCCTGGACGTCAGGCTCCTCGTGGTGAGGAGCGCGCCGTAGAGGAAGGGCGCGACCAGGAGCACGAGCACGCGCGAGTAGCGCGGCGTCTGGAACAGGAACGTCGCCGCCATGAGGAAGAGCACGGACTGGATCACCGACTGCCCGATCAGGAAGGCGCGCTCGATCGAATCGACGAACGTCGTGCGCCGGTAGAGGCCGTTCGCCCAGAGCGCGGCCAGGGTGACCACGACGATGAAGAAGAGGAGGCCCCCGTAGCTCGGGAGGGGATAGACCGGTTTGCTCAGGATCGAAGCGAGCGATGTGCGCACGCCGTACGCGGCCAGGAACGCGAGCACGACCGCGGCGACGTCGGTCACGAGCGCGGTCAGCGCCGCGAGGCGTCGCCGGTACTGGCTCACCGCGTACAGGAGGGCGCTCCATTTCTCCGCGAAGCGAAGCAGCCCCGCGGCGTGCGCGCGCATCGAGCGCGCGCGGAGCTGGGCCGAGGCCCGCGCGTACTCGTGCACCATCGTGGCCTCCGCGCAGTAGAGGACCTCGTAGCCGTGGCGCCCCATCCGCTGGCACCAGTCCACGTCCTCGAAGTACAGGAAGTAGCGCTCATCCATCAGCCCCACGTCTCGAATCGCGCGCTTCCGCGCGAGCATGGCCGCGCCCAGGACCCAGTCCACGGCGCGCGTGTCCGCGTGGTCCCAGTCCGCCATGAGGTGATTCCGGAGGGTGCGGCTCTTGGCCGCGTAGGGCCCGAGCGGCGCCCGTCTCAGCAGGAGGGTCCTCGCATTGTAGAATCGCCGGGCCGAAAGCTGAAGCGTTCCGTCCGGGTTCACGAGCCGGGGCGCCACGATCCCGGCGCGGGGATGGCTCTCCGCGCACCGGACCAATGCCTCGATGGAGCCGGGGGATACCAGGATGTCCGGGTTCAGGATCAGCACCTCGTCTTCCCGGGCCGCCCGGATGCCTTCATTCACCCCGCGCGCGTAGCCCAGGTTCCGCCCCGGGGCCACCACGCGCGCCGGCCAGGGGAGGCCCGAGAGCAGGTCCTCGAGGGATTCGCCCGAGTTGTTCACGATCAGGAGCTCCCGGACGGGCTCGGGGCGGGAGGCGCGAAGGGACCCCAGAAGCCGCTCCAGAGCCGGTCGGCTCCGGTAGGCAACGACGATGACGGAGAGAGGCACGGGCGAATCCTCAGAGAGCGCCGAGCAGGTCGAGAATTCGGAGCCTCCACACCATCCACGCGGCTTCCCACACGATCCGCCGCGACATCTTGGACACCCCGACGCGGCGGTCCACGAAGAGAATGGGGATCTCGCGGATGCGGAATCCCCTCTTCCAGGCCTTGTAGTTGATCTCGATCTGGAATCCGTATCCGTCCGACTTGACCCGGCTCAAGTCCAGCGCCTCGAGCACCTGCCGGCGGAAGCATTTGAATCCGCCGGTCAGGTCCTTCACCGGCACGCCGGTGATCACGCGGCTGTAGACGTTCGCGCCGTACGAGAGGATCAGGCGGCTGATGGGCCAGTTCACCACCGTGACGCCGTGCAGGTATCGGGAGCCCACCACCAGGTCCGCGGTCTCGATCTCGCGCAGGAATTCCGGGAGCGAATCCGGATTGTGCGAGAAGTCGGCGTCCATCTCGAACACCGCGTCGTAGTCGCGCTCGAGCGCCCATCGAAATCCCGCCACGTAGGCGGAGCCCAGTCCCATCTTGCCGGCGCGGTGGAGCGCGTGGACCTTGGGGTCGGCCGCCGCGAGCTCGTCGGCCAGCTCGCCCGTGCCGTCGGGGGAATGATCGTCGATGATCAGCACCTCGATCGGCAGCCCCTGCGCGAAAATCTGCTGCAGGAGCGGGACCAGGTTCTCCCGCTCGTTGTAGGTCGGGATGATGACGAGCGCCTTCACGCGGACCCTTCCTTCACGCCGTCGCCTCCGGGCTTCTTCCGGCGGCCCTGGAACGCTCCCGCCCCGGCCAGGAGCAGGGTCAGCGCCAGTGACGCGGCGGAGATCTTGATCCCCGTCTCGAGCGCGCGCGGCGCGTACGTGAATCGCAGCCGGTGCGCGCCGGGACCGATCAGCACCCCGCGCATGAGGTAGTCCACGCGATGGATCGTGGCGGGCGCGCCGTCCACGGTCGCCTTCCAGTCCGGGTCGTACTCGTCCGCCAGCACGAAGAGTCCCGGCCCGGCCGTCGTGACCATGAACTCGGCCTCGTTGAAGTCGTAGCCGAGCACCCGGACCGAATCCGGCACCTGGGGCTCGGCCATCGGCGGAAGCGGATCGGGCTCGGTCCAGAGCGCTTCCCGGGCCGGGTCGAAGCCGCGCGTGCGGACCGTCGCCAGCGAGACCGCGTCGTTCAGGACGGGCTTCAATCGGTGCACCACGTAGGCGCGGGGCGAAGCGCCCAGGATCTCGTACACCTTGACATCTCCTTCGTGCCGCAGCGCGACGCCCGAAGTCCCTTCGGGAAGATGGCCGTCCAGGAGCACGTACTTCACGTTCAGGAATTTCAGCATGTCCAGGCTGCTCGAGATCCCCGCGGTGTCCGCGAGCGCCTGGTAGAGCTTGGGCTTGGCCGGGTGGTATCCCTGAACCGAGGCGATCCCGTACGCGGCCAGGCGGCTGTCGTTCCATTGAAGGGGGAGGACCCGGTAGAGCGACCGATCCGACTTCAAGAAGGTCACCTCCGGCGTCTCCCTGAAATACCCCGCGTAGTCCTCCGGCGATCCCACCTGGGGATCCATGATCTTCCGATCGATCACCCAGAGGTCGGCCACCGTGAGCGCGAGGAGCGCCAGCGCCGCCGCCGTTCTCGTCATGCTTCCCCGCCGGGCGAACCCGATCACGAGGAACGCGATGCCGAGGAGGAGCGCGGACTTGATCGCGTCGAGCGAGGCCATGTCCAGCGCCTGACGGGCCGCTCCGGCGCCGATATCGCCATGGGGCCCGCTGAGGGCCAGCGCCGTCAGCGGTCCGGAGAGAACATGGAGGAGGATGGTCACCACGACCCCCGCCACGGCGGAGAGGATCGCGGCGCGCATCCAGGGGTCCCGCTCCCGCTCCGCGACGGGCTCCGCTCGCCGCAGAGCCGCCGTGACGCCGAGCGCCGCGAGCGCCGCCACGGCGAACTGGACCAGGACCAGGATCATCACGGGGACGCGGAACTTGTTGAAGAACGGGAGATGGTAGTAGAGGAGGGAATAGAGCGGCTGGAGGTGCTTCCCGAAGCTCATGAGCAGCGCGGCCCCGGCCAAGGCGACGAGATACCAGCGCACCGCGCCGCGCCACCGAAGCGCGCCGTAGATCGCGAGCGCGAGCGGAACGATTCCCATGTAGTTCGGATAATCCGTGAACGGCATCGTGCCCCAGTAGGTCGAGCCGCCGAACCCGAACATGCTCGGGATGACGAACGTGAGCATCTCCCTGGGATCGAAGGACCACGCGGTGGCGTACGGAAGGCCCGCGCCGCCTCCTTCCCCGGCCCCGCGAACCGAGAGCTTGGCGTACTCGTGCGTGGGCAGGTAGAGGAAGGCGCTGATCCCGAACCCGAGCACGAGCCCCACCACGAGCCCGCCCACCGCGCGCGCCGCTTCCCGGCGGTTTCCCTCGCGCCAACCCGTGACGGCCAGGAACGTCGCGTAGCCCAGGAGCGCGAGCCACGTGTAGAAGACGATCTGCACGTGCCCGCGCAGGAGCTGGAGCGCGGCCGCCAGCGCGAAACCCGCGAGCGAGAGGAGCGAGCCCTTCCGCGCGAATCGGTCCAGGAGAAGGATGAGGAGCGGAAGATAGGCCGCGGTCATCATCTGGCTCCCGTGGCCGAAGGCCCCCACCGCCACGAGATTCGGGGTCAGCGCGAAGGTGATCGCGCCGAGGACCGACCCTTCGGGCCCCGCCCCGATCGCACGCAGGAGCGCGAGCATCGAGAGCGCCATCAGGAGGTAGTGCGCCAGGAGCCACGTGAGATCCGGGAAATGGAGCGTCTTGTTCAGGAAGCCGAAGACGACGTCCAGCGGGTAGACGTACGGAACGAAGGCCAGGCTTCCGAAGCTGGGCATGCCCAGGAAGTGGTAGGGATTCCAGAGCGCGTAGACGTGTCGCTCGTGTAATGCGTCGAGCGCGATCTTCGCGAATCCCGCCGGCGCGACCGAGTCGGGTGACAGGAACACCTTCCCGAACGTGATCGGGTAGAAGAAGACCAGCACGAGGAGCGCCGTGACCGCCCAGCCCCACCGGACGAGGAGATCGCTCCCCGGACGCGTCGGCGTCGGCGGCGGCGTGGCCCTGGGCTTCACGGCTCCCGGGCGGCGCTTCACGCGGCGTCCCCGAGACAGAAGCCCACGAACGTCCGCGCGATCTCGTCCCAGTCATGCTCCCGGGCGAATCGCACGAGCGGCGCAGGATCGGGGGCGGCCGACGCGAGCGCCGCGCAGGCGCCGAGGAACTCCTCTTCCGTATCCGCCACGCGCGCGACCGGGTCCCAGCTCCGGACCTCGTCGGTGAAACGCGTCGTGACGCACGGCACCCCGGCCGCGGCGTACTCGTAGAGCTTGACCGGGTTCACGGCCTCCGTGAGCGGAGTGCGGCGGAAGGGGATCAATCCGACCCGGAACGCACGCACGATGGAGGGCACGTCGGCGTAGGGCCGGGGCCCGAGCCAGTGCAGATTCGGCGCCTCGCTCCCCGCCCGCGCGAGCTCCTCCCGCGTCGCCGGATGCGCCGGCCCGACCAGGACCACGCGGGCGCCGGGCTGCGAGCGCGCCAGCGAGCGCACCAGGGGCACGTCGAACCAGGAGTGGAGCGATCCCACGTAGCCGAAGATCGGGGCGCGAGGATCGCCCGGGAGATTCGAGGCGGGGGCGGCGGACTGGAAGCGATCCACCTCGACCCCGTTGCCGATGACGCGCGGGTCCCGCGCGCCTCCCGAGCGCGCGAGCGTCGCCAGGGGCGCCGACGTGACGCTGACCCGATCCGCGTCGCGGAGGAGTCCTTCCCACTGCAGCACGAGCCGGGGCGGGACGGGAGCGAAATGGAGCGGGGCGTCGATCATGTCGTATACCGTTCTCTCGGGACGAAACGTCGCGAGCGAGGGACGCGCGAGAAAATTCTGGACCAGCGCGAGCCGCCTCGCGCCGGATCTCCCGAACCCGCGAATCGTCGCGGCCCATGCCCGCTGGAGCTGGAAGAGCGCACCCACCCCCAGCGCCGAGTCCCCGAATCGATAGGCGATCCTCCGCTGCGCGAGGGAGCGGGCGTGGAGGGGAAGAAACGGGAAGGAGACCCTCGCGATGCGCTCCGAGACGGCCCTCGGCCGCAGGGCCGGCGCGTGGCCGAGCGTCCAGGGCTCCACGAAGAGGATTCTCGTCTCGTCCGGAAATCTCGTGGCGAGCTGCTGCGGTCGTTGCCAGAGACTGCCCCAGGGGATATCACTGAGCCAGACGACGTCCCAGCCGGGACGCACGTGAGCCTCCGGGTTCGAGCACGGGTCCAGAGTACGGGGACCCGCAATCCAAGGTCAAGACGGCACATGCGCGGACTCGTTGACGTTTGGGGACCTCTCCCGTAGCGTGCCCCCGCGTGCAGCGCAGGATTCGAGTCGCCATCGACCTGAGGCCCCTCGCGCGCGGGCCGGCCACGGGAATCGGCCTCATCCTCAGCCAGACCCTGGAAGAGCTGGGCCCCCGCGGCTTCGAGTTCGTCGGAGTGAGCGACCTGCCTCTGAAGGGCCTCGAGACGGCGGGAACGATGGAGCTCTGCGTGTCGGGCGCCCGCGGCGGTCGGATCCGTTGGGAGCGCGGACCGCTTCCGCAGATCCTCCGGGCGATCGATCCCCCGCCCGACCTCTTTCACGCCACCTGGAACCACGGAGTTCCCTCCGGGCTCCCGTTCCCCTCGGTGCTCTCCCTCCACGACCTCATCCCCTGGGTCGCGCCCCGGTACGTTCCCTGGCCTCGTCCGGCTCTTCTGCACCGCTGGCTCTACCGGCGCGCCGTGACCGGGTCCGCGGGGAACGCCGCCGCGATCGTGACGCTGAGCGAGGCGAGCCGGCGCGACATCGCGGAGCGCCTCCCCGCCGTCGCCTCGAAGGTCGAGGTGGTCCCCTGCGCGGTGCCGCGATGGTTCCGACCTCCGAGCCCGGAAGCGATCGGCGCATGGAGGGCCCGCTTCGGCGCGCCCTATGTTCTCTATTTCGGCGGATTCGATCCGAGGAAGGGGGTCGAGGTGCTCGTCGAGGCGATGGTCCGCGCCTTCCCTGAAGCCTCGGGCGCGCCGGCGCTCGTGCTCGCGGGGGCCGGCACGCATCTCGCCGCGCGAGCGGCCGAGGCCCGCGGGCTCCGCGTCCATCTCCCCGGGTACGTCCCGGACCAGGATCTCCCGTCCCTGCTCGGCGGCGCCGCGCTCTTCGTCTATCCCTCGCGCTACGAGGGGTTCGGGATCCCGCCCCTCCTCGCGATGGCGGCCGGGGTTCCCTGCGCGGTCAGCGACATCCCCGCGATCCGGGAAGTCGTGGGGGACGCCGGGCTCTTCTTCCCGCCCGGAGACGTGGCGGCGCTCCAGGCGATGCTCCAGGCGGCGGTGCGAAACCCGGGCTCGCTCGAGACGGTCGCGGCGCGGGGGCCGGAGCGGGCCGCCCGATTCAGCGTGGACTCGCTCGCCGAGCGAATGATTCGGGTCTACGAACGGGCGGCGGGGAGCCGACGAGGAACCGCGTGAAGTCCAGGAAACCGAGGAGGAGCGCGCCCGCGGAAGGAGGATCGCGCACGACGGCGCCCGGCAGGAGCCAGAGCGTCCAGGCGCCGTAGGCGAGCCACGCGAGGGGGCGCTCCCATCCCCGGCCGTGCCGGGAGAGGAAGAGTCCTCCGCTTCGCAGCCGGTAGTAGGCCTTGAGGGGGGTGAGCCCTCCGCCGCTCGCGGCGGAGACGTGGTGCCACACCTTGGCCGAGGGCTCGTACCAGAGGGTGAAGCCCCGCTCCCGGGCGCGCGCGCTCCAGTCCACGTCCTCGACGTACATGACGTAGTCGGGATCCAGAAGGCCGATCGATTCCAGCGCCTCGCTTCGGACGAGCGCCGCCGCCCCGGACACGTAGTCCACGGGGGCGGGCGCGTCCCGGAGCTTCTCGTCCTTCACGTTCACCGCCCGGTGGCGGATCAGTCCCCACCCGCCGGTGATCCCGCCCGCGAACCAGATCACGTCCGGCCGGTCGTAGTAGTAGATCTTGGGCGAGATCGCAGCGCGGCGCCCATCCGCCTCCAGCGCCCGGAGCAGGATGTCGAGCGCGGAGCGATCGAGCACCACGTCGTTGTTGAGAAGGAGGACGGATCGGGCCCCGGCGTCGAGCGCGCGGCGCAAGCCCTCGTTCACCCCGCCCGCGAAGTAGCGATTCTCGGCCAGACGGAGCACCTCGACCGACGGGAACTCCGCGCGCACGGACTCGGCGGTGCCGTCGGCGGAGCCGTTGTCCACGAGGAGCACGTGGTCCGCGGGCGGATCCAGCGCCAGCACCGACGTGAGGCACGCGCGCGTCAGGCGCAGCTGATCCATCGCCAGCACCAGAGCCCAGACCGGTCGGGCGCTCACGTTCGGCATGCCGCGGCCAGCTCCTCGATCGCGCCCACGAGCCCCTCCCAGGAGAAGCGGCCCCGGCTCCGCGCCACCCCCGCCCGAAGCCGGTCCCGCATGTCCTGCTCGAAGAATCGCTCGACCGCGCGAGCGAGCGCGGGGGGATCCTGGGGTGGGACGAGGAGCCCGGACACGCCCTCCTCCACCACCTCCTCGAGTCCGCCCGTGCGCGTCGCGATCACCGGGACGCCCGCGCCGAAGGCGATCTGCGCGATCCCGGAACCCGTGGCCTCCCGGTACGGCAGCGCGGCCACGTCGGCCGCCTCGAACCAGAGAGAGACCTCCTCGTTCGGCACGTAGCGATTCACGACCCGGACCTTCTCGCGAAGCCGCGGATCCTCGAGCAGCGCTCGGTAACGCTCGGGGGGCTCGTAGAACTCGCCGACGATCGCGAGACGGTCCCATGCCTCCGGGCGCGCGATCGCGAGCGCGCGCAGGAGATCCTCGAGCCCCTTGTACGGGCGGACGTATCCGAAGAAGAGGATCACGCGCTCCCCTTCCCCGAGCTCGAGCGACCGGCGGGCCCCCTCGCGGCCGCGCGCCCGACGGCTGAAGACCTCGTAGGTGGGATGCGGATGGACTCGAACCGGCCTGCCGCGCGCGAGACGCTCCAGCTTCACCGCCTCCGAGCGCGTGTGGACCAGAAACGCGTCCGCGGCTCCGAGGCCGTAGGTCGTGAGGGCCCGGTCGAGCGGCGTCGCCTCGTGGGGAGCCACGTTGTGACAGAGAAAGATCCGCGCGGGACGGCCGTCCTTGACACGCGCCGCGCGCGACGCGGTTCCCAGCGACGGCCCGAAGAACGGATGCCACCAGGGAACCACCAGGAAGTCCGGCCGGAGCGAGCGAAGCCGCGCGCCGGCGCGCGCCCAGGTCAGAGGATTCAGGCTGTCCAGGATCGGCTCCGGCTCCACGGGAGGCGCGATCGGCGCCTCGCTCGTGTCGAACTGGGTCGTCCCCGGAAAGAGAAGACCGGGGTAGAGCCTCCGGAACGAGACGAGGGAGAGCTCGTGGCGCTCGTGGAGGGCACGGGCGAGGAGGGTGGTGTAGTGCGCGATTCCGCCGCGGTGGGGGTAGGTGGGACCCAGGATCGCCGCCTTCACCGAGTCACCGCCCGCGCGGCCGCGATCTAGAGCCGCTCCCGGATGGCGTAGTCGGGCTCGTGCGTTCGCGTGCTCGCGATGAGCTCTCCCAGGAATCCCATCGAGATGAACTGGATGCCGAGGATGATCAGCACGGCTCCGAAGAGGAGCGCGGGCCGTAGCCTCAGGCCCTCCCCCAGCACCCAGCGCCACGAGAATCCGATCATGATGGCCGCGCCCACGAGCGCGAAGAAGACTCCGATCCGGCCGAAGAGATGGAGCGGCCGGCGCGAGCTCGTGTTCAGGAACATCACCGCGAGGAGATCCAGGAACCCGTTCAGGAATCGCGCGGGGCCGAACTTCGTCTTTCCGTGGAGGCGCGGATGGTGCACCGTGCGCATCTCCCCGACGCGGAATCCGTTCCAGTGCGCGAGCACCGGGATGAAGCGGTGGAGCTCGCCCCGCAGGCGGATCGTCTTCACCACCTCGGAGCGGTAGGCCTTGAGCCCGCAATTCATGTCGTGGAGCTTCACGCCGGTCATCGAGGAGGTGACCGCGTTGAAGAGCTTCGAGGGAACCGTCTTCGAGACCGGGTCCTTTCGCTTCTGCTTCCAGCCCGAGACCAGGTCATAGCCTTCCTCGAGCTTCGCGATCAGACCGCCGATCTCCGCGGAATCATCCTGCAGGTCCCCGTCCAGCGTCACGACGTAACGCCCGCGCGCGGCGCCGAATCCCATCGAGAGGGCGGCGGACTTGCCGTAGTTGCGCCGGAAGACGATCGCCCGGAGGTGCGGGAGGCGGCGGTGGAGCTCGCGCAGGGTCGGGAGCGTCGCGTCGGTCGAGCCGTCGTCCACGACGAGGATCTCGTAGGTCTTTCCCAGCGCGCGAAGGTCCGCCGTCAGCTTCTCGAGCAGCGGAGCGAGGTTCTCCGCCTCGTTGTAGACCGGGATCAGGGCGGTGATCTCCACCGCCTCGCGCGGGACCGGAGGCATCTTCCCGGCTTCCATCAAGTGTTCCGCTGCCATTCCCATTGCCGCGTGAGTCCCTGTTCGAGTGTGGTGCGCGGCTCGTAGCCGAGGTCGCGGCGCGCGAGCGTCGTGTCCGCGGAGGTATCCCGCGGGTCCCCGTGCTGCGGCTCGACGTGGCGCCGCTCGATGGGGCGGCCCACCAGGCGCTCGATCCGATCCAGAACGTCGCGGAGCTCGACCTGGTGCCCGCCGCCGACATTGTAGGCGAATTCCGGCGTGTCGCGGGTCAGGCTCGCCACCGTCGCGGCCACGGCGTCGTCCACGAACGTGAAGTCCCGCGTCTGCCGTCCGTCCCCGTAGACCGTGAGCGGCTTCCCCTGGCGCCCCGCCTCGAAGAAGCGGTGGAACCCCATGTCCGGGCGCTGCCGGGGACCGTACACGGTGAAGTAGCGCAAGGCCAGCGCGGGAATGCCGTACTCGACCCGGTAGGCGTGGACCAGGGCCTCCGTCGCGAGCTTGGTCACGCCATAGGGCGAAATGGGCCGCCGGGGCTCGTCCTCCGGGGTGGGCGCGTGCCGTGCTGCGCCGTAGACCGAGGAGCTCGAGGCGACCGCGACTTTGACCAGGGGCTTCCCGCGAACGGACTCGAGGAGCCGCTGGGTCGCGACCACGTTGTGCTCGGCGTACTCATGAAAGGAGTCGCCCCAGCTCGACCGCACGCCGGGGAGCGCCGCCAGGTGCGCGACGTGGCTCACGCCGTCCAGGAGCGGGCCGAAGTCGGCCTCGCGGAGGTCGCCTTCCACGAAGCGAAATCCCCGGTCCGAACGGAGCCGGCTCAGGTTGGCGCGCTTCACCGCCGGGTCGTAGTGGGAGGTGAAGGCGTCCACGCCGACGACCTCGAAGCCCGTGGCGCGCAGCGCCTCGGCGAGCGTCGACCCCAGGAAGCCCGCGACCCCCGTCACGAGCGCGCGCACGGCGGGTCAGGGCGCTCCGCCGAGGGTCGAGGGCTTGCCGCGACTCGGCCGCGGCGCTCCGCCCGAGAGGACCCGCAGCGAGTCCTCGTAGGTCTGGAGCCACGCGGCCCCCTGCGAGTCCTCGGGGTGGGCCCGCGACCAGGTGCGCAGGACATCCACCGCTTCCTGGCGGCGCCCCTCGAGCCAGAGCGCGCTGAAGAGGCCGCCGAACCAGTCGAAGTATCGCTGATCCATCTCGCACGCGCGCCGGAGCTCCGCGAGGCCCTTCTCCACGAGGTCCTGGCGCCGTTGCTGATGCCCCAGCTGCCAGTGGATGGCTCCGAGATGGAAATAGAACTCGGGCGAGTTCGGGAAGCGGCGCTGCGCGTCCGCGAACACCTTCTCCGCCTCCACCGTGTCCCCCATGTCCTGGTAGGACTTGCCCAGGTATTCGAGGAGGCCCGGGAAATCGGGCGTCATCTTCACGGCGTCGCGCAGGATGTGGATCGCGTCCAGGGACTGCCCCGTCTGCTGGAGCTGATAAGCCACCTGCACGTGGGCCGCGCTGTAGTTCTGGACCAGCTTGTACGCGTTGTCGTCCTTGTACACCGATCGATCGTAGTCGCGGTTCTTGTCCAGCAGTCCGCCGTAGTGGAACACGCTGTAGAGATTGTGGATCGTCTTCTTGGCGTCCACGACGTGATCCCCGACCGGAGTCGGCGAGACACGGAACACGAGACCCTCCAGAACCAGGTTCTTGTCGAACCCCAGCTGCTCGGGGACCGTCACCGCGAGGTACACGGGCCGCTTCCACTGATTCGCCTTCACCATGTCCGCCACGGCCTGGTCCTTGACCCAGACGATCTTCCCGGTCTTCTCGTCCTGATAGGGCTGCAGGGCGTCGAGCTGCGTGTTCGTGTAGGTGAACGGAACCTTCCAGTCCCCGTCGCGGAGCTGCTTGATGTACCACGGCGTGTTCAGGAGGCTCAGGTTTACCACGCTCACGTCCTTCCGGACGTGCTCGACCTCCTGGATGTACCAGAGCGGGAAGGTGTCGTTGTCCCCGTTCGTCATCACGATCGCGTTCGGCTCGAGCGGCGTCAGCATGTTGTAGGCGTAGTCGTGGGCGATGTAGAACCCCGAGCGGTCGTGCTCGTACCAGCCCTCCTTGCAGGGAAGGAGGGAGATCCCGATCAGCGCGGCCACCCCGAGCCAGGGCGCGTAGCGCTCGGCGCCGGGTGGCATCTTCCCCGCCGCCGGCTCTCCGGCCGATTCGAACGCGCGCGTCAGCCACTCGAGCACGCCGGCGGCCCCCATCCCCATCCAGATCGCGAGGAAGTGGTAGGAGTTCGTGAAGAAGTAGTCTCGCTCGCGGACCTCGTGGTCCGTGAAGTTCAGGTAGAAGATCAGCGCCGGACCCATGATGACGTTCTGGGTGAAGAAGAACCAGAAGGTCTTCCGGTCGCGCCTCCAGCTCCACCAGGCGCCGAGCGCGAGGAGGACGTAGGGGATCGCGTTCACCGCGATCACCCAGAAGGAGCTCGGACCGAACGGCCCGAATCCGCTCGTCAGCATGAACTGCTGTCCGACGTAGCGGAGATACATGTGGCCGATCTGGTACCCGACCTCGGCGCGCCGCTCGAACGGATTGGAGGGGCCATACTGCTTCCGGAGCAGGTAGTCCTTCCAGGTCTGGAAGGTCTCGGGCGCCCCCTCGTTCACGGCGGGATGCTGCTGGCTGCGCACGAGGAGGAAGAGCTGCACGGTGAACCCGACCACCATCGCGATGGTCCACCACGTGAAGAGGTTGTTCTTCACGAGCGACTTGCGATTGAGGGCGTAGACCACGACCAGCGCCGCGAGGATCATGAGGATCAAGGGCAGCGGCACGTCCACGTCCGCCGAGAACTCGTTGTACCAGAGGAAGAGCACGTAGCCGCCGAGAAGCGCGGCGGACGCCCAGAACCGCCCGGTGTTGAAGTACTGTGGCCGGGCCAGCCAGAAGAGCACGAGGAGCCCCGGGGCCACGAGGATGGTGCCCAGGTGCACCGCGGCGGAGATGGAGAGCAGGTAGACGATGAGGACCAGCAGGCGGTCGTTCCCGGTCTCCCCCAGATGGTCCCACCAGTTGAAGGCGAGCCAGATGGAGAAGGCGATCAGGAACGAGGAGAGCGAGTAGACCTCGGCCTCGATGGCGCTGTCCCAGAAGGAATTCGAGAACGCGATGAAGAACGCCGCGACGAGCCCGCCCAGCTCGCACACGAGCTGGCGCGTGGGGGTGAGCTCCCCGTTCAGGAACCAGCGGCGGAGGGCTCGCGTGGTGAAGAGGAACGTGAAGAGCGCCGTGAGCGCGGAGGCCAGGGCGCTCATGAAATTCACCTTCCACGCCACGGTTCCGATCGGAATGAGGCTCATCATCCGGCCGAGCATCGTGTAGACCGGGTTCCCGGGCGGATGCGGGAGCCCCAGGATGAAGGAGGTCGCGATGAACTCCCCGGAATCCCAGAACGGCACCGTCGGCGTCAGGGTGCGGATGTAGACGAGGAGGGGCACGCCGAACGCGAGGCCTGCGGCGATCTGGTGCCAGCGCTTGGAGTCGATCACGCGCGCTCCTCGCGCGGCGCCGCGTCCGGCTCTGGAGCCCGCCCCATCCGGCGACGCTCGAGGTGCCGGCCCAGGGCCCGGCGCGGCGTCCGCGAGATGAAGATGAGGCCGCCCAGGAGGCTGATCGTCACGGAGATGACGTATGTGAGGAACGGGATCGAGAAGGACTGCTCCCGCGAGAGCCCCGCCAGCTGGAAGAGGACGACCGCCGCTCCCTCGCGCACGCCGATCCCGTTCAGGGAGATCGGGAGCGAGATCAAAGCCGCGAGCACCGGCACGAACATGAAGTAGTACGCGAGCGGGATCCGGACGCCGAGCGCCAGGCCCACCAGGTAATGGACGTAGATCCGGCTGATCTGGACGAGCGTGGACGCCACGAACACGCTCGTGAGCACCCTTCCCTGGCTCCGGAATCCGTGCATGTCGTCCATGAGGCGCGTCATGGCGCGCTCGACCTTCTTCGCGCCGATCGCGCGGAAGGGCCGCTCGAAGATCTCGAGGATCCCCCGATGGAAGATGCTCGCGAAGAACGCCACCGCGAGGAGGAACACCGCCAGGGTGGCCCACCAGATCGCGACGAGATGGAGCCGGCCCAGCGCCGCGGCCGAGGCCACGACGGCGAGGAAGCCGATCGAGACGACCCCGATCAGCCGCTCCATGAGCGTGGCCGAGAAGACGGAGCTCATGCGGTCCGCGTGCTTGGACGCGTCGGAGATCCGCGCGATGTCTCCCCCGATGTTCGAGGGAAGGAAGTTGTTGAAGAAGAGTCCCACGAAATAGTACGAGGCCGCCGTCGGATACGGGATCGCCACCCCCTGCGCGCGCATGAGCCTGGCCCAGAGCCAGCTGCCGATGAGGCTCGAGACGAAGAAGAGACCCGCCGCGAACGCGAGCAGGGACGGGTCCGCGGAGCGCATGGTCGCCCAGACGTTGCGCGGCGAGACCTTCGCGACCACGTACGCGAAGAGCAGGATACTGAGGAGGATCTTGAGCCCGATGAGCGGGACCTTGAGCCTCTGGACCGTGGACTTGGCTCCGGTCACGCCGCGGAGGCTCCCGCCGCTCGCTCCATCACCGCGCGGCTCTCGCGATAGCATCGCTCCCAGGTGAACCCGCGCGCCCAGCGGAGGCCTGCTTCCGCCATGGCCAGGCGGCGTGCCCGGTCTTGGAGGAGATCCGCGATCGCGTCGGCCAGCGCCGTCACGTCCCCGTGCGGCACCAGGATCCCGGTCTCGCCGTCCTTCACGGATTCGATCAAGCCGGGGCTCCGGCTCGCCACGACCGGCGTCCCGCAGGCGTTCGCTTCGATCACGGTGAGCCCCCAGCCCTCTTTGGGCGAGGGCGCGACCGCGACCAGGGCGCGGTTCAGCGCCTCCACCTTGCCGCGATGCGGGAGCGGTCCCAGGAACGCGACCCGGTCGCCGATCCCGAGGCGGCGCGCGAGAGACTCCAGGGCCTCGCGGTAGGGTCCGTCCCCCACGATCTCGATCCTCGCGGAGGGAACGCGTCCCAGCACCCGGGGCAGGGCGCGGATCAGGTACTGGGCTCCCTTGTATTTCCGGAGCCGCCCCACGAACGCGATGACGGGCTCCTCCCGTCTCTCGGGTGGAATCAAGACCTCGTACGCGTCCTGGTCGAGACCGCAGCGCACCACATCGATGCTCGAGCGTGGAATTCCGCGGCGCACGAGGTCGTCCCGCGTGCTCTCCGAGATGGCCAGGAAGGGAATGCCGCGATACACGTGGGGAATCAAGCTCTCGTGGGCCCAGACGACCGCGCCCACCAGCGGCGACGCCTCCTGGAACACGGCGGCGCCGAAGAGATGCGGCACCACGGCGAGCACGGGGGCGTCGACGTAGCGGGGCGTGAAAAACGGGACCTTGTTGATGTCTTCCAGGACGAGGTCAAATCGCTCTCCCCGGAGCCTCCGACGATACAGATCCCCCAGAGCAAGATGCGCATTGTACCACGATCCCTTCCGGAGAATCCGGATGCCACGGTAGTCGTCTTCCTCCTTCGAGCCGGGGAACCGCTCGGCGAGCCAGGTCACCTCGTCTCCGTCCCGCACGGCCCGGGTCAGGATCTCGGAGAGATGGAGCTCGGCGCCTCCGGCTTCCGGATGCGCCGGATCCCTCCAGTTGAACGCGAGAACCTTCACCCGAGTGGTACACCGGAACGGGGTGAATCGACCGTCCCTTTTCGTCCCAGCGCGCCGATGACGAAGTAGGTGTAGAAGGAGATGCGGGTGTTCCGGAACTTGTTCCGCCCCCAGACGGCGGCGCGGGAGAGAACGGGAACGGGCGGCGGATAGAGCGGAAGTCGCGCGACCCTGGAGCGGAGCAGCACCACCCGGATGGAGCGGTAGAGAAGCCCGGGGACCATCCAGCTTCCGTAGCGACGCGTGACGACGACCCCGGCCCGGCGCATGAGCCCCTCCAGCTCCCCGATCGTGAACTCGGTCTCCCAGCCCGCGAACCACCGTCCGAGCGCGATCAGGAGGTGCTTCAGGAGCGTGTAGGCGTGGAACCGCTGCGGCACGTCCACGAGGAGGATTCCGCCCGGCGCGAGAGCGCGTACGTTCTCGCGCAGGAGCGGCATGGGATCGCGAAAGTGCTCGAGCAGACCCTGATGGAAGACCACGTCGACCGAGGCGTCGCGGAACGGCATCCGCAACGCGTCCGCGCGGATCAGGTGCACGCGTCGCCCCGAGCGCCGGGCCACCCCGCGCGCGACCTCGAGCGAGGCCATGGAGTAGTCGAGCAGGATCGCGGTCGCCCCGGCCTCGGCCAGCGTCACGCTGTCGCGGCCCGAGCCCGCGCCCACTTCCAGCACGCGCTTCCCCGAGACGTCCGTCTCGGCCAGGATCTGCTCCACGACGCGCCCCTCCGTGGGATAGACGTCGTCGATCGCCGACCGCTCGCGCCAGAAGCGCGTCCAGTGTGCCTCGGTCGATTTCCGCACCCGGCTATTCTCCGGCCGAAAGCCGCGCCGCCAGCACGAGGGGAAGGTTCGCGGACCGGATCTTCTCCTGAGAGGCCTCGATGTCGTACGGGACGCGCACGAACTCGACGAGACCCTCGGGCTCGGTCAGGATCACGAAGCAGGCGCGCGGATCGCGGTCGCGCGGCTGCCCCACGCTCCCGACGTTCACGATGTAGCGGCGGTCCGGATCCAGCCGGTGCTGGGTCGGCGGCAGGGAAACGCATCCCGAGTTCGTGCGCTCGAAGATCGCGGGCTGGTGCGTGTGGCCGATGAAGCAGCTCTGCTCGGTGAAGAACTGGAACTGGGGCTCGGCGTCGAACCGGTCGAAGATGTACTCCCAGTCCCGGGGAGCGGCCGGAGACGCGTGGACGTAGAAGTACGGCTTGAGATGCCGGGACAAAGGAAGGCTGCGCAGGTAGTCCCGGTTCTGGTGCGTGAGCACCTTGGCGGTCCAGAGCGCGGCCGTCTTGGCGTTCGGATTGAACCGGGCGGCTTCCCCGCCCCCGCTCGCGGCGGAATCGTGGTTGCCCAGGAGCACCATCTGGGAGCGCTCCCGGACCAGATTCAGGCACTCGTTGGGGCTCGCGCCGTAGCCGACGACGTCCCCCAGGCACAGCACGCGATCCAGGTCGCGCTCGTCGACGGCCCGGAGGACCGCCTGGAGCGCTTCGAGGTTGGCGTGGACGTCGGAAAGAAGGGCCGTTCTCATCCAGGAGGACGGACGTCGTGGGCGAGCCGGTCCAGGATGCCGTTGACGAAGGCGCCTGAGGTCTCCATGCCGTATTTCTTGGCGATTTCGATCGCCTCGTCAAGCGCAACCCTCACGGGCACCTCGACGTGGTACAGGAGCTCCGCGGCGGCCAGGCGGATGACGGACCGGTCCGTGGCGGCCATCCGGTTCAGGGACCAGTTCCGGGCGATGCGGGACACGACGGCGTCGATCTCGGGCTGATGTTGCGCCAGAGTGGAGACGAGCGTCCCCGCGAACTCACGCGCCTCGGAGTCCGCTTCCTCCTCCATGTCCTCCAGGATCTCCTTCAGGCAGCGTTCCACGGGGTCCCCCGTGACGTCGGCCTGATAGGCGGCGCGGAACGCCAGCTCCCGGGCCTGGCGACGGCGCGTCACGACCGCCCCTTCCCGCGCAGCGCGCCGAGAAGCCTCGCCATCTCGATCGCTCCCTCCGCGGCTTCGACCCCCTTGTTTCCGTGCGCGCCTCCGGCTCTCGCCAGCGCCTGCTCCAGGGTGTCCGTGGTGAGCACGCCGAAGAGCACCGGCACGCCGGTCTCGTAGGACACCCGCGCGATGCCCCGCGAGGCCTCCTGGGCCACGTACTCGAAGTGCGGCGTCTCGCCGCGCACGACCGCGCCCAGACAGAGGATGGCGTCGTGGCGGCGGGAGGCGGCGAGACGGCGCGCCACGAGCGGAAGCTCGAAGGCGCCCGGAACCTTGACCACGAGGACGTCGCGGGGGCGGACCCCATGACGACCGAGCGCCCCGAGCGCGCCCGCCAGGAGCTTGACGCCCACTGGCTCGTTGAAGCGGGAGAGGAGCACCGCGATCCGCAGGCCCGCGCCGTCGAGCGATCCTTCGAGGGCGCGCGGGGAGGCGGCGCCGGCCTCGGAAGGGCGTGCGACGCGCCTCGAGGAGGTCACGCGGAGAGCCCCCGCTTGCCGTTCCCGCGCGTATGGGCGCGGTGCGCGCTCTCGGCCGCCGTCCGCTCGAGCAGGTGTCCCAGGCGCTCGCGCTTCGTGGCGAGGTAGCGCGCGTTGGTCGCGTTGGGCGGGATCTCGAGCGGCTCTCGCGCCGCGACGTCCACGCCGTAGTCGCAGAGCGCGGCGATCTTGCGCGGATTGTTGGTCAGGAGGCGGACCTTGCCGTACCCGAGATCGCGGATGATCTGCGCGGCCACCCCGTAGTCCCTCAGATCCGGCTTGAACCCCAGCCGGAGATTCGCGTCCACGGTGTCGAGCCCCAGGTCTTGCAGCTCGTAGGCCCGGAGCTTGTTGGCGAGGCCGATCCCGCGCCCCTCCTGGCGCATGTAGAGGAACGCGCCCGCGCCTTCCCGGTCGATGCGCTCGAGGGCGGCCTCGAGCTGCTCGCCGCAGTCGCAGCGCCGGGAGCCGAACACGTCGCCGGTCAGACACTGGGAGTGCACGCGCACGAGCTTCGGCCCTCCGCCGGCCGCTCCCTTCACCAGAGCGACGTGATGGTGTCCGTCCACGGCGCTCTCGTAGACGAGGACGCGGAAGGTCCCGTAGCGAGTGGGAAGCCGGGAGGAAGCGACGCGCTCGATGAGGCGTTCGTTCCGGTAGCGGTAGCGGATGAGGTCGCGAATGGTGACGAGCGGCAGCCGATGGCGCCGCGCGAGCCGCGTCAGCTCCGGTCCGCTCGCCATGCGGCCGTCGGGAGAGAGGATCTCGCACAGGAGCCCCGCGGGCGAGAGTCCCGCGAGGCGCACCAGGTCTAGCGCCGCCTCCGTATGCCCCGGCCTCCGGAGCACGCCTTCGTCCGCGGCCCGAAGGGGAAAGACGTGACCCGGCCGCGCCAGGTCCTCGGGCTTCGTCTTCCGGTCGGCGAGCGCCCGGATGGTGAGAGCGCGGTCGTGGGCCGACGAGCCGGAGGTCGTGCCGCTCAGGAGATCCACCGAGACCGTGAACGGAGTCGAGAAGCGCGCCGTGTTGATGGGCGCCATGAGCGAGAGCCCCAGCGCTTCGAGGCGGCAGGCCGGCATCGAGACGCAGATCAGACCGCGGGCTTCGCTCGCCATGAAATTCACGTCCTCCGCCGTGGCCTTCTCCGCGGCCATGACGAAGTCTCCCTCGTTCTCGCGGTCCTCGTCGTCCACGACCACGACCATCTTCCCCGCGCGGATCGCGCGGAGCGCGGTCTCGATGTCGGCGAAGGACCGCGGAGACGCCTTGGTCCGGCTCGTGCGGGACGTCACGCGAGCATCCTCCCGCTCGTCGCGAGGCGCTCGATGTAGCGGGCGAGCAGATCCACTTCCAGATTCACGTCGGTCCTTTCTCGGTAGTCCGAGGCGATGGTGTGCTCGAGCGTGTAGGGAACGAGAGCCACGACCGCGCACGGATCCTCCCAGGCCGCCACCGTGAGGCTCACGCCGTCCAGAGCCAGGGAGCCCTTCTCGGCGACGTAGCGTCGGAGCGGCTCCGGGATCTCGACGTGGAGGAGCTGGTCCCGGCCGGAGCGCTTCACCGCGCGCACGCGCGCGGTCGCGTCCACGTGTCCCTGAACCCAGTGCCCGCCGATCTCGTCTCCGACCCGGAGCGCGCGCTCCAGATTCACCCGGTCGCCCTCGGCGAGCCTGCACAGGGTGGTGCGGCGGAGCGTCTCGGGCACGGCCGTGGCCGTGAACACTCCGTCCCGCGCATGCTCGACGGTGAGGCAGACGCCGTTCACCGCGACGCTCGCCCCCTCCGGAGGAGCGGTCGCGAAGTCCGCGCGAATCGCGAAGGTCATCCCGTCCGAGGCGTCGCCCCGGATCTGTTCGACGCGTCCGACGCGCTCGACGATCCCGCTAAACATGATTCCTCCCGCGCAGCGTCCCTTCGATCCAGAGGTCTCTCCCGACGCGACGCGTCGTGAGCCCGTCGAGCTCGATCGCCTCGTCCAGCCTGCCCAGCCCCAGGTCGCGCGTCCACGCGGGGGCGCGCTCCCCTCCCAGGATGAGAGGAGCGATCCCGATGGCCACGCGGTCCGCGAGGCCTTCCCGCAACGCCGAGGTGTGGACGGTCGGCCCCCCTTCGACCAGGAGCGAGAGCATTCCCTCCTCCGCCACGCTCCGGAAGAGCGCGCGGAGAGGCACCCGGCCCTCCGGATCGGGCTCGTACGTCATCACCCGCACGCCCCGCGCCGTGAGCGCCGCGATCGCCCGCTCGTCGCGAGAGACGGTCGCGATCCGGAGCGGAGCCCGCTTCACCGAAGCCACCAGGCGTGAGTCGAGCGGGGTTCGCAGATGGGAGTCGAGGATGATCCGGACCGGGCTCCTGCCCCGGTGGAGGCGCACCGTCAGCTCGGGGTCGTCCTGAAGCACCGTTCCGATCCCCAGCAGGACGGCGTCGTGGCTCGCGCGGATGGCATGGCAGAGTTTCTGCTGCTCCTCGCCTCCGAGCCCGCGCGAATCCCCTCGCTCGCTCGCGACCCGGCCGTCCAGAGAGATCATCGATTTCAGGGTGACCCACGGGAGACCGCTCCCGAGGAATTTCAGATACGCCGGATTGAGGGCACGGCAGTCCTCGGCCCGCACCCCCTCCACGACCGTGACCCCGGCGGACAGGAGCGCCTGGACGCCGCGTCCGTCCACGAGCGGGTTCGGATCGCGCATGCCCAGGACCACACGACGGATCCCCGCCTCGAGTATCGCCCCCACGCACGGAGGGGTCCGACCGAGATGCGCGCACGGCTCGAGCGTGGTCACGAGCACGGAGCCCCTCGCTCGCTTCCCGGCCTCTTCGAGGGCGCGGACCTCGGCGTGCGCTTCCCCCGCGCGCACGTGGAAGCCCCGTCCCACGACCTCTCCGCTCCGGAGCACGACCGCGCCGACGCGAGGATTGGGGTGCGTGGTCCCGATGCCGCGCCGGGCGAGCCGGACCGCCTCGCGCATGGCGCGGTCCTCCGCCGCCGTGGCGGCTTGGCCCACGTCCGTGCCCGGCATGGTCTCGACCTTGCCGACCGATGAGATGCGTACGCTCATGAATAGAAAAACCCCGCAGGCAGACACCCGCGGGGCGCACGCGGCCCTTCGGCCGGTCGCTTCCGACTCCCGTGATCATCCTTCTCCCATCCAGACTGTGACTGTCGGCCCCGGAATCTCACCGGATCTGCCTCGGGCCAGAGGCCCGGGGCTCGCGGGCTTTCACCGCCGGTGGGGACTTTCACCCCGCCCCGAAGGATGTCTGCAGTTCGAGGGTATGGTAGAACGAAACGGCCGCTAGCGCAAGAGGATGAGCTTCTTGGCCTCGACCATGCCGTCCGCCTCCAGGCGGAAGAAATAGGCGCCGCTCGAAAGCGGGCTGCCCCGGTCGTTCGTCCCGTCCCAGGTGAGGCGATGCTCCCCGGCCGGCATCGGGCCGTCCAGGAGGCTCCGGACCCTGGCGCCGGCCACGTTGAAGATGAGGAGTCGGACCCGGGACGGCCGCGTGAGGGAGAACCGGATCGCGGTGTGGGGATTGAAGGGGTTCGGGGCCGCGTCGTACAGCCGGGCACGGGGCGTCAGGGCCTGGACCGGGTCGTCGATTCCGGTCGCCACGTAGCATCCGGGCACCTCGAATTCTCCGACCAGCGTCCGGTACAGGAGCAGGTTCCGGCGCGTCACGTTCGGGATCGTTCCAAGGCTGAAGCCCACGAACACCGAACGCGAGGAGTCGGCCACGACGCCCACCGAGTCCCGCTTCTCCACCGCCGCCGTGGTCATGTTGGGATACAGGAGCCAGGAGCGCGCCTTGGGACCCGCGCAGGACGAGGGAGCCAGGTCATCGAATCGATTCAGGCTCGGACACTGCCCGTTGAGCTGGAACGGCTCGGACGCGATCCGCGTTCCCGCCGCCCCGGTCGTCGTCGGAGTGAGCGAATCCTGAGGCGTGTTCTCCCACACGTCGCGGAGGTAGGTCGTGCCCAGCGCGCAGGAGAGGAACGTGCCGATGTCCTGTGCGTTCGTCGCCAGGTCGAACGCCAGATTGTCTCCGGCCAGGATGAGCCCGCGGTTTCCGCCCGGCCGCTTGAGCCAGGTTTGCAGGAGCTGCTGGTCCTCGGCCGAGAGGGTCGATGCGGAGCGGTCCCCCACGTCCCAGACGATCGCCGAATAGACTCCAAGGGTGGAGGCGCTCACCCCGGGCCAGTGCCGGACCGGATCGCCGGGGGGCGACCCACCCGGGCCGTTCCCGAGCGAATTGACCGGAGCGTTCACGTCGTAGCGGTCGAAGCGCAGCCCCAGCGACGTGAAGGATTGGTCCATGGTGCCGTGGTCGTCCACGCCCGCGAAGGCGTTCACGTAGAGCACGTTCGCGATCGTGCCCGGGCAGGTGCCGGAGGGCGCCTGGGTGGCCGGCAGGATGCTGGCGGTGAAGTAGTGCGACGACGCGAGCGCGTCCGAGGGCAGGGTGGCGACGTCATTGAGGGAATCGGTGACCGAGAAGTAGTACTGGAGCTTGGTCCCGGCCGCGTAGGAGGCCGCGGGGACGTCGGCCGAGTACGCGGCTGGATTCGCGGCCCCCAGCGGCGTGAGCGGAAGGCTCACGAACGAGGCGCCGTTCAGACTGTAGAAGAAGGACGCCGTCTTGAGCCCGCGGGACGCGGAGAGCCTCACGGAAACGCTGTCTCCGCTGGGCGTGTTGAAGTTGTCGTTGCCCAGGAACGGCGTGGTGTTGAAGGTGTCCTGGTAGAGATCGTCCTCGGAGGCGACGACCGAGGGCGGCGCGAGGCCCACCACCCCCAAGGCCAGATTGTCGAAGTACACCGCCGTGCCCGCGGGCGTCGAGACTCCGTCACAGTACGTATTCGCGAAATCCTTCACGTCCAGCATGAATTCCACCGAGTCCTTGCCGGCGGCCCCGGTCAAAGGCACGAGCTGACGCATCCACTCCTTCTCGTTCCCGCCATAGAGATCGCCCGAGGCCGCCGTCCAGAGCGACCAGGCGCTCCCCGCGTTCCGCGTCCGGAGCTGGACGTTGTAGTAGAAGCAGGCGTTGATCGGCAGGCTCCGGTACACGTCGAACGCGAGCGTCACCTGGTCCGCCCGGTTCGTGTAGATCGGCGGGCTGATCAGCTTGTCATCCATCCGCGGGGTCAGGGCGTCCGTGGCCGGATTCGTGACGTTCCAGACCTTGGACGTGTTGGAGGTGCAGACCTGCTCTCCGGGCGCGTTCGCCTGGATCCGCCAGAAGTCCCCCACGGCCGGGAACGTGGAGACGGTCCAGGTCCCCGGACCGGATTCGAAGTCGTCGAAGAAGCGGAGATCGTTCGTGCCGGCCTTCACCGTCACGTTGTCGATGGACCAGCCGTCGACCGCGGCGAAGCCGTCCGACGAAGAGCCCGCGATGTCGCTGACGAAGAGGAACCGGAACGAGACCGGGTTGATCTTCGCGCGGATCGAGTCGGGAATCTGAACCGAGAAGGTGTCGCAGGGCACGCCGACTCCATGGATGGTGCCGGACCACGTCGCGATGGTGACCCAGGACGCGTCCGGATCATTGATCTGGAGCATCGCGAAGTCGAACCCCTGCTCGATGTTCATCTGCTGCTTGAATCCGATCCGGACCGGGCTCGCCGCGCCGGTCAAGCTCACGAAGTTGGTGAGGGTCTGGGTCCAGTTGTTGTCGTATCCGTACCGGTTGGCGTCCAGGACCCAGCTCGAGTCGACGCGCCCGCACCAGAACGCGTGCCCCTGACAGCCGTAGATCGTGTCGATGTGCCACGCGGTCGGCTGGAACGAGGCGTCCTGGTGGGTATAGCCCCCTTCGTTTCCGGGACTGGATCGCGTCTCGAGGCTGTCCTGATAGATCCAGACCGTGTCCCCCGACTGGTTCAGCTGTCCGCTGCGATGGATCCAGGAATTGGAGGCGGCAGCCTGGACGGGGCTCACGTTCCCCGCGCCGCGCTGGAACTCGGGATGCCCCGTCGAAGCGGGGTAATGAAGCAGTTTGTATGGAGTTGGGGCGGCGTGGGACGAGGATCCTGCGCCCAGGGCTCCGCTCAGAGCGAGACACAGCGCGAGCATGGATGCAGGGGCGCGGAGGCGGGTCACGCCACTATTTTACCACGCCTCCGGGCCTTTGTTCCTCGGTCACGACCGGCTGCACGCCTAGCCTCGAGGCGAGCCCGCGCAAGGCGGCGAGCACCTCGGCCCCGGTGGCCGACGCCCAAGGCTCGAAGTGCCGTTCCGAGCGAAGCGGGAGACCCATCGCGACCGCCGCCCTCGCGGCGCGCGCGAGGTAGTGGCGGCTCCCGAGATCGGGAAAGGGATCGGTCCCGACGAGCGCCTCGCTCCCCGCCTTCCCCGCGCCGGTCGCGATCTGCAAGACGAGAAGGGCCAGCGCGCCCCGCGTCACGGGATCGCCCAGATGATACGACCCATCCGGGAAGGGATCGATCCAGCCCCGGGCCATCGCCACGCGCAGCCAGCGCTCGCCCCACGCGGCACGCGTCTCTTCCGTGTCACCGGGAGGGCTCGCCGCGCCGCTCCAGCTGGGACGCTCCGGATCGGCGCCCAGCTCCGCGGCCAGCATGACCCCCAGCTCTCCGCGCGAGACGCTGGGATGCGTGCGCAGCACGGCGTAGCCCTCGGGCA
>Ga0075435_100000016_pt1 | contig 99722 bp, 87 predicted proteins | sample RhiMethybrSRZTD4_FD_75302 | JGI IMG/M metagenome (GOLD analysis project Ga0075435, IMG submission 75302) | Populus rhizosphere microbial communities from Tennessee, USA - Rhizosphere MetaG P. TD hybrid SRZTD4 | ecosystem: Host-associated > Plants > Roots > Rhizosphere > Soil | place: USA...
CAGCACCGCGAAGATTATGTAGTCCAGCAATTGGCCGTAGCTTCCCGAGACGCAAAGCACACAGGTCCAGACCATCTGCACCATCAGGGAAACCACTGGAGTCTTGTAGGTAGGATGCAGGTTGGCCACTGCGCGGAAGAACAGGCGGTCCTTCGCCATGGCATAGTAGACGCGGGCTCCGGCCAGGATCAGACCGTTGCAGCAACCGAAGGTGGAAAGCATGATGGCGATGGCCATGAGCGTTCCGCCAAGTGGGCCAAACATCTGAGTCATGGCGGCAGTGCCGACCCGGTCCTCGGTGGCGTGCTTGATTCCGCGCTCGAGGATGGTAGCTCCATTGGCAGTTCCATCCAGCGGAAGGATGTTGAGGTAGACAACATTGCAGAGTACGTACAGCAGGATGACCGTGCCTGTGCCCAGAGCCAGAGCCAACGGAAGATTACGGCTGGGGTTCTTCACCTCGCCGGCGGTGAAGGTGACATTGTTCCATGCGTCAGCAGAAAACAGAGAACCAACCTGCGCGACCGCGAGCACGGTGAGCGTACCGACTAGGACGCCACCGATATCGTGCTGGGCGCTTAGTCCGGCGTTGCGCCAGAAGTGGCCGTGGAAATTGGCGGCTAAGGCTTGCGCATTTCTGCCGATTGCAAGCCCGAGAAGAACCAAGCCGAAGAGAGCTGATACCTTGGCTGCGGTGAATACGTTCTGAATCAGCGCTCCGGTTTTTACGCCGAAAATGTTGATGATCGAAAGGGCCACGACCACAAGGATGGCGACGAGGTTCTGCGTGTTGAGACCCACTTCCATGTTGCCGAGAACCATAGGGCCGATGGGAATGGGCGGTACTTTCCAGAAGTGCAAAATCCAATTTGAAGAAGAGACCGAAGGAACGAAAATGCCGAGGAATTTTCCAAAGGCCACACCGACCGCAGCAATCGTGCCGGTCTGGATGACGAGGAAAAGAGTCCATCCGTAGAGGAAGCCCCACAGCGGTCCGAGAGCTTCGCGCAAGAAGACATACTGACCGCCAGCCCGGGGCATCATGGCGGCGAGTTCGCCGTAGCTCAGGGCGCCGACGATGGTGAGGAAGCCGGTGACGAGCCAGGCTCCGATCAGCAGCGCGGGAGAGTCGACTTCGCGAGCGATTTCGGCGGAGACGATAAAAATGCCGGAGCCGATCATGGAGCCCATGACCAGCATGGTGGCGCTGGTCAGGCCGAGTTCTTTGACTAATTCGGTGTCCTGGTGGGAATGGATTTCCCAGTCGCTAGTAGGGACGGGTTGTTTTGTCTCGGTGCCCAACAGTCCTCCGGATCTTACAGTCGCCCTTCTGACGACCGCACAGCCGAGTTCGGCTGTCCCCACGTATTCCTGCTGAGGCTCGCGGGCTACTTTACCCCAATATCCGCAAAAATTCTTGTGCTGATTGGCGTGGCTCCCGTAACAAGTCAGATATCACGGCCACGGAATCCGCTCCGGCGTCGATTACCTGGCGACAGTTTGCGCGGGTAATTCCTCCGATTGCCACCAGTGGCTTGCGGGTCAGAGCGCGGGCCTGACGCACGCCTTCCAGACCGATGATTGGATCTGCGGTCGACTTGCTGGTTGTGGCACATACCGGGCCTACTGCGATGTAGTCTGCTGTGGTTTGATCCGCTTCCGCGACCTCCTCTGGATTGTGGGCAGAGACCCCGAGCCAGAGCACCTTGCCGACGATTTTTCGGGCGGCTTCCAGGGAAAGGTCATCTTGCCCCACGTGGACGCCGTCGAAGCCCGCAGCGAGGCAGAGGTCGGCACGATCGTTCATGATCAATTTGACGGAATTGTCGGCGAGGCGTTTCAGTTCCCGCGCATGGGCGAGCATTTCGCCTGGGTTGCCACTTTTATCTCGATATTGGAGAAACACGACGCCCGCGGCCAGAAGTTCCCCAACCTTACTGAATAGGGTTTCAGAATCGCCGCACAACGACGAATCCACAATCGCATACAGCCGCGGAAGGGCGATCATGCGCGTGTCACAGGTGAAACTCTCGCAGGATGATCACGCGGCGTGCTTTCCTGCCTTTAGGAAGCGATCGATGAACGTCGTATCCACGCGCCCGGCGCGAAATTCGGGATCACGCAGGATTCTCCGGTGCAGTGGGATTGTCGTATATATTCCTTCGACGATAAACATCTCAAGTGCCCGGGCCATACGCGAAACCGCCTCCTCGCGATCTTTTCCCCGCACGATTAGCTTGGCTATCAATGAATCGTAATAGGGCGGAATGACGCCTTCCGCGTAGGCGGCAGTATCGATGCGCACACCGGTGCCGCCCGGAGGATGAAAAGCGGTGATCTTTCCTGCTGATGGAGTGAATTTCTCCGGGTGCTCGGCATTGATGCGACATTCGATCGCATGACCACGGGACAGAATTGGGCCGTGCAGCACGTCTTCCATGCGCTCGCCGGCGGCTAGAAGAATCTGGCTCTTTACGAGGTCGACGTCGGTGACCATCTCTGTGACTGCATGCTCCACCTGGATGCGGGTGTTCATTTCGATGAAATAAAGATTGCGATCTTGATCCATGAGGAATTCGATCGTGCCGGCGTTGACGTACCCGATGTCGGACAATGTTTTGCAAAGTATTTGTCCCACCTGCTCGCGTAACTCCGCCGTCATCTGCGTGGAGGGGGACTCTTCCAATAACTTCTGGTGGCGGCGCTGAATAGAACACTCGCGTTCGCCCAGGCTTACCACGGTTCCGTACTGATCCGCCAGAATCTGGAATTCGATGTGGCGCGGGCGCTCGACGAATTTTTCCATGTAGAGATCGCCATTGCCAAAGGCAGCTGCGGCTTCGGATTGGGCGGCCCTGAACAGGCCGGGCAACTCTTCTTCGTTCCGTACGATGCGCATGCCGCGACCGCCGCCTCCGGCGGAGGCTTTGATGATTACCGGAAAACCCACATTCCTTGCCCATTCCAGGGCTTCATCTTCACTGGCGATGATCCCTTCCGAACCTGGCAGGATCGGCACACCAGCCTGCCTCATGGCAGCGCGAGCTTTTTCTTTTTCTCCCATCAGACGCGTGATTGCGGGCGGGGGGCCAATAAACTTGATGTTGCAGGTCTCGCAGACTTCGGCGAAGTTGGCGTTCTCTGACAGCAGGCCGTAACCCGGATGAATGGCCTCGACGTTGGCGATCTCCGCCGCACTGATCACCCCGGGGATATTGAGATAACTTTGCGCAAGTTGCGGCGGACCGATACAGATGGCTTCGTCGGCAAAGCGAACATGGAGCGAATTGCGGTCAGCTTCGCTGTAAATCGCGACCGCGCGGATTCCGAGCTCCTTACAGGCGCATATGACACGGAGAGCAATTTCTCCGCGATTAGCAATGAGGATTTTCTTGAACATTATTCAGGTGTCAGGTGTCGGACCTTGCTCTTCGGATCTGGCGTCAGGCATCAGGACGAACTATTTCGGGCGAATGACAAATAATTCCTGACTATATTCGATTGGCTGGCCGTTGTTCACCAGCCTTTTCACAATTTCACCTGCCATATCGGATTCGATTTCGTTCATGAGCTTCATGGCTTCCACAATGCATAGCACCTGCCCCAGTTCAACAACATCCCCCGGCTTAACGAAGGGAGGTGAGCCTGGAGACGGTGATTCATAGAAGGTCCCTACGATGGGCGAACGTACGGTGTGCAAACCATCATCGGCACTCGCGGCAGCTTGTTTGGAAGTCGGTGAAGGAGGCTGGGGAGCAGCTGGGGCCGGAGTGGCGCTACTCTCCGCAGCTGCGGCGCCCGCAGTTTGTACGATCACCGTCGGAGTCTCAGGGGCTTGCGCGACGGAATTTACTGCGCGCTTGATGCGCACCTTGACATCGCCGCGCTCGAGTTCGAACTCAGCGATACCCTTCTCAATTACGAATTCGATGAGCTCTTTTAGTTCTTTCTGGTTCATCGTGGGGTGGGCTGGAGGCTTTTAGCGTCAACGAGAACTCAGCATACGCACAGTTTCAGACCGCAATCATTTCTTTGCCAGTCGGAGTCAGAATTTCGCAGCCGCGGTCCGTGACCACAACCATGTCCTCGATGCGGACCCCGCATTTTCCGGGAATGTAAACACCCGGTTCGATGGTGATCACCATCCCCGGCTGCAGAAGCTCGTTTTGTCCCTTAGCGACTCGCGGCGCTTCATGAATCTCGAGGCCCACGCCGTGCCCCGTCGAGTGGGTAAAATACCGCCCTAAGCCGTGTCTTTTTAAAACGTTGCGAGCTGCGCCGTCGACTTCACTCAGGCTGACGCCAGGCTTCACCGTCGCTACCGCGGCTTGCTGCGCTTCCCGCACCGCTTCGTAGGTTCTGCGGGCTTCCACAGTCGGACGGCCCACGTGTACAGTGCGGGTCATGTCAGAGCAGTAGCCTGCGAGTATAACACCGAAGTCGCAGACGACGAATCCGCGGGACGGGATCGGGGCGGTTGAAGCCCGGCCATGAGGAAGCGCTGACCGCGGGCCGGAGGCAATGATGGTTTCGAACGACATGGATTCAGCTCCGGCTCTGCGGGCGGCGTATTCGAGTTCGGCGGCAACTTCAGTTTCTCTCACTCCCGGACCGATGGTTTTCAGAACAACTTCGAAGAGCCCGGCACCGAGCAATACCGCCGCCCGAATACTTTTTATTTCGTCTGCATCCTTAAGGATGCGGGCTTTCTCAACCCAGGGAGACGCAACGCCCAGGCGCACGCTAAGAGCTAAGGATCTGGCCAACCGCTGCCGATCGACTACGGTTAGGTGCTCGGCCTCGATGCCGAGTGTGAATTTTCCAGGTGCGCCAGGGCACTTGGCTTTACCTCGAAACCATTCGGCGGCCGAGATGAGAGGCGCTTTGCGGCCGACGACTATGCGGCTACCATGAACTTCCGTCTGTGCTTGGGTGATGTATCGGCCGTCGGTAAAGAAAATGCTCTGGCTTTTGCTGACCAGCAAAGCTGCCGCGCTCCCTGTGAAGCCGCAAAGGTACCGGATATTTGGAAGAGAGGTGATCAGAACGGCATTGAGCCGGCTCTGTTCCAGTTCGCGCTGCAATTTCTGTTGCCGAAGCTTGTGATTCATCCTTTTCAGTTTAGCAATCCGGAGTAAATGGCGATCGCGATGAACCGGAGTTTTCAAGTGAAAAACAGAACCGCCGATCCTGAGATTCTCAGGATCGGCGGCTGTTTTGCTGCTAACTTGCGCTCTAGCTCTGGATGATGCGCGGCGTAATAAAGAAGATCAGCTCCTGGTTGGAGGTGCTGACTGTGCGGCGCTTGAACAGATTGCCGACCGCGGGGATGTTGCCGAGCAGAGGCACCTGAGCAATGTTGACCGAGTTTTGAGTCTGGATGACGCCACCGATCACGACCGTACCGCCATCGGTGACCAAGACCTGAGTTGTAGCCTGTTGCGTGATCAGAGTGGGGTTGCCCTGAACCGTGCGGCCAAAGTCAGGGGTAGTGTTTTCCACGTCTACGTTGAGGAAGATGGTGCCTTCCGACGTGATCTGCGGAACCACGGTCAGCCGTAGGAACGCATCCACATAGGTCACCGTCGGCGGACCGCCCAACTGTGCCTGGGTCACAATGGGAACGCGCACGCCCTGGCGAACCAGAGCCTGAATATTGTTCTGCGTGACTACGCGCGGACGGGAAAGGATTTTAAGCAACCCGCGAGACTCCGCCAGGGTTAGGATTGCATCGATGCGGTAATTCCTGCTCTCGTTGGTTAAACTGAGGCCACTAGTTGGCTGCGTGACCGGCAGGTTCGAGAACAGCGGAATTTGCTGCGTGCCCACGAGAACATAATTGGGCGCGCCACCGATGACAGTATTGGAAATTTGGAGCGGCGATATACCCGCGCTCTGCGCGCCACCGACCGCGGTGGGCCCATTACCCCAACCGAAACCAAGCTGCGTGCCGATGTCGCGGGCGAAGCTGCGGGTGGCAGCTACGACGCGAGCTTCAATTTCGACTTCCTGAGTCTTGCGGTCGAGTTGCGTCAAGAGACGATCGATTCCCGGCATAACCGCGGGAATGTCCTGAATGATGAGGGCATTGGTGCGATCATCAGCAATCACATCACCCCGCTGGGTGAGGAATTTCTTGATGGTTGGCACAACGTCTTTGGAGTGAGCATAGCTCAGGAAACGAGTGACACTGACTTTGTCGACAGCCAGAGCTTCGGCTTCCTGTTCGGCCCGCCGAGACTCGGCTTCCTTGCGCATCGTGTCTACCGTCGCAATGCGCAGGACATTGCCTTCGAGTTGCCGTGACAGTTCGTTGTTCTTTAGGACGATGTCGAGCGCCTGATCCCACGGCACGTCGTCGAGCACGATGGTCAATGTGCCTTTGACGTTTGGATCGAGAACAACGTTGAGTCCGCTGATCTCGTGAATCAGCCGAAAGAAATCCTTCAGATCGACATCTTTGAGGTTGACCGAGATGGGCTCGCCTGTGTACTTTGGCCCGTTCGCGCTTGGCTGCTGCGCCATCTGGGCCTTCTGCTCGGCGGCCATATTCACGGCAGGCTGCGCGGCGACAGCCGCACCGGCCTGCATGGAGGGGCTGGGTTCCGGCAGAACGACTTCAGGGCGGTCCACGAACTTCACAGCGGCCGATTGTGCGCGGGCTGAGGGCTCAAGCGGAGCGGCAGGTTTCTGCGTTGCCGAATCATCCTTGGAGCTGTAAGAAGGTTCGACGAAGGTGAACTCTGCGGCAACCGGCTGAGCGGGTTTCTCTTCCATTGCTGCGAGAGTAGCAACGCTTTCCGGCTTTGCTGTCGCAGGCCTTGCGGCTGCAACGGTCGTGGCTTGAATCTTAGCAGCCTTTGGGGCAAGGGCTGGCGCCAGCCTCAGAACGACTTTGTTATCGTCGCTGGGAATCAGCTCATAGCGGGCAGTCTGCGTGAGATCGATGACGATCCGAGTGTTGGGCGGAGTCTGAGCGTCCATCCCGATCCGTACGCCTTTCACGAAGCCGCCTTCAACCACCACGTGGCTCCGAGAGCTGGCCATCACGGTATTGGGCAGATCGACCACTAAACGGTCCGGACGATCCAGGGTGCTCAATTTCGGCGTGACCTGGCCGCGGGCGGTGATTTCGACGTTGACTCCGGCTTCGGTGCGCACCACGTCCACCTTCTGGAATGTGACGCGCTTCGAGGCCTCGTTGCCCGTGCTCTGCGTCTCAGCCGCTGCCATCAGCATCGTTGCCAGCAGCGGTAGAAAAACACTCAGTTGCTTTCGCATTTCGCTTCTCCCCACGGGCTTGCCTTCGGCTCGCCCTGTGATCTTTCTGACAGAATTCATCCGCCGTTTAGACTGCCGGCGTAATAATCTTCTTTGTTACTTCGCGAGTGAACGACTTGCCCAGTTTGTCCTGCATGGTCTCTTTGAAAACGATGGAATTATCAGTGATCTTGACCACATATCCGTTGAATACCGGATCGTTTTCGCGAAGGAAATAAGCCTTATTCATTGCGTTCACGACGACGGCGATCATGCCGGCGTCAGACCGGACAACGCCCTTCAGATTTACGTCGCCGATCGAGAGGCAGCGCTTCCCGCTGCTGCATCCGGAACCCACCATGCTGCGATTTACAACCGGGCTGATGAAAGGATCGCGGCGTCCCGTAATGTTGATCACTCGGACTTCCTTTTTCCCGTCCAGAGGCTTTTTCTTGTCCTCCACCGCGATTCTCTGCTTGGGCCGAGCCTGCTTGCCTTTCGTTCCGAGACTCTTGATGCTTACCACTCGGGCCGGAGCTTTTGGCGACGGATTGGCCGCTGGCCGGGCAAAGGGGCTTGGAGACGACGCCGGTGTTGCCGGCGCAACCCGCGTGGAGTCGAAAGCTGCATTGGAATCCGCAGTTTTCTTGCGCTCGACCGCCTTGAGTTGATTTCTCGTGTTCTGGATGATTTCAGGGTTTTGCGCCAGCGTACTTCCCGTCGCCACCCCGAAAATCAGAATTGCTGTGATCAGCTTCATAAGTGCTTACCTCTTCGCCGCTGCGGGCTGGCCTGGTCGGCCGGCTGCGGGCGGCTCCATGTCATGACTGAAGAATGTGGTCGCTGTGCAGGTAGCCACCACGCTCTCATTGGGGGCGTACTGATATGTATGCTTCGCCTTCGCATCACCCGGCTTCTTGGTGCTTGAGACCAGCAGGCCGGACACGTTCACGATGCGCTCCAGCTTGCCCACATGATCGAAGAAATTCAGCATCGAGTAATAAGGGCCGTCCAGCTCCATCTCGAAGGGGACCTCGGTATAGAAGTCCTTGGCCGCTGTCGGCTTTGCGGTATAGCGCCGCAGTTCGACTCCCGTTTTAACGGCCTCGGCATCCATCATCTTCATGAAGCCATCGACTTCCTTTTCATCGGGCACGATGCGGCGTTCGATTTCCAACTGCTGCTTCAGACTTGCCAGCTGACGCTCGATCTCAGCGAGTTTGGGCCGATAAGATTCGAGCTCCGCGTTTTCGTGCAGCTTGGCATCTAGGTTCTGCTGCGCCGTCGTGTTGGCATCGCGCTGCGACTTGAAAAGAGTGAAGTACAGTGCTGCGCTGAGTACGGCTGCTACGGTTATCAGCAGACTCAACTGTTTAATACCCGACATTTCGCTGAAGTTCGCCATGGTTTCCCCGCCCCCTAGGACTTTGCCTTTTCGCAGGTCAATGTGAACTGGAACGCCTGCATGTCTTTTATGCCTTCGTCCTGGAAGGTCTCTTTAATTTCAATGTTCCTGAAATACTTTGTTTTTTGCAGATTCGTGATCAAGGTCGCGACCGCATCTGTACTCAATGCCGTGCCTTCAATATCGATGTTTGAGCCTTGGTCCTTCATCGATTGCAGCCACACAGCTTCGGTATCGTTGACCGTCTTGCCGATGGTGTTGAGCAGATCGACCGGCCCGCCCTGTGCGGCACGTAACTGGTCAATTACATCGACCCGTCGCTTGTAGCTCTCGGCCTGGCGCTGGCGCTCGAGATAACGCGCCTTTACATCCGCCAGTTCACGATTCTTCTGTTCAGCTACCTTCATCTTCGCGGCGATATCCTGGGCCTGCTTATCCAGGCGGTACCAATAGCCGAAGTTGCCCAGTGCGAAGATCGCGAGCACGACCAGGATCTTCGCCTTAGGCGAGCCAACGTCCCCCACATCCATTACGGCTGAGGCAGCGGCCGCGGCCGAACGTTTGTTCTTTGCTTTCGGAGTTCCTAAAAGGTTGATTCGGATCATAGGTCTTCAAAACTCCTCAAAGCCAAACCGACTGCAACCGCCATTTGGCCCGCATTCTGCTCAATCAATTCCACTCCAGGTCCTTCCGCTGGAGGCGTAATTCTCTGGAACGGATTGAAAATCTCCACCGGCAACGAAAACTCCTGGCGCAACGCTTCCACCAGTCCAGGCACCTTGGAAGACCCGCCTGCGAGATAAATCTTCTCGATGTGCTCACCTGCGGCGCTGGCGCGGAAGAAGTCGAACGTCTTCTGAATCTCCAATACGATGATCTCGGTCACCTGCTGCAGAATGGGCGTCTTGGCGTCTTCACTGACGGTACCCACTTTATGCCCCAGCTTCAGCGCTTCTGCATCATCGAAGCTCAGATCTAATTCCTTCTGCAGCGAATCTGTGTATTGATGCCCGCCGACACTCACATCGCGCGGGAACAGGGGAGTGGTGCCTTTCACGATGTTGATGTTCATTACGCTCGCGCCCAGGTTCAAAAGGGCCACAACCTGACCGGGAGCGGGCTCGTAGTTGTACTCGTAGCAGTTCTGTAAGGCGAGGGAGTCGATATCTACAATAGCCGGAGTTTTGCCTGCCATCGAGAGTACGTTAGTGTAGTTGAGAATCTTGTCCTTCTTGACTGCGACCAGCAAGACATCCATCTGCGGGCTGCCCGCGTCCTCAGCGAGGATCTGATAGTCGAGATTTACGTCGGCGAGATCGAAGGGGATGTGCTGCGCGGCTTCCTTCTCGATGGTCTCGGCCAGTTCCTGATCGCTCATCGAGGGCAGCGAAATCTTCTTCACAATCACGGAGTGCCCGCTGACGGCTGTGGCAACGGCTTTCGACTTGATCTGGTTATCAGCGAACAGCTTCGAGATTGCGCTCGATACTGTGCCCGAGTCCACGATCATGGAATCGACTACGATGTCCGGGGCCAAAGCTTCCAACCCCAAATGCGCCACTTCAATTCCATTGCGACCTCTCTTCAGCTCCACGGCCTTGATGCTCGAGGAACCCACATCCAGACCAACTATCGACTTCGATCCCAATCCAAACATGTGCCCACCTTGTTGTGTGGCGCGGTAAACCGCGCTCTGTGTTTACAGCGTGCCAGCGGCTTTGGCCGCGGCCTTACTCTTTTTCTTGCCCTTCACTTCCATCTGGGTGGACTTCTCTTCCATCCACTGGTCGAGCCTTGATTTCTTGAAGCGCCAGCGGTTGCCCAGCTTGAAAGCAGGAATCTTTTGTTCGCCTACGTACTTGTACAGCGTGTCCGGACTCACCCCCAGGTACTGCGAAGCCTGACGGATGTTCATGACTTCACGCGAGTCGGCCATAATTCAATCCCTTTCCACAGAATGTTGCCCTTTGCTGCGCGTTATTCGCGGGCCACAGGGCTGAGTTGGGAGAAAACCCTCATTCCAAATCTGAGGGAGTTTTGGTGTCCAGAGCATATCTCAACCCAGAAAATGCTGGAGTCAAGGCGAATTTCCGTGTTTTACCGGGTTTTATGGGTGTTTTCTGGAAATTGGCCTCGGATTAGATGCCGAATGATTCTATATCTGGGACTGTAGGTACACAGACCAGCTACTAATTGGGGTGTTTATACACTCGGTTCATGGAAAGAGGGGTAAGGGTAACCAAAGTACTAGAGACGTTACGGCAGTGTGATAGGGACAGCTAAAGTAAAGAAAGTGCAGGAATTGAGAAGCCCAGAGTTTTCACTCCGGGCCTCTCTCAGCTGTTAGAACTTCAATCTCAGCGACGGGACGCAATCTCTCCAAATGGAGTCTCTAACGGAATTTGGTTCGAATTCATAATTCCGCGCATCCGAGCCTCCATGCTGGCCATCTCGCTGCGGTTGTTGGTTTGCCGATATTGCAGCCAGCGCGAGTAGTAGCTATCAAAGCGCGCCTGATCCTGTGAATTTAAGCGACCGCGGAAGCGATCCCGGTCGCGATCCCAGCCACGATCGCGGTCTCGGTCCCAGCCGTGGTCACGATCACGGTCGCGATTCCAATCGCGGTCCCTGCCCCAACCGCGATCTCCACCATCGGACGCTACTCGCCCGTATGGTGTGTCGGCGGGGATTCCGTAGTGGCGATAGATATCCTGCATGCGATTTTCCATGCTGGAAATCTGTTCCCGGTTGTTGGTGCGCCGATAATCCTGCCAGCGTGAGTAGTAGCTGTCGAAGCGGCGCTGGTCGTCTCCTGACAACCTGCGTTGCTGCCACTGCGCGGCGGCGGGCAAGGCAATCGCAAGAAGCAGACCAAAGATTGTAAAGAATCTTTTCATAACTTCCCCCGAAGCAAATCCAAGTCCGCCCCTGGACTTGGCCCCATTAACTTTGAGAACAAAGCTGGGTGGCGGGTTGCTTTCTCTACCGCTGGGTCAATAACGTTGTCCGGAAGCCATTTCGTCAAAAGAGACATCGCGCGGGATCTTGTATTGGTCCATGACATCCCACATGCGTCTCTCCATGCTGTTCACCTCACTCTGATTGTTATCGCGGCGATAGTCGAGCCAGCGCGAGTAATAGCTGTCAAAGCGGCGCTGGTCATCTTCGGAGAGGCGTCCGCGCCATCGTTCGCGGCGATCCCAGCGGTCCCAATCTTCATCCCGTGAGTTTGAGGCCACCCACATATAGGGCGTGCTGGAAGGAATGTTGTACTGCGCGTAGATGTCCTGCATACGTCGTTCCATGCTGTTCATCTCACCCTGATTGTTGTCGCGCCGATTGTCCTGCCAACGCGAGTAGTAGCTGTCGAAGCGGCGCTGATCATCTTCAGAAAGGCGCCCGCGCCAACGTTCGTGGCGATCCCAGCGGTCCCAATCTTCATCTCGTGAGTTCGAGGCAATCCAGAAATACGGCGTTCCGGAAGGAATGTTGTAATGCGAGTAGATGTCCTGCATGCGTTTTTCCATGCTGGCAATCTGATCGCGGTCGTTCGTGCGCCGGTAATCCTGCCAGCGCGAAAAATAACTGTCGAAGCGGCGCTGGTCGTCGGGCGAGAGCTGGGCACGAAAACGATCGCGATCGCCGCGGCCGTTAGAGGCTACCCGCCAATACGGCGTGTCGGCAGGAATGTTGTAGTGCGAGTAGATGTCTTGCATTCGCTTTTCCATGCTGAGGACCTCGCTGCGATTGTTGGTGCGCCGATAGTCCTGCCAGCGTGAGTAATAACTGTCGAAGCGGCGCTGGTCATCAGCCGAGAGTTGAGGACGCGGCTGCTGCCATTGCCCCAGAGCCGGCAAGGTAATGGCGATCAACGTTACAAGAGTCGCGAATAGCTTCTTCATGCTCCCCTCCAGCGTGGATGAAGATCGTTTGGGTCCTCTTAGTATGAGCCGAATTCTGTCTGGTTGGTTGGGCTGGAAGGTACAAACTTTGGTAACCCTAACCTCTGTCAGAACTCTGACAGTTCCTTCATAGCGCGATATAAGTCCGCAGTCTGGGGAAGAATGGCATTTTCCAGGATGGGCTGGTAGGCGACGTACGTGTCGAGGGCTGCCACTCTGCGAACCGGAGCATCGAGAACGTCAAACAGCTGATCTGCAATACGGGCAGCGATCTCGGCGCCGTAGCCCCAGCTCAACGTATCTTCGTATGCGACAAGCGCACGATTGGTCTTGCGGACCGAGGCAGCAATCGCCTCCCAATCAAATGGATTGAGACAGCGCAAATCTAGGAGCTCGATCTTGCTTCCGTGCTCACGCTCGAGTTTCTGCGCGGCCTGCAAGGCCCGCGGGACTACTGCTCCGTAGGTGATAACTGTGAGATCGGTTCCCGGTTGAACCACCTTCGCCTTGCCGAACGGGATCATATAATCGGGACCGGGATAGGGCGACCGGCCAAACGTCTCTCGATAAAGCCGCTTGTGTTCCAGGAACAGAACTGGGTCATCGCAGCGGATGGCAGTCCGCAAAAGGCCGGCCGCGTCCAGCGCATTGGACGGGAAAACTACGCGCAAGCCCGGAATGTGGGTGAAAATGCTTTCGCCGCACTGGGAATGGTAAATCGCACCGCCTGTGAGATAGCCGCCGATGGCAACCCGGATGACGCATGGAGCCGAAAAGGTGTTGTTCGATCGCCAGCGGATGAGCGGCAGTTCGTTGCGCAGCTGCATCATCGCCGGCCAGATGTAGTCGAAGAACTGAATCTCAACCACCGGCTTCAAACCGCGAGTCGCCATGCCGGTAGCGCGGCCGACGATGGCCGCCTCGGCCAGCGGCGAATTGAAGACACGTCCTGCGCCGAACTCGCACTGTAGGCCGGAAGTCAGCTTGAACACGCCGCCCTTCCCTTTCACCATCTTCTGCTGAAGGTATTGTTCTCGGCTGCAGTCGGCAACATCCTCGCCGAAGATCACAATACGCTCATCCCGCTTCATCTCGTCGCGAAGTGTGGCGTTGATCAGGTCGGCCATGGTCTTGGCAGCGGGCTTTTTGCCGTCGCTCGCGTCAGGTTTTGGAAAGGCTGGCTGCGTCTCGAATGCGCAGCAGGTGGGATCCAATACCGGCGAATAGACGTATTGAGTGGCGCTTTCGGGAGCGGGCGGAGCTGCCTGCAGGGCTCGATCGACTGCGCCTTGCAAATCTTCATCCACCTGTCTTTCGAGGTGATTGATTCCCTTTTCGTCGAGAATGCCTTCGCGCAGCAAGAACATCTGCATGCGAGTGATGGGATCTCGCTGCGCGTCGCGCTGGCGCTCCACATCGGGCCTATAAAGGCGTTCGTCGTCGGAGAGCGAGTGCGAATATGGCCGGATCACATGCGCATGAATGAATGCAGGGCCCTTCCGTGCTCGCGAGTGCGCCACGCAGCGCACAAAAGCTGCATAGCTAGCAACAGGATCCGTGCCGTCAACTTCTTCAAAGTGAAAATTGGGAAATCCGGAGACCAGGCGCGATATGCTTCCACCCGCGGTCTGAACTTCAACGGGAACCGAGATCGCATACTGGTTATCTTCCACGACAAAAACAAGCGGCAACTTCAGAAGCGACGCGGTATTCATCGCCTCCCAGAACTCACCTTCGCTGGTGGTGCCCTCGCCGAGCGAGACGTATGTCAGCTCGTCCTCATGAAAGACCACATCCTTGAACTGGCGATAATCGCCCTCAGCCTTCGCAGTTGCTTTTGGATGTGACGCTAAATAGCCAGGCACCTCGGCACAACCAACTGATTGCAGAATCTGAGTTCCGGTAGGAGATGAACCTGTAACAATGTTCAGCTTGGGAAAACTCCAGTGGGAGGGCATTTGCCGGCCACCGGAACTGGGATCGTCGGCCGCACCGACCGCCTGCAGAAGCATTTCATTGGGCGTTACGCCCAGCGCAAGCGACAGCGCACGGTCGCGATAGTAGGAATAAAACCAGTCATAGCCGGCCTTAAGGGCGAATCCTGCAGCCACCCCAATGGCTTCGTGACCGGCACCGGAAATCTGAAAGAAGATTTTTTGCTGGCGCTTGAGCATGATCTCCCGGTCGTCGATGCGCCGGGAGGTGTACATCAAGCGATAGGCCTCGATGAGCTGCTGATGAGTAAGACCTTCGTAGGTCTTGCGCCCTTTGGGCGCAATTGCCGGCTCAGTCTTGGAGGTCGCCATTCCCTACTCTGATGCGTTCTGCCCTATGCATTGTAACTGCTCGCATCGGATTCGGAACAGGTTCCTGCCACGGAATGATTCACCCGCCTTTCTGCGGAATGATCACCCAGGCGGCCACCGCACTGGCCACAGACAGGCCAGCACAAACCAACATGACTACCCGGAATCCGAATATGAAACCCTGGTTGATCGCGTCTTTGATCGCGGCGCTCGTCCTCGGGTCGAGTCCAGCTGGCCCTTGCAGACCAGCGAGCCTGATCTCATCTTGCTGAATATTCTGGATAACTTCGGATGGGATCGGCAGCTGTGCGAGCCGGTGATTCAGGTAAGAACTGAATGCGTTAACCATGATGACACCGACGACGGCGATGGCACACACGCCGGCAACCCGGGCGACCGCATTGTTGATTCCGGAAGCGGTGCCAACCCGGTTTTGGTCTACAGAAGTCATCACCACCGTGGTGAGAGGAGCGACTGTGATCGCCATTCCCAGACCTAGAACAAGGATCGGAGGAAAGAACATTCGCCAGTAACTGTGCCCCGTAGACGTCATTCCCATTAGAGCGAAACCTGATCCGGCAATGAGTGGGCCGACCATCAATGGAAGTTTAGGGCCGTAATGGGCGACCAGGCCACCCGACCAGCGCGACAGTAAGAACATAAGCAGAACAAACGGCAGAGACGCAGCTCCAGTTGCAGTTGCGGAATATCCCTGTACCTGGATCAGATTCAAGGGAAACAAAAAGAAGAGAATCCCCAGTGCGGCGTACAGAAAAAACGTTAGCAGGGTGGCGCCGGTGAAGCTGCGTGAGCGAAACAGCGCGGGAGGAACGATTGGCCACGCTGCTGCTTTTTCGACAAGTATAAACAGAAAAAGGCACGCCGGCCCTACCAGCAAGCTTCCAAACACTAGTGGGTGGTGCCAGCCCATGTGGGCCGAGTCAATGAACCCCTTAACCAAGCCTGCTATGCCCAGCGTTGCAAGCAAGGTCCCTAGCCAATCGATGTGCCCGACTGCGGGATCACGGCTTTCAGGCATGCGCCGAAGTGAGATGGCGATGACCGCTATGGCCAGAGGGACATTGACGAAGAATGCCCAACGCCAGGATGCGTGCTCAACCAGCCACCCGCCCACCACCGGTCCCGCGGCTGTGGTGATCGCCGTGAAGCCAGACCAGGTTCCGATCGCCCGACCGCGCGACTCGCCGTCGAATGTGGCGCTGATAATCGCCAGGCTGCCGGGAACTAGAAACGCGGCCCCTACACCTTGAATACTTCTTGCGAGCAGTAGCTGCTGAATATCCGACGCAAGACCGCAGCCCACAGAAGCCAGGGCAAAGATCGCTACACCGATCACGAAAATTCGCCGGCGACCGAATAAATCACCAAGCGAGCCACCAACGAGGATCAAGGCGGCAAGGAACAACCCGTAGGACTCGACAACCCACTGGACACCCACAACAGTTGCGTGAAAGTTGGCCTGCAGCGCAGGCAAAGCCACATTCACAACGGTGCTGTCAATGAAAGCCATACTGGAAGCGAGAATTGTTGCCGCCAATATCCAGGGTCTCGCTTCCGGCCTGCACGCAGCCCGAGCACTTACGGATCGTAGGACAGCTTCATCGCAGGGCGGTCTCATGGGTCTCGTGTGAATGCTATCCTGAAGCGTGATTCGGTTCCATCGCGGGTTCGACGCGAAACAGATCAAGCTCTTGATCTTTGATCTCGACGGCACCCTCATCGATTCCAGGCTGGACCTGGTTCATTCAGTCAATGCCATGCTCCGGCACTTCAAACGGCCGGAACTGCCCGACGAAGTAATAGCTTCCTACGTCGGCGACGGCGCTCCCATGCTGGTGCGGCGCGCTTTGGGTGATCCCAAGGCTGAGGGTTTCGTGAAAGAAGCGCTTGAGTATTTTCTCGGCTATTATCGCGTGCACAAGCTCGATCACACGAAGCTCTACGAGGGAGTAAGCGAGAGCTTGCAAATCATTCGCAATGCAAACGGAAGCGGACGGCAAATGGCTGTGCTCTCGAATAAGCCTGTGCACCCGTCGCGAGCGATCGTCGAAGCGCTTGGGCTCGGTCATTTTTTCGTGTGCGTGTATGGCGGGAACAGCTTCCCTACAAAGAAGCCGGATCCGCAGGGTGTGCGCACATTGTTAGCGGAAACCAGGACAGACAAGGCCGATGCAGTCATCATCGGGGATTCTTCCACCGATGTGATCACCGGCCGTAACGCCAAGATATGGAGTTGCGGTGTCACCTACGGTTTCGCGCCCCATACATTGTGCGAAGCGCCGCCGGACGTAACAATCGACTCCCCGCGAGAATTGGCTAAGCTGTTCGGGTAGGGGCGACTGCTCTAGGCAGCTTTCCGTGTGGACTTTCGGCCCCGCTTGGCTTCGGACAGGGCGCGCTTCAAATCAGCGGCAAGGTCTTCGTTCTTGGTCGCAATGTGAACGCCAGCGTGCGAGGGCGACTCCTTGCGGAGCCACCCATTCAACTCCTCGGGAACAGCATAGACATATCTTCCTCCACGCCGCACAGGCATTCCAGATTTCTGCCAGCGCTGAGCTGTCGCGATGGGCATTCCCAGAAAATCCGCAATTTCCTGTCAGCCCTGCAGTTCCCGCGCTTGAACTTTATTCTTCTGCACACATCTCAGGATGCCAAAGTGCGGCGGGTGGGTTGTTTAGTGCTGTCCGGAGGGCAGTTCAGCGTGGAAACTGTCCCACCTTGAACCGCAAAGGTCGCAAAGAAAGGTCATGTCTCGACTATCGAAACGCTACAGCCATTTTGGTCCGGCACTTAAGGGCATATCGGTTCAACGCAATTAGCTCCCACAAATTCACATGCTAGACTGAATTCAATGTCCGTAGTCCGTGTCGTGGTCCTATGGCATCAGCATCAGCCGTTTTACAAGGATCTGGTCACGGGTGAGTACCGCCTTCCTTGGGTCCGTCTGCATGCGCTCAAAGATTATTGTGGGATGGTCAAGCTCCTGGATGAGTTTCCGAATGTCCATCAGACCTTCAATCTAGTTCCTTCACTCATTACGCAAATTCAGGATTATGTGGCAGGTACGGCGCAGGATCCGTTCCTCGCCGTTGCGGCCAAATCCGCGAAAGAGCTCACGCCTGAGGAACGGCGCTTTGCCCTGCAATACCTTTTTCAGGCAAACCCGGTGAATCTCATCGGGCGATACCCTCGTTATCGCGAGTTGTGGGAGCGTTTTCGAAACGCAGGCGAATCTCCAGAGCGCGCCGAGAAGTACTTTCAGGCGCAGGATTTGACTGATCTGCAGGTGCTGTCGCAGCTTGCCTGGTTCGATGAGTTTTTTCTCGAAGAGCCTGCGATTGCAGAGCTGATCAGAAAGGATCATAACTATTCTCTCGAGGACCAACGGTTTGTCATCGAAAAAGAACGTGAACTCATGGCCAAGGTGCTTCCCGCCCACGCAGAAGCGGCGCGGCGCGGTGGCATCGAGATCTCTGCCTCCGCGTTTTACCATCCCATCCTGCCGTTGATCTGCGACACGAACCAGGGCGCGGTCTCCACGCCGGGCTTGCCTGTGCCGCAGAATCGCTTTCGCCACCCCGAAGATGCGCGCGAGCAACTCATGCGCGGACTGGATTTGCATGAGCAGGTCTTTGGGATCCGCCCGCGAGGTGTGTGGCCCTCGGAAGGCAGCGTTTCAGAAGAAGTGCTGGCGATTGCACAGCCTCTCGGAGTGAACTGGATGGCCACGGATGAAGGCGTGCTCGGCCGTACACTCGGGATCAATTTTTCACGCGATGGCAACGGACGCCTACCCGGCCATGCTGACGAAAAGCTCTACACGATCCACAAATACCAGAATGGTGAGACCGAAATGAACCTGATCTTCCGCGATCATGCCATCTCCGATCTTGTGGGCTTCGTGTATTCGGGGATGCCTCCGCAGGATGCGGCGAATCATCTGCTGCATAACATCATCGCAAATGCTCAGCCCATCCTGCAGCGGGGTCGCGATGCGGTAGTGCCCCTCATCCTGGATGGCGAGAACGCCTGGGAATATTATCCGTGCTCCGGGCGTGAATTTCTGCGGCGGTTCTACGACGCTCTTCGGCGCACGCCGGGTGTCGAAGCAGTGACGGTATCAGAAGCCATCGAACGCCAGAGCGACAAGCCCATACTTGGCTCGCTTGTTCCTGGGTCGTGGATCAATGCCAATTTCAATGTTTGGATCGGCGCGCCAGAGGACAATCGGGCTTGGGACTATCTTTACCACGCGCGCAACTTCTTTGCGGAAAACGCGGCTCGCGCCAGCGCCGAGCAGAGAAGGCTGGCCTTCGAAGAAATTCTGATCGCCGAGGGCAGCGATTGGAACTGGTGGTACGGGCCGGAGCATCATTCAGCCAACGACCGTGAGTTCGACGAACTCTATCGCAAGCACCTGTCCAATGTGTATCAGGCCCTCGGCGCTCGGCCTCCGGAGTATCTCGCGCAACCCATCATGGGAGGCACGGCACGGCCGTCATTCTTACCGCAGACGGCTTATATCCACCCGCGCGTCACCGGAGACATGATCCGGTATTTTGAATGGATGGGGGCAGCAGTCTACACCGCTGTTCGCCGCTCCGGAACCATGCACGGCAAGCGCTTCCTGCTCGATTCTGTTTTCGCTGGAATTGATGAGCGTTCCGTCTACGGCCGTCTGGATTTTTGTGACGGACAGGTTCCAGAGATGAATTTCGAGCTGGTGGTTAAGCTGGAATCCTGGGCCGCTGACGGGCAGGGCGCGCAACGCACCCTGCGAATCAATGTTGAAATCGAAGGTGGGCGTATGCGTGCTTGGAAGGTGAGCAGCGGTGACGATAATAAGACGCTCGCCACTTCACGCAATCCTGTGGAGGGAGTTGCAGTCGCTCTGGGCAGAAACTTCGAATGCAAGCTGCCGTTACCCTGGCTTGTGGCGCCGCTCAGTTCTTCATCCCATTCGCAGAATGATGGCGCCTCGGCGATGTCCGCATCGAAACTGCGGCTGCGATTCAGTCTGTGGCAAGGTGGATTACCTGTCGACGCGTTACCGGTGGAAGGTTGGGTCGAACTGCAACTGTTGAGCGAACAGGAACTCGTGGCGCTCGCCTAGACTACTTTTTCAGGATTGGATTGTAGCCATCGCTCACAAGCTTGCCCCGTACGCTCTCCGCTTCCTTCACCTCTGCAAATGGCCCGAGTTGCACATGGAACAGCTTATCGCCTGCCGCGGTAGAAGCGAATGCAGAGTATTGCTTCTTCTTTAAGGCCTCAACCAGCGCCTGCGCATCTTCTTGCTTACTGACCGCCGCTACCTGCACATAATACCCATTCATGGGCGGAGGAGCCGCAGGATCAAGGGCAGCCTTGGGAGTATCTGTTGTGGACGCAGCGCTCGCGGATTCATTTGTTGCCAGTTGTGCGTTTGAGTCTTTCTGCTCAACTGCCTTGTAAAACGTCAGCTCCGGCGAAGCCGAAGCGTTAGCGGGCTTCACTGCCGAGGGGCGAACGCCAGTTGCAGCTGCCAAAGCAGGGCTATCGGCAGCTACTGAGGTTTTTACTGAACTTCTGCCCAACGAGAATCCCAAGCCAAAAAACACAGCGCACAGCGCGACCAGCCCGAAAAACAGGGCCAGCATCTTGCCGGTGCCGATTGTAATTTCAGTGTCTTCTGCAGCGGACATCCCGACCTCTTAAGCTTTGTCTAATGTGGCTGGCCCGGAGTCGCCGGGCGCGGGCTTACCAAAGATTTTGTGAATGCCTGAGAAAATATCGACTGGAACCGGGAACACTACAGTGGTGTTTTTCTCCACCCCGATTTCGGTAAGCGTCTGCAAATAGCGCAACTGTACGCTGACCGGTTCCGTGGCTAGTAATTTGGCGGCATCGACCAGGCGTTGCGCGGCGGAAAATTCGCCCTCGGCGTGAATGATTTTTGATCTCTTCTCGCGTTCTGCCTCCGCCTGCTTGGCCATGGCGCGCAGCATGGACTCGGGCATATCCACCTGCTTCACCTCAACATTCACTACCTTCACGCCCCAGGGCGCGGTGTGTGTGTCAAGGATGCTTTGCAGGCGTGCGTTGATTTTGTCCCGATGGGCGAGTAGTTCATCGAGTTCTAACTCGCCGAGTACGGAACGTAATGTGGTCTGCGCAAATTGGGATGTCTGATATACGTAGTTTGAAACTTCAACCACTGCTTTGCGCGGCTCGATCACGCGCAAGAAGATCACCGCATTCACCTTTAAGGTGACGTTATCGCGTGTGATGATGTCCTGCGGCGGAACCTCAAGCGCTTCTTGCCGAAGAGATACTCGCACCATGCGGTCAAAGGGCGCAAAAACTACAATGATTCCGGGCCCCTTGGCTTGAGGCAGCAGGCGACCCAGGCGGAAGATAACACCGCGCTCGTACTCGGCAAGGATCTTGATGGAACTAAGGACGTATAGGGCGACAATGATTACGGCGATGGTGACGAAGCTGAACCCGAATTCCATCTCCGCCTCCTCTCTGTTGTCAGAGGAAACCTTTCCGGCGGATTGTACCGCAAATACGATCACCCATGCGGTGTTTCGCTCCTAGAGGGTTAGCACGCCAGATGCGGGCAATTCGCTGAGAATCCGGAACTATGGCGAGTTGCACTTAGTGTTTCCCTTTCGAAATTCGCGAAACCTTCGCGTCCTTTCCGCGAAATGTTTTTGCAGAATGAGCCGCGAAGTGCGCAGGGAAGACCGCAAGGGTCGCAAAGAAATGGTTATCTACAAACTACTGCGAAGGGATCGCAGCAATCTCACGCCTGCCGATGCGCATGCTTGTGGTGGTGACGCTTGGCATGCCGATACCGCCGTTCCTGCTTGCGCCGGTTCTTCTCGACTTGCGCGGCGTGTTTGGCAGTTGCAGCGTCCTGGTCAGTAGTGCGCGCATCTGGTGGATGTTGCGCCCAGGCGCTGAACGCGAACAGACTGGTCATCAACACTGATACCAACAATCGCTTCATGCATGCTCCTCACTTCGACAACTTCGTAGGTTAGCGGATTGCGTAAAACCTCTTGGCGGCCTACACCGTCAAAAAGCTTGCTTCGCAGTAGTTTAGCCCAATACAGTTACTCCTGGGTTGATGAAAGAGGCACTCATGAAAAACGCAAAAGATCAAGATTGCGGCAAAGGGGCAGTTGAGCAAGACAGGCCGAATCAAAGGGGAAACACTTCTCTGCGTAACCAGCTTGGGCATCGCGGCACAGATCCACTGGTGAAGTCGTCTGACACCGACTTTCCGGAACCCGGAGAGAATCCGGAGCATTCCGGTGAGCCAGAAGAGAAAACGGGTGAACGAGACTGAGTTGGCCGAAAGATTACTCCCCTGCTTCTTTTTTCTGCTCGCAATTCCAATCCGACCTGGGGATGATCGCGAGTTCCGGTAACTTTAACAGGTGGTTCCGTCTGACCATTTTTTTGCGGAAGAAGGGATCGACCGGCTTCAAGAGGAATGACTTCACCCCCGTGGTGGTTTGCGAAAGCTTGGCCTGCATGGGCAACTTGCCGTGGAAGTCGTGATCGGGATTATCTTCGCCATTGGGCTTAGGTCTGCCTTTCCGGGATCGCTTTACCTTGTGAGGCCAAAGCCAACTTACACCTCGCATTTTATACAATCAACGTTACGTCACCCCAAGAAGAAGATGTCAAATGACAGTCACGGATAAGCCCAAATCTCGTCCGAAGTTTATCTCAGGGATTGGGAAATCGTGTAGGCGATGCCGGCACTGGTGAGGAGAATGGCCATGCCGAGGCCCGCGACCAGTGCGCTGGTCGTGTAAAAAGCAGCTACGGCGATTGATGAACGTTGCTCCGGATTTGATCTTTGCTCACGCATAACCCACTCCATGCTCCTTCAGATTTTGCATACCGCAAGACGTTTCACAAAATAACGCTTGCAATCGCTGCGCAGGATAGCCGTCCCAGAAACGCGACGGCAGAGTCCTGCAAAAACTTAGTAGCGCCCGCATGCTGATTGGTAACCGGCGCGATATCCTCGCGCATACTCTGCCCGATACGCATTCTTGTCGCCAGAGCCGCTGTAGCCGTGGTCCTCGTCGTCGTAGCGTCCGCGCGGATTGGGATTGTATGGCTTGCCTCTGGCCACGTCTTCACGCGCCACGGATGCGCCGTCGCGGAAGCCAATCTGGTATGCCCGGTCACTGAAAGCACCGTAGCCGCCGTAGTACCCGCCGCTATACACCGCTGGGTAGTCATAGGGGCCGGCGTCCCCGTAGCCCGACGTATGGCTCTCGTTGTTGTAGCCGGAGCGGAACCCAGCGCGATATCCCTCGCGATATGCGTTTTGGTACACCCAGATCGGACCCATCCAATCCCTGTATCCGCGGCTTGCCAGATCGTCGTTCGGAACATGGAAATCCTCCGGATCGTTTTCTCGCCCTTCGTGCCTTCCCTGCTTCACGCCATCGCGATAGCCGTTCTGGTATCCGTTCTGGCGAGCCTGGTAGCCATCGCCTCGCCGATAGTAATCGTCGTTGTCCCATTGCGCCTGCGCGAGCCCTGCGAACCCAAGCGTCAGCGCAATTGAAAGAACCACGAGCTTCAACTTGGTCGCCATGTTGTTCCTCCGCGATTGCTGCGTCAATCGTGGGATGCGCAGAAAACTTTGATTTGATGCTTGGACATTTCTATATTTGTGCGAAGCTTAAGCGAAGATTAAAGGAGCCAACTGCCGCGCGAGAATCGCCGCGATGACAAGTGTTCCGCGCGAAGGTGATATCTTTTCACAAGAGTGCGGGGTGACCCGTGAAGCGCTTCCTCTCTCGCCCATTCTGATCATCTTGCTGCTCGCAGTTCTGTGCTGAGCTAACACGACTACGGCTAGACTTGTAGGGTACAACTCACGCGGCTGTGACCAGAATCACGGTTGCGGGTGATTGTGAGAAAAAGGATGTTCTTCGTTCCGAAGTGTCGGTCAGGGTTTTGCCGCAATCCCCACACGCGCGATATTAGAATAAGCGGACAGGCCTTCAGCATTGGCGGCGCGGACCCGATAGGCTACCGAATCGCCTTTCTTCAGATTTGAATCCGTGTACTCGGCGGTGTTGGGCCCGAGTTCGGTTACAAGTTTCCAACCTCCTCGCCCACCGCTCTCTTCCACGCGACTCTCAACCAGAACCTTCGTGGGATTCCCGCCATGGACTTCCCAGCTTAGCTTCGCAGCATTTCCCGCCAGGGTGACGTTCAGTGAGCTGGGAGCTTCCGGCAGCACCGGCCAGTCGAAGTAGCTTGCATCTGTGATTGCCAGAATGCTATCGGTGACCGGCAGGCCCTCGATCGTATCGGTGGTTCCCTGCTTCCAATGTAGCGGTCGGATGTCGCCGGAAACCACATCGACCAAAGCCGGTTGGGTAATACCGGTGTTTTTGAGCATCAAACTGGCATAGAGGGGCGGGAAGGAGTTTCCCGGCAAGCTATGGGCAGCAAGCCAGTAGGCAACGATAGCTTTTCCTTTCAGGGAGCGAAATCCGTAGCCCATGAAGGGGAATCCGGATTTGCGACGCAACGCCGGGATATCCGGGCTGAGAACATCAATCGAAGGATCAAACTTCGTGTCGGAAAACAACGCGTTCGTGTTTTGCAGCGCGGAGAACACCGGCCGCGGCGTAAAGTCGTAATCGTGGTTAGTGAGGCCGTGAATGAAACCGAAGTCATCGTACTCATTGCCGTCACTGCCAGCCGTGAGCAGCCAGACGAACGTCTTTACCCCGGCTGCATGGTTGTAAATGATTCCGCGGGGAATGTACTTGGCTTGCACTGACTCGTCCGATCCCACCCACGATGGGATGGAATTGAATTCGTCGTCAAAAAAAGGTATGCCGGATTTCATGCCCGAATAATGCGTGACCAGATCCCGCAAAGCACGAGGAGATTCATTGAGGTAGGCCCCGTAATCCATCGACTCGGGGTTCATGTTTTGCCCGTAGCCTGGATATGTGTGATAAGCATACACGTCGATTCCCGAAGCACACTTGCATGTGTCGAGTGCCTTCTGTGTGAACTCGCGCGAGGGGTCGGCCTGGCCGCCGTAAATGACTTTGGCATTGGGATCGGCCTGGTGCACGGCCTGAACAAAAGGCCCGAGAAGATTGCCGTATTGCTCGGGATTGCCCCATGAGTTCCAGTAGCCGATGTCCTGTTCATTCCATAGAGCCCAATAATGAATCCGATCGCGGAAATGGCTCACCATCCAGGCGGCGTAGCGGTTGAAAGCGGCGATCTGCTCCGGCGTAGTCGGAGGCCAGAAGACAGAATACAGACTGCGGTCATCATTGTGGAACGAGCCGGGCTCGGGCACGCTCACGTCTGGGAGCTTGCCGCTGGGGGAGGTGTACATCACATTGCCGTACAGCAACTGCACCTGAATGAGCATGCCGTTGTCTACGAGGGAGTCAACTTGGTCCTCCAGTTCCTGCGAAGATGCAAAGACGCCCCGTTTCCGTTCGATCCAATCCCAACTGGTGCGGTCGGAGCTGTTCTCATACTGGCCGATGCGAATCCACTTGAAGCCGGCGTCAAACATGCGCGTCCACCACCAGCGATTCCACGGCAAATAGGGATCACGCGGCAGATCGGAGTTGATGCCAAAGCCGTCCTGAATTTGCGATGAACGTTTGGGCGGAATTTTTTCAGGAAGTGCTTTTTGTGCTGACGTTCGCTCTGGCGTCAATGAGAAGAGGCCAAGCATTACCAAGAAACACGAGAACCGCCAGCGATGACTGCAAGCTTCCGGGAACGTCATGCGCCCTCCTGCACAGTCGCGATCGAAATCGTCAGAAATGTAAACTTGAGAACGCGTAAGATACTGCCCCGCCTGCCGGGAGTCAACTTAGCGATTCATTCAAGAGCTGTCGCTGCCCGTCGCAAGCGGAACCACGGTCGAGCGAATCCAATCCTCGGTGTCTCCGGGCGGCACATTGCAGAAGAGACTCCATATCTCGGCGTGGCAGCAACTCTCTCCTGGAGCGAGCTGGACAGAGGGCGACAGGGTCTCGAGTTCAAGGAAGTCCGGGTTGGTGAAGATTTCGAAGTTACAGCCGAAATCCGGATAAGTGCCCGGAAGCACAGCCGCGCGCTTCAGGAAAAGAGTGCCGTCTGAATAGTAGGCGGCCCAGCCAGCAGGATTGTAGGTTCCGGTCATCTGTTCGGGGAAGCGGCCCTGCAGATTCGAGTGCTGGCGCAGCTGGATGAACTCCGTTCCTACGATCCAGCGTGGGTCGGCCAAATCGGTGAAGGACCACAGGGTCAGCGGGCCAACGGATTGGTAGTGGTCTTTGTCCATGGCAGCACGTGGCGGGAGGGGAAGAATTGCGCGTCCACCGGAACGCATGATGGTGGGGCACCAAACAGCAAGATCCGTGGCAACATCGCCCCGGTTCGTAATTCGGTGGGTGATCGTGACACACGAGTCGGAATCGTCCAGGGTTATCTCGAACTCTTTCTGCAGCTTTGTGCCGGAGAACTTGTCTTCTAGTGGCGGAGTGAAGCAAGTTGAACAGCCATGCTGAGAAACAGAAACCGATCGATTGTCAGGAAAGTAGGTGCGGTCGATTTCCGGCCAAACCCAAAGGCGGTGTCCACCATAGAGACGGAACTGGTCGCCGCCGACCAGGCCTGCGTCTTCGGAAACCTCGTGGAAGATGTTGTCGCCACCGATAAATGCGTAGCGGATGACGCGAGGGCCCACGTCCGCGAGAACAACCAACTCGACTGTGTCATTCCAAATTCGGTACGCGTCGTTCCACTGCCGATAGGAGATCTTCTCCAGCATGAGCTGTGGGATCAGCGAGCCGCGCGGGCCGGGGTCGCTGTTTGTGCAGCGATTTCTTTTGCGTACCTCTGAATTTTCCGGAGTGCCGAGGCTATTTCGTTCATGTCTTCTTCATCGCCAAGCAACGCGGGTTGCGGAATCCAAACGGTTTCCCAGGCCGCCCGCTGAGTGTGCGGAAACTTCTGTTGCCGGAAGGCGTGCTGTTCCGTGGCCTGCGGCCCCGCCAGACGCTTACGGTACTCTCCGTTGCTGAACATGTGCAGCTCATGCAACGGCGGGTAGCTTGCCTGGTTGGGAATGCCTTCCGCGTTCATCGCTGCGATGAACTGCTCGGTCGAAACGCCGGCAAATTCTCTGCTGTTCACGTGAAAGATATAGGCATACTGCCCGTTGCGGGTGCACCGTGAATCGAGTTTCTGGGGCGTGATTCCGGGAATCTCGCGCAGCAACTTATCCAGCAGGCGCGCATTCTGGTGGCGGTGCCTGGTCTGCTCGTCCAAGCGCCCGAGTTGTACTTTTAGCACGGCGCCTTGCCATTCGCACAACCGATAGTTCGATCCGTAGATGAAATGGCTGTAAAACCACTCGCCAGGCATGCGACCGCAATCGTGCACGCTGCGCGCCTGGCGCTCAAATGCGTCATTGTTCGAGATGATCATTCCGCCTTCGCCGGCGGTCATCAACTTACTCGACTGGAAACTGAAAGTGCCCGCCACGCCCAATGTCCCGATTCTCTTCCCGCGCCATTGGCTGGCATGGGCGTGGGAGGAGTCTTCAATCAGAGCAAGCTTGTGTCGCAGCGCAATTTCGCCCAGCCGGTCGAGGTCAGCGGGATGCCCCCCCATGTGCACGGCGATGATCGCTTTCGTCCGTGGCGTGATTGCCCGTTCCGCAAGCTGCGGATCGATGCAGTAGGTTTCAGGATCAACGTCCACCAACACAGGCAGGGCGTTAGCGAACAGGACGGCGCTGGCGGTAGCAACGAAGGTGAAGTTGGGAAGAATTACCTCGTCACCGTGGCCGATGCCTAAGGCCGCGATGGTGACTTCGAGCGCAGCAGTGCCGTTTGTTACAGCTACACCGTGACGAGCGCCATGAAACTTCGCGAAGGCTTGCTCGAATTCCAAGGTGCGCGTACCTGGCGTACGCCACCAGACGCGGCTCTCGAGCACCTCGTTCAGAGCACGGCGTTCGTTTTCGTCATACTGAGGCCATTCAGGGAATGGCTTGCGCTTGGTTTTGGCGCCGCCGAGCAGAGCTAATTCCGGCATGGAATCTCCTTTGAAATCACTTAGAACTGATTAAATCCGGTTGCGTAGCGAAAAGCTTCGACGTAATGTCCGTCTTTCTTAGGTTGTTCCTGGCGCATTTCCTTCTTGGCCTTTTCCAGATCGGCCGGCTCCCAGTCTGAACGGTATTGGTTGACGGCGGGTTCGAATTGGCTGACCTGCTTGGCAGCCGCGTCGAATTTTAGTTCGGCAACGCTATCGATGTTCACGTAATAGTTGGCTTCCTGTGGAGCGGGATAAAAAAAATACATTTCCGGGACTTTGTACGGCTGAAGCCCCTGTTGCAGTTTCTGGTTGGGGAAATAAAGCCAGAATTCGGCGGCACGAACGGCGTCAATGGTATTGAATGCCGCCATGCGGTGATCGGTCTTGTGCCAGCGCTCGAACCATTCCCCGGGATCCACACTGAGCAGCACATCGGGACGAATGCGCCGGATAATAGCCGTGGCTTCCTCCGTGAGCTTGGGCTGCGGCGCGTATTCCAGCATGCCGTCGTCATAGCCCATCCAGGAGATATTTTCTTTAGGAGTACCGAGCAGTCCTTCGGAGGCTTCCTGTTCTTCCTTACGAATGCGGGCGAGACGCTGCGAAGTCATGTCGGCGTCATAGGAGCCCTTGTCATCGTTGGTGTAGACAACCAGGTACACACGGTTGTGATTCCGGTTCAGAAGCGCGATGGTACCGCCGGCGCCGAAAACATCGTCATCCGGGTGCGGCGTGAAGACCAGGATGGTCTTGTTCTGCAATTGCTCCAGTCGCTGTGCTTGTGCCAACAGCTGAGCGGGAAGAAGCAGGAGAACAGCCAACAACAAAGGGACGGATTTCATGGAGACGACCCTCCGAATGCTGGGCAGCGGTGGAGTCAAACCTGATAAGGTAACGCAAACTCTGCACATCCGTCATCCCCGCGGTTGATTGACAACTCGGAGTTTCTTAACAGTAGCGGCGCGTGAGGTATATCCATTGCGTCACGCGTTTCCAGGGGCTGCCCGGGCGGCAGGCAGACTTTGGATTGCTGGTACAACCAGGCCGTCTTCGTCGAACCCCCGCTCGCGCCCGGCCAGCTATTCGCACATCAATTTGAGAACTCGCATATCGGAAACCTGCGGGGGCCAGACCTGGTCAATTTCGACTTCGTGCTGCAGAAAAATTTCAAAATTCGCGAGTCACATCAGGTCGAATTTCGAGCTGAGTTCTTCAACTTCTTCAACCACCCGAATTTCGGACTGCCCGGGAACGAAGTTGACTCGGTCGGCGGAGCCAGCATCACCAGTACCGCCACCGACAACCGGCAGATCGAATTCGCATTGAAATATGCTTTCTGAGCGCGTCCAACATCAGCAACCACGATCGTGCAGACAAGAGTGCTAGTGCACTCGCCGGACTTATCAGCGCCGGCATTGCACCACGGGGAGAAGAAGCGTCTAACAGTCTCCCCAGCGAAGGAAGACGCCGGAATAGATGAGCTATGCGGGAATCTCGGGCAGGACTTCGTCGCGCGTTCCGAGAGCGTCACGCTGGATTTCTCCAACATGACGTTCAGCTCCACTTGCAAGGCCGCACCGAGGTCCGGCACTGTACAACAACGTCTTGACTTCATTATGTCTCTCCGATAGGCTCCGCCAGTCTCAGGAATAGTAATAATTCCTGTCGTTTCGGTCGCGTCGAGTATATCTACTTCGCAAATGAGGAGGCAAAACGCTGATGAAGAATGTCATGGCAGTATTGCTGGGATCGTGTCTTCTGGTGGGAGAAGCAAGCGTCCTGGCGGCGCAAGAGAAATCGGCGGAGACAACGCCGCCCCCCAAAGTGCTCTCAATTTTCCGCGAGTTTGTGAAACCGGGCAAGGGTGGTAGTCCGCATGAGAAGGCGGAGAGCGCGTTCGTGCAGGCTTTCGCGCGCGCGAAGTGGCCCACGCACTATCTGACCGTAACTTCAGTTACCGGCAAACCGCGGGCACTGTTTCTCACCGGATACGATTCTTTTGCAGCCTGGGAAAAAGACGTTAAGGCTGTCGAGAAGAACGCCACTTTGTCGGCCGCACTCGATCGCGGTGCCATTGCCGATGGCGACCTGCTGAGTGATGCCGATGCTTCGGCCCTTGTCTATAGTGAGGAATACAGCCTGCGCGCCGCGGTTGATATTCCCCATATGCGCTATTTCGAAATCTCGCTCTTCCAGTTACGTCCAGGGCACCACAAGGAGTGGGATGAGGCGGTGAAGCTGGTGATGAAAGCCTACGAGAAGATACCCGATGCTCATTGGGCTACTTATGAGCTCATGTACGGCCAGCAAGGTCAGGCATTCGTCATTTTCACGCCGCTGAAATCTGCTGCGGACATAGACCGGGCCTTCGACCAAAACAAGCAGTTTATGGCCGCCATGGGTGAAGATGGCATGAAGAGGCTCAGTGAACTGGAATCCGCTGCTGTCGAATCAAGACAAACCAACCTGTTCGCGTTCAGCCCGAGGATGAGTTATGTCCCGGATGAGTGGGTGAAAGCGGACCCAGAGTTTTGGAAACCCAAGTCGAGTGCAGCCGCTTCCAGTAAGCCCGCTGAGAAACCTGCCAATCCGTAGACTGAGGCTCGTAACGGCGAGATGAGGCACCAGAGATCGCAAGATCGCCTGGTGCCTTTTGCTCCTGTGGCACGGGCGCGCCTGGCCCGCGTAGACTTTCAGCAATGGCCAGTGACATGAAGATGGCGGCCACGCGCATAATCTCGCGAAACCCAGCAACCGGTGAGGTTTTGCGCGAATTTGAAGCGGCGAACGAACCCCATATGTCCGCCGTCGTCTTGCGCGCCCGCGCAGCCCAGCTGCAGTGGAACGAGTCGGGAATACAGAGAAGAATCGGAATTCTCCGTCTCTTCCAACAACTGCTGCACGAGAACAAATCCCAAATCGCCCAGCTCATCACGAAGGAAACCGGCAAGCCTTACGTCGAGTCCCTAACAACCGAAATTCTGGTTGTTTTGGATGCTGCTCGTTTCTTGCTTGAGAACGCCAATCGACTACTGCGCGATGAGCCACTCGCGCATGGCAATATGGCGATGAAGACCAAAAAGGGACGTATACTGCGCGAACCGTACGGAGTGATCGGCATCATTTCGCCGTGGAATTATCCTTTTTCGATTCCCGCCATTGAGAGCCTCACTGCGCTGGTCGCGGGAAACGCCGTGGTAATGAAACCATCGGAATTAACTTCGCTCGTGGCGTTGGAGCTTGCCGCACTGTTCTGGAAGGCGGGCGTGCCGAAAAACGCTTTTCAGGTTGTGGTTGGAAACGGCTCTACTGGCGCTGCACTGATCAGTTCAGACATCGACAAACTGGTCTTTACTGGGAGCGTGGTTACCGGCAAGAGTATTGCCCAGCTTGCGGCGGCGCGGCTGGTTCCCGTAGTTCTGGAATTGGGCGGAAAGGATCCCATGCTGGTGCTCGACGACGCTGATATTGAAGTTGCTTCAAGTGGAGCCGTTTGGGGCGCGTTCGTAAATGCCGGGCAGGCTTGTTTGTCGGTCGAGCGATGCTATGTCCATGGCGGTCTTTATCAGCCATTTTTGGAAGCCTGTGTAAACAAGACGAAGCGGCTACGGGTGGGCAACGGCATGAATTCGGAGACTGACATCGGACCACTGATCAGCGAACGCCAGTTGCGCGTAGTTGAGTCGCAGGTTCAAGATGCCCGCGCGCAGGGGGCTCGGGTTTTAACCGGCGGAGCACGATTGCCCGAGTTGGGAACCAACTTCTACGCTCCCACCGTACTGGCGGACGTGAATCACGAAATGCGCATCATGCGCGAGGAGACGTTTGGCCCGGTGCTGGCGGTCATGCCCTACGATACCATTGACGAGGCCATCCGGCTGGCAAATGATTCCGAATACGGCTTAGCTGCCAGCGTATGGACACGCAATCGAAAACAGGGTGAAGCTGTAGCACGTAAACTTCAGGCAGGGACAGTGATGGTGAATGACGTCGTTTCCTGCCACGGCATCAGCGAAGCGCCGCACGGAGGAGTGAAGTCGAGCGGCCTGGGCCGCACCCATGGCAGGTTTGGTTTGGAAGAGATGGTGCGCGTAAAGTATCTCGACTCGGACCGGTTGCCGGGAATTAAGAAGGCCTGGTGGTACAGTTATGGTGGGCCGTTCACGAAGCAGGTTGAGGCTTTCATCGACATGCAGTTTGCACCGAAATTGCGCCGCTTACGAAGCGCCTGGCACTCAGCAGGCATTATGACGCGTGGCACGAAACTGTAAATGCCTCATCGTAAACCGCAAAGGCTTTGCGCTCGTTTGCCGGCGCTTACTTGGAGAACTCAACGATGGCAACGAGTCCAGATCCCAAGCGTGAACTCCTGCGCCATGCTGTTGCCACTCTGGCCTATCGGGGCGGGAAAGCGGTGCGCGGGGCGTCATCAGAATTCTTTGATTTTCGCGCCGGCGCAGCCACAAGAACGCCAGGACAGATTCTGGGCCACATTGGAGATTTGCTCGACTGGGCTCTGTCCATCGCCAAGGGCAAGCAGCAGTGGCAGGATTCCCCATCGCTGCCCTGGAACCAGCAGGTCGAGCGCTTCTTCGCAGCACTGAAGGTATTCGACACCTATCTCGCCTCCGCCGAAGACTTACACGCTCCGCCGGAAAAATTGTTCCAAGGCCCGATAGCTGACGCCTTGACACACGTCGGCCAGTTGACGATGTTGCGCCGCCTGGCGGACGCGCCGATTAGGGGAGAAAGTTACTTCGTTGCTGAAATCGCGGTCGGCCGGGTGGGGCCAGAGCAGGCTCCACCCAAGAAAGAGTTCGATTAACTCCGGATGCAAGTTTAGTCGTGCTCGTCGTTCGATCAGGGGGTACGCCATGAAGAAAACTGGTTGCCCGGCCCGGCACCGGCATTCAAGAATTTAGCCACTCATCCGGCCCGTTTTGTGGCCTTGGAAATGAAATGAAATGTCCCGAAGTCGGCCATTCATAACAGGTTCTTAGCCCGATGAGATGACACACTCCATCATGAACCTCGACTCCTTCTGGAACAGGGTTCTGGTCTGCCCGTTTACTGTTGAGTAAAATGGAACGGAGTTGGATCTAACTCTGCATCTTGCAGCGGCAAATGAGGACAAACTTTGGCCACAACTGACGCCGGCATCTCACCCGAACAGCTTCCTCATCACAAGGTAAAAATCAAAAAGCCAGGGCAGCGCGCCTGCAACGAGAAAGATGCGAAAGGCAAGTTCTGCGGCGGACATCTCAAGCGCTGGTATTACACAAGAGATGTCCTTGAGCAGGCTTGTGGAGATGCGGAGAAGGCCTGGGGACCTGACGCAGAAGTCTACCGCTGTGAGCACTGTAAGACGCTTTATTTACCCAATCCTGAGGAAGTGCGCGGCTTGAATGTGGCGGGTCCGGGGCAGCTTTCGGTTTTTGGATTGACTGTTCCACCAAAGAGGACCTAGAGCGATGCAATTGCGGATGGGCTGACCCGGGCTGAAACTCCCCGCATGAACATTTCCGAACTCATCTACGACTGGAACCGATCAATTCCTGAATCTCTGCGGCCTGCCGGCCCTGTTCTTCTCAACGATGAAACGCTGCGCGACGGCTTGCAGTCTCCCTCGGTTCGCGATCCTTCGATCTCCGAAAAGATCAGAATCCTGCATTTGATGGAGGCGCTGGGCATTGATTCGCTCGATCTTGGCCTGCCAGGCGCGGGGCCGCGTGCCGTCGAGCACTGTGAGGCGCTAGCGCGGGAAATTGCGCGACAGAAAATGAAGATCCGTGCCAACTGCGCCGCTCGCACCCACGAGAATGACATTCGGCCCATAGCCGAAATCGTCCAGCGCACCGGCTTGAACATCGCTGCTGCCACGTTTATCGGTTCCAGCCCGATTCGCCGTTACACGGAGGGCTGGACCGAAGACTTCTTGCTCCAGACCACGGAAAAAGCGGTGAAGTATGCCGTTTCCCTTGGCCTCGAAGTAACCTACGTCACCGAAGATACATCGCGCTGCGATCCGGAAACCGTCAAGCGGCTATATACAACCGCGATCAATTGCGGCGCGCGCGCGATTGTCGTTTGTGACACTGCTGGGCATGCTACGCCGATGGGGGCGTATGCGCTGATCAAGTTCGTACTCGGCGAGATTGTGAAACCTTCGGGCGAGAAAATTTGCGTCGATTGGCATGGGCATTGCGACCGCGGCCTTGCCGTTGCCAACTCCATTGCCGCGCTTCTCGCTGGCGCCCAGTGCGTGCATGCCTGTGCCATGGCTCTAGGTGAGCGAGTCGGCAACACGCAAATGGACCAGATGCTCGTCAACCTGAAGCTGATGGGTATCCCTCCTTGGGACCAGCAGGATTTGACCAAGCTGAAGGATTATTGCCAGGTCGTGTCGCAGGCTACGGGCGTGTCAATTCCGCCCAACTACCCTGTTTTCGGAGAGGACGCTTTTCGTACCGCAACCGGAGTCCACGCAGCCGCGGTTATCAAGGCCTATAAGAAGAATGACGTTGAGCTCGCCAACGCGGTCTACTCCGGCGTGCCCGCGCACGTGTTTGGCCTGGAGCAGATCATCGACATTGGTCCTATGAGCGGCAAATCGAATGTCCTCTTCTGGCTGGAACGGCATGGCTTGCCGGCAAGTGATGGCCTAGTGGACCGAATCTACAAACGGGCGAAGGCCTCCGATCACACTCTGAGCGAGACCGAAATTCTGGAATGCGTTCACAACGTAAATGTGTGATGGGTTCCAGCGTGTAAGATGGCGAAGAAGCCATGGTCACGCCGCGTCCCGAACTCCTGAGCGATATGCAGCAGGATGTGACCCGCCTGCTGGCGCTTCCGGAAATTCGCAATGCGTTTGCGTGGCTACGCTCATACGAACCGCAATTTGCCAGTTGGCAGCTTCAGGCCGCGCGAATCCCGGCACCACCCTTTGCTGAGCAGGCACGCGGAGATTGGCTTGAAGCGAGGTTCCGCGAACAGGGTCTCGACGAGGTTCACCGTGATGACGTCGGCAACGTCTTCGGAATTCATCGCGGTGTGGGAGCGACGTACGTTGCCCTCAGCGCCCACCTCGACACAGTTTTCCCCGCAGGCACGCCGCTAAACATCAGACAACAAGGGGTACGCCTTTATGGCCCGGGTGTTTCCGACAACGGCGCTGGACTCACGGCGATGCTGGCCATTGTGGCGCTGCTGCAGGCCGTGCAGATCCAGCATTCCTTGCCGTTACTCTTTATTGGGAACGTTGGCGAAGAAGGCGAAGGCGACCTGCGAGGCATGCGGCACATTTTTTCGGCCCCGCGCTGGCGCGATTCCATCCATTACAGCCTCGTACTCGACGGCGCCGGCTCAGACACGATTGTGGCCGAGGCCCTTGGAAGCCGCCGCTTTGAAGTGATCGTGCGCGGCCCGGGTGGGCATTCGTGGACCGACTTCGGGGCTTCCAACCCGATCGTCGTGCTGTCACGAGCCATTCAGGAGTTTGCACGCACTCCGGTGCCCAGCTCTCCAAAGACGATCTTCAATATCGGCGTGATTCGCGGCGGCACTTCGGTGAACTCCATTCCTGAGTCCGCCAGCATGCGCGTGGACATCCGTTCTACTTCCATGGCAGAAATGCAGCGCCTGGAACAGGCCTTGCGCATGGCAATCGACCGCGCGATCGAGGAGGAGTCTCGTGCGAATGAATCACGTGCGCCCACGCAAAAACGTCCTCTCGGGGTGAGTTGCGAGTTTGTGCCCATCGGCAATCGCCCGGCAGGGGAACTGAATGCCAACGCTCGCATGCTGCAGGTAATCCGCGCCGTGGATGCGCAACTGGGCAATGTGGCACAGGTGCAGCGCGCCTCCACGGATGCCAACATCCCGCTCTCAATCGGGCGCGAGGCTCTCGCCATTGGCGGCGGAGGAACAGGCGGAGGGGCGCACACTCTTCAGGAATGGTTCGATTGCAGCGGACGTGAATTAGGCCTGAAACGAATCCTGCTGACACTCCTCATGCTGGCCGGGAAAGGCGAATAGCTCCTTACACCGGCACTGCCGTCTTTCGCTTGGGATTAAAGAACGGCAACTTCACAATCTTTGCGGTCACTCTCTGCCGCATGGCCTCGATGGTAATCTCCATCTGAAGTTTGGTGCCGGGCTCGGAGTGCGCGGTTTCAACACTGGCCAGCGCAATTAGCTTCTTCAGCACAGGAGACCAGGTCGTGGTTGTGGCCTTGCCTACTTGCCTGTCGCCCCGATACACGGGAACCGGGATGCGGGACGCCTGACTTGGCGCGGCCGGCGTGAGACCGAACTTGTCATACCGATCTTCGACCTCCGTCCAGTCGACTTCTAGGCCAACCAGTTGCCTCGCCACCCCCTGTTTCTGATCCTGTTCTAACACGGCTTTGCCCACGAAATTCTCTTTTTCCAGGTGAACCATGCGGGCAAAACCTAGCTCATAAGGCGAGTACTTCTGCGATGGAATCAGCGCCTTCTTGCTGCTCGTGTAATCCACTTCAATCAAAAGCAGGCCCGCCTCCACGCGAGCGACATCCAGGGCCAGCATCCCAGCAGCGTGAAGATCGAATTGTTTGCCCTTATCGATCAGCGCATCCCAGACTTTCACCGCGTCGTTCCACGGCACCCAGATCTCATACCCGAGATCGCCCGTATAACCCGTACGCGAAATATCAACTGGAACGTCGGCAATCTTCCCGCTTGTCCTGCGAAAGTATTTTAAGTTTGCAATGTCCGCGTCTGTTACGGTTTTCAGCAGCTTGCCGGACGTAGGCCCTTGCAGCGCGAGCGCAGCGACTTTTTCTGAGATGTCCTCGATCTCAACGTCCATATTCAATCCGTTCTGGCGAAACCAGCGCAGGCTCGGATCAGCGGCAGTCCAGCGGTATTTGTTTTCTTCGAGTCGGGTAATCGTGCCGTCATCGATAACCTTGCCCTGCTCATCGCACCAGCAGCAGTAGATAACCTGGCCTACAGCGACCTTGTTGATGTCACGGGTAATCACCCGATTCACTAGCTTGGTAGCGTCTTTGCCGGTAGCCAGATATTTGTAAAGTGGCGTGATATCGATGAGCGCGGCCGCGTTGCGGATGGCGTTGTACTCGTGATCGTGATGAACTTCGTAGACGCTGACCGTGTAATATCCTGACCACTCGCGATAGTTCAGGCTATGGCACAGGGCAAAAGTTCTCTCGTGAAATGCTGTCCCAACAGGCAACGTGGTCCCCTCGTATTTCTGATTTTCTTCGGTGTGCCTCTGTGTCCTCTGTGGTCACCGCTGTTCCAACACACCACCGCACACGAGAGCACAATCAACTCAACAGTTCGGAACGCGATTATATTCAGCTCGTTCCGTTACACGCAATGGCACGACCTGCATGGCCATCTATTGGTCGTCTGACGGGACACATAGCTACCCGAAGATGTTCGTACGACTCTCCTCTCGCGCTAATAGTCCACTCCTACCAGATACAAACCGCTCGCCGGCGCGGTGGGACCAGCGGAGGATCGATTACGAGCGTCAAGAATTTTCAATATGTCCGATGGATTCAGCGTTCCTTTGCCGACGAGCACAAAGGTTCCGACCAGATTCCGTACCATGTGGTGCAAGAAGCCGCTGCCACGAATCTCGTAGACGAACTCGTCACCGTCGTGATGCCAATTAGAGGCAAGAATCGTCCGTACATTGCAGGCTGGATGGTCGTCGCTTCCCCGCTCCGGGTCGACTGCTGCAAACGATGTGAAGTCATGTTCCCCGAGAATTTTTAACGCGGCCTGCTGCATGGCGGGTTCCTGAAGCGGATACGGGTGATGCCACACATACCGCGCCAGAAACGGCGGACAGAGGTCGGCGCGGTAGAGCCGGTAGCGGTAGGTCTTTGCCCGCGCCGATTTGCGCGGGTGAAACTCGGGATCGACTTCCGCCGCTTCCAGCACGCGCACAGAAGCAGGCAGGATGGCGTTCAAAGCTTTGAGCAAGTTTCCTGCAGGAATCGGTGATTCAGTCGTGAAGCTGGCCACCTGCGCCAGCGCGTGCACTCCGGAATCGGTTCGGCCGGAGCCTTGCGGCAAGACGTTTTCTGCAGTCACCCGTCCAATAGCAGAGGCCAATATCCCCTGAATCGTGACGGCGTCCGGCTGAATTTGCCAACCAGAAAAGTCTGTGCCGTCATAGGAGAGCACGAGCTTGATATTGCGCATGATTCTTGAGTCTTGTACTCGGCGTCGCTCATCCAAAAAAAGTTCTGTTCTTTACAAAGATTTACCTTTTGCGGCTGCCTCAGTTAAAAATTGGAGCGATTGCCTCGGATATACTATTTCATTCACTTGGACAACCTGCGCAAGCACCGCTCCTACCCGGGTCTAACACGAAGCCATAGGAAAACTGAAACCTGGCAGCCAGATTCGACGTATCTAGGAATGATTTTCAGTCTGGAGCATCTGCAGCAGCCCTTATAAACGGAGAAAAACGAATGTTTGCGTCTGCTCTGAATTGTGCGGTTCGACGGGCCAGTGTCGCGGTCTTGGTCACTGCTGTGTCGCTTAATTCCTGGGGTCAAGACACGCAGCAGGGACAGCCTGCCGCATCATCATCGCAGTCCGCAGCCGCTCCGCAGGCGCCTCAAGCGCAGCAGTTCGTGCTGAAAGATTATTCAAAGCCGCGGTCCCACTTTCCGAATCCATTGGGACCCTACATCCCGCAGCACGTGCCCCCGCCCTATTTGAGCAACACGCCGCGAATCGATCAGTTGCTGCAGGGCGGCAAACTTTACCTTTCCATGAATGACGCCGTAGCCCTGGCCTTGGAAAACAATCTCGACATAGCCATTCAGCGTTACAACCTGAATGTCGCCGATACTGACATCCTGCGCAGCAAAGCTGGAGCTAACATTCTCGGCGTGCCCAGCGGAATTGTTTCAGGCACCCCGGGCGGGGGCGTAGGCGGACTGAGCGGAACCGTCGGTTCGGGAACGGGAGGCACCAGCGCGGGAGCTGGCGGCGCGGGTACGGGAACAGCAGGCCTTGTCAGTTCAACGCTCGGTACTGGCCCCCCCCTCGCCAGCTTCGACCCGCTGGTCACAGGCACGTTGCAAATGGACCGGCTGTACACACAATCTACAAGCATTTTCAGCCCTATTCCGGTAGCGAACCAGAATTCCGGCACCGCCAATTTTTCCTATCAACAGGGTTTCCATTCGGGTACGAATCTGTCGGTCGGGTTTAACAACACGCACACTACGACGGATAGCCCTACAGCCACGTACAGTCCGTCCCTCACTTCTGGCTTCCAGTTCAGAGTCAGCCAGCATCTACTGCAGGGCTTCGGGCTCACGCCCAACACCCGCTTTATCCGCATCGCCAAGAACAATCGCGAGATCAGTGATATTGCCTTTCGTCTGCAAACGATCACCACGGTTGATCAGATTCAGAATATTTACTGGGATCTGGTCTTCGCCTACGAAAACGTGAGAGTACAACAGGAATCCCTGGCATTCGCACAGAAGACGCTGTCGGACACCAAGAAGCAGGTGGATATCGGCACCTTGGCGCCCATCGAGGTAGTCCGCGCGCAGAGCACTGTTGCTAGCGATCAACAGCAGTTGACTCTTGCGCAGACGAATCTTCAGCTGCAACAACTGCTGATGAAGAACGCCGTGAGCCGCACTCTGGTTGACCCCAGGTTGGCAGATGCCGAAGTCATCCCGACTTCAGCAATGCAAGTTCCAGCGGAGGAAGCGGTGACTCCGACAGAGGAGCTGGTTAATGACGCTCTCGGCCACCGCGCCGAGCTTGCCCAGGCGCGAATCAATCTCACCAATCAGGAAATCAGCATGAAGGCCGTGCGCAGTGCGCTGCTGCCCAGCCTGGATCTCTATGCGTATTACGGCGGCAGTGGTATTGGCGGCAATGTCGCTCTGCCACCTTGCCCGCCCAACACACCCCCGGGAAGCTTTCTGCGATGTTTTGACCCCGCCCTGGCGGCGCCTCCTTTCCGCAACGGCGGTCCGGTTGGATATGGAAACACATTGAGCCAACTGGTGAATTCATCCGCCCCAGACAAGGGAGTTGGCATGAGCCTCACGATTCCTATCCGGAATCGCGCCGGGCAAGCCACTCAGGTTCGCTCGGAACTCGAATACCGCCAGGCACAAATGCGGCTGCAGCAACTGGAGAACCAGGTGCGGATCGAGGTGCGCCAAGCGCAATTTTCCGTGCAACAAAACCGGGCGGCTGTGGCTTCCGCGCAGGCCGCGGTCGATCTTGGCCACCAATCTCTAGACGCGGAGCAAAAGAAATATGCTCTAGGCGCTTCAACTACCACGCTGGTTCTGCAGAACCAGACCGCCCTGGCGCAGGCAGAATCGACGCTTGTTTCCGCCATGGCCGCCTATGAAAAGGCGCGAATCGAGTTGGACCGCGCCACCGGCCTTCTTCTGGACCACGCAGGCATCCTGTTGTCGGACGCCGAGCGCGGCGAGGTAACGCACATGCCTAACATCCCATATGTGCAGCCGCGACAGCAGCCGCCAGCGACACCGCAGACCACACAACCGCCTCAAACGGCTCCGCAGTCAGAGCAACCGCCGTTACAGGAGCAGCCCCAGTCCCAACCGCCACAGAGTTGAGAACTGTCTGATGTAGTGTCGCGCGGGCGGCGCACGTGCCCGCGAAAAGCTGGCAGACTTCTATCGCTTCCACCGCGATACTTGTTCAGGGACTCGGATTCCTACCCGGCCATGGGAAGCATCGCGGCCGCTATTTCCCGGTTCCCGCATGTCCATTTATCCTCTCGGCGTGACCATCTCGGTGGCGCTTATCACCAAAGATGAGGAAGCCAATCTTCCACAAACGCTCGACAGCGTGATGCCGCTCGTCCGAGATGGCAAAGGCGAAATCATCGTCGTGGACTCGGGCTCGACGGATCGAACTCTGGAAATTGCACGATCGTACGGAGCGAAAATTTTTTCCGAGCCCTGGAAGGGCTTCGCCGCGCAAAAGAACTCGGCGATGGAGAAGGCGGCCTGTGACTGGGTGTTGCAACTGGATGCAGATGAAGCGCTCGAGCCGGGGTTGGCGGAAGAGATTAGCTCTGCGGTAGCGGCTGAGCTCAGAATGGAAAACCTTCAAGGAGCACCGGACGGCGTGCCCGACCGAATCGCGGCAATCCAGCAGGTCAGAGGAGATACAGGAATGCCGCTCGATCGATTTTGTGGCTTCTGGATTCCCCGCAAGAATTTCTTCCTAGGCCGCTGGATCAAACACGGAGGATTTTATCCCGACCTCAAGCTGCGCCTGATCCACCGCGGCGCCGGAAGGTTTGGAGAGTACGGCGCGCATCCTACGATGAAAGTCGATGGACCTACCGGCCAGTTGCGCCATGCGCTGATCCACAATGCTTATCCCACCTTGCGCGGCTACATCGATCACATGAACAGCTATTCGTCATCCGGCGCCGACGTCGCGTTTGACAAGGGGTATCACGGATTCAGTATCCCCGATATCGTTCTCCGCCCGATCCTAACGTTCATCTACAACTACTTCATCCGTCTGGGATTCCTCGACGCACGAGAAGGCCTGCTCCTACACCTGTATCACTCAGTGTACGTGTCGTGGAAATATGCAAAGGCATGGGAACTGGGCCGCCGTAACTCTGCCTGACTGTCACGCAAAGCGAACGAAATCTTTATCCCGCTCGCGTCCCGTCCGGCACCGTACTCTCAGGCACCGCCAGCACCGGCCGCACACCATCGGCATAGCCGATATCGAACAACAAAGCTTCCGATATCACGCCGCACATCGTGCGCGACGCGATATTCACCACGAACAGCGCCTGCTTGCCCTCAATCTCGCGCGGATTGCTGCGCTCACCGCGCAGCCCGGCAACGATCGTGCGCTCGTGGTCCCCAAAGCTCACCCGCAGCTGAACCAGTTTATCGGACTTCGGCACATCACCCACAGCCAGAATGGTTCCCACACGAACATCGATCTGATTCAATAGCTCCATTGAAATGACCGGCTTTATCGGGGCCGGAGTCATGCTGAAATTGTAGCGTGAACTCTGAGAAGCATTCTGGCTTCTGTCGCAGGCCGCTAGTCACTGCTGCTAGTGCGTAAAGTGCACCTACAACAGAGCCGGTGGGGAAGTCGCCTGAGTCGGTTAGCCGCTCGGAAGTGCCGCGGCTGGTAACCAAGGCAGCATTTTCCCGAGGATGCTCATCCAATCAACTTAGTAACTATCCCCGCACAGTGGAGTCATGTATGGGCAATTTACGGCTTTTCGGTAGTTTGTGTGTTCTGAGTGCGCTTGCCGTGATCCCGGCCGGGGCTCAGGATTCTGCCCGTCCTCCTCTCGCGCCGCACACAATCCCGGACGGCACTACGTTCCTAATACGCCTGGAAGACAAGCTGGATACCAGCAGACTGCAACCGGGGAAGCATTTCAAAGCCAAGCTGTCCGAGGATCTGGTTGGTCCGGACGGAGCGATGATTCCACGCGGAAAGAAGATAAGAGGTCATGTGAGTTCTGTGGACAATGGGTTTCATTCCCGTTTGTTGCTCAGCTTCGACGAGATCGAGACTGAGCATGGGTGGGCCCCGCTGATCGCGACCGTAACCGATGTACCGGGAGAACGCGGCATCAAGCGTCCGGACGAAGAAGGAGAAATTGAACGGAAAGGAGCCAACAAGCGCCACGAAGTTGAAAGGGCGGGCATCGGGGCGGGAGTAGGTGCTGCCGGCGGAGCCGTGGCTGGCGGTGGGCGTGGTGCCGCAATTGGCGCAGGAATTGGAGCCGTAGCCGGCGCAGTTTCAGGCCTGTTCACCGATCGCCGGCTGCGTCTGGAGAAGGGCACCACGCTCGAACTCCGCCTTGACCATCCACTACAGGTCCCCTGGCACTGATGTGATTTGGAGTTATGGCACCGGCTCTTGCCGTCGCAGGAGCGGTTCGACGAAGGAAGGCACGGAGAATGGATCTCCGTGCCTCTTCTTTTAGTCAGATTTTTCCTTTGCAAGAATAGAACTCAGCGACATTCTTATAAAGTAGGGCGCCTCGATTTCTGAAGCAGATCGTGAGGGCTCGCATGTCGCTCACGCCGTTCCGTCTCGTAGCATACGGTCTGCTGGCTCTCGCTTTCAATATTTGCGTACAGCCTGCCGACACTGATCTGACGGTTCACGAATGGGGCACCTTTACCTCGGTCGCCGGAAAAAATGGCGAGGCGATCGACTGGTTACCACTGTCTGGGCCCACCGACCTCCCCCGCTTTGTGGCACATTTTCGTAACTCCGCGTTCAAAGTCGGCCTTCGGGGCACGGTACGAATGGAGACGCCGGTGCTTTACTTCTACGCCCCACGTGAGATGACGGTCTCCGTGAAGGTAGCCTTTTCCCGAGGCCTGATCACTGAATGGTATCCTGAGGCCGGCCATATCACTCCCAATGACACTCTTTACGATGTCAGTCTTTACCAGAGTCACACAAACCGCGGCATTGCCTGGGATGTAATTACCCTTGAGCCTGGTCTCACTGTTCCGTTCCCTCGTGAAGCAGCTGCAAACCGCTACTATGCTGCGCGAGAAACCTCTGCCACGCCGCTTCACGTCAAGACAGACAGCGGCGAACAGTATGAGAAATTTCTTTTCTATCGTGGGGTTGCTGCCTTCCACGCGCCTATTCTGGCGAAACTTAGGAATGAGAATCAGCTGCGCATCGAGAATCTCAGCACGGATGAGATTCCCAGCCTGATTTACTTTGAACGGCGCGGAGACCGATTGGGTTACCGAATTGCCGGTGCGCTGCCGAGAGAGTCGACTATGGATTCACCTGAGCTCACGGGCACGATCGAAGATCTGGAAATGAATTTAGAGGATATGCTTGTGGCTCAGGGCCTTTATGGGGACGAGGCTCACGCGATGGTCGAAACCTGGCGTGATTCCTGGTTCGAAGAAGGCAGTCGTTTGTTTTACACTGTGCCGCGGTACTTCGTGGACACTGTTCTTCCACTCTCGGTCACTCCTGCTCCGGCGCAAAGGGTGCGTGTCTTTGTCGGACGGATGGAGATCATCACACCGGCAACACAGCGGGCTGTCACGACTGCTCTTTCCACCCACGATAGCGCAACGCTGGGAAAATATGAACGATTCATGGAACCGATTCTAAGAACAATTAGTGACTCGAACTCTGCCGAAGGAACGCAGATGCAGGGAAGTACGTTATCCCTCTACAATTCACAGGTGCCCCATCTGCACGGCGAAAACTGAGCCCAGGCAGAAAAGGATCCCCGATGAAGGCATCGCTAGCGTGTCTGACTGCTGTGTTTCTCACCAGCTCAATTTTGTCCCCGCAGGAGCATCCAACCGTCACCGCGCAGGTCAACACCGTCTTCGTGGGCGCGGATGGGAAGTTCGAGGCCAATCCTGACACCGCACTCGTCCAGTTCAACATTTCCGTGCAGGAAGAAACATCGCGAGCCGCCTACGATCGCGCCTCGAGAGCCGCTGAGCAGATCCGCCAGATTCTGCGCTCCAATGGAATCGAACCCAAACTTGCGGAGATAAGCTTTTTCTCGCTGCAGCCGGTGTACGACTTCAAGACACCAAAGCGCAAGCTGGTGGGATACCGGGTGAACGCGAATGTTGCGCTGAAGCTAAAGGACTTTTCAAAGCTCGCGCCCATTCTTCAGCAGCTTGCCGATGTCGATGTAACCGAAAATCAGTCTCTCAATTACATGCTTGAGAACATGGACGCAGCCAAGAATAAAGCTGTCGAGGATGCGTATCGACGCGCGCGGGAATCGGGGGAAGCTGTGGCCCGGGCAGGCGGAAGGATGTTAGGTGAGCTCTCTTATGCGTCGGTAGATACTTTTGAAAATGAACGTCCGCCGGTTCCTATGGGCCGGCCGATGGCCATGATGCGGGCGGAGGCCGCTGCTCCTGCTCCAACCGAGCAATTTACTCCTCAGATGATCTCGGTGACAGCGCACGTGAACGCGCTGTTCACGCTGAAATAGGGACAGAGTGCCCGGCGGGAGACTAGAAAATATCCAGCTATTCCGCAAATAGTAGATGGATAATCGCCCGGCTTACGTCAACTATGTTGCGATCTGGCGAAGTAGCTCGGGATCTCAAGTACACTCTTCGGCTTTGGATTAGCCGGCCGTGGCATGCAGGATTCGCCATCGCTGCTCTCGCTATCGGAATTGGCGCGAACACGGGTGTTTTTAGCGTAGTCAACGCATTGCTGCTGCGCTCCCTTCCATTTCACGACCCGGACCGCCTGGCGCTGCTGCATCAGTTCATTCCGCCACACGATAGCGCGAAGCAGTTTCACGATTGGCGGCAGCACAGCGCCTATCTCGCCGATGCCGCGCTTCTCGAGGAAATCGATGTGAACCTCGGCGGAACAGGTGGCGCCAGCCGGGTGCATGTGGCCCAAACGTCGTGGAATTTTTTCTCCCTGCTCGGCACACAGCCAATATCAGGACGTGGCTTCGCCTCAGAGGATGATGTGGACGCGACGGGTTTTGGCTTGCCCGGACGCAACGCAGTGGTGGTGATCGGTTACGGGCTCTGGCAACAGCTTTTCGGAGGCGACCCAAAAGTCCTGGGCGCCACCATCCGAATCGACGGAAACCCGCTTACCCTGGTTGGCGTCGCGCCGCCGGGGTTCGACTATCCGGGCAAGGCCGTTCTCTGGAAGCCGGCAGCCTTCAGCCCAGGCAATAATGGCTGGGGAACGATCGTGCGGCTGAAACCGGGCATCACGTGGCCGCAGGCGCGTGCCGCGTTTGCCGTGGAAACAGATCGCCTGTCGCACAAAATGGAAGGAATCGACAATTCCAACCTGCATCCGAGCATGACGTCGCTCCAGGACGGACTTGCTGGGCCCGTGAAGAACGCTTCACTGATGTTCATGGGCGCAGTAGTGTTGGTGTTGCTGGTTGCGTGTACGAGTGTTGCGAATCTCTTAATAGCCCGCACCGCCGATCGCGCCGGGGAGTTGTCCATACGCTCCGCGTTGGGAGCAAGTCGAGCCAGGCTGACGCGACAGTTGCTCACCGAGTGCCTGCTCCTCTCTTTCGTTGCCGCTCAGGCAGGTCTAGTGATCGCTTATTGGACGACGTCGCTCGCGGCCAAGGTTGAGCCCCCACCACTCGGCGTACAGTCTTATTCAATTCTGGATGGACGTGTCCTGGTTTTCACGCTCGCTGTGTCGCTAATCACTCCTCTCGGGTTCGGCATCTTGCCCTTGCTCTACGTAGGCCGTATCCGAGCTTTCCCCACCCGGAGCTGCAGCCGGACCCGGGGCTCGCGCCTCGTTCGCGAAAGCCTGGCCTGCGCCCAGGTGATGCTCACGATGATTCTTCTCGCGGGTTCGGTATCGCTGGGGCGTGCGTTCATCCACCTGATGAGAGTCGACCGCGGCTATGATGTTAAAGGAGTAGCGACCGTAAGCGTCTCCTTGGCCGGTACCACCCATCAGTTGGATAAGCGGCAGCTCCCTTATTTTGAGGAGGTGCTTGATCGCATCCGCAATTTACCCGGAGTTCGCACTGCAAGTGCTACGGAATTCCTTCCGTTGTACGCCTCGGGCTTTGTCGGGGGGCCATTCGGAATGGATGGCCGTCCCGCTACACGCAATTCCACGATGGTCCCGGTTTGTTCGAGATATTTCCAGACTATGGGTGGACGGATTCTGTACGGCCGTGAATTCACCGACGCAGAAGTCCGCTCCGGCGCCAAGGTTGCTGTCGTCAACGAGCGATTTGCAGGGGGATTTGGCGTGCCGAAGGATGCCGTGGGTCATCAGCTCAGCATTGAGGGAGACGCTCCGCGGAAAATTGTTGGCGTGGTAAAGGGAATGGAGTACGAGACTGATCCGACAACTGCAGGCGGGAATCAAGTGTTCATTCCGTCGGAAACCCCGGGCAGCTTCTCCTCGACGTTCGTGGCGCGCGTGGATGGCCGGGCGGAAGATCGTCTCGCTGCGATCCGCAACACCATCCAGTCGGTGGACCCGCAAGTTCCCGTGTTCAGCGTGAAAACCATGGAGCAGCGGCTGGATGAGGTCTTCGCTGCCCCGAAGTTCTACCGGACCGCGGTTTGGGCTTTCGCAGGATTCGCCCTGCTGCTGGCGGTGATCGGCATTTACGGCATCGTTTCTTACGCGGTTGCCCAGAGAACCCAAGAAATGGGTGTCCGCATGGCGCTGGGCACGACACCGGTCCGCCTGCGCGGCATGCTGTTGCGGCAGGGCTTGCTGATGGTCATGGCTGGAGCCATTCCCGGAATAGCCGGAGCGGAGCTGACCGGGCGTGTTCTAGAATCCCTGATGGGTGGAGCGAAGCCCGTTGAGCTAGCAACGTCCGTCGGCTTGGTTTTGTTCTTCGGTCTTGTAGCGTCGACAAGCATCTGGTCGGCCACGCGCTGCATCGCCAGACTCGACATCAGTGCCATCCTACGCAGCGAATAGTCTTCGACGTGTGGGGCACGTCGGGGTTCGCTCGTTGCAAAACGAAAACGCCCCGGACTCATTGAGTCGTGGGACGTTCGTTGAACAGCCCTCCCCCAGAACTGCTCAAGAGCAATGTAGCAATGAAGGCTGAATGAGTGAATAGCACGCACGTGCCAACACACAGCACGAATAGGTAGGGAGGGGAAATTTGGATTGCGCACTGCAGCGCAATGAATTCACATACAAGAACCGTACGACCGCAGCCTCAGTTCTTCGCCTGTTGAATGCGGTTGAGCTCGAGAGGCACTTCTCGCTGGATCACCACTTCGAGCGTGGTGCCGGCGTCGAGCTTCACTTCATTGTTGCGGGTGAGCATGGCGATGACGCTACCAACGCCTCCGCCGATTCCAGCCCCGATCAGGGCGCCTTTGCCACCACGGCTGAGCCCGCCGACCACTGCCCCGGTGCCGGCTGTGCTCGCAACTGTGCCGATCTTCTCTCCCTTCTGACTGTCGGCGCGAATGGTGCCCTCATTCCCCTTCATTGACGTCTTTTCAGCTCCTGGGACGTTTTCGACCGAGCCGGGCAGGACCACGGTATAGCCGCTTGGATAAATCAGAGTAGTGAAGTGCATCAGGACTTCGGCACGGCCCTTTACGCGGCCTGCCCGCTTGACCTCGCTGATCTTTCCCTGAACATAGGTTCCGGCGGGGATGAGAATGCGACCGTTATCGACTACGGGAAAGGTTGTCTCGGCATACACTGCGTCTCCTTCGCGAGCGCTTTTGGTGGAGATGGCGTGCTTGAGCGCAACTGGCACCTTCGTTCCGGCAGGAATGGTGACCTGGCTCGTGGAGGCAGCAGCCGTTGGCTTGTCCGAATTGCTAGGATTTGCCTGGGCGAAAACCAGAGTAGCGAGTGTGAAGAACGTGATCACGAGACGCACGGTTACCTCCCCGAGCCGAGTTGAAGTGCTTTCTGATGGTGTAAGTATAGGCCGAAGCACTACTGCGAACTAGGATGCAATGGGAGGACGAAAAGGTTAGTCGCTAGGCCGTTGACCGCCGCAACTGCGCTGCCCGGATGTTGCCCATGAACTGCGATTGCAGGCGCTGGACGCACAACTCACCGCAGACGTGTAGCGTGCCTTCGTTTTGGGCGATCTCGTCATTCCAGGGAGCCAGATAGAGAACCGGCTGATTGAATTCAGCAAAGGAGGTCCACATGAGCCACCAGTGGTCGTTTTGCTGCCTTAGAATTCCGCAGTTCGGACCCGCGCATCGATAGAAGGAAGTCGCACCGGGCATGGTAGCCGGACATTTTAACTGAGTTCATTACTTATAAATGAGGTATTTCTTGCGGAGCTGGTCGAACTGCTCCAGCGGCTCGCGCCAGTCATCGGCGATGCGGCGTGGATCTTCGCCGCGGGTGATGGCGTCAAATACCGCCTGATTAACCAGGATTTCAATCATGCGCTCCATGTGAAACTGCTCGGGATAGAGCTTGCGCAAAGCGGAGGCGAGTTCGATGCCAAGTTCGGGAGCGTCGAAGGCATTGCGTTCCACTAGAACAATGTTTACGCCTTCACAGTTCTGGTTGGCATAGTTGCTGACGTTAGGCGTGAACCTGACCGGCACGAAGCGCACCCCCGAAATACTGCGAGCGTTCAAGAACTGAGCGAGTTCTTTTCCTTTGATCCAGGGTGCCCCCAACAGCTCGAACGGTGTGTCAGTACCTCTTCCGACAGAAACGTTTGTGCCTTCCACGAGGCCTACTCCGGAATACAAGGTCGCTTCGGTAAGGCTGCGGAGATTCGGTGACGGATTCACCCACGGAACACCGGTCGAGTCGAACCAGTCGCCGCGCATCCAGCCTTCCATGGGAATCACGGTGAGCTTGGCGTTTATGTTGCGTTCAGAGTTGAACATCTTTGCGAGTTCCCCGATGGTCATTCCATGGCGAACAGGGGCAATGCCGTAATTAACAAAATTCTGCTTGCCGGGATCGGGCAACGGTCCTTGCAGGATCGAACCAGTAATCGGGTTGGGACGGTCGAGCACGATGAGCTCAGTTCCCGCGTACGCCGCGGCTTCGAGGAAATAGCCGAGCGTGGTTTCGTAGGTGTAGAAGCGGACGCTCGCATCCTGAATATCGACCACGACAGCATCGAGGTCCTTCACAATATCGACCGAGGGACGGCGAGCGGCATCGGTTGCGCCGTAAACGTTGTAGACCGGAACTCCGGTTTCGGCGTCGTGCGTGTTGGTCAGCTGGGTTGTATCGAGGGTGCCGGTAACTCCATGCTCGGGGCTGAAGATGGCTTCCAGCGAAATGCCGTCAGCATGCGCCAGGACGTCGATGGTGCGGCGGCCTTGTGAATCCAGGCCAGTCTGGTTCGTCAGTAACCCAATCTTCTTCTTTCCGGTGGCGGCGCGCACGGGATCGAAGTTGTGGGCTTCCAGAACATCAATTCCAGTTTGTACGAATCCATTGCGCGCAGATACACGGCGGGCTGCAGTTTGTGCCTCGTTATAGCCAGTGATGCTCTTCCAGCGCAGTTCTTCTTTCTCGCTCGAAGTTAATTGAAGCGCAGCGGTGACTGCGGTGGCGACCTTCGTGCGCAGAGCGACAGCACTTCCCTTCCCTCGAGGATGCACAGCGTTGCTGAGAAGGATGATGTAAGTGCGCGTGGTGGGGTCGATCCAGAGTGAAGTTCCTGTGAAACCCGTGTGTCCGAATGAGCCCACGGGAAGCAGTTCCCCACGATTGGTTGAAAAAGGAGAATCGATATCCCAACCAAAGCCACGCAGACTGGATGACGTGGGGGGCTGTTGCGGCGTGCTCATCTTTTCAATCAGGAGCGAGGGAAGGACAGAGCCGCCAGCGAGTAAAGCGCGGGCGAATTTTGCCAGGTCATCGGCGGTGGAAAAGAGTCCGGCGTGCCCGGCGACGCCCCCCATGCGTCGTGCGGTCGGATCGTGCACGACTCCACGCAGCATGGTGTTGTTCTCGTCGTACTGAGTGGGGGCGATTTTGGGCCGCCACGGAACCGGCGGCAGAAAACGCGTATGCGTCATCTTTAATGGAACGAAGATGTGGGTTTCGCAGTATTTGTCGAGTTGTGTCTTGGTGACGAACTCGACCAGCGCGCCCAGCGTGATGAAATTAATGTCGCTGTAGAGGAAGCGCGAACCGGGAGGGTTGGCTGGCGTATCCGCAAAAGCCATACCGAACGCTGTGTCGCGGCCTTGCCAGGGTTGCGCCAGATCCAGATCCTCACGAAGCCCGGAGTAGTGTGTCAGCAGCATTCGCACGGTGATGTCGTCTTTTCCGTTCTGCGCAAATTCCGGGATATATTTCGCGACTGGGTCATTCAGCCGTACCTGGCCTCTTTCTACAAGTTGCATGACAGCGGTGGTAGTTGCCACGACTTTGGTGAGCGAGGCCACATCGAAGATCGTGTCGGCTGTCATGAGTTCACGTCGGGGCTCGAGCGCACGGTAGCCGAACGCTTTGCGATATGCCACCTGACCGTTGTGCCAGACCAGCACTACCGCACCGGGAATCTGACCGGTGCGGACTGCGTCTTGAATGATGGGATCGATGACCGTCAACCGAGAAGGAGTTTGCTTCGGAACCGCGGCCGATCCCAACGAGGGAAGCATTCCTAGCAACACCGTTGCTGTTGCCAGGAAATATGCAGACCGATTTGTCCTGATGGAGCGGATGTTTTGAATGTACACAAGCATCACTGGACGCTCAAGGAACTCAAGTAAGGGAGTGCCGCTTGTACCACGGGCAGGGCACAAGTAGCACATCAGGGTGGGCTATAATTCGCGCCAGCAATGGGGCTCGCAACTGGCACAAAGCTAGGTCCTTACGAGATCCAATCTCCGCTAGCCGTTAAGGTGCTGCCTGAACGTCTTTCGTCTGATCCTTCCTTACGACAGCGGCTGGAGCGCGAAGCCAAAGCCGCCTCCAAGCTTACTCATCCCCACATCTACACCTTGCATGACATCGGGCACCAGAATGGCGTGGATTTCCTGGTCATGGAGCTGGTGGACGGCGAGACGCTGGAACATCGACTGCTCAAAGGTCCGTTGCCGGCAGACCAAGCCATTCGGTATTCGGCACAGATTGCCAGCGCGCTGGCCAAGGCGCACCGGCTGGGAATCACCCATCGAGACCCGAAGCCCGGAAACATCATGCTAACTAAATCTGGCGCCAAGCTCATGGATTTCGGTTTGGCAAAGTCCTCCGAGCGTGCTCGCCTGGCGTCGGTCCTGACAGAAATGACCGCTGAGCGAGCAAAGCTCACTAGCCAAGGCATGCTGGTTGGCACCTTCCAATACATGGCGCCTGAGCAACTGGAAGGCAAGGAAGCAGACGCGCGCACAGATATCTTCGCGCTCGGAGAAATGATCTACGAAATGGCAACCGGCAAGCCGGCCTTTAACGGCAAGAGCCGGGCAAGTCTGATTGCAGCCGTCCTTTCTTCCGAACCGCAGCCTATGGCGGTTCTGCAGCCGATGACACCGTCCGGACTGGAGCGAGTTGTTAAAAAGTGCCTGGCCAAAGATCCTGAGGAACGTTGGCAGAGCGCCAGCGATTTGGCGAGCGAGTTGAGCTGGACCGCGGAAATCGTATCGCAAGTGGGGGCTTCGCGACAGGCTGCGATCAGGCCCAACACATGGCAAGCGGCGGGTTGGCTAGTGGCGGTGATGTTTTTCTTGGTGATGATCGTGGCCGCGGTAGCTTTGTGGAAAGCAAGCAATCGTCATCCGTCTGCCATGTACTTTCACATTGCTGTGCCCTTCGCCGCGAACGAGCTTGCCATGTCACCGGATGGACGGACTCTCGCGATCGTTGCCTATTCCGCACAGGCTAACAATGCTTCACCCGAAAAAACCCGCATCGTGAGCGCGAGTGCGAATGCAGTGTACGCTGAGTCAGGTTACCTGCTCTATATGCGCGACAACAAAACCCTAGTTGCGCAACCGTTCGATCGGCGACGTTATGTTCTGAGCGGCGAGCCGCGCATTCTGAGTGACCAAGTGCTGTCCTTCCCTCACGTGTATCGGGCTGTGTTCAGTGCCGGCGCAGACGTTCTGTTTACGCAAACCGCGAAAGGCGCTTCCATTTCGCAGTTGACGTGTTTCGACGATGGCCGGTGGATTGCCTATGCCTCGAATGAGACCGGCACGGCCGAGATGGCGACAGGAGGGAAAGGAACCCTTCTATCTTTCCCCCGAAGGAAAGATAATGGCGGTGGCCTTGAACACGGGCGTCAGCGTAGAGGCGGCTGCCCCGACGGAGCTTTTTCAGACCCATCGTCGGCAGCCGATTTCCGCACAGGACGTTTTCTCCTACGCTATAAGTGCCGACGGTCAGAGATTTTTGATTCCCACAAAGGTGGAGGAACCGAATGCCGCGCCATTGTCACTTCTCCTGAATTGGGCATCCGAGTTGGAGAAATAAGCTGAGCACAAGGATCGCAAGCTCTTCGCACTTCCCACTGCACGCGTATCAGCAGCAGGACACCGCTTTGGGGAAAGCTTTTTCCGTGCTGAAGAAAGCAATTGAGGAACATGTCTTTCCTGCTGCTTCCGTCGCGGTGACGCTTCGCGGAAAGCTCATTGTGCTGAAGAGTCTGGGACAATTTACTTACAAGACAGATTCCCCGCAAGCGAACACGGAAAGCATTTTCGACTTAGCCTCGGTTTCGAAAGTCGTGGCCACCACCAGCATGGCGATGATTCTTTATGAACGCGGCCTGCTGGATTTGGAAGCTTCGGTAGTTGCAATCGTGCCGGAGTTTTCCGGAAATGATCCGCGCCGAAGAAAAATAAGCTTTCGCATGTTGCTGGCGCATTCCTCCGGATTGCCGGCTTATGAGAAGCTATTTCTGGAAGCTGAAAGCAAAGAGAAGCTATTGGCGGCCGCGTTTGCTGTGCCTCTGGCGGCCGATCCCGGGACGATAGCGGAATACAGCGATATCGGATTCATCATTCTGGGTATTGCGCTCGAGCGCATCGCGGACGAGCCGTTGGATCGATTTTGCCAGCGCGAAGTATTTGGTCCGCTGGGTATGCGACACACAACTTTCAATCCTCCGGCCACATGGCGGAATGCGATCCTGCCCACAGTGGATGACCGGACGTTCCGCAAGCGCGTGATTCTGGGTGAAGTGCAGGACGAAAACGCCAGCGTGCTGGGCGGCGTAGCCGGCCATGCCGGATTGTTTGCCACGGCCGAGGACGTCGCGATCTTCGCCAACGTCATGCTGAGCGGTGGCAAGCCGATTGTTCGCGAGTCAACCGTCAGTTTGTTTACCAGGCGAGAGGCTTCGCCGACGGGGACCTCTCGTGCTTTGGGCTGGGATACCCCTTCGTCTCCGTCACAATCCGGAAAATATTTTTCCGGGCGTTCGTTCGGACATCTTGGCTATACCGGCACATCACTGTGGATCGACCCGCAACGGCAGCTCTCCATCGCGCTCCTGACGAATCGCACCTGGCCTGACTGCGCTAATCGGGCCATCAAACAAGTGCGGCCTCGCTTTCACGATGCCATTGTCGAAACTCTGGAGAACCGAGCTTGAGGCGGCCAGGCAAATCAAAGGCACGGCGGCTCCCAGTCACCGAGCGATTCAATCCTTTTTCCACTGATCTCGACCTCAGGTCCTCCTACGAGATCGCAAAAATCATCAACGCTGAGGACGCCAAAGTTGCACCTGCAGTTCGTCGTGCGTTGCCTCAGATAGCGCGCGCCATTGATGTGATTGCCGGCGCTCTTCAGCAAGGCGGAAGATTGATTTACGTTGGCGCCGGCACGAGCGGACGCATCGCGGCGCTTGATGCAGCTGAGATTCCGCCCACGTTCGATGCGGGTCCGCGAACGGTGCAGTTTGTGATGGCTGGAGGTGCGAGAGCTCTAGGGACGGCCGTCGAAGCGAATGAAGACTCACGCGAGTTGGGCCGTCGCGAAATTGCAAAGAGACGACCGGGGAACCAAGACGTTGTCGTGGGGCTTGCTGCTAGCGGACGGACGCCGTTCACCGTCTCTGCAATTCAATATGCGAAGAGCAAAGGGGCGAAGACGATTGCGATAACCTGCAACCCTGATTCGCCACTGGAGAAGGCGGCCGATTTAACGATCGTCGCGGAAGTGGGTCCTGAGGTGATCTCCGGATCGACGCGCATGAAGGCCGGCACCGCACAGAAGATGGTTCTGAATATGCTCTCCAGTGGCGCTATGGCGAAGCTCGGCTATGTGTATGGGAATTTGATGGTAAGCGCTCATCGCAAGAACCGGAAACTTGCCGAACGCGGAATCAGGATGCTTCAGCGCGCGAGCGGTGTTTCAAGAGAGTCGGCAGAGCGAGCGCTAAAGGCTGCGGGAAATCATGTTCCCACTGCGTTAGTTATGTTGGCAGCACAAGTGAGCCGGGGGAAAGCCGAGCGCGCGTTGAATTCGGAGCAGGGAAATACGCGCAAGGCTCTCGAAAAGCTCGATCAACAGTAAGTTTCCAGCTCATGTTTCACTCCGGCAGCACAAACGGGACAATTTTCAAGACCAGCCGAGATTCCTTGAGGGCCGTGTACTGCTGATCGTCATTGCAAATCGCTTAATTTCAGCAAGACCTCGTAGAATAGACGGACGCTACGCGAAAGGAACGAACACTTGGGGCATATCTAAGGATTCAACATCACGGGAATTATCTATTTATGGACAAGTTTGTGATTCGTGGGGGTAATCCGCTGCTGGGGACAATTCGGGTGAGCGGAGCCAAGAACGCCGCGTTGCCAGCCATGGCTGCCGCTTTGCTCACCGACGAACCCGTTATTCTCGAAAACGTCCCGCAAGTTCGAGATATCGAAACTACGCGCAAGCTGCTGGCTTCAATGGGCGCAGAGGTCGAACTCGGCTATGGACGCGCACAGCATCGCACAACGATTTGCTGCAGCCGTATTGCGGCGCCGGAAGCGTCCTACGAATTGGTCAAAACCATGCGAGCTTCCACCCTAGTGTTAGGTCCCCTGGTGGCTCGTTGCCGAACAGCACGCATTTCGCTCCCGGGAGGCTGTGCCATTGGGGCGAGGCCGATCGATCTCCACATTAAGGGGCTTGAGCATCTGGGCGTGAAGATCACGCAGGATCACGGATACGTGCAGGCAAGCGCGCGACGGCTCAAAGGAGCGGAGGTCATCTTCGACAAGATTACCGTCACGGGCACAGAAGATCTGCTGATGGCGGCGACGTTAGCGGAAGGCGAGACCGTGATGCAGAATTGCGCACGGGAGCCCGAAGTTGCTGATCTTGCGAATCTGCTGAACAAGATGGGAGCGCAGATCGAGGGAGCAGGCACGGCCACCATACGGGTCAAAGGGGTTGAGAAGCTGCATGGAGCAAGGCATCGCATCATTCCTGACCGAATTGAAGCGGCAACTTTCATTATTGCTGGCGCTCTGACCGGCGGCGATCTAAACGTGACAGGCTGCGAACCGCGTCACCTAGGGGCGGTACTGCAAAAATTGTCGGAAGCTGGAGTGAAAATCGCGTGCAGCGGAGATTCGGTCCGGGTGATGGGCGATAACCCGCTCGTGGCCACTGACGTGGTTACGGAAGAATATCCCGGCTTTCCCACGGACGTGCAGGCGCAATACATGGCGCTGGCGACGCAGGCGAACGGAACCTCGGTCATCACCGAGAACATTTTTGAGAATCGATTCATGCACGCGCTCGAGATGGTACGCATGGGAGCCAATATCAAGATTGAAGGGCGTCGTGCCGTGGTGCGTGGCAAGTCGCCTCTGAGTGCGACTGCAGTCCTGGCTTCCGATCTGCGTGCTTCAGCTTCGCTAGTATTGGCCGCACTGGTTGCCGATGGCGAATCTATTATCGACCGCGTCTATCACATCGACCGCGGCTACGAACATATTGAAGAGAAGTTGCGTGGCGTGGGTGCGCAGATTCGGCGGATCGGAGAAATCCTGCCGAAGAAAGCAACGGCACCAGCGGTTCGGGCATGACGCTCAAAGGTTTTCGTCAGCGTGTTCTACGCTTTACGGTTCTCTTCTAATTTCTTAGAAATACGTGGCCTTTGCCACAGCGGAACTTCGGGCTTCAGTTCTGCGGCGTTCCCGTTTGCTGCCAGCACTTTTCGAAGGACCGGCACGGAATTGCCACCGCATATGGGGCAACGCTTTTTGTAATTCATGTCCCGAGCGTAGACGGCTGACAGGGGAACCTACCGTGATCGAGATCACCAAAAATCGTGATCCATTGCACCGACTCGTTCGCCCGGACGCGGCAACGACGTACATAGTAATATGGCATCTGCCCTATCGAAATGTCACTCACCCGTTGGCTAGAGTGCGACCAATAGCTGGTTGAGGCGCGCGGAAAAGGGCCGTGAGAGAATCACGGCCCTTGGTCTTTGTTAAGGGAGGTCAGCGTCTGCCGCCGTGGCCTCCGCCTCCGTGATGACCGCCGTGGCCACCACCACGGCCGTTGCGGCCGCGACGATGGCGTCCGCCGCCTCCGGGACGGCCACCGCGGCCGCGATCCCCGCCGCGATCGCCACCACGGTCTGCAGTGGCGTGATGTGGCTCGTCGCGATTGAAGTTCGGCTCGGACTCGTCGAAATCGGCTCCGCCCTCGATGGTCAACGCTGGCTCGTGCGCTGGCGCTGCTTCGCCTGGGGCTTCGATTCCGCCTTCGCCACCGCCGCCCATCTTGGCGCGCTGTTCTTTCAATATTGCTTTGCGTGAAAGACGGATGCGGTTTCCTTCGACAGCGAGAACCTTGACCAGTACCTGGTCTCCTTCTTTTAGCTCATCGCGAATATCCCGGATGCGGTGTTCAGCGACTTCGCTGATGTGCAGCAGGCCGTCGGTTCCAGGAAGAATTTCGACGAAAGCCCCGAAATCAGCCAGCCGCGAGACTTTACCGAGGTATGTCTTACCGACTTCAGCGGTGGCGGTCAGATCGCCGATCATCTGCAGCGCCTTGGACGCTGAGGCTTCGTCGTTAGAAGCAATGTTCACTCTGCCGGAGTCCTCGACATCGATCTTGACCCCGGTCTGCTCGATGATGCTGCGGATCATCTTGCCGCCGGGCCCAATCACATCGCGAATTTTGTCGACCGGAATCTGCAAAGTGTAAATGCGCGGAGCAAATGCGGAAACCTTCTCACGAGGAGCGCTAAGTGCTTCAGCCATCTTGTCGAGAATGTAGAGGCGTCCGCGCTGTGCTTGCGCTAATGCTTCCCGCATGATCTGGGCAGTAATGCCGCTGACCTTGATATCCATTTGCAGGGCGGTAATGCCGTCGCGGGTGCCGGCGACTTTGAAGTCCATGTCGCCGTAGTGATCCTCGGCGCCCGCGATATCAGTGAGAACGGCGTATTGGTCACCCTCTTTCACCAGGCCCATGGCGACGCCTGCAACCGGCGAATTTAGCGGAACCCCGGCATCCATAAGCGACAGGGACGCACCGCAAACGGTAGCCATTGAGGAGGAGCCGTTCGACTCGAGAATGTCGGACACTACGCGAATCGCGTATGGCCATTTGTCCTCGCTGGGGAGCACCGAAATAATCGACCGCTCGGCGAGCGCGCCGTGGCCGATTTCACGCCGTCCGGCCCCGCGCAGGAATGCAACTTCTCCGACGGAAAACGGCGGGAAATTGTAATGCAGCATGAAGCGCTTCTTGGCCTCCCCTTCGAAGACCTCCAGACGCTGCATGTCTTCGCTGGTGCCCAGGGTGGTAGTGACAAGCGCCTGGGTTTCGCCACGGGTGAAGATTGCCGAACCGTGGGTTCGAGGAAGCACGCCGACTTCAATTGAGATCGGGCGAATTTGGTCAAAGGCGCGACCATCGGGACGGCGCTTGTGACTAATCACCTGCTCACGGAAAATTCGTTCGCGCAAGACTTCGTAATAGTGCTCGAGTTTGTCACGGGCTTCTTCGTCCTCCTCGGGCAGTTCAGCCTGGAGCTTCTTTTTCAGTTCTTTGACCAGAGTGTAGCTTTCGGACTTTACGTGTTTCCGGGTGTCCAGCCGCTCCGACAGATCGGCACCGATTTTCTTCCTGAGACTGTCGTAGTAGGTCTGATCGAACTCGGGAGGAGTCACTTCCCGCTTGGGTTTGCCGGCTTTCTCGCACAGGTCGTTGATCGTGGCGCAGATCTTCTTTATTTCGGCATGAGCAAACTCGATGGCGTCGACAACGGTTTCTTCCTTAACTTCACGCGCACCGGACTCGATCATCACGATTCCGTCCGTCGTACCCACCACCATAATGTTCAGCAGACTGTCTCGCATCTCACTGTAAGTTGGATTCACGACAAAGCTGCCGTTGACCAAACCTACGCGAACAGCTCCAATTGGGCCTTGGAAAGGAATGTCCGAGATGGTCAGAGCACAGGACGCTGCGTTAATGGCGGCAACATCAGGATCATTCTCGGTATCTGCCGAGAGAACGAAGGCAATAACCTGGGTCTCGCAGTGAAATCCTTCGGGAAACAGAGGCCGGATTGGACGGTCGATGACGCGGCTGGTAAGGATTTCGCGCTCGCTGGGACGGCCTTCGCGTTTGATGAAGCCGCCAGGAATTCGTCCGCCGGCGTAGGTATATTCGCGGTAGTCGACGGTGAGCGGGAAAAAGTCGATTCCCTCCCGGGGGTCGGCGTTAGAGACTCCGGTGGCCAGAACAACGTTATCACCCATGCGCACGACGGCCGCGCCGTGCGCCTGTTTGGCTAAATTGCCGGTTTCGAAGGAGAGGCGTTTGCCGCCGGCGAGCTCAACAAATACTTCTTGTTTCATGTTTTCTTCCTTTTGTGCAGGAGGGCACTCTTGGATTTGCAAATAGTCCAGCGATTCCGGATGGGACAATGCGATGAACGCTGTGACTGGTGAGGCTTTCGAAAGTAGGCGGCACGCACGCTACTCCAGACATCTTCATCGATGTAGACAGATGACGACTCCGGCTCTCGTTGGATTTTGGCGGAGAGCTGAGAACCAGGCGGCGAAACTACTTGCGCAGGCCCAGTCTGTGAACCACGTTCTTGTAACGGTCGGAATCGTATTTCTTCAGGTAGTCGAGTAAACGACGCCGTTTACTGACCAGCATGAGAAGACCACGGCGTGAACCATGATCTTTCTGGTGCGTTTTGAAATGTTCCGTCAACTGACCAATGCGCTCGCTCAACAATGCGATTTGGACTTCGGGACTGCCCGTATCGGTGGGGTGCGTGCGGTGTTGGTCGATGAGGGTTCGTTTTTGCTCTCTGGCTAGCACTAACCTGATGCACTCCTGTTCAATTTTCAGTTTTATTTGTAACTCTGTTGAGGTTAACACGTTGCAGCAGAAGGTGTAAAGGTAAGGTGGGCAGAGAGGTTCCAACGAAAAAGCGGCATTCCTCATCCAAGTGGCTATACTCTTATGCTTAACCTGATGACCATCCGCTGTGACCAGTGCGGTCAGGAAAACAATCCGCAATACCGTTTCTGCGGCTCGTGTGGCGCACCATTGCAGCCCGCTCCACTGTCCGGCTTTGAGCCGCGCTCGCGGACGCATGAGCCGGCGACGGAGACCCGGCGTTCAGCGCCGGTGAGCGGCCCTTCTTTTTTAGGTTTGGCGGATGAGAGCTCGCGCACCAATTACGAGTACCTGCTCGATGACGAGCCCCATTCGCGACATGCCTTGTTTTACCTGATTCTGGTTCTGATCGTTGCCGGAATCGGCTATTCGGGATGGCGGTGGCGCGCTGACCTTTACAGTCTTGCAACTCGCTTGGCCAAACGGCCGGTAGCAAGCAGCGCTGCTCCCACGGAGACACCGGCCGCGACAGATTCTTCTGCAGGCAGCACAGCTGCCACTCCTGCGCCAACTACTCCGCCGCCGGCCCCAAATCCGTCGGAGAATGCGGGCGAGACGCACTCTGCAACGGCGGTAGTTGAAGACGGGCAATCCGCAGCGCCGCCCAAGGCAGCCGAGCCGGCTCCAACTCCCGAAGCCAATGCTGCCCTGCCGCCTAAAGCTGCCGGAACGCCGCAGCAAAAATCAGAGGACGCGGAAGCTGCACCGGCCGCAAATGAGAGTTTAGCGACTACGAAGGAACCGAAAGCAGAGGAGCCTCCAGCGGTTGCGAAGGAAGCCACCACAGCGAAACCTTCAACTGCAAAACCCGCTCCTACTAAGGCCGAGGTTTCCCCTGCCGTGCCAGATAAAGAGGACCGGTTGGTCGCCGAAGGAGAAAGATATCTTTATGGTACAGGCGGGGTGCGGCAGGATTGTGAACGCGCGCAGCGCAACCTGCAAATAGGCGCCCGCGCAACCAATCCGAAAGCGTACACACTACTGGGCGCAATGTATGCGACTGGCCACTGCGTCGGCCGCGATCTGCCAACCGCTTATCGATGGTTCGCACGCGCACTGCACGAGCAACCCAGCAATACCCGGTTGCAGCAGAACCTGCAGGTTATCTGGAATCAGATGACGCCAAGTGAGAAACAAGTGGCCGCCAGCCGCGGACCCTAAGAATCTCGCTCACGCTCGAGGAAATGTTTCGATATTCAAGAACTCCAGCGCGATTGCGAATTTGCCCTCTTTCAGGTGATCTTCAAGCCTGACTACTTTGCTCAGGCAGGATGCCTGCACGCTCCCCGATTCGCAGATTTCCCCCGGCAGAACCAACAGAAGCCGCAACTTGGTTCCCAAAAGTATGAAGCGATCGCAACACAGAAATGCGCCACCGCGAGAAATGTTCTCGGTAATTCCTGTGATGTCGCCCCCATTTCCCAACGAGATAGAGATCTGCTGCTGAACTGCAATGCGTGGATTTGCACGACGCTCTGGATTCATGTCCACTGCTAATCCTCTCAGAAATTTTCCGGAGGTTAAATAAGAAGGTTTGTACGATGAATAGCACAGGCGTGTGGGGTGCTAGATGAGTACACAAGCCTTTTTGGAAAGAGAGTGCGGCGAGAGCATACCCTGAGCGACCGAGTAAAACGATGGGGCGCCCGCGCCGACCTCGTTTTCAGGTAGAAAGTTTTCCCGTACACTTGTTTGGTTGCCGGAAGTCTGCGCCAGGAGCATCTATGAAATCCCATCATTATAGGCAGGAAACCGAGGCTGTTCGCGGAGGAGTTGCGCCTGAAAAAAGGAACGGGCCGCTCGCTACTCCCATTTATCAGACCTCGACGTTTGAGGTCACCGATGCGGAGCAGCAAGTCCGTGCCACTCCGACCGACATGTTTTACACCCGCTACGGAAATCCGACACATACGGTAGCTGAGAATGCGGTTGCGCAACTGGAGGGCACAGACAAGGCACTGCTGTTCGCGTCCGGAATGGCAGCAATCACGACTTCCGTTCTCGCACTGCTGAAAAGTGGTGATCACCTGGTTGCACAGCGCGACATCTACGGCGGGGCCACAAAGTTTTTCAGCTCATGGCTGCCTAAGCGCGGTATTGAAACCACGTTCGTGGATACAACCCAGTACGACCAGCACGCTCGCGCCATTCGTCCAAACACCCGACTCCTTTACCTGGAATCTCCAACGAACCCTACGTTGCGAGTAGTTGATTTGCGCAAAGTGGTCGCCCTGGCGAAGCAGCACAATCTGATCACGTTTATCGATAGTACCTTCGCCACGCCGATCAATACCCGCCCGGCGGAATTCGGCATCGATCTGGTGATGCACTCCGGGACAAAATATTTTGGCGGGCACTCCGACCTGATTTGCGGAATCGTCGCCGGCCGCCGCGATTTGATCGATGAAATTCACGAGAGCCGTACGACCCTGGGCGGCTGCATGGATCCGCACGCTGCCTGGCTGTTGCTGCGCGGTATCCGAACACTTGCAGTACGCGTTCAAAGGCACAACGCCAACGCAGTGCGCGTCGCGCAGTTTCTTGCGGGACATCCCAAGGTGAGGCGCGTGCATTATCCGTTCCTCGAAGGCCACCCACAGCGTGTGCTGGCTATGGAGCAGATGCATGGCGGAGGCGGCGTGCTTAGTTTCGAGGTGGACGGCAGCGGAGACGAGGCGCGCCGGCTTGCCGAGTCGCTGAATCTGTTCAGGCTGGCGCCAAGTCTGGGAGGGGTGGATTCTCTAGTCACGATTCCCGCGCTAACTTCGCACGCCATGATCTCAGCTGAGCATCGGCAGAAGATGGGCGTGACCGAGCAGTTGATCCGGCTTTCGGTTGGGATCGAGAATGCAGATGATTTAATTGCCGACCTGGAGCAGGGCCTGGCACTGTTAACCTCCCTAAGGCAGCAGGTAGAAGTGGGACAGACTTCGGCTTCTTGACGCGGATCTCCTGGGCTTTAACTTTCCTTCTTGAGGCCTTCGTACGATTTGTGTTTTCATTTTTGCTTTTCAGAGGTGATTCTTGAACACTCTGGCCGCAGTGATTGGCGTAGGTTTCGTGGGCAGGGCACATGTCGAAGCGCTCCGTCGCCAAGGCATTCCGGTCGTGGGCATTCTGGGGAGCACTCCGGAACGGAGCGAGCAGTCGCGACATGCGCTGCGCATCGAGAAGGCTTACAAGTCACTCGAGGAGCTTACGCGCGACGACTCGGTAAATGTCGTGCACGTGTGTACTCCCAACAATATTCATCTTCAGCAGTCGAAAGCGATGCTCGAAGCCGGAAAGCAGGTTATTTGCGAAAAGCCGCTGGCGATGGACACGCGCGAAAGTTCCGCCCTGGTGGATCTGGCGCAGAAACTCAAGCGTGTGGGCGGAGTGGCTTATAACCTGCGCTATTATCCGCTCTGCCAGGAAGCGCATTCGATGATCCAACGCGGGCTAATTGGCGAGCCGCGTCTGGTGCAGGGCAGCTTTCTTCAGGACTGGCTTCTGTACCCCACGGACTGGAACTGGCGTTTGGAACCGCAGCTCGGAGGAGAGTTGCGCGCGGTCTCTGATATTGGAACGCACGTCCTGGACACGCTCACCTGGCTCACGCAACGGAAAGTCGCAGAGGTCTGTGCCGATCTCGCTACGATCATTCCGGTGCGGCGCAAGCCCCGCGGTCGAGTGGAAAGTTTTCAGAAGGCCAATGTCGCGGAGTTCGATGAGGTGAAAATCACCACCGATGATTGTGCTTCGGTCCTGCTGCGCTTCGAAGGAGGTCTGCGCGGCGTAATCACTGTTTCTCAGATCAGTGCCGGCCGCAAGGCCCGGCTGTGGTGGGAAATTGACGGATCAGAAGGCTCGCTGGCGTGGAATTCAGAAGAACCGAATACGCTGTGGACGGGACGCCGCACCGAACCAAATCTGGTCATGCCAAAGGATCCGTCACTCATGAGCCCTGCCACGCGAGGCTATTCAGCCTATCCGGGCGGTCACACGGAAGGTTATCCCGACACCTTCGCACAGCTGTTCAAAGATTTTTATGCTTACATCGACAAAGGCGACTTCTCAGCTCCACGCTCATTCCCCACGTTCCAAACCGGCCACGATGAACTGGTCTTGTGCGACGCGATCCTGGCAAGCTCGCGAGATCGGAAGTGGGTCGAGGTAAAATACTCAGCGTAAGTTCGCTGACTAATCGATTTAATGACAAGTTGTTTCCACGTCCTCCTCAGGCTCACCTTCTGTACTGCCCGACGAAAGATCCCTCATCATGCGTTGGCACGCGGCTTGGTTGTTCTTGGGTATTGTCTGACAGCCGTTCTTACGCTGAGTGAGGAGAGACAGCTGGATCCAGCACAACTCCTAGAGAACCATTACGACAAAGCCCAAGCCGCCGGCAAGGCTGGAGATCTTCAAGGTGCAGAGCGCGAGTGCCAGCAGGTTATTACCTTAGGATTACAGCAATTGGGAAATATCGAATCCGGAAAGGGAAATTATGCAGAAGCAGCTAACCTGCTGCAGGCTGCTGTCGATTCGAGCCCAGCATATGCCGACGCTCAGGTCGATCTGGCAATTGTTTACTTCCGACAAGGCGATTCGCCGAAGGCAAAATCGCTGGCGGAATCAGTCTTGCAGAAGGATCCGCAAGTCGCGCGAGCCCGCAAGCTTTTGGGAAAGATTTATCTGGTTGATGGAGATCTGGCTCGCTCGATCGATGAGCTCAAGGCGGGGCTCACGATACAGCCCGACTTTGAAACTGCCTACAGTTTGGCGATCAACTATCTGCAGTCACAGCGGTTGAACGAGGCCTCCGAACTTTTCGATCGGATTCTGGCGGTTGAGGGGCCATCTGCCGCGTTGCATGTGCTTTTCGGCCGAGGCTATCGCGAGACCGGCTTTCTGGAGCTCGCCATTCGCGAGTTTAATAAAGCAATTGCGATCGATTCAAAGTTTCCGCGGGCACACTACTATCTCGGGTACGCATACCTCATTCAATTGGAGGAGACTGCGTACCCGCAGGCACGGGCTGCATTCGAAGAGGAGCTCAAGATCCAGCCGGATGATTATCTGAGCCTGCTCTACCTCGGAATCATCACCGTGAACCAGCGCGCGTTCGCGGGAGCCGCTCCGCTTCTCGAGCACGCGATTCGTGTGCGACCGGACGCTCCCGAGCCCTTGCTGTACCTGGGGCAACTCTACTTCGACACCGATCGCCTGCAGCTTGCGATCTCAACTTTGCATAAATACATCGAGCTGAGCGGGCGCCAGCCGCAGCGATTGCATGATTCGGCGCGAGCTCACTATCTGCTGGGACAATCCCTGCTTCGGCTGGGCCAAGTCGACGAAGCGAAGAAAGAGGTCCAACTCTCGGAAGAGCTGCGGGTGAGAAATTTCAAGCAGGGACAGGCGCGCCAACAAGAGCGCGAGCAGCCCGCGGAGAAGATCATCGGAGTTCCCGACAGCGCTGACGAAACCAGTAAGAAGGAGGCTCTACGTGCGATGTTGGCGGAGCCTGCTCCGAGCCAGGCCGTGCAAAATGCGGCGCAGGAATATCGCCTACAAGTCGGGTCTTTTCTAGCTGCCGCTTACAACGACGTAGGAGTGATCCATGCAAACCAGAAAGATTACGGCAACGCGGCGACCTACTTTCAAAAAGCAGCACGCTGGAAGCCCAATTTAGAAGGTTTGAATCGAAATTGGGGAATGGCTAGCTTCCGCGCGAAACGTTACGCTGACGCGATCTCTCCACTGAGCGAGCATCTGGGCGGCCACCCAGAGGATCGCACCATACGCGAGTTGCTTGGCCTCAGCTATTTCATGGCGGATAATTTTGCGAAGACTACCGAAGTGCTTGCGCCTCTCGCTTCCGATCCTCCAAGCGATCCTGGGTTGCTGTACGCATGGGGCGTAGCCTTGGTTCGAAGCGAGCAGAGCGCGGCGGCCGCGAAAATCTTCGAGCGCATGCTCCAGCAGAACAGCGACTCAGCCGAAATACATTTAATGCTGGGCCAGGCGTACGCGAAAGAAGGAGAATACGAACCCGGGTTGAAGGAGCTAACACGCGCCCTAGAACTGCAGCCTTCACTGGCGCAAGCACACTACTATTCAGGATTGGTGCGGTTGCATCAGGGGCAGCAGGAACAAGCGGCGGAACAGTTTCGCGCCGAACTCAAGCTGAATCCGTCCGACACAATGTCCAAGTACCACCTGGCGTATGTGCTCATCGGCCAGCAGCAAACCAATTCGGCGATTCGGCTTCTCGAAGAAGTGATTCGTGAGAAACCTGAGGACGTCAATGCGCGGTTCGAAATGGGCCGCGCGCTGTTGCTGCAGGGTGATGCCAAGGCAGCAATTCAGAATCTGGAAGCTGCGGTCCGCCTGTCGCCGGAGCGCGACAGGACCTACGCGCAATTGAGTATGGCGTACAGCCGCGACGGCCGCAGGGAAGACGCACAACGCGCGATGGAAACCTATCGCAACCTGAGGGAGAAGCGCCGCCGCGAGGCGCATGACACGAGCTTGGAGGCCCATCCGGAATAGCTGTCGAGTACGGCGGGGTAATCCTTCAGATAAAACGGCCCAGGGTGGACAGACCGGGCCTGATAAATGATCTAAAAAATCAGTTTTAACCCATACTGAATTTCGCGCGGGCCACGCGTGGACTGGGCTTGTCCGAAAGTGCTGCCCGGGGTTGAAGAAATGATGCGTGTGGCGTTCACCGCATCGCCATCCGTGTTTGTAGTCGGATCGTTCAGCGCAAGATCGCTGGCGTTGAAGTCCGTATCGACGCTCTTGAATTGAGTATGGTTGAAGGCGTTGAAAAACTCCATGCGGAATTGGAGCTTCAACTTCTCCGTGAGCTTGAAATTCTTGTAGAAGGAAAAGTCGACTTGATTGTTTCCCGGCCCCTGACACATACCTCGGCTGGCGGTACCGATTGTGCCAAGCTGGAATCCCGTTAGTGTGACGACATTGGGATTAATCCATTGGAAGGGCAGCCCGCCATGAGCGCGGCAAGGTTCGCCAACCACTCGATTCGGCCGCTGATTATCCGTTCGTCCTGTCCCGGAGATTTGGTCAATGCCCGTGTCCGATGATATATCGCCGATTCCGAACGTGAGAGCAGGCCCGATTGATTCCGTAACGATGGTTCCCACTTCCCATCCCCCTGCAACCTCACGCAATAACCTATTTTGACCTTGCAGTGTCGGCAAGTTGTAAACCAGGCTGGCATTGAATACATGCGGGCGGTGGTAAGAGGATAGTCCGCGATCGACCCGCGGATTGGTGTTATCGGAGATCTCCGAATCACTGAAGTTGTACTCCGTAAGAGCCGTGCTGGAGATAAGTCGCGAAAACGTGTAGGACATTTCGAAGATCGAGTTTCTCTGGAAGCGGCTTGTGAGCTGAGTCTGTAACGAATGATAGATAGAACCGCCCTGGTGCCCGATAATGTAGAGATTTTGGTCGCCGAATGCGCTGCCGAATGGACGCAGGCTGGCTCGCAGGTCGCCATCATTCGGGTTCCGAACAAAGTCCAGACGGCCCGCCGGCGGGACCTGCATCAGGTTGGTGAAAGTTAGCAAGTGAATTCCACGGCTGCCTACATATCCGACTTCGAGCTTGGTATCGCGCCACAATTCGCGCTCGACGGTCAGATTCCATTGCCACGTGTTAGGCACCACGCCGGAGCGATCGAAACCCACCAATGGTGTGCCGAAGCCGGCTGCTGGACAGTTGTCAGGGTCAACGTTTGGGTCGCAATTAGCGTCAAGCGCCCGCACTACCCCACTCACCGAAGAGTTAAACGGCGGATTAAAGGCGCCGTCGAGATTCAGATGCTCACGATTGAAAAATTCACCGACACCGGCACGTATCGCGGTCTTGCCTTGACCCGAGAGGTCCCAGGCGATACCAAGCCGAGGCGCGATGAGGTTATTTCGGTTCCTCTGCAATGAACGGTTGACTCCGCGACTACCTCCTGCAAAACCAAGCGCTGTACAAGGATTTGCCGAGGGAAATTCCAAACCATTACACGGGTCACCACCGAGTGCGGGATCGAACTTCAACGAATTGAAGCTGGCTGTCTGGTCCTTGGCGTCGAACGGCCAGCGCAGGAATGACCATCTCAGGCCATAATCGAGAGTCAAGTTACGGCGGAGCTTCCAAGTATCTCCAACATAGAACTCATAGTCCCGCCAGCGCTGCTTCGTATCAACTTCGCGCTGTAATTCGTCGTAATCAAATGTTTGCCCTTTCAGAAGGAAATCGGCGATTACGTTGCCTGTTCCATTTATGGCTCCACCCGTCTCACCAAATTCGTTGCCGTTGAACGTAAGTTCATCTTTCCCGTTTCGCGAATAGAGGAAGCCCGCCTTCCACGTGTGCTTTCCAGCCACCTTCGAGAAATCGTCCTTCCACACGTATAGGTCCTGCCGGTTTTGCCATGGGGCAAGATGCCAGAGCTCGGTGTAACCTCCGCCGCCCCAGAAAACCAAATGTGGATGCTGGTCCCCCCCTTGCTTGTTATCCAGAGGAAAGGCAGTCGGAATTGCAGCATTGATTTGCGGGATAAGGTCGGGATTGGTGCCGCCGTTGGTGATTAAGATACGGTTCGCGGACCATGAGAACTGGAATTCGTTGACAGTGTTCGAGCCAAAAGTCTTACTCAACTTGGCGATCAGCATCTTGCTGGGCTGGTCCCAGTTGGAATCCACCGCAGGAAACGGGTCGTCACCCCAAAGTTGTTCCTCATAACTCGGGGACGTATTCTTCCAGCTGTCCTGGGTGTAACGCACCATAAAAGTTGAACTCTTGCTTATGTTGTAATCGCCACGAATATTTTCTTCCCGCCAGTCGATTCCTGTGTTTACTGCAGCAATCCAGTTCAGACAGCCAGTGGGGTTCGAGACATTAGGATCGGGGTAGAGCTGGACGTATAGAAGTCCGGCAGGGCTGAGCTGGTCCTGAGGGATCACGTTACCCGCAAATGGAAGGCCGGTGGAAGGGTCAGCAGGCGCGGTCGCGCAGCCTGCCGCGTCGGTAGCGCTGAAATCGCCCTGTTTCTCCGCCACCGTGGGGACCAAAGCCGTACGCACAATCCCGCGTTTTTCCTTGTTCCATTCCTGCTCCCAGAAAAAGAACAATCTGTCTTTGACGATCGGGCCACCGAAGGTGTAGCCGTAGTCGTTGCGCCGAAGAAGCTGCTTCTTTGCATCGACTAGGCCAAGGAAATAGTCCCGCGCGTTGAGCGCATCATTTCGTCCAAAATAGAAAGCGCTGCCGTGGAAGGTATTGGCTCCACTCCTCGTAACGATATTGATCTGGCCACCGCCCGATTGCCCGTACTCCGGACCGTACGAGTTGCGATGAATCTTGAACTCCTCAATGGCATCGATTGAGGGAAAAACAAGGATCGTCTGGTTCGAACCCACGTCATTGTTGTTGGCACCGTCGACCGTCCATAGATTTCCGCCGGACGATCCGCCACTGACAGACATGTCGATGGCAGAGAAAAGACCCTTGTTCTTGGGGTCAAAGTTGTCTCCCGCTGCAACACCCGGCATCAACTGGGTCAATTGCACAAAGCTGCGGCCATTCAGCGGAAGTTCCCGAACCTGAGTTCCCTGGATCAAGCCTGCAACTTCGCCTTTTTCGGTCTCCACCTGCACCGGTGACGCTGATACCTCCACTTGTTCGGTTGCGGCACCGACTTGCATTTGCAAGTTGACTACGGCAGTCGAGGCTACGTGCAATTCGACACCGCTTTCCACCGCTTGCTTAAAACCCGGGAAAATAACTGAGACGCGGTAAGTTCCCAGCGGCAATTCGGGGAAGGCGTATCCACCCTCAGAATTGGTCTTTGTGGAGCGCGTGAGACTAGTTTGGTCGTTCCTTACGACGACCTCGGCGTCGGAAATGGCTGCGCCGGAGGGATCCGTTACGGTACCGCTGATAGTACTGGTAGTCTTTTGCGCTTCCATTGGAAGCACGGTCAGAACCGAGAAGCAAATGCAGCCAATCAACAGGGGAAGGATAGCTGAGCGCATGGGACTCCTCCACAGGGTAGGATGAGTGCCGACCGAAATTTACCCGAGCCTATTGAAACGAATTAATAGAGCAAAATACTGCGCCAGTTCAAGTTGCACTGTCAAGAGGAAACTGTATCGGTTGTTATAGACCATGCGGATTACTCAATAACGGTCTGGTGGACTCGCGTACGGCGAGTTCCGGCGCCATCTTGCGATGTACTGCCGGAAACTGTCGCTTTCCGAGTACCGCGTCAATCCCTTCCACGGCAATCTCAGCCGCGGCGCTCCCCATAGCTTCCATCGGCTGACGTACGGTGGTGAGCGGAGGAGTGTACAAGCCACAGGCTGCAACGTCGTCGAAGCCGATCACCGAGCACTGTTCCGGAACGCGAATTCCTGACTTGGCCAAGGCACGTATTGCGCCAAACGCGGTCATATCATCGAATGCAACTATGGCAGAGAAGGCTCGCCGTCGCTTCAACAACTCTTCCGTCAATTTGTAACCGGCTTCAAAACTTGAGATGGGATCGCGCGACTCCGGCAAATCCAGGATCAACTTAGGATCAAGCTCCAACCCGGCATTTTTGGCGAAGGACTTGATTCCGCGCCAGCGTGGCGCGCTGTCCGCCAAAGTCTTGGGACCCCTTATGAACCCGATCCGACGATGCCCAAGCGAACATAAATGTTCGAGCGCGGCGTGCGCGCCAAGCTCGTTATCTACTATCACCGAGCTTACGCTGTCGGTTTTGAGCTCGCGCCCGATCATGACGGTCGGAATGCTGCTCTTCTCCAGGTCCGCGAGCACATCGATCTCGACGAACAACCAGTTGGCCAACACGATCAGCGCCTCGACCCGGCGGTCCAGCAGCATTTCAAGGTACCGCTCGAAGCGGCTGCGCTCGTTGTGAACGTCGGTCAGGATGGGGAGGTACGAAGCTTGGTACAACGAATTCTCAATCCCCCGCAGTACCAGTGTGCAGAAGGGATCGGTCATATCGAAAACCATCACTCCGACCGTATGGGTTCTTTTGCTGCGCAAAGAACGCGCAAAGAGGTTTGGCCGGTAGCCCAACTTTTTGGCTGACTTCTCAATGCGCTTTTTTGTCGTAGCTGGAATGTAACGCGCGAGGGGCGCATTGTTCAGAACGATAGAGACAGTAGTGGAAGAGAAACCACTTTCCTTTGCGACATCCCGAATGGTGATAATGGTGGAACGCTTTACCATCGCGATTAAACAGCGATTGTGAGCCCGCCACGCTTGAATTCCAAGCGACAGCTGGCGGACACTATAGCAGACGAAGGGCTACGTCCAAGGGCGGCGAACAACTATGCGGTGCCCGAAAATCATGCAGCTCTTTTCGATACAAGGCAGAGAGTGTGCACTTTGGTGCGCTCCCTTGCTGGCCGTCCTCGCGGGAACGGTCCTGCGGTCCACGGCTCAAGCGAAACCATCTTCCGACCCTCAGCAGGAATTCCAGCACGGCGAACTGGCCTTGAAAGGCAATCGTCTTGATGAGGCAGAAAAGCACTTTCGCGCGGTTCTGGCGGCGAGCCCGCAATTGGCGGGCGCATACGCGAATCTGGGTGTGGTCTACATGCGTCGCAAGCAGTGGAAACAGGTGCTTGCGATGCTGGATAAGGCGGAGCATCTGGCGCCTGGCGTGGCCGGCATCCGCTTGAATATCGGTCTGGTCTACTATCGGCAAAACGATTTCGGTTCGGCAATTCCGGCGTTCGCGTCCGTGGTGAGAGAGGTGCCGGACTCTTTTCAGGCACGTTACCTGCTGGGCCTCTGTTACTTCCTCACCGAACATTACGCTGAGGCTACGACAACCTTAAAACCGTTGTGGTCGCAGGCCTCCGATCAACTAAATTACTTCTATGCGCTTGGTATCGCCGCCGGGAAATCGCAGCATCCCGAGCTCGAGCAGCGGGCGCTTGGCCGCTTGCTGGAAATCGGCCAAGACTCTGCTGAATTGCATTTGCTAATGGGGAAAGCTCATCTCAATCGCGAAGAGTACGATGACGCTATCAAGGAACTGGAGGCCGCAGCCAGCGCCAACCCCAAGCTTCCATTCGTGCATTTCAATTTAGGGGTGGCGTACTACAGGAAACAGGATCTTGCGCGTGCTGAGCAGGAATTTTTGCGGGACATCACGGTTGAGCCGGACGTCGCATTCAGTTACGACCAGTTAGGCCTTGTCAATTTTCTGCGGCAGAAGGATCATGAAGCGGAGAAAAATCTCCGCCAAGCATTGCGACTGAACCCGCAACTTGCCAGCGCGCATTACACGCTGGCGCGCGTTTACCAGCGCATGGGTAAAAACGCCGAGGCCCTGTCTGAAACTGATGCTGCCGATAAGGCTGACCCCGGCAACTACACTATTCACTATTTGCGAGGCCAAGTTTTGAGGCAGCTTGGCCGCGTCGAGGAAGCCAAGGCGGAGATGCAAGCTACGACCGGCATGATGAATAAGCCTCGGGAAGAACGCCAGAAGGAATTGTACGGCGGGGCTTTACCGAGTCCGGAAATTGCTCGGGAACCGCAATGAGGGTTCGTGGATGTCCATGTTTTGCGGAAGCTTAGGGCGGCAATGTATGGCGGCTTGCCTGAGCCTCTTCAGTTGGCCCAATTTCATCTAAGAAAATAGTTTTGGAACGGAGAACACCTTTATGAAACGTGCGCTGAAGATCATTGGAATCGTAATCGTAGTCTTGCTGTTGGTGGTCATAGCGCTGCCCTTTCTGATTAACGTTAATACGTTCCGGCCGAAGCTGGAGTCGGATCTATCTGCCGCTTTGGGGCGCGACGTAAAGGTCGGCAATTTGAGTCTTTCGATTCTTACCGGAAGCGTGGGAGCAGAAGCTCTCTCGATCGCGGATGATCCGGCTTTCAGCAAGGCCCCATTTATCCGCGCCAAGTCGCTGAAGGTGGGCGTGGAGATTATGCCGCTGCTCTTCTCGAAGGCGGTTCACGTGACTGATCTCACGTTGGAAGAGCCGCAAATTTCTTTGCTGAAATCGGCGGCAGGCAAATGGAACTTTTCCAGCCTTGGTAAGAATGCGCATCCCGCGGCCGCACCCAGCAGTTCGTCAAACGTCCCTGCGAATGCGCCAAAACCCGTGAGAGAGGCAGTCGCAAAGCCGACGCAATCTTCGTCAAAGCCAGGCGAGCCGATCACTGAGAATCTCTCAGTTGCCAAGCTGGACGTGACTGGTGGCCGCGTAGCTGTGGGAAAGGCTAATTCCTCAGCGCAGCCTCACGTATACAACAACGTGAACATCACGGTGCGCGATTTCTCTTTCGCCTCACAGTTCCCGTTTACCCTGACCGCGGTTCTGCCGGGAGGCGGCAATCTCAAACTGGATGGGAAAGCCGGACCGATTGATGCCAACGATGCGGCTGCAACGCCCGTGCAGGCAAAACTGGAAGTGAAGCGGCTGGATCTGGCTGCCTCCGGATTCGTGGATCCTTCTTCCGGCATCGCGGGATTGGCCGACTTCGACGGCACTATCAGTTCCGACGGGCACAATGCGCGCTCGAACGGGACGGTGAATATTGACAAACTGAAGGCGTCGCCAAAAGGCTCTCCGGCGGGGCGGCCGGTACAAGCAAAGTACGCAACGGAGTACAACCTGGAAAGAGAAGCGGGCACCCTCAGTCAGGGTGACATTGCTTTAGGCCAAGCTTTGGCCCATGTGACCGGTGCATATCAGATAAAGGGAGATGACACGCTACTGAACATGAAACTGAATGCGCCCGGCATGCCCGTCAACGAGCTTGAGACGATGCTGCCTGCGCTGGGCGTGATACTCCCTTCGGGATCGTCCCTGCAAGGTGGCACGCTCACGACAGAGCTGGCGATCACGGGAAGTGCAGCAAAGCCTGTTATTACAGGCCCAATCAAACTAGCTCAGACTAAGCTTGCCGGCTTTAATCTGGGATCAAAGCTTTCGGCAATTTCTGCTTTGTCGGGTGCGCAGACGGGACAGGACACCTCGATTCAGAATCTAAGCACGGATGCCCACGTCGCACCTGACGGCATCAGTACACAGAACGTGAACCTCATAATCCCTGCGCTGGGAACGCTAGTGGGCAGCGGCAACATCGCACCCAGCGGAGCGCTGAACTATCACATGACGGCGAATCTTGCAGGCACGGCTGTTTCAGGGCTCTCGCAACTGGCCGGTCTGGGAGGCAAGAGCGCCAGCATTCCATTTTTTATTCAGGGGACCACGTCCGATCCGAAATTTGTCCCTGATGTGCAGGGGATGGTAAAGAGTCAACTAAGCAATCAGCTACAGGGGAATCTACCGAAGACAAACAATCCAAACGCGAACCAGGCTATCGATGCCCTGACTGGGCTATTCGGGAAGAAAAAGAAGAAGCAGTAATCAACGAATTTCTGCAGATCAATCGGCTGCAGCTCCCTGGTTCGAAACCGGCTCCAGTCGACGTCGGGTAGAGCGGTTTGTAGGAATACCCGCATCGCGGATCTTATAGAGCAGCGCGCGATAGCTGATGCTCAACGCCCGCGCCGCTTGCTTGCGATTCCAGTGGTGGGCCTGTAACACTTTCAGAATCACCTTCCGCTCCAGTTCACGCGTCGCCTGACGTGTGAGTTTCTTCAGAGAGATGGGACCATCAAGATTGATGTCCGGATTGAAATATTCCTGCTCTCGCGTAACCAGGTCGCTGGTGATAACTTCTTCGCTGCCCAGAATCACATACCGCTTCATCAGGTTCTCAAGCTCCCGAATGTTTCCCGGCCAATGATATTTCTGCAGCGAAGTCATCAGGTCGGTGGATAGCTCGCGGGCCCGGCTGTTGAATTTCCGGTTGTAGTATTGCAGAAAGTAGTCCACCAGGTCGGGAATATCGCTGCGCCTCTCTCGCAGAGGAGGCATGAACAGGTTCACGACGTTAATGCGGTAGAAGAGATCCTGGCGGAAAGTGCCGGCTTCAACTTCCACTTCCAACTGGCGATTGGTCGCACAAACCACTCGCACTTCGACTTTCTTGTCTTCCTGCGCCCCGATGCGGCAGAACTGACCATCCTGTAACAATTGCAGAAGTTTGGATTGCAGCCCCAATTCAAGTTCTGAGATTTCGTCCAGGAAGAGCGTTCCACGATGTGCCAGTTCGACCCTACCCGGCTTGGCACCATAAGCGCCGGTAAATGCCCCTTTTTCGTATCCGAAGAGCTCGCTTTCCAGTAGTGTCCCAGGAATGGCGGGGCAATTGACTTTCACATACGGGCCAGTTCGCCACGGTGACAAACCGTGGATCATGCGCGCAATGATGTCTTTACCGGTGCCGCTCTCGCCATGGATCAGAACCGGGACGTTCGCGCTTGCGACCTTATCCATGCGGCTGCGGAGCGCCTGCATGGCATCCGACCGGCCAAAGACAACCGCCTCCGGCGGGATTTCCCCTATGGATTGAATCAGTGGGCTGATTGAAGTTGTACTTGTCATGGGTGGCTCGAAGTTTATGCGTGGTTTATGCGTGCACTGCTAGAACTGCACCCATAAAGCCAAACCAGGGTCAACCCTCAGAATCCGGTCAAAACTGTAACTAAGCTGTTTTGCAACAAACGATTACACAAATCGCGGCCATCACTGCAGAGAACGGCAGGTGGGTGGAAAGGAAGCCCGAATGCGGCTCAAAACGTGGGAAAAAGTTTTCACACAAGAGAAGCGAGTTTCCGTCGCTCACCCGCCCGGCTTCCAGCGTGATTTGTCAGTGGATGGGCGAACTTGAGTCCAACGAGGTTGTAACCTTCCGCGTGCGTCACACGAACTGCTTTGGCGCGCAGACTTCGGGAGGCTTTTGGCAGGGAGGTCGCGGCCGCCAGTGGAGCGCTGGGGATTTCCAGTAAAACCTGCGCCGAGAGCGGCAAAGAGCGACGCACCGCCACCAGTGCACCTCCGGCTGACACATTGAGCGCGGTCGCGAACTCCAGGAACTCCTTGCCTTTTTCGTCGCGGCTGCGCACGAACACCGGAATGGCTAACGCCAGACGTGGCCATTTACGGCGCTCGGTCTCCGGTTTCCGGCGGTTCAAATTATCCCCTACTAATGGATTTCCTCCTTGCTTTGCCGCATCTTAGGGGCCAAAGTGAGCGCCTCGCTTCACCCCCTCATGCATGCAAAGCGGTGCAGGCGAGGCTCAATCCTCGGAATCCCTCGGCGATAGCTTGATCTGAAGAGCATGAGCTTCGTCTTGGCGGCGTAACAAACAGGTCGTCTGATGATAGGCAATGACTACCGTAAGTGCAATGTTTTTCTCTTCTGTGTCACTAATTTTGCATTTCCCGTTGACAGAGTGAAAACTTTGTCATAGGATGCGCCTACATCGCAATTTTACAATCTGGCAATCGTTCCCCTTCCCCTTCGTCCGCCAAGCCACGCGTCCTGATTATGGGATCACGATCGGAAATGTTGTGTCTCTCGAATGAGAGGGACTCAAATAAAGCGGACGTAAGTGGTCCTCCTGCTAAGCCTGCCTCAAGCGATAGTCTCGGCTACAACGAACTACTGATCGAGTACACCCAGTTGCGGGAGCGTTCGCTGCGCACTACCAATGCACTTGCCTCAGCAGCGCACGACCTCAAGACTCCACTTGCTATTCTGAATGGATACGTCGAATTGCTGCGCAGCGAGAAGCTCGGCAGCCTTAACGATCGGCAACGTGAAGTGCTGCGAGACATGCACTCCAGCGGGCAGAGGTTGCAACAATTCATCCAGGACTTCCTGACCTACAGTGCTCTTGAGACCGGGGAGATGAAGACTCGGTACGAAATGGGCGACCTGAATATCTGCCTCTCCGAGGTCTGCCGTCTCTGGTCTCATCGTTTTCAGGAGCGGGGCCTGGCCATGTATTTTCTCGCGAATGACAAGCTGGTGCCGTTTGCCTTCGACTCCGCCAAGATTGAACGGGTCACTTCCAATCTGCTGGAGAATGCATCTAAGTTCACGCCATCAGGCGGGACGGTCTGGTTGCACGCAGAGCCTTATATGTGGGAGCGCCGCAGCGCCAGCAACTCTGGCGTTTGGAGCGAACGGCGGAGGCAGAGCACTTCGCTCCCGAACTCGGTCAAAGTCAGCGTTTCGGATACCGGACCCGGAATCGCTCCCGAATATCACATCGAGGTTTTCGATGATTTCTTCCGACTGCCGCAGAATGACAGTCAGGAAGGAACGGGGTTAGGTTTGGCAATTGCGCGTAGATTGGTGAATGCCATGGGAGGCAAGATTTGGGTCGAAAGCGAGCTCGGCAATGGATGTAAATTTTCTTTCATCATACCTTTGAAACCCTCCGTTGGTGCGGCTACAAAAGGAAAAGCAAATGAGTGATACGGCCAATATTTTGCTGGTCGATGATGAGCCTGGAATGTTGCGATATATTCGCACGCTCCTCGAAGTGGATGAGTACAAAGTTGAAACTGCCAGCACCGGGGAAGAGGCCATCGCACGGGTGCAGAAAGGTTTGCAGCCCGACCTGGTGCTCCTGGATTTGTTGATGCCCGGCATCGACGGCCTGCAGACGCTCGAGCAATTGCGCCACATTCGTCCGGGCGTGAAGGTCATAATGCTCTCCTGCGTGAGCGACACCCGCAAGGTCGTGCAGGCAATTCGTCTTGGCGCCCACGATTATTTGACCAAGCCATTCCAGAAAGCCGAACTGGATGCCGTCATTGACCAGTGCCTGGGAACGAACCAGCAGAACTACGTCGGGGAAGTGGAAGAATTGTGTGACGACGTATTCTTCGTGGCGGCCAGCCCAGCCATGCGTAAGATTCGCTCGCAATCGGCTCTGGTAGCCAACGTTGATATCCCCGTCTTGTTGCTTGGAGAGAGTGGCACTGGCAAGGAAGTCGTGGCCCGCTTAATTCATAAACTTTCGCCACGCGCTCATCGAACTTTTCTTAAAGTGAATTGCGCAGCTGTCCCTGCGGACCTGTTGGAAAGCGAGTTGTTCGGATACGAAGCTGGAGCGTTTACCGGGGCAACTCATCCTAAGCCCGGCAAGTTTGAGCTCTGCAACAAGGGTACGATCCTGTTGGACGAAATTGGAGAGATGCCGCCACTCCTGCAAGCCAAGCTGCTCCACGTCTTGCAAGACCAGCAGTTCTCCCGGCTGGGAAGCAGATCGATGATCAAGGTTGATGTGAGAATCCTGGCCGCGACGAACATCAACATCCCTGAAGCGCTGGCGAATAAGCGTCTGAGAGAAGATTTGTACTATCGTCTGAATGCGTTCACGCTTCAACTGCCTCCGCTGCGCGAGCGCAAGGAAGAAATTCCTATCCTGCTGAAGCACTTCATGTCGCGCATGTCGGAGCAATATGCGCGACCACCGCTCCCACTTTCGCCAGTCCTGCTGCAAGCCACTCAGGAGTACCCGTGGCCTGGAAACCTTCGTGAACTAAGCAATTTCATCAAGCGCTATCTCGTGCTCGGCGACGAAAAACTGGCGGTACAAGAACTGAACCCGAAGAACGATGGCAATGGCGCGCATTGCAGCGGCGGACTGCACAATCTTGCAGAGCCAACCGGCGGACTCAAATCGCTGGCGCGTAGCGCTAAGGATGAAGCGGAGGCCGAGGCTATTAAGCAGGCATTGGACCAGACCAACTGGAATCGAAAGCAGGCAGCCTCGCTGCTGCAGATCAGTTACAAAGCTCTGCTTTACAAAATTCGCCAGTACGGATTAGCACCCGCACGCAGCGGCGGAAACAGATTGTCTGCGGGCGCGTAGAGCGGTTGGCGAACCAGGCAAAATACATAGATTCTTCGCTTGCTTCAGCCTGCCTGCAGGCGAGGCTGCGCTCAAGATGACATCGTTTTACCTCCAACTGTAAAGCATTGCGCGATGTTATTCTGAGCGAAGCGAAGAATCTATATTTATCTTTCCCGATGCGTCGCGGGGTGACAATGCTCATTGTTGCCCGCTTTACTGCACCGTCAAGACGATTTGCTGCGTGCGTGTGGCGGTGCCTGAGGTCGCAGTGACGGTGATCGAGTAGTCCCCGGCCGGAGTTCCTGTGGTAGTAGACGTTGATTTACTCGAACTGCATCCCGCCTGAAACGCAATCAGAGCGATGCATACCACTACAAGCAAGCCGTAGAGCACACGCCTGCTCCGTTGCGTCCTTGCCGCACCGATCAATGCCAATCCAGATATCGGTAACCAAACCGCATACACTGGACCACCGTGCCGGAACAGACTAGCCGGCGTGGTCACGCGAGCGGTGGTGTTGATCACCAGCTGCCTCGTTTGTGCGCCATTGTTCAGGTTTGAAACGGAAGCATTGTTGGGAAACGTGCACGTTGCCCCGGTGGGCAGGCTTGAGCTGCAGGAGATCGAGACCGCATCTGGAAAGCTATTGGCTCCATTCACGCTTGGGGTCAGCGTGACCGTATAACTTGCGGGCGTTCCTGCGACCACGGTAGCGGTCTTCGGAGAAACGTCAATGCTGAAATCTGTCACGCTCGCACTGGCGTTTGCAGTGGACGTGGTTGACGAGCCGATGGCCAGTTGGGCGCTGTTCGATAACGTTCCACCGGTCGTAGATGTCAGACTAACGGTGATGGAGGTAGTCTGCCCACCATTGAGTGCGCCCAGGTTGCAAACCAGAGTAGCCGGACTGGTGTTCTGTATGCAGTTGCCCGGCACTGTGCCGAAGGTGCCGCCGGTCAGAAAGTCGGTGAAGATTGCGTTGGATACGAAATCACCCGAATTGGTGATGCTGTACTTGAAAGCGACAGCATTGCCAACGCCAACGATTGCGGGGGAGACCGTCGGAGCCGGAGAAAAGGCCAGAATCGCCTGTGGGGCGAACTTGCTGATGAACGCATCTGTAGTGCCGTTCCGGCTGGCTTGAAAGGGAGTAACACGCGGGAAATCTCCCGAAGCAGTCTCCCCTGTGATGTAGGTGTCGCCCAGTATGTCACCGGCGATGCTAGTACCGAAATCAGCGCCCCCGCCTCCCAGGTACGCGCCGAAATGCCCCGCTGCCGTTGCGGTCGTAGCCGTCGTATCGATACGAGCGACAAAGGCATCAACGACTCCCGCAAATGTTCCCTGAAACCGAGAGTTGATCGAAGGAATATCTCCGGAAGTGGTCCAGCCGGCAATGCGAGCGCCTTGGAGCGAATCTACGCTGATCGCAGATGCAACGTCCGTATCCGATCCGCCGAGATAAGAGAAATAGTTAATCGGATAGGCGGTTTGCCCGGATGGAATCGCGCTGCCGATCTTAAAGAGAAATGCATCGATTCCGCCAGATTTCGTTGCTTCGAACGGGGTGGTTCCGCTCGGGGGCGTAATACCGCTCGAATCGGTGTAACCGGTGACGTAGGCTTGCCCCGATCCGTCAACTGCCACACCAGTTCCGATATCGCTGCCAGTTCCACCCAGATAAGTTAGGTAAATCTCTTGCGTGCCGGGTGCATTCGTGGGCGTGAACTTCGCCACCCAGGCGTCAACCAAACCGGCGTTTGTCCCGTTAGCGGCATTCAGCACCGGCATATTCGTAAAATCAGTGCCGCCAGTGAGATACACATTAGGAGCGGAAGCATTCGTATCGACGGCAATGCCGCCGCCCAAGGCCACACCGGAGCTCGGGCTACTCCCCCCGATGTAGGTGGAGTAGACCAAGCTGGAGACCCCACTAAGCGTTGGATCAATCTTGCTCATGAAGAACTGATTGGTTGCTTTTGGAGTCGTTTGAAACGCGCCTGTCGTGTTGGGGAAATTTGGGGGATTCGTCGCCCCAGAGCTGGTTATCCCCGAGACATATATTTTGCCTGTCGCATCCAAGGCAAGTCCCGTCGCAGTGTCTGTTCCGCCGCCCGAGAGATATGTGGAATACAGCAGCTGGCTGCCATCCTGCGAAAGCTCGGCTACAAACGCGTGCTGACCTACGGAGGCCGCCGTGCTCTGGAATCCCGACGTGGTCCCAGTTGGGAAGTCGGTGGACGTGGTGCTTCCCGCCACCACAACATTGGAGGCTCCGTCAATGGCGAGCCCCGCCGTGAAGTCGGTCCCGTTGCCGCCGAGATAAGTACTGAACACGAGTGATGAGCCTTGTGAATTTACCTTGGCGACGAACACGTCCGGAGCCGCAGCCCGCGACGCCTGAAATGGCGTACCTGCAGCTGGAAAATCTGACGATGTGGTAGCCCCGGCCACGTACATATTGAATGCAGAATCCACGGCAATCGCAGGACACCCGGCGGGTGGTGATGGTGGAACCGGTCCAACCGCAATTCTCGCGGGACAGGCTTCCTCTAGCGAGCCCCCGAGATAAGTCGAATATGCCAGCACGGGATCGATAACCAGGGCGCGGCTACGGTCATATGGTCCCAACTCAAAGCCGACCTGGTCCGGCCGACGGAGCACAAAACGGCTCGCGACAATTCGCTGTTCTCCTCCCACCACCTGATACACCCGTGGAGCCTTCAGCCGCAGGTCACCTGCGCCGGATGCCAGCACGACATCGCCGAAGTTACTGATCGTGAGTTTTTGCGATCCCCCAAACTGCAGAACCACATTGTTCGGATCGGCCCCGGGAGTCAGCTCAAAGTCGTACTCCAACTCCCCCTCTCTGCCGTAGTAAATAAGATCAACTCCGGGATAAACATCGTGATAGCGAACTCGCGCAAACTGCGGCACGTTTCGGCGCCACTTCGCGGGATCCTTGCCGATAAAGTAATTGCTGGTTCCAGGCAGTTGGTCTGTTCCGGTTACAGCAGGGTTGACGTCGGCCTTGGCAAGCCGCATCCGCACCACCGATGCTGGTTCGCTGGACGCAGCGTGCGAGGACTGCAAAACCAGCACCGCCTCATTCCGGGTCAGAAAAAGACCATAGCCCACGCCCCGTGCCAGGAATTTTACCGGTGCGTCAGTTTGTCCGTTATTGCGTTCGAAGGCGAGCGGAAGCTGTGCATACGCCACCGGACCCCGGCTTCTCTCTTGGCGGTTCAATTGCCTCCAGACCGGCGGGCTGACTGCGGCGGATGCGGCTGACTTCGATGACTCCAGCAGCGGACCACTCACTCTCAAAGCTCCGCTTCCAGCGGCCACGAGCAAAGCCATCGGCAGCAGCACCCGGATGTACTGAACACGTCCCAGCGCACAGAACTTCACAATTTGCCTCCGGTCTTGAACGTCGTTCCCGAAGTCATCAAGAATTCAGGGAGAAAAGAAATGAGGACAAGAACACACCCAACGCGCCCGGCAAGCGGCGAGTTCCTGTCATTAATGGTGAAAATAAAGTAATTACTTAAACATCCGATGGTTTAGACTGTCAAGCTGAGTGGAGCGCCTGGCTCTCGCCAGGATGGTGAGATGCTTCTAGTCAGCTTCAAAGATGCCGCTTCCGTTTTCCCGCTCGTGTTGCAAGAATCTGGGTCGTCGCAACTACTGCAAATTATTTCATTTGTTTTTCAAAGTAGGCCGGGGTCTCCAGCCCAAACTCGTTCATTGTAATAGCCTAGCGTCCCAGCCTATTCAGCTCCAGATGGCATCGGGATTGCATATTTGGTGAACGCTGATGAGCGTTGCTCGTCTGATCTTCATTGCGATGAGCTAACCAATTCAGTTCCCCCCGATTGTTCCCATTGCAAATAACTGACTGTTAAGCAATTCTGGATCATTGAATTACGTGACGAGCCTCAGGTCCATCTTCATGAGAAACGATGACGTTCTTCCCCAATCGTTGCAGGACCGCCGCGCTACGCGGCGTTTTGACATGCGCCTGCCCGCATCGGTCCGGGTGCCGGGAACAAGCCTCCAGGACCTGGACACAGAGACGCAGAACGTGAGTGCGCGTGGCGTCTTCTTCTATGTTGACCGGCCTCTAGCAGAGGGTATGCGCGTCGAAGTCACGATGACGTTCCCTCCTCATGTCACTCTCACCGACCCCGTTCGCGTGCGCTTTACCGCGCGGGTGGTGCGGGTGGATAGCGACCTGCCAATCTCCCGAATCGGAGTTGCTGCCCGGATCGAGGAATACGAATTCTTGCGCTCCAATCCTGTCAGCGATTATCTTCACGAAATTCAATAATTGTCATCCGTCGTGACGGGAAACGGAAGTGTCACTACTGACCTCTGCGGAGTTCTTCGATCTGTTTTCGAACTCGACGGTAGCCCACAAGCAGGATAACAAGATAACAAATGTGAATGATCCAAGTGGCAGCATACGCGGCATACAGAAAATTCATCGGGAGCTCCGGGGCTGCAAGAGCGCTGTCAGGGCCTGCATTTCCTCAACTTCTCTTTTCAAAACTTCCAGCCTGTAACGCGACCAGCAAATCAGCAAAGCGAAGCCGAGAAAAGCAGCCCAGTTGATCAGCAAAACATGCAACATTCGCGGATCGATTGAACCTCCTCCACCAATCACCGGCTGCGGATGCTGCGTGCGGAAGATCCAGATGGAAAAGTAAACCAGCGGAACATCCAGCGCGCCAAAGATCGCGAGCGCCGCTGCCAGCACAGGAGTCTCACCGCTAGTCGAAAAACGGCGCAGCATCAGGTAGCTGACATAGATCAGCCACAACACCAGCGTAGACGTGAGGCGAACATCCCAGGTCCACCAGATTCCCCAAACCGGGCGCGCCCACAGCGGCCCGGTTACGAGCACGACCGTGCAAAAGACGACTCCCACCTCGGCGCTCACCACCGCGAGCGCATCTGCCGCCGCGCTCCGCCGAATCAGATAAACCACGGACGCAACAAAGTTAGTTGTGAACAGCAGGAACGCCGTCCAGGCTGAGGGGACGTGATAGTAAAAGATGCGCTGAACATCGCCCATGGTCTTCTCGGTTGGGGCGACTATGAGAGCCTCATAGAGGGCGTAGCTGAGAAGAATCCCGGTCAGCAGGGCGAAAACGGTAAAAATGCGTTTCATTCCGCGTGCAAAACCATTTCGAAAAACAAGAGACAAGCGATAGTAAACACCACATCGTAGGTGGCAAGCAACACGATCCAGACGCGAATGGAAAGTTCGCCGGTGAGAATAGCGGTAGTGGCATTCACCATGGCGATGATGGCGGGAATTGAGATCGGGAACAAGAGCAGAGGAAGCATGATCTCGCGGCTGCGGGTGCGTATAGATACCGCAGCAAAGAAGGTTCCGTTCACGACCAGAGCCCAGGTTCCCAGAACTGCGACCGGAACCAACTGCCACACCGGGCCGACCGCCCTCAGCTGATAGAAAACAACAAACAGGGGCGTCATTAAAGCTTCCAGCACCGAGACGAACACGAAATTTCCAATCGCCTTGGCCAGGAAGAGTGAATTTGCAGGCGCCGGAGAAACCCGGTAAGCATCGAGCACCTGATTGCGCAGTTCCGGGGCCCAGGTCTGGTTGAGCGCGACAACCGCGGCAAACAGAAACGCAACCCAGACCAAGCCACCCGCAATTTGCCGCGATTCTTCCGCATTGGGATCAAACGAAAAGCTGAATACGACGACAACAAGCAACGCGAAGAACAGCATGGAGTTGATCGCATCCTTCGATCGCCACTCCAGGCGAAGATCTTTGACTAGCGTGGCGCGCGTGATCTCTACCATCGTCATCGCGCCTCGATGGCTATCAGGTCGCGCGTGCGATTCACGATCTGCCCCGCGTCCATGTATATGAATTCGTCGGCCACGTCTTCAAGCAGCGCTGCCTGATGGGTGACGAGCAGGATTGCCTTGCCCGAATCCCGCCATTGCGCGATCAGCCTTACCATCTCCCGCGCGGAGCGGGTGTCTACATTGGAAAAAGGCTCGTCGAGCAACAATATCTTCGGATCGTTTAGTAGCGCCCGCGCCAGCGACAATCGTTGCCGCATACCTTGCGAGTACTGGCCAACCGGGCGTGCCAGGGCGGGGTCCAGGCCGACGTTACGGATTCCCTTTTCAATGCGCTCTTGTTGGTAAATTCCGTATAGATGGCCAAAATAGCGCAAATTCTCTGTGGCGGTCATTTCGTCATAGAGCAGCGAAGGATGCGCCATGTAACCAATGTCGCCGCAGGCGGCGCGTACTGCGGAGTTCCCGTTGATGGAGACGCTTCCCCGCGAAGGCCGTGCTAACCCTGCAATTGAACGCAGTAGCGTAGTCTTACCGGCGCCGTTATCGCCCAGAATCACGTAGAGTGACCTGGGCACAAATTCTGCTGTGACTCCGCGCACTGCAGCGAAGCGCCCGAATTGCTTGATCAGATCCCTGACCACTATGACTGGCTCTGCGGCAGTGCTTTCGCTGTTTGTGTCAGTGGCAGGCAATGGGATGCGAATAAGTGGAGACTAGCAGTCCAAGTTTACGCATGCATTCAGGATGGTTCCACTGATGTGACGCATCCCGCCACGACTTCAAACCAGACCTGGAACGCACAGCGAGAACGCTATGCCGATAGATTTCCCTTACTTCCGGCGAAGCCTGTTCCGGTTCGATCAGTGCGACCGGCGCCATGTCCTCCAAGAGTGCGCTGTCATGATATCCGGGCCGGGGACGCGGGTGTTCGTCGCGCTGCGTTCCGAGGCTGTTTCCTATTCAGTTTTGGGTATCCCGCTCTCTGCTGCGATCTTTTGGAATCATGGATTTGGCCGGAAAACACGTGCAAAATCTTTGGATCCAAAAGGCTTCTTTGCGGAGAATGGAGAGAAGGACGCGGCTGGGGAGGCAGCTAGATCTTTGAATCTCGGCCGTTGCTGATTTAGTAGCACCGGGCCGCGATCTCCAAACGCATAGTCGCGAAAACTACTCCCTACTGCTGTCAAGAACGCGAGAAATGCGGGCCACTTTCGTGGGTAAGACCCAGAGCTAACGGGCAGAGGCTCAGAGCTGGGGTGAGGTGCTAACATCGATTGGTGCGGGCTGTTCCTCCAATTCTGAAGATCGGCGGGGTTGAGATCGCGCCGGCGACTGTTCTGGCGCCGATGGCCGGGGTTACGGACACGGTTTTCCGGCGGTTCATTCGGAACCTGGGCGGGTGCGGGCTGATCATGACCGAGTTCACGTCGGCGGACGGCGTGCTTCGCGCCCAGGACAAGAAGGCGAAGCGCTATCTGCACTTTTACGAAGATGAACATCCCATCTCGGCGCAGCTGTTTGGCAGCGATCCGCAGGTGATCGCGGATGCGGCTCGCATTGTGGAAGGTCTGGGGTTTGATTTGGTGGACTTGAATCTGGGGTGTCCGGCGAAGAAAGTGGTGAAGTGTAATGGCGGGTCGGGACTGCTGCGCGATCTGCCGGCGATTCGGCCGATCTTTGAGGCGGTGCGGGCGGCGGTGAAGATTCCTTTTACCGTGAAATTCCGCGCGGGGTGGGATGACGCGGAGATTGTGTGTGTCGAACTCGCCAAGATGGCCGAAGACTGCGGGCTTTGTGCGGTGGCACTTCATGCGCGCACGCGCGAGCAGGGCTACAGCGGTAACGCTCGTTGGGAGTGGATCGCGGCTGTGAAGGATGCGGTGAAGGTTCCGGTGATCGGGAATGGCGATATTCGCACGCCGGAAGATGCGTCTGCGATGGTGGCGCAGAGCGGGTGCGATGCGGTGATGATTGGGCGGACGGCGCCGTCGAATCCGTGGATTTTTCGGCAGATTGAGCAGCATTGCGAATGGATGGAAACGCGTTCAGAGGGAGCTTCGGGAGGCAAGCCTTATGACGAGCCCAGTGAGGCGGATCGGTACGCGATGATTCGTACTTACTTCCGCATGCTGATTGAAGAAGAGGTTCCCGGCGCTGAGGGAAAGATGAAGCAGTTTGCTTCCTGGTTCACGCATGGGGTGAACGGAGGGGCGTCGCTGCGGAAGGCGATTTACGACTCTAAGAGTGCGCCGGAGATTCTGGGGAGAGTGGAGGCGTTTTTCGAGAGCAGGGTTTGCATGGTAGGACAAAGCCTTTAGCCACAGCGGGCGCAAACACGATCGCCGAGGACGTGAAGAAGCACAGACTCAGATCGGTTTCGGTGAAATTTTTCCCTTCTCGTTTTTCTCCAAGTAGGCCCACGGGACGCCGGTCTCGTGCGTAAAAATCGTAATCCAATTTTCGGGAATGGCCTGGGCGTAGTAACGCTTGCGGTTATCAATCGTTTCTAGCGGGAACAAATCGAAGCCGGTGGTCCAGGCCAGATCGAGATGGGCCGTGGTGGGGATCAGGTCTGAGATATAGCACGCGGTTTTGCCTCCGCTCCGAATGATTACGGCTTGCATGTCGCGGGTGTGGCCGGCGAAAACTTTGACGGAAATTCCCGGCACGATCTCCGGATCGCCTTGCAGTAGGCGCATCTGACCACTTTCAACGAGGGGATCGTAGTTCGGGCTCAGATAGCTGACCTTGTCTCGCTCGTATTGCCGGCGGGCGTGCTCCCACTCGCCGCGTTGGACGTAGTAGGTGGCTTTGGGAAACGTGGCGATGATCTTGCCGCCCTGCTGAATAGTGTTCCATCCACAATGATCGAAGTGCAGATGGGTGTTAATGACGATGTCAATATCTTCCGGCGAGACTCCGGCAGCTGAAAGATCGTTCAGCAGTCTCGCGGGTTGACCATAAATCTGTCCCATCTTTTCCGACAACTTGTTGCCGATGCCAGTCTCGATCAGAACTGTGTGCTCACCGGTGCGCACGACGACTGCGTTCAATCCGGTAGGGACGCGATTCTTTTCATCAGGCTTGATCTTCTTTTCCCACATGACCTTGGGGACAACGCCGAAGAAGACTCCACCGTCGAGGTGATAAGTACCGTCAGAAACTGCGGTCAGCTCAAAGTCGCCGAGAGTCAGGCCAGGCATAGGCAATGAAGGATATCAAGCCTCACATTACAACGTGTGCAGATAGGCGAGAAGATCCTCGATCTGCTGCGGCGTGAGCTCCTGACCAAACGAGGGCATCATGTTGCGGCCATAACGAATGATGTCTCCGACTTGCTGGTCCTTTGCGGGCAATCCACTCTGCGGGAGATATTGCTTGCCAAACACGCCTTTGAGGCTGCGGCCCTTCTTGCCGCGTGAGGAATAAGGCTCGTGACAGCGATCGCAGTAGGCGTCATAGACGCGGCGGCCAGCTGCCTGATGGGGGTTGAGGCCGAGTTGGGCGTCGGTTTTGCGGACTTGGACGTCGCAGGCGACGAGGGCCAAGGAGCCACAGAGACCCAGAGAAAACAATTTTAGACTGATATTTCTTGATTTCAGATTTAGATGCACGCGGGCATCCGTCATTGATGGCGCAATCCTGAGAAAAGGTGCGTGCCTTCAGTCGTACAATAACAGAGCCTATCCATGCTTGTTGGGATCAAACGAGTTTATGAGAAGCCTATGCCGGCGGACGGGACGCGCGTTCTGGTAGATCGGCTCTGGCCACGCGGACTCACGAAACGACAAGCCGCAGTTAACGCCTGGTTACGCGAACTGGCGCCATCCGACGATCTGCGCAAGTGGTTCCATGCGCGTCCCGACGGATGGTCTACTTTTTGCAAGCGTTATCTGAAAGAACTCGCTGAACCTGGGGCGGCAGCGCACCTCGACGAACTCTATCGGCTCGCACGAAGTAAGCAGAAGCTGACACTCCTGTTCGCGTCAAGAAATGAACGGCGTAATAATGCGGTCGTGCTGAAACAACTCCTGGAAGGAATGCGCAAGCCGCCCACGGGCACGGGACCAGGCGCAGTGCGCTCCGCGCGAGAGCGCCAGGCAAAGCGCATGGCGCGGTAAGCTGCGATTCCTGAGTCGTCTTAACCTCCTCTGACCCGCATTCCGAGCGAAGGGGCGATGCATTGCGCGACAAGCCAAATGCATAGATGCTTCGCCTTGCAGCATGACATTGGATGCGGGAAGATACGTGAGGCTTATGCCTAATGTCACTTCTTGCGGGAGCCGTCAGTGACGATTGCGTCGACCAGATTATCGATAGTCTCATTCACGCGCTTGCCGGGGGCGTTCAGGTTGTTGGAGAGGATTGAGAAGGCGATGTCCTCGCCCTTGCGGGTTTTCGCGTAACCGGAGAGCGCCTTCACGCCTCCCAACGAGCCCGTCTTGGCCTGAACGTGAAGCCGAGGGTCAATAATCTTCAAGCGATCGGAAAGCGATCCGTCGATGCCTGCAACCGGGAAAGTGTCGCGGAAGCTTGAACCCCACGGTTGAGAGGCGGCATAGCGCAGCAGCTGTACGATCGCATGGGCGGTCACCAGATTTTCGCGGGAGAGTCCGGAACCGTCGAAGAAAACGTACTGGTCGGGCGGAATTCCCGCTTGGTTGAGAAAACCGCGCAAGACTTCCAGACCTCCCTCGACCGTGCCAGCCGTGCCTTTCTCCCGCCCTAAGAGCCGCAGCAGGATTTCTGCATGCAGGTTCTGGCTGACCTTGTTGATGACGCGAACGTCCTCGATGAGTGGCTTGGACTCATAACTGGCCAGCACAAGTGACTGACTTTGGAAAGCATGGGAGGATTCTTCTCCCCCCCGGACTGGCGCCAGCGCAGTGACGCTGAAAGTGGAAAGGCTCGCAAGTTCGGTGTGACGCGTGCGCTGTTTGCCATAAACCGCGATGCCGCGAGCCTCCAGTAGCTGACGGAAGACCGTGGCAGCGAACTCGGCGGGATCCTCGATGGCGAGATCCTCGTTTGCGCCGGCATCATCGAGTGGCATATTGCCCCACAGCGTCAAGACGGTCGATCCGGGCTCGCGGTTAATGAATATCTTGCGGCCGGTGCCCGCAGGCGTCGTGATGATGCGGTTGTCGATCCGGTAGTAGTTGGCGAAAGGTGTGATGCTGACGAAAGCCCGGTCGCCGGCACGATCCGCAGGCAGAATGCTCACGAAAATTACGTTGTCATTGATAGTGAGAGCGGACACCGGCGCGCCGTAATCCCACACGAGATCGTCCTGGCTCCAGCCTTCCCCATAGCGTTCGAATGCGAAATAGGAGTCGTCAGCTACGATATCGCCGTCAACATATTTCACGCCCTTCTGCATTAACTGGTCGGCCAGCTGTTCGAGCACAAGAATGGGGTGGTCGTTGCGCTCGGTTCGCTGGGCGAAGGGCAAGACGCGACCGGAAAGATTGGGGTCACCCCGCCCGATCAGCACTAGATCTCCGGTGAGTCGGCCATGCTTGTCCAGCACCCCATTCGTTTCCACGCTGGTGCGGAATTTGTAGTCGGAACCGATCAGAGCCAATGCTGCGGCCGTAGTGAAAAGCTTTGTGTTGGACGCTGGAGTAAACAGCTTGTCCCCGTTCTGCGAATAGAGCACCTTCCCGTTGGAGAGAGAGACCACTTCCATGCCCCAAAAGCCGCGGGTGAGATCAGGGGCGGAAAGAATGCTGGAAATACGTTTCTCAAGGTCTCCGCGGGAAGCGGGGTAAGCCTGAGTTGTCAGCAGGACACAGAAGAGCGCAGCAGTGAGCCTGCGGTGCAGGTACATGGGCGTAACAAGATTCTAACATCTGGGCGGTAGAGCTTTAATCGCCGAGCGCGCAGGGGCGCAAAGATACACAGTGACGGGCTGCAAAAGCTTGGACCGCGAAGGGCGCAAGGGGGGTCGCAAAGGACGCAAAGGAAACCCAAAGAAATCACTTGTTTTCTGCATGTTTAGGCCGCTGGTATTTTGGGGCGCGCAGCTCCATTACAATCCTCGCATGCGGCCGGTTTTCGAGTGGAATATCGGCGCTCGCTCGCTGCAGTTGGGCAGGCGAACGCTGATTATGGGGGTGGTAAATGTTACTCCGGACTCTTTTTCGGATGGCGGGAAGTATCTGGAGCACGACGCGGCCGTGGCCCATGGGCTGCAGCTTCTGGCCGAGGGCGCGGACATCGTCGATGTAGGCGGCGTCTCGACCAGACCTGGGGTGTTGGTCGAGGATGCAAGCGAATCCGGCGTGGCTTCTGGGCAGGCCGCCAGGAAGTGTGTAAGCGAACAGGAGGAGCTTGACCGCGTTCTCCCGGTTATCTCGGAGCTTAAGCAGAAACACCCTGAGGCGGTGGTTTCCGTGGACAGCTATCGGGCGAATGTCGCCAGAGCTGCGGTGAGTGCAGGGGCGGAGGTCGTAAATGACGTAAGTGGGTTCCGATGGGATCCGCAAATGAAGAAAGCGCTAGCGGATCTGAAGTGCGGTGCCGTGCTGATGCATATGCGCGGACGTCCGGAGGAGTGGCGTTCGTTGCCCCCGGCCTCTGACATCGTGACTCTGGTGAAGCGCGAGCTTCGGGAGTGGGCCGATGCAGCAATGTTGGCCGGCATCAAGCGGGAGCGGCTGGTGGTGGATCCGGGATTCGGATTTGGCAAGAATTTCGAGCAGAATTATCCCTTACTGAAAAGGTTTGATGAGCTTCACCAGTTGCGCTTTCCGCTGTTGGCGGGAGTGTCGAGGAAGTCGTTTATTGGGCGAGCCCTGGCACGCCACGGGGATGACGCGCCGGTCACGGAACGAGCGTTTGGGACCGTGGCCGGGGAAACGACAGCTGTCCTGAAGGGCGCGCATATCATTCGAACTCACGATGTAAGAGCCTGCGCCGATGCGGTCCGCATCGCAGACGTGGTTGTGAGCTAAGGTCCATGAGGCGAGAGGAGCCGCGCTGCACTCCGGCCGGACAGCCGAGGCAATTGTCGCCACGTGGGCGGTGGTGCACCCGCACACTCGATCAGCGTTTGCTCACTCTTTCAGAACAGTTTGGATGAATCCAGCAGGATCGTGACGGGGCCGTGGTTAAGCAATTCGACTTCCATCAACTGTTGAAAACGGCCAGTCTCACACTGTAGACCCGCAGCGCGCACGCGCTTGACAAAGTATTCGTACAGCTCACAAGCGCGCTGCGACGCGGCAGCCGCGTCGAAGGAAGGACGCTTGCCGCGACGCACGTCGCCATAGAGGGTGAATTGCGACACAACCAGAACTGCGCCTCCGATCTCAAGGACGGCTCGGTTCATCTTGGCGTCTTCATCTTCAAACACCCGCAGTCGAGTGATTTTATCGGCCAGGTATTCTGCGTCCGATTCCTCGTCTGTTTTCGCGACTCCGAGAAAGACCAGGAGTCCAGGGCCAATCCGACCCACGAGTTCTCCGTGCGATGTAACCTGGGCGCGTTTGACGCGCTGAACGACAGCCCGCATTGAGGCAACCCCTAGAGTAGTTTAGAAAATTGCGGCGCCCAGATGACAAACAAACTGAGCCACTACCTTCGCCCGCCTGCGTTGACCCACGTAGCTGGGAGCGATTAGGATCGTTTTTGCGTTTTTTGGCTGCTTTTCTTTGCGAGCTTTGCGATTTAGAGTTGTTGTGGATTTCTGAAAAGCAAACCCATTAACCGCAAAGAACGCTAAGGTCGCAAAGGAACTTCCGAAGCAAATCAGGGCGCTATGGGTGTGAGGCGCTTCCTTTACATCGATTCGTACGGGCCATTAGACTACTCGTTTCCTTCTAAAATTCTCCAAGAGAGGTTGCCATGGCTGCTGAGGACAAGAACAAAGAGTTGGTTGAAAAGATAAAGCAGATTATCAGCGAGCAGTTGGGTGTGGATGAAGCCGAAGTCACATCCAGCGCATCGTTCGTAGATGATTTGGGCGCGGATTCGCTGGATCAAGTGGAACTGGTAATGGCTTTCGAGGAAGCTTTCGGGCTGGAGATTTCCGATGAAGACGCGGAGAAAATGCGGACGGTGCAGGATGCGGTTGATTACATTGACAAACACGCCAAAGTAAGCAAATGAGGCTGGCCGAGAACCATGTTGTAACCGGCAATACGCCGGAAACCATGAGTAAGCGAGGGAAGAATGGCAGCCGTCGACGAAAAAGTAAAGCAGATCATCGTGGAACAGCTGGGAGTTGATGAAGGGGAAGTGACACCCACCGCGTCATTTGTGGACGACCTGGGCGCCGATTCGCTTGACACGGTGGAACTGGTCATGGCGTTTGAGGAGGCTTTTGAAATCGAGATTCCGGATGAGGACGCGGAGAAGATTCGCACCGTGCAGGATGCCATTGATTATATCGGCAAGCACTCGAAAGGCGGGAAGTAGTTGGGGCGTCGCGTCGTAGTCACTGGAATCGGACTGATTTGCGCGGTGGGCAACACGACGGACGAGGTGTGGCGGAATCTGCTCGCCGGAAAGAGCGGAGTAGCACGGATTACCCAGTTTGACTCTTCCAACTTTGCCTGCCAGATTGCCGCGGAAGTAAAGAATTTCGAGCCGCTGAATTTCATCGAGAAAAAAGAACTCAAGAAAATGGGCCGCTTCATCCATCTGGCCCTGGGAGCCGCGGATGAAGCCATGAAGAGCTCGGGACTGCAGGTTACTCCCGATCTTTCGCCGCGTGTGGGAGTACACATCGGCTCGGGTATTGGCGGGTTCGATGTGATCGAGCGGGAACATTCGAATCTCCTGCAGGGCGGGCCGCGTAGAATCTCTCCTTTTTTCATTCCCGCGGCGATTGTCAATCTGGCTGCGGGGCATGTAAGCATCCGTTATAACGCGAAAGGCCCGAATGAGGCTACGTGTACGGCGTGTACCTCAAGCGCGCATGCGGTGGGTGACGCTTACAAGATCATTGCTCGTTGCGATGCTGACGTGATGATCGCCGGGGGAACGGAAGCGGCAATTACTCCCATGGGGGTTGGTGGATTTGCCGCCATGAGGGCGCTCTCGACTCGCAACCATGCACCGGAGAAGGCCAGCCGGCCATGGGATTCCGCGCGCGATGGGTTCGTCATTGGTGAAGGGGCAGGGGTTCTGATTCTGGAGGATTTGGAGTTTGCCCGGCGGCGCGGGGCCAAAATTCTGGCCGAGATCGTGGGTTACGGTATGAGCGGTGATGCTTATCACATCACGCAGCCTGCCGATAACGGCGATGGCGCATATCGAGTGATGCTCAATACGCTGAACGACGCGAAGGTGCAGCCGAATCAGGTCGGGTACATCAACGCGCATGGTACGTCGACCGATATTGGCGACAGACTCGAGACCATCGCCATCAAGCGCGCCTTTGGTGACCACGCATACAAACTGGCGGTCAGTTCGACGAAATCAATGACTGGTCATCTACTCGGCGGCGCAGGCGGTCTGGAGGCAGGCGTTGCTGTGCTGAGCTTACGCGATCAGGAGTTGCCGCCCACTATCAATCTTGAAAACCCGGACACAGATTGTGACTTGGACTACGTTGCCAATCACTCTCGCAAAGCCGAAGTTGAATATGCTATGTCAAATTCTTTCGGCTTCGGCGGGACGAACGGAGCACTGCTGTTCCGGCGCTGGGAGCAGTAATTCCACTTCTCCAGCGGGCTCAGGAGTTTAGCTGGAAGTAGCATACGTCGGTGCACTTCCGGAGTGACACCTTTGTACCGGTGCATTGTCCTTCTATCCCTTTGCCAAGCGCGGAAACCCGCGCCAGAATTGGGTTGTAAGGTAATCAGCCACCGTCATGAATCCAGCCCTGGGGTCTAGTGTTGTCTCGATTCCTGTAACAAAGAGAGCGTCGGCGCGGGTTGCCTTTATCGGCATTAAGGAATCCGCCCGATTGACGCTCGGCGATTGTTTCAAACAATTTGGTATTGACACCGTTGTCGTGAATGACAACCCACCGGAGCGGCTAAGCAAAGAGAAATTCGATGCCTGTGTGCTCAGCCTGGGAGCTGATGCCGAGGCCGTGATGCACGCCGCGCGCACTTCGGCGTCCAATAGCCGGATGGTGATCTATGGGCTCGGGGGAACCGCCCGCGAGGCGATGCGCTACTCGAAATACGGCATCAATGCCGTTTTCCAGGAACCACTGGAGCGGCCCTCGGCGCTGAAACTGGTGCGTGCGACACAGCCCCTGCTACTGCATGAATTCCGGCGCTATGTTCGCATTCCGGTGATCACCGAGATCACGCTCACGACTGAAGATGGCAAGCGCCTTATGGCAAGCAGCCAGGAGATCAGCTCAGGGGGCATGTCTATGAAGAGCGCTGATGAAGTACCGGCTGGCAGCGTGGCCGAGATCTCGTTTGCGCTGCTGACGCTGCCACGAATCTGGGTACGTGGAACCACCACTTGGCAAAATCCCCGCACGAAGGCATTCGGCTTCCGGTTCGACCCGCATGATGATCGGCGACTGCGGATCAAGGAATGGATCGAGGCTTACCTGGAAAACTAGCTTTCACACCGATCTCTGCAGTCGCTCCCCCGTCCGTGTAAAATTTGATCAGGCGCATGAGTGTTGCTTCCCAGCTTGTGCAGATCGATCTCAACCCGCCCCTGCGGCAGGCGAAACCCGAGTGGCTGAAGGCCAGGGCGCCGGTCGGCGAGAACTTCCACAGTCTTAAAAAGCTTGCGCGCGGACTTGGCCTGCATACAGTCTGCGAATCTGCGCAGTGTCCGAACATTGGCGAGTGCTGGAACCATGGCACCGCCACGTTCATGTTATTGGGGGACATTTGTACGCGGCGTTGCGGTTTTTGTGCCGTGCCTAAGGGGAAGCCCGCACCGATTGATTGGGATGAACCTGCACGTGTGGCGGAGGCGGTAGCCATTCTTGGTTTGAAACATGCCGTCATCACCAGCGTGAACCGCGACGACGACAATCTGGGCGGAGCTCAAATTTTTGCTGAGACTATCAAGCGAGTGCGCGAGCTTTCGCCCGAATGCAGGATTGAAGTCCTTATCCCAGATTTTCAGGGGTCTGATCAGGCATTGCGTGTTGTTCTGGATGCCAAACCCGACGTCTTGAACCACAACACCGAAACTGTTCCGAGACTCTATCGTGCGGTTCGCTCTGGAGCTCGGTATGACAGGACCTTGCGGCTGTTGGAGAACACGAAGAAGTTTTTCACGGGCATGGTTACAAAGTCAGGAGTAATGGTTGGTCTGGGGGAAAGCATCACTGAACTTATTGAGGTTTTCCATGATCTTGGTTTACGTGGAGTCGACATCCTGACTGTCGGACAATACTTGCGTCCCTCACGCGACCACCTGCCCATCGCGCGTTTCTACACGCCGGACGAATTTCGCTACATGAAGGACGAGGCGCTGCGCTTCGGTTTCCGACACGTAGAGTCGGGGCCGTTAGTAAGGTCCAGTTACCACGCCCACGAGCAGACGGTGCAACCGCAGCTAGCCGATGGCAGCAACTCTCTCCATCTTTAGAAGACTCGGAAATGAATAGTGAGATATTTCTTGGGATTTTCCCGAATGGCTTTGACTAATCCTCGTGTCTCAATCAGCATCTGGTCGGTATTGTTGTAGACTGACGGATCACGTAACAGCTTGCCCAACGTTCCTTCTCCAGCTTCGAGGCGGTCGCTGAGCACCGACACCTTGTCCATGGTGTTCTTCAGCTTCTGTGCGAATTGCTCGTCCTTGGTCAGAGTTCCCAATGCGCCCTTGCCGGCGTTGATGTCATCGGTAAGTTTCTTGACGTTGGCAATCGTGTCGTTAGCATTCTTATACAGGGCTTCGTCCTGCAGTAGCTTGCCCGCAGTGCCTTTGCCAGCGTTCAGGTCGTCGATTATGACATTCAGCTTATCTACGGTGCCATTTACCTTTTGATAAAGTTCGTCGTCGGAAATCAGCTTGCCGATGGTGCCATTCCCCTCAGTGACCTCGTTGACCAGCCTCTGAAATTCGGTGACTGTGGTGTTGAGCCGGTTGTAAAGCATGGGATCATAAATCAGCTTGCCGACGGAGCCTTGGCCGCTCTCTACGAAAGCAATAATTCGGTCGAGGCGCTTGAGTAGGGCATCCATGTTCTGCAACGTACTCTGGCCGGAGCGGACCATGTCGGAAAAGTCGGGGACTTCGCGGCTGGGCAGCACGTCTCCGTTTTGGACTTGGGTAAGGCGCGACTGCGAACTGTCGATATCAATATAGGTCTCGCCTAGCACCCCCGCTGTTGAGAGCAATGTGATGGAATCCTTGCGTAAATTGAAAAGATACTTTGTATTGACTTTCATCGTGACTTCGACGGGCGTGAGCTGCCGGCCTGGAGCATTCACAACGCGAATCCCGGCTACGTTCCCGATGTCAACGCCGCTCAGCCTAACGGGCGCGCCGACTCGCAGGCCGTTCGCGTTATCAAAATAGGTTTTCAGGATGATTTTCTTAGTGAAGAGGCCACCGGTCCCGCTCATCAGAAAAATCAGTACAGCCAGCGTGATGCTGGCCGCCACCACGGTGATTCCGACCTTCAGTTGGGACCACTGCAATTGCTTTCGGCTAGGCACATTCCTCCCCAAGCAATCTCATGGATGACCCGTCATCTCCAACCTCAAGTGGTAGCCGTTTGGATTTCCTGCATGATAGCAGACCGACAATGCGGGTTCACGCGAGTTTGGGGCGAAGCGTACCCATGAGCGCAAGCGCCAGAAGATAAGCAGCAACTCCGCAGGCCAGTGTGGTGGTCAGTCCGAACTGGATGGCGATTAGTATTGCAAGAACGGATCCCAGGACACTGGCAGCTGCGTTCATGGCCCAGGACCATTCCACCGCGCTCGCGTAGCGATTATCCGAGTTGGGGCCGGCGAAGCCCGCCAGGATTCGCAACCCAGTGGGAAACGGCATACCCATCACTAGTCCGAGCGGAACGAGCAACCACCCGCTGACCATCAGCTTGGCGATGAACGGCAGGCCAACCAAGGCATCAAGAACGCGAGGAAGGCATGCAACATAGAAGGATAAGGCAAGCGCGATAACCGCCAACGGAAGTCGCTGGCGTTGGGCGTCGACTAGCCATTTGCGAGAAAGTAGGCTGCCGAGCCCACTGGAGAGCAGAAGTAGAAATACCACCACCGTGAGAGCATAAGTGGGATGTCCAAGAAAAAGGACGAAACGCTGGATGAATGCAATCTCGACCAGAATGTACCCCAGACCGATGGCGATGAAGTACAGCAGCGGAATAACCCTCTGCTTCTGACCTCTGCCACCGAGAGCCAACGGGATGATAAGGAAGAGGATCACCGCCGCCAGTGAAATCAGGAAGACCAGTCCCAGAACGGCCACTCCGAGGTTTACTTTCCAGTCGATGCCTTGCTGCAAGGAGTCCTGGTGCAAAATTTGGCCGAGCTTCACTGTGAAAAAGAAAAACGGAGCGTTGTCATAGACAGGCGACACGTTGTAAGCATACTCACGCGCGAAGGCGTACGAGTCATTGCTTGCGATGAGAGCTGAGAATGGATTATGTTGCCCGCCTGACGGGGTGTACAACGCAACCAGAGCGGGAACAGTAGCAAGATGTCGCGCAACGGCCTGTTCTTCTTGCGGCGAGAAAGCGCTTTTCTTGGCCAGCACGGCGACGGGAATACCGTCTACATCTAGATCACCTTCTGAAACCACGATGAAGTTCTGGGTGGGATTCGAGACGCCCAGACCATGCAGCGCATCGAGCGCAACTGAAATCACCCGCAACGCTTCCCGCGGCTGCTGGAACTCCCAGCGAGTGACCGCAATGATCCCATCGGGTTTCAGATGCTGAAAATATTCGCTGAACGCCTCCACCGTGTAGAGGCTGTTCTCGCTCAAGGCAAATGCGCCAGCCGCAGTAGATGCCCAAGTGTCTACCAGGGTCATTTGCACCACGTCGAACGGTTGCTTCGCATTGCGGACAAATGAGCGTCCGTCGCTGACATGAATGTGCACATCGGGGCGTTCATATAGGTGATACGCGTAGTCGGCATAGCGATCACGCATGATCGTGTTGGCGATGATCGGATTGATTTCGATTCCGGTGACACTAGGGCTGCCGTTGGCGACGGCTCGCAGCACGTCCACTCCGCCACCCGGCCCGATAATGGCGTAGTCGCCTTTGGGGCGCAGCACATTCACCAGCGCCGGCGGGGCGGACATTAGATTTTTCTCCCAATCCGTGCCATGCCAGCGGCTGGGATCGGCGTTCATGATGTAGGTGGAAGCATCCGCATCAATCACAATCGCTTTGGCAGCGCCTTGCCTGTCTACTTCCACTCGAGAGATTGCATTCCAGCGCGCAAACTCAACCCAGGAACGATCGCGCAGCAGGCCCTTCGCGTAAACGACGTCAAAAAGTCTTCCGTTGTGATTTACCGTGATGAGGATCAACAAGGCCGCAATCAAACCAGCCGCCAGCTTCTGCAGTACCGCGGAAAATCCCCACCCAAGCCAAAGTCGGGCTTGGATGGGGCGCCCGAGGCCTGACCAGATGAGACCTGCTGTGGCGGCTGCCAGAGCGGCAACCAGGATGGTGTTCGGCCCGCCGAGCCAGTTCAGCAGCGGGACCACTCCCAGACAGGCAAGCGCTCCCCCGCTGAGGTCCGCCCCATAGAGCTGCGGAATGTGCTTGGATTGCCTGGCAAAAATGACCGAGAATTCCAATCCCGTGAAGAAGAAGGGCACAGCAGAAGCCATGTACATCGCTGAGAACCGCAGAAAATTCTCTTGCGACAGGTCCAGAGATACTGGCACACGCAGGACAACCAGCAAGACCATCGGAATGAGCACCGCGTTGAGAAAGCAAAGCAAGAAAACGAGCCGACGCAAGGTGAACCGACGGAAAGTGTTCCTTGCCAGGTAAGCGCATACTCCTCCGGCCCCCAAACCAAGCAATGCGACCGAGATCGCGAGAAAGGCAAAGTGGTAGAAGAGCACCACAGAAAAGAGGCGGGTTAGAGACAGCTCAAGGAGTAGCGCGGAAAAGCTGCTCAGCGCGAGGCCGGCAACCAGTGTCGGTATCGCAATGCGTTCTGAGTTACAGGCAATTTCAGAAGCGGTAGCTTTGCTCATGCAAGCGCAAGGAATGCGCCAGTCTAGCAGAACCCGCTTTTGGCAACGGCTGGATTCAGTCTTCGAGGATTACCTGTGCGATCGCCTGTTCACTTGTGTGAGAAAGTGAAAGCGCCACATGC
>Ga0075435_100000017_pt1 | contig 99666 bp, 89 predicted proteins | sample RhiMethybrSRZTD4_FD_75302 | JGI IMG/M metagenome (GOLD analysis project Ga0075435, IMG submission 75302) | Populus rhizosphere microbial communities from Tennessee, USA - Rhizosphere MetaG P. TD hybrid SRZTD4 | ecosystem: Host-associated > Plants > Roots > Rhizosphere > Soil | place: USA...
GCTTCGCGTACCTCGTCGTGCTGATGACGATGATGAACTTCATGTCGCACGGCACGCAGGACATGTATCCGACGCTGCTCGGCACGCTCGGCTACACCAAGGCGCGCATCGCGGACGTGACGATGCTCTCGGGCATCGGCGCGATCCTCGGCGGCCTCGCGTTCGGCTATTACTCCGACATGTCGGGGCGGCGCCGCGCCATGCTGACGGCGATGATCTGCGGCCTCGTCGTCGTGCCCTTCTGGATCGCCGGCCACAGCCCGTGGCGGATTCTCGTCGGCGTCTTCCTGATGCAGTTCTTCGTGCAGGGCGCGTGGGGCGTGATTCCCGCGCACATCAACGAGCTCTCGCCCAACCACCTGCGCGGCTTCTTCCCCGGCTTCGCGTACCAGCTCGGCGTGATGTTCGCCGCGAGCATCCCGTACGTCGAGTCGGCGCTCGGCGAGCGCTTCACGTACACGCAGGCGATGGGCGGCCTCGTCACGCTCGTCTTCATCGTCGCGTTCGTCGTCACCGCGACGGGGCCCGAGGCGAAGGGCGTGTCCTTCCGTAAAGGAGGTCGGGGCTAGGGGCTGGGGGCTGGGGGCTAGCCGTTTCGGATACAGCTAGCCCCGAGCCCCAAGCCCCCAGCCCCCGCGTTCGTGGATCTCCGCCAGCTCGAAATCCTTCAGGCGATCGCCGAGACCGGATCGTTCACCGCGTGCGGGCGGAAGCTGCACGTCTCGCAGTCGGCGATCAGCCGGCAGATTCTGCTGCTCGAGGAGGAGCTCGGCGAGCCGCTGTTCCTGCGCGTCGGGCGCCAGGTGCGGATGACGCCGGCGGCCGAGAGCCTCGTGCAGCTCGGGAAGCGCGTGTTCCTCGACGTCCGCGAGACGGTCGGCGCGATCACCGATCGCACGCGGGAGCTGCGCGGGACGCTGCGGCTCTCCGGCGGCATGACCGTGTGCCTGTACGTCTTCCCGCCGCTCCTGAAGCATCTGCGCCGCGTGCACCCTCAGCTCGACGTGCGGCTCACGGTGGCGATGGCGGGGCACTCGGTCCAGGAGATCCGCGCCGGGCGGGTGGATGCCGGCCTCCTCACGCTGCCGGTCGAGGACGCCGACATGGTGACGGTGCCGGTGCTGCGCGAGGAGCTGCTGCTGGTGACGATGCCGACGCATCCGCTCGTGCGCCGGCGGACGGTCGCGCCGCGCGACCTCGCCGGGCTGCCGTTCGTGCTCTTCGAGATGGGATCGGCGACGCGCCGCGTCATCGACAACTTCTTCGCGAGCGAGAGCATCGAGCCGACGGTGGTGATGGACACCGAGAACGTCGAGATCATCAAGGCAATGGTGAAGACGGGCCTGGGCATCGGCATCGTGCCGTATCAGGCGATCGCGCGGGAGGTGAAGGCAGGTCAGCTGTTCTGCGCGCGCATCGAGGGGCACGAGCTCGTCCGCGAAACCGGCTGGGTCTACGCGCGCGCGAACCGGGTCCCGAGGGTAATCGAGGAGCTGCTGGCGGCCTTCCAGTCGGTCAAGGACAAGCTCCGGCTGACGCTCCCGCGCGGCCGCCGGCCGCATGCATGATCGAATGAGATGGGTTCTATCAGATCATTCTATTTTCGAGAATACCTGGGCCGTTCGTATGCTATTGCCATCATGAGCAACGAACGCGATCGTGTGATTTCCATCACGTTGTCCGAAGCCGAATGGCAGGCGTTCGTCGCGCGTCAGCCGCAGCCGGTGAACTGGCTGCGCGACCGGATCAAGGAAGAAGTGCGCGGCTCCGCCAGCCAGGACACCAAGTCGGCCGCCTGACGGCGGCCGGCACGATTAAGAATTAAGAATTTGGAATTAAGAATGCGTTGTCACACTCCTCGACGAATTCTTAATTCTTAATTCTTCTAATTCTTAATTTCACCTGTCGGGATCACGACCTCGAACACCGTCTTCCCCGGTTCGCTCTTCACCGCGATCGTGCCGCCGTGGCGTTCGACGATCGCTTTCACGATCGACAGGCCCAGTCCGCTTCCGCCCGTGACGCCTTCGCGCGACGTGTCGGCTTTGTAGAACCGATCGAAGACGTGCGGCAGGTGTTCGGGCGGGATGCCCGGCCCCTCGTCGGCCACGGCGATGACCACGGCGCTGCCACGCCGCGCGGCAGTCAGGCGAACGGCGGTTCCCGACGGCGCGAAGCGAATGGCGTTGGCCGCGAGATTCTGCAGCGCCTGCTCGAGCCGATCGCGATCGCCGGTGACGGCTTCCGCGCCGGGCTGGACCTCCGCGCGGATCGCGACGCCGGCGGCGCGGCACGCCGGCTCGTGGCGCGCCGCGACGCGGTCGAACAGCTCGGCGACCCGCACGCGATCGTGCGCGAAGGTCCCGCCGCCGCCTTCGAGCCGCGCGAGCTCCAGCAGATCGCCGATCAGCCGCTCCAGCCGGTTCGTCTCGTCGCTGATGATCCCGAGGTAGCGCGTGCGCGTCGCCTCGTCGAGCGCGAGCTCCGGCATCGCGAGCGTCTCGAGGTAGCCGCGCATCGCCGTCACCGGCGTCGTCAGCTCGTGCGAGACGTCGGCGAGCAGCTGCCGCCGCGCGCGGTCGGACGCGGAGAGCGCCTCGGCGCGCGCGGAGAGATCCGCCGCCATCGCGTTGAACGCGCTGGCGACGGCCGCGATCTCGTCCCCGCCGCGATCCGGCGCGCGCGCCGACAGGTCGCCTGATCCCAGGCGCCGCGCCGCCGATTCCACCGCGCGCAGGCGGCGGCGCGCCGGGCCGAAGATGAGCGCGGAGGTCACGATCGTCCCGACGATCAGCACGCCGCCTGCGACCAGCGCGAGCATCGGCGCGAAGCGGCCGAGCAGGAATCCGAACGGCGCCTGCGGCGGCACGACGACGAGGCCGGCGAGCCGGCCGCCGACGATGATCGGCGCCGGCCGGACGAACGGGACGCCGCCCGGGCCGCGCTCGAAGCCGCCGCGGCCGAAGAACTCCGGACGATCGCGATCGCCGGGCTCCGGCCGCGGGCCCCTCGACTCGCTTCGCTCGCTCGGAGGGCCGTCAAGTCGCCACCACTCCGGACGATCGCCGCGCGGACGCTCGAGCCGCCGCGCGAGCTGCTCGCGCGCCATTCGGAGCAGCGGATCCGGGAACGACGAGCTGCCGCTCGTCACCAGGCGGCCGTCGGCGAGCAGCACGAAGAACGGGTGCGTGTACTGGGCGTACTGGTCGTGGACGTAGCGCTGGAGATCGGCCTGCGGGTCGCGCTCGAGGACGTTGGCGAGATCGAGCGCCACGTTCATGCCCAGGCGCACCGGCGACTGGCCCGGCAGGCTGCGCCCCGACTGCGACACCGCCCACGTGAACAGCATCGCCTGCACGACGAGCATCGCGGCCAGCAGGCCGACGACGCCGAGCGCGATCCGGAAGTAGAGGCTGCGGTACCAGCGCACGTGAGTTCAGCGTTCATCCTGATGCTAATCCCCAATCCCCAATCCCCAACCCCCACGGCGTCCTGTCACACTCTTTTCACCGCGCGCGGCGCCGCCGGCTTTGGATAATCGACTCATGCTGACCATCGCACTCCTGACGATCGCGCTTGCGCCGGCGCCGGCGCAGGCGGCCGAGAAACCCTCCATGGCTGGCGTCTGGACGTTGAACAAGGATTTGAGCGACAGCGGGGCGCGGGATCGCGGCGACAACACCGGAGACGATCGCGGCGACCGCGGCCGTCGAGGCGGCTACGGCGGCGGCGGCGGGCGCGGCGGGTTCGGCGGCGGCCGCTACGGCGGCGGCGGCATGGGCCGCGGCGGCGGGATGCGCGGCGGAAACATGAACCCCGAAGAGATGCAGCGCATGCGCGACGCGATGCGCGATCTCACGAACCCATCCGATCGTCTCACCATCGCGCAGACCGATTCGATGATCGTCGTCACCGGCGCCGACGGCCGTACGACGCGCCTCTCGCCCGACGGCAAGAAGATCAAGGACGACAACACCGGCATCGAGCGGAAGACGAAGTGGGACGGCAGCAAGCTCGTCAGCGAGATCAGCGGCCTCGGTCCGGGGAAGGCGACGCAGACGTTCGCCGTGGACCCGGAGCATCACCAGCTGAAAATTACCGTGCAGATGGAAGGCCGCGGCGGGCGCTCGAATCAGCCGCGGACGATCACCAGCGTCTACGACGCCGACTCGCGCTGACGCGCGGCGCCCGGGATATCCAGGTTCCATCCTGGTTCTAACCAGGTTGCAACCAGGTTCTAACCAGGTTTGGGAGGGCGACCACTTTTCAGGGTCGCCGTCGCGCCGATGGCACCGTTCTTGGACCTCGCGCCGCATGCTCCTCATCGCCGGCGCGCTTGCGCTTCAGCTTGCCGTTCCGCAGGCGCCGGCCGCGACTGAACCTCCACCGCCGCCGACACAGGCTCAGCCGGCCGATCCCCAGCAGAAGCCCGGCGATCAGAAAGCCGAGGCGAAGGAGCCGCCGACGCCGCCGCGGACCGGCATCCACGCGCTGTTCGGCAACATGGTCGAGGACGTCAAGCATCTGCCCGCGATGCAGAACGTCTACCTCGCGGCGATCGCCGGCGGCCTCGCCGTCGCCGCGCACCCGGCAGACCAGACGTTCAACGTGCGTCTCCGAAGCCATTACGACGCCGTGAACACCGCGTTCGCGCCGGGCAAATACATCGGCAACACGCCGGAGCAGGTCGCGCTGTCGCTCGGCACGTTTGCGTTCGGCCGCGTCTTCGATCAGCCGAAGGCGTCTCACCTCGGCATGGACCTGATTCAGGCGCAGCTGCTCACCGAGATGCTCGTCGAGCCGATCAAGTTCGCGACGCGCCGCGAGCGGCCGGACGGCAGCAACCGTCAATCGTTTCCGTCGGGCCACGCGGCCATCACCTTCGCGACGGCGACCGTCATCGAGCGCCATCTCGGATGGCGCAAGAGCCTCCTCGGCTACGCGATCGCCTCCTACGTCGCCGCGTCGCGCCTCCACGACAACCGGCACTACCTGAGCGACGTGATCTTCGGCGCCGGCGTCGGATCGATCGCGGGCCGGACCGTCGTCCACCACGCCTCGGACTACTGGGCCTTCACGCCCGTCAGCGTGCCGGGCGGCGGCGTCGCGCTGCTCGTGACGCGCGTGAAATAGCGTCGCTCGCCGCCCATCCGTTTTCCGTTTTCCGGCAATCTCGAGCGTATACCTCGCGATAGAGTTCGCGCCGCGTGCGCGAATTCGCCCGCAAATCGCGATGCCTCACCGGTCGAGCATCCGGCACGCCCGACGCAATACGGTCGGCGTGCGAAGGAGGGCGTTCCGTCGATGGTGGCACCACGAAGTCCGCAGTGGGTACTCCGCGCGCTGCTGGCGCTCCTCATGCTGGCGGCCGCGGCCCAGAAGCTGTCCGCCCAGACCACACCCCAAGGACCCAACGAGTGGCTGTGCGACGCGTCCTATCAGGACTGCCGCACGCCGCTCATCAGGCTGATCCAGCAGGAGAACGCCGGACTGGACGTCGCGTTCTGGTTCATGCAGGACGCGCGCTACGCGACGGAGATCGTCAAGCGCTGGCAGGCGGGCGTGCCGGTGCGGATACTCGTCGACCCGCTGGCGAACCCGACCTACACGGGCAACGACCAGATGCTCGCGAGCTTCGCAGCCGCCGGCATTCCGATGCGGATGCGGAAGCCCACTGCGCCGGGCATCCTGCACTGGAAGATGATGCTCTTCGCCGGGCAGAACATCGTCGAGTTCTCGGGCGCGAACTTCAGCCCCACGGCGTTCGTGCCGCAGACGCCGTACACCGACTACGAGGACGAGACCATCTACTTCACCGACGACATCTCGGTCGTGCAGAGCTTCATGACCGAGTACGACACCCACTGGATCGAGACGCAGAACTACCAGGACTACGCCAACATCACGAGCCCGCCGGCGCGCATCTACCCGATCTTCACGAAGGACTCCGCGCTGAACTTCCCGCAGGCCGAAGACTACGCGCTGCGGATCCTGAAGCGCTACCCGAAGGAGCTGCAGGCGATCGACGTGATCATGTACCGCATCACCGACGAGCGTGAGACCAACGCGCTCATCGCGGCGATGCAGCGCGGCATTCCCGTGCGCCTGATCAGCGACATGAAGGAGTACCGCTTCCCGAACCGGCAGTGGGTGTCTTACAACCTGGACAAGCTGTGGGCGTCGGGCGTGCCGCTGCGCGTGCGCGGGCACGACGGGTTGAACCACCAGAAGGTCGTGCTCTTCTACCACAACCAGCCGACAGTCGGCACGGCCGGGCCGCTCGCCGTCTTCGGCTCGTCGAACTGGACGACGCCGTCGGCGAACCAGCAGCAGGAGCACAACTACTTCACGACCAAGCCGTGGATCTTCGACTTCTTCGAGAGCCAGTTCCTCCGCAAGTGGTGCTCGGGATCGTGGGCCGCGGGCATGCCGGACGGCTGCGCCGATCATCAGAATCCCGTCGGATCGATCGAGACGACCGACTTCGCGCCGCTGCCCGCCGACAAGCCGATCAACCTGCTGCCGGCCAACGCCGCGATCAACCTCGCCACGAGCGGCATCGTCCTCAAGTGGGATCCGGGCTACTTCGGACACATCTACGACGTCTACTTCGGCCAGGATCCGAACCCGCCGCTGTTCAAGGCGGATCTCGCGCTCGGCCCGATCGACTACCAGACGCCGAAGACCAAGAAGACGCTGACGCTGCCGGCGCTGCAGCCGGGAACGACCTACTACTGGCGCATCGCGACGAAGACGATGGCGGGGCTCGTCTCGAAGGGGCCGGTCTGGAGCTTCACGACGAAGGGCACGCCGCCGACGCCGCCGCCTCCGCCGCCGGGAGCGGTGACGCAGGTGATCTGGGCGAAGGACGTCCCGGGGCAGGCCGTCGTCGGCGCGTGGCAGTTCATCGGCGACCCGACGGCGGCCGGCGGCGCTGCGCTGTGGAATCCGGACAAGGGCAAGTCGAAGATCTCGCCGGCGCTCGCCTCGCCGGTGGCCTTCTTCGAGGCGACGTTCGACGCGACCGCGAACGTCCCGTATCACATCTGGATGCGCATGCGCGCGCAGGCGAACTCGCTCAACAGCGATTCGGTGAGCGCGCAGTTCAGCGACTCGGTCGACGCGTTCGGCTCGCCGAACTACCGCGTCGGCACGCCCTCGGGCGCCGAGTTCGTGCTGCAGGACGGCGCGTCGGGATCGATCAGCGGCTGGGGATGGGCCGACAACGGCTTCGGCAACTTCGGGCCCGACATCTATTTCGCCACGACCGGTTCGCACACGATCCGCGTCCAGGTGCGGACCGACGGGACGATCCTCGATCAGATCGTCGTGAGCGCCGACACCTACGTCCGCTCGTCGCCCGGCGCGGCGAAGAACGACGCGACGATCCTCGCGAGCACCATCAGCGGCGCGCCCGGCGGCACGGCGCCGCCGCTGCCGGATCCGTGGCAGCGCGGCGACATCGGCGTCGTGTCGATCAACGGCATGGCGAGCTTCGACGCCGCGAGCGCCGCATTCAGAGTGATCGGCGACGCGGGCGACATCTGGGGCACCGGCGACGGGATGTACTTCGCGTATCAGCCGCTCACCGGCGACGGATCGATCGTCGCGCGGCTCGCCGGCGCGGAGAACACGAACGTGTGGGCGCGCGCCGGCGTGATGATCCGCGAGTCGATGGCATCGACCGCGGCGAACGCGTTCATGTACTGGGCGCCGGGGAAGGTGAGCGCGTTCCAGCGGCGGCTCGCCGCGGGCGGCCCGACGTTCGCGACGCTCGGATCAACCAACGTGCTCGCGCCGCGATGGCTCCGGCTCGATCGCGCCGGCGACGCGTTCACGGCGTATCAGTCGGTGGACGGCGTCAACTGGACGTGGGTCGGGAGCGACACGATCGCGATGGCGCCGACGGTGCTCGTCGGCCTCGGCGGCGCGAGCGCCAACGCGCTCAAGACGTCGGCGTCCACGTTCGACAACGTCACGGTGACGCCGGGCACGCCCACGCCGCCCGCGGCGCCGCCGGCGCAACCCGTCCTGCCCGACGGATGGATCGATCAGGAGATCGGCGCCGTCGGGTTCACCGGCGGGACGACGTTCGACGCCGCGAGCGGCACGTTCGCGGTGAAAGGCGCCGGCAACGACGTGTGGAACACGGCCGACGCGTTCCACTACGCGTATCGCGTCCTGAACGGCGACGGCGTCATCGTCGCGCGCGTGCGCAGCGTGCAGAACACGTCGACGTCGGCGAAGGCCGGCGTGATGATCCGCGCGTCGCTCGCGGCCAACGCGCCGAACGCGTACATGCTGGTGACGCAGGGGAAGGGCACCGATTTCCAGCGGCGCCAGACTGCAGGCGGCGTGACGGTGAATCAGGTGGGCACGACCACCGCGCGCGCGGCGTGGTGGGTGAAGCTCGAACGAATCGGCGACACGTTCAACGCGTACGAATCACCCGACGGCGCCGCATGGACGCTCGTCGGCACCGACACGATCCCGATGGGCGCGTCGGTGTACATCGGCCTCGCCGCGGTCAGCCACAACATCATGGCCACGACAACGGCCAACTTCGATTTCGTCTCGGGGAGTTGGTAAACCGCAATCGGCAAGGCAGGAAGGCAGAAAGGCGGAAACCCTTCCTGCCTTGCCCGCTATTCATCTTCGGTTTCATCATGCGGCTTGCTCGTGGCGATGTCGTCGATGTCCGGCATCACGTCGTCGGTTGCGTCGACGTCGTCGAGGCTGAACGAGCGTCCGGTCTGCTTCATCGGAATCGGACCGCGCGGCTTGTCTTCGCCCGTCTTCTTTTTCTTCGCGCTGCCCGGTCCGCGCTGAGGCTTCGCGTCGGGACCGAAGTTGCGATTGCGCGCCGGCGCGCCCGGCGCGCCGCCGCCGGAGTCGAACGGACGCGGGCCGCCGAACGATCCGGGCGGACGCGGCGAGAAGCCGCCGGGCCGCGGACCCGAGTAGCCGCCGGGGCGCGGCGGGCCGCCCGGGCCCCGATCCTCGCGCGCGCGCGCCTCGCTCACCGCGAGCGGCCGTCCGTTGAACACCTGTCCGTTGAAGCGCTGAATCGCCTGTTCGGCGTGCGCCCGGTCGAGGAACTCCACGAAGGCGAACCCGCGCGGCCGCCCGGTCTCGCGATCGACGGGTAGCACCACTTGCGACGGCGGGGCGATGGCGCCGAAGTAGGTCCGCAGGTCGGCTTCGGTGGTGCTGTAGGCGAGATTACCGACGAACAGACGAACGGCCAATCAACTCTCTCCTAAAAAAAGGGAAGGAAATGCAGGGCAGGCGCACACACGAAAGGCAGCCGGTTTTCAGTGGGAAAAACCTTACCTGAACACCCCATCATCCTGCAAGCGGAGGCTATAGTAAAGCTTCCACCCTTCCGAGGTTCCGAGGATCAACATGATGAGCCGACGCCGTAGCGCGATGCCGCGTGTTGGGCCCGCCGTCGCGCTGACGGCCGCGCTGGCTGCCGCGGTGGCGGCGGCGAGCGGGCGTCCGTCGTCGATTACGCCGCAGGAGCTGCGCGAGTGGCTCGGCTACATCGCGTCCGACGAGTTGCAGGGGCGCGCCGTCTTCACCGAAGGCTTCGGCCTCGCCGGCGGGTACATCGCCGAGCATCTCCGCGCGTGGGGCGTCAAGCCGGCCGGCGATCCCGGGCAGTACCTGCAGACCGTGCGCGTGCTCGGCGTGAAGACGACGTCGCATTCGACCGTCACCGTGCGCGTCGGCAGCCAGACGAAGACGTTCCCCGACGGCGACGGCGTCACGTTCCCGAAGAACATGGGCGGCCGGCGGACGCTGACGCTCGACCGCGTCGAGTTCGTCGGCTACGGCGTCGACGCGCCGCGCGCGAGCCACGCCGACTATCGCGGGAAGGACGTCAAAGGCGCGGCGGTCGTGTGGCTGGGCGCAGCCGGCCCGAAGGATCTCGACCCGTCGAAGTACCGCCGGCTGCTCGCCGGCCGCAATCGCTACGCGACCGAGCAGCTCGGCGCCGCCGCGAGCATCGGCCCGACGGGAGCGGCGGGAACGGGGCGCGCCGGCGGGGCGGGGCGCGCGGGCGCCGCCGGCGCAGGGGCGAACGTCGACTTCACGACGGTCCAGCGGCTCGAGACGCCGGCGCCGCCCAACGTCACCGCGACAGACGCGTTCTTCGAGTTCCTGTTCAGCGGCGCGCCGTCGGCGTACGACGAGTTGAAGCGGAAGGCGGCCGCGCAGGAGCCGCTGCCGTCGTTTCGCCTCGCGGATGTCGCGCTCACGTTCAACGTCGATCCCGCGTATGAGATCGTCCGCACGCAGCTGACGCATAACGTCGTCGGCGTCGTCGAGGGCAGCGATCCGCAGCTGAAGCGCACGTTCGTGGCGTTCGGCGCGCACTACGATCACGTCGGCTACGCGGAGAACGAGTCGACGACCATGGAGGGCGGCCCGCGCCGGCCCGGCGCGCCCGGCCGCGTAACGCCCGGCGCCGAAAACGATCGCATCTGGAACGGCGCCGACGACGACGGATCCGGCACGGTCGCGGTGATGGCGATCGCTCGCGCGTTCGCCGAGGGCGCGAAGCCGAAGCGCTCGCTGCTCTTCGTGTGGCACGCGGGCGAAGAGCGCGGCCTGTGGGGATCGCGATTTTTCGCCGACTACCCGACCGTGCCGATCGACGCCGTCGTCGCGCAGCTGAACATCGACATGATCGGCCGCAACCGGGACGACAAGCCGGGTGACGCGAACACGGTCTATCTGGTCGGCTCCGATCGGATCAGCACCGAGCTGCACCTGCTCAATCGCGCGGCGAACGCCGCGTTGCCGCGCCCGCTGACGCTCGACTACGAGTTCAACGACCCGGCGGATCTCGAGCAGCTGTATTTCCGCAGCGATCACTACAGCTACGCGGCGAAGGGCGTGCCGATCATCTTCTTCACGACCGGGCTGCACGCCGACTACCACGCGAACACCGACGAGGTGTCGAAGATCGAGTTCGAGAAGATGACGCGAATTGCGCAGATGATCTACGAGACGGGCGTCCGCGTGGCGAACCTCGATCACGCGCCGGCGCGGGACAACCAGGGCCCGCGCGCGCAGTAAGGCGGGTCTGGCAGGTCAGGTAGGTCAGGTGGGTCTGGCAGGCCTGGCGGGTCTGGCAGGTCAGGTAGGTCAGGTGGGTCAGGTGGGCTTGTCACGCCGTAGCTCGCTCGATGCGCGCGGGAGCGAAGGCGGATCAGGGTCGCTGCGGCAGCCGCGCATGCGCTTCGGCTTCAACCGCGGCAAGCACTTTCAGGAACGCACGCACCTCGGTGCCCGTGACGCGGCGCGCGACGGCGCGCTCGAGCGCCGCGAGATGCCGGCTGACGCGAGCGGCGACGACGCGGCCTCGCGCAGTCGGCGTGACGACGAAGGTGCGCCGATCGGTCGCCCCGACGGCGCGCGTCACCAGGCCGCGATCGACGAGGCGATCCAGGATGCTCGTCAACGTCGATCGCTTGTGCGCGAGGCCGCGGTGCAGGTCGGCGACGGTCGCGGGCGCCGCCGTCGCCAGCAGGGCGAGGATGTGGGCTTCGCCCTGCGAGAGCCCGCCCTCACGCAGGGTCGCGAGATAGAGCCCGATGCGGTGTGTCGCGCGGTGAATCGGCGGTACGAGTTTCAGCGGCATGACACGGCACGACCAGATTCTTGTCGAGCAGTTGCGGAAACGCCTGGAACAGCGCGTCGGCGTCCGCGTCGGGCAGCACGGCGCGGGCGGCTGCCAGCTGATACATCCAGAAGGCGGTGACGCGATCTGAGTATTTCTCCGGCTTGCCGACCGATGCCGCGAAGCGCCGGAGCGCCGCCGCCATCCGGCCGAGCGCGGCATCGACGTCCGGCGACTCCTCGAGGAAGACGCACGCGACACGCAGGTGGTCGGCGTGGCGGAAGCCCGCGTTGGCGACCTCGCCACGCTCGAGCGCGCGCGCCAACTCGACGTCCGTCGTGCTCATAATTACTACGATATCGTAGTATTCAAAATCGTGTCAAACCATCCTTGCGTCCTCTGACCCACCCGATCCGCCTTCGCTCGCATGTGCATCGAGCGAGCTACGGCGCGACAAGCCTGCGATCCTTTGCGTCCTCTGCGACCCACCCGACCTACCTGACCCGCCCGACCCGCCTGACCCGCCTGGCCTGCCCGACCCGCCCGGCCCGTCCGTCAGTCCCCGCAGCGCGGCGACGCCCAGCACCGGCCCGGGCACCAGGCACAGAAACACCCACCGCCACCCGATCGCCTCCGCCGCGACGGGCAGCAGCCGGATCGACGCCATCGTCAACAGAAACCCGGCGCAGGTCTGCACCGTCAGCGCCGTCCCCACGTGATCGCGCGGGCTGTACTCCGCGACGAGCGCCGACAGCTGCGCCGAATCGGCGACCACCGCCACGCCCCACACGATCGCGAACGCGAAGAGCGCCGGCGCCGGCGCGCCGAACATCAGCCCCGCACCCGCGCAGCAGATCCCGCTGGCGATCATCGCCCACGACGCGATGCGCGCCTTCCCGATGCGGTCGGCGAACCAACCGGCGGCGGCCGATCCGATCGCGCCGCTGCCGATCGTCGCAAACGCCACTGCCGATCCGGTGGGCGAGCTCGGCGTCGGCCCCGGGCGTCCGAAGCCCGCCGACGCGAACGCCGCAATCCACGTCCACACGGCGTAGAGCTCCCACATGTGTCCGAGGTAGCCGAAGGTCGCGAGCCGCGTGCGGCGATCGCGGAACACGCGCGCGATCGCGGAGGGATCGAACGGCGCGCTCTTCGCGACGTACGGGCCGTCGCCCACCACCGTGACGACGAGCGCGCCGCCGGCGAGCGCGAGCGCCGACGCGGCGAGCATCAGCGTCCGCCACGGCACGGCCGCCGACGCCGCCGCCAGCAGGTGGGGGAACGCCGAGCCGACCGTCAACGCGCCGATCAGCACGCCGAGCGCGGCGCCGCGGCGCTTGTCGAACCAGCCCGCCGCGACCTTCATCCCCGGCGGGTAGACCCACGCGAGCGCCGCGCCGGTTGCGAGCCGCAGCGCGATGATCGCGGCGGCGCCGTCCGCGCGGACGAGCGCCGCGTTCGCGGCCGCGGCGATCACGCAGCCGGCGGCGAAGAGCCGCCGCGCGCTCACGAGATCCGGCAGGTTCAGCGCCGCCGACACGAGCGTGCCGATCACGAAGCCGCCCTGCACCGCCATCGTCAGCCACGCCGTCGTGGCCCCGGCGAGATGGAACTCGGCGACGATCGCGGCGTTCGCGGCCGTCGCGGAGAACCACAGCGTCATGCCGAGGAACATCGCGAGCGACAGCCACGCGAGCTGCCGCGGCGCGCGCGCCGCGACCGAATCGGGAGGCGTGACGAGGCTCATGCCGGCTTGCACACCAGTGTGCACCACTTCTTGACATCCTCATCCGACGATGAGAGCGTCGTCGTCGAGGTCAGAAACGGATGAAGCGCGATGGAATCGAACCGTGTACCGGCGGCGCTGCAGGAGCGTCTCGGCCGCGAGGGGACGCTCGGGCTGCTCGATCTGATTGACACCTCGCAGATGGCGTGGAGCGACCGCGTGATGAGCATCACGGCCGAACGATTCGAGCGGCGGCTCTCGGAGGAAGTCAGCCGCCTGCGCGTCGATCTGATTCGCGAGCTGCACACCGGCCGGTCGGAGACGCTGAAGTGGATGCTCGCCTTCTGGGTGGGCCAGTTCTTCGCCTTCGCCGGCCTGCTCGCGTTCATGCTGCGGAGCCGCGGACTTGGGCCATAATCGCCCTCGGCCGACGCCGGGAGTTTCACATGCCTGACCGGAAGCGTGTTGCGGCGCCGCTCGGGTTGATCGTCGCGTGGGCGCTCGCCTCGGTGCTGCTCTTCGCGCAGCAGCCGCGCCACGCGCCGCGCCTGCCCGACGGCCACGCCGATCTCCAGGGCACCTGGGACTTCCGTAGCGCAACGCCGCTCGAACGTCCTGACCGCTTTCAGGGCCGCGAGTTCATGACGCCCGACGAGGTCGTCGAGTACGAGCGCCTCGCGCTCGCGCGCGAGGACGGCCGGCCGCCCGACGATGCGCGATCGGTCGAGGAGCAGTCGGTCCATCCCGTCTGGTGGCTCGACTACGGCAAGAAAGTCGTCAAGACGGCGCGCACGTCGCTCATCGTCGATCCGCCGGACGGCAAGATTCCGCCGCAGACCGCCGGCGCGCGCGATCGCCTCGCGGCGCGGCGGGCCGCCGCGCGAACGCACGGCCCGGCCGACTCCTACGAGAACCGCAGCCTCTTCGAGCGGTGCCTCACGCGCGGCCTGCCCGAGCAGCTGCTGCCGGGCCCGTACAACAACAACCTGCAGATCGTGCAGACGCCGCAGTACATCGTCCTGATGACGGAGATGATTCATGAGGCGCGCATCGTCCCGATGGACGGGCGGCCGCATGCGCCCGGCGCCATCCGCTCGTGGACCGGCGATCCGCGCGGTCGCTGGGACGGCGACACGCTCGTCGTCGACTCGACGAATTTTTCGGACCGGACGATCTTCCGCGGCGCCGGCGAGAACCTGCACCTCGTCGAGCGCTTCACGCGGCTCGACGCCGACACGCTGGAATACCGCTTCACCGTCGAGGATCCGACCACGTGGACGAGGCCGTGGACGGTCGCCTATCCGATGACGCGCAGCGACGCGCCCGTCTTCGAGTACGCGTGCCACGAAGGCAACTACGGGCTGCGGGACATCCTGAGCGGCGCGCGGTACGAGGAGCAGCTCGCGGCCGACGCGGACACGAAGCGGAAGCCGTAGCGTGACGATGCGCGTCCTCGCGTCGGCGGTGTCGGCGCTGCTCGCGCTGCAGGCGGGCGCGCCGTCGTACGACGTCGTGCTCCGGAACGCGCGGGTGCTCGATCCGGCCACGAACCTCGACGCCGTCCGCAGCATCGGCATCACGGGAAAGAAGATCGCCGCGCTGTCGGCCGATCCGCTGCGCGGCCGGACCGAGATCGACGCCTCCGGCCTCGTGGCCGCGCCCGGCTTCATCGATCTCCACTCGCACGGCCAGACGCCGGAGAACTATCGCTTCAAGGCGATGGACGGCGTGACCGCCGCGCTCGAGCTCGAGGTCGGCGTTTCGCCCGTAAGCGAGTGGTACAAGGCTCGCGAGGGCCGGTCGCTGATCCATTTCGGCGCGAGCGCCGGCCACATCCCGGCGCGCATGGCGGTGATGAAGGACAGCGGCGGCCTGCTGCCGCGCGACGCCGCGATGAACCGCGCGGCGACGCCCGACGAGCAGAAGGCGATCGAGGCCATCGTGCGGCGCGATCTCGACGAGGGCGGCGTCGGCATGGGCATGGGGATCACCTACACGCCCACTGCGACGCGCGACGAGATCCTGAGCCTCTTCCAGCTCGCCGCGCGTTTCAAGCGGCCCGTCTTCGTGCACATGCGCAGCGGCGACGTCGTCGCGTCGCTGCAGGAAGTGATTACCGACGCGGCGGTCACCGGCGCGCCGCTGCACGTCGTGCACATCAACAGCGCCGCCACCTCGAAGACGCCGATCGCGCTGCAGATGATCGACGGCGCGCGCGCGCGCGGCCTCGACGTCACGACCGAGGCGTATCCCTACACGGCGTCGATGACGGAGATCGCGTCGGCGGCCTACTCCGGCTGGGAGCAGCGCGAGCCGGAGTTCTTCGCGCGCCTGCTCTGGCCGGCGACGGGCGAGCGGCTGACGCGCCAGTCGTTCGCGAAGTATCGCGCGCAGGGCGGCTTCGTGATCCAGTTCGGCAACACCGAGGAGATGGTGCGCGCGGCGATCGCGCACCCGTCGGTGATGATCGCGAGCGACGGGATCATCGAGAACGGCAAGGGCCACCCGCGCGGCGCCGGCACCTTCGCCCGCGTGCTCGGCAAGTACGTGCGCGAGGAGAAAGCCCTCGGCCTGATGGACGCCGTGCGCAAGGCCTCGCTGATGCCCGCCGAGCGGCTCGAGGCGTTCGCGCCCGCGATGCGCGCCAAAGGGCGGCTGAGCGCCGGTGCCGACGCCGACATCGTCGTCTTCGATCCGGCGCGCGTGATCGACAAGGCGACCTTCGAGAACGCCGCGCAGTACTCGGAAGGGTTTCGCTACGTGCTCGTGGAGGGGACCTTCGTCGTCCGCGACGGCAGGCTTCAGGAGGGCGTCGCGCCCGGCCAGGCGATCCGCGCGCGATAGCTACGCCAGCGGGTTCCTGACGCGCAGCTTCGGGTAGCGGCTGAAATCTCGATCGACCGTCCACAGCTCCGTGACGCCGTTCGTCAGGCAGACGGCGGCCACCCTCGCGTCGTGCATCTGCCCGCCAGCCAGGCGTCCGGCCGCAATCAACGGACGGACGACGCTCCAGTGATCTGAAGACTCGCCGATGAGCGTCACGCTCGGCGACTGCAGCCACGCGTCGACCTGGTCGAGCGCGGTCGACAGCGGCGTGGACGGCTGATAGATGCGCGGATGCGTCACGATCGCGAGGAACTCGTGCACGCAGGACCACGGAATCGCCCACGCCGCGCGTCCTTCCGCGAGATCGCGCACGCGCGCGTAGGCGGTGTCGTGCCACACCGCGTCCTCGCGGTGCGCGTGCACGAGGATGTTCGTGTCGACGGCGATCATCCGCCGTGGTCGTCGTAGGCGCGCGCGCGGATGGCCTCCCAACCGCGACCGGCGAGATCTGGCGACAGACCCTTGCCCTTGAACGTGCACCGGCGCATGCGGAACTCGCGAGGCTCGCGGCGGGCGGTCGTGACGTGGCGCAGCCCTTCCTCGATGAGCGCGCGCAGCGTCGTGCGCTCCCGGTCGGCGACGCGCCGGGCCGCGTCGAACAGCGCATCCGCAATCTCGACCGTGGTCTTCATATGGCTGCCCATATCACATCACCCATATCGATATCTCAGCTGCCGGTTCACAGGCCGGCACGCGCACCGCACGGCCGGCGACTTGCGCGATAATCCGCAGCGGAACCCGTCGCATCGGAGGAGTGCTCAGATGGCTGATCAGAGGCTCGTCGGTCAGGACTACACGACGCCGGACCTGGTGGCGAAGGTCACCGGCCGCGCGAAGTACGCCGAGGACTACCGCGCGGACGGCATGCTGTTCACCAAACTCCTCCTGAGCCCGATGCCGCATGCGCGCGTACGCCGTATCGACGCGAGCGCCGCGCTGGCGATGCCCGGCGTGAAGGCGATCCTCACCGCCGACGATCTGCCGGCTCTCGGCGGCGCCGAGCGCGCGCTCACGAACGAGCCGTTGTACCAGGGCGAGCCGATCGTCGCCCTCGCCGCCGTCGACGAGCAGACGGCGGCGGAAGCCGTCGAGAAGATCGAGATCGATCTCGAGCCGCTGCCGTTCGTCGTCGATCCGGTGGAGAGCCTGCGGCCCTCGGGCGCGAACGCGCGCACGGACGGCAATGTCTGGTTCACCGCGCCGCCGGCGCCCGGCGGCGCCGCCGGCGGTCCGCCGCCGCGCCCGAAGATCCAGACGCTCAAGTGGACCGCCGACGATTTCTCATCGGCGCCCGCAGGCGCGCTGCCGATGGGGAACGCGGCGGAGGAGTGGTCGTACGGCGATCTCGACGCCGGCTTCAAGAGCGCCGCGGTGGTCGTCGACGAGACGTTCGTGGTGCAGTCGACGGGCCATCAGCCGATGGAAACGCGCAGCGCAATGGCCTACTGGCAGAACGGCAAACTGTTCCTGCACGGCTCGACGCAGAGCGTCGCGCGCACGCTCGATCCGCTGGCGAGCTGGCTCGGGATCGACGCGGCGAACATCGTGCTCGTCAGCGAGTACTGCGGCGGCGGCTTCGGCAGCAAAGGCGCCGGCGCCGTGTCGATGGTGATTCCGGCGCTGCTCGCGAAGAAGGCGGGCGCGCCGGTGATGATGCGCATCAGCCGCGAGGAGGAGCACTACATCGGCCGCGCGCGCACGGGCATGGTCGGCCGCGCGCGCGCCGGCTTCGCGAAGGACGGCCGCATCACCGCGCTCGATCTCTTCATCGTCGAGGACAACGGCGCGTACGGCCCGATGGGCGACCATCGATCCGCGGCCAACGCGGCGTCGCTCATCTGGCAGCCGCTCGCGATGCGCTTCCGCGGCCTCGCGGTGATCACCAACACGCCGCCGCGATCGCAGCAGCGCTCGCCGGGGCCGATGCAGGCCAACGCGATCATGGAGCCGGTCGTCACGAAGGCGGCGAACACGCTCGGGATCGATCAGCTGGCGATCCGGCGCGTCAACTCGCCGGAAGGCAAGGCGCTCTACGGGCCGCCGCGGCCGAACGGCGAGCGCGGGCACATCACGAGCGCGTTCGTGAAGCAGGCGATCGATCGCGGCGCCGAGCTGTTCAAGTGGGACGAGCGGAAGGCGCGGTCGGGCAGGCGCGAGGGATCGACAGTGCGCGGCGTCGGCGTGGCCGTCGGCCCGCACGGCGCGGGATCGATCGGCTATGACGGCTTGATGACGATTCGCCCCGACGGCAAGCTGTACGTCCAGTCGGGCGTCGGCAATCTCGGCACGCACTCGTGCATCGATCTCGCGCGCGTCGCCGCCGAGGCGCTCGCGATGCCGTGGGACAAGGTCGTCGTCAACTGGGGCAGCACCGCGAAGAACATCCCGTGGTCCGCCATGTCCGTCGGCAGCCAGACGACGCACGCGATGACGCGGGCGAACCTGGCGGGCGCCGTCGACGCGCGCCTCAAGCTGCAGGAGATCGCCGCGCGCGATCTCGGCGGCCAGCCGTCGGACTACGCGCTCGGCAACGAGCGCGTCTACCGCCGCGACAACCCGTCGCGCGGCCTCAGCTATGCGCAGGCGGCGCAGCGCGCGATCGCGCTCGGCGGCAAGTACGACGGCCACGAGGTGCCCGACGACGTCCATCCGATGACGAAGAAGTCGGCGGCCGCGCTCGCCGGCCTGGGCCTCATGGGCGTCGCCAAGGACACGTATCGCCACGACGGCGACACGTATTCATTCGTGGTCGGCTTTGCGGAAGTGGAGGTCGACGTCGAGACCGGCCACACGCGCGTCGTCGACTACCTCGCGGTCGGCGACGTCGGCACCATCGTCAACCCGCGCAGCCTGCATGGCCAGCTGCTCGGCGGGATCAACCTGGGCATCGGGCACGCGCTGCAGCAGAAGTGGGTCTACGACCAGCATTACGGCGTGCCGCTCGCGAAGCGCTTCTACCACACGAAGCCGCTGACGATTCTCGACATCCCGCCGACGATGCAGACCGAGGCGCTGGGGATTGCGGATCCGGAAACGCCCGTCGGCGCGCGCGGCGTCGGCGAGCCGCCGGTGGGCGCCGGCTACGGCTCCGTGCTCAACGCGATCGCCGCCGCGGTCGGCGAGGAGATCTTCCGCCGCGCGCCGGTGACGGCCGACATCGTGCTCACGTCGCTCGAAAGCGGCAAGCGGATGCACGAGCCGCTCACAGCGCATCTGTGAGCTGACGATCGCAAGGCAGGAAGGCAGGAAGGCAGAACGGCAGGAATTCAGGGCGGGAAGGCGGGAAGGCGGAAACGACGAAGGCGGAAGGGCGGAAGGCGGAAACGCCTTTCATCCTTTCATCGTTCCGTCGTTCGTCATTCCATCCATCCCGCCCTGCATCCTTGAATTCCTGCCTTCCTGCCCTTCTGCCTTCCTGCCTTGCCACGATCGCGGTTTTACCACCCGAAGATGTAGCGCTCGCGCCGCACGTCGGCGCCGCCGCGCAGCGTGCCTGTCTCCGGATTCACGCCGACGGCGACGACGCCTGTGCTCATCGAGTAGGGGCCGAGGACTCTCAGCTTGTGCCCGCGCGCGGTGAGCTCGTCGCGCACCGCCTGCGGCACGCGGTTCTCGATCTCGAGCACGCCCGGCTCGCTCGGGTGCGTGTCGAACGACCCGAACGGGTGCAGCGAGTTGACCCGCGGTGCCTCGATCGCCTCCTGCACGTCCTTGCCGAAGACGATCATCTCGAGCAGCACGTTGAGAATCTGCTGATCCTGGCTGTCGCCGCCCGGCGTGCTCAAGGCGAGGAACGGCTTGCCGCTCTTCAGCACGATCGTCGGCGTCAGCGTCGTCCGCGGCCGCTTGCCGCCGACGAGCACGTTCGGGCTCAGCGGATCCAGATCGAACACCGTCATCCGGTTCGACAGCGGCACGCCGGTGTCCCCGGCGATGAACGCGCCCGAGAGCAGCCAGCCCGAGCTCGGCGTCGCGCTGAAGAGATTCCCGTCCTTGTCGACGACGTCGACGCACGTCGTGTCGCCGGCGGCCGCGCCGCTCTTCTCGCCCTGCGAGTGCGGCGTGTACCGCGTCGCCGGCGCCTTCACGTCGGGATCGAACCGGAACGGATCGCCGACACGATGCTCGAGCGACGCCTGCGGCCCGATCAGTTTCCGCCGATCCGCCGCGTACGCCTTCGACAGCAGGCCGGCGATAGGTACCTTCGCGAACGCCGGATCGCCGTAGTACGCGTTGCGATCGGCGTAGGCGAGCTTGATCGCCTCGTGCACGTGGTGGATGTAGTCGGCGGAGTTGACGCCGAACCCCGCGAGGTCGACGCCCTCGAGAATGTTCAGCGTCTGCAGCAGCACCGGCCCCTGATCCCACGGGCCCGCCTTGTAGACGTCGAAGCCGTGGAAGCTCGTCGTCACCGGCTTCTCGATCGATCCGCGGTACGACGCGAGGTCGTCGTACGTGAAGACGCCGCCCGCGGCCCTGTCCGCGTCGGCGATGCGGCGCGCGATGTCGCCCGTGTAGAACGCGTCGCGCCCGGCGCGAATCGCGTCGGCGCGGTTGTGCGTCCGCGCGAAGGCCGCGCGATCCGCGCCCGCGATCGCGCGCAGCGTGCGCGCGAGGTTCGGCTGGCGGAAGATCTCGCCGACCTCCGGAATGCGTCCGTCCGGGTAGTACGTCTTCTTCGACCACTCCCACTGCTCGGTGGCCTTGCGCTCGCTGACGAGGAAGCCGCGCAGGAACTCGTACATCGGGAAGCCGTCGGCGAGCTCGATCGCCGGCTGCAGCACCTGCTCCAATCGCATCGTGCCCTTCGTCTCGAGCGCGATCGCCATTGCGTCGAGCATCGCCGGAATCGTCGCGCCGAGCGGGCCGTTGCCGGGGACGAACCCCTTCTCGGCGAAGAGCGCAGGCGCCGCGGCCTTCGGCGCCGGGCCCTGCCCGTTGATGACGATGATCTCTTTCGTCTTCCCGTCGTAGATCATCGTCGGCGCCTCGCCGCCGAAGCCGAAGTGCGAGATCTCGCACACCGACGCGGCGAGCACCGACGCGACGCCCGCGTCGATCGCGTTGCCGCCCTGCTGCAGCATGCGCACGCCGGCGGACACCGAGTAGTGCCGCCCCGCGGCGACGATGCCGTGCGTGCCGAGAATCTCCGGCCGGAGCGTCTCGCTCGCCGCCGTCGTCGCCACCAACGCGGCGCACAGCCCGATCCGCCATCCAATCCGAAATCGCATGGTGGCGGTGATTGTATAGAATGTTGCCTGCACCGTGACGCGCCCGCTGCTCATCATCTTCCTTACGATCTTCGTCAACCTGGTGGGCTTCGGGATCATCATCCCACTTCTGCCGTTCTACGCGGAAAGCTTCGGCGCCTCGCCCTTCGTCATCGGCCTGCTGTTCGCGGTGTTCTCGCTCTGCCAGCTCGCGTCGGCGCCGGCGCTCGGCGATCTCTCGGACCGCTACGGGCGGCGGCCCGTGTTGATCTTCAGCCTGCTCGGCACCGTCGTCAGCTTTGTGATGCTCGCGCTCGCGCACAGCATCGCGATGCTCTTCGCCGCGCGCATCGTCGACGGGCTTTCGGGCGGCAACATATCCACCGCGCGCGCGTACGTCGCCGACGTCACCGAGCCGAAGGATCGCGCGCGCGCCTACGGGCTCATCGGCGCCGCGTTCGGCCTCGGCTTCATCCTCGGGCCGGCGCTGAGCGGCCTGCTCGCCGGCATCAGCTACACCGCGCCGATCTGGGCGGCCGCCGCCGTCACGCTCGTCGCGACGCTGATGGCGTGGTTCTGGCTGCCCGAAACCGTGCACCGCGCGCGCGCCGGCGCCGGCAACCCGTTCCGCTTCCTGCCGGCGCTCGTGAAGCGGCCGCCGGTAAGGCGCGTGCTCGCGATCGACTTCGTGTACTGGTTCGCCTTCGCGATGTTTCAGACGACGTTCGCGCTCTTCGCCGCGCGGCGCTTCGGCTTCGATGCCGCGCGCACCGGCTACTTCTTCGCGGGCTTCGGCGTCCTCGGCGCAATCATCCAGGGCGGCTTCATCCGGCCGATCGTCGCGCGCGTCGGCGACATGCGGGTCTTCCGCCTGGGGCTCGTCTGCGGTGCGGCCGGGCTGGCGTTCGCCGCGGCGTCGTACTCGGTCCTGCTCTTCACGATCTCGCTCGTGCCGCTCGCCTTCGGCATCGGCTTCGGCCACCCGACGATGTCGAGCCTTGTCAGCCGCGTGGCGCGCGGCGACGAGCAGGGCCGCGTGCAGGGCGCGGCGAGCGCCGTCGAGAGCCTCGGCCGTACGATTGGTCCGGTCTGGGGCAATGCCTCGCTGCAGCAGTACGGTGAATCGACGCCGTACATCTCAGCCGCGGCTTTTCTCCTGCTCGCCCTGCTGTTGAGCGTTGGCTTCCAAGTCGGCGATCCGGAATCCGTAAGTCCCATCGCGAAGATGTAACGCGATACAGCCGGGGCGCACGGCGCCACGCGACCACGGCCATATCGAACTCAACTGTAGCCACACTAGGCTTCGCGCGCGAAATTGTGTCGAGGCGCTGACACCCACGCGCGAGCGGAGCGTATTCAAAGCAGGCACACCCGTTGCCCTTCTAGGGTCCGACGCCGCCGACCACGCGGCGCGAGCCTGACGGCGCCAGACGCGCCGTTATTCCTATAACTCGACCGTTTGGAGAAGCGGCTGCCCGCACACGGGAGACGTGTGCCTCGGCAGCGGGCAGGAGCCGTACCCCCAATGACGACTCAGTGCTCTTCGATGTACCGCCGGGCGCTCGCGACCTCGTTCGCCGCGGCCGCGTTCCTCCTCGGCTCGCTGGCGACGGCCGGCGCGCAGACCACCGTCACGCTGAACGCGCCGGGCACGCAGGTGACCGACGTGATGATCCAGGGCGGCGCCTCTGCGAACAAGAACTTCAACACGCTCGACTCGCTCGCGACGCGCGCGAGCACGAGCTACGACTACCTGCGCCGCGCGCTGCTCAAGTTCGACACGCAGAACACGATTCCGGCGGGCGCGAAAATTCAGTCGGCGGTGATGACGCTGACGGTGAAGACCGCGGGCGCCGACGCCGCGCGGCAGATCGGCGTCTTCCCGCTGATCACGTCGTTCGTGCAGGAGCAGGCGACGTGGAACGTCCGGCGGACGTCGACGTCGTGGACGAGCGCCGGCGGCGACTTCGGCGCGCAGGCGGCTTCCGTTTCGGTCTCGAATGTCGCCGGCGCGAAAGTCCGCGTCGACGTCACGGCGATGGTGCAGGCGGCGGTGAACGCGGGATCCGCGTCGCGGTATACGCGAGTGGGCCTGTCGGACCTCGGCGCCTCCACCAGCGCCTCCTATCGCGAGTACTACTCGTCGAAAGCGGTCGATCCGTCGGTGCGTCCGGTGCTGACGGTCGTCTACGGCGGGACGTCGACGCCCGCGCCGGCGCCGCCCACGACGGGCACGCTGCGCGTCCTCCAGTACAACACGCACCATGGCGGCTGGGGCACCGACGGCGTCTACGATCCGAATCGCATCGTCGACTGGATCATCAAGGCGAACCCTGACGTCGTCTCGCTGAACGAGATCGAGACGTTCGACAGCTGGAGCAAGAACCTCGATCAGTCGGTGCTCTACAAGCAGCTTCTCGAGCAGCGGACGAGCATCACCTGGTACAAGATCTTCGTCAACGGGCGAGGCGCGACGTCGGGCATCGGCAACGTGGTGCTGTCGAAGTACCCGTTCATCGCGACGGGCACCCGGCTGCTGTCGGCGGGGCGCGCCGCGGTCGACGCGACGATTGCGGTGAACGGCCGGACGATCAACGTCACGTCCACGCACATGGACAATCTGTACGAGTCGAACCGCATCACCGAGACGAACGAGCTGCTCTCGTGGGAGACGACGCTGGCGGAGAACCGGATCGTCTGCGGGGACTGGAACGCGTGGCCCAATACGACCGAAATCTCGACCATGAAGGCGAGCTATGTCGAGAGCTGGTCGGCCGCGCAGGCGCTCGGCACGGCGATCGGCACCGGCATCACGCACGGGTCGCACCAGATCGACTACATCTTCCGGTCGAAGGGCGCGTCGAACCTGGTGCTGAAGAGCGTGCAGGTTTACAACACGGCCGACGCGAACGGCGTCATGCCGTCGGATCACCAGCCGGTCCTGGCGGTGTTCGACATCAAGTAGCGCGAAGCACGGCGGCCGGCCGTCTGTGGTCGATAGCCGATCGTCGCGAGGGGCCCGCTTTGGGGAGCGGGCCCCTCGTCGTGTACCCGTAATTAAGAATTTGGAATTGTGAATTTGGAATTCGTTGTCACACTGTCACGACTGTGATCACGAATTCCAAATTCCAAATTCCAAATTCCTAATTCTCAATTGCGCTCTCCGGCATCAGTGCGGGCGGACGAGACCGAGCACGCTGCGCAGGCCGTTGAGCGACTGCAGCATCGCTGCGATGAGCGTCGAGTTGGCGCTGTCGCGCGGAAAGATCTGGCCGACGGCGGTCTCGAGTCGGCTGATCAGCTCTTCCGCTTTCTGGCGTTCCGCGTCGGTCACGTTCCGTCTCCTTCGGTGCCCTTACCGTCCGGCTCGAGGCGATCGAGCTCCGCGTCGGTGAGCGCGCGATGCACCTCGCGCGGGCCCGCGCCGCCCGGGATCACTTCGTGCCTCCACCCGCGCCAGCCGCACGCTGGGCAGCGGAACGGCACGCGTCCGGTGATGCTGCGCCGCAGGCGCTCGAGCCACGACCGCGTGCGTGAATGGTGGACCGCGCCGTTGCACCGCGGGCACGCCAGGGCCACGGCGACACCATACCAAATTCAGCCGGCCCGGCGCAGCCAGCGGCCGAGCAGCCGCTCGCGCCGCCGCTCGGCGTCGAGAATCCGCGTCCGCGCCGTCAGCAGATCGGCGAGCGCGATCACGCCCAGCACGTGCTCGTCGCTCCGAGCGACGACCGGCAGCTCGGTCACGCCCGTCTCCGCCATCCGGAAGACGACGACGCGGAGGGGCTCGTCCTCGTACGCGACGACGCCGCGGACCAGCGTCTCGCTGGCGGCGGCCGGCGTGGGCTTGCGCATGACCTCGCGCGCGAAGATGATCTCCAGCGGATCGACCGAGTACTCGCGGCTCAGGTGATATCCGCGGCGGCTGATCTTCTCCGTCAGGATCGAGCGGCGCAGCGTGAGCACGGTGAAGCCGTGCGCGATCGCCACCGCCAGCAGTAGCGGCAGCATCACGCTCACGTCGTGCGTCAGCTCCAGCGCGAAGATGACCCCGGTGAGCGGCGAGCGCATCGTCCCGCCGAGGATCGCGCCCATGCTGACGAGCGGCCAGAAGCCGGCGCCCTCGAACGGCAGCCAGTGCGCCTCGAGGCCGCCGAGCGCGCCGCCCATCATCAGGAGCGGCGCGAGCACGCCGCCCGACGTGCCCGATCCCAGCGACACCGCCCAGATCGTCGACTTCACGATCAGCACGCCGACGATCACGCGCGTCGACATCTGATCCTGCAGCAGGCCGGCGATCACGTCGTAGCCGACGCCGAGCGCCTGCGGAAAGAGCAGCCCGCCGATGCCGATCGCGAGCCCGCCGATGGCCGGCCACCACATCCAGTGAATCGGCAGCTTCGCGAACGCGTCCTCCGACGCGTAGACGGCCGCCGTCAACAGCGCCGACAGGACGCCGGCGAGGAGGCCGACGACGACGCAGCCGAGCAGCCCGTCCATGCCGATGTAGGTCGCGTGCGGCGGTACCGGGAAGATTGGACCCAGGCCGAGGATGTGGCGGCGCGCGGCCGCCGCGGCGACGCTCGCGAGCGCCACCGGGATCAGGCTGCGCGGCTTCCACTCGAACAGCAGCAGCTCCACCGCGAGCATCACCGACGCCACGGGCGCCGCGAAGGTCGCCGACATGCCCGCCGCCGCGCCGGCGACGAGCAGCGTCTTGCGCTCCGCGCTCGTCAGGTGGAAGAACTGCGCGACGAGCGATCCGAACGCCCCGCCGGTCATGATGATGGGGCCTTCGGCGCCGAACGGACCGCCGGAACCGATCGAAATCGCGGACGAGAGCGGCTTCAGCAGCGCGACCTTCGGCTCCACGCGGCTGGCGTTCATGAGGATCGCCTCGATGGCCTCCGGGATGCCGTGGCCGCGGATCCGCTCGGACCCGTAGCGCGCCATCATCCCGATGATGAGCGCGCCCGCGACCGGCACGAGGACGACGAACGGCCCGAGGTGGTGGCCGGCGGGTGACACGAGCGACGTGTCGACCCTCTGAAAGAAGAAGACATTGGTGCAGAGTCCGATCAGTTTGAGCAGCGCGGCGGCGACGAGGGCGGCGACGAGGCCGATGCCGACGGCGAGGAGCGAAATCGGGATGACGCGCGGGCTGGTGGTGAAATCTCCGAGATGGTCGAGTCGGCTGACGTGCGAGGGAGTCATACTCTCATTGTGAGCCGCGTGCGGCCGGCCCGCAAACGTGACCGCCGGCGCCGGCGCGCGGGACGCGCGCCAAAAAAGGGATGGAACGAATTACGAAAACGGATACAATGCGGCGGCGTCAGCGGGAGGCGGCGCCGAGGCGCCGCGCGACCCGGGCGCGCAGATCCGCCTCCGAGCCCGCGGCCGTGATATCCATCCCGCTCTCGATCAGTCCGTCGATCAGCGCGCGGATGATTTCGGCGCGGTTCAGCGTGCGGCCGTCCTTGCGGCGTGCCGCGACGCGATCGAGGTGCACGATCTGGCGATCGAACAGGACCACCGAGACTTTGGACCAGGTTTCGTTGTGGACTGGCGGTCGGCCGGGGCCGGCCTTTCCGCGACCGCGCGTCGTCGCGCGTCGTCGCACCGCTCGGGCGCGCTTCTTCGGCATCGGCCAGAACCGTCGCGTTAGTATACAGGCTGGTTGTTGGTAGCACAAACACAGCTATAGCGACAACTCGACGTTATCATCGACTCCGCATCCCATGGCACCCAAGGCTTCCAAGGAACGCCGGCGCATCGGTCGTCCACCGGCCGGCGCACGCGAAGGTGAAAAGGTCAAAGACTATCCGCAGCTGAGCATTCGCCTGCCGGCCGACGTCAAGGCCAAGCTGCAAGCCCTGAGCCTGATTGCGTCGCGCCCGCAGTGGCGCATCATCACGGATGCGATCGACTGCTACCTGCGCGAGCGCACCGACGCCGAGCGCCACATCGTCAACGAGCTGGTCGGCCGAACCAAGGGCGCGCGGCGGAAGATGCTGAAGGTCTAGACGGCGGCCGGCGCCGGCTCCGGCGCCGTCGCGATCGGCAGGTAGATGAAAAACGTCGAGCCGCGTCCGAGCTCGCTCGTCACCGTGATGTAGCCGCCGCTCTGCTTCACGATCCCGTACACGATCGACAACCCGAGCCCGGTGCCCTTGCCCTGCTCCTTCGTCGTGAAGAACGGCTCGAAGAGCCTGGCGCGCGTCGCCTCGTCCATGCCGGTGCCTGTGTCGGCCACGCTCAGGCGCGCGTAGTGGCCGGGGCGGCGGTCGGCGAATGCCGGCGTGCCGTCCTCGCCGAGCTCGACCTCGTCCAGCCGGACGGTGACGCGTCCGCCGTCGGGCATCGCGTCGCGCGCGTTGACGACGAGGTTCATCACGCATTGTTCGATCTGCCCCGAATCGGCGACGACGACGAGCGGTTCGGCAGGGACGACGATCTCGAAATCGATCTCGGGCCCGATCAGCCGGCGCAGCATCGTGTCCATGCCGCGCACGACGTCGGCGAGCGCGAAGCGACGCGACCGTGTCGCCTGCCGGCGGCTGAACGCGAGCAGCTGCCGCGTCAACCCCGCGCCGCGATCGACCGCCTGCTTGATCTCCACCGCCTCGTCGCGCGCCGCGTCGGCGGGGGCGAGCTGCATGAGGAGCAGATCGGCGGCGCCCATGATGCTCATCAGGATGTTGTTGAAATCGTGCGCCACGCCGCCGGCGAGCCGTCCGATGGCTTCGAGCTTCTGCGACTGGCGCAGCTGCTCCTCGAGCGCGCGCCGCTCCGTGATGTCGCGCACGAACCCGGTGAGCACCGCGCGGTTGTCGGCGCCGACGCGCGCGACGGTCAACTCGACGGGGAACTCCGTGCCGTCGGCGCGCAGGCCGCGCAGCTCCACCTGCCGCCCCGCGAACGTGCCGCGTCCCGTCGCCAGGTACTCGTTGAGCGCGCGCAGCTGCTGGGAACGGTCGACCGGCGGCAGCAGGATCTCGACGCTGCGGCCGAGCACGCCGAGGCGCGCGTAGCCGAACATCTGCTCCGCCGCCGGGTTGAACTCGCGGATGTTCAGCAGGTAATCCATCGTGACGATCGCGTCGTGCGCCGCCTCGAGAATCGCCCCCTGGCGCGCTTCGCTCTCGCGGCCGGCGATGTACATCTTATAGGTGAGGTACAGCGGCGCGGCGGCGAGGAGCAGCGTCAGCCAGTAGCCCGACGTCTCGGTCACCTTGATCACGACGGCCGCGGCCGCCGCGCCGAGCAGATAGCTCGGCGCGCTCGAGGCGAAGTCGGTCTTCCAGATCCGCCAGGCGCTCTGATCGGTGGTCAGCGCGATGGCGATCGCGATCGGCACCGTGTTGACGAAGAAGTAGGTGAGCGCCATGCCGGCGAGCGGCACGATGAGCGTCGCCGGATCGGCGTCGGCGCGCCCGCCGAGGCGCTGGAACACCTGGCCGGCCGCCTGGACGGTCAGCACCAGCATCGCCATGTTGAACACGGTGCGGAACGGCGGGTTCGGCGTCCGCGAGTTCAGCGTCGTCTGGCTCCAGCCGCCGGCGGCGCCGACGATCATCGCCGCATGCGGGCCGCGCAGGATCAGCGCCGCGATGTCGACGACGTAGGAGACCGACATGTTCGATCCGCTGGCGATCGGAAACTGAACCTTGAAGGCGGAAGTGAGCGCCGAGAGCAGGACGAGGAACACGAGCGGGACGATTGGCGTGAAGGTGGCGCGCGGGACGAGCAGCGCGAACGTCGCCACACCCAGCGCGATGACCACGACGATGTACCAGCGGGCGCGCGGGGGCTGATCCCGGAGCAAAACCCTTCAAGTATACTTTTTCACGAATGAAAATCGCCCGCGGCCGGCGCGGTCGGCCGCCGAAGTTCGGCCGTCGCGGCCAGGTCGTGGCGCTGACGCTCCCCGAGGACGTGGTGGCCGGACTCAAGCGGCTCGACCGCGATCTCGCCTGGGCCGTCGTGCGGCTCTACGAGCGCGCCGCGGCCCGGCGCGCGCAGCGCGACGACGACCGCGGCGTGGCCAACCTCGTGCGCGTCGCCGAGCGGCGATCGCTCATCGTCGTCAACCGCGCGGGGTTCACGCGGCTGCCCGGCGTGACGATCGTGCCCGTCAGCGCGACGCGCGCGTTCCTCGCGCTGGAGCCGGGCCTCGGCATCAGCGATCTCGAGCTCGCTGTGAACGAGCGGCTGGAGGCGACGGCGATCGACGCGCGCGAGCGCCGCGCGCTCACGCGGCTGCGCGCCCAGCTGCGGCGCTGGCGGCGCGACCGCGGGCTGCGCTTTCACACGCGCGCGATCATCGAGGTGGAGGAGGTGGGCGACGGCGCGGGCCGCGCGCCGCGCCGAATATCTCGTGAATAATCGTGAATTTATTTTTTAGAAATTGACTCGCCCGCCCGCATCCTCTACAAAGGTGAGATATATGCGTAGAGCCCGTCTGTATCTTGCGGCGGCCGCGCTCGCGGGCGCCGCCGCCTGCTCCAGCAGCAGCCCGTCGCAGCCGAGCTCGGGCGCCGCGCCGGCGTCGGCCGACGCCACGGCGTCGATCGCGGCGCCGCGTCCGGCCGTGCCCGCGAACAATGCCGTGGTCCGCAACGCGGATCAGCCGGTGACGCTCGTGGCCGCCAACGCGATCACGACGGCGACCTCCGCCGTCACCTACACGTTCGAGGTCGCGAGCGACGCGGCCTTCGCGAACAAAGTGCAGACGTGGGACAACGTCTCGGAGGGCGGCGGGCAGACGACGGTCAAGCTCGATCCGCTCGCGGCGGGGCGCGACTACTTCTGGCACGCGCGCGCGAGCGGCGGCGGCACGACGGGCGTCTTCGGCCCGATCGCGAGGTTCACGGTCGGCCCGGCGATCACGCTCGGCACGCCCGCGGTGATCGCGCCGCTCAACGGCAGCCAGACGGGCACGCGTCCGGCGCTCCGCGTCGCCAACGTGACGCGCACCGGCCCGGCCGGCGCCGTCACCTACCGCTTCGAGATCTCGACGACGTCGTCGTTCACGCCGCTCGTGGTCGTCGGCAACAACTCGGAAGGGGTGAACGAGACGGGGTTCGTGCCGACGGTCGATCTGCAGCCCGACACGACGTACTTCTGGCGCGCGTTCGCGCAGGATCTCGCCAACGGCGTGACGAGCCCGTCGAGCGCGGCGCAGAGTTTCACGACGCACCAGCCGTCGGCGGCCGAGACCATGGCGGCGCAGCTCGGCGTGCCGCTGTGGCCCGGCCAGGTGCCGCCGGGCACTTCGGGCCACGCGATTCTCGGCGACAACTGGCAGCTCCAGATCCTGCACCACCTTCCGACGAACACGTTCTTCCAGAGCCCGACGATCGAGATGGTGCGCTTCTTCGATCTCTTCGATCGCGGCTTCCAGCCGGATCCGGCGATCGACTGGCTGAACACCCACGGATATCCGACGCTCGCGCAGTGGTATCCGCCGCCGGAGAAGGCGGTTCTCGGGCTGCAGTTCGTCTACCTCGCGGCCCGCAACAAGATCACGGTCAACGGCATCTGGGATCTGGTGCTGAAGACGGAATAGAGGCGAAGGCCGCACAGGCAGCGAAAGCCGCAGAGACTATGGGAGAGCGCATGAGAGTTCTCGTGGCGGGTGTCGCGGCGTGGCTGGCGCTCGCCGGCCTGGCGCGCGCGCAGTCGCAGGGCGCGCCGAGCAAAGGCTACGTCGAGGCCGTCGGCCAGTCGTCGTTCGGCAACGTCACCAGCCAGTCGTTCGGCGCCGAGGTCGGCATCGCGATCGGCACGCAGCTGCAGGTGTTCGCCGAGGGCGGGCAGACGCGCGACGTCGCGACCCGCGCGCTCAGCGGCGCCGCGCAGAAGATGGCGGGCGCGATCAGCGCCGTCGCCGCCAACAGCGGCTACTCGGTGAAGGAGCCGGCGACCTTCTTCGACGCCGGCATCCGCTTCTCGTTCTACGGGTCGGGGACCAGCAAGGTGGATCCGTACGTGCTCGCCGGCTTCGGCGCGGCGAACGTGAAGCAGGACGTGAAGTTCACCGTCGCCGGGAACGACGTGACGACGGCGCTGGCGCAGGATCCGTATTTCATCGTGCTCGGCTCGGACGTGTCGGGCTCGTTCACCAAGCCGATGCTCGTTGTCGGCGGCGGCGTCGCGTATCCGGTCTGGAAGCAGCTCGTGCTCGACTTCCAGGTGCGCTACGGCCGCGTGTTCGCCGCCGATCAGGGGATCAACATCGGCCGCGCCGGCCTCGGCGTCGGCGTCCGGTTCTAGTTGATTCGGCCGGCCTGAAGGCCGGCCGCTGCGATTCAATCCTCGTAGGGGACGGCCTTCAGGCCGTTCCGCGACGCAGGTCCTCGATCGCTGCGCGCGCGCGCTGAACGCTGCGATACAGCCGCAGCGTCCCGTCGAACGGCCCCTCGTACTCGACGGTGAACTGCCCGCGATAGCTGCCGCCGACGAGCGACGCCACGACGGGCGTCAGCTCGACGTCGCCCTCGCCGAACTCGCAGTACTCGCCCCGCTCGAGCCCCTTCAAGTGCACGTGCGCGACGAACGGCCGCACGTCGTCGAGCGCCGCGGCCGCGGCGACGCCGGCCTTCTCGAAGTTGATCGGATCGAAGTTCATGCGGATGTTCGGCCGATCGACGCGCGCGAGCACCTCGCGGCAGATCGCCGGCACCAGCGACGCGCCGTCGTGGTTCTCGAAGACGAACAGCATGTCGGGATAGCGCGCGGCCAGCGTGCGCAGATTGCGCGCGATCGTGTCGAGGTGCGCGGCGTCGTAGGCCGCCTGCGCGAGCCGCCCGAAGAACAGCCGCAAGGTCGCCACCTCGAGCCGCCGGGCGATTCCGACCTGCCGCTCGATCGACGTCCAGGTGTGATCGATGTCGGGCGCGCCGTGGAAGAAGTCGCACCAGCCGCCGGAGAGCACCCACACACGCTGGCCGTTCGCGCGCGTCGCCGCCTCGACGTCGTGGACCGGCACGCCGAGCTCGATGAAGTGATGCAGGTTGAGATCGACGTCCGTGAGACCGAGCCGCGCGAACACGTCGAGCGTCGGCACGAGCGGCTCTTTCTTGTGCGAGGTCGTCGACGCGAGGACGGCGGGCGTCACACCGGCTCGAACTCGAGCGCCTTCTGATACGCGGAATTCACCGTTTCCGGCATCCCCCAGTACTTGAACTCGGCGTGGCGTCCCACGTAGCGCAGGTTCGGGATCTTCTTCCCGCGCTCCACGTAGCGGTGGTAGGTCGCGAACGCCTGCTCGGACTGCTGCGGGTACGCCTTCTCGGCGAACAGGTTGTGCTCCCGCGCGTACTCGATCGTGTTGCGCGGGAACGTGCCGGACGCGCCCGGCAGCACCGGCACCTCGATGAGGATCAGGGTGTCGGGGCTCTCGTGCCGCGTGATCACTTTCATCTCGGTGACGCGCGTCTGGAACTCGCACGACGAGTAGTGCAGCGACTCCGCGCCCTCGGGAAAGGCGTGCGCGAGGCCCGGGATGAGCAGCGGGATCATCATGCGGCCCGTATACGGCAGCGTGTTCTCGCCCCACAGCTCGTCGATGTCGATCGAGCAGAACACCGAGTGGTAGTCGGCGAAGTAGTGCTTCTCGCCGCTCGCGGTCTTCACGTACGGCTTGCGATCCTCGTCGCCGATGCCGGCGACGTTGTCGCGCACGACCCTCGCGCGCGCGACCATCGCCGACCACACCGCGTTCCACCCGTGCTTCGGATAGACCTGGAACCCGATCCCCTTCCCGAGCGTGTGATCCTCGAACTTCAGCGGATCGTAGCCGCGCAGGCCGCGCGAGGGCGCCTTGTCGTCGGCCTTCGTGTACGCGTGGCGGAACCGGTCGGCCCACACCATGGACGTCTCGAGCTCGTCGCCCGGGATGTTCCACATCTTCCACGTGTAGTTCGCCATGAACTTGTCGTAGAGGGTCGCGCCGATGGCGGCGGTGAAGTACTCGGCGAACTTGCAGCGCCCGAGCTCCGGCAGCTGTTCGTCGATCAGCTTCAGCTGCGCGTCGCGGTGCGCGCGCACCTCGTCGCGAATCCGCTCGCGCTCCGGCATCTGATCGATGTCCTCGTAGTGCACCGGGTAGCGGTACTTGCGGCGGTCGGCCTCGACGTACGTGAAGAGGCGCCGGTCGATCCGGAGCAGCTCGCCCTTGGTCAGCTCGACGATCGTGCGGTTGATCGGGTCGGCCTCGCCGCCCGGCCAGAACCAGATGTGCGGCCCGAACTCGTACGGATGGCCGCTGTAGTAGCAGGTGCGCGCGAGGCCGCCGACGCGGTCGTTCTTCTCGACGACGGTGACGTCGTACCCCTTTTCGCCGAGGTAGTACGCGATCGACGATCCGGCGACGCCGCCGCCGAGGACGAGAATCTTCTTGTTCACGCCGTCATCCCAGGTTGTGCTGCTTCATCCACGTCACGTTGTGCGCCGCGGGTTCGTCGATGAGCGTGCCGGCGCGGAAGGCGGCGGCGAGCTCGTCGATCGCGGCGCCGACGCTCTTGCGCGGCGTGAACCCTGCCGCGAGCAGCCGATCGGAGCAGACCCGGTAGGAGCGCGGATCGCTCGACGGCAGGATCTTCACCTCCGCGGGCACGCGCGCCGCGATGCGGTTCGCGATGTCGAGCACGCTCAGGTTCTCGAAGCCGGCGTTGTAGACGCCGTCGAGCCGCCGCTCGAGCGCGAAGAGGTACACGTCCACGAGGTCGTCGATGTGGATGTTCGGCCGGATCTGACCGCCGCCGAGGACGGTCATCGCCCCGCTGGTCAGCGCCTGCATCGTCAGCAGGTTCACCGTGAGGTCGAGGCGCATGCGCGGCGACGGGCCGCAGACGGTCGCCGGGCGCACGATGGTCGTGGCCAGTCGATCGCGATAGCTCAGGATCACGCGCTCGGCGACCATCTTCGTCTTGTTGTACTCGGAGATCGGCAGCAGCTCGAGATCCTCGGTGACGTCGGGTTCGCTCTTGACTCCGTACACGCTCGCGGACGAGGCGAAGATGAAATGCCCGACGCCCTGCCGCGCCGCACGATCGGCGAGCCGCATCGTCGCGAGGACGTTCACTTCCCACGACGCGTACGGGTTCAGCTCGACCGAAGGGTCGTTCGCGACGTTCGCGAGGTGGAAAACCGCGTCGAAGGTCGAGAGATCGATTTCGTCGATCCGCCGCATGTCGTGCTTCAGGACGGTGAGCCTCGGGTTCGGCGCGAGGTGGTTGCCGAACCACTGCGCGTCGAGCACCGTGACGTCGTGCGGCGTGCGGCTCAACACGGCGGCGGTCAGCTTGGTGCCGACGTAGCCGCAGCCGCCGGTGATGAGGACGCTCACAGCGCACCGCCGCCGTGGAGATTCAGGAATTGATCCAGCCAGTAGTGAAGAATCAGCTGGTGGGCGCACTCGACCCAGCCGTACCGGTGCGCCGCGACGTAGAAGTTGAGATCGCCGCGCGAGCGCGACGGGTTGTCGGGGCGCTTCCCCGACAGCGTCACGATGCGCGCCGACAACGATCGCGCGACGTCGAGCGCGCGCACCACGTTCGGCGAGCTGCCCGAGCTGCTGATCGCGACGACGAGATCGCCGGGGCGCGCCAGCTGCCGGATCGGCAGCGCGAAGATCTCGTCGAACGAGATGTCGTTGCCGATGGCGGTGAGGAGCGACGCGTCGTTGAACGCCATCGCGCTCAGCCCGGCGTTCTTGCACGCGTCGGCGGCGAAATGGCTCGCCATCATCGCGCTGGCGCCGTTGCCGATGAAGTGCATCCGCTGGCCCGCGTCCCGTCCCTCGCGCGCGAGCGCAATCCACCGCGCGAAGCCGTCACTGACCTCGATCGGCGTCCCGTCGGCGAGCGTCACGGCGACGCCGCGGACGCAGGCCGACGCGGCGCCGACGTACTCCGCCCACGCTTCCAGGCTAGATGACGGTGTTTCCAATCGTGAGGAACTCCTGCTCGGAGGTCGGCGCCGAAACCGCGACGATCTTCTCCTGCGGGCGGAGCAGGGCGGGCGGCGACGCGATCATCGTTCGCTGACCCGCGCGGCTTCTCCTTCGGGGAGCGCTGCCGATTCGAGCGTCCAGAGCAGCCGCAGCGTCCGTGCCACGTCGACGACGTTCTTGACGCGGAACGCCTTGCTCTCGCCGTGCTTCCGCTCGATCAGATCCATCGGCACTTCGACGAACGTCTTCGTGAGGCGGAGCGCCTTGACGAGCACCTCGGGCTGGAACCCGTAGCCGGCCGACTCGATGTGCAGGCTCTTGAGCACCGCGGCGCGGTGAATCTGCAGCCCGTTGTAGTAGTGCAGCCGGCGCCCGGTGATCAGGTTGAGGATCAGCGTGAACAGCTTGGAGACGGCCGTGCGCCGCCACGTGCGCGACCGCATCATGCGCCGCGTATAGCCGATGACGACCTCCGCGTCGCCGACGCGGCTGAAGAAATCCCGCAGCGTCTGCCAGCCCCACGCGTTGTCGCCGTGCACCATCACGATATGGTCGAGGGCGGCCTCCGCGACGCCGCGGCGGTACGCCGCGCCGAACCCGAGGTTGCGCTCGTGGACGATCAGCCGCACGCCCGGAAAGCGCGCAAGGTTCGATCGGACGAGCTCGCCGGTGCCGTCGGTGCTCCCGTCGTCGACGACGAGAATCTCGCGCGCGAGATCGAGGCCGTCGAGCGCGCGCGTCACGTTCTCCAGCGTCTGCAGGATGTTGTCGCGCTCGCAATACGCCGGGATGACGATCGAAAGAGACCGCGGCTGTTTCAATGGCAGACCGGTATCGTATCACGGCGCCTCAGGCGGCGGGCCGCACGGCGTAGATCCGGATCTGCGGGTTCTCGTAGATCAACGTGAACGTCGTCGGGTCGGCGCGCGCCCAGTCGTCCTCGATCGGAAAGCCGCCGTCGTTGTGTGCGACGTAGTCGATCTCGTACGCCGAGAGCGCCGAGACGAAGAGCCGATCGACGCCGAGCGCGCGCAGGTTCGCGAGCCACCCCGCGCGGTCGCCCTGCATCCGCTCGTAGCGCGGACGGACGGCGTCCACGTGCCAGCGCGCCGGCCCGGCGATCGGCGCGAGGACGCCGGACGGCGTGGCGAGCGCCGCCGGCAGCGGCGTGTCGTCGTGGCGCCGCCGATGCGCGCGGTCGTAGTCGTGAAACCGCCAGTCGGCGTGGCGATCGATGTTCACGTAGACGACGCGGTTCGCGAGGTGCGCGCCGGCGAGCGGATACGGCACGTTGTTGCCGGTGTACGCGATCGTCGCGCCGCGGATGTTCCCCGCGCTCCATTCCCACGCGTCGATCGTCGTCGAGCGGATGAAGGTCGGCGAAATCGCGAGCAGCGCGCACCAGTCCGGCGCGCACCATCGCTCGGCGCCGATCGTGGCCGCCGCCGATTCGAGCGCCGCGATCACGATGAGCGCCGGCCACCCGAGCGCGATGCCGCCGCGTCCCATCGCCGCGCCGGCGTACGCGATCGTTCCCGTCAGCAGCGCGAGCGCGGCGAACGCGCCGAGAAACGCCCGTGACACGATGCCCTGGAGCGAGAGCCATCCGCCCATGAAGTAGGGCAGCCGCGCGGGAAGCTCCGCATTGCGGCCGACGACCATCCAGAGAAGCGCCGCGCACAGGGCCGCATGCATCGCGATCGTCCAGCCGCGCGAGGATCGAAAGACGAACGCGATCGGCAGCAGCGCGACGAGCGCGATGGGCAGCATGAACCGCGAGTCCACGTTGTCGGGGATCGCGAACCAGTAGAGCGGAATCATCGCGAGCGGCGCGAGGAGGAGCAGCCACGCCTCGCGTCGCGGCCGCGCCGACGCCATCTTCAGGACGCCGATCGCGGCGAACGGAATCCAGACGAGGACGAGCGGCGTGCCGAACGCGTGCGCGAGCATCACCGGCAGCAGCCGCGGATCGGTCGTGTGGAAGATCGAGTGGTTCATCGCGGCGTGCGTGTACGCGCCGGGCGCGAGCGTGATGCCCGCAATCGTGAGCGACGAGGGGTAGATGGGGCTGCCGGCGACGATCCAGTTGCGCAGATACCAGGGCGCGCCGAACGCGAGGATGCCGGGGAGCGCCCAGAGTATCGCGCGGAGGCGGCGGGCGCGCAGCGCGCCGACGATCACCTGCGCCGCGAGCAGCGGCGCGTACACGAGCGACACGTACTTCGTCCCCGCGTAGAGTCCCGCCGCGAGGCCCCACAGCGCCCACTCGCGCGCGTCGCTTGTCTCGATCGCGACGAGGCCGAGATACAGCGCCGTGAGCAGCATCGACCAGCAGACGAGATCCACGTCTGCGCCGACCGCCTGCTCGACGATCGGCCGCGAGAGGAGCGCGAACGCGGGCACGTACGCGGCGTGCGCCGGCGGTGCGCCGAGCCGCCGCGCCAGCGCGTACAGCGCCGCCGCCGTCAGCAGATAGAACGGCAGCTGGCCGACGCGCGCCGCCGCGTCGCCGTGGAACGGCGCCATCAGCCACACGAAGAACAGCTCGCCGTTCGCCGGCGCGTACGCCTGCGCCTCGTCGCTGAACGGCGTCGGCACGATCGAGAGCCGGTGCTCCTGCAGCCAGCGCGCCGGAAAGTGCAGGTGGTAGCTCAGGCTGTCGTAGAGCGTCAGCGGCGACTGCGTGAGGCCGACCGCGACGACGAACGCGAGAATCGAGCAGAGGACGATCGCGAGGTGCAGCGGCGGATCGCCCGCAAGCGGCGGCGCGCGCCGTGCGGCGCGCAGCGGCGTTGTCGCCGCGACCGCGATCGCGGCCACGATCAGGTACGCGAGCGGTCCGATGAGGCCGGCGACGCCGAGCAGAAATCCGGCGGCGACGATGAGCGCGAAGGCCACGCACGCGGTGCGCAGGACGTGGTCGACGAGCCCGCGCCACGGAAAGACGCGCCGGACGACGCGCACCGCGGCGACGCCGACCGACGCGCACAGCGCCCAGAAGACGAGATAGGCGGCGGGATCACGAAAGCCGATCGACCATCCGAGGAGAACGCTCGTGAGCGCGCAGACGAGCGCCGCGCCCGCGCGCGCCCGCGCCGGGTGCGCCATGCGCGCCGGATCATAGCAGCCGGGCGGCGGTGCGCCCGCCAGCGGATTTTGATTGACCGCGGTCAAACAAGTGTTTTATACATCTGTTTGAGACCACCGACATGCGCAAACGACTCGTTCCGCTGGTGATCCTCCTCCTCGTCGGCGCCGGCGTGTACGCCTACACACGCATCCCGCCCGCGCCGCTCGTCCTCACCGGCATCGTCACCACCAACGACGTGATCGTCAGCCCGCAGATCGGCGGGCAGATCGCCGAGCTCTTCGTGAAGGAAGGCGACATCGTCGCGCGCGATCAGCTGCTCGCCGTCCTCTCGCCCGAGGAGCTGAAGGCCGACACGGCGTACTTCCGCCAGAACGTCGAGGGCATGTCGTCGCAGGTGCGCGAGTCGGAGGCGGCGCTGCGGTTCCAGGAGCGGCAGATGGCGGACCAGATTCGCCAGGCCGAGTCGACGCTCGCCGCCACCGAGTCGCAGGTGGAGGCGGCCGCCGCCGATCTCGAGAACGCGCGGCTGCTCTACACCCGCACCCAGAATCTCTCGAAGCAGGGCGTCGTCTCGCCACAGGAGCTCGATCAGGCGCGGACGGCGTCGACGGCGGCGCAGGCGAAGCTCGATGGCCTCAAGAAGCAGGTCGAGGCGCAGCGCGCGACGGTCGCGCTCGCGCGATCGAGCGCCGAGCAGGTGCAGCTGCGGCGCAGCCAGGTGCAGACGAGCGAGCACATGCAGGCCGCCGCGAGCGCGCAGCGCACGAAGGCCGACGTCCGGCTGAAGTACACCGAGATCCACGCGCCGATGCCCGGCATCGTCGACGTCCGCGCGGTGCGCGTCGGCGAGGTGGTCGTCCCCGGTCAGCCGGTGGTCACGCTGATCAACCCCGACGATCTGTGGATTCGCGCCGACGTCGAGGAGAGCTACATCCCGAAGGTGAAGATCGGCGACAAGATGACGGTCCGCCTGCCGTCGGGCGAGGAGCGGGAGGGCACGGTCTTCTACCGCGGCGCCGACGCGTCGTTCGCGACGCAGCGCGACGTGAGCCGCACCAAGCGCGACATCAAGACGTTCGAGATCCGTTTGCGCGTCGACAACCACGATCGCGCGCTCGCCGTCGGCATGACGGCCTACGTGCTGCTGCGCGTCTCGTGAACGGCGTCACCGGCGCACCCATGGCGGCCATCGACGTTCGAGCGATCGTGAAGAAGTTCGGCGACTTCACCGCCGTGAACGGCATCACCTTCGCGGTGGAGGAAGGGGAGATCTTCGGCCTGCTCGGCCCGAACGGCGCCGGCAAGTCGACGCTCATCCGCATGCTCGTCACGCTGCTGCCGCCGACGGCCGGCACCGCCGTCGTCAACGGCTTCGACATCGTCCGCCAGGCCGACGGCGTGCGGCAGTCGATCGGCGTCATCCCGCAGGCGATGACGAGCGATCTCGAGCTGAGCGTCGAGGAGAACCTGATCATCTTCGCGAAGCTGTACGGCGTGCCGCGGCCGAAGCGCGAGCGGCTGATCGACGAGCTGCTCGAGGCGGTGGAGCTGACCAAGTGGCGCGCGGCGCCCGTGAAGAACCTGTCGGGCGGCATGCGCCGCCGCGTCGAGATCGCGCGCGGCCTGGTGCACGAGCCGCGCATCTTCTTCCTCGACGAGCCGACGACCGGGCTCGATCCGGTGTCGCGCGTGGCCGTGTGGGAGATGCTGCAGCGGATCAAGTCGCAGCGCGATCTCACGATCCTGATCACCACGCACTACATGGACGAGGCCGACAAGCTGTGCGATCGGATCGCGATCGTCGATCACGGCGAGCTGAAGGCGCTCGACTCGCCGCTGCGGCTGAAGGCGTCGATTCCCGGGAAGAACGTGATCGAGGCGAGCTTCGGCGAGATGCCGCCGACGTGGCTGCAGACGGTGGAGCGCCTGCCGCACGTCGAGCAGGTGTCGGCCGAGGATCACATCTTCCGGATCTCGTCGGTCAACGGGCCGGCGACGACGACGGCGCTGATGGAGACGGCGGCGCAGCAGGGCGTGGCGGTGCAGTCGCTGTCGGTCCAGAGCACGACGCTCGACGACGTCTTCGTGCACTACGCGGGGCGCGCGCTGCGCGACGCATTGCAGGACGCGAACCCGATGGACCGGCAGGGCTTCATGGTCCGGAGACAGTAAGCGAGTTCAGCGTTCAGGGTTCAGGGTTCAGGGTTCTCGTTCGGGTTCAGGGTTCGGGTTGGGTTCGGGTTCGGGTTCGGGTTCGCCGCGAATTCCCAATCCCCAATCCCCAATCCCCAACCCCTGACGATCGAAAGGTCCGGTATGGGACGAACGTGGGCGATCATCGAGCGCGAGCTGCGGCGGTTCCGGCGCAGCCCGGTGCTCATCGCGATGTCGATGACGTTTCCGATCGTGCAGCTGGTCGTCCTCGGCTACGCGTTCGGCGGCAACGTCAAGCACCTCAAGGTCGCCATCGTCGACCAGGATCACGGCGTGCCGGCGGTGAAGGTGCGCGAGCTGGCGTCGGCGCTCTCCTCGGGCGCGCGGACGATCGACGTCGTCGACTACTCGGATCAGGGCTCCGCGGTCACCGATCTGCGGAACGGGCGCGTCAACGGCGTCCTCACGATCCCGCCGGAGTTCTCGCGGCGCGTGCTCGCGCGCAACCAGCCGCGGGTCGCGCTCATCGAGGACAACACCGACAACTTCGTCTCGAGCGCGCTCGCCGCCACGCTCGGCGGGATGCTCGTCACCTACAACCTGCCGGCGACCTCTCCCCGCATCGCGTCGGCGGCCTCGCTCGACGTCGTCGAGGTGTATCCCTACGTGCCGTACGTGCAGTACCTGCTGCCGGGATCCGTCGTGATGTCGATCTTCATGATGGTGATGATCGGCGGCGGCATCATCTTCATCGACGACAAGGCGCGCGGGCTGCACGAGGGCTACCTCGTGACGCCGATCAAGAAGTTCGAGCTCATCGCCGGCTTCAACATCTCCGGGACGATCAAGGCGGTGATCGCCGGCATGTTCCTGATCCTGGTCGGGTCGGTCATCGCGGGCGTCCCCAACCCGTTCGAGCCGCTGCGGCTGCTGCGGCTGTTCATCGTGGTCGTCGTCACGGCGTTCGCGCTCATCAGCCTGATGTTCCTGCTGATGGTGCGCGTCAGCGATCCGCTGCTGCCGCGCGCGGTGTTCGGCATCCTGAACACGGTGCTCTACTTCCCGAGCGGCGCGGTCTATCCGCAGCAGGGGTTTCCGGGGTGGATGCAGGTGATTGCGGTCGCCGATCCGTTCACCTACGCGGTGCACGCCTTCAAATGCCTGCTGTTGAAGGACACCGGGTTCGCGGCGATCAGCGGCGATCTCACGTTCCTCCTGTTGTTCGCCGGCGTCGCGATGACCGCGGCGACCCTGCTGTTCAAGCGGACGCTGTGAGGAAGCGCGCGGCGGCGCACGCGGCGTCGGACCTCGAGACGCGCGAGCGGCTGCTCGAGGCGGCCGAGCGGCTGTTCGCCGATCGCGGCTTCAAGAAGGTGACGGTGCGCGACATCTGCCGCGAGGCGCGCGCGAACGTCGCCGCCGTCAACTATCACTTCGGCGACAAGCTCGGGCTGTACCGCGAGGTGATGCGGGTCGGCATCGACGCGATCCGCGCGACGACCGACGCCGGGCGCGCGGCCGGCGAGCGGCAGCCGCCCGAGGAACAGCTGCGGCGCTACGTCGTCGTCTGGATCACGCGGCTGCTGACGCCGGGGCACGAGACGATTCACCGGCTGATGCAGCGGGAGCTGCAGGATCCGACGCCCGCGCTCGACGATCTGGTGGACGCGGTCGTCCGCCCGCGGCTGGACTATCTCTCCGCCGTCGTCGCGCGCATGCTCGACTGCGATCCGAAGGATGAGATCGTGATGCGGTGCGTGGCGGCGACGCAGGCGCAGGCGGTGGCGTACATGCCGAACCCGGTCGCGGCCCGCCTCGGGTTCACGCGCCCGCAGACGCCCGCGCAGATCGACGAGGTGGCGCGCCACATCGCCGAGTTCGCCGTCGGCGGCGTCAAGGCCGTGGCGCGGCGCGTTCCCGATCGAGCCCCCGCAGCGCGATCGTCCAGGTGAGCGGCGCCGACTGGGGCGCGAAGCACAGTTTGTCGTCGCACGCCTGATAGGTGATCGTCGCCGCGATCCGCATCTCGCGCCGATCCTTCAGCGCGTCGACCGCCGCCGGCGACGGATCGATCTCGAGATCCTGCACGATTCTGAACGGGCCTTGGTAGACGGGCACGTGCTCGTTGAGCGGCGCGAAGAAGTAATCCTCCGCCTTCGGGAACTGCGCGTCGCGCACCACGAGCCCGGGCTGCGGCTCGACGCGGATCGCGATCGGCTTGTAGCCGGCGACGCCCGGCGCGTACACGTGCACGCGGCGGCCCGGCAGTCCCTCGATCACGACGGCGAAATGCGTCCCGGGCGCGGCGATGTCGTCGGTCGCGTACGTCGTCAGCGTGAGGTGCGGCGCGGTGATTTTCGTCGCCGGCCGCGCGAGCTTCGCGCCGCGACGCACGAGCACGCTCGTGATCGTGTCGCGCTCCTGATACGCCGCTTCGAAATGCCGCGATGTGACGATCCCGTTCGCGTCGAGGAAGAACGTGCCGGGAAACGGGATGCCGTAGGTCGGGCTCGTCGGCGATACGGTCGTATTGAGAAGGCCGTACTGCTTGATGACCGCCGAACCTGCGTCGGACAGCATCGGAAACGTGATGCCTCGCCGCGACGCGAAGTCCGCCAGCACCGGCACCGGGTCGTAGCTCACGGCGACGAGGCCGAGCCCCTCGCGCTTCAGTGTCTCGACGCGTCCCTGCAGCTCGACGAGCTGCGTCTTGCAGTACGGTCACCAGTCCGCGGATCGGAAGAAGACGAGCACCGCGCCTTTCGGTCCGAAGGTCGATCGCAGCGTGCGGGTCGCGCCGTGCTGATCGGGCAGCGAGAAATCCGGCACGCGCTCGCCGATTTTCGGCCCGAGCGTCTGCGGATCGACGTCGGCGACGGCGGCGCGGATCATCGCGGCTGCCAGCATCAGCGAGGCCCACGTCAGAACCCGACGTCTCATCACAGTGCTCATCACAGTGCCAACTATCTTATACCCCTGCGCCTACGACGCGGGACGACCGGCGACAGAGCCTGCCGTTGTCCCGGTCGCGCGGCGATCGACGAACCTCATGATCGCGTCGAGCGTGACGACGCCTTCGACGCGCGTCGCTTCGGTGCGGCTGACGATCGGCAGCACTCCGCCGCTTTCGGCGAACCGCTCGAAGACGACGTCCAGCGGGTGATCCGGATGCGCATGCGCCGCGACGCGTTCGAGAAGCGACGTCACGGGCGCGGCGGGATCTCCGTGCTCCGCCGCCTCGGCGAGCCGATTGCGCGTGATCGTGCCGGCGAGCCGTGCCTGCGTACCGACGAGATACGCCGGCGCGTCGTGCGCGCGCGCGATCTCCCACGCGGCGCCGACCGAGATCTCCGGCGGGATGAAGCGCACGTCCGCGTGCATGACGTGCCGAGCCGTCTTTCCCGCCGGCGCCTGGGCGCCCGGCGACGGCAGGTGGATGTGATCCTGGTGCAGCAGCGCATGATAAACGGGCGTCGGCTGGAACCGTTTCGAGATGACGAAGCTCAGAAGGTTGGCGACCATCAGCGGCACCAGGATCTGATAGTCCTGTGTGATCTCGAAGATCATGAACACCGAAGTCATCGGCGCGCGGATGATGCCGGCGAAGAGCGTCCCCATTCCGACCAGCGCATACGCGCCGGGATCGCCGGTCGGGAACGGCGCGACGCGGTGGACCACTGTCCCGACCACGCCCCCTGCCATGGCGCCGATGTACAGGCTCGGTGCGAAGATGCCGCCGGCGTTCCCCGACGAGTAGGAGACAATGGTGGCACCCAACTTCACCACCGCGAGGAGCGCCATCGTCTGCAGCACGAGGCCGCCGTTCAGCGCCTGATCGACGTACTCGTAGCCGACGCCCATCACCGCCGGGACGTAGACGAGCGTCAGGCCGATGATGACGCCGCCGAAAGCGGGCTGAAACACTTTGGTTCGCTTTGGCAGCTTCTGGAAAGCGGCGCGAAGCGCCAAGAGGCCCTTGCAGAAGATCAGGGACACGACGCCCCCGAGCACGCCGAGCACGGCGTACGCGAGCAGCTCGGCGGGGTGAACCAGGTGGTACGTCGGCACGTGAAAGAGCGGCTCGTTGCCCAGGATCGATCGCTCGACGATCACCGCCGCCACCGACGCGACGACGGTGGATCCGATGAGCGAGGCGTTCATGTCGCCGATGATCTCCTCGAGGGCGAACAGCACCGCGGCGACCGGCGTGTTGAACGCCGCGGCCAGCGCGCCGGCGGCGCCGACCGGCACGAGATCGCGGACTCGTCGCGGCGGCAGACGGAGCCAGCGGCCGATCGTCGACGCGAGGCCGGCGCCGATCTGCACCGACGGTCCTTCGCGCCCCATCGAATGGCCCGACCCGATGCAGAGCACGCCGGTGACGAACTTGCCGAACGGTACGCGCGAGGGAATGACGCCGCCGGCCAGATGGTAGGCGGCTTCGGTCTGTGGGACGCCGCTGCCGCGCACGTCCGGGAAGACCGTCGCGAGCAAGATGCCGGTCGCGATGCTGACGAGCGGCGGGACGAGCAGCAGGCGGGCCGGCGACGGCGCGATCCCGAAGAAGCGATGGCTGGTCTGTTCGATCGCGACGCTGAACAGGACGGCCGACAGCCCGGCGAGGACGCCCACGACGATCGTCACGACGAGGAACAGCTGGTTTTCGCGCAGGCGGATCTGCTGCGCCGGCGGAAGCGGCGCGCTCACCGCTCGTCCGATCCGTGGCGCCGGGCGATGATCAGGAGCGCACGGTCCATCGGCGCCGGCGAACAGCGGATCGCGACAGCGCGCTCGATGCGATCGATCAGATCGACGCCGGCGTCGATCGTCTCCGCGTCGCGGCCCGCCGGCGTCTCCAGCTGCGCGGCGAAATCCTCGCTCTCCTGCTGCAGGGCAGCCGCCTCCTGCGGCGCAGACGGCGCGAGACAGTCGCGCAGCCGCTCCCTTGCATGCGCGAGGTCCGCTTCGAGGCGGCGCCGGCGTTCGCCGCCGGCCACGCGGTTGCCGAGCGGATCGCGCGACAGGACGAGCGACGCGATCTCGCGCAGCTCGTCGATCTCGGCGCGTCCCGCCGGCACGGTGCGCAGAAAGCTGCGCGCGGCCTGATAGTCGCCGAGGCGGAACGCCGCTTCGCCCGCACCCGCGAGCGCGTCGGCGTCATGCGGATCGATTCTCAGCGCACGCGCGAACTGATCCGCGGCGTGCCTGGCGTCGCTCGCCTGGAGGAGCAATCGCCCGACTTCGACGTGCGCCGCGGTCTCGTCAGGCAGGTCGGAGCTGAGCGCGATCAGCTCGGAGACGGCGCGGCTCGTCTCGTTCTGTGCGAGCAGAAACTTCACCAGCTCCACGCGCACGCGCCGGCGCGCCTCCGCGGCCTCCGGAGCCCATGGCGCGTAGAGCGCGTTGTGATAGTAGCGGAGGGCATCGGCGCGGTCGTGGCGCGCGACGGCGAGCCGCGCGAGCTCGAGGTTCACCTCCGCATCCTCGGGATCCGTCTCGCGCAACGCCAGCAGCGCGGCCGTCGCAGCCGCGGCGTCGCCTTTGCGCATCAGCGCCCGCGCGAGGGCGAGCGTGTACACGCGGTAGCCGCGATTCTTCACCGTCGCTCGCCTAAAGGATGCGATCGCCTCGTCCACGCGGCCCTGCGCGAGCTGTTGCTGGCCGCGGCGATACCATTCGGCGGCGTCGCGCAGCGTCATGCCACGATTGTTCGCCGCGACCGCTCGGGTGACGAAGAATGCGGCAACGGCGACGAGCGCCAGCACTGCGATCTGGATGAGCTCGCGGTGGAGAAAACGAGGCACCGTCGGCCAGCTTACCACGCGTACTTTTGGGAGGAGAGCGACAGCACCATGGCGCCATTGACCGGTCTACGCGTTCTCGATCTCACGCGCGTCGTCGCCGGACCCTTCTGCACGATGATGCTCGGCGACATGGGCGCCGAGGTCCTCAAGATCGAAGAGCCGGCGCACGGCGACGACACGCGCGGGTGGGGCCCGTTCATCAACGGCACCGGCGCGTTCTACTTCGAGCTCAATCGCAGCAAGAAGAGCGTCGCGCTCGATCTGCGCACGCCGGCGGGCGCGGCCGCCCTGCGCGGGCTCGTCGAGACGGCCGATGTGCTCATCGAAAACTTCCGCCCCGGCAGCCTCGCGGAGCTCGGGTTCGACTACCCGTCGGCCTCGGCGATCAACCCGCGCCTCGTCTACTGCTCGATCGCCGGCTACGGGCAGACCGGGCCGCACGCGCGGCTGCCGGGTTACGACGCGGTGATCCAGGGCGAGGCGGGCATCATGCACATGACCGGCTTTCCCGACGGCGAGCCGACGCGCGTCGGCGTCGCGATCACCGACTACCTCGCCGGGCTCTATGCGATACAGGGCATCCTGCTCGCGCTGCACGAGCGCGCGGCCAGCGGCCTCGGCCAGCACGTGGACATCGCGCTCTTCGACGCGATGCTGTCGGTGATGCGCCTGCCGCACGCGGTGCTCGTCGCCACGGGGCAGGATCCGGCGCGCGCCGGCAACGATCACCTGACGATCGCGCCGTACGAGCCGCTGCGCGCGAAGGACGGCCAGCTGATCGTCGCCGTGGCGAACCCGCGGCTCTGGGACCGCTTCTGCGACGCGATCGAGCGGCCGGAGCTGCGCGACGATCCGCGGTTCAGGACCAACAGCGATCGCATCGCGAACCGCGCGGCGCTCAAGCGCGAGCTCGAGGCGCAGTTCGCGCAGTGGACCGTCGAGGAGCTCGACGCGCGGCTCGCGCGCCGCAGCGTGCCGTGCGGCCGCGTGCGGACGACGAAGGAAGCGGTGGAGCATCCGCAGGCCGAGCCGCGCGGCATCATCGTCCGCCAGACGCATCCCGCGATCGGCACGATCGAGACGCTCGGCCCGGTCGTGAAACTCTCTCGCACGCCGGCGGAGATCCATCTTCCACCACCATCGCTCGGCGAACATACGGACGAAATTCTTGCAAGGCAGGAAGGCAGAAGGGCAGGAAGGCAGGAGTTCAAGGCAGGAGGGTTGGAAGGCGGGAATGCCGAAGGCAGGAAGGTTGAAGGTTGAAAGGTGAAGGTTGAAAGGTGCAGGTTGAAAGGGCGGAGGTTGCAAGGGAAGGCTGAACGGTGAAGGCGTTGCCGGATGCGACTATGATCGTCGCGCGTGTTTGAGCCGAACCTACTTGCGGGGAAAGCTGCGTTGATCACCGGCGGCGGCACCGGCATCTGCCGCGGCATCGCGCTGGCCTTTGCCGCGCACGGCTGCGACGTCGCGATCACGAGCCGCAAGATCGAGCACCTCGAGCCGACGCGCGACGAGCTGCGCGCGCGCGGCGTGCGCGCGGCGGCGATGGCCGCCGACGTCCGCGACGCCGCCGCGGTGAACGACATGGTGGCGGCCGTCGCGGCGGAGCTCGGGCGCGTGGACATCGTGATCAACGGCGCGGCGGGCAACTTCATCTGCCTCGCCGAAAATCTCTCGCCGAACGGCTTCGGCACCGTCGTCGACATCGACCTCAAGGGCACCTTCAACGTCTCGCGCGCGGCGCTGCCGTATCTCAAGGCGCGGGGCGGCGCGGTGATCAACATCAGCGCGACGCTGCCGTACCTGGGCACGATCGGGCAGTCGCATGCGGCGGCCGCGAAAGCGGGCGTCGATTCGCTGACGCGCACGCTCGCCGTCGAGTGGGGGCCGCACCGCATCCGCGTCAACGGCATCGCGCCCGGCCCGATCGAAGGCACCGAGGGCGTGCGGCGGCTCACGACCGAGAAGTCGCGCGCGAGCGCGCTGACGACCTGCCCGCTCGGGCGCATGGGCACGACCGACGACATCGCGAACGCCGCGCTCTACCTCGCCTCCGACGCCGCCTCCTACGTGAACGGCGTCACGCTCGTCGTCGACGGCGGGCTCTGGCTGCGATCGGCCCGCATCCTTGGCGAGGACTGATCGCGTGCCCGAGCGGCCCGCATGGGCAGCAGGCGTCGCTGCCGGTCTTCACGCCGCCGGCTGTCGCGACGTCGTGTACGTGCCCGACAACCCGCTGTCGCACGTGCTCGCCGAGATCGGCGACCGGTATCGCGACGTCCGCCTGGCGCTCGCGACGCGCGAGGAGGAAGCCGTCGGCATCGCGGCGGGCCTGTATCTCGGAGGCCGGCGGCCGGCGGTGCTGCTGCAGTCGAGCGGCCTCGGCAACTCGCTCAACGCCGTCACGTCGCTCGTCGTCCCGTACCAGATTCCGATGGTGATCGTCGTCAGCATGCGCGGCGACGCCGGGGAGTGGAACGCCGCGCAGGTCCCGATGGGGCGCGCCGTGCGGCCGATCCTGGACGCGATCGGGATCACACACGCGACGATCGAATCGCCGGCCGACGCCGAGCGCCTCGTTGCGCTCACCGCGGCGACCGCGTTCGGCAGGCGCACGATGGCCGCGTGCCTGGTGCCGCGGCGCATCACCAGCGCGCCGGCGCCATGAACCGCCTCGAAGCGACGCGCGTCGTCGTGGCCGCGGCCGGCGACGCGCCGATCGTCGCGAGCCTCGGGCATCCCGCGTACGATCTGTTCGCCGCCGGGGATCGGCCGCAGAACTTCTACACGTGGGGGAGCATGGGGATGGCCTCGTCCATCGGCCTCGGCCTCGCGCTCGCGAAGCCCGAGGCGCGCATCTTCGTCGTCGACGGCGACGGAGCGCTCCTGATGAACCTCGGATCGCTGGCGACGATCGGGCTGCTCGGGCCGCCGAACCTCGTCGTCGTCGTGATGGACAACGGCGCGTTTGCAACGACCGGCGGGCAATCGTCGCCGACGGCGCACGGCGCCGATCTCGAGGCGGCGGCGCGCGCGATGGGCGTCGACGCCGCAACGGCGCGCACCGAAGACGATCTTCGCGCCCTCGTCAGCGGCGCGCGTCGCGCGCCGCTGGTCGCCGTCGCGAAGGTCAGCGAGTCGGCGCCCACCGTGAGGCCGCCGCTCGACTGCGTGTTCATCAAGCAGCGATTCATGGCGGCGATCGGCAACCCGGAATCGGCGGCGCACCCCGCCGGACGCGCATGACGCCCGGATCGGCGGCGATGGCGTTCGGCGCATTCGCGGTCTCGGCCGAGCCGCCCCCGGATGCCCGCGCTGCGGCGGCGCGCGCCTTCCTCGATACGATCGGCGTCGCGCTCGCCGGCGCGCCGGAGCCGGCGGCGAGAATCGTCGCCCGCGTGGCCGCCGCCGACGGCGCCGGTCCGTGCGCGATCGTCGGCACGCCGTGCCGCGCGAGCGCGTCGAACGCGGCGCTCGCCAACGGCACGGCGGCGCACGCGCTCGACTTCGACGACATGTGCTTCGTGTCGCTTGCGCACCCGAGCGCGCCGCTCGTGGCCGCCGCGCTGGCCGCCGGCGAAGCGGCCGGCGCGTCGGGACGCGCGCTCGTCGAGGGCTACGCGGTCGGATTCGAGATCGAAGGCCGCCTCGGACGCGCGATGAACCCGCGCCACTATCAGCGCGGGTGGCACTGCACGGCGACGCTCGGCACGATCGGCGCGGCTGCGGCGGCGGCGCGGATTCTCGGCCTCGATCGCGAGGCCGCGGCGCACGCGCTCGCGATCGCCGCGTCGGAGGCGTCGGGCGTCAAGGAGAACTTCGGCACGATGGTGAAGCCGCTTCATGCGGGGCTCGCGGCCCGCAACGGCATCGTGGCGGCGCAGCTGGCGCGCGCGGGGATGGTGGCGAGCGCCGCCGCCATCGACGGCCCGCAAGGGATGCTCGCGGCGATGGACAGCGAGCGCGCGTCGCTCGAGGAGTCGGGCGGCGATCTCGGCGCGCGATGGGAGATCGTCGACACCGGCATCACGGTGAAGCTCTACCCGAGCTGCGCCGGCACGCATCCGACGCTCGACGCGCTGCTCGACCTGCGGCGCCGCCACGGGTTCGCCGCCGCCGACGTCGACGCGATCGAGATCGGCGTCGACCCGATCGTCCCGACGATCCTCATCCACGATCGCCCCGCGACCGGCCTCGAGGCGAAGTTCAGCATGCCCTTCTGCGCGGCGGCGGCGATCGTGCGGGGATCGGTCGGCATCGAGACGTTCACCGACGAGGGCCTTCGCGATCCGGGCGTGATCGACATGCAATCGCGCGTGCGGATGCGCGTCGATCCGTCGCTCGATCCGTCGGCGCCGCCGCTCACGCAGGCGCGCGTCAGCATGCGGCTGCGCGACGGCCGCGAGCTCACCGCGTACGCCAACGGCGCGCGCGGCTACCCGGACCGCCCGGCGAGCGACGCCGAGCTCGACGCGAAGTTTCTCTCGTGCGCAGGGGCGGCCCTGCGCGCGGATGCCGCGCGCGCCGCGCTCGAGGCGCTGCGCGACATCGAGCGCGCGAGCGACGTTCGTCTGTTGACGCCGCTCTTCCAGCCGGTTGGCACGACCTGAAGGCCGTGCCCTACGAATACTCTTCGTGGGGGTCGGCCTTCAGGCCGTCCCGATTGGCGGTAGCATTCGCGTATGAACACACGCACCTCTGCGGCCTCTGCCTTTGCGGCCTTTGCCCTCTTTGCGGCCTCTGCGGTGACGCACGCTCAGAACGGTTCGCAGTTCAGGGACTGGAAACCGGCGGCGCTCGCCGGCGGCGGCGACGCGAAGCCGTCCGCCGCGTGCGCCTCGCTCATCGCGCTCACCGGCTACGAGTTCGCGATCTCCACCGCGTCGGTAATCGCCGCGACGGGTGAGACGCCGGAACACTGCCGCGTCACCGGGTTGATCGCGCCCGAGATCCGCTTCGAGCTGCTGCTGCCGTCGGCCTGGAACGGGCGCCTCTACATGTTCGGCAACGGCGGCTACGCCGGCGAAGCGCTCGACGCGGCGGGCCGCGCGGCGAACGCGCGCCGCGCCGTCGCGAAGGGCTTCGCGGTGGCGCAGACCAACACGGGACACGACGCGGCAACCGAGCCGCTCGGCAGCTTCGCGGCGTCGCCGCAGAAGTTCGTCGACTACGCGTTCCGCGCCGTGCACGTCACCGTGACGACGGCAAAGCGGACGCTGCAGGCGTACTACGGCGCGCCGCCGCGCCGATCGTATTTCGACGGCTGCTCGACGGGCGGGCGGCAGGGCCTCATCGAGGCGCAGCGCTTCCCCGAGGACTTCGACGGCATCGTCGCGGGCGCGCCCGTGCTCGATTTCTCCGGAACGATGATCAGCTACGCGGCGATCCAGCGGGCGCTCTCGGCGGCGCCGCTCACGCCGGCGAAGCTGCGGCTCGTGGCCGACGCCGTCTACGCGAAGTGCGACGCCGCCGACGGATTGAGGGACGGCGTGATCGATGATCCGCGCACATGCGGCTTCGATGCGTCCGCGGACCTGCCGAAATGCAGCGGCGGCGCCGACGGCGACGACTGCCTGTCGCCCGCGCAGATCCGCGCGCTCGACGCCGTTTATCACGGCGTCTCGCGGCGCGGCGCGGATTTCTTTCCGGGATGGCCGGTGGGCGCGGAGATCGCGGGCGGCGCCGGACCGGCCGCCGCGCCGGGACCCGTGAGCGGCTGGCTGCCGTGGTTCGTGCCGCCGCCGAACGGCACGCCGATTCAGAAGACGTTCGGCGAGACGTTCTTCAAGTTCATGGCGTTCGGCGCACCGCGTCCGTCGTACGACTGGCAGACGTTCGATCTCGACGCCGATCTCGACAAGATCGAAAACGCGCGCGCCGTTCTCGACGCGACCAATCCCGACCTTTCGCGCTTCAAGGCGCGCGGCGGCAAGCTCGTGAGCTACTTCGGCTGGGCCGATCCGGCCCTCAATCCGCTGATGGGCGTCCGCTACTTCGAGCGCGCCGCGCAGCAGGCCGGCGCGTCGACCGCCGACTTCTATCGCCTCTTCATGGTGCCGGGGATGTTCCACTGCGGCGGCGGCATCGGCACGTCGACGTTCGACGCGTTCACGCCGCTCGTCGAGTGGGTCGAGAAAGGAACGCCGCCGCAGTCGATCGCGGCGTCGCGCATCGTCGACGGCAAGGCGGTGCGCACGCGGCCGCTCTGCCCGTATCCGCAGGTCGCGCGCTACAAGGGCGCGGGCAGCATCGACGATGCCGCGAGCTTCGCGTGCGCTACCGCGGGACGTGCCCTCTCTTCCAGACCATGAACGTGCGCGTGAACGCGATCACCGTCGTGCCGTCCTGATTGACGCCGGTCGTCTTCACGCGCACGATGCCCGCATTCGGCCGCGACTTCGACTCGCGCGCCTCGAGCACTTCGCTGCGCGCGTAGATCGTGTCGCCCTCGAACACGGGGTGCGGCAAGCGCACCTCGTCCCAGCCGAGATTGGCGACGGCGTTCATCGTCAGATCCACCACCGACTGGCCCGTCACGAGCGATAGCGTGAAGCACGAGTTCACGAGGCGCCGCTTGAATTCGGTCTTCGACGCGTACTCGCCGTCGAAGTGAATCGGGTTCGTGTTCATCGTGAGGCACGTGAACCAGATGTTGTCGGCCTCGAGGATCGTGCGGCCGAGCGGATGCTCGTAGACGTCGCCGACCGAGAAGTCCTCGAAGACGCGTCCGGTCCAGCCCGCCCTGGTCGTCACGTCAAATCACTCCCGCGGTGCGCCACGCGTCGATCGCGTGAGGCGCGATGCCGAGCTCTTCGAGAATCGCCGTCGTGTGCTCGCCGAGCGCCGGCACCGCGCGCATGACGGGCTCGACGCCGTCCATGCGCACCGGCGGACGGGCGGCGCGGATGGCGCCCGCCGGCGAATCCACGTCGCGCCACACGTCGCGCTCGACGAGCTGCGGATGCTCGACGAACCCGGCGACGCCGTTGATGCGAGCGTACGCGATGCTCGCACGCTCGAGGCGCGCGACCACCTCCGCGATCGGCAGCGGACCGAGCGTCGACTCGATCACGACGTGCAGCGCGTCGCGGTTCTTCACGCGCAGCGCGTTGGTGCGGAAGCGGTCGTCGTGCTCGAGCTCCGGCCAGCCGAGGACGCCGGCGCAGAAGCGCGTCCACTCGCGCGCGTTCTGCACGGCGACGACGATCTCGCCGTCGACTGCGCGTAGCGGTCCGTACGGCGCGATCGACGCGTGCGCGGCGCCGCTTCGCGGCGGCGGGGCGCCGCCGTACATCGTGTAGTACGCCGGCTGGCCCATCCACTCGCCGAGCGCGTCGAAGAGCGACACGTCGATGGCGGCGCCGCGTCCCGTCGCCGCGCGCGCGACGAGCGCCGTCAGGATGCCGGCATACGCGTACATCCCGGCGGCGATGTCGGCGGCCGAGATGCCGGTCTTCGCCGCCGCGTCCGCGGTGCCGGTGATCGACACGAGCCCGACTTCGCTCTGCACCAGCAGGTCGTACGCCTTCTTCGCGGCGTAGGGTCCGGTAGCGCCGTAGCCCGACACCGTGCAGACGATCAACCGCGGATGCCGCGCGCGCAGCGCGGCCGACGCGAGGCCGAGCCGATCGGCGGCGCCCGGCGCGAGGTTCTGCACGAACACGTCGGCGCGCGCGAGGAGCTGCGCGAGCACCTCCATCGCCTCGGGGCGCTTGAGATCGAGCGTCAGCGACTCCTTCGATCGGTTCAGCCACACGAAATGGCTCGAGAGCCCTTTCACCGCGGCGTCGTAGTGGCGCGCGAAGTCGCCGCCGTCGGGCCGCTCGATCTTGATGACGCGCGCGCCGAGGTCGGCGAGCTGCCGCGTCGCGAACGGCGCGGCGACCGCCTGCTCGAGCGCGACGACGGTGAGCCCGGCGAGCGGCGGCGTCAATAGGACCTCGGCAGCCCGAGCACGTGCTCGGCGACGTAGGCCAGAATCAGGTTCGTCGAGATCGGCGCCACCTGGTACAACCGCGTCTCGCGGAATTTCCGCTCGACGTCGTACTCCTCGGCGAAGCCGAAGCCGCCGTGCGTCTGGACGGCGACGTTCGCCGCCTCCCACGACGCGTCGGCGGCCAGCAGCTTCGCCATGTTCGCTTCCGCCCCGCAGGGCTCGCCGCGATCGAACAGATCCGCCGCCCGGAACCGCATGAGATCCGCGGCCTCGACGTTCACGTGCGCGCGCGCGATCGGAAACTGCACGCCTTGATTCTGTCCGATCGGCCGGTTGAAGACGATGCGCGACGTCGCGTAGCGCGTGGCGCGATCCACGAACCAGCGGCCGTCGCCGATGCACTCGGCGGCGATCAGGATCCGCTCGGCGTTCAGGCCGTCGATCACGTAGCGGAAGCCCCGGCCTTCGTCGCCGACGAGCGCGCTCGCGGGCACTTCCAGATCGTCGAAGAACAACTCGGTCGTCGCGTGGTTCATCATCGTGCGGATCGGGCGGATCGTCAGCCCGCGGCCGACGGCCTCGCGCAGATCGACGAGGAGGATCGACAGCCCGTCGGTCCTTTTCTTCACGTCCTCGATCGGCGTCGTGCGCACGAGCAGCAGCAGCAGGTCAGAATGCTCCGCGCGCGAGATCCACACCTTCTGGCCGCGGACGATGTAGCGATCGCCGCGCCGCGTCGCCGTCGTCTTCAGCTGCGTCGTGTCGGAGCCCGTGGTCGGCTCCGTGACGCCGAACGCCTGCAGCCGCAGCGCGCCCGACGCGATCTTCGGGAGCAGCGCGCGCTTCTGCGCGTCCGATCCGTGCCGCAGGAGCGTTCCCATCGTGTACATCTGCGCGTGGCAGGCGCCGGCGTTGCCGCCGCTGCGGTTGATCTCCTCGAGGATGATCGACGCCTCGGTGACGCCGAGGCCCGAGCCGCCGTACTCCTCCGGGATCAGCGCCGCGAGGTAGCCGGCGTCGGTGAGCGCCTTGACGAAGCGGTCGGGATACGCGCGCTCGGCGTCGAGCGCGCGCCAGTAGCTGTCGGGAAACGCTCTGCAAAGATCACGGACGGCGGCTCGAAGGGTGCTGTGCGGATCGGAGACGGGCACGCTCATGGATGATAGTCGGCAAGGCAGGAGGGCAGAAGGGCAGGAAGGCAGGAATTCAAGGAGGGAAGGGCGAAGGATGGAATGACGAAGGACGGAGGGATGGAAGGATGGAAGGCGAAGGTTGGAAGGTTGAAAGGCTGGAAGGGTGAAAGGCTGGAAGGGTGAAAGGCTGGAAGGGTGAAAGGCTGGAAGGGTGAAAGGCTGGAAGGGTGAAAGGCTGGAAGAAGGCTGGAAGGCAAGGCTGGAAGGCAAGGCTGGAAGGCAAGGCTGGGAAGGAAAGGCTGAAGACGACCTGCCTGGTTTGCGAGTGTCAGATAATGGCGCGATGAAGACCGTCACTATTTGCCTGGCCGCTAGCATCGGCGCCGCCAGCATCATCGCTGCCGCGCAGCCGGCCGGCCGGCTGCTCGTACTCAACAAGGAGGACGCGACGTTCGTGGTCGTCAACCCCGATACCGGCGCCGTGCTCGCGAAAGTGGGCGTCGGGCAGGGGCCGCACGAGCTCATCGGCTCCGCCGACGGCAAATACGCGTTCGCGAGCAACTACGGCACGGGCGGCGCGCCGGGCCACACGATCTCGATGATCGACATCGCCGCGCAGAAGGAGCTGCGGCGCATCGACGTCGCGCCGCTGTCGCGGCCGCACGGCCTCGCGTTCGCGCAGGGCAAGCTGTACTTCACCGCGGAAGCCGACAAGAAGATCGCGCGCTACGATCCGGCCGCCGACAAGATCGACTGGCAGTTCGCGACCGGCCAGAACGCGACGCACATGGTGCTGCCGACCAGGGACCTCCGAACGATCTTCACGTCCAATATCGCCTCCGACAGCGTCTCCGCGATCTCGCAGACCGGCGGCAGCTGGACGCAGACGCTGATTCACGTCGGCAAAGGCCCCGAGGGCATCGATCTGTCGCCCGACGGCCGCGAGGTCTGGAGCGCGCACTCGCGCGACGGCGGCGTGTCGGTGATCGACGTCGCCTCCAGAAAAGTCGTGCAGACGATCGATGCCGGCACGAAGCGCTCGAACCGGATCAAGCTGACGCCGGACGGCCGCTACGCGCTCGTCTCCGACAGCGAGAGCGGCGACATCGTCGTGCTCGACGCGCAGGCGCGCAAGGTCTTCAAGCGCGTGCCGGTCGGCCGATCGCCGGAAGGCGTCCTGATTCCGCCCGACGGCGGCCGCGCGTTCGTCGCCGTCAACGGCGACAACGCCGTCGCGGTCGTCGATCTGAAGACGTGGACGGTCGCCAGGAAACTGCAGACGGGCACGGGCCCGGACGGAATGGCGTGGCTGCGATGAAGAAGAGGGGATTGGGGATTGGGGATAGGGGATTGGAAATCAGGGATTGGTGTGTGGTCGCTTCTGCGATCGCGGGCGCGATCGGAATCGTCGCTGTTCTGTCGGCGCAGCCGCCGGGGCAACTCGGCTACGACGACACGCCGATGCAGCCGAACGGCCGCTGGCACATCCACGACGGCAAGCGGCCGCAGCCGAAGGTGATCACGCCCGGCGTGAAGAACGTCGAGCCCGTTCCGCCGCCGAGCGATGCGACGATGCTGATCGGCGCGCGCGACGATCTCGGCGCGTGGCAGATGGCCGACGGATCGCCGGTCACGTGGGCGATGAAAGGCGGCGTCGTCGAGACCGGCAAAGGGATGATGCGGACGAAAGCGGAGTTCACCGACTTCCAGCTGCACGTCGAGTTCGCCACGCCGTCCGCGGTGAAAGGCGACGGCCAGGGGCGCGGCAACAGCGGTGTTTTCCTGCTCGGCAAGTTCGAGGTGCAGGTGCTCGACAGCTACAACAACCCGACGTATCCCGACGGACAGGCGGCGGCGATGTACGGACAGTATCCGCCGCTGGTGAACGCGTCACGTCCGCCCGGCGAGTGGCAGACCTACGACATCGTCTTCACGGCGCCGCGCTTCGCGCAGGGACGCCTCGACAAGCCGGCCGCCGCCACCGTCTTCCACAACGGCGTCGTCGTGCACAACGGCGACGCGTTCTGGGGCCCGACGGCGCACCGGAAGATTGATCCGTACACGCCCGACACCGCGAAGGGGCCGATCACGCTCCAGGACCACGGCAATCCGGTGCGGTACCGGAACGTCTGGATCAGACCGATCGCGGATCGCGGGGCGGCCGAGCAATGAAAGCCGTCGTCCTCGCGCTCGCCGCGCTCTTGGCGGCCTCGTGCGGCGCCCGTCCGCAGTACGACGTCGTCGTCCGGCACGGCACCGTGTACGACGGGTCGGGATCGCGGGGCGTCGTCGAAGACGTCGCGATCGCGAACGATCGCATCGCGGCGCTCGGCGCGCTCGGCGGCGCGCGCGGCCGCGACGAGGTGGACGCGTCGGGACTGGCCGTCGCGCCCGGTTTCATCGACATGCTGAACCACTCGGAGACGTCGCTCATCGCCGACGGGCGATCGCAGAGCGGCATCCGGCAGGGCGTGACGCTCTCGGTCTTCGGCGAGAGCTCGATGGGGCCGCTCAGCGACGCGATGAAGCAGGATCAGATGGCGCGGCAGGGCGACATCAAGTTTCCGATCACGTGGACGACGCTCGGCGAGGCCCTCGATACGCTCGCCGCGCGCGGCGTCTCGACGAACATCGCCTCGTTCGTGAGCGCGTCGACGATCCGCGCGCACGAGATCGGCTACGATAACCGCGCGCCGACGGCCGAAGAGCTCGCGCGCATGCGCGCGCACGTCCGCCGCGCGATGGACGACGGCGCGATGGGGCTGACGACGGCGCTGATCTACACGCCGGCGGTGTTCGCGAAGACGGACGAGCTCGTCGAGCTGGCGAAGGTCGCGGCGGAGTCGGGCGGCATGTACATCTCGCACATGCGCAGCGAGGGCGACCGCCTGCTCGAAGCGATCGACGAGACGCTGACGATCGCGCGGCAGGCGCACATCCGCGCGGAAATCTACCATCTGAAAGCGGCAGGGCAGTCGAACTGGCAGAAGCTTGGCGACGCGATTGCGAAGATCGAGGCGGCGCGCAGGGAAGGCCTCGAGATCACAGCCGACATGTACACCTACACCGCCGGATCGACGGGCCTCGACGCGTCGATGCCGCCGTGGGTGCAGGAGGGCGGCTACAACGCGTGGGCGAAGCGCCTGCGCGATCCCGCGATCCGCACGCGCGTTCGCCGCGAGATGACGACGCCGGGCAGCGACTGGGAGAATCTGCTGCTCGCGGCCGGCGGCGACGGCGTGCTGCTCGTCGGCTTCAAGAACGAAGCGCTGCGCAGCTACCAGGGCAAGACGCTCGGCGAGGTGGCCAAGCTGCGCGGCACGTCGCTGCAGGACACGGCGATGGATCTCGTCGTCGAGGACGGCAGCCGCGTGCAGGTCGTCTACTTCCTGATGACCGAGGACAACGTCAAGCGCCAGATCCAGGTGCCGTGGGTGAGCTTCGGGTCCGACGCGGCGTCGATGGCGGCCGAGGGCGTGTTCCTGAAGACGAGCACGCACCCGCGCGCGTACGGCAACTTCGCGCGGCTGCTCGGCAAGTACGTCCGCGACGAGCACGTGATTCCGCTGGAGGAAGCGGTGCGCAAGCTGACGTCGCTGCCCGCCGACACGCTGCGCGTCAAGGATCGCGGCCGCCTCGCCGCCGGTCGATTCGCCGACGTCGTCGTCTTCGATCCGAAGACGATCGCGGACCGCGCCACGTACGAGAAGCCGCACCAGTACGCCGTCGGCGTGCGCCATGTGTGGGTGAACGGCGTGCGCGTCCTGAAGGACGGCGAACACACCGGCGCCACGCCGGGGCGTGTCGTCAAAGGGCCCGGCGCCGGTAAAATCAGGAATTAATCGCGCCTGCCCGTATGGGTGGTGCGGCGGCCGGCCGCGATTTTTACAATCGATCCGTGATCCCGCACGCCGACGACGAGGCGCTTCTCGACGCGTATTCCGCGGCGGTGACGGCCGCGGTCGACTCGGTCGGGCCGGCCGTCGTGAAGATCGACGGCGGCCGCGGCAGCGGATCCGGCGTCCTCTTCACGCCCGACGGCCTGATTCTCACCAACTGCCACGTCGTCGAGCACGCGCGCGCGATGAGCGTCGTGACGGCGGACGGCCGCGTCACGCCGGGCGAGACGATTGGCCTCGACGCCGACACCGATCTCGCCGTCGTACGCATCGACGCGTCGAGCAGTCCGCCGCTGCCGTGGGCGAGGCTCGCCGACTCGCGCGCGGTGCGCGTGGGGCAGATCGCGATCGCCATCGGCAACCCGTACGGCTTCCATCATTCCGTGACCGCCGGCGTCGTCAGCGCGCTCGGCCGCACGCTGCGCGGCCGCTCCGGACGGTTGATGGACGACGTGATCCAGACCGACGCGAGCCTCAATCCCGGCAACTCCGGCGGCCCGCTGGTGACGACGCGCGGCGTCGTGATCGGCATCAACACGGCGATGATTCTCCCGGCGCAGGGCCTCTGTTTCGCGATCGCGAGCAACACGGCGCGTTACGTCGCCGCGCGGCTCATCCGGGACGGCCGCATCCGGCGCAGCTACATCGGCGTCGCCGGGCAGACGACGCCGGTGCCGCGCGCCGTGGCGCGCGCGAATCAGCTCGCGGTCACGGCGGGGGTGCTCGTGCTCTCGGTGGAGGCGGACAGCGCGGCGACGGCGGCGGGGGTGCGGGAGGGCGACGTCGTGCTCGCGTTCGCGGACGAAGCGGTGACCGGCGTCGACGATCTGCACCGGCTGCTCACGGATCAGCGCATCGGCATTCCGGCAGCGATGACGATTCTGCGCCGCGGCGCACGCCGGCAGCTGACCATCGTGCCGCGGGAACGCAATTAGGAATTTGGAAATTCAGAACGCGATCAATCCACGCCGCACCGCGCGCCGCACGGCATCGGTGCGGTTCGCGGCGCCGAGCTTGCCCGAGATCGACGACACGTGAAATTTCACGGTCTGATCGCTGATCCCGAGCCGCTCGGCGATCGCCTTGTTCGGCAACCCTTCGGCGAGCAGCTCGAGCACCTCCACTTCGCGCGGCGTCAACGTCTCCTCGAGAAGCGGCGCCTCCTCGTCGTCGTCGTGCGCGCGCGGATCGGCGACGAGGATCGCGTCGGCGTCGATCGCTGCCGCGCGGGCGGCCGCGAGCGTCGCGTACTCGGCGACGATCTGCATCGAGCCGTTCATCTGCGCGCGCAGCCGCGCGCGATCCGCGGCGGTGCCGACGAGCAACACTCGCATCAATCGCCCATCAGTGCACCGGGCGCTCGCCGACGGTGACCGTCACGGTGACCCTCGATCCGCCGCGCAGGAGCGTGAGCGGCACGCCGCGCCCCACGCGATCGCCGAGCAGCCGGCCGAGCAGCTGCTCGGGGGAGCTGACGTGTTCACCGTCGAAGGTGAGCAGCAGGTCGCCGACGAGCACGCCCGCCTGCGCTGCCGGTCCGCCGCTCGTCACGCCGACGACGAGCAGCGCGTGCTCGCGTCCGTCGTGCCGCTGCGCCTCGGGAAGCTCGACGCGCTGGCCGGCGATCCCGAGGTAGCCGCGCTTCGGGCGCCCGTGCTCGAGCACCGACGCCGCGGTCCGCCACGCGATTTCGCCGGGGATCACGACGCCGAGCCCGCGGATCGCCGCGGCGGTGGCCACGCCGATGAGCGCGCCGCCGGTGTCGAGGAATGCGCCGCCGGCGAAGCCGTCGTGCATCGGCGCCGTCGTGCGAATCACCTGGTCCACGGACTGGCCGCGCCCGGTCGGCAGCGGTCCGCCGATCACCGACACGAGGCCGGCGCTCGCGGTGACGACGTTGCTCCACGACCGCGCGACGGCGAGCGCGAGATGGCCGACGCGCGGCTCGGACGCCGCGCGGCGGATCGGCGCGACGCCCAAGGACCCGACGCGCAGCACCGCCAGGCTCGTCGCCGGATCCCATCCGGCCAGTTCGGCGTCGAGCACCGCGCCGTCGTGGCGGCGGACGTGCAGGTTGTCCTCGCGCCCGAGCGCGCGCACTGTCGTCAGCACGACGTCGTCAGCGTACACGAGCCCGCTCGCCGGCCGGCGGCGGCCCTGCACCTGCACGACCGACGGCGCCGCGGACGCGACGGCGTCGGCGAGCTGAGTGGAAAGCGACGTGAGAAGGTCGGTGGTCATGCGCCGATCGTCGCAGATGCGCGCCGCGCGCGAATCACCCATATTGGCTAATCGGGTAATCGGGTCATCGGGTAATTGAATTGCCAATTGCCATTACTCGATTACCCGATTACCCGATCGTCCGATCCACCGTATGATGTCGCCGCGGGAGGCAGGCTCATGCGTCGGCTCGTCGCACTCGGGTTCGTGCTCGCGATCGCCGCGCCCACGCGGGCGCAGCGGCCGCTCATCTCTACAAATCCAGAGACGCCGTTCAAGCTCGCGACGTTTCAGGCGGAGGGCCGGACACGCCCCGGCCTGGTGCTCGGCCCGCGGATCCTCGACATCGAGGCGGCGCACACGGCCGTCATCCAGGAAATCGCGCTCCGCGGCGCGCCGGCGATGCCGAAGGACATGCGGACGCTGATCGAGGATTACGATCGCCTTGCGCCGCACCTCTACCGGATCGCGAACCGCTTCAAGGACGCGAGCGCCGACAACCCCGCGTTCGCGTTTCGCGTCGATCGCGTCGCGCTCCTCGCGCCAATCAAGTATCCGTACAACCTGCTCGCGATCGCGGCGAACTACAAGCTCCACGCCGGCGAGATGTTTCCGCCCGGCAGCCCGCAGCAGAAGGCGGCGATCGAGGCCGACGCCGACAAAGAGGATCCGGTGTTCTTCGCGAAGTCGCCGCGCTCCTGCATCATCGATCCCGACGAAGCGTATCCGATGCCGCCGGGCCGCAACATCGACTGGGAGGGCGAGCTCGCGATCGTGATCGGCAAGCCGGCGCTGAACGTCTCCGAGGCGCGCGCCCACGACTACGTGTTCGGCTACAGCATCATGTACGACGTGAGCGATCGCGGCGGCAGCGGACGGCCGCTCACGGGGATGTTTCCCGGCCCGAACTGGTTCGGCGGCAAGAGCCGCGACAAGGCGGCGCCGTTCGGGCCGTTCATCGTGCCGAAGGAGTTCGCGCCGAACCCGCCGCACTTCCACGTCGTGACGAAGGTGAACGGCGTCGTGAAGCAGGACGGCAACACCGCGAACTGGATCTGGGACGAAGCGCACATGGTGCGCTACCTGTCGTCGATCCTCACGCTGTATCCGGGCGACGTGATCTCGAGCGGCACGCCGGACGGCGTCGGCGCCGGACGCAAGCCGCCGGAGTTCCTCAAGGCGGGCGACGTCGTCACGATCGAGGTCGACGGCATCGGCACGCTGCGGACGCCGATGAAGGCGGCGGGCGCGCAATGAGGGTCGCGGCACTCCTAGCCGCGATCGTCGCGATCGCGCCGGCACAAACGCCGCCTCCTCCCGCCGACACCATCCTCGTCAACGGCCACGTCGTCACCGTCGACGCGCGCTTCTCGATCGCGCAGGCCGTCGCGATTGCCGGCGGGCGCTTCACGGCGGTCGGCAGCGACGACGCGATTCGCAAGCTCGCCGGCCCGCGCACGACGACGATCGATCTGCGCGGGCAGACGGTGATTCCCGGCCTCGCCGACGGGCATCTGCACGATGCCGGCGGCGGCCCCGGCGTCGATCTCTCGCGCGCGCGCAGCGTCGCCGACGTGCTCGCGGCGATCGGCGCGCGCGTGAAAGCCAGCCGTCCGGGCGAGATCGTCGTCACCAACAGCGACTGGCACGAAGCGCAGCTCAAAGAGCATCGCCTGCCGTACCGGCGCGATCTCGATACCGTCTCTCCCAACAACCCCGTCGTCGTCGTGCGCGGCGGCCACGAGTACATCCTGAATTCCGCGGCGCTCGCGAAGTGGCGGATCACGAAGGAGACGCCGCAGCCGCCGGGCGGCCGCATCACGCGCGATGCGGGAGGCGAGCTGAACGGCGAGCTGATCGATCGCGCGAAGGCGCTCGTGCAGCTTCCGCCGGCGCCGCCGCTCACGATCGACGCGCTCGTCGAGCAGCACAAGAAGCTCAACGCCGCCGGGCTCACGAGCATCCGCTATCCGGGCGCGCCGGTCGAACAGTACCGGCTGCTGCAGCAGATGGAGCAGCAGGGGCGGCTCACGATTCGCGTGAACCAGCTGCTTCGCTTCGGCGCCGACACCGCCGAGTCGATGCGCGCGGCGATCGCCAAATCGCAGTTGAAGCCAGACGACGGCGACGAGTGGCTGCGGATCGGCGGAATGAAGCTCGGCGTCGACGGCGGCTTCGAGGGCGGCTGGATGCGCGAGCCGTACGCCGAGCCATGGGGCGAAGGCGGCGCGTTCCACGGCGTCAACACGATGAAGCAGGCGGCGTACACCGACGTCGTGAAGGCGCTCAATCGCCTTGGCTGGCGCGTCGCGACGCACGCCGTCGGCGACGCCGCGATCGACGAAGTGCTCGCGGCGTACGAGGCGGCGAACCGCGAGCAGTCGATCCGCGGCAAGCGCTGGACGATCGAGCACGGTTTCATCGTCGATCCCGATCAGCTGCCGCGCATGAAGGCGCTCGACCTCGTCGTCTCCGCGCAGGATCATCTGTACCTGGCGGGGCCGAGCCTCGTGAATTACTGGGGCGCCGCGCGCGCCGCGCGCGTGACGCCCATGCGCACCTACCTCGATAAAGGATTCGTGGTCGCCGGCGGGACCGATTCGCCCGTCGTGCCGTATCCGCCGCTGTGGGTGATCTATCACTTCGTCTCGCGCGATACGATCAGCGGCGGCGTGCTCGGCGCGGATCAGAAAATCTCGCGCCGCGAAGCGCTGCAGGTCGAGACGATCAACAATGCGTTTCTGACCTTCGAGGAACGGATCAAGGGATCGATCGAGCCGGGGAAGCTCGCGGACCTGGTCGTGGTTCCTGACGACGTCCTGACGTGCCCCGACAAACAGCTGGAGCGAATGACCGTGGCCATGACGATGGTCGGCGGCAAGATCGTGTTCGCAGCGCCGGACGCCGCCGTTCGTAAGCTTTTACGTGCGCAGTAACGAGGAGACGCGATGACCGTTGTGTTTTCAGCGACTTACAGTTGGACCGGAGCTTGCTCCGCCACGCGGATTGTGACCCGACACTCTTTGTGCGTGCTCTTGGTGATTGCCTCCTCGTTTACGTTCGCTTCACGCGCCGCCGCCCGGACCGAGTCCCAGCCGCCCACGCAGCCGCAGACGCAGACCGCAGGTCAACCGCCCGATCAACCGCCGGCCGCGACGCCCACCGCGCCGGATCAGGACGACGACGCGGCGCTTCGTCCGCTCGATCCCGATTTCACTGTCGTCAACCTGCCGACGACGCTGCCGCTCCCGAAGGGCGCGGGCAATTTCCACCTCACGCACCGGTTCGTCGGCGTCAACTGGCGCCAGGACGACGGGTCGACGATCGCGGCGAACCTGTTCGGCTTCGACGGGCCCGCCGTCATTCAGCTCGAATACCGCATCGCGGTGATGAAGCACCTCGAGGGGGTTGTCGCGCGCACGAACTTCGGCCGCACGGTGCAGTTCTCGCTGAAGTACGACGCCATGCATCAAAGCGCGTCGAAGCCGATCGGCGTGTCCGGGATCCTCGCCATCGAAGGGCAGAACAATTTCCGGCCGCACAACGTCTCGGGCGCGGACATCGGCTACGCGCCGGCCATCGGCCTCGCGCTGTCGCGCACGCTCGGCGCCGCGGCGTCGATCTACGTCGATCCAATCCTGGCGGCGAACACGCTGCCGACCGGCGTCGGCGACAAGCGGAACACGTTCTACGTCGGCGTCGGCGCGCGCGTGAAGATCGTGCCGGCGTTCTTCCTGGTCGGCGAGGTGTCGCCGCGCGTCGCCGGCTACAAGCAGGGCGATCCCGAGTTCGCGGTCTCCCTCGAGAAGCGCGTGGGCGGCCACGTGTTCTCGCTCGTCGTCGCGAACACCGAGGGCACCACCTACGGCCAGCTCGCGCGCGGCGGCAATCCGCAGACGCTCTACATCGGATTCAACCTGGCGCGGAAGTTCTATTGATTGATTCCAAGGAGAAGGAGAGTCTCACGATGAAACGCCTGTCCCTCATTGCCGTCGCGCTCGCCCTCGCCGCCGTGGGCTGCAGCTCCTCGACGTCGCCGTCGTCGACGACGCCGACCAACCCGACGTTCACCGCCCAGCTGTCGCCCGCCAGCGAAGTTCCGCCCGTGACCAACGCCGAGTCGGTCGTGACCGGCAACGCGTCGATTACGCTGGTGACGCAGAAGGACTCGGCCGGCAACATCACGGCGGCGACGGCGACCTTCGTCGTGAACCTCTCGAACTTCCCGGCTGGATCGGCGATCAACATCGCGCACATCCACGAGGGCGCGAGCACGTGCGCGTGCCCGGTCGTCGTCAACACGACGCTGACCGCCGGCCAGGTCTCGATCAGCAACGGGACGGCGTCGTTCACGAAGTCGGACATCAACGTCGATCCGGCCGTCGCGCAGCGGATTCTGAGCAATCCGGCTGGCTTCTACTTCAACGTGCACACGACGCTGAACCCCGGCGGCGTCGCGCGCGGCACGCTGAACAGAGTGGGATAGGGAAAAGAATCGAGGAAGATAAAGCGTCGCGCGCGGCCGTTTCGTAGCGCAGGCCTTCAGGCCTGCCCGGCGGCCGCGCGCGGCAGCCCTGAAGGGCTGCGCTACCGGCATTAGTACGGTCTGAGATCCCCGCGGTACGGGATCACCTGCCCGCCCTCGACCACCACATCGAACACGAGCGGCGCGTAGCCCGGCGCCTGCACTTCGATCCGGTGCGTGCCGGCCATGAGCGTCAGCGGCTGCGTCGTCCCGTCGAAGTCGGCCACCTTGCCGGCGTAGCCGCCGTCGACGAAGACGTCCGCATCGTACGGCGACATCTCCAGCGCGACGCCGCCATAGAGCGTCATCCCCGGCGTCATGTAGACCGGCGCGCGAGGCGCCTGGTAGCCGTAGACGTAGATGGGCGCCGAGTAGCGCCACGCGTACGGCACCGGGTAGCCGGCGAAGATCCCGAACCCGATCGACACGCGCGGGCGGAAGACGTACGGCCGGTAGTAGGTGCGCGGCGCGTAGACGTGCGGCGCGTAGACGCGGGGCGTATACGCGTACGCGCGATGATCGCGATCCCAGCGCTCGCGATCCCAACGCTCGCGATCGCGATCGTACAGAGGCGTCGTCCGCGGAACGGAGCGGCCGACGACCGTGCTGCCGCCGCGATTTTCGGTGCGCGCCGCCTCCTCGCGCCGCTCGACGCGCGGCGCCTGCGCCGCCGCCGGAGGAGCGACAACCGGCGCCTGGACGCGCGGCGCCTCTTCACGGCGCGGACGGGATTGCTCGGCGCTGCGCGACGGCGCCGGCTGCGCCGCGCGCCCCTGCTGCTGCGCCTCGCGCGCCGCCTCGCGGCGGTGATTGTCGCGTTCCTGCGCGAATGCCGGCGCGTTGACGAGCCCCATCGTCAGCAGCGCGGCGGTAAGGCCGAAGGGTGTGAGCTTCATACCTCCCTGATGGGCAAGGTCCTTGCCACGCGGAATCGCCGGTTTCCCTAGGGTTTTCAGGCAGTCCGGCTCTGCCTGTCCCCGGATCAGGGCAACCGCGGCCGGACGGTTATAATCGCCGGCTATGTCCATCCAGGGTTCGCTCGTCGGACGCGGAGGCCTCGTCGCGCTTCTCGTCGCCGCCGCCTCGCTGTCCGTGCGCGCTCAACAGCAGCCTGCGTCCGCGCTGACCGCGGCCGACTACGCGCGCGCCGAGCGCTTCATGCCGTACAACACCAACCCGCTCGTGCTGCACAGCGCCGGGCGAGTGACATGGGTTGCCGACGGAGGCCGCGAGCGCTTCTGGTACCGGACGACGACGGAGAAGGGCGCCGAGGCGATCATCGTCTCCGCCGAGGACGGCGCTAAGGGCGCGTGCGATCTCGCGCCGTGCCGCGCAGCGGCGGAAAGCGGCGGCGGACGCGGCGGCGCCGCGCCGCGGCTCGACGTGCCCTCGCCCGACCGCAAACGGACCGCGTTCATTCGCGACTGGAACCTGTGGGTGCGCGACGTCGCGAGCGGCCGGGAGACCGCGCTGACGACCGACGGCGTGAAGGACTTCGGCTACGCGACGGACAACGCCGGGTGGACGCGCAGCGATCGGCCGATCCTCGTCTGGTCGCCGGACTCGAAGAAGATTGCGACCTTCCAGCAGGATCAGCGCGGCGTGGGCGAGATGTATCTCGTCGACACGAACGCGGGCCATCCCACGCTGCAGGCGTGGAAGTATCCGCTGCCGGGCGACGACACGATCACGATGATTCAGCGCGTCGTCGTCGAGGCCGACACCGGAAAGATCGTCCGGTTCCAGATGCCGCCCGACCAGCACCGATCGACGCTCTGCGACGATCTCGCGTGCCGCGGCGAGTGGGCCGACGTGCAGTGGAGCGCCGACGGATCGACGGTCGCGTTCGTCTCGACCGCGCGCGATCACCGCCGCGAGCAGCTGCGCGTGGCGGACGCCGCGACCGGCGTCGTCCGCGACGTGCTCGAGGAGAAGGCCGAGACGTTCTTCGAGTCGGGCAACGGCGCCGTGAACTGGCGCTACCTCCCGGCGTCGAACGAAGCGATCTGGTTCTCCGAGCGCGACAACTGGGGCCATCTGTATCTCTACGATCTCGCGACCGGGCGCGAGAAGCAGGCGATCACCTCCGGCGACGGGAACGTCACGCAGCTGCTGCGCGTGGACGAGAAGAACCGCCAGCTGTATTTCGTGGCCGTCGGGCGCGAGCGCGGCCGCGATCCGTATTTCCGGCACCTGTACCGGATCGGCAACGACGGCCGGAACGTGCAGCTGCTGACGCCGGCGGACGCCGATCACGACGTGTCGATGTCGCCGTCGGGGCGCTTCTTCGTCGACACCTACTCGAAGCCGGACGTGCCGCCGGTCACCGAGCTGCGCGACGCGGACGGACGCCTGATCGCGACGATCGAGCAGGCCGACGTCTCGAGGCTCGTCGCCGCCGGGTGGAAGCCGCCGATGCCGATCACGGTGAAGGCGCGCGACGGCGTGACCGATCTCTACGGCCTGCTGTACCGGCCGACGGGCTTCGATCCGGCGAAGAAATATCCGATCGTCAACCACATCTACCCCGGTCCGCAGACGGGAAGCGTCGGCTCGCGCACGTTCTCCGCGTCCCGCGGCGATGCGCAGGCGCTCGCCGAGCTCGGCTTCGTCGTCGTCGAGATCGACGGGATGGGCACGCCGTGGCGATCGAAGAAGTTCCACGAGGCGTACTACGGCAACATGGGCGACAACACGCTGCCCGATCAGGTCGCCGGCATGAAAGAGCTCGCGGCGCGCTATCCGTGGATCGATCTCGATCGCGCCGGCATCTACGGCCACTCGGGCGGTGGCTTCGCGACCGCCGACGCGATGTTCCGCTATCCCGATTTCTTCAAGGTCGGGATCTCCGAGGCGGGGAACCACGACAACCGCGTCTACGAGGACGACTGGGCGGAGAAGTGGCAGGGGCTGCTGCAGAAGCGGCCGGACGGCACGACCAACTACGACAACCAGGCCAATCAGCTCGTCGCGAAGAACCTGAAGGGCAAGCTGCTGCTCGCGCACGGCACGCTCGACGCGAACGTGCCGCCGAACAACACGCTGCTCGTCGTCAACGAGCTGATCAAGGCGAACAAAGACTTCGATCTGCTGATGCTGCCGAACCGCGGGCACGGGTTCGGCAACGAGCCGTACATGGTCCGGCGCCGGTGGGACTATTTCGTGCGGCACCTCCTCGGCGCCGAGCCGCCGCACGAATACGAGATGCACGCCGGAGCGAAGCCGATCACGAATCCGTAGGGCTGGCTTTCGCGCCCGGATAGGCGATCGACGGGACGGCCCGAAGGCCGTCCCTACTCTGGCGCCCGAACGTGCCGCCCTACACTACCGTCGAGCGGCCGCTGACGAGGCCGACCAGGAACAGCACGATCGCGATGACGAGCAGAACGTGAACGAAGGCGCCGATCGTGTACGTGCCCACTATGCCGAGCAGCCACGCGATCAACAGGATTACCGCAAGCGTGTAGAGCATCACGCCACCTCCGACTTTTTGAACTGCAAGGAACGGTTCCTGGACCGTTAGCTCGGCCGCGCGACTGCTGAGTCAGCGGGAGCGGAGACAACGAATGACACACGATCGCGCCGAAAAATGATAATTCGTGTATCTTGCGTGTCGCGCTGGGCGTCTAAACGACTGTAAGGAGAAACATCCATGGCCAAACGTTCGACTTCGGGTATTGTCTGTCCCCGCTGCGGCGTGCCGAGCGCACGCGTGATTGGCCGGTCGGAAGCGCTGCCCGTGCTCTACCTCCGCTGCGACGACTGCGGCAAGACGTCGGTTTCGCCCGAATAACCCGTCATCATTCCAAAGTCGCGCCGTCCGGTCAGTCGGGGCACGACCCGCTGGCCGGGCGGACGCTCTTCACCTTGAACTCCGGGAGCTCGACGGTTCCGGGGCTCGCGGCGCTCGTCTGGCCTGCGACGATCGCGCGCGTCGGATCGATCGCGCCGGCCTGCGCCGCCACGTTCGGATTGGGCGTCAGGCCGCCGACGATTGCCAGCTTCTTCGCGCCGCTGCCGACAATCAGGACCGGCTTTCCCACGTAGTCGCGGACGTTGATACCGGTGAGGCGGTAGGTCACGTCGGCTTTCTTGTCCTCGAGCGTGTACTGCCCAGGCGCGGCCTCGCTGCGCACGACGCAGCCGCTGAGCGTGATCGTGTCGGTCTTCGGCTTCGGCTCGGACTTCGTCTGTGCGAGCAGCAGGCCGCTGCCGCACACTGCCGCGATCGCCAACGCCGCCTGCGCCGCGCCGATCGTCGAGCTCTTCATCACGACCTCCCGACGAATCCGCTGACGACCGGCAGAGCCCGGCCCGTCAACGTCGTGGTCACCGCGGTCGCGGTCGCCACGTCGGTCCCTTCCACCAATGGTCGCACATACTCGCCCTCGAGGGCAGCAAGCGGTACGCCGTCGCGGTACGCGATGCGCGATGATGCGATCGCGCGCACGCGGTCGCCGGTGGTGACGATTCCCGCGAGGTTGAGCGGATCAGCCGCTGAGATCACGAGCACGCGGCCGTCGGCCGGCGTGCGGCGACTCTCGCGCAGCCGCTCGACGGCGTCGGGCAGCGCGAACTGCTCGCCCGACAGCCCGTTGACGAAGCGCCCGCCGCGGATCTCGCCGCGCGCCTCGAGGCGGCGGTAGACGCGCGCGAGCTCGCGCCACGGCAGCACGTTCGCTTCGCGGCCGAGGACGCGGCGGCACACGATGCCGTAGCGGCGGAGCAGCGTCCGCGCCTGAACGTCGGCCGCCGCTTCGCGCTGCGCCGCCCGCGCGCGCGCGTCGCCGCCCGAGACCGTGCGGCTCTCGATGATCGACCAGCGTCCGGCGACGTTGCCGCGGCCGCCCGGCTGGCGTCCTCCGGCGGCGCGGACGATCGCCCGCAGGCCGCCGAAGCCGTCGGAGGCGACGCGTCCGGCGGCGACGAGATCGGCGAGGCCGGCGCGGACGTCCGCTTCGCTCGCCGCGCACGCGGTCGCGAGCTCGTGGACGAACGACGCGCCGCGGCGGCGCAGCGCGTCGAGGATCCGGCCGCCCCGCGGATCGCGATCCCCGTCGCCGGACGGCGCGTCGTCGTCGGCGGGATCGCGCGGGAACAGCGTCGGCGCGGCGTCGGCGGCCGCTTCGGCCTTGAGCAGCGCCCACGCGTCGGCGTGCTCGCGCAGGAAGAGCGCGACGGGCGTCGCGCCGACGACCTGCGTCGCGTCGCGGGCGGACGAAGAGAGGCGCGCCCAGCCGATCTCGCCCGTGAGCGACAGCGTGTCCAGCATCGACGGGTCGTAGTTGTCGATGCGGGCCGGCAGGACCGCGCGCTCCCAGGCGTCGGCGGCGAGCTCGAAGCCGTCGAGCGCTTCCAGCACGGCGCGCAGGCCGTCGACGCCCGCGAGCCGGGTCCGCGGATCGACGTGCTGCCAGGCGAAGAGGAACCGCATGTAGTCGGCCGGGCTGACCGGCTCGATCTCGGCGCGCAGCCGGTTCAGGGTGTAGCGGTGAATGCGCGCCAGCAGCCGGCGATCGCACCATTCCACCGCGGCCGCCGAAAACCCTTCCCGACCCCCTGTGGATTTCTCCGGCGCGGGGAGGGGCCGGGGATCGTTTCCGGACGCCTCATCGATTTCCCGAACAAATTCGCGAGCCGGCCCCGCCGTTCCGGCGTTTTCCACAGGGGGTCGGGAATCGTTTTCGAGCTGCGTCGAAAACCCTTCCCGACCCCCTGTGGAAATCGGAAACCCTTCCCGACCCCCTGTGGAAAAGCGGCCGCGCATGGCGACGCCGTCGGCCTCCAGCGCGAGCAGCGCGGCGTCGGCCTCGGGCTCCTCGATCGCCAGCGACATCGCCAGCTCCGCCGCCGTCGTCGGGCCTACGATCGTCAGCCGTCCCCGCAGCAGCTCGACGATCGCCTCCTCGCGTGTCCACGTTCTGGCGGCGCGCGATGGCGGCGGCTCGATAGCCGGCGTCAGCGGCGCGCCGGGATGAACCGCGCGCAGCTCGGGCAGACGTTCGGCCGCGACGAGCACGTCACTGACTCCCAGACGCGCCGTGCACGCGCGGCGCGACGCCGCGAGCTCGGCGAACAGTTCCGGCGCGAGGCTTCGCGCGTCGTCGTGGCCGAGGAACCCTGCGGTCAGCAGCGCGTCGTGCAGCTCGTCGGCGTCGCGCGGATCGGGACGCGCCTCGTCGCGCACGCGCTCGATCGCGGCCGCGTCGAGCGCGGCGAGATCGTTCGCGCCCGACGGATCGGTCGCGCGCCGCGTGTAGACGGCCTGCGTGCGCCGCTCCTCGAGCGGCGCATCGTCCATGAAGGCGTACGGCCGCGCGTTGAGGATCTCGTGCGACAGCGGCGACGGCTCGGTCGTGTCGCGCGCGACGCAGCGGATCTCGCCCGCGTGGATGCGCGCGAGAATCGTCGCCAGCGCCCCGAAGTCCATCGCCTCGTGCAGGCAGTCGCGCACGGTCTGACCCACCAGCGGATGATCCGGAATCTGCCGGTCGCCGGGGATGTTCTCGAGGCACGCGGCCGCGTCGGGAAAGCAGGCGGCCATCAGATCGTCGGCGAGCATCCGCTGCAGCGGCGCCGGCACCTTCTTGCCGCCGCGGTTGCGCGGGACGGCGAGCGAAATCGTCGCGTTCCAGCGCCACCGCGTCTGGAAGACCGGCGCGTCGAGAAACGCCTGCACCAGGATGTCCTTCGCCGTCGCCGGATGCAGATAGCGGAAGACGTCGGCGAGCGGGAACGAATGCTGCGGCCCGAGCGAGAGCAGCAGGCCGTCCTCGGTCGCGGCCGCCTGGAGCTCGAAGTTGAACTGGCGGCAGAAGCGCTTGCGCAGCGCAAGGCTCCACGCTTTGTTCACGCGGCTGCCGAACGGCGCATGGAGCACGAGCTGCATGCCGCCCGACTCGTCGAAGAAGCGCTCGAGCACGATCGTTTCCTGCGTCGGCAGGACGCCGAGCGCCGCACGCGCGTCGGCGAGGTACGCGACGACCTGTTCCGCGGCGGGCGCGGGAATCCCGGTCTCGGCGGCGAGCCATTCCGTGGCAGCCCTAAAGGGCTGCGCTACAGCTGTTGATGCCGCGACGACGTCGGCAGCGCAGCGCTTCAGGGCTGCTTCGACGTCCGCCCGCAGCTCGCTGACCGCGCGCGAGAGCTCGTCGCTGCGCGCGGGCGCTTCGCCGAGCCAGAACGGAATGGTCGGCGGCGCGCCCTTCGCGTCCGCGACGCGCACGACGCCGCTCCCGATCTGCAGCACCTGCCACGACGCGTTGCCGAGCTGAAAGATGTCGCCGGCGTTGCTCTCGATCGCGAAGTCCTCGTTCAACGTCCCAATGAACGTCTCGCCCGGATCGAGGAGGACGCGGTAATCGGCGACTTCGGGGATGGCGCCGCCGGAGGCGATCGCGAGGAGCCGCGATCCGCGTCGGGCGCGCACGCGGCGGTTCACCTCGTCGCGGTGCACGAGCGCGCCGCGCCGGCCGCGACGGGTCGCGAAGCCGTCGGCGAGCATCGCGACGACGGCGTCGAAGGCCGCGCGGTCGAGCGCGCGATACGGCCACGCGCGCCTCATCAGCGCGAACAGCGCGTCCTCGCTCCCGTCGACGCACGCGCTCTCCGCGACGATCTGCTGCGCGAGCACGTCGAGCGGCGCGTCGTGCGAGACGATGCGGTCGAGCTCGCCGCGGCGCACGGATCTGACGAGCGCCGTGCACTCGACCAAATCGTCCCGCGAGGTGGGGAAGACGCACCCCTTCGGCGTGCCGCTGATCGTGTGGCCCGATCGGCCGACGCGCTGCAGCAGCGTCGCGATTCGGTGCGGCGAGCCGATCTGGCAGACCAGATCCACCGATCCGATGTCGATGCCGAGCTCGAGCGACGCGGTCGCGACGAGCGCCTTCAGCGCGCCCGCCTTCAGCCGCGATTCGGCGTCGAGCCGCTTCTCCTTCGAGAGGCTCCCGTGGTGCGCCGTTACCGCGTCCTCGCCGAGCCGATCGCTCAGACACCGCGCGACGCGCTCCGCCATCCGCCGCGTGTTGACGAAAATCAGCGTCGTCCGGTGCTCGCGCACGAGGGAGGTGAGCCGATCGAAGTACTCCTCCCACACCTCGTGCGACATCACCGCCTCGAGCGGCGAGCGCGGCACCTCGATCGCGAGCTCCATCGCGCGGCGATGCCCTTCGTCGACGATCGCGCACGGCTGATCCACGGCGCCGACGAGGAACCGCGCGACCTCGTCAATCGGATTCTGCGTCGCCGAGAGGCCGATGCGCAGCAGCGGCTGCTCGGCCACCTGCTGCAGCCGCTCGAGCGAGAGCGCGAGGTGCGCGCCGCGCCGCGTGCCGATCACCGCGTGGATCTCGTCGACGATCACCGTCCGCACCGTGCGCAGCATTTCCCGGCTGCGGGCCGCCGTCAGCAGGAGGTACAGCGACTCGGGCGTCGTGACGAGGATGTGCGGCGGCGTGCGGAGCATCGCGGCGCGCTCGCCCGGGGTCGTGTCGCCGGTGCGCACCGCGGCGGTGATCCGCGGCGGCGGCAGGCCGCGCGACACCGCGAGCCGCGTGATGCCGGCGCGCGGCTCCGCGAGGTTCTTGTGGATGTCGGCGCTCAGCGCCTTCAGCGGCGACACGTAGACGACGCGCACCTCGTCGGCAAGCGGCGCGCGGATGCCGTCGTGCACGAGCTCGTCGAGCGCCGTGAGGAACGCCGCGAGCGTCTTGCCGGAGCCGGTCGGCGCCGCGATCAGCGTGTGGCGGCGCTCGCGAATCGCGGCCCAGCCCAGCGACTGCGCGCGCGTCGGCTCGCCGAGCGTCTGCGCGAACCAGTCGGCGACGATCGGATGAAAAGCTGATAGCGACATGAAAGGCTAAAAGGACCGATCTCAAGCATACTTCAGCCGCCGCCGAGGTAGTCCGCCCCAGCCGTGCGCTAAGATCAGCTGGTGCTGCCCGCGAGGATCGGTCTCCGCTGGGTGATCGTCGCCCTCACGCTCTCGATCGTCGCGCCGCTGGGCGTCCTGTCGGCGATCAGCGTCGAGCGCGCGTGGGGGCGGCAGCGTGCAAACGTCGATCGCCAGAACATCGCGACGGCACGCGCCATCTCGGTGGCGATCGACACCGACGTCGAGACGACGACCGCCGCGCTCGATGTCTTCGCGACGCTGCACGCGCTCGACACCCCGGATCTCGCCGCCTTCGAGGACCTCGCGCGGCGGCTCATCGTCAGGCAGCGCGAGTGGTCGTCGCTCATCGTCGCCGACGCGAACAACCGCGTCCTCGCCGCGTTTCCCGATGCCTTCGACACGCGCGGCACGCCGGCGGAGGGGTGGGCCCGGACGGCGATCACCACGAGACAGCCGGTCGTCTCCAGCCTGTTCTCGATCCCCGACGTGCCCGACCGCTACTTCGTGATGATCGCGGTGCCGGTGATCCGCGACGGGGCGTCGCATCTCGCACTCGGCGCGCGCGTCCGCTCGGACTCGTTCACCGCGATCCTCCGCGAGCAGAAGACGCCGCCGCGCGACATCGTCGCGCTCGTCGACTCGAACCACCGGATTGTCGCGCGCACGACGGAGGAGAGCACGTACGTCGGCACGCCGGTGACGCGCGCGTTCAGCGACCTGGCGTCGAAGGCGGACGAAGGATCGTGGGACGGCGTGTCGCGCGAAGGCGTGACCAACTACGCGGCGTTCAGCCGCTCGCGCCGCACCGGCCTCATCGTCGCGCTCGCGATCCCGCGCGACGAGGTGGACGGCCCGATCCGCCGCGCGCTGTGGCTCCTCGCCGGCGTCTGGGTCGCGATCCTCGCCGTCGGCGCCGGCGTCGGGCTGCTGTTCGGCCAGAACGTCGTGCGCGTGATGCAGTCGGCGTCGCGGTCGGCGATGGCGCTCGCGCGCGGCCAGAAGGTGGAGCCCCTCGGCTCGCGCATCGCCGAGATCGACGACCTCGCGGCGGGCCTGCGGCAGGCCGCCGTGACGCTCGACGCGCGTAACCGCGAGCGCGACGAAGCGAGCCGGCTGAAGGACGAGTTCCTGATGACCGTCTCGCACGAGCTGCGCACGCCGCTGACGGCGATCTACGGCTGGTCGCGCATGCTGTCGAGCGGCCAGCTCCGGCCCGAGCAGTCGGGCCGCGCGCTCGCGGCGATCGAGCGGAACGCGAAGGCGCTCGAGCAGCTCGTGAACGACATCCTCGACGTCTCGCGCGTCGTCGCCGGCAAGCTGCGGCTCGAGGTGCAGCCGGTCTCGATCCCCGACGTCGTCGCCGGCGCGGTGGATGCGATTCGCCCGGCGGCGGTGGCGAAGCACATCACCGTGACGACCGCGACGAGCACGCAGGACGAGCTCCTCGTCTCCGGGGACGCCGGGCGGCTGCAGCAGGTCGTCTGGAACCTGCTCTCGAACGCCGTGCGGTTCACGCCGGCGCACGGCCGCATCGACATCGAGATCTCGCGCGCGACGGACTCGATCTCGATCGCGGTGCGCGATTCCGGCCCCGGCATCGATCCCGAGTTCGTGCCGCACGTGTTCGAGCGCTTCCGGCAGGGCGGCAGCGGCACCACGCGCGCGCACGGCGGCCTGGGGCTCGGCCTCGCGATCGTGCGTCATCTCACGGAGCTGCACGGCGGCACGGTGAGCGTGTCGAACAAGCCCGTCGGCTCCGGCGCGGTGTTTCAGGTGACGCTGCCGGCGCGCGCGTCGGCCCGCGTCGAGCGGCAGCTGCCGACCACGCTCGTGCACGGCGATCCGCAGAGCGTGACGACGCGCCTCGACGGCTTCGCCGTCCTCGTCGTCGACGACGATCTGAACGCGCGCGAGCTGCTGGTCGCCGTGCTCGACTCGGCGGGCGCGGAGGTCCGCGCCGCGGCGTCCACCGAGGACGCGCTGATGATTCTCGAGGGCTGGACGCCCGATGTGCTGATGTCCGACATCGAGATGCCGGGCGAGGACGGGTACGAGCTGATGCGCCGCGTGCGCGCGCTCTCAGGGCTCCGCGGGCGCGTCGCCGCGGTCGCGCTCACCGCGCACGCCCGGCCCGAGGATCGCGCGCGCGCGCTCGAGGCCGGCTTCCAGTGGCATCTCGCGAAGCCGATCGATCCGGCGGAGCTCGTCGCCGCGATCGCCGCGCTCGCCTCGCACCGCGGCGATACGGTCGATTCGCGCGCATGAAAAAGGGACGGCCTGAAGGCCGTCCCTCCATTGATTGAGTAGGGCCGGGCCTTCAGGCCCGGCCATCACGCACGTTACTGTCCCGCGGTCGATCGCGTGGCCGACGCCGGGAGGCTGAACGCGATGTACTCGCCCGAGTAGTTCCCGCCGCTCACCGCGACGATGATGTACTGACGGCCGTCCACCGAGTAGGTCATGGGCGAGCCGCTCTGCGGCGCCGGCAGCCACACGGCGCCGACTTCCTTGCCGCCGTTCTTCTCGTACGCGCGCAGCATCGCGCCGCGCGGATGCTCGGTCGTGGTCGTCACGCTCGGATCGCCGGAGATGACGAGCGTCTTCGTCACGACGACGCCGACGTTGCCGCTCTGGCCGGTCTTCGGGATGTCGAGCCCTTTGAGCGCCGGATGATTGCGCACCGCGTCGGGCGTGTCCCCGTGCGGCGTCGACCACACCAGCTCTCCGCGATCGAGGTTGATCGCGACGATCTGTCCGTACGGCGGCTTCACAATCGGCAGCCCCTGCACCGTCGCGCCGAATCCGCCGCCGCCGCCGCCGGGCGGCGTCGCCCCGCGGCCGCCGGCTGCTGCCGGCGGAGGCGTCGGCGGAGGAGGCGGCGCCGCCGCACGCGCGGGCCGCGGCGCGTCGGCCGCTTCACCCTCGCCGCCGCCGATGATCGCGCGGAACGTCTGGCCGGCCGTTCCCATCACGTAGTCGAGATCGGAGAACTCCTTCGGCGGCGCGACGAGCCCGAGCGGCGAGATGCATGCGTTGCACGCGTGCGAGAAGAACGTGTGCAGCTCGGGGTCGTATGCCGATCCGGGCCAGTTGACGCCGCCGCTCAGCGTCCCGGACGTGAGCGTCCCGATCGGTCCTTCGACCTTGCTGACCGTTGGCGGCGTGAACACCGGGCCGAGGCGATAGCGCTTCGCCGCCTCGAGGCCCGCCGCCTTGAGCTCCGGCGTGAAGTCGATCAGATCGCTCTCGACGACGCCGTTGCGCGAGTAGGCCGGCGGCTTGCTGGGGAACGGCTGCGTCGGCGACGTCTTCTCGCCGGGCACGTCGGTCTGCGGCACGGGCCGCTCCTCGAACGGCCACACCGGCTGGCCGGTGATCCGATCGAACACGTAGAGGAAGCCCTGCTTGCTCGCCTGCGCGACCGCCTTCACCGCCCTGCCGTTCACGGTGATGTCGGCGAGCAGCGGCGCCGCCGGCATGTCGAAGTCCCAGATCGGATGGTGAACGATCTGATAGTGCCATTTGCGTTGGCCCGTCTTCAGATCCACGCAGACGAGCGAGTCGCCGAACAGGTTGTTGCCCGGACGATGGCCGCCGTAGAGATCGGAGGTCGGATCCTCGACGGGCAGGTAGACGAGACCCGCCTCTTCGTCGACGGTAATCTGCGTCCAGACGCCGGTATTGCCGTTGATCGCCCACGACTCTTTTTCCCAGGTGTCGTTGCCGAACTCGCCCGGCTTCGGAATCGTGTTGAACGTCCACAGCAGCTTGCCCGTCTTCGCGTCCCACGCGCGCACGAGGCCTTTGGTGTTGTTGTGCGTCTTCACCGTCAGCCCTTCGCGGAACGACGAGCCGACGATGATGGCGTCCTTGGTGACCGTCGGCGTCGAGTGCAGCCCGATCTCGCCGCTCTCGAGATCGATCTGCTGCCCCTTGCCGACGACCGCGCCGATCTTCATGTCGACGACGCCGTTCTGGCCGAACCCCGGCACCGGGACGCCCGTCTTCGCGTTCAGCGCGACGAGCCGGTAGCCGGTCGTGACGTAGACGACGCGATCGTCGCCCTTGCCGTCGGTCCAGTACGACAGGCCGCGGCCCGAGAGCTGCCGCGGCGCGTTGACGGCGCGCGCGCCTTCCTTTTCGGCGTGCACCCAGATCAACTCGCCGGTCTTCGCGTCGAGCGCGACCACCGATCGGCGCGTGCCGCCCGTGGCGTAGATGACGCCTTTCACCATCAGCGGCGTCCCTTCGAGCTTGAACTCGGGACGCGTGCCGAGGTTGTCGGTCTTGAAGCGCCACGCAACCTCGAGCTGGTTGAAGTTGCCGGCGTTGATCTGATCGAGCGGGGAGTACCGCGACCCGCGGACGTCTGCCGTGTAGTACGGCCACTCGCCGTTCTTCGTGGTCAGGAATCCCTGCGCCTGGCCCGAGAGGATCGCCGTCGTGCGCGGCGCGATCACCACCGCGGCGAGCACGCCGGCGAGCGAGGCGGCCGCCAGCGCCGTGCGTTTCATTGTTCGTGTCATCGTGTGCCCTTTTCGAAAACGATTCCTTAGCTTACCGCTGTCCGGGACTCGTCGGGCGCGCCGCGGCCGGCAGGCTGAACGCGATGTATTCGCCCGAGTAGATGCCGCCGCTCACCGCCACGACGATGTACTGCCGGCCGTCGGCGAGATAGGTCATCGGCGAGCCGCTCTGCGCCGCCGGCAGCCACACCGCGCCGACCTCGGCGCCGGTGTTCTTGTCGTACGCGCGCAGCATCGCGCCGCGCGGCCGTCCGGGCGGCGCCGTCACCTGCGGATCGCCGGCGACGACCAGCGCCTTGGTCACCACGAGCCCGACGCTGCCGTTCTGCCCCGTCTTCGGGATGTTGATCCCGGCGAGCGCCGGCGCGTTGCGCACCGCGTCCGGCGTGTCGCCGTGCGGCACCTGGAACTTCAGCTCCCCTTTGTCGAGATCGATCGCGGAGAGCACGCCGTAGGGCGGCTTCACGATCGGCAGCCCTTCGATCTGCAGGCCGCCGCCGCCGCGCCCTGCGGCCGGCGCCGCCGGCGTCGCGGCGGCCGCGCCGCCGCGTCCACCGCGCCCTCCGCGTCCGCCGCCGGCCCCCGCCGGCGCGCCGCCTTCCGGTGGCGCGCCCGCGCGGCCGCGTGCCGCGAGCGGCGAATCAGCCGCGGTGCCGAAGCCCGGGCCGAGCGCTTCGCGGAACTCGGTGCCTTCGGTGCCCGACACGTAATTCAGATCCGAGAACCCCGGCGGCGGCTTGCGCAGCGTCAGGCCGCCGACGGCCGCCATGCTGGCCACCGCGTACACCGTGTGCGTCTCGGGATCGGCGCCGCCGCCCGGCCAGTTCGTGCCGCCGCTCGCGTTGCCGACGTTGATCGCGCCGCGGATGCCGTTCGGATCGCCGACGACCGGCGGGTTGAACATGCCGGCCACGCGGTAGTGCTTCAGGTTCTCGAGCGCCTGCGCGCGCATCGCCGGCGTGAAATCGATCAGATCGTCGGGCACCTTGAGGAACGGACGGCCGTACGCCGGCGGCTTGGTCGGGAACGGCTGCGTCGGCGACGTTTTCTCGCCCGGCACGTCGGACTGCTGCACCGGCCGCTCCTCGATCGGCCAGATCGGCTGGCCCGTGATCCGATCGAACACGTAGAGGAACGACTGCTTGCTGGGAATCGCGACGGCCTTGATCACGCGTCCGTTCACGTTCGCGTCGAGCAGAATCGGCGCCGACGACATGTCGTAGTCCCAGATCGGATGGTGCACGACCTGGAAGTGCCACTTGCGCTGGCCCGTTTTCAGATCGACGCACACGATGCTGTCGCCGAACAGGTTGTTGCCCGGGCGATGCCCGCCGTAGTAGTCCGACGTCGGATCCTCGACCGGCAGGTAGACGAGCCCCGCTTCTTCGTCCACGGTGATCTGCGACCACACGCCGGTGTTGCCGTTGACGGCCCACGACTCGTTCTCCCACGTGTCGTTGCCGAACTCGCCGGGCCGCGGAATCGTGTTGAACGTCCACAGCAGCTTGCCGCTCCGCACGTCGAACGCGCGCACGAGGCCCTTCGTGTTGTTGTGCGTGACGACCGTCATCCCTTCCTTGAACGACGATCCGACGAGCACCACGTCCTTGACGACGGTCGGCGTCGAGTGGAGGCCGATCTCGCCCACCTCGAAGTCGATCTGCTGCCCTTTGCCGGCGACCGCGCCCTTCTTCAGATCGACGACGCCGCCCTCGCCGAAGGAGGTGACCATCGATCCGTTCTTCGCGTTGAGCGCGATCAGGCGATAGCCGGTCGTCACGTAGAGCACGCGCTCGTCGCTCTTGCCGTCGGTCCAGTACGCGACGCCGCGCCCGGAGAGCTGCCGCGGCGCGATCGCGGCGCGGTTGCCCTCGCGGTAGCTGTGCGTCCAGATCAACTCGCCGGTCCTGCCGTCGAGCGCGACGACCGATCGCCGGGTGCCCGCCGTCGTGTACAGCACGCCGCGGATCGCGAGCGGCGTCCCTTCGAGCTTGTACTCGGGGCGCGTGCCGAGGTTGTCGGTCTTGAAACGCCATGCGACCTCGAGCTGATTGAAGTTCGAGGCGTTGATCTGATCGAGCGGCGAATACCGCGTGCCGTGGACGTCGGCGGTGTAATGCGTCCAGTCGCCGTTCTTCGTGCTCGGCACGCCGGAGGGCTGTCCGGCGAGCCGCAGGCCGGCGACGAGAACGATCGGGACCAGGATCGCGAGCGATCGCAGGACCGTTCGGGTCATGAAGGGCTCCAGTAAGAAGGATGGAAAATCAGCCTGAGCACAATATATGGCGTGGGGCGGCGCTTCAAGTGAAAACTGGTCTGACCAGCTTGTCGATTGTTCAGGTGAACTACGCATTCGACGAGCGGCTGGCCGACCCCGATGCGCTGCTCTCGCGATACACCACGCTCACCGGCTGGAGCGGCGCGCTGCTTGGCGCCGGCGCGCGCCGCTCGATCGTCGTCCAGCGGTTTCACCGCGACGCGCGCGTCACGCGCGGCGGCGTCGAGTACGTCTTCGTTCGCGGAGATCTGCGCGCGGCGGCGGCCGGCGCGGCGGCCGACGTCGTGCACGTGAACGGCCTCGCGTACGCCGCGCACACGTGGCGGCTTCGACGCGCGCTTCCCGCATCCACCGCCGTCGTCGTGCAGAACCACTCGGACACCGGGCCCATGGGCCGCGCGCCGCTCGAGCGGCTCGTCGGCCGATTCGCGCGCGGCGCGGTCGACGCGTTCCTGTTCGCCGCCGGCGAGCACGTCGATCGCTGGCGGCGCGCCGGTTTCATCGGGCCGCGGCAGGCGACCTATCAGGTGATGGAGGCGAGCACGCGCCTGGCGCCAATCGATCGCGACACCGCGCAAACTGCAACCGGCATGGCCGGCGCGCCGGCCGCGCTCTGGGTCGGCCGCCTGAACGCGAACAAGGATCCGCTCACGGTGCTCTCGGCGTTCGAGCGCGCGATCGACGCGCTGCCGCAGGCGACGCTGACGATGGTCTACAGCGAGAACGAGCTGCTGCGCGAGGTGCGCGCGCGGATCGACGCCTCGCCCCCGCTCGGCGCGCGCGTGCAGCTCGTCGGCCGTGTCCCGCACGAACGGCTCGCGGCGTTCTACAGCGCCGCGGATCTGTTCGTGCTCGGCAGCCATTACGAGGGCAGCGGCTACGCGGTGATCGAAGCGCTCGCGTGCGGCACGCTGCCGGTCGTCACCGACATCCCGACGTTCCGGCTGCTGACGGCGAACGGATCGTGCGGCGCGCTGTGGCCCGCCGGCGATGCCGACGCGTGCGCACGGGCGCTCGTCGCCTGCGCCGCGCGCGATCTCGTGGCCGAGCGCCGCCGCCTCCTCGATCATTTCGCACGCGACGTGTCGTGGCCGGCCGTCGGCCGCCGCGCGCTCGAGGTCTACGCGTCCGTGCTGCGCACGCGGCGCAGGGGATTGGGGATTGGCGATTAGGGATTAGGGATTAGGGATTGGGGATTGGGGATTGGGGACTGGGGGATTGGGGAATAGGAATGCGAAAGGGCCTGATGGACAGGGATTTGATGGGATGACGACAGGGATTTGATGGGATGACAACGGCCGATCTGGCATACTCTCGGCCGAAGGTGTGACATGGCTGCCAGCGTCCTCGTCGTCGACGACGACCCGAACCTTGTGCGGCTGATGAGCAAGTTCCTGAAGCTGGAGGGGTTCTCGCCGGTGCCTGCGGCCAACGGCCAGGAGGCGCTCACCTATCTGCGCGGCGGCGGCGACGCGAGCGTGATCCTGCTCGATCTGCGCATGCCGGTGATGGACGGCTGGGCGTTCCGGCGCGAGCAGAGGGGCGATCCGGTGATCGCGAACATCCCGATCGTCATCCTCTCGGGCATCGAGACCGACGGCGTCCAGGAGCTCGACGCGGCAGCCGCGTTCCACAAGCCCGTGAGCTTTCCCGAAGTCGTCGGCGTCCTGCGGCGTCTGTGCGACGCGCGGGGCGAGCCGGCGTAGCGCCGCCGATCAGAGCGTTCCGAAGGCGCGCCGAATCAGCCGCACCGCGTGCGCCGCGAGCGCCGGCAGCTCGCCGTCGCTGTGCGAGGCGAGCTGCGGCGAGTTCACCGCGCAGATGATCAGCGCGGCGATCCAGTCCTGACTCTCCCCGCGATCGAACAGACCGTCGGCCTGCCAGGCGGCGATGAGCGGACCGAGCGCGCCGTTCGGCTCGCACTCGGCGGCGAGCGGCTCCGGCCAGCGCTCGCAGAGCCGCAGCCGGCACAACGACGCTGGCGACGCCGGATCGCCCTGCGCATTCATCGCGGCGAGCTCGACGATCACCGCGGTGAGGCCGTGGTCCGCCTCGCCGTTGGCGGCGTCGCGCGCGGCGAGCGCGCGGCCCTGCAGCTCGCGCACGCCGTAGGCGAGCGCCGCGCGCAGCAGCGCGATGCGCGAATCGAAGTGCCGGTAGAGGGTGCCCTTGCCGATCCCGACCGACGCGGTGACGTCCTCGATCCGCATCGTCGAGCCGCGGAGCAGGAATTCTTTCAGCGTCGCCTTGAGGATTTCTTCGTTGCGAATGCCCGTGATGTGTCGCGCGAACCGCTCAGATGCCATCGAATTATGACGCCCACGTCAGAATGTGAATGAGCCTTCACGCCAGTCTACGACAGTCGGTCGTATTTACGCGAGCAGATGGTCGAACAGGCGGCTGATGAAGCGGCGGTGCGACGGCGCGTCGGCGCGGCGCGGCGGGCGAACGAGCTTCCAGATCGACGCATGCACGACGAGGTGCGCGAGGTCTTCGGGGGCCGGCGCCGACGATCGACGCGAGAGCGCCCGCGCGACGCGATCGAGCACCGACAGCGATCGCGCGGGACCGCCGTACGGGCAGGGGGTCACGCGGTGGCAGCACGGCCAGAGACACGCGCCGTTGACGGCGGCCGCGGTCTCGGGCAGCGGCGCGCCGAGCGCGTTGAGCTGCGCGTCGACCGCTTCCATCACGGTCCACCGCAGCGCCGCCCTCGCGCCGTTGATGGTCGCGGGCGGATCGGCGAGGCGCGCGGCGAGCTGCGTGTCGAGCCGCCGGACGGCGCCGCCGAGGAGAGCGGATCGGCTCGCGAACTGCAGGTACGCGGTGCCCTTCGCGATGCCGCACGCATCGGCGATCTGCTCCACGCGGACCTCCGGGCACCCGTCGCGGAGCAGCGTGACGCCCGCTGCGCGGAGCAGCGCGTCCCGAAGAGCCGCGCGGACCTGTTGCTTGTAACGAAGACGTGGCCGGACGGAGCGCATGCGCGACGTCGAGGTCCAATTCTGACCTTGAGGTCCGACACCGACGTGTAAAAAGTTCGTAAGGCGTCCGATGCGGCGGCCGCGCGCGGGACGCGGCCGCCGCACGAGTTGGACCGCTAGAGGCGCGCCTGCGAGGACTTGAGCTCCGCGACGAGCGCGCTTGTGTCGTTGAACTCCTCGAACGACGCGATCTTTCCGTTGCGCAGCGTATACACGTGCGTCCAGCGGAACTCGAGGCTGCTGCCGGTGGCCCGCACGCGCGCCGTATCGTCGCCGATGACGATCACCTGATCGCCTTTCGCAATGAACTGCCGCGGCTCGAACCGCGTGATGTCGAGCATGTCGTTCAGCAGCTGGAAGAACTGCGCGACCTGCGCGATGCCGCGCCGCGAGCCCGCGAGCGGCAGCTCGGGCGGGCCCGGCGTCTGCCACGTGATCTGATCCTCGAATCGCGAGAGGACGTCGTGGATGTCGCCCCGCCCGAACGCCTCGTACCCGCCGCGCACGATCTCGAGGTTCCGATCCTCCGCCGTCACGGAGGCGCGCGCTTCGCCCATCAGCACGTCCGCCGGCCCGACGATATCGCCGAGATTCGACTTCACCCACGCCGCCGCCGCTTCGTTGGCCGAGGCCGCGGCAGCGCGGTTCTCGTACGTGCTCACCGAGACGGCGACGTCGTTGCCCGCGTCGACCGCCGTGTAGGACGCGAAGCCTGGCTGGCCGGCGAGAATCGGCAGCAGGCCGTTCTTCACGCGGCTCACGGTCTCGTCGATCTGGCCCGGTGTGCCCTGATAGCGCCGGATGGTGACGAACATGACGGCCTCCTTGCCAGGCGCGGCCGCGCAGAGCCGTGAGTGCTGGCGGGGGCGGAGGTTACGCCCGCGGTGGCGCCGCCGCAACGGAAAAGTGATAGCGTCGCACGCCAGCGGAGGCGCGCATGCGCAGTGCAGGAATCGGCGTCATCGTCCTCGTTGGTCTGGCCGTCGCTGCAGGCGGCGGCATCCGCGCGCGCGCGCAGACGCCGCGCGCGCGATCGTTCGAGGAGGTGAAGGACTGGCCGCGGCTGCCCGCGAACGTGCAGCTCGGCGAGTGCGCGGGCGTCGCGGTCGACGCGAACGGTCACGTGCTCATCTTCCATCGGCCGGGCCGTGGGTTCGAGCCGGCGGCCACCGAAAAACTCACCGAGCCCGCGGTGCTCGAGGTCGACGCCGACACCGGCGCGCTGATCCGTGCGTGGGGCGCGAACACGTTTCTCGTGCCGCACGGCATCACGATCGACGACGGGAACAACGTCTTCCTCACCGACGTCGGGCTGCAGCAGGTGTTCAAGTTCTCGCACGACGGCACGCTGCTCCTCGCGCTCGGCGAGCCGCGCGTCGGCGCGTGGGACGCGACGCACTTCAACCAGCCGACCGACATCGCGATTCGACCCGACGGGACGTTCTACGTGTCGGACGGCTACGTCAACAGCCGCGTCGCGATCTTCGATCGCGGCGGCACAGAGATCCGCGAGTGGGGGCGCAAGGGATCGGGGGCGGGCGAGTTCAGCAACCCCCACGGCCTCACGTTCGTCCGCGGCTCGACCGACGTGCTCGTCGCGGATCGCGAGAACTCGCGGCTGCAGCTCTTCGACAAGGACGGCGCGTTCAAGCGCCAGTGGGCCGGCGCGAAAGAGGCGCAGACGACCGGGCGCGTCTTCGCGGTGGCGGCGGACGCCGCCGGCGGCTACTACGTCGCGATTCGCCGCGCCGACTACGACACGCAGCACACCGGCGTCGTGAAGCTCGATCGCGACTGGAAGATCGTCGACAGCATCGGCTTCGGTCAGCCGGGCGATCCGGTGTTCAACGCGGTCCACGATCTCGCGCTCGGCAGGGACGGATCGATCTACGTCGCCGAGACGCGCACCAAGCGCGTCGTCAAGCTGCGTCCGGCGGCGCGGAAGTCGTCGAGCGGCTAAGTGGACTGATCGTCGACGCGCCATTCGACGTCGACGATGGCGCGATCCTCGGCGGTTCGAAGGCGCAGCGAGACGACGTGCGGCAGCGCCTGGGCGAGCGGCGCGTGACCCGCGGCGAGCGCGCGGATATCGATCAGGACGCGATCGCCGTCGAGCCGCACGCCGGGCGGCAGGCGATCGTTGAGCGCGCCGGTGAACTGCGACGCGATCGCGTCGAGGCCCGCCGCCAGCGACCAGCGCAGGACGAGCGTCGGCGAGGAAGGAAACTCCGGCTGCCGGTCGACGGCGACGGCGATCGTCAGCGGCGGAACGAGCGCCCACGCGAGCGTGACCGTGACGTCGAACCGATCGCCGTCGCGCGGCTGGACGTCGACGCGCTTCAGCGTGCGGTGGCCGTCGATCGCCTCCGCGGCGAGCCGGTTGACGAGCGCGCGCGACACCGGCACGTGCGCGAACACGTGCGCGCCGGCGACGTCGCGCAGCCCGGAGCGCTGCAGATCGTTCAGGATGTCGGCGACGTTCGTGGCCATCGCAGGATCGTACACGTACTTCGCGCGCCGGCGCGGCGACAACCTAGCGCTGCGCGTCGCGCTCGCGCCGCCAGCGATTCGCCGTGCGCCAGTCGGCGACGGCGATGCTGAAGAAGCCGACCCAGCCGATCGTGCCCAGGACCGGCGTCAGCAGCGCTCGCGGCAGGACGAATTCCAGCGCGACCATCGTCAGGCCGAGCAGGAGGAGATGCCGTCCGCACAACGCGTTCGCGTCGTACCACACCGATTCGTTGCGAATGGTCGCGGGAATCCGAAGCCCGAAGAAGCGGTTCGGGGGAATCCACCGCAGGATCAGCGGAATCGACAGGACGACCAGCGCGGGACCGATTGCTTCCATCCCTCAGATCTCGAATCGAGCGGGACAAGGAACGTGGTGCCTGAGGAGGGAATCGAACCCACACGCCGGGTGACCGGCGGGAGATTTTGAGTCTCCTGCGTCTGCCAGTTCCGCCACTCAGGCCCGACTCAGTATAGCCGCCGGCCGAGATCAGCCGTGCGAACGCCGATTTCGGTATGACGTTCAGGCGCCGATCACCACAACATGAACCGTGCGCCGGCCGAGACGCGGAACTCGTGGTCGGTCTGCCCCTTGAAAATCGCGAGCCGGTAATCGCCCTGGCCGATCAGATTCAGATAGTGGTTGATCGGCACGCTGACGCCGACGCCCGGCTGCACCATCGGGCCCCACACGCCGACGTTCGACGCGATGTTCGGATTCGCCGAGACGCGCTCGTTCGCATAGGCGCCGCCGGCGAGGATCTGGAAGAAGGGCGCCGCGCGCCGGCGCTCGGCCGGCATGAACCGCACGCCGGCGCCGACGTGATAGAACGTCAGCGACTGCAGATCGGGAATCGGATGATCGTGCGCCGCGCCGAATTCGCCGACCCAGCGAATGACGTCGTGCGTGCCGGCGGGGCCCGAGAGATCGACGTTCCATCCGAACGGGTACGTCTCGTCGGGGATATGAAGGAACTGCAGACCTGCGGAGATCTCGACGCCCGGCGTGCGCGCCGCCTGCGCCGCAGCCGGCGATGCCGCGCCGGCCAGCGCGAGCGCGAGAACGGAGCAGCCAAGCGCGTGGGCGGATCGTTTCACACCAACACCTCCGCACGCTGCCAGTGCACGCTTCACGCCGGCCCGCGCGCGCCTGACGTCAGCTGTTGTCGCCGACCGGCGCATGTCCGCCGGTCTCAGGCGATGAGGCGTCGAAGGATCCGCGGGCGGCGATTTTCGTCGCGCCAGACGCCAGCCTCTTCCGCGAATCGGCGCGCCGGCCGCGCGCCGCGCGCGGTCGGCGGGCGAAGGTGCGCTATTTCTGAAGGCATTCATAAACCTGAAAGCAAAAGTCGCGCAGCCGGCTCGGCCGTGACACGGCGACATCCTTGCAACGGGGGCGGCGGGAGGTTCGTTGATGGCGCCGCGCGGCCTGATCTGGCAACGAGTTGCAGGGTTGACGATGGCCATGTGTCTGGTCGCAGGCATCAGCCGCGCACAGCTGTTCCGGCCGTTCACCGACCACTCGCACGCGCTGCTCGAAGGCAACTGGCAGTCCTGCCGCGAAGGCGACGGCCAGTACGGCGAGCGCGTGTACGACGGGAAGTGGCCCGGCCTGCCGCCCTTCGAGCTGCACATGGGGCCCTATCACGATTTCGCGCTCTTCCGCGGCATCCAGGACGACCACCGCGACCACGCGGCGCCGGACAACCTCCTGAAGCCGCACACGCTCGAGGTGCAGGGCAACATGGCGAAGCACAGTTGGGACGCCGACGGCCTGCACCTGGAAGTTGTCCTCGCCGGCGGGTCGCGCGAGGACTGCGAGAGCTGGTTCGTGACGCTGAAGCGAGCGGATTCGACGGTTTCGCACTGAACGCCGCACGACGCCGGGGCTGCGCGCGCAACGCCGCCCGGCTGAACGACTTAGCCTCGGTCGCCAGAGTCCCCGGTCTGCCGGCAGCGCGGCGGAAACGGGCGATTTCTGGCCATTTTGCGTTGATTCCCCCTCGGAAGTGATGCTATACTTCAAGAACTGCTGCTACCACTTCACCCTTCCGAGTGCGCTTCTTTCAGGGGGAACCGTGACATTTGAAGTCGGCGACAAGGTCATTTACCCGAACCATGGACTTGGGATCGTCGAACGCATCGAAGACAAAACCATCCTCGGTACCACCTGTGGGTTCTACCACCTCCGAATCGTCGCCAACGACACCACCGTGCTCGTGCCGGTGAGCAATGTCGACGGCGTCGGCCTTCGCCGCGCGATCAGCGACGATGAAGTCGAGCGGCTCTTCGGCCTGCTCGGCGACGGCAAGATCGACAACCACCAGAACTGGAAGGGGCGCTTCAAGGACAACTCGGACAAGATGCGGAGCGGCTCGATCTACGAAGTGGCGGACGTGCTCAAGAGCCTCACGTTCCTCGCGAAATCGAAGAGCCTGTCGTTCCGCGAGAAGCGGATGCTCGATCGGGCGAAGTTCCTGATCATCTCCGAAGTGTCGGAGGTGATGCGCGAGACGGCGGCGTCGATCGAAGGCCGCGTCGATCGCGCGCTGGAGCGCTGCTTCACGGCGAAGGCGCGCACGACCGCGCGCGCTGCCGCGCCGGCCAAGGTCGCCAAGGCGGCGCCGCGCGCCGTCGCGCCCGCAGCCCCGGCGCGCCGCGCCGCGCGCGCGTCGTAACGGCGCGCCGGACGTAGTTCCCGAGCAGGTTCGAAGCCCGCCGGTCCGCAAGGGCCGGCGGGCTTTTCGTTTATGATCCGCCCCGTTGATCCTCGCGGCAGTTCGATCCGTCCTCACCTACGTCGCCGTTTCTCTTTACGTGCTGATCGTCGCGCCGCCCGCGATGGTGATCGCGGCGCTCTCCGGCGCGAAGGCGCACCTGTACGTGCTCGGCCACATCGGCGTCCGCCTCGGCCTCACGCTGACGGGGATCCGTTTCCGCGTCGCCGGACGCGAGCACGTGCCGCACGATCGCGCCGCCGTCTACTGCTCGAACCATCAGAGCAATGTCGATCCGCCGGTGCTCTTCGACGCCGTGCATCCGCGGATGCACATCCTCTACAAGGCGGAGATCGAGTCGATCCCGGTCCTCGCGCGCGCGTTCCGCTACGGCGGCTTCATCCCGGTGGATCGCCGCAACAAGGAGGCGGCGATGCGATCGATCGAGGCCGGCGCCGCGTCGCTGCGCGCGGGCAACTCGTTTCTCATTTTTCCCGAAGGGACGCGCAGCCGCACCGCCGAGCTGCTGCCGTTCAAGAAGGGCGGCTTCATCATGGCGATCAAGGCGGCGGCGCCGATCGTCCCCATCGCGGTGCAGGGCGGCCGCGATTCCATGCGCCGCGGCAGCTGGATCATCCGTCCCGTGACGGTCAGCATCCGCGTCGGCGCGCCCATCGAGTCGGCGGGCTTCACCGTGGACCGCCGCAACGAGCTGATCGCGCGGGTGCGCGAGCGGATCGCGGCGCTCCTCGCCGAGGGACCGGTATAGACTGACGCGCATGGGGCTGGGGACTCGGGGCTCGGGGCTAGCCGTTGCGCTGATCGCCCTTGTCTACGTGCCTCAGAATCCGCCGCAGCCGCCGACCTTCCGCACCGAAGCCAATTACGTCCGCGTCGACGCGTATCCGACGAGCGACGGCGCGCCCGTCGCCGATCTCGCGCAGGCCGACTTCGAGGTGCTCGAGAACGGCGTGCCGCAGCGCGTCGAGCAGTTCGAGCGCGTCGTCATCCGCGGCAATCTGCCGCAGGATCTGCGCGCCGAACCGAATACGGTGCGCGAGTCGCTGGCGATGGCCGCCAACCCGCGCGCGCGTCTCTTCGTCGTCTTTCTCGATACGTATCATGTGGACGTCGCCGCGTCGCACAACATCCGCACGCCGCTCGTGGACGCGCTCGATCGGCTGATCGGCCAGGATGATCTCGTCGCCGTGATGACGCCGGAGATGGCCGCGTCGGGGGTCGCGTTCGCGCGCAAGACGACCACCATCGAGGGCTTCCTCGCACGGCACTGGACCTGGGGCGAGCGCGACCGCATCATGCCGCCGGATCCGGAAGACGAGGCCTACGGCTCCTGCTACCCGAACGAGCCGCCGGGATCGGAGTGCACCGACCAGAACGGCATCGCCGCCGAGATGATCGATCGCCGTCACGAGAAGCGGACGATCGACGCGCTCGAGGATCTCGTGCGCTACCTGCGCGGGCTGCGCGAGGAGCGCAAGGCCGTGCTCGCGATCTCCAACGGCTGGCTGCTCTATCGTCCCGATTCGCGCCTCGCGCGTCCGCTGAAGTGCCACGGCGTGCCGACGGCACCCCAGGTCGGCATCGACCCCCGGACGGGACGGCTCACGGGCAGAGACGTGTCGACCGCCGCCGCGCCGCGTGGGACGTGCGAACAGGATCGCGTGACGCTCTCGAGCCTCGACGACGATCAGCAGTTTCGCGACCTGCTCGGCGAAGCGAACCGCGCGAATGTGTCCTTCTACCCCGTCGATCCGCGCGGGCTCGCGACATTCGATACCCCGCTCGTGCGGTCGGACGTGCCGGGGCCGCCGCCGCCGCCGGTGCCGCCGTCGGTTGACGGCCGCATGCTCGCGGGTCGGCTCACCGCGCTGCGCACGCTCGCCGAAGCGACCGACGGGCTCGCGATCGTCGACTCCAACAACCTCGCCCGCGGCTTCAAACGGATCGTCGACGACCTGAGCTCGTACTACCTGCTCGGGTACTACTCGAACGCGAAGCTGGACGGGAAGTTCCACGCGATCACGGTGCGCGTGAAGCGGCCGGGCGTCCAGGTGCGCGCGCGGCGCGGCTATCTGGCGGCGACGCCGGCGGCGATGACGGCGGCGGCGCGCACAGCGGCGCCAGCCGCGGATCCGGCGGCGGCGGCGAAGGCGGCCGAAGCGCATGCGATCGAGGCGGCCATCGCGCCGCTCGCCGGCTACACGCGCGACGTGCCGCTGCGCCTGCAGGTAGCGGCCGGCTGGCCGGGCGACGGCGGCGGCGGCCGGCCGCCGGCGATCTGGGTCGTGGGCGAGATCGGCGGCGTCGCCACGATCGGCGACGCCTGGGTCGACGGGTTCGACGCGACGGCGACGCTGACGACGCCGGCGGGCGCGGACGTGGCGAGCGGGCGGGCGACGGTGCCACGCGGCGGCCGGACGTTCCGGATTGCACTGGCGCCGGCGGCGGCGATCGAACCCGGGGAGTTCGTGCTGCGCGTGTCGGCGCGCGCGGGCGCCGCGTCGATCCCGTCGCGCGACTCGGCGCGCGTGACGATCCCGGCGCCGCCCGAGTCCACCGGCGCGCTGTTCGTGCGCCGCGGCCCGGCGACCGGGAACCGCGAGGCGCCGACGGCCGATCTGCGATTCCGGCGGAGCGAGCAGCTGCGCGTCGAGATTCCGGCCGCACCGGGCGATGCGCCGGCGGCGCGCCTGTTGGATCGATCGGGCAATGCGCTGAACGTGCCGGTCGCCGCCGCGCGGCGCGACGATCCGGACGGATCGCGCTGGCTCACCGCGCAGCTCGCGCTCGCGCCGCTCGCGCCGGGCGACTACGTGATCGAGATCGCGACCGGCGATCGCCGGTCGGTCACGGCCTTCCGCATCGTCCCGTAGATCCTTCTTCTCACAAGCCCCCGGTTGCGAAGGTCAGCGTCCACGGCTTCAGCGGCTGGGCGTCGGTGCCCATGATCCCCTCGAGCAAGTCGATCTTCACCGTGCGGAAGCGCTCGAGCGGCTGCTTGAACCGGATCTCGACGACGCGGTTCGCGGCGGAGTATTGGACGGTGAACTCGACGGGCGGCGCCGGCGGCGCGGGCGCGGCGGCCTGCGGGCCGGCGTAGGAGACGCGCACGTGATTCTTCAGCGTGGACGCGTCGAGATCCCGCGAGACCTGAATGCGCACGCTGGTGCCGAGCGAGACCTCCGACTCGTCCTGCGTGGGCGCGCTGAAGACCACCTCCGGCGGCGGGCCTGCCGGCACGCGAATCGGCTCCTCCTCGACGACGGTCTCGGTCGGCGGCTTGGCGAGCGCGAGGCTGCCGGCTTCGGCGTCGATCCATAACAGGCCGCGCCCCTGCTGCACCGTCCCTCGAAGCGTCAGCCAGCGGCTCGTGTCGATCCGCGCGTCGAGCCCGAGCTCGAGATCCTTGCCGTTGGCGTCCTTCATCTTCGGCCGCAAGTTGATCACCCAGATTGCGGCGTCGGCCGACCGGAGGACGAAGTCGTACCGGCTCTTGCCGGGCGCGTCGGGCAGATCGCCGAGCAGGTTGCGGCCGGAGTACTGCCCGGTGACGGCGACCTTCTGATCGACGAAGCGGGACGGCTGCAGCACGATCGTCCGGATCGAGGCCGGCGGGGCGGCGGCTGCCGGCGCCACGGCGGTCGCGACGATCGCGGTCACCTCGCCCGGACGCGGCCACGGCGCGTCGGGATCGATCTTGAACGTCGTCCGCAGATCCTGTGTGCTGAGACGCGGATCGTCCGGCTTCATCCGGCCGATGTCCCAGAACTCGCCGCGCACTTCGTCGAGGCCGTCGGGCGCGTTGCCCTTGAAGATCAGGTGAACGGAATGCTCCCCATCGTCCGACACGCGGAGCTGATCCTTCTCGAGGGCGACCTTGCCCACGATCACGATCGGACGTCCGTGGTAGTAGCCGGGATAGGCGAGGAGCGTCCCGAGATTCGTCGCTCGCCGCGGCTGCGCCGAAGCAAAGGGCGCAAAGAGGGCAAAGAGCGCAAAGAGGGACGAGGTCAAACGCAGAACACGCGGAGCTCGCAGCACGAAAGTGTTCTGCGGTTTCTGCGGAGTCTGCGTCGATCGTCGTGACACGTTACATCACCTTTTTCTGCGCGTTCCGGGCGAGCACGGCGGCGAGCGCGAGGAACAGCAGCGCGCTGGCGACGTAGCCGGTGGTGCCCTCATGCAGGAACGGGACCGCGTTGCCGATAGACTCGAAGGCGCCGATCCGTCCCGAGCCGACGAGCACCGCGTACAGGATGCCGCACAGCGAGCCGCCGGCGATCAGGCCGGAGCTGAAGAGCGTGCCGGCGCCGACCTCCGATTCTTCCCGCGCGCCGGTCTTGCGCTCGACGTACGCGCGCACGAGCCCGCCGACGAAAATCGGCGCCGTCGTCGCGATCGGCAGGTACGAGCCGACGGCGAACGACAACGACCGGATGCCGCACAGCTCGAGCGTCACGGCGATGAACACGCCGACGAGCACGAGGCCCCACGGCAGATTCTGGCTGAGCAGCCCCTTGATGATCGTCGCCATCAGCGTCGCCTGCGGCGCGGGGACGTCGGGCGTGCCGATGCCGAACACGCGGTGCAGGTACAGCGTTGTCATGCCGATCACGAACGCGCTCGTGACGACGCCGATGACGAGCCCGATCTGCTGGTAAATCGGCGTCGCGCCCACCAGATAGCCGGTCTTCAGGTCTTGAGACGTGCCGCCCGCGTTGGCGGCCGCGATGCAGACGACGGCGCCGACGCAGATGGCGATCGGCCCGTAGGCGTCGCCGGTCCAGCCGATCGCGACGAAGAGCAGACACGTGAGAATCAGCGTCGCGATCGTCATCCCCGAAATCGGGTTCGACGAGGTGCCGATGAGGCCGGTGATGCGCGACGAGACCGTCACGAACAGGAACCCGAAGATGATGATGAGGACGGCGGCGAGGAAGTTGCCCTGCGTCGGCATCCGCGGCGCGACGGCGAGGAAGATCGCGAGGAGCAGCGAGCCGCCGAGAACGAAGACCATCGGCATGTCGCGCTCGGTGCGCACGCGCGCGGCCGCGCCGGCGCCGGCGCCGAAGTCCCTGAGCCCCTCGCGCGCGGAGGCGATGATCGTCGGCAGCGTGCGGCCCAGCGTGATGAGGCCCGCGGCGAGCACGGCGCCCGCGCCGATGTAGCGGATGTACGCGCTCCACAACTGCGGCGCGCTCATCTCGGAGATCTTGAACGGCAGCCCGGTCGCGGGATTGTTCGCGAAGTTCGGGTGGATCGGCGGGAACGGGACCGGGATGTACGCGCCGAGGATGGAGAGCAGCGGCAGCAGCACGAGCCACGACAGCACGCCGCCGGCGAACATCGTGCCGGCGATGCGCGGCCCGATCACGTAGCCGACGCCCATGTACTCGGGCGAGATGTCGATGTTGAGCGTCGCGTTCGGGAACTGGCCCCCGCGCGGCGTCGAGTAGTCGAGCTCCTTCAGGAACAGGTTGAAGACCCAGGAGAAGCCTTTCCAGAGCGCGCCAAAGGCGACGCCGCCAAACACCATCGACGCGAGCCGGCCGCCGCGCTCGCCGGCGATCAGCACGTCGGCGCACGCGGCGCCCTCCGGATACGGCAGCACGCCGTGCTCCTTCACGATCAGCGCGCGCCGGAGCGGCACCATCATCAGCACGCCGAGGATGCCGCCGGCGAAGGCGAGCATCGCGATCTGAAAGTAGTTGAAGTAGCGCGGCCCGTCGGGCGTGAGGAAGATCAGCGCCGGGATCGTGAAGACCACGCCGCCGGCGACCGACTCGCCGGCCGATCCGATCGTCTGCACGATGTTGTTCTCGAGGATCGTCGAGCCGCCGAGCTTCTTCAGCACCGAGATCGCGAGCACCGCGATCGGGATCGACGCGCTCACCGTGAGGCCCGCGCGCAGCCCGAGATAGACCGTCGACGCGCCGAAGAGCAGGCCGAAGAGGATGCCGATCACGATCGCCTTCGCCGTGAACTCGGCCGGCGACTCCGTGGCGGCGACGTAGGGCTGGAATCCTGCCGGCTGCTGCAGTGCGGGAGTGGCCATGACGCCGGATTCTAGCACCTGAAGTTTTGCTACAATCCCGGTCTGGCTTGTGAAAACGTCGAACAAAGGGGCGGCCAAGACGGCGGCGGGCAAGCAAGCCGCCGAGCAGGTGTCCGAGCTCACCACCAACCGGCTTTCCGTCTACCTCCGCTGCCTGTCGGTGCTCGAAGAGGCGCAGGTGCGCACGATCTCGTCGCAGGCGCTTGCCGAGCAGTTCCACCTCAACGCCGCGCAGATCCGCAAAGACCTCGCCTACTTCGGGGAGTTCGGCGTCCGCGGCGTCGGCTACTACATCCGCGATCTGAAGCGCCACCTGCGGCAGATCCTCGGCCTCGATCGCCGGCTGCGCGTCGCGATCATGGGCGCGGGGAATCTCGGGCTCGCGCTCGCCGACTATCCGGGGTTCCGCCAGGAAGGCTTCGAGATCGCCGCGCTCTTCGACAACCTGCGCGAGAAAGTCGGCCAGCAGTCGCGCATGGGCGTGCCGATCTTCGACATCCACGACCTGAAGAAAGTGACGCGGCGTGAGGGGATCAAGATCGCGGTGATCGCCGTGCCGGCGCCGTCGGCGCAGCACGTGCTCAACCTCGTCGTCGCCGCGGGCATCCGGGCGGTGCTGAATTTCTCGCCCGGCGCGCTGCAGGTGCCGCCGGACGTGAAGCTGAAGAGCGTCGATCTCACGGTGTCGCTCGAGAGCCTCTCCTTCTTTCTCGCGCAGGAGCAGGGCGATGCCGAGAAGTGACCGGCCCGGACGGCTGTCGCACGTCGACGCGCACGGGCGCGTGAAGATGGTCGACGTCGGCGACAAACCGGTGACCACGCGCGAGGCGATCGCGCGCGGGTCGATCACGATGTCGCGCGAGGCGCTGCGGCAGATCCGCGCCGGCGCGGTGAAGAAAGGCGATCCGCTGCAGACGGCGCGGCTCGCCGGCATCCTCGCCGCCAAGCAGACCGCGTCGCTCATCCCGCTCTGCCATCCGCTGCCGCTCTCGAGCATCCACGTCGACGTGACGCCCGGCGCGCGCGGCTACGCGATCGAGGCGCGCGTGCGCACGACCGCGCAGACCGGCGTCGAGATGGAGGCGCTGACGGCCGTCGCCGTCGCGGCGCTGACGATCTACGACATGGTGAAAGCGGTCGACAAGACGATGGTCATCGGCGACATCCGGCTCGAATACAAAAGCGGCGGTCGGTCGGGCGTGTACCGTCGCCGCGCATGAACATCGTTGTCGGCGTGATCAGCCCGGCGCCCGCCTGGGTGATGCCGCGCCGGTTGGTCGAGCGGCTTCGCGCCGAGTTTCCACAACACAGATTTCTCGACGCATGGGATCGCGACGCGCTGCGGCGTCTGCTGCCGGAGGCCGACGCGGCGTTCACGCCGTTCGTGGATCGCGATATCTTCCCGTCGCTCACCAGGCTCCGCTGGGTGCAGAGCCCCGCCGTCGGCGTCGGCAGCCTGATGTTTCCGGAGCTCCTCGCGAGCGGCGTCGTGATCACGAGCGCGCGCGGCATCCGCGCGCGATCGATTGCCGAGCACGTGCTCGGGGTCACGATCGCGCTGGCGCGCCGGCTGCCGGCCGCCATCCGCGCGCAGCAGCAGCATCGCTGGGCGCAGGAAGAGCTCGAGGGCCCCGACGTCGACGTGCGCACGCTGCACGGCCAGCGCATGGGCATCGTCGGCCTCGGATCGATCGGCCGCGCGCTGGTCGAGATCGCGGCGCCGTTCGGCTTCCGCATCACCGGCATCCGCCGCCGCGCGGGCGAGCCGCCGCCGCCGGGCGTGGAGGCCGTGTGGCCGCCGGATCGGCTCGGCGACCTCATGGCCGCGAGCGACGTGATCGTGCTCGCCGCGCCGCACACGCCTGACACGAAGCATCTGATCGGGCGGCGCGAACTCGAGGTCGTCAAGCGCGGGGCGCTGCTCGTGAACGTCGCGCGCGGCAAGCTGGTGGACGACGACGCGGTCGTCGCGGCGCTCGGCGACGGGCGCCTCGGCGGCGCGGCGCTCGACGTGTTCACCGAAGAGCCGCTCGATCCGTCGAGCCCGTACTGGGACCTGCCGAACGTGATCGTGACGCCGCACGTCTCGGGCGCGCTGCGCGACTACTGGACGCCGCTCGTCGCGCTCTTCGCCGAGAATCTCCGCCGGTTCGAGCGCGGCGACGCGCTCCTGAACGTCGTCGACAAGATCGCCGGCTACTGATCGGCCGGTGAGGGATAATGGCGCCGATGCGTCTCATCGCAGCCATCGGCGTCTTTATGATTGCTTCGCTCGCCCTGCCGTCCGCGCGGCGCCAGCCGGCTGCCGCGAACCTGCCGATGCACGGCTACCAGATCGTGCGCGTCTACCCGCACGATCCGAATGCGTTCACGCAGGGGCTGCAGTACGTCGGCGGCGTCTTTTACGAGGGCACCGGGCTCAACGGCCGCTCCTCGATCCGCCGCGTCGAGCTCGAGACCGGCAAGGTCCTGCAGCGACGCGACGTCTCGCCGCTCTATTTCGGCGAGGGCATCACCCTCTTCAAGTCGGATCTCGTCGAGCTGACGTGGCAGTCGCACGTCGCGTTCGTCTACGATCCGCAGACCTTCGAGCCGAAGAAGCAGTTCTCCTACCCCGGCGAAGGCTGGGGGCTGACGCACGACGGCACGAGCCTGATCATGAGCGACGGCACCGACGAGCTGCGCTATCTCGATCCGGCCACGTTCGCCGAGAAGAAGCGGCTCAAGGTGACGGCAGCCGGCGCGCCGCTGCGCAATCTGAACGAGCTCGAGTGGATGAAGGGCGAGATTCTCGCGAACGTCTGGCAGACCGAGTTCGTCGCGCGCATCTCGCCGGCCACCGGCAAGGTGACGTCGTACATCGATCTGCACGGTCTGCTGACGCCCGCCGAGCGCGCCTCGACCGACGTCCTCAACGGGATCGCCTACGACGACGGGCGCGATCGTCTGTTCGTCACCGGCAAGCTGTGGCCCAAGGTGTTCGAGATCAAGATCGTGGAGAAGGGCAGGTAGGTCAGGTGGGTCGGGTGGGTCAGGCGGGTCAGGCAGGTCGGAGCGAGCGAAGGCGGGAAACTGCCATGAAGAAGATCGCAGTGGTGCTGGCAGTCGCCGCGAGCTGTGCGCTGCAGGCGCAGACGGACAACCCGCTGACGGCCGGCGCGCGGATGCACTACGGGATCATCAAAGGCTACGTCACGCGAGCTGCGGCGAAGATGCCCGAGGACCTCTATCCGTTCCGGCCGGCGCCGGAGGTGCGGACCTTCGCGCAGCTCGTGGGCCATCTTGCCGACGCGAACTATCGGCTCTGCTCCGTGCTCGCCGGACAGGATCCGGCGCGCGATGCCGGCATCGAGGCGGGGACGCACGCGAAAGCGGAGCTGATCAAGGCGCTCGACGAATCGTTTGCGTACTGCGATCGCCAGTATGCGGCGATGACCGACGCCGCCGGCGCGCCGATCGTGAAGTTCGACGCCGGCGGGGAAGGATCGCGCGTGCCGATTCAGATGCC